>ERZ500997.4-NODE-4-length-214539-cov-11.340827_pt1 | contig 214539 bp, 196 predicted proteins | sample MGYA00248826_ERZ500997 | MGnify/ENA primary metagenome ERZ500997 (study PRJEB25958, sample SAMN03398524) | human skin metagenome | study: EMG produced TPA metagenomics assembly of the Human Skin Microbiome Metagenome (human skin metagenome) data set.
TGTCAGCCCGTTGTCATCGGATGTTATTCAGGATGAAATTATTTTCTGCTTTTTTTACAGTCATTCTGGCGCTTATAGTTATGATTCCGACTGTGCAGGCTGATGGTTTTGGGATTGATGCCACCCGCTTAATTTATCATGAAGGAGTACCGAGTATTGTTACAATAGTACGTAATACTACCCACGACACGCCTTATTTAATAAATGCATCGGTTGTTAATTCCGGAAAAGATAAAAAAAGTAAGTTGTTTATTGTGCTTCCCCCCCTTTTTCGTCTGGAGCCGGGCAGTACTAATCAAATTCGTATTACGATGCTTAATGGCAAACTGCCTCATGACAAAGAATCGTTATTTTATTTTACTGCTAATGCTATTCCAGCCAGTAAAAAGCCCTCGGTAACAAATTTTACTGACCAGACTTCAGGCATGGTGCAGTTTGGGATTGGTAATGTGATCAAACTATTTTATCGTCCGGCAGGATTAAAATCGTCATCAGAAGATGCACAGAAAGGATTACATTTTAAATCTGTTATTAGTGGTGTCGAGGTTTCTAATCCCTCACCTTATTATGTCAGTTTTACAGGGATTAAAATTAATAATGTACCGCTTAGTCTGAAAAAAATAGATGATTTGATGCTGATGCCCTTTAGTCACCATCTCTATCTCACTTCGCAGCACAAAGGAACAGTTGAGTGGAAGGTAATCAATGATAGCGGTGGTGTTAACATTTATTCGCAGCAGATTCATTAACCCGTTTTTGCTGTCTGCTGTCACTATTCTTGCAATGTCGCCGGCGGCGGAGGCTGTTACGCTGAACTTTGAAGCAAAAATCACTAAAGCCACCTGCGATATCAGTCTGAGCCAGACGTTACTGACGCTTGGGACAATTCCGGTACGGGATCTCAAAAGTAACACGGTAACGCGCACCCAGTCGTTTACGCTGAATATTAGTAATTGTCAGGGCATTCCCGCAGAGTCACAGACGTCAGTTATTAAAATCACTGGCGAAGGGGAATTGCAGGGAGGTAAATGGTTGTTCCGTTCTGCGGAGCGCTCTCGTGCCGGTAGCACCGGCATCCTGCTGTTTCAGCGCTCAACTGAGCCAGTTTACAGCGATCGGGAGGTAAAAAATGGTGATGAGATCAGTCTGATGCAGAAGGGTGGGGCACAGATAGTGGATAAACTACCGTTCTATGCCGGTGTCAGCTGCGGAGGAGATAGCGGCTGTGCCTCTGTGAAAGCCGGTGCTGTCAGCGCCACATTAATTTTCGACTTTGTATATGCTTAGTTTTATTAAAGCCGCATTAATGCTGGCTGTTATCGCTTTTTTTGCACAGGGAGCTGCCTGCCAGGCCGTGACGGATGGGGGAGTCAGTTTAAGTAAAACCCGTTTGATCTTTCTTTCAACAGACAAAGGAAAGACGCTAACAGTAGGTAACAGCAGTGATGCCCATTATCTGATACAGGTACGTAATGTCTGTGATCGTCATAGTGATAAAAGTGGTCCGTTCAGTGTGACACCACCGCTGTTTACATTAACAGGCCATCAACAGCAACGATTACGAATACTAAAAAACAGCGATGATATGCCCGCTGATCGGGAATCACTCTCGTACCTGGTAGTGATGGCCATTCCGGCGCAAGCGGAGCCCGCAGTTCCCGCAGACAAGAGTAAAGCAGCACGCCTTTCAGTAGGATTCAGATTTACAATTAAAGTGCTTTATCGTCCGGCAATGCTCTCTGTTCCTCGCACTGATGCAGCTGCGGGCCTGAAAATTCATCAAAAGGCAGGCGGAATCGAGATTGTCAATCCGGGCCCGTATTATTTAACGCTTGCGAGGTTATTTACAGATAATTTGCATAACTCGATTCTAGCCCGTCCATTAACAATTCCGCCTTTTAATCGCGCGGTGGTGAAAACAGATCATCGTGCACACAGTGTTAGCTGGTGTGTAATAAATGATTATGGGGCTTTTTCAAAAATCTATCACAGTGACGTACCATGAAGACTATGAAAAAGGATGTTGAATTCGCCAGTGATTCTTATTTTTACACTATTCTGTCGGCAATATTGTTATCCGGGCTGTTGTTTTGTCATTTTTCTGTTCACGCCGCGACAAAACTTAATAGCGAAGGAATTGAATTTGATGTTACGCGAGTTATTTATCCTGAGAAAAATAAAAATGGCGTCATCCTGAAAATCTATAACAGATCAAATAAACCTTTTTTGCTTCAGTCGGTAATAAAAAAAATCGATCTGAATACGGGATTACCTGATCTGAATAATCAACTGAATCAGCCGATGCCTTTTGTTGTTACGCCTCCACTAACCCGCTTTGAGGCTAACAGCCAGCTCGATTTGCGTATCCGCCGTAATGCACAGTCTCTGCCGCAAGACCGGGAATCAGTTTACTTTATTACCATGAGAGCAATTCCAGCAGAGAATCGGTCACAGGATAAAAAATCTGTTTCGATGGCGGTCGTAATGAGTATGAAACTCTTCTGGCGTCCGCATACTCTGCAATCGTATGCGATTTCAAAGTGTGCGCCGAAGCTCCATTTTGTTGAGGATGTCAACGTATTAACAGCAAAAAATCCTACCCCCTACTGGCTGACTTTCTCTGCGCTGAAAGTCGGCGATTATTCATTCAGCAATGATGCATTGCGAATAATGGTGCCGCCAGCAGGTGAACAGCAGTACCGCCTGCCATTTCCGGTAAAGGGGGAGGTTACCTGGCAGCTGATGGATGAGGATGGCTGGAAAACGGAATGGCAAAAACAGCAGCTGTAAGCCACTGCCGGGACAGCTGAGAATATAATAATAACGGATAGGTTCGAATGAATAAGGAATTTTCCTGCTCTTTGCGCTCTGTATTGCTCATAAAAGCACTATTTTTGTCCTTGAGTAGTTGCGCTTGGGGGAAGGATTATTTTGATCCTGCACTGCTCTCGATTAGCGGCGGACAAGGGCAAATTGCCAGCCTTGATCAGTTCTCTGAAGCAGGAACCACGCCGCAGGGGAAATATCTGGTTGACGTTTATATTAATCAGATTGATAAAAAAGAGCATATGGTGACTTTCAGTCCCGGTAAAAATAATAAGATCCGGCCTGAACTGACCCCTGCATTTTTGAAAACTCTCGGCGTTAATATTGCTTCTGTTCCTGCACTGAAAATAGTGCCGGAAAATGAACCGCTGGACGATATAAGAAAATATATTCCTGATTCCCAGGTTAAGTTTAATTTTTCTAAATTACGTCTGGATATCAGCGTGCCCCAAATTGCGATGCTCACGACTGTGCAGGGTTATGTTGATCCTGAATATTGGGATGAAGGTATTCCCGCAGCTGTGCTGAATTACAACATTAATGGAAGCGTTAACCGTTATAAAGGCGGCTCATTTACTGGGGAAAGTAAGCAGACTAACCTGTTTGCTAACTGGTATGGAGGTTTAAACTGGCGGGCGTGGCGTCTTCGTGGTAACGCGACGTGGAGTTATAATGATCACGCCAGTGCCGGTGATTTTAATTCCCGTTATCAGAAAGTTGACCTCAACTCGGTTTACTTACAGCGGGATATCATTGCGCTTAAATCGAATCTGCTGATGGGTGAAAACAGCACTGGTGGGGATGTTTTTGATAGTTTTCCTTTTCGCGGTGTGCAGTTAACGTCCAGTGAACAGATGCAGCCAGACAGTTTACGGGGTTTTGCTCCTTTAATTAGTGGCGTTGCGAGAACCAATGCCCGCATAACTGTACAGCAGTATGGCAATATCATTTATCAGACTTATGTAGCTCCGGGACCCTTTCGCATAACGGACCTGTATCAGACCGGGCAGGGCGGTGATCTGACTGTCACCATTCGTGAAGCTGATGGGGAAGTTCGTACCCAGAAAATTGCCTGGTCTACATTAGCAGTGATGCGTCGTGCAGGCAGTTATCAATATGAAGTTACCGCAGGACGGTTTGATCCGGGTAGAGGGGTTAACGCTAATAACGCCGACTTTTTGCTTGCTTCATGGATTATTGGCCTGCCCCATAATCTGACACTGTACAGCGGTGCCATTATGGCAGACCACTATAACTCCCTGGTTGGTGGTGCCGGGTTCTCTTTGGGGGATTTTGGCGCGATTTCGGCAGATATCACCACGGCGTCGGCCAGATTACATGATGTCAAAGAGCGTAAGAGCGGGGAGTCTTACCGGCTGAGATATTCAAAAAGCATGATAAGCACCGGAACATCGATTGATCTCAGTGCCTATCGTTATAGCACCACTAATTATTATAACTTCACCGACTTTAATTATTATCAACACAATATTTCGACTGACTTACCACCCTAGTATTACGGACGCCAGCGTTCACTGTTTCAGACCAGCATCAGCCAGCAACTGGGGGAAGCGGGTACGTTATTTCTGTCGTTTTCACGCTACAACTACTGGGGCGATGAGCGTGTGGATAATAATGTCTCAGCAGGTTACAGCACCTCGATAGGCGGGGTGAGTCTTGGTGTTAACTACAGTATTGATCATGTCTATAACAAGGGTAACTGGCCGGAAAACCGCCAGATATCCTTCAATATGCAGGTGCCGTTATCTGTCTTCGCACCACAAACGAATACGCTAAACAATCTGTATGCCAGCTATCAGCTAAGTAGTGCTTCTCACGGCCAGATCCAACAGCAAGCAGGCCTCAATGGCAATGCCTTTGACAACAAACTTTCTTATAACCTGACGCATAGCTGGGCAAAATATGGAGGTAGTGACAATAACAACCTCAGCCTTAGTTACCAGGGTTCTCAGGGCCAGGTCAGCATGGGTTACAGTTACAGCGGCAGTTCCAGTGTATTTAATGCCGGGCTGAATGGCGGCATAGTGATCCATCCTCATGGTGTGACTTTAAGTCAGACGCTGGGAGATGCCATGGCACTGGTACATACTCCCGATGCCACAGGAGTAAGTGTAATGGCAGGGGGGATTAACACGGATCGCAATGGTTACGCGATCATTCCTTATCTGTCCGCGTATCACAACAACAACATTAGCCTCGACCCCACCACGCTGCCTGATAATGTGGACATTAAACAATCCAGCGTCAACGTTTATCCCACGAGGGGTGCGGTGGTAATGGCAAATTTTAAAACCAGAATTGGCTATCAGGCGCTCATTACTCTGATGCATCAGGGCAGCCCGCTGCTGTTTGGTTCGACGGTGACGCCTGAAAGCAGTGACGGTGAGCCGGATGCCGGGATTGTTGGTGACGGAGGCCAGGTCTGGTTAACTGGTCTGCCTCCCACAGGCAGGCTACTGGCCAGATGGGGTGAAGGTGCTGACCAGCAGTGCTATGCCAGTTACGACCTGACCCATGTCAAGGCATTGTCTGAGTATAATTCAGTACGTTATATCACCGTGGAGTGCCAGTGAAAAAATTTCTGCGAGAAAACAGGGAGCGTTTATCCCGTCTTATTTCCTCTGTATCTGCTTTGCTGATGCTATTTTCAGTAGTGTTCTCAGCTAACAGCGAAACCATTATTATCGGCAAAGGCAGCGGTGTAGTGTGGACCGGATTCCCGTTTAATTTTACTGAAAAGCACGATCTGGATAGGAAAACAGGGGGTGCAAATTACGGGATGGTGGCAGTATCGGATATTATCAGCCGCTGTATGCAATCCAACAATCTCACAAATATTGGCGGCTATATGGCCTACAAGGTGGCGCCTGGCGTTGGTATTATCCCGATTGCTAACGTTAATGCGCTCTACTGGCATCTCCCGGAAAAGCCAACCACGCTTAGTGGTACGATTGGTATTCCCAACACCGCAGCCATAGATTCAGAAGGCCAAAAGCTGCAATCCTCAGTGGGTTACGCATGGTGTATTACGCCTACACAATTTTCTGGGCCCACCCCGGGCTATTTCTCCCAAAAAACCCGGACGGTGTCGGTTAATGGGCAATGGGCAGTAGTTGCCGATGGCAGACAGAGCAGCACAGAAGTGCATGTTAAGCCAATGTATTTTGGTTCATTCACATCTGGAGGTGTGGTGGGTGATATTCATCAGCAAATCTTTCCCAGCGATATTATTTTGCGGGTGTCAACGCTTTCCTGTTCGGTAGAGACTCCAACGCTGATTGACTTTGGTGAAGTTTCTGGCAGACAGACCGCTGGCGCAGAGATTGCTAAAAAGCGCACTCGCACTCGATTACATGTTAACTGCACTCAGGATAGCGACAGAATCAGTGCTAATATTAATGTACAGATTCGTGCCCTCAGCGGTCTGTACGCTGGTAATAAATCCCGACTTGCTTTGCAGGAAGGGGGGGGTATATCACAGGCGAGATCTCAGACGGCATAACTGGCAGCGGCCAGTGTACGGCTGATAGTGGTGTGGCGTTTGACAGCCGTTCGGTGAAGATCGGAACGATGACTGCGACTGATACAACAAAAGCTTTCGGTAATGACATTACCTGGCGCCTCTGCTCTGGCGGCGCTTCTCTGCCGTATGGAGATGTTCATGCTTCTGCAGAACTGCTAGTGACATTTAATTAGCCCGATGACGGATGGGCGTTAACATATTATTCCGGCTTATTGGTCTCTTCTGTTGAAATTTCAACAGGAGGGAATATCGTATTTTTATTATCGTCCGGCTCACCGGGATTGAGATCCCAGTCGAGTGGGTCAAGCGGTTTATGACATTTGCTACAGATAGCATCGTGCTGGCTGTAATGTCTCCTGGCACCGGTAATATAGATAAGTTTGCTATTTCCACACTGACGGCATACTAGCTTCATTCCAGATCAATCCTGATATAGGGGTATTGATTGAAGGTGATTTATAAGGTAACAGTTATTATAGATAAAAAAATAACGTATTAAAAAAAGTAGACGGTAATTGTTCGTGGTTAACATATTGTGTAATTTAGATAAAATGGTTACCACCCTCCGTGTTAGTAAGAAAGCTGATATAAAATGCGAATTTTCTGATCCTCGCCCCGCACTATTTTGTCGTTGTTGAATCGGGTAGACGTTGTTGCTCTGGTTAGATCCAGTCTGATCATCTGTTTACTGAGGTAACATGGTATACAGTACTGTATAACATAAGAAATGTTTTTATATATGATGTGTGGCTTGATTACTCCTTAATAGTAAATCATTAACACGATTGTTATTTAAACGGGTCAATATGATATGAAGAATCATCATGGCGGAGATGTAGCATATGGATGATATGTTCTCTGACTCTTGCCCGCTGCTATTAACAACCAGAACAGTCGAACTATTTTGTTGCAGGAATTAAATGATCATAGCCAATCATCGCAGGAGCATATGCTGATATTTATGTAAAATAAATTCAACTGTCATATTGATAAATTATTTTACAGAGACGTTAACCACTCTGATGACTATAATGAATACTATAGGTCCTTACACAGCGTGTAATAACTGGATAATATCAATAATGAACGGGCTGAAAAATGACGCACAGCCTGAATCCAGGATAGTTATTGCTAAACGGCTATAATAAAAATTTCAAAATCAGGACCAGCCTCTTATGACTCATTTGCATACTTGCAGTTCTATAATCACTCAGGGAAGGCCCAGATTAGCAGGGCTTCATGTCGAACGAACTTTCAGTGGTTTATCAAGGTGCAATTCACTGCGGATGGAGCATAACTTGATTACATTTAACTTTAATTGAGTTTACAGACTAGTGAAGACGACTATTTTTACGTCACTTATAATAGTAGCGGGCTCAATTCTTTCTCCGGTAGCTAAATCTGCTGAAGAGCAGGGTGCTATTCACAGATTATGGAATGAGTTTTCCGAAGAGGTGAGTAAGACTGCTAGCGAGCCGCAGTTTTTTGAACTATATGTGCCTGCTATCACTTGGCATAATCGGTTTACTTACAATCAAAAGCATATCGACAGATACAATGAACATCCCTAGGGAGTGGGGGGAGGCGTTGGGCGTTTCAATGAAAAGGGAAACTGGAATGGTCTCTATCTAATGGCATTTAAAGATTCTTTCAACAAGTGGGAGCCTATAGGTGGTTACGGTTGGGAAAAAATCTGGCGGCCAGGTGATCAGGATGGACTGTTACGTCTGGGATTGGGCTACACCGCCGGTATTACGATGCGCGATAACTGGAAATATATCCCTTTGCCGTTGGTGCTGCCGTTGGCCTCTGTAGGTTATGGTCCGGCGACTTTTCAGATGACGTACATTCCCGGAACCTACAATAATGGCAATGTATTTTTTGCATGGTTACGCTGGCAATTTTGACCCTGACACAATCAAAATTTACAGACAAATCGGGAAATTCTAGATTTTTATCACTTTTTTGTGATCCTTTACTGGACAAATGCTGTTTAACTTGCTGTACTAAGTGTCGACACAACTGAGTGTCTAAAGTTTTTTAATGTAAAGGTAATATTGATGTCCAAGATTATAGGTAGCGTTAAGTGGTTTAATGAGTCTAAAGGATTCGGCTTCATTACCCCTCAGGATGGCACTAAAGATGTATTTGTACACTTCACTGCTATTCAGGCCAACGGTTTTAAAACATTATCTGAAGGTCAGCGCGTACAATTTGAAATTACTGATGGTGCTAAAGGCCCTTCTGCCGCCAACGTAAGCCTTGTGTAAATCCTGTTTAGTCAGGTTGTTGATAACCCGCCGATGGCGGGTTTTTGTTTTTGATAAATATCAGTGCACCTGATGTATGTATTTTTGAACTGCATTCGCAGCAGGTAATCTGTGGGATTGACTATTTTAGTTGTCGTGGGCTGACTGTATAAACAGAGACTGTGTAGTTAACCTGTCAGCCTGATGGCGATTATTGAATCGCTATTTTTAACACACACCTGAAAACAGATCGGCCAGATGTTATCCGGCACCATTATTTTATTGTTTCTCCCTGAGCCTGGAGATCAGCATGATAGGAGGAACGGACAAAAGGACCACAGGCGGCATGTGTAAAACCCATGTCTAAAGCGACTTGTTTTAGCTCATCAAACTCTGCCGGACTGACATAACGTTGTACGGGCAAATGGTGACGGCTGGGTTGTAAATACTGCCCCAGTGTCAGCATAGTCACACCATGGCGACGGAGATCACGCATCACCTCAATGATTTCGGCATTCGTTTCACCTAATCCCATCATCAGCCCCGATTTAGTTGGCAGCAGGGGGTGAATTTGCTTAAAGCGTTCCAGTAACTTTAATGACCAGCTATAGTCAGCTCCGGGTCGTATCTGCCGGTAAAGGCGTGGAACGTTCTCCAGGTTATGATTGAATACATCCGGAGGTGTGGTTTGCAGAATTTCCAGTGCTCGATCCATACGGCCACGGAAGTCTGGGACCAGAGTTTCAATTTTGATAGTGGAATTTTTCTCACGTATGGCACCGATACAGTCGGCAAAATGTTGTGCACCGCCATCACGAAGATCGTCACGATCAACAGAGGTGATAACCACATAGCGTAATTCCATGTCACTGATGGTCTGTGCCAGTTTCAGTGGTTCATTACTGTCAGGTGCCAGAGGGCGCCCGTGGGCGACATCGCAGAAAGGGCAGCGGCGGGTGCAGATAGCACCCAGAATCATAAAGGTGGCTGTCCCATGGTTAAAGCATTCGCTCAGATTGGGGCAGGAGGCTTCTTCGCAGACCGAATGCAGCCCGTTTTTACGCATAGCGGATTTTATACGTTGAATGCGACTGGAATCTGCTGGTAACTTAATTTTCATCCATTCTGGTTTGCGCAGACGTTCGGGTGTATCGCTGGTGATGTTTTTTACTGGAATTAATGCCATTTTATCTGCATCGCGGTACTTCACTCCGCGTTCCATATGAATCGGTTTACTCATAATATTGCAAATCTCAGGTTGGATTACGCTGTAATAACAGGATGATATTCTGTTTATCAGTTAGCTGCATTGTTTTGTTCAGTGCGCACGAATCAAAGTATGGTCTGTAGCTGGCAGAAAATGAGTGCCGCCAGATTGCCAGCTAACTTCTGTTATTGCTAATTGTTGCGCAAAAGCGGCAACCAGTACTGGCTGAAGGTCGCTCAGTGTGATGCCGTGAACATAGTCGCTTAGCTGGGTCATCTCAAGCCCCGCGTATCCACAAGGATTAATGCGCTGAAAAGGGGACAGATCCATACTGACGTTAAGCGCCAGTCCGTGGAGTGAACAGCCATTGCGGATACGCAACCCCAGAGAACAGATTTTACGGCCATCAACATAAACGCCGGGGGCTTCCGGGCGGGCCGAAGCAGAGATCTGCCAGTGAGCCAGTGTGGCTATCACCGTTTGTTCTAATACTGTTACCAGCTGGCGGATGCTGAGCTTGCGATGCCTGAGATTGATGAGTACATACATCATCTGCTGCCCGGGGCCATGATAGGTTACCTGGCCACCACGATCACTTTGCATAACGGGGATATCTCCCGGTGCTAACAGATGTTCTGCTTTGCTGGCCTGGCCCAGAGTAAACACAGCAGGATGTTCGGCCAGCCAGACTTCATCACTGGCAGCAGGGCTGCGGTGATCAGTAAACTGATGCATTGCAGCAGAAATTTCGCTCCATGGCTTAAGCCCGAGCTGACGGATTAGTAGGGAATCATATGACAAAACGAGCTACCTGAGAGCAGATAATAAATCTGAGAGCCATTTATACCCTCAGACAGTTGTGATTCATAGCACCATGTGAACGATGTCAATCTTGCCTAACTCCTCATACAGCGTTTCAACTTGTTCAATATGTGTTGCGTTGATAGTGATTGATACTGAGTGATAATTTCCCTTATCACTTGGTTTAACCTGTGGTGTGTAGTTACCGGGTGCATGACGTTGAATGATATCGACCACCATGGCCACCAGCTCAGGCTGAGCCCGGCCCAGGACCCGATAGGTGAACGGGCAGGGAAATTCAAGAAACTCATTCAGTTTGGTTTTCATAGCGATTCCGGTAATACGGCTGGTAACGCTTACCCCGGCTATCGTGCGCCGACAACACGACAATATGTACTAAGCGGTATTAATGATAATTCTAGAACAAGAGTATACTCTTCCTGCCGTGCTATCTCCAGACTGGATAACATCTTCAAAAGCAAAACTCAATTCAGGATCTTATCTGCAACAGTGCTGATTTATAGAGTCATTTCACAAAATGTGACAATATTTATTTACATTGGCATCTACAATAATTATTCCTTCAAGCACAAGCAGGCAAGCACTGATAACAACCAAGCTTGGTAATAAATTCTACGTCAGAACTTAATTATTAGTGCTGACAATAGAAATCTTCCAGGCTTAATCGATATTTAGCTACCGCCTTAAAGAGGGTGTATCTAGACAGACCAGTGCGCTGGAGCTTTTCAGTCTGCCAGGGGTGAACCTGAATAATTGATTTTTCTCCTGATAGCCTGTAGTACTGTTCCGCCGTGCCCGCTCATGCGAGGCAGGTAATTGACCTGCCCGACAACCTTTCCCCTGCGGTTCAACGCGTTATCTACAGTCCGGATGTACAGCGGCGCAAATACTTTATGCCGGTATTCCTCCTCAATCGAGGATATTTCGGTTAGTCCAGATATCGTCTGGCAGTATGGAACAATAAATGCCTGGGCATGGTGTCCGCCTATGAGCGGCAGGAGCGCTGGTTCCTTGATCTCGGTACTGTGGTTTCGTTCCTCAGTTTTTACCCTCCATTATCAGGCCATTAAACGTTTTCTCAGGCTACTGGCTTCAGTCTCACCCCAACCCAACCCCAGTCTGGAATCTTGGTTTCTTTACAATTTCTCTGTTACCCCTGTGTTTGCTGGTAAAAGAATTGGTTCCTGGTTGTTACATAACGAAATCGACAGAGCTTGAAAGCGAAGCTATTGCGCAATAGAACTGGACGTTGCCATCACCAATGAAGGGGCTATCGATTTCTACAGGCACCATGGTTTTCAGGTTAAGCAACGTCTGAACCACCGTGTTAATTCCAGAAGCTTCAAATTCGATGACAATCTAAGAATAAGACTAAATTTAGGGGGGTTAGAAGAAATGCAACAGTGCTTAACTGGTCATCAAGTACTGTAATATTGAGTTCATCCTGCTGACAGACTGGGATACTGATTGCTGGAAAGTATGTTCAATAACCCTGTCTCTAAAAACTGCACTGCGCATAAGAGTCAGATCGAAAGAACCAATAGATTTAACTGCTTTCGCCTGTTTGGCTATTATTTGTCCTGCATGCACAGCGGCAAGGATATCGTAATCCAGCACCCCCAGACGTGCGGTAAATCCCTCTATAAATAGTTAGGTTCTGCGTTTCGTATGTCATCGCCAGCATAAGCAGGGCTATCGCAGTTGATAGTGAGATTAAAAAAGGCAGGGAAATTCCCATAACATTTTAAGTGCACTATACATGGCGTAGTGAACGAGCTATAGCACTGAAAACAGATTCAAACATATTCAAAGAAATCAGAACGTTTCAGTTAGCGAATAGCTTTAACCGGGCTGTCTTTATCTGATCAGTATCATCGTTCATGAAGTCATTTGAGTATGGCTCTCAGGCACTATGTGTGTTCGGGGCACCGCAGCAGTGTGAAATTGATCACGTGATGAAAGATAACATCTGCCATTTGCTGCCAGCCTGTTCCAGCATAATGCCATGAGCAAAGATTTATCAGCCAAACCAGCGGTGGAATATGAGCCTGACGTAGTCGATCATACGACTAAAAAAGTTGCCTTTGGGGATCTCATTAAGAACCACTAAAGGGCGTTTTTCAATGATATGACCATCCAGTAAAAAATCGATGGTTCCGACTACTTGATTCTTAGCCAGTGGGGCATGAAGTTCGTGGCTGGTCAGGGTATAGCTGCTTTTCAGATCTTTTTCGCGACCGCGTGGGATGGTCAGATGAGTCGGGGTACTCAGCCCCAGCCCGGCATAATCAGCATTACCAAACCATACGGGTACAGACATAAGCGGTGTTCCGGTTTTTAGCGGCTGAACTGTCTGGAAAAAACGGAATCCCCAGGAGAGTAACTTCTTACTTTCTTTTTCCCGGCCCCCATAAGAATGGCCGCCGAGTACCGCGGAGATAAGACGCATGTTGCCTGCGGTAGCTGAAGCAACCAGATTATAACCGGCTGCTTTGGTATGGCCTGTTTTGATTCCGTCAACGTTCAGGGTGTTATCCCAAAGCAAACCGTTGCGATTTGGCTGACGAATATTATTAAAAGTGAACTCTTTTTCTTTGTAGATGGCATATTCATCAGGAACATCACGGATTAAAGCCTGCCCCAGCAGGGCCATATCGCGGGCTGTACTATACTGGCCGTCGGCATCCAGCCCATGAACAGTGAGGAAATGCGTATTTTGTAGCCCGAGTTTATTTACGTAATCATTCATCAGCCCTACAAACACTTGCGGGCTTCCAGCAACGTAGTCTGCCATTGCTACGCAGGCATCATTGCCAGACTGTAGCACAATGCCCCGAGTCAGCTGTGCAACAGTGACGCGATTACCCGGTTCGAGAAACATTAACGAGGAACCTTTAAAAATGGGGTTACCCGCAGCCCAGGCATCTTTACCTATAGTAACAACATCGTCCTGATGAATTTTTCCCGCTTTCACGGCCTGACCAATTACATAGCTAGTCATCATTTTTGTTAAGCTGGCCGGGTCGCGCCGTGTGTCTGCATTTTTCTCCGCCAGCACCTTACCAGAATTATAATCCATCAGAATATATGCTTCCGCATCGATAGCAGGTACTCCTGGGATGAGTGTCGTGATATCGATGTTTTGTGCATGAACCAGAGGCATGAAACTAAGCGTAAAGATGGCTGCCTTTGTGAGTCGGTTTGATAGAGTCCAATATTGTTTGATTTTCATGTTCCGGACGTTAGCAGGCAAAGAATCAAAAGAAGAGCTACTATAACAAATGCCAGGCAGGGCTACAGCTATCTTTGAGTAATAAGTTTGTCAGAATGTAACCAGGATGGTTTGCTGGAGGAGAATAACGCACAGTCAGGTCATAGCGCTCGGTGCGTGCATGCCCTTGCAGAGTACTGCATATAATCTGCGTACTGAGCGGTACTGTCCGGCATTAAAGCCAGACAGAGAGGGGGTGTTTAGAAGGCCGAAACGCAGCGGGAGCGAGGTGGCTTTTGACGCCGCTGGCAGGTGCCTGTAGGTTCACAACTGAAAAGTCCATGTCCCTGCTCTCTTCTTAGTTCCGCTATGTGCTTTGATCAGATAATGCCGGCACTATCTCTTTGTAGTGCCTCTGATTTTTGTTAAACATTTTTTGACAATAATTTTCGGTAAGTATGTATCGACATTACAATACCAAAACCCGCCATTAATACGATGAGTGCGGAACCTCCATAGCTAACCAGAGGAAGAGGCACCCCTACTACGGGTAAAATACCGCTCACCATGCCGATATTCACAAACACATAAACGAACAATATCAGCATTAATCCGCCAGCCATTACCCGGCCGAAAGTATTTTGTGCTCGTGATGCGATGACAAGGCCGCGCACGATTAGTAGTAAATAAAGTGCCAGCAGGAGCAGCACACCGATCAAACCGAGCTCTTCAGCCAGCACTGCAAAGATAAAGTCTGTGTGGCGTTCAGGCAAAAACTCAAGTTGTGACTGAGTGCCATGCAACCATCCTTTACCACGTAAGCCACCGGACCCGATGGCGATTTTAGATTGAATGATATGGTAACCGGCTCCGAGAGGGTCACTTTCCGGGTTGAGAAGCATCATAATGCGATTGCGCTGATAGTCGTGCATAAGGAAAAACCATAGCACCGGAATGAACCCGGCTACCAGTAAAACAGCGATACCAATCAGTTTCCAGCTCATGCCAGAAAGAAACAGTACAAACAGGCCAGAGGCGGCAATCAGAATCGCGGTGCCGAGGTCCGGCTGAGCGGCAACCAGTAGCGTTGGCATGAAGATTAGTATCAGTGCAAGCGCAGTATTTTTCAGGCTGGGAGGGCAGATATCACGATTGACAAAACGCGCTACCATCAGCGGAACGGCAATTTTAGCAATTTCTGAAGGTTGGAACCGGACAATCCCGAGGTCAAGCCAGCGCTGTGCGCCTTTAGAAATCTGGCCGAATACGTCCACTGCTATCAAAAGAATAATACAGATAATGTAAAGGTATGGGGCCCAGCCTTCATAGATGCGAGGGGGTATCTGAGCCATGGCGATCATGATGATAAAACCGAAACTGATTTGTGCCAGTTTTCGCTCCAGCATACCAATATCCTGACCGCTGGCACTCCAGATAACAATGGCGCTATAAATCAGCAGTAGGGTAATGACGAGTAAAAAAAAGGGGTCAAGATGGAAACGCATCCAGAGTGATTTTTTTTGGGTGCTATCATTCATACCGTTTATTCCCCTTCATATCCCGGCGCCGTTGGGTCGGCATCTGGTAGCCTGGTGTTATTATCGCCGAGGATGATGTGGTCGAGTATCTGGCGCATTATGGTACCCACCGCTGGGCCATCGCCACCGTTTTCCAAAATCATGGTGATGGCGACACGAGGATTCTGGTATGGGGCGAAAGCAATCATTAATTTATGGTCACGTAAACGTTCTGGAATTTTGTGGGCATTATAGACTTCATTCTCTTTCAGACCGAATACCTGCGCTGTTCCTGATTTTGCGGCGATCTCATAGGGTGCGTCAGAAAAACTTTTTTGCGCTGTACCGTTGGGGTGGTTAGCGACGCCGTACATACCCATTTTCGCAATTTCCCAGTAACCGGAATGAACATCTCCAATCGGGGTAGAGGGTGGCTGAGCATAGTACACCTTCTGGCCATTCAGACTGGTACTTTGCATGAGATGAGGCACCTTAATAACGCCATCGTTGAGCAGGATCATCAGCGCCTTATTCATCTGCATTAGCGTTGCAGTCCAGTACCCCTGACCAATGCCAACCGGGATAGTATCTCCCTGATACCATGGCTGCTTAAATCGTTGCATTTTCCACTGGCGGGTGGGCATATTTCCAGCCCGCTCTTCCGCCAGATCAATGCCCGTCAAATGACCATAACCAAATTTGCCCATCCAGTCACTAAGTCTGTCAATTCCCATATCAAAAGCGACCTGGTAAAAAAAAGTGTCCGCAGACTCTTCGAGTGCTTTAGTGACATTAAGATGCCCATGCCCCCATCTTTTCCAGTCACGATAACGTTTGGTTGTTCCAGGTAGCTGCCACCAGCCCGGATCGAACAGTGAGGTATTAAGATTGATGACATGAGTGCTGAGTGCGGATACAGCGACATAAGGCTTAACGGTTGATGCTGGCGGGTAGACTCCCTGAGTTGCCCGATTAATCAGTGGCCGGTTCTGATCACTGAGCAGCTTGTTGTAGGCTTTAGAAGAGATGCCATTGACAAATAAATTGGGATCATAACTTGGTGTTGAAACCATCGCCAGTAAATCGCCGTTATGAGGATCGCTTACGACTACCGCACCGCGACTTTTACCAAGGAGTGTTTCAATGTACTGTTGTAGTTTGAGATCAATGGTCAGCCAGATATCACGTCCTGCCTGAGGGGGCTCTTCATGCAACTGGCGGATAACGCGGCCACGATTATTAACTTCGACCTCCTCATAACCCGTTTTACCGTGCAGCTGATCCTCGTAATAGCGCTCAATCCCCAGTTTGCCAATATCACGTGTTGCAGCGTAATTTCCCAGTTTTTCTTCCTGGGTCAGTCTTTCTACATCGCGATCATTGATTTTAGATACGTAACCAATAATGTGTGTCAGTGCAGCGCCATAAGGATAGTAGCGACGCTGATACGTTTTTACTTCAACACCGGGGAAGCGGTACTGATTAACCGCAAAACGGGCAACCTGAATGTCGTTAAGGGCTGTTTTCAGCGGGATGGAGGTGAAACGACGTGATCGCAGGCGCTCTTTCTGGAAATTATCAATATCTTCATCGGTGAGATTAACAACAGGGCGCAGACCCTTAAGCGTTTGTTGCAGATCTTTAACTTTGTCCGGTGTCACTTCAATCTGATAAATAGTGCGGTTGAGCGCCAGTAGTACGCCATTACGATCATAAATTACGCCGCGGCTTGGTGGGATAGGTACCAGCTTAATGCGGTTTTCATTTGATCGCGTGCTATAGGATTGATAGTCATCGATTTGCAGATGATAAAGATTGACTATCAGCAGTGTTGAGAGCAGCAAAACGCCAACAAAGGCGATTAGGGCACGTCGGGCAAACAGCGCTTGTTCAGCCGTGTAATCACGAAAAAAGTTGTGTTGTAATTTCATCCGCTGGGTAATGAGTCCAGTTAAGCAAAACAGTTATTCTCGATGATAAGGATGATTTGCCGTAATACTCCAGGCACGATAGAGGCTTTCGGCAACCAGTACACGAACCAACGGATGAGGAAACGTCAGCGCAGAGAGAGACCAGCTTTGTTCCGCCGCTGCCTTACATGCGGGGGCCAAACCTTCAGGACCGCCAATCAACAGACTAACATCGCGGCCATCCTGCCTCCAGCGTTCAAGCTGGATGGCAAGTTCCGGGCTTTCCCACGCCTGCCCGGAAAGGTCCAGTGTAACTATCCGGTTCCCCTTGCCAGTGGCAGACAGCATTAACTCTCCCTCTCTATCAAGCAGGCGTCTGCTGTCGGCATGCCTGCCGCGCTTGCCTGCTGGTATCTCCGCCAGCTCCAGCGGCATATCTCTGGGAAAACGGCGGACATATTCCATAAAACCACTATGCACCCAGCCAGGCATTTTAGTCCCCACGGCGACCAGCTGTAATTTCACCCCTTAACTCCAGAGCTTTTCCAGTGCATACATATGGCGGCTCTCCTGCTGCATCACATGAACCATCACATCACCGAGGTCGACGACTACCCAGTCGGCGGCACGTTTACCTCCTTCCACGCCCAGAGGAATGTGGCCTGCGGCTTGTGACTGCTGGACCAGGTGGCTGGCAATCGCTAATACATGGCGATCAGAGGTGCCAGTGCAGATAACCATACAGTCGGTTATGGCAGATTTGCCTTGCACATCAACTGAAACAATATCCTGGCCTTTAAGATCATCTATTTTATTAATGACAAACTTTTCGAGTGTTTCTGGTTGCAAAAGGTTCTCCCTCCTGGTTGCTGTCTTAGTCTTTCTGATATGCCGGATTTTGCACCAGACTGACTTAATAAAATATCTAAAACCAACGCAACTTCTCAAATCAATAACTGTTTTATGAGGTTGCAGAACGTGATGATCATGAGGTGAATTGTGCCTCAGGAATCAGTCGTTCTGTGCCTGATTTGTCAGGCGGTTATTACTATTATGGTATGTGCTGAATCTGACCTGGCAAGGGTACGCAGGTGCGGGCAGTAAAGTTTGTAAATAACGTACTGGTTTGATCTCATTCACCTGTCTTGCAACTGCCGTTGAATGGAAAAATTCTGGCGTGATGATTATATCATGCCTCATAGTTTAGGGCGATACAGCCCTTTTTGATCTATGAATCTGCGCACGGAAGCAGGTAACAAATCGTCATAAGGGAGACCCAGATGGCGACGGCGGCGAATCTCTGTTGCAGAGATGTCAATTAATGGGGTACTGGCAAGGAAGATACATCCGGCAGGTTGCTGATGCAATCGAGCTGGATCGTCGGTCAGATATTTTACTGTCCATGATTCGTTCTGCTGGCTCGCGGTTTGCTGCTTATAACCGGGACGTGGGCATACCAGCAGATGGCAGACATCAAGCAGCTCATATCCACGATGCCAGGTTGGCAAGGTGAGCAGCGAGTCCATACCAATGATAAATGCCAGTGGTTGCCTGCGCCCCCGTTCTTTACGCAGTGCGGTTAAAGTATCAATGGTATAGGAGAGAGTATCCCGGTGTAATTCCCGTAAGTCTATATCAAATAGGGCATTACCGGCGATTGCCAGACGCATCATAGCCACCCGCTGGGCAGATGATGCCTCAGGTTGCTTACGGTGGGGTGGGGTATTATTGGGTAGTAGAGTGATTTTAGTCAGCCCGACCTGAGCTGCTAGCGCCTGTGCTGGTCTGAGATGCCCGTAGTGGACAGGATCAAATGTTCCACCTAATAGCGCGTGTAGTGAGGGGCTGTTAGTCACAGGCTGGCATTCCCTGAAAATCAGGATAGGTTAACATCAGGCTTAATGTCTGTAATTCGTCCCATACTCTCTCTCCATGGCTTTGTTTCAGCATCAGTTCAATATGTGTGAGCTGGTGAATAGCGCGTGTCAGCCCTGCGCCAGACAGGCGCCGCAAAGCTTCTGTAAATAGCGGACGACGGCTCTGCCAGACACCATGTTTGTCCAGTGCCTGACGAAGTGACAGTGATTTCACCTGACGTTCTATCGTCAGCAGGGTGAGTAGCTGGCGTTGTAGCGTGCGCACTAAAATAACCGGTTCACTGTCCTCCTGGTTTAGCTGATGCAGAATATGCAGCGCTCGCCTGCTCTTACCTGCCAGCAGAGCATCAACCCAGTGAAATGCCGTAAAGTGAGAGGCATCATCAATAGCAGATTCAACGCGCGGCAGCGTTAATTTACCGTCTGGCCATAGTAGCGCCAGACGTTCCAGCGCTTGTGCAAGTGCCAGAAGATTGCCTTCATAGCAGTAACAGAGCAGCTGTACCGTTGCCTTATCAGGTTGCAAATTGAGAGAGGTTGCCCGAGCGCGCACCCAGCGGGGCAGATGTGCCTGCTCGGGTGTCTGGACGGATACCAGCACTGCATGGGTGCTGAGTGTTTTGTACCAGGTGCTGTTTTCCTGTGCCCGTGTCAGTTTTGCGCAGCACAGAATCAATAAGATATCGTTGTGCAGATGAGCCCCTAACGTGGTCAGATTTGTTGCCATAGTGGTGTCAGGGCCAGTTTCCGGAGTGACTAATGTCAGTGACTGGCGGCATGAGAAAAGGCTGCGTTCATGACAACGGGTGAAGAGTTCCTGCCAGTCCGTCTGGTTATCCAGCATGATGTTGTGATGTTCAGTGAACCCCTGCTCTTGTGCGTAAGAGCGGATAGCGTCCTGACTCTCCTGTAGCAACAGTGGGTCGTTGCCTGTCAGAATGTAACAGGGACGCAGCTTTCGCTGCAATTCCCCCTGAAGTTGTTCAGGATAAATCCTGATCATTGACATGGCCGACCCTGGCCGATGTGAGGCTGGCTATCCGGCTTAACAGAACTCTCCTTCTCGCTGGTGGTGGTGTTACGTTTTCCGTCCCCCGCAGCGTTGACTGCCAGTAATTTGCGTACCAGTTGATCAACTGCCTGAATACGCATCTCACCTAAAATAATGTTCTGCTCTGAGTCTTTCGCCAGCGCGGCCAGCGGGTTATCGAAGAATGAGCGAAACACTGTTGCCGAGATCGGGTAAATGCCATCATCAGGTATTACTATCTGTGCCGTGACTGTCAACGTTATCTGATACTCAGCAGTTTTACCATCCTGAAATAGTGAGGCAGAATCACGGGTTATCGATTCCGAGCCCAGCCGCAGTGCGGGCAGATAGTTACTGTTTTTGCGGGCACTATCAACGATCATAACGTTGTTTAAGCGTAACTCTGCGCGCACAGCGCGTGATAAAGGGCCGTAGGGGTCAGAACTCTCCACAACGAGTGTTCGTAGTGCACAGGGAACTGATGTCGTCCCGCGCAAGTGAAAACCACAACCAGCGGTTACCAGTAGTGCCAGGGTGAGAAACAGGGTTGACATGGGCTGGTGGGTGCGCATGTTAAACATCATCCCGCCACCAGGTTGAGCAGTTTGCCTGCAACATAGATAACTTTACGGATAGTAACACCTTCAAGATGTTTTGCCACCGTCTGGTCCTGTAAGGCGAGTGCCTCAATTTGCTGCTGGGTTGCATCAATGGGAGCGTTAACTTTAGCGCGTACTTTGCCATTCACCTGCACAACAATCAGTAATGACTCCTCTGCCATAGAAGTGTTATCTGCCTGGGGCCAGCTGGCATTATCGATATTACCCTTACCGCCAAGCGCCCGCCATAGTATGAAGCAGATGTGTGGGGTAAAGGGGCTGAGCATGCAGACAACAGCCAGCAATGCTTCCTGCATCAATGCTCGATCCTGCTCACTCTCCTGTGGCGCACGAGTCAGTTTATTCATCAATTCCATAATTGCTGCAATGGCAGTATTAAAGGTTTGCCGGCGGCCAATGTCATCGCTGACTTTAGCAATCGTTTTGTGCAGGGAACGCCGCAGTGCTCGCTGAGAATCATTCAGTGCTGCACTGTTGAGTGGGGTGAGCGCATCTTTCCTGGTGATATGGTCATAAACCAGTTTCCAGAGTCGTTTCAGGAAGCGATTAGCACCCTCTACACCAGACTCCTGCCATTCAAGGGTCATCTCTGCGGGTGAAGCGAACATCATAAACAGGCGAACAGTATCGGCACCGTAGCGCTCTACCATCTCCTGAGGGTCGATACCATTATTTTTTGACTTGGACATCTTGCTCATGCCCGCATAGACCAGCAGGTTACCCGCTTTATCAATTGCTTTGATGATGCGGCCTTTATTATCGCGTTCGATGCTCACGTCACCGGGTGCGACCCAGGTACGTTGATTGTTGGTTCCAACATAGTAAAAGGCATCGGCCAGCACCATCCCCTGGCACAATAGCCGTTTTGCTGGCTCACTGGAGCTGACCAGCCCCGCATCACGCAGCAATTTGTGAAAGAAACGGAAATACATTAGATGCATGATGGCATGCTCAATACCGCCGACGTACTGATCAACTGGCAGCCAGTAATTTGCTACGGCTGGATCCAGCATACCTTCGTTGTAGTCCGGGCAGGTATAACGGGCATAATACCAGGATGATTCCATGAACGTATCGAAAGTATCTGTTTCACGCTGGCCCGTCTGGCCATCAACCGTGGTTTTGGCCCACTCGGGGTCGGATTTGATCGGGCTGATGATGCCATCCATAACCACCTCCTCTGGCAAACGGACTGGCAGCTGATCCTCTGGTGTTGGTACTACCTCACCATCCTCGCGAGTCACCATCGGGATAGGAGCTCCCCAGTAGCGCTGTCTGGAAACACCCCAGTCACGCAGACGGTAATTGACTGTTCTTTTACCTTTGCCCAGGGCGGAGAGTTTGTCCGCAATAGCATTAAATCCGGACTGGTTATCGAGGCCGCTGTATTCACCAGAATTATATAGTACGCCTTTGCCAGACATAGCGCCTGACATGACATCGGGTTCGCTGCCATCTTCATTGAGAATAACCGGTTTGATGGGCAGGCTATATTTGGTAGCGAACTCCCAGTCGCGCTGGTCATGAGCCGGAACGGCCATCACCGCTCCTGTGCCGTATTCCATCAACACAAAGTTAGCCACCCAGACAGGAATTTTTTCACCTGTTAAAGGATGGCATGCCAGAAGGCCGGTAGCCATTCCTTTTTTCTCCATAGTGGCCATGTCAGCTTCTGCCATTCTGGTATGACGGCAGCTATCAATGAAATCAGCCAGTGCCGGATTATCAGTGCTGGCTTTATCCGCCAGCGGATGATCAGCAGCGATGGCAATACAGGTTGCCCCCATTAGGGTATCCGGGCGGGTAGTGTAAACCGTTAATTTTCTGGTGTCGTTGCAAACATCAAAGGTTATTTCTACCCCTTCAGAGCGGCCAATCCAGTTACGCTGCATGGTTTTGACCGTTTCCGGCCACTCTGTTAGTTTATCCAAATCGTCGAGCAGTTCCTGCGCATAGTCGGTAATTTTGATAAACCATTGGGGGATCTCTTTACGTTCTACTTTGGTGTCACAGCGCCAGCAACAGCCGTCGATCACTTGTTCATTGGCGAGCACGGTTTGATCGTTTGGACACCAGTTCACCGCCGAGGTTTTTTTGTAAACCAGCCCCTTTTGATACAACTGGGTAAAAAACCACTGCTCCCAGCGGTAATACTCTGGTTTACAGGTGGTAAGCTCCCGGCTCCAGTCATAGGCGAAACCTAGCTGTTTGATCTGATTTTTCATATACGCGATGTTCTCATACGTCCAGCGCGCGGGGGCAGTGTGGTTTTTCACTGCCGCATTTTCAGCGGGCAGGCCAAATGCGTCCCATCCGATGGGTTGCAGAACATTTTTGCCCAGCATTCGCTGATAGCGGGAGATAACATCACTGATGGTATAGTTACGGACATGCCCCATATGCAGGTAACCAGAAGGGTAAGGCAGCATGGCAAGGCAATAATACTTCTCTTTACCTGGGTCATCAGTAACCCGGAATGTCTGTTTCTCTTCCCAGTGCTGTTGTACCAGGGCCTCTATCTCATCCGGACGGTATTGCTCTTGCATGACGGGCGGTGTTCCTTAAGTCATAGGATACAGTCAGCCATAACTGGCTACAGTTGCGTTTGTTCTTCAAAATTTGCATAGCATAGCCGATAAGCATCCGGCGCAACAACAGCAATAGCGCCGGATGCTGTTAACAGCTGTAATTGATGCGGTTTTAATACATCAAAACATCATGATTTATGTAAACTTGATAAAGAGGAAATTTGTTCGATTCAGGAGAATAACTATGAGTGACGTTATACGCGCCTGGCATGAAACTGTTGCACTGCTGGCGAAACGGCTGGACCGGGGGGAGAGGGATATTGACAGGTTGATGTCTTATGCGCGAGATCACCTTAATACACACAGTGCTCTGACCCCCGATGAACAGCAGCAGGTACTTAAATCAGTACGCCGTGACATCAAAACATTTGCTCAAGGCTATGATGAACAGCGCCCGGATTCCCTGTTTATGCGCATAGTGCGTCAGAGTCTCTGGAAAGAGCTGGCAGACATTACTGATCGTAGCCAGCTTGAGTGGCGCGATCTGTTTGTGGATCTCAGGCATCACGGTGTCTACCAGAGTGGTGAAGTGGTTGGTCTGGGTAATCTGATATGTGAAAAATGTCATTTCACCCGTGCGATTTACACCGCCGAAATCCTGGAGCGCTGCCCGAAATGCGGTCATAGTCACTTTCACCGTGAGCCTTTTACACCCTGAAGTAATAGCTTTTTTATCCTGGTAACATGAAGGGAAGCGGGTTTGAACATCTGTCCTGGATAAAATGGCTGTAACTTTTATACCGATAATATGCGATGTACGCTTTCTGCTTTCTGGTAGTAAAACAGTTTTTCCGCAGGTGGCATGGGGGGAATCCCCCCCACAAAAAGATGACCAGCCGTAGGATTAGTGTAAAATTTTAGCCAGAAAATCATGTGCCCGTTCGGATGTGGAGTAGCCAAAAAAGTTATCTTTGCTGGTATCTTCAATAATCACTCCCTCGTCCATAAAGATAATCCGGTCTGCGACTTTGCGGGCAAAGCCCATCTCATGTGTGACCACCATCATGGTCATACCATCATTTGCCAGCTCTGTCATGACATCCAGCACTTCGTTAATCATCTCTGGGTCAAGTGCGGAGGTTGGTTCATCGAATAGCATAGCAACGGGATCCATACAAAGTGCACGTGCTATTGCAACCCGCTGCTGCTGCCCTCCGGATAGCTGACCTGGGTGTTTGTTGGCATGAGTACTCAGTCCCACCCGCTCGAGGAGATTCATCCCTTTAATCAGCGCTTCCTGGCGGGTTCGTTTTAGCACCTTTATCTGGGCCAGGGTCAGATTTTCGATGATAGTCAGATGGGGGAACAGTTCAAAATGCTGGAATACCATCCCCACACGGGACCGGAGTGTAGCCAGATTGGTTTTTTATTAGTCACCTCAGTACCATTGACGGTTATAGTGCCCTGCTGAACGGATTCCAGTCCATTGACTGTTTTTATCAGAGTGGATTTACCGCTGCCGGAAGGCCCGCACACTACTACAACTTCGCCCGTATTGACCTCAACAGAGCAATTGGCAAGCACCTGAAACTGGCCATACCACTTTGAAACATTGTTCATGGAGATCATTTAAACGCTCCTTTTTTTCTTTATGTAACCAACCAGCAGTGATACGCTGAGGCTGATGGCAAAATAAACGGCACCGGCAAACAGCACCATCTCAACTTCGGTACCGCTATTAATACCAATAGTATCGGCGGTGCGGAAAAAGTCAGCCAGACTCAAAACATAAACCAGAGAAGTATCCTGGAACAGGACAATACCCTGGGTTAGTAACAGCGGAATCATGGCCCGGAATGCCTGTGGCAGAATAATCAGGCGCATAGACTGGATGTGGGTCATGCCTAGTGCTAACGCCGCATCCGACCGGCCGGCTGTAACACTCTTGATACCTGCGCGGATGATTTCGCTGTAATAGGCGGCTTCGAACAACGAGAAAGCGATGATGGCAGAGATCAGACGAATATCATTCGCGGGTGATAATACCAGTACATTTTGCAGCAAACTCGGTACGACCAGATAAAACCACAGCAGAACCATTATCAGTGGAACAGAACGAAACAGACTGACATAAAAATAGGCCAGAAAGCTCAGTGGTTTGATGTTTGAGAGGCGCATTACTGCCAGCAATGTACCCCATAAAATCCCAGCGACAATGGCAATCAGAGTGATTTTTAGTGTTACTACCATTCCCGCAGCCAGGAAAGGTAGATTGGGCAGAATTGTACTCCAGTCGAATTGATACATTATTTAGCTCCCAGATTGCCAGGCAGATTCACTCTGCGTTCAATCCAGGCCATGCATGTCATAATCACCAGATTGATAGCGATATAGGCCAGCGTAATGGCAGTAAAAGATTCCCAGGCGTGGGCTGAGTAATCAAGTAGTTTACTGGCTTGAGCCGTCATCTCTGCCAGGCCAATGGTGGAAGCCACAGATGAATTTTTTACCAGATTGAGCATCTCAGAGGTCATTGGCGGGATAATAATGCGATATGCATTTGGCAACAGAACATAGCGGTAAGTCTGAGGTAGCGTCAGTCCCATCGCTAGTCCCGCACTCTGCTGGCCTTGGGGTAGTGATTGAATGGCGGAACGAACTTGCTCACAAACGCGGGCGGCAGTGAATAGGCTCAGGCAGCAGACTGACGAAATAAAGAACTGAATGTTAGGATCAAGCTCCTGTTTGAACCAGCTGCTAATCGAAGTGGGTAGTAGTTCAGGGATGACCAGATACCAGATAAAGAATTGAACAATAAGAGGAATGTTACGGAATAATTCGACAAAACAGGTGCCAGCGCCAGAGAGCCACCGTTGGGGCAGCGTACGTAAAATGCCAAATAGTGAGCCAATCAGAAAAGCAATAATCCAGGAGCAAACCGATAGAGCAATGGTGACCTGAAAACCATCCCAAAGCCAGCCGAGATAGGTAGTATTACCGAACGGGGCTGGCTGAAAAAATATTCCCCAATTCCAGTCTGTGTACATAAATACTCCGTTAAAAAAGCGCGTTATGTCTACCTGAAATGATGAGAGATTGTTAACTATTCATCTCATCCGGGTAACATACTTTATTTTAATCATCCCCCAGAGCAATTGACTGCTGTAGAGATAAGTCAGGCTGTCCTTATTGTAGAAGCCGTTTACTGCTGCGGATGAATCTGTACCATCGCTATCTTATGTGTTTTGTGATGGGTGCATTCAGCAAACGGCGATGCAGGTTAATGCTGGTTGCCGCTGTCAGTCTAACGCTTTGTCATTAGGAGAGGTGAAAAGCGCCTTCATGTCTGGTGACAGATCAAAGTTGAGATTGAGGTTTTTAGGCGGTATTGGCTGTCTGAACCAGATAGTAAACCATTCTTCCGCCTTGCCAGAGGTCTGGGCAGAAGCAATTGTTTTGTCTACAAGCGCTTTAAAAGGCTGGTCATCTTTGCGTAACATGCAGCCATAGGCCTCTTTAGTTTGAGGAGTTCCTGTAATTTCCCATTGGCCGGGCTGCTTTGCTTTAGCGCGTTCACCTGCCAGCAGTGCATCATCAATCATAAAAGCAACTGCACGACCACTCTCAAGGGTGCGGAATGAATCACCGTGATCTTTAGCGCTGATAATACGCATTCCCATTTTTTTCTCATCATTCAGGTTGTTCAGGAGCTTTTCTGAGGTAGTGCCTGATGTCACCACAACGGTTTTACCTTTGAGGTCAGAAAAATCTTTAACTGGCCCTCCCTTTTTGGTTAACAGACGGGTGCCCACAATGAAAATGGTATTTGAAAAGGCTGCCTGTTTCTGGCGTTCTGCATTATTGGTGGTCGAGCCGCATTCAAAATCATAAGTTCCATTTTGTAAAAGCGGTATGCGGTTTTGTGACGTAACAGGTAGCATTTTTACTTTGAGGTCAGGCTTATTAAGTGCGATTTTTAGCGCCCCGACAATAGCGTCAGAATATTGCTGGGAATAACCCACCACATGGCGCTGGTTGTCGTAATAAGAGAAGGGTACAGAGGACTCACGATGTCCAACGATGACAACACCGCTGTCGTTAATTTTTTTAAGTGTACCGTACCGGTTAACTCTTCGGCCTGGCTGGAGGCAGAGGCTGCTCCAAGCAGCATGAGAGGGAGCGCCAGTTTACGTAATTGCATAACATATTCCTTAAGTAGCATTGGTGCAGCTAAAACAGCCGCGCCAGAACGGTGGTGAGAAATTCCTGATATTCGTAAGCGAGAGGATTGCCAGACTCTCCCGCAGTATTATCTGATTTAGTCTCTCTGAGCAGAGTGTACAGTGATGATAATCCGGGAGGAGGCAGGCATCGTCGCGTGCGCCTGTGTAAGTCAGATAACCCTGCAATAATTGAAGTTTTCTGATTTTTTTATTTGGTCCATAAAATAATCTAAATTTGATAGTTATATGATTAAAAGTTTCTTTTTTTGAGAACTATGCCTCATCATGTGTATTTAACAGCTGTCGTTTTGTACTATTTCAACGTTTGTGGTAGTGCCGGAGTTCCCTTCATCAACGGCTCTTTCATAACATGGCGCCGGGTGTTGTCATGTCATAGTCTGTTGCAGGGCTTTCAGGGCGTAGCAGCAGGATAAAAATGAGGGAGCTATTGTGTGGGAATGATGGTTGTTATCGGTCAGAAGCGCTGAATTATTGATTCAGGATACTTATTTGCATCATACCGGTTTTGTCATAGTGATATTGTTAAAGATGACGGTGTGTTGTCAGTGCTCGTGTCAGGCGCCGTAGTGCTGGCGCTGTTATCGATTGCGCCGGAGAATAATTAGAGCAGTCAGTGCTGTAATAAGTGTTAGCAGCCAGACAGACAAATTACCGCTTAAGGCCCAGGGAGTTAAACCACGTGCTGGCGCGACACGTGCTTCCAGTACCTCGCGTGTAAACTGCGGCAGGATGCTGGCGATCGAGCCATCCGCATTGATTACCGCAGTAACCCCATTGTTAGTACTGCGCAGAAGCGGACGCCCCAGTTCAAGTGCCCGCATTCGGGCCATCTGAAAATGCTGCCATGGTCCAATAGAGTGACCAAACCAGGCATCGTTTGAGATAGTAAGCAGGAAGTCTGTGTCAGGACGAAAATTATCGCGGACCTGTTGACCCAGAACGATTTCATAACAGATTGCCGGTGTAAAGTTATAACCACTGACCTTAAGCTGGGGCTGGATATAAGCCCCGCGGCTAAAAGAGGACATCGGCAAATTAAAGAACGGTGCCAGAGGACGCAACAACGTTTCCAGCGGGACGAACTCACCAAAGGGAACAAGGTGATGTTTTTGATAACGCGCCTGACTCTGATAGTTGTATGGCGTTTCTTCCCCTAATACGATGATAGAGTTGTAGTCGTTAAAATGGTTATTCTGAAGGCGCGAGTCAATAATTCCTGTTATCAGTGAACTCGCCTGTTGTCGCAGTGTTTTATCAGCGGATTTGAGAAAAGGTTGCTGATTACTTTCCAGATCAGTGATAGCCGATTCAGGCCAGATAATGATCTGGTCTTTGCCGATAAGCGGGTGGCTCATTGAGGTGTAAATCTCAAGGGTTCTGTGTAGCTGATCAGGATCCCATTTAAGCGACTGAGTAATATTACCCTGGACCAGAGCAATGTTTACAGTGCGTTCGGGCTCAGTCTGATACCAGCTGATTCGGCACAATGGCCAGGCAGATAACAATAACAACAGGGCACCCGCTACACTTTGCCAGTGACGTCGTAGCACTCCAAAAACCACCAGACCACTGATTGCCATCATTACAAAAGTGATCCCCCCGACCCCAAGGATGGGGGCAATCCCTCTTAGGGGCCCGTCTGTCTGACTGTAGCCGAATTGCAGCCATGGAAACCCCGTGAGTACATGGCTGCGTAAGAATTCGGTAACCTGCCATAGTACAGGAGCGGCCAGCGCCAGACGGACCTTTGAGCAGGCGGGAAGCAGGCGGCTTAGTAACAGACTGAATAGCATTGGGTAGAGTGAAAGCCATGCTGCAAGCAGCACCACGAGCAGCACATTGACCGGGGCGGGCATCCCGCCAAACGTGGCAATACTGACGTAAACCCAGTTGATGCCCGTGCCAAAAAGCCCCATGCCCCACGCAAAACCAATAGCTGCCGCCTGGACAGGGCGGCGGGAAAGCGTCAGAGCCTGCAATCCTACAAGGGAGATGAAAGCCGCAGGCCAGACGTTATAAGGCGAAAAAGCCAGCGTACCGCAGGCACCGGTTAACGCGCCGACTAACAGACGAAATCGCTGCGATTGCAACAGTTGGTTCATTAACATGGCTGAATATTATTCGTCCAGAAGCGGTTGTTTTGCGTTTTCAGGAATACGGACATGTACCTGAATGATACGGCGGCTGTCTGCTCCTGCTACTTTAAATTGATAGCCGTCAATTTCTATGCTTTCTCCACGTGCGGGCAGATGGCCGAATTGCTGCATGACCAGCCCGCCAATGGTATCAACCTCTTCATCGCTGAAGCGGGTTTGAAAGATATCGTTAAAATCCTCGATTGAGGTTAGTGCGTGAAGGGTGTAGACGTAGCGGCTGAGCTGACGAATATCGCGATTTTCTTCGTTATCGTACTCATCCTCTATTTCCCCGACAATCATCTCAAGAATGTCTTCAATCGTTACCAGACCAGCAACACTGCCAAATTCATCAATGACAATCGCCATGTGATAACGCTGAGAACGAAACTCTTTCAGCATACGGTCAACGCGCTTGCTTTCTGGCACGACGACTACCGGGCGCAATACTTTTTCTATACTAAACGGTTCGGAACCCTGGCTCATAAAGGGCAGCAGATCCTTAGCCATCAGAATGCCTTCGATATGATCTTTATCTTCTCTGATGACGGGAAAGCGTGAGTGGGCAGAGTCGATGATGACACTCAGGCACTCATCCAGACTTTGATCACAGCGCAGCGTGACCATTTGAGAGCGTGGTATCATGATATCGCGGACACGTTGTTGTGCGATATCCATTACGCCTTCCAGCATGTCGCGGGTATCAAGGTCAATCAGTTCTTTTTGTCCAAAAGCGCGGATAAGTTCAATGAGCTCATCGCGATTTTTGGGTTCCTCATGGAAAAGCTGATGCAACAGAAGGGCAAAAAATCCTTTTTTTCGACTGGGTGTGTCGCTGCTCTGAGAGTGATCGTCGCTCATGGCGTGTTTTATTTTTACCTCGTTAGTAAAATTGAACTGTCTGATAAACAGACAGGCACAGATAGTCGCTTAACAGCCAGTTGGAGCGGCAGTGTGAACTGGCTTATGTCAGCAGGCATTATGTTCTCTCTGAAATATAAGGATCACCATACCCGAGAGTACACAAAATTTTTGCTTCCAGCGACTCCATTTCCTCAGCGTCATGTTGTTCGTTATGGTCATATCCCAGTAAATGGAGGCAGCCGTGGATTACCATATGTGCCCAGTGAGACTCAGGTTGCTTTTGCTGCTCTCTCGCTTCCTGTTCCACAACCTGACGGCAGATGACCAGGTCCCCTAGCAGTACAGGGTCAATTTTAACCGATGTTTCAAAAGGAAAAGAGAGGACATTTGTTGGCTGATCTTTCAACCGATAAGTGTGATTAAGCTTACGGCTTTCTGCTTCATCAACGATTCGGATTGTCACCTCACCGACCAAAGATAACTCAGAAAATAGCGCATCCAGCCAGCTTTGAAAATCTGTTTTCGCAGGAAGGCCGCTTCGTTGTTCACTAGCGATTTGTAAATCCAGAACAGCCTGATTCATCTGGTATCCTGTGTTGTTGCCTGAGAATTACGTTTAGATTCGGGCGGCTTCTCGCTGTGCGGTTTCTGACGCTCTTCCCAGGCCTGATAGGCCGTTACAATGCGTGCTACTACGGGGTGTCGCACCACGTCTTCACTGTGAAAGAAGTTGAAGCTTACCTCACTAACCTCGCCGAGTACTTCTATGGCGTGACGAAGCCCTGATGTCACATTGCGCGGCAGATCAATCTGCGTGATATCGCCGGTGATAACGGCTTTTGAGTTAAAGCCAATTCGGGTCAGAAACATTTTCATCTGTTCGATGGTGGTGTTCTGACCTTCGTCGAGAATGATGAACGCGTCGTTAAGAGTACGTCCACGCATATAGGCTAGCGGAGCTACCTCAATGAGGTTGGATTCGATGAGTTTTTCTACCCGTTCGAATCCTAGCATCTCAAACAGTGCGTCATAAAGTGGCCGCAAATAAGGGTCAACTTTCTGACTCAGATCACCGGGCAGAAAGCCAAGTTTTTCTCCTGCCTCAACAGCGGGCCGCGTGAGCAGAATACGCCGAATCTTATGATGTTCAAGTGCATCGACAGCCGCCGCAACTGCCAGCCAGGTTTTCCCAGTTCCTGCTGGTCCGATCCCAAAACTGATATCGTTATCCAGAATATTGACGAGGTAACGGGCCTGATTAGGCGTTCGGGGCTTTACTACCCCACGTTTGGTTCTGATATTCACTGCGTTGCCATAGTCTGGTACACGGGCTGTATTCTGGGCAAGTACCTGGCTCTCTTTTATTGCGAGATGAATTTGTTCCGGCTCTACGTCGGGAATCTGACCACGAACAGGAGTTGTTTCGACATAAAGATTTTTCAGGATCGTTGTTGCCGCATTAACATGGAGTGCTGGCCCTGTTAATTTGAAGCTGTTATCGCGATGTGTTATTTCAATTCCCAGGCGTCGTTCGAGCTGTTTGATGTTGTCATCAAATGGGCCGCATAAATTTCTGAGACGATGGTTATCGGCAGGTTCAAGGGTGATTTCGCGTGTTTCGGTTATCAAACTAATCCTATGGGTCACTCAGGGCCAGTTACATTTTAAATGCGTAACTGAATGATCAGTTACCGGGATATCTCCTTTACTTAAGTATTCGTGTCAGTGTCATCCTGTGCAAGCATTGACTGACAGCGAGTGTTAATAAGGATACCATAAAATGACTAAATAGATTTCATATCCAGCTCAAGGCTGAAAGGTGTTAACGCCTGAACTGCTCTCTTTACGAGTGCGGGAAATAACAGCATCAGGTGTTTCAATGACGCGCAGGTTCATCTGATCTTCTGTGCAAACCACAACACCACGCAATGAGTTGGGATAGACATCAACAATTTCCACATCAACAAATTTACCTATCATTTCAGGTATGCCTTCGAAATTGACCACCCGATTATTCGCGGTACGGCCAGAGAGCTCCATCACACTCTTGCGTGAGGTGCCTTCCACCAGAATGCGTTGTATGCTGCCCTGCATGCGGCGACTCCAGGTCATTGCCTGGTGAGTAATCCGTTGCTGGAGTCTGTAGAGACGCTGTTTCTTTTCTGTTTCTGTAACGTTATCAGACAGCTCTGCTGCTGGTGTGCCCGGACGGGCTGAGTAGATAAAGCTGTAGCTCATATCAAAATTAATCTCTTCAATAAGCTTCATGGTGTGGTTAAAATCGTCCTCCGTCTCGCCTGGAAAGCCAACGATAAAATCGGAACTGATTTGTATATCAGGACGAACCGCCCGAAGTTTGCGAATAATCGCTTTATATTCCAGAGCAGTATGAGCTCGCTTCATGAGTGCCAGAATACGGTCGGCACCGCTTTGAACTGGCAGATGAAGGAAACTCACCAGCTCAGGTGTGTCACGGTAGACATCAATAATATCATCAGTAAATTCAATGGGATGGCTAGTGGTGAAACGGATACGGTCAATACCATCAATAGCAGCGACCAGACGTAATAGTTCGGCAAAACTACAGATGTCATCATCATATGTGGCGCCACGATAAGCATTAACATTTTGCCCGAGCAGGTTAACTTCGCGCACACCCTGAGCTGCAAGCTGAGCGATTTCAAAGAGAATATCGTCACAGGGGCGGCTTACTTCTTCACCCCTTGTATAAGGTACAACGCAAAAAGTGCAATATTTATTGCATCCTTCCATAATAGAAACAAACGCGCTTGGCCCACTGGCCCGTGGTTCAGGCAGCCGATCAAATTTTTCGATTTCCGGGAAACTGATATCAACAACCGGGCTGCGAGTACCGCTCACCTGATTTATCATTTCTGGCAGCCGGTGCAGAGTCTGCGGACCAAATATAATATCAACAAAACTGGCTCGATGGCGGATATGCTCGCCTTCCTGCGATGCTACACAACCGCCAACGCCGATAATCAGTTCAGGATTGCGCTCTTTGAGTTCCCTCCAGCGGCCGAGCTGATGGAACACTTTTTCCTGCGCCTTTTCGCGAATCGAGCAGGTATTAAGTAGCAGAATATCGGCCTGCTCTGCCTCGCTGGTCAGTGTGAAGCCATGAGTGCTGTTTAGCAGATCAGCGATCTTAGATGAATCATATTCATTCATCTGGCAACCCCACGTTTTGATATGAAGTTTTTTTGTCATCAGCTTGCCATTACTAAATCGTAGAAGGAGATTTTGGGCGGATATTGTAATGCTTTGTGGCTGATGTGGCCAGAGCCGGACGTTTTCGACTGCGTTTTTGTAAAAATCCGTTACACTGCTGAAAATAATCTGTCATGCGTGCTGCCGGAAAAAGCAGCGCTGTACTGGAAGGAGAAATGATGACTGAAAATCGACCTGTTTGCTCGCAGATCGTGATTGTCGGCGGTGGTATGGTGGGAGCAGCACTGGCTTGTGGTCTGGCACAACGGGGATTTACGGTAACTGTTGTAGAAGCCGGGGCACCGCCAGTTTTTGACCCTGCATCGTCGCCGGATTTACGTATTTCTGCCATCAGCGCAGGGTCGGTTGCATTATTACAACGACTTGAGGTGTGGGAGAGCGTTTTGGCTATGCGTGCTTTTCCTTATCGCAGGCTCGAAACCTGGGAGTGGGAACAGGCTGTGGTGGCGTTTGATGCTGCCATGGTAGGATTGCCAGCGCTAGGCTATATGGTGGAAAACAATGTGTTACAGTTTGCACTGTGGCAACGATTGCAGCAGCTTAAGATATCTGTGATTTCATCCGCTGTCGTCACCGAATTAACGCCTGACGATGATGGCTGGGGTCTGACTCTGGATGACGGGCGCAGGCTGCACGCCGGGCTGGTTATTGGGGCGGATGGTGCATCTTCCCGCGTCCGTCAGTTAGCGGGCATAGATGTAAATTCCCATGAATATGCCCAGCATTGTATGCTGATTAGCGTACAATGCGCACAGCCGCCGGGTGAGACAACCTGGCAGCAGTTCACCCCGGCTGGTCCGCGCGCACTGTTACCGCTGTTCGATAACTGGGCATCACTAGTCTGGTATGATTCGCCAGATCGCATTTATCAATTACAACAGATGACGATGGAACGGCTGGAAGAGGAGATTATTCGCCATTTCCCTAAACGTGCTGGCAGGGTTGTGCCGCTGGCGGCGGGTGCATTCCCACTCATAAGACGCCATGCTAGGCGCTATGTTCTGCCGGGACTGGCTCTGGCAGGTGATGCAGCACATACTATTCATCCTCTTGCGGGCCAGGGTGTGAATCTGGGGTATCGTGATGTCGATGCCCTGATTGACGTATTGACCCGCGCGCGCGACTGCCAGAGAGTATGGACTGATGAAGAGACACTGCTGCGTTATCAGCGCAAGCGTCGTTTTGATAATCAGCTGATGCAGAGCGGGATGGATTTGTTCCATGTCGCTTTTGGTAATTCATTAACACTGCCCGGTGTGTTGCGTAATCTGGCAATGAAGGCGGCCGGATGCAGTGGCCCACTTAAGCGCCAGTTATTAAGGTATTCACTGGGTTTGTGGTAGTTGGACTGTGGTGGTCTGTTGACCACGCAAAAAAAAGCCCACTTGCGTGGACTTTCTTTATAGTTAGATGGCTGGGGTGCAGGGATTCGAACCCCGGAATGGCGGAATCAGAATCCGCTGCCTTACCACTTGGCTACACCCCAAAAAACATGGCGGGTGGATTGGGCTTAAATTTGTAGACCTGCATTATATATGCCATGATCTGACCAGTTTAGCCTGCTGACCGGTTCCCCCCGCTGGTTACTGACGACTGAAAGCCATCAGGATAGTGGCTGGGGTACCTGGATTCGAACCAGGGAGTGGCGGTATCAAAAACCGCTGCCTTACCACTTGGCTATACCCCATCAGTGCAATAACAATCTATTACATTTGCTACGGAAATGGTGCGGGAGGCGAGATTTGAACTCGCACACCTTGCGGCGCCAGAACCTAAATCTGGTGCGTCTACCAATTTCGCCACTCCCGCAAAATATGGTGGCTACGACGGGAATCGAACCTGTGACCCCAGCATTATGAGTGCTGTGCTCTAACCAGCTGAGCTACGTAGCCATAGTTACATCGTGCTGTCTTTGTTGACACTGCGGGGCGCATTATCCGTAGTTGGCCTAAAAGCGTCAACACATTTTTCCCCTTTTTTACTCTCCATCTGGCTGTTTGCATGGGGAATGAGCAATGCCCTAAAAAATGTGTCGATTTTTTAGCGTGATAAGTCGTGCCAGCCTGAGCTGGCACTGAAGACAACCGTAGTCACTGCTGCCAGGCAGACTGATGAACGCCTACTGCCCGCCCTGAAGGGTCATCCATATTCTGAAAGGCTTCATCCCATTCAATGGCTTTGGCTGAGGAACAAGCTACAGAAGGACCACCCGGAACACATTCGGCTGCGCCGGATGCTGGGAACAGTGAGTCAAAAATTTCACGATAAAGGTACGCTTCTTTGGAAGAAGGCGTGTTATATGGGAAACGAAAGTGTGCTGTTTCCAGTTGCTGATCACTTATCTGTTGTGCGGCGATAGTTTTCAGCGCATCGATCCAGCTGTAACCCACGCCATCAGAAAACTGCTCCTTCTGTCGCCATACAACACTGTCGGGCAGCAGGGAGGAGAAGCACTCACGCAGTATATGTTTTTCCATTTTACCGTTGCTGCCACACATTTTATCAGCCGGATTAATGCTCATCGCCACATCAAGGAACGCTTTATCCAGGAAAGGTACCCGTGCCTCTACCCCCCAGGCGGCCATTGCTTTGTTGGCGCGTGCACAATCAAACATGTGCAATGCCAGTAGCTTACGCACATTTTCTTCATGAAACTCTTTTGCGTCAGGGGCTTTATGAAAGTAAAGGTACCCCCCAAACACCTCGTCAGCCCCTTCTCCCGAGAGCACCATCTTAATGCCCATTGCCTTTATTTTTCTTGACATCAGATACATGGGGGTTGATGCGCGAATGGTGGTGACGTCATAAGTTTCGATGTGATAAATGACATCGCGCAGGGCATCGAGCCCCTCTTGTACCGTAAAATGGATTTCGTGGTGTACCGTATTAAGATGATTTGCGACTTGTTGTGCTGCCTGCAAATCAGGTGAACCTTTAAGCCCCACGGCGAACGAGTGTAACTGAGGCCACCAGGCATCGCTGCGGTCTTCATCTTCTATTCGTTTTGCGGCGTATTTTTTAGTAATAGCCGATATGATTGATGAATCAAGCCCGCCGGATAACAGCACGCCATAGGGCACATCAGACATCAGATGGCTCCTGACCGACTCTTCAAGCGCAGATTTTAATTTTTCCACATCGGTGGTTTGATTTTTAACGTATTGGTATTCCATCCAGTCGCGCTGCCAGTAACGATGAATTTCTCCATCTTCACTCGAAAGGTAGCTTGCGGGGGGGAACTCTTTGATTGTCCGGCAAACTGGTACCAGCGCTTTCATCTCCGAAGCCAGATAAAAATTACCGTGCTGATCGTGACCCATATAGAGAGGAATAATGCCGATATGATCACGGCCTATCAGATACTGTTGAGTGTTTTTGTCCCAGAGTATAAAGGCGAACATACCCTGAAGTTCATCCAGGAATTCAGGGCCTTTTTCCTGATAGAGTGCAAGGATTACCTCACAGTCTGAATCGGTCTGAAACGTATAGCGGCCGCTGAGCTGGTCACGTAGTGCTTTATGATTGTAGATTTCCCCGTTTACCGCCAGGACATGGCTTTGATCAGCGTTATACAGAGGTTGTGCGCCAGAGTTGATATCAACAATTGACAGACGCTCATGTGCTAAAATGGCGTGATTATCGGCATAAATACCGGACCAGTCCGGGCCGCGGTGGCGCATCAGGCGGGAAAGTTCCAGCGCTTTTTTACGTAGTTCGCTGGGATTACTTTTTAAATCCAGCACGCCAAAGATTGAACACATAAATAATTGCTCCTTGAATTACATTTTTCTTTTCCAGTTTCCACCTCCCATATAACCGGCGTCAGGCGTGCATACAACATCGCAATGAATTAACGATGTTGCCTGGGTTTCATATGCTGCCCTGGCATTTGATGAGGTGGATTACGGGTTTGATGGCGGCAAACAATCAGAGCCTGTCAGTGAATAAATCAGAACATGCAATATCTTTAAAAACTATGCAAGCAATTTCATTTTATATCAGACGGTAATAATGGTGATTCTGTAAAGAGGCGGGCTATTACTTCGTTTAATTCATAGAAAAATTATATTAATATCAACATGATGTACAAAGAACGCTCAGTTAAATCCGCAGTAAATTTTTTATCATGGTGTGGCAGCCTGGCAGGCGGCGTGTTTGCTGTTACTGGCCAGGATATGGGGGGATGTACTAACAGTAACTGTACGGGGGTTGATACAGGCTGGTGTTTACTGGGAAGTCTGTCAGCCATCTTGTTTTATATTGAGCACTGGAGAATTTAAGACATTTTTACCATTAACGATAGTTTCGATGACATGAAAATTATCGCTAAAGATAGTCAGGTTAGCCACCTTTCCGGGCGCAATACTGCCCAGTATTGTATCCATGCCAATGGCACAGGCAGGATACAGGCTTGTCATTCTGAGCGCCTCGTCGAGTGCGATGCCTGCATATTCAACACAATTTTGCACAGCCTTAATCATCGTTAGTGCTGAACCACTGAGAATACCGTCTTCATCAACACAGCGTCCGTCACGATGATAGATGGTTTTACCCGCAAAAATAAAATGATCACGGGTTGTACCCGCTGCTGCGGTGGCATCGGTGACCAGCACCAGGCGATTACCTTTGATGCGTTTTGCATTGCGTACATTGGCATAGTGCACATGAAAACCATCAACAATGATGCCGCACCAGATATCGGGTGAATCGTAGAGCGCGCCAATCAAACCAGGCTCACGGGCAGTAATGGCGGGCATCGTATTATAGAGATGGGTAGCTCCGCTAATACCCGCACTGAAGCCACGCTGGGCTTCTGCATAAGTGGCGCTGGAGTGGCCACAGGAGACAACGATCCCTTTGCTGACGAGGCGCTGAATTATCTCAGGCGCCACTTGTTCGGGAGCCAAAGTTATCAGACTAATAACATCGGCATTTTCACACAAATAATCTACCAGCTCTGGTGCTGGCGGACGTATTAGTGCTGGGTTATGGGTACCTTTCTTTAATGGATTAAGCCAGGGGCCTTCCAGATGCAGGCCCAGTACCTGGTGGTGATTTTGGGCCTGAAAGGCGCGCGTGACCTCTGTTGCCCGCACTATCAGTTCATCAGCGCTAGTGATAAGTGTTGGCAGAAAGCTGGTGCATCCGGCACGCTGATTAGTCTGCTGCATAGTGGCCAGTGTTGCTATGCTGAGTGCGTTAATGTCATCATTGAACTGAACCCCGCCACAGCCATTCAGCTGTAAATCAATCAGCCCTGGAGCAATATTGGCCCCGTTCATGTCATATGTTGCTATATTTGCAGGCAGTGCCTCTGGCGAGCAGAGATTATGAATGCGGCCATCATTGATGATCACTGCATGATTGTTGAGAATGTCGTAACCCGTGAAGATACGGCCATTAACTAAAGCGTACATTGTTGTTTCTCCCTCTCAGGACCGCGCTTCCGGGGTGCTGTTACATTATTGACAATCCTGATTCTCAGGCATGGCTGTATTGCTGACCTTCGGAAAGTACTATTTTTTACAAATCCGGTTTTCTGGCAGGACGGAGGGTGATTTAACGGGCAGCACAAATACCACACTCATGTAGCAGCCAGAAAATCCTCGATCTCTTTTGCCGCTGCGGTGCGAAAATAGTTAACAGTTTTTACCTTCAACTCCATTGTTGACGGCTCATCACAGACGATAATAGCACTGGGATGAAATTGCAGGCAGCTAATAGTCCACATATGGTTAACGCTCCCTTCTACAGCGGCCTGCAATGCTCTGGCTTTAGCCTGGCCGGTTACCAAAATCATTACCTCTTCGGCGTCCATGAGGGTGCCTGTACCGACTGTCAGGGCGTACTTTGGTACTTTGCTGATATCATTTTCAAAGAAACGTGAATTAGCTTGGCGGGTTTCACTGGTCAGTGTTTTGATTCGCGTACGTGATGAGAGGGAAGACGCAGGTTCATTGAAGGCAATATGACCATCATTCCCCACCCCTCCCATGAAAAGGTGAATTTTTCCAGCCGCACGAATTTTTTGCTCATACTGGTAACACTCTGCATCATAATCCGTCGCGTTTCCATCCAGCATATTAATGTTTTCTGCCAAAATATCTATGTGATTGAATAAGTTACGATGCATAAAACTATGATAGCTTTCAGGATGATCTTTTGCCAGGCCGACATACTCATCCATATTGAAAGTGACAACATGCTTAAAACTGACCTTACCTTCCTGATACATATTGATAAGGTGTTGGTAGGTATGGAGTGGTGTGCCGCCAGTTGGCAGGCCCAGTACAAAAGGGCGGTTAGCCGCAGGCTGAAAGGTGTTGATTCGATTGATGATATAATTTGCTGCCCAGTGGCCAACCTGGTCAGAGGTTGTCAGGGGGATAAGCCGCATGGATTACCTCGAACATTTTACTATTGAAGGGAGGCAGAACTGTTTTCTGAACGTCAGTAAAAATGTGATAAATCCTGTTGGTATCAGTGTATAGGGTCCGCCCCGTGGAATGCCTTTAATTTGTTACGTTAATCATAAGGTAAGCTGCCGGTAATGACCACAAATTGTCTGTTGGTTGTCCCCTGCGATATCAAATATCTCTGCATCTTTGCACAACATCATTATGAAAGTTTGATCAAATGTAATGCTGTTTGAACAGTCATAAATCTGAACTTTGCTGTTTCAGGCGAATATAAAGATAAAAGCACATCCAATGAAGTAAACGTCTGGTTACAACAGATAGTTATTCTTTAAATAATGTTGCAGTTTTAAATAATAACATGAATCATCGTTAGTTACTTTAATTACGCCGACGTAGCATTTACCGCACGTCAGTAGCTGCACAAACACAGGCAGATTGATCAGCATTTAATAATTATTCCGCTAGGAGGTCAGTTGAATATTTTGGGATTTTTACAAAGATTAGGCCGCTCATTACAGTTGCCTATTGCCGTATTACCAGTAGCAGCGCTGATGTTACGATTTGGTAAACCTGATTTGCTGAATCTGCCATTTATTGCTGAGGCAGGTGGCGCTATTTTTGACAACCTTGCGTTGATTTTTGCTATCGGTGTTGCTGCCTCTTGGTCCAGAGATAATGCCGGCGCGGCGGCGCTGGCCGGCGGGGTTGGTTACTTCATCATGACTAAAGCGATGGTAACTATCAATCCTGTAATTAATATGGGCGTGCTTGCAGGGATTATTACGGGTTTGGTGGCTGGTTTTAGTTATAACCGCTGGCATAATATTCAGTTGCCCAATTTTCTTAGTTTTTTTGGTGGCAGCCGCTTTGTACCCATAGTCACCGGTTTTTTCTGCCTGATACTTGCAGCATTTTTGGGCTATATATGGCCCTTCGTACAGAATGTTATCCGGCTTGGTGGCGAGTGGATTGTGGCGCAGGGTGCACTGGGGGCGGGTATATTCGGTGTGATAAACCGTCTGCTTATTCCCACCGGATTGCATCAGGTGTTAAATACGATTGCCTGGTTCCAGATTGGTGATTTTACTAATGCAGCCGGTGTTCAGTTTCATGGTGACATCAATCGGTTCTACGCCGGCGATAAATCAGCAGGTATGTTTATGGCTGGTTTTTACCCGATCATGATGATGGGATTACCGGGTGCGGCGCTGGCGATGTATCTGGCAGCACCCAAAGCTCGTCGCCCCATGGTGGGCGGGATTTTATTTTCGGTTGCTATCACGGCTTTTCTCACAGGGGTTACCGAGCCGCTGGAGTTTCTTTTTATGTTTCTGGCTCCGATACTCTACCTGGTGCATGCGTTTCTCACCGGCATCAGCCTTTATATTGCTACGCTAATGAATATCCATGCTGGCTTCTCTTTTTCGGCTGGCGCGATCGATTATGCACTGATGTATAACCTGCCTGCCGCCAGTAAAAATGTCTGGATGTTATTAATTATGGGTGGCATTGCTTTTATCACTTATTTTATAGTATTTAGCGTAGCGATCCGTGCAATGAATCTGAAAACGCTTGGTCGCGAAGACATGTTCTCTGAGCCAAAATCTGGCGCCAGAACGTTAGCAGAAGGAGAACTGACGCCGCTGGCCGCGCAGTTTATTGCAGCAGTGGGGGGAGCAGCAAATCTGAGGGTGATTGATGCCTGCATTACCCGTTTGCGTCTTTCAGTAAATGATGCAGGGCAAGTAGACGATGCTGAATGTAAACGTCTTGGCGCATCAGGAGTAATAAGGCTGAATAAATACACCGTCCAGGTTGTTGTCGGCGCCAATGCTGAAGCAGTGGCCGAAGGCATGAAAAAAGAGCTCTCCAGATTGTCTGTTATTGCCAGTGTTACGCCAGATGTGTCATCTCAAACAGCGACTGGCGCTGACAAAGAAGTGGTTATTGAAACTTTAGTAGCTCCTGTTAGTGGTGATACGGTTACATTAGATCAAGTGCCTGACAAAGCTTTTTCCAGCGGTGCTGTAGGGAAAGGTATTGCCATCAGGCCAACCGGCAGTATAGTCGTTGCACCTGCCAGTGGTAAGGTGGTGAAAATATTTAAAACAAACCATGCCTTTTGTCTGCGAACGGCACAGGGAGTTGAAATCGTGGTTCACATGGGGCTTGATACTGTCACCCTGGAAGGAGAAGGTTTCACCCGGCTGATAAAAGAAGGTATACAAGTCAATGCCGGTCAGCCAATACTGGAGATGGATCTGGCGTTTCTTAATGCCAATGCCTGTTCAATGATTAGCCCGGTGGTTGTGAGTAACAGTAGTAAGTTCTCGGGAGTAACGTTGTTAACAGAAGGTGAAGTTGTTGCCGGTGAAACGCCACTCTGTGAGGTCCGGTCTTAAGTGCATTACAAAAAAGGCTCTGGTACGTTGTACAGTCGGGTAGTTCTCTTTATTTATTTTTGTTTTATTACAAATGATTGTTTCTCGCTTGCGCTTTGTGGATCATAATCCGTTATTTCAGTTATCAGATAGTGTTGCAATATTAAGGAAATAGTGATGAGTGAGGCCTGCGCCCGCCCGGTCAACTTTATTCGCCAGATTGTTGATGAAGATTTAGCTAACGGTAAGCACACCACAGTACATACCCGTTTTCCCCCTGAGCCTAATGGTTATCTGCATATTGGCCATGCCAAATCTATCTGTCTTAACTTTGGACTGGCCCGTGATTATCAGGGGCGGTGTAATTTGCGGTTTGACGATACTAACCCTGAGAAAGAGGATTTGGAATTTGTCGAATCAATCAAGCGTGATGTGCAATGGTTAGGTTTTCAATGGAGCGGTGAGGTTCGTTATTCATCAGATTACTTTGAGCAGCTATACGACTATGCCGTTGAACTGATAAAAAAAGGGCTGGCTTATGTTGATGAGCTTAGTGCAGATGAGATAAGAAGTTATCGTGGCACATTAAAACAACCAGGCAAAAACAGTCCCTGGCGTGATCGACCGGTCAGCGAGAATCTGGACCTGTTTGAAAAGATGCGTAATGGGAAATTTGCTGAGGGAAAAGCCTGTCTGCGTGCCAAAATTGATATGACATCCAGTTATATTGTTATGCGAGATCCAGTTCTTTATCGTATCAAATTTGCAGAACATCATAAGACGGGTAATGAGTGGTGCATCTATCCCATGTATGACTTTACGCATTGTATCTCGGATGCGCTGGAGGGGATTACGCACTCGCTTTGTACTCTCGAATTTCAGGATAATCGCCGACTGTACGACTGGGTATTAGATAATATCTCGATTCCTGTGCATCCCCGGCAATATGAGTTCTCCCGCCTTAACCTTGAATATGCAGTGATGTCAAAGCGTATCCTGACACAGCTGGTAGAGCAGAAGGTAGTGGAAGGATGGGATGACCCACGTATGCTGACAATATCTGGTTTACGCCGACGTGGTTACACTGCCGCCTCTATACGCGAATTTTGCCGTCGTATTGGGGTCACCCGGCAGGAGAACATTGTTGAGATGGCTGCGCTTGAATCCTGCATCCGGGATGATCTCAATCATAATGCTCCGAGGGCGATGGCAGTACTCAATCCTGTCAAAGTCATCATTGAAAACTTACCTGCTGCACATCAAGAGCAGGTGATGATGGCTAATCACCCCAACAGGCCAGAACTGGGAATGCGCCCGGTGCTTTTTGGCCGGGAAATCTGGATTGATCGTGCTGATTTTCGTGAGGAAGCGAATAAGCATTATAAGCGGCTGGTATTAGGTAAAGAGGTGCGTCTGCGTAACGCTTATATCATTCGTGCCCAGCGTGTTATTAAAGATGATGAAGGGAACATCACTACTCTTTTTTGTCATGCTGATCTGGATACAATCGGCAAAGATCCGGCCGATGGTCGCAAAGTAAAAGGTGTGATTCACTGGGTCTCAGTTGCTGATGGTTTGCCAGCTGAGTTTCGTCTCTACAATCGTCTTTTTAGTGTTCCTAATCCCGGTGGGGCTGAAGTATTACTGGAGACCATCAATCCGGAATCGTTAGTGATTCAACAAGGATTTGTTGAACCAGGCATCAGAGATGCACCGTCGCAGACTGCCTGGCAGTTTGAGCGGGAGGGATACTTCTGTGCTGACCCGGTTTACTCTACGCCATCGCATCTGGTATTTAACCGGACTGTGGGTCTGCGCGATGTGGTCAAAAACAGCGGTCAGGTGATCACAGGTTAAGAACTAAGGCGCGGCTCGATGGCCGCGCGTGGCAGAACTAAAAAATTGAGACGAAAAAATGGATTGATTGAATTGCCTGATGGTAATGGTTTGCTACTCGTCGTGAATTGACTCATTTTCACGGCAGTCGCCTCTGGCGCAGTGGCCGTAAAGGTACAAGCTGTGATTGGTAAGTTTAATGCCGTGACGGGTGGCGATTTCACGCTGGCGTGTTTCGATCGATTCATCTCTGAATTCAATGACTTTGCCGCAATCAAGGCAAATAAGATGGTCATGGTGATGCTTTTGGGTTAACTCAAAAACTGATTTTCCGCCTTCAAAATTGTGCCGGGTAACAATGCCGGCATCATCAAACTGGTTGAGTACCCGGTAAACTGTTGCGAGGCCAATCTCTTCACCTATATCAATTAATCGTTTATACAAATCTTCCGCGCTGACATGATGGCACACAGGTTCCTGAAGTATTTCCAGAATTTTGAGTCGTGGAAGCGTGACTTTCAGGCCAGCCTTTTTTAATGCAATATTGTTATCAGTCATGCGGATAGTGTCCTGTTGCTTTACTATTTAACTTTAACTCATTGTCTATAAAACGGTAGCGACGATGTTACTGGGTGACGTTATTTTTTAACATAAGTCTGATGAAGCAAAATGGACATTAACTTAAAAACATACTCGCTGGTGAGCAATAAGATAGGAAAATAGTAAGTAAAATTATTCTCTTATAACCTATTGTTGTTTCATTTTCCCGCAGGCGAAGAAGTGTGTCCTCTATCGATAACCCGATATTTCAAATTCCAGTGAGCTATTCTACAGTTTTGTAGGTAAAATTTACAAACAACCGTCAATAAAACCAGCAGGTAAAGCGTATCAGGGAATGTTCTGATATCCAGTCTGGCTGAGTTGCTGTCAGCCAATTGATGATTGGCTAGAGACCTAGTTCCTTCTGAATCTGCTTTACCCAGTTGTTTACGCGCTCTTTGGTAAGCTCTGGCTGGCGATCTTCATCTATAGCAAGACCCAGAAAATGATTCTCATCAGCCAGGCCTTTAGACGCTTCAAAATGATAACCTGCCACAGGCCAGTGACCAACTAAAGTGGCACCTTTTGATTCAACAACGTCACGAATTGTGCCCATGGCATCGCAAAAATACTCTGCATAGTCCTCCTGGTCGCCACAACCAAACAATGCAACTTTTTTATTCTTAAAATTTACTTCTGCGAGAGTGGGGAAAAATTCATCCCAGTCACACTGCGCTTCGCCATAGTACCAGGTTGGAATGCCGAGTAGTAAAATGTTGTAGGCCTCCAGATCTTCTTTGCTACTTTTAGCGATATCATAAATATTTGCAACCTTCTGACCCAATTGTTCCTGGACCATTTTGGCAATGTTTTCAGTATTGCCAGTGTCGCTGCCAAAGAAAATACCCACGATTGCCATGAATTAGATAACCTCTTGATATTCTGTGACTCGACTGGCTGCGAATCCGGTGCTGATGTAAACATCTAATGATAGCAGAGCGGGACAGATGGATAAATCGCTAATATGGCTTGATTTGACACTTTTTGTGCACAGGTCCGTCATAATAATGCCAGCCATAGCTTTATGTTCATCAACGAGTGCAGTGCATTGATAATGTCTAGTTAACCTGCGAATTGTCTCAGTTTTTCACCGCTTCCTGAAAGTATCCTCTGCTGAATGATTCCGTTCAGAATGATAATGCAGGTAATATCAACTGGTGGTGTATCACCCTAAATAAATCACAGGTGGCTACTTTCAGGTTTCAAGGTAACGATGTATGGCACGTAATACGGCCTCTGATTTTTCGGCATGCACCCAGTGCCCGGCACCTGCCACAACATGTACTCTGGCCTGCGGGAACTGTGCCAGCAGCGTCTGGCGGTATTTGTCCTCCAGATAAGGAGATTGCGCGCCACGAATAAACAGGACAGGCGAATGCCAGGCTGGCAGAGGTTGCCAGCCCATGATCGTCTCATAATTGTTCCACAGTGCATCAACGTTAAAACGCCACTGACCACGATGAAATGATTTCAGTAAAAACTGCGTGGTTGCCTCATCATGAATAAGAGAGCGCATTACTCCGGCGGCATCACTACGCGCTGTTATACCTATATCCGAAACTGCACGTAATGCAGAGAAGATGGCATCATGAAGTCGCAGTTGATAAGCTACAGGTGCGATATCAATGACGACGACTTGTCCTAACCGTTCGGGGCTTAAGGCTGTTAATACCATCGCAATTTTGCCACCCATCGAGTGGCCAATGACATCAAAGTTTTTCACCTCCAGTTTATTGAGTGTGGTGAGGATGTCTTCAGCCATTGGGATGTAATTCATGTCACAATCCCACGGCGAATTGCCATGATTACGGACATCAATCTGTATAACGGGCCGGGTGTCTTTCAGAGCCCGCGCCAGAATACCCAAGTTATCCAGGCTGCCGAACAGGCCATGGATGAGTACGACAGGCTGCCTGATTGCATCAGATTGTGGAGATAACAGACGATAATTGAGATTCATGATGAACGGTAGTGTGATGTCAGGAAGTGTTCAGGGTACCATGAATTTCATATGGTTACTCTGAAGTGAGATAATCAGTGATTAAATTTTGCGGTAAAGTCTGACTTTTCCCTTCAAAGGATTGCGGCAGCCTACTCCGGGTCAGAATTTAACTTTATAATTCCGGTGCTGGCGTTACAACACTGACCATCGTTGTGACCGATGTACCACAATTATTAATCGAGTAATAATCAGAACGGATAAAGATGAAAACCATTGAAGTTGATGAGGACCTGTACCGTTTTATTGCCAGCCATACCCAGCATATTGGCGAAAGTGCATCGGACATACTCAGGCGTATGCTTAAATTCTCTTTTGAACAGGCATCCTCCTCTTCTGAGGCCACTACTGTGACCCCTACAAAGATGGCAGTGGAAACAGCACATAGTCAGAACTATGTCAGAATGATGGAGTTACTTATTGCCTCGGATGCGTACAGAGATCAACAAAAGGTGGTGGACCGTTTTATGCAGATTTTATCGGCACTCTGTTCAGCTAATCCCGGCGGTTTTCAGGCGGCAGCGGAATCTCTCCATGGCCGTACGCGTCGCTATTTTGCTGTTGATGAGCATACGTTGTCGCGGAACGGAAGTCATACCAAACCCAAACAGATACTTGGCACCCCCTGGTGGGTGATTACCAATACCAATACCGAACGCAAACGGAGTATGGTTAAGCACATTATGCTGTCCATGCATCTTCCGGCAGAGCTGGCAGAACGTGTTTGCGTGACTCTTTAAACTAAAAACGTCAGGAAGTCGTGCGCATGGCTAACCATCCAGCAGCCGGACAGCCCACCCGGCAGAGTGATTTAATTAACGTTGCACAATTAACTGCTCACTATTATGTTTTGAAACCGGAGGCGGGTAATAGCGAACATGCAGTCAGATTTGGCACCTCCGGGCACCGGGGCAGTGCCAGTCGCCGTAGTTTTAATGAAACGCATATTTTGGCTATCGCTCAGGCAATTGCCGATGAACGTAACCAACGTCACATTACCGGGCCATGTTATGTTGGTAAAGATACGCATGCACTTTCAGAACCGGCGATTATTTCGGCACTCGAGGTGCTAACGGCGAATGGCGTGGATGTAATTATTCAGGCAGATAATGGTTATACCCCCACGCCAGCTATATCCAATGCCATATTACGATACAATAAGGGTAGTCAGGCTCTTGCTGACGGTATTGTTATCACTCCCTCTCATAATCCTCCCGAAGATGGTGGCATTAAATATAACCCCCCCAACGGAGGTCCGGCTGATACCGAACTGACCAGTGTAATTGAGGCGCGTGCTAATCAGTTAATCGCGGATGGATTACAGGGCATTAAGCGTTTGCCAATCAGTCAGGCATGGGCGAGCGGGCATATTAAGGAGTATGACTTTATCCAGCCTTATGTAGAAGGTTTGGCGGAGGTGATAAATTTTCCGGCAATCAGCGAGGCAGGGCTGAAGATTGGGGTCGATCCTCTCGGGGGAGCAGGGGTGGCCTACTGGCAGCGTATTGCGGCACATTACAACCTGAATCTGACCATAGTCAATGATGCGATTGATCAGACATTCCGTTTTATGCATCTGGATAAAGATGGTGTGGTGCGCATGGACTGTTCATCAGAATCTGCGATGACAGGTTTGCTCAGGCTGCGCGATAAATTTGATCTGGCATTTGGTAATGATCCTGATTACGACCGCCACGGCATAGTTACTCCCACAGGTTTGATGAATCCCAACCACTACCTGGCAGTGGCTATTCATTATCTGTTTTCGCACCGTCCGCAGTGGGGCGGGCATGTTGCTGTTGGCAAAACCGTGGTGTCCAGCGCGATGATTGATCGCGTGACAGCTGATCTCGGGCGTCAGCTAGTGGAAGTGCCGGTAGGTTTTAAATGGTTTGTTGATGGTCTGTTTAGTGGTCAGTTAGGTTTTGCTGGTGAAGAGAGTGCCGGGGCGTCTTTCCTGCGTTTTGATGGTACGCCCTGGTCGACAGATAAAGATGGCATTATCCTTTGTTTGCTGGCAGCAGAGATGACGGCAGTAACGGGTAAAAATCCCCAGCAGCACTATGATGAGCTGGCCGGGCGATTTGGAGCACCGATTTACAGCCGTTTGCAGGCACCCGCTACGATTGCACAAAAGGCCATATTATCCAGACTTTCACCGGAGATGGTCAGTGCTGATATGCTGGCAGGAGATTTAATTACTGCGCGTTTGACTGCTGTAAATGGTGAAGCCATTGGTGGATTGAAAGTCATCACCGCCAACGGCTGGTTTGCTGCCCGTCCTTCTGGGACAGAAGATGCCTATAAAATTTATTGTGAGAGCTTCCTCGGTGCTGACCATTGCCGGAGGATTGAAAAAGAAGCGGTTCAGATTGTCAGTGAAGTGATAAAAAATGGCTGAATAAAAAGAAGATGTTCCAGGCCAGCTTTACGGTGCCTGAGAAATCAAACGGTAGCTGCATATTTTCCGGCTGGACCAAATGATGTGATTTTGCCAGGTTAATTCCCGGTTCATATCGCTTATATTCAATGTGAAAGTGCAGATTACCGCATGGGTTCTGATAGTATCTGCTGCTGTAGACTTATTGTGTTATCTGCACAGCCGGGGTTGCACTAATCACTCCCTGATCAGATGTAATCTGATGCAACTCATTTTTTAGCTACACTTATTTTTTAAACGGTAAATCAGAGTGCAGACTTATGAGCGCAACAATTCCGGTGGGAATCAGTGCTTGTCTGGATGGCAAAACAGTGGGTACCAAAGGTGTAAATGAGGGGCGTGATGTCATCAGGATGTCCGCTCCCTTTATCCGCTTTGAATCGGTCTGTCTGGAGATACCCCCGGATCGGGATACATTTATTTCTGTACCAGGCACGGCACGGATGTGCGATGGTTTATCTGAACAGTGCTCCGGGGAGCGTCAGAAATCGTTTTCAGGTTCGCAGATGCCGATGTTTTTTCAGAGCAAAACAGCCCAATTATCGCATCTGTGTGGCTTAATTGTCTGTGGAGAATCTTGTGATGATAGTCTGGTGCAACGGCCTGTTCTCGAATCTGCCAGTAAGCGTAAAATTAGTGCAAGTATACTGACTGCCGGAGTTCTGCGTGTCATGCCGTGGTTACCAGTAGAAGAGGAGGGCAGACTCTGTGATCCCGAACTCAGGGAAAACTTTATTGAGCGTGTTTGCACATTGCATGAGTTTAATCAGTTCAGGCAGAGCGGGGCAACACATGCCGGGTTAATCGCATTTCACACTAAATACAAGCTACTTTTACTGGCTCACAGCCAGCCACTATATCGTGAGCTGGGCCGTTTTGTGGCCGGGGCAGATAACGGCGATTCTTTGCAGGCATGCCTCGTGCAATACCGGTTGCAGCTAATGTCGTTATTAACGGTCCCTGCCACGCGATGCAACCACACTAATGTGCTGATGCACGTTCAGGGTTACTTCCGCCGTCAGCTTTCCGGCCAGCAACGGCAGGAATTATCTTCCTTGATTGATGACTATCGTTGTGGATTCCAGCCACTACGGGTCCCCGTCAGTTTGCTCAAACACTATATGGCTGAGTATCCGAATGCGTGGCTGTCACAGCAGCGTTATTTTCACCCTTACCCGGAAGCGCTGGATTTGCACTCCGGGCATTAACTGATCCCAAATTATTATGAAAACACATCTGGTCTGGCTGCGTAACGATTTAAGAATACACGATAATTACGCTCTGCATGCTGCATGCCGTGACAGCGAGGCCCATGTTATTGCTCTTTTTATTGCCACGCCGGGCCAGTGGAAACAGCATAATATGGCGCCCAGACAGGCAATGTTTCTTTGGCATAGCCTGCGCGATGTGCATGTTTCTCTGGCTGAAAAAGGCATCCCGCTTTACCAGGAGAGCGTGACGAATTTCACAGATGCAGTTAATGCACTGGTTACATTCTGCCAGCATCACCGGGTTGACAGAGTTTTCTATAATTATCAGTACGAGGTCAATGAGCACTGTCGTGATGCCGCTGCTGAACGGGAACTGCATAAGGCGGATATAGAAATCCAGGGTTTTGATGATAGCGTGCTCTTTGCGCCGGGAACTATTCAGACTGGTAATGAGGGGATGTACAAGGTTTTTACACCCTTTTCACGGGCAGTTGTTAAGCGGCTTCAGGAGGAGCTTCCTGAGTGCGTTCCTGCTCCCAGAGCCAGGGCGGCAGCTCCGCTAAAATCCCGGCCTGGCCTCACGCCTTTTGATTACCCATGTGATGAGTATGATCAGCGGTTTTTCTCACCGGGGGAAGACGCCGCCCTGAAACAGCTGCGTCATTTTTGTACATCACCCGTCGAAGCCTACTCTCTGCAACGAGACTTCCCCGCAGTGGATGGTACCAGCCGGTTATCGGTTTATCTGACATTAGGGGTATTATCCCCGCGCCAGTGTCTTCATCGTTTGTTAAAGGAACATCCACAGGCCCTGCAGGGAGATAGCACATCCGTCTGGCTTAATGAGCTGATATGGCGGGAGTTCTACCGCCATCTTATGGTGACATGGCCGCGTTTGTGCAAATATCAGCCCTTTATTGACTGGACCCAAAATATCAAATGGCAGAAAAAAGAACAGCATCTTAAGGCCTGGCAAGAGGGGGTAACTGGCTACCCGATAGTCGATGCTGCAATGCGCCAGCTTAACACACTTGGCTGGATGCATAACCGGTTGCGAATGATTACTGCCAGTTTTCTGGTTAAAGACTTATTGATTGACTGGTGTGAAGGTGAGCGTTATTTCATCTCTCAACTTATTGATGGCGATCTGGCAGCCAATAATGGTGGCTGGCAATGGGCAGCATCGACTGGAACTGATGCCGCACCCTATTTCCGGATTTTCAACCCAACCACTCAGGGGGGAACGTTACGATAAGCAGGGAGATTTTATCCGGCAATGGGTGCCGGAATTGAGAGAGGTTCCTCCAGAGGGAATTCACACGCCACACGAATGGGCAGAAAAAAACCAGCGTAAACTTGTTTATCCGTTACCTATTGTGGAACATAAAATAGCGCGGAAACAGACGCTCGATGCTTTTCAGGCAGCAAAAAACCAGAAGGATGGCTGATGCTTAACACTGAACTTGAACAAAGGATTAATCATTACCTCAATGCCGGTAGTTTTAATGACTATGCACCCAATGGATTACAGGTAGAGGGGCGGGCAGAGGTGCAAAAAATTATCACAGGTGTTACGGCCTGCCAGGCCCTGCTTGATGAAGCTGTCCGGTTACAGGCTGATGCGGTATTAGTGCATCATGGTTATTTCTGGAAGTCTGAGCCTGCGATCATCAGGGGAATGAAACGTCAGCGGCTAAAAACACTGCTTACCCATGATATTAATCTGTTTGCCTGGCACTTACCGCTGGATGGACATCCGGAGTTGGGCAACAATGCCTTGCTAGGACGTATGTTAGCTATCACACACCGGGGCGAGATTGCACCGTTATTATCCTGGGGAGAGCTACAGACTCCACTCAGCGGCCGCGCTATGGCAGTGCGTCTTGCTCAGACACTCGATCGTCATCCGCTTCATTGCAGTAATAATGCTCCAGAGCTGATCCGTCGCGTTGCCTGGTGTACCGGTGGAGGGCAGGGGTTTATTGATGAAGCGATTACTTTTGGTGTTGATGCGTATATCACCGGAGAGGTTTCTGAGAAGACAATACATTCCGCCCGTGAGGGGGGCATTCATTTCTACGCAGCCGGTCATCATGCGACAGAGCGAGCCGGGGTTCGTGCACTTGGTGAATGGCTTACTTGTGAGTATGGATTCGATGTAACCTTCATTGACATCGATAACCCAGCCTGATGATCTGGGTCTTTGTGTCACGGATTTTTTACCAGAGAGCTAACCCACTTATATAAAAATTTGCTGCATAGTGCGGGAGTCGTGAGAACAGCAGGGCAGATAAGACATAAGCGCAGGGTCGTTATAATATATTTTTTTAAAATTAATCTGTTATTTTGAATTACATTGCTGTGTTAGAAGTCAGAAGCTGGCGCAGCGCGCCCGCCTCATCGACTTCAATATCAATTTATTTGACAGCAGAGTTGAAAGTGCGCTTCTGATGACCGTTATAGAGCTGACGGGGGCGGGCGATTTTCAACCCTTCGTCATACATTTCTCTCCAGTGAGCAATCCAGCCTACAGTGCGTGCCATTGCGAAAATGGCGGTAAACATTGAAATTGGTATTCCCAGCGCTTTCAAGATCAAACCAGAATAGAAATCTACGTTTGGATAAAGTTTACGTTCAATGAAATAAGGATCATTGAGCGCAATATGCTCAAGCTCCAGGGCTACATCCAGCAGGTCGTCTTTTATGCCCAGCTCTTTGAGTACGTTATGGCAGGTTTCGCGCATTACAGTAGCCCGTGGGTCATAATGTTTGTAAACCCGGTGGCCAAAGCCCATCAGACGGAAAGAATCATTTTTATCTTTGGCGCGGCGCACAAACTCCGGAATGTGATCAACTGTTCCAATCTCCTCCAGCATACGCAGGCAGGCTTCGTTTGCGCCGCCATGAGAGGGCCCCCATAGTGACGCAATACCTGCTGCAATGCAGGCAAACGGATTAGCGCCAGAAGAGCCAGCGGTGCGAACGGTAGACGTGGAGGCATTCTGCTCATGGTCAGCGTGGAGAATCAGAATACGGTCCATGGCGTGTTCCAGAACCGGATTGATTTCATAGGGTTCACAGGGTGTGGAGAACATCATATTAAGAAAATTACCGGCATAAGAAAGATCATTGCGCGGGTAAACAAAAGGCTGACCAATTGAATATTTATAACACATCGCGGTTACGGTAGGCATTTTTGACAACAGGCGAAACGAAGCGATTTCACGATGACGTTCATTGTTGATATCCATGGCATCGTGATAAAAAGCCGCCAGCGCACCAGTCACACCACACATGACTGCCATGGGATGTGAATCCCGGCGAAACCCTCTGAGCAGATGAGTAATTTGCTCGTGAATCATAGTATGCCGGGTGACGATTGTTTTAAACTCGTCAAACTGAGCCTGTGTTGGAGGCTCTCCATTCAGCAGGATGTAACATACTTCGAGATAGCTGGATTGTGTTGCTAGTTCATCAATCGGAAAGCCCCGATGTAGCAGAATGCCCTTATCGCCGTCAATAAAAGTGATTTTAGATTCACATGATGCAGTTGAGGTGAAACCAGGGTCGAAAGTGAAAAGGCCTTTTGAGCCTAGTGAACGAACATCCACAACATCCTGGCCGAGTGTACCCTTCAGGACATCCAATTCGGCAAGTGTCTGCCCGTCAACAGTAATTTTTGCTTTATTTTCAGCCATTTATATTATCCTTTGTGCTTGATATAATTTGAGATTTGCTGCCTGAGACACTATTGCCTTATCTACTTCTTGCCTTATCTACTTCACGGCCAAAATCATGTTGGTCGCTCCATTATGTAATATACCCCGGGCGAGGTGAAGCACGTTTATCCGCAAACTTTATAACAATACTACTTTTAAAAGGGAGCGGGAGACTGGCGGTAACATGATGAACGGTCTGGTCTTCCGAACCCTATGCTCTGATATTCTGCTGCTGATACAGTATCTGTGTTTGGGCATTACTGAAGGCGAATACAGCTCAACTTTGCTAGTGTATCAGGGCACCGAACTATGTCAGATACGTCCATTCTTGCCATGGATCGTTAACACCATATTTTTTAATGCTAAGAAAATTTTTTATGTTTACATAATACGATATAGCCCACGACTTTTTCTTTAAAGTATAGTTCTTGAAAGTGGTAGAGACTGTATTTATAACGGTTGAATATGACTGATTATTAATACATCAAATTTGTAACAAAATCGCTGACTTAAGCCGAAACAGCGTATCGGATATACAGATTTTTCCGAATCGTGACCTATGTCACTATTTTGCCCAAATATTGCCAAAGGCCCAGGAGGGCAATTGTAATGGATATGTGATCCCTCTATAATTCCGGCAGGTCTCCGGAAGACCGACGCCAGAAGCCACTAAGCAATTTAATGCAGGATATTGCTATTAGTTTGGTAGCGGTGCACGAACTACAAATAACAGTCCTGTCCGGCCCACCTCCAAGACCGGAAGGGATACAATAAAAAAGCTCTGTGGGCAAACTGTGAAAAAAAATAGACCTGTCAACTTAGATCTTACTACCATCAACTTTCCTGTTACCGCTGTTGCATCAATACTTCACCGGATATCTGGTGTTATTACCTTTATAGCCATCGGCATTCTCCTCTGGTTACTGGGGCTTTCACTCTCTTCTTATGAAGGTTTCATGCAGGCGTCAGATATCATGAGCAGCCCCGTCGTTAAACTTATTATATGGGGTATCTTGACCGGGTTAGCCTGCCATATTGTCGGTGGTATTCGTCACATGCTAATGGATTTCGGTGTAATCAAAGAGACACTGGAAGCAGGTTCCAGCGCCGCTAAAATCTCATTTATCATCACCGTTGCGCTCTCAATAATGGCTGGAGTTCTTATATGGTAAGCAATGCCTCTGCACTGGGGCGCAATGGTATTCATGACTGGCTGTTGTTGCGCGGGTCAGCCATGGTTATTGTGCTGTATGTGCTTTATATCCTCTGTTTTGTCCTGACGTCCGGGGTATTAACCTATGACATCTGGCGTGATTTTTTTGCTACTACATTCACTAAAGTATTTACCCTGCTGGCGTTGATATCCATTTTAATCCATGGCTGGATTGGATTGTGGCAGGTCTTAACGGATTATGTTAAAGGACTGGCTCTTCGTCTGGTTTTGCAACTGGTGGTTGTTTGCGTGCTTTTTGTTTATCTGGTTTACGGAACAGTTGTGGTGTGGGGAGCATAAATGAAATTAGCTGTACGGGAGTTTGATGCTGTTGTTATCGGCGCCGGGGGCGCCGGAATGCGTGCCGCACTGCAAATTTCTCAGTCCGGACAGAGTTGTGCCTTGTTATCAAAAGTTTTCCCTACCCGTTCTCATACTGTCTCCGCTCAGGGTGGCATTACTGTCGCGCTGGGCAACAGTCATGACGATAACTGGGAATGGCACATGTATGACACTGTGAAAGGTTCTGATTATATCGGTGATCAGGATGCTATCGAATATATGTGTAAAACGGGCCCTGAAGCGATTCTGGAACTGGAGCACATGGGGCTGCCGTTCTCTCGTCTCGACGATGGACGAATCTACCAGCGCCCGTTTGGCGGCCAGTCGCGAAATTTTGGCGGAGAGCAGGCAGCCCGTACTGCCGCCGCTGCGGATCGTACAGGCCATGCACTACTTCATACCTTGTATCAGCAGAATCTGAAGAATCACACCACAATCTTTTCCGAATGGTATGCTCTTGACCTCGTTAAAAACGGTGATGGTGCGGTGGTCGGTTGCAGCGCGCTTTGCATTGAAACCGGTGAGCTGGTCTATTTTAAAGCAAAAGCGACGGTGCTGGCTACTGGTGGTGCAGGGCGTATTTTTCAGTCAACGACTAACGCACATATCAATACGGGTGATGGGGTTGGTATGGCCCTGCGTGCCGGGGTGCCCGTGCAGGATATGGAAATGTGGCAGTTTCACCCAACGGGTATTGCCGGAGCTGGGGTACTCGTTACTGAGGGATGTCGCGGTGAAGGTGGTTACCTGCTTAATAAGCATGGCGAACGCTTTATGGAGCGTTACGCGCCTAACGCAAAAGATCTGGCGGGACGGGACGTTGTAGCACGTTCCATGATGATAGAAATTCGTGAAGGCCGTGGCTGTGAAGGCCCATGGGGAACCCATTTAAAGTTAAAACTGGACCATCTTGGCAAGGAAGTACTGGAAGCCAGACTGCCGGGTATTCTCGAACTCTCCCGCACTTTTGCGCATGTTGATCCAATTAAGGAACCCATACCGGTTATTCCTACCTGTCATTATATGATGGGCGGTATTCCGACAAAAATCACTGGTCAGGCATTAACGATAAATGAGCAAGGTGAAGATGTCGTAGTGCCGGGCTTGTTCGCGGTAGGTGAGATTGCTTGTGTCTCGGTACATGGTGCCAACCGGCTGGGCGGAAATTCACTGTTAGATCTGGTGGTTTTTGGCCGCTCTGCAGGTTTGCACTTGCGGGAATCGATTGCGGAACAAGGCAGATTGCAGGATGCTACTCAGGAAGAAATTGATGCCGCACTGGCGCGATATCATCGCTGGGATAACAATACGACTGGTGAAGATCCTGCGGAGATTCGCAAAGCGCTCCAGATGTGTATGCAGCACAATTTCTCTGTATTTCGTGAGGGTGATGCAATGGCTAAAGGGCTGAAAGAGCTTAAAGTACTGCGTGAATGTCTCCAGAAAGCCCGTCTCGATGATCACTCCTCTGATTTTAACACGCAGCGCGTCGAGTGTCTGGAACTCGATAATTTAATGGAAACAGCATACGCTACGGCAGTTTCTGCTAACTTTCGTACTGAAAGTCGAGGTGCTCATAGTCGTTTTGACCATTCTGATCGTGACGACGAGAATTGGCTTTGTCACACACTCTACCTTCCACAAACGGAAAGTATGACGCGACGCCAGGTAAACATGCAACCGAAATTGCGTGCAGCTTTCCCACCTAAAGCTCGTACATACTAGTACTTCGGAGTAAAGAGTGATGAAACTTGAATTTTCTGTTTATCGTTACAATCCGGAGAAGGATGACGCTCCCTACATGCAGGACTATGTACTGGAGGCCGAAGACGGGCAGGATATGATGTTGCTCGATGCGCTGATTCGGTTGAAAGAGAAAGACCCCTCACTGGCGTTTCGTCGTTCCTGCCGCGAAGGGGTCTGTGGTTCAGACGGCCTGAATATTAACGGCAAAAATGGGCTGGCATGTATCATTCCGGTTTCAGCGCTGGTGAATGGCCGGCAAAAAATTGTCATACGTCCACTGCCTGGGTTACCGGTTATCCGTGATCTGGTCGTGGATATGGAGCAATTTTACACTCAGTATGAAAAGATTAAGCCCTGGCTGATTAATGACAACAAAACCCCGCCAGCACGCGAACATCTGCAAACTCCGGCGCAGCGCGAGAAACTGGATGGCCTGTATGAATGTATTCTCTGTGCCTGCTGTTCGACCGCCTGCCCGTCATTCTGGTGGAACCCTGATAAGTTTATCGGTCCGGCAGGGTTACTGGCAGCATGGCGCTTTTTGACCGACACGCGAGACACCAGTACTAGCCAGCGACTCGATGATCTGAGTGATGCATTCAGTGTGTTCAGATGCCATACCATCATGAACTGTGTCAATGTCTGTCCGAAAGGATTAAATCCAACTCGGGCGATTGGCCATATCAGATCAATGTTGTTACAGCATGGAGCATAGCAATTGATGTAAAACGGGCGGGTGCCCTGCCTGCCCGCTTGATAATCCCTGATAAGGTTTATTCGCAAATTTTTGCAGAGATGCCTTATCAGGGTTTAATCGTGAGCCAGGGATAGTTGTGCAACTACCTGGAACTCATAAGCTCGTATCACCAAAAAGCTGTTACACGGTGTAGGTTCTTGAAACCTATTAATATTCACGGTGAAATAAGCATAAAATGCTATAATAAAGGGCATCAAAATGCACAACAGCGCGATGAAACCATGGCTGGATTCCTCTTGGCTGGCTGGTGCAAACCAGTCTTATATGGAGCAGCTTTATGAGGATTACCTCACAGACCCAGATTCTGTAGACGAGGTTTGGAAGACGCTTTTCCAGCAGTTACCCGGCACCGGTGTCAAACCTGAACAAATTCATTCTCAAACACGCGACTATTTTCGCCGTCTGGCCCAAAATAGTGCCCGCTTCATGCCTTCTGTTGCTGATCCTACCGCTAACGCCAGGCAGGTTAAAGTTCTGCAATTAATCAACGCTTATCGTTTTCGTGGGCATCAAAATGCCAGCCTGGATCCGCTTGGTTTGTGGAAACAGGAGAATGTCGCGGATTTGGACCCTGCTTATCATGGCCTGACTGAAGAGGATTTCCAGGAGACATTTAACGTCGGATCCTTTGCCATCGGCAAGGAGACAATGAAGCTGGCTGATCTTATTACGGCATTAAAGCAGACTTACTGTGGCTCTATCGGCGCTGAATATATGCATATTACCAGCACTGAAGAGAAACGGTGGATTCAGCAGCGGCTCGAGTCCGTGATGGGGCAGGCAACTTTTAGTCACGACGAGAAAGTTAATTTTTTGAAACAGCTCACGGCAGCTGAAGGACTGGAGCGTTACCTGGGCGCAAAATTTCCAGGTGCAAAACGCTTTTCTCTTGAGGGGGGTGACGCACTAATCCTGATGCTTAATGACATTATCCGTCATGCCGGGAAAAATGGTACCCGCGAGGTGGTTCTGGGTATGGCACATCGGGGGCGCCTGAATGTCCTTATCAATGTGCTAGGTAAAAAAACTCAGGATCTATTCGATGAATTCTCAGGGAAACACAAAGAACATCTTGGCACTGGCGATGTAAAATACCATATGGGATTTTCGTCAGATGTGGAAACTGAGGGTGGTATGGTGCATTTAGCACTGGCATTTAACCCGTCGCATCTGGAAATTGTCAGTCCGGTTGTCATTGGATCAGTTCGTGCCCGCCTGGACCGCCTTGACACACAGGTTAGCAATCAGGTTTTACCAATCACGATTCATGGTGATGCCGCTGTAACTGGCCAGGGCGTGGTTCAGGAGACGCTAAATATGTCTCAGGCACGCGGATATGAAGTGGGTGGCACGCTGCGTATTGTCATTAATAATCAGATCGGTTTTACCACTTCAAACCCGCTTGATGCACGCTCAACGCCCTATTGTACCGATATTGGTAAAATGGTGCAGGCTCCAATCTTTCATGTAAACGCTGATGACCCAGAAGCTGTTGCATTCATTAGCCGCCTTGCTCTCGATTTTCGCAACACATTTAAACGCGACGTCTTTATCGATATGGTTTGTTACCGTCGTCACGGCCATAACGAGGCTGACGAACCGAGCGCAACTCAGCCACTGATGTACCAGAAAATAAAAAAACATCCCACGCCGCGTAAGATCTATGCAGATAAATTGAAAGCCGTTGGCACGGTTAGTGTTGAAGATTCGACTGAAATGGTTAACCTGTATCGTGATGCACTGGATGCTGGTGAGTGTGTTGTCTCCGACTGGCGTCCGATGAGTCTGCAATCCTTTACCTGGACGCCATATCTTAATCACGAATGGGATGAAAGTTATCCTGAAAAAGTCGAGATCAAACGTCTTCGGGAGCTGGCGAAACGGATAAGTGAAGTTCCGGAGTCCGTAGAGATGCAGTCACGGGTAGCTAAAATATATCGTGATCGTGCTGCAATGGCAGTAGGAGAAAGCGTTTTTGACTGGGGAGCAGCAGAAAATCTTGCTTACGCTACGCTGGTTGATGAAGGCATTCCAGTGCGTATCTCTGGTGAAGATAGCGGGCGTGGTACCTTTTTCCACCGCCATGCTGTTATTCATAATCAGGTAAATGGTTCGACTTACACGCCATTACACCATATTCACAGTGGTCAGGGTCAGTTCAGAGTCTGGGATTCTGTCCTGTCCGAAGAAGCAGTATTAGCATTTGAATATGGTTATGCGACTACTGCACCGCGCACACTGACAATTTGGGAAGCACAGTTTGGTGATTTTGCTAACGGCGCCCAGGTCGTCATAGATCAATTTATTAGCTCAGGCGAGCAAAAGTGGGGCCGGATGTGTGGCCTCATCATGCTGTTACCCCACGGTTATGAAGGGCAGGGGCCTGAGCACTCATCAGCCCGGCTGGAGCGGTATTTGCAATTGTGTGCTGAGCAGAATATGCAAGTGTGTATTCCATCTACACCTGCTCAGGTCTATCATATGTTACGCCGTCAGGCATTGCGGGGGATGCGCCGTCCGCTAATTGTGATGTCGCCAAAGTCATTGCTGCGCCACCCTCTGGCTATCTCCACGCTGGATGAGCTGGCTAACGGGAGTTTTCAGCCTGCCATTGGTGAAATAGATGATTTAGAACCGCAGGAAGTTAAGCGCGTGGTTATGTGCTCAGGCAAGGTTTATTATGATCTTCTTGAGCAACGTCGCAAGAACGAGCAAGACAGTGTCGCTATTGTACGTATTGAACAGCTTTACCCATTCCCACACAAAGCATTGCAGGAGGCGTTACAGCCTTATGCCCATGTACATGATTTCGTCTGGTGCCAGGAAGAGCCCTTAAACCAGGGAGCGTGGTATTGTAGTCAGCACCATTTCCGCGAAATCGTGCCTTTCGGGGCGTCATTACGTTATGCCGGCCGTCCTGCATCTGCTTCACCTGCTGTTGGCTATATGTCAGTTCACCAGAAACAACAACAAGATCTGGTTAATGATGCGCTGAACGTTGATTAATTAAAAAGGACAAAAAATGAGTAGCGTAGATATTGTCGTTCCCGACCTGCCTGAATCTGTAGCCGATGCTACTGTAGCGACTTGGCATAAACAACCCGGTGATAAGGTCCAGCGCGATGAAGTGCTGGTAGAAATTGAAACAGATAAAGTAGTGCTGGAAGTACCGGCGTTTGCTGATGGTATACTGGAAAGCATACTTGAAAATGAAGGGCAAACGGTTATCGCTCGTCAGGTGCTTGGCCGCCTGAAAGAGGGCAATAGCGAGGGCAGGGCAACCACAGCCAAAATAGAGAGTGAAAAAGCTACCCCTGGCGATCGCCACACCGCATCGCTTGAGGAACATGGTAGCAGCGACGCACAAAGTCCTGCTATTCGCCGGCTCATTGCCGAGCATGGACTTGATCCTGCGCAGATCAAAGGCAGTGGTGTCGGGGGACGCCTGACACGCGAAGATATTGAAAAACATCTGGCCGCTACTCCTGCGATGTCCAGAAGTGCAGCGACTGAATCAGAAAGTGCAAATTTGTTATCAGGTAACCGTAGCGAAAAACGCGTTCCGATGACCAGGTTGCGTAAGCGTGTTGCAGAACGTCTGCTCAGTGCTAAAAACAGCACAGCAATGCTGACGACCTTCAACGAAGTAAATATGAAACCAATAATGGACCTGCGTAAGCACTACACTGACGCATTCGAAAAGCGGCATGGTATCCGCCTCGGTTTCATGTCCTTTTACGTTAAAGCAGTGTTAGAAGCACTAAAGCGTTATCCCGAAGTTAATGCTTCAATCGATGGCGATGATATTGTTTATCACAACTACTTTGATATCAGTATTGCCGTATCAACACCGCGAGGTCTGGTGACGCCGGTATTGCGTGATGTTGACCTGTTTGGCATGGCTGATATTGAAAAGAAAATTAAAGACTTGGCGCTCAAGGGTCGCGACGGCAAACTGACTGTTGATGAGCTTACCGGTGGTAATTTCACTATTACTAACGGGGGGGTGTTTGGTTCCCTAATGTCAACACCGATTATCAATCCCCCGCAGAGCGCTATTCTTGGCATGCACGCCATTAAAGACAGGCCGATGGCAGTTGACGGACAGGTGGTGATTTTGCCGATGATGTATCTTGCGCTCTCCTATGATCATCGTCTGGTGGATGGCCGTGAGTCAGTTGGGTTTTTGGTCGTGATTAAAGAGCTGCTGGAAGATCCTGCACGTCTGCTTCTTGATGTCTAGCCAGTTTTCTGGCGATGTATCCCGTACCATCAGCGTTTAATTTTTGTGATCGCGGGCAGCGATCCTTCTTTTTTTGATTTCAATGAGTAAAACATCATGAACCTACATGAATATCAGGCTAAACAACTGCTTGCTCGCTACGGTCTGCCAGTACCCACTGGATATGCCTGCAACACCCCACGCGAGGCAGAGGAAGCTGCCTCTAAGATCGGCTCCGGCCCATGGGTGGTAAAATGCCAGGTACACGCCGGGGGGCGAGGAAAGGCGGGCGGAGTTAAGGTTGTCAAAAGCAAAGAGGATATTCGTACGTTTGCAGAGAACTGGCTCGGTAAGCAGCTAAAAACGTATCAGACGGATGCAGCAGGGCAGCCTGTAAACCAGGTTCTGGTTGAGGAGGCAACTGATATCGATCAGGAGCTTTATTTGGGAGCTGTAGTTGATCGTAGTACCAGGCGTGTCGTTTTCATGGCCTCAACTGAAGGAGGAGTGGAAATTGAAAAAGTGGCAGAAAGTACGCCGCATCTAATCCATAAAATAGCGCTTGATCCGCTAACTGACCCGCAACCATGGCAGGGGCGTGAGCTAGCGTTCAAGCTTGGCTTATCTGGTAAGCAGGTCACTAGCTTCACAAAAATTTTCATCGGCCTGGCGACAATGTTCCTCGAGCGGGACCTAGCGCTGGTGGAGATCAATCCGCTCGTTATCACCAAAACGGGAGAGCTGATTTGTCTGGATGCCAAGCTGAGTGTTGATGGTAATGCACTGTTTCGTCAGTCAGAGTTGCGCGAGATGCGAGATCATACTCAGGAAGATTCACGGGAAGCCCATGCAGCACAGTGGGAACTGAACTACGTCGCTCTGGAAGGCAACATCGGCTGTATGGTAAATGGCGCGGGCCTTGCTATGGGCACTATGGACATTGTTAAACACTTCGGCGGTTCTCCTGCTAATTTCCTCGACGTAGGAGGTGGAGCGACTAAAGAACGTGTTACAGAAGCGTTTAAAATTATTTTGTCAGATCATTCGGTTAAAGCAGTCCTGGTCAATATTTTTGGTGGTATTGTCCGCTGCGATTTGATAGCCGATGGGATTATTGGTGCGGTGTCTGAAGTCAGTGTCAATGTGCCAGTAGTCGTTCGGCTGGAGGGCAATAATGCTGAACTGGGCGCGCAGCATCTGGAGAAAAGTGGATTGAATATCATTGCGGCCAGTAGTCTGACTGAAGCGGCACAACGTGTGGTTGCAGCAGCGGAGAGTGAATAATGTCTATTTTAATTGATAAAAATACTAAAGTTATCTGCCAGGGTTTTACTGGCGGACAGGGAACCTTTCACTCCGAGCAGGCACTGGCATACGGCACACAATTAGTAGGTGGAGTAACACCTAATAAAGGTGGCACAACCCATCTGGGGCTCCCGGTTTTCAACACAGTGCGTGAGGCAGTTGAAGCGACGGGCGCAACGGCGACGGTAATCTATGTGCCGGCACCATTTTGCAAAGATGGAATCCTCGAAGCCATTGATGCAGGCATCAAGCTTATAATCACCATTACGGAAGGTATTCCAACACTCGATATGCTGTCAATCAAGATTAAACTGGACGAGGCGGGTGTCCGCATGATTGGGCCAAACTGTCCAGGGGTGATCACGCCGGGAGAATGTAAAATTGGTATCATGCCCGGCCAAATACATCAGGCAGGACGAGTTGGGATTGTTTCGCGTTCAGGAACCCTTACCTATGAAGCGGTCAAACAGACCACTGATATTGGATACGGCCAGTCAACTTGTGTCGGTATTGGTGGTGATCCCATCGCGGGTTCAAACTTCATTGATATTTTGCAGTTGTTCGAAAATGATCCAAAAACCGAAGCAATTGTGATGATTGGTGAAATTGGTGGTAGTGCAGAAGAGGAAGCAGCAGCCTTTATTAAATCTCACGTTACTAAACCTGTCGTGGGGTATATTGCCGGACTTACTGCGCCTAAAGGCAAACGTATGGGCCATGCCGGAGCAATCATTGCAGGTGGTAAAGGTACGGCGGATGAAAAAATTGCCGCACTGAAAGCCGCAGGAGTTAAAACCGTAAATAGCCTTGCTGAAATTGGTGAGGCTGTAAAAGCGGTCCTGCCTCCAAAATAACAATTATCAGATGGCAGACTGTCATTTGTGCTTATCTCACCGGGTATTCTGCCCGGTGATTCAGTTCTGCAGGCCGGGCAATCCTAAAGCTTGTTATTAGCGTTTCCCTGTTTCGTGATAGCATTCTGTCAGACGGCAGCGCTTTGCTTTTTTAGCAGAGCAAAAGCGCATTAATGCAGCAGGCCTGGGCTTAACGCTATGGAGTAACCTGATGCCTGCTATGCCGTTTTGCTACGGTTACAAAATCGCAGTTTCTTTCTTCAGCGCACAGGATATCAGGCTGTTAAGGGCAGGATGTTGTTATTGTAAAAAATCCGCCAGAGATGACCTTAAGCATAACACAATGTTATTAATCACCCAGGATAACTGAGTAGTAAAATATGGTAAGTTAAATAGGATGTTAAAAAAAACAATGAAATGATCTTATTCACTATATAAATATTCTCAATATCTAAACATATCATTAACATATATTCAGTAGAAAGATAATACAAATGATTCGTGTTATTATCATCTTTTAAAAAATAATATGATGAATTTCTGCTAATACATAAAATCAGGTATTTCATTAATAGCTAAATTATTTAATATTTTTCTTTAAACGGTATTATTGCATTAAATAAAACATGATAATATTGCAGTATTAAAGAACATTAATTGAATAAATGAAACGGTAAAACTGCGTATAATGAATTCCCTCACATGAAAGTCGGCGGTGTAGTTATTGCCTTTGGTCATGTGATTTATATTGGTATTAAGCGTAATCACCTGCACTGTGGAGGTGGATTTGCGTTAAAACCTCAATGCCAGGAGTGAAGATGTTAGATATCGTTGAGCTATCCCGTTTGCAGTTTGCTTTGACGGCACTGTACCATTTCCTTTTTGTACCACTGACGCTTGGCATGTCTTTTTTGCTGGCGATCATGGAGACGGTTTATGTTTTGTCGGGCAAGCAGATTTACAAGGATATGACCAAATTCTGGGGTAAATTATTTGGTATTAACTTTGCTCTGGGAGTAGCGACCGGATTAACGATGGAATTCCAGTTCGGTACAAACTGGTCATACTATTCGCACTACGTGGGCGATATTTTTGGAGCTCCACTGGCCATCGAAGGGTTAATGGCATTTTTCCTCGAGTCCACCTTCGTAGGGCTTTTCTTTTTTGGCTGGGACCGCCTTAGTAAAATAGGGCACATGACGGTCACCTGGCTGGTAGCGCTTGGTTCTAATCTCTCTGCATTGTGGATTCTAATTGCTAATGGCTGGATGCAGAATCCGATTGCGTCAGAATTCAATTTCGAAACTATGCGTATGGAGATGGTCAGTTTTGCCGGACTGGTACTTAATCCGGTAGCTCAGGTCAAGTTTGTTCACACTGTAGCGGCCGGTTACACCACTGGTGCGATATTTGTGCTGGGTATCAGTGCTTATTATTTATTACGCGGCCGCGATCTTCCCTTTGCTAAACGTTCGTTTGCTATTGCCGCCAGTTTCGGTATGGCTGCAATTTTGTCGGTCATTGTGCTGGGCGATGAATCTGGGTATGAAGTGGGTGATGTACAAAAAACCAAGCTGGCAGCGATTGAAGCTGAATGGGAAACACAACCTCCTCCTGCTGCATTCACGCTGTTTGGCATTCCTGATCAGCAAAATATGAAAAACAGCCATGCTATTCAAATCCCTTATGTTCTCGGACTAATTGCAACGCGTTCGGTAGATAAGCCGGTAATTGGTCTTAAAGAGTTAATGGGGCAGCATGAAATCCGCATACGTAATGGAATCAAAGCCTACGAGGCATTACAGCAAATACGAAGAGGCAATAGTGATCCAGCGGTGCGTCAGATGTTTGAACAAAATAAGCAGGACTTGGGTTACGGCCTACTGCTAAAACGTTATACCCCGGAAATTGGGAATGCAACGGAAGCTCAAATTCAGCAGGCAACTAAAGATTCGATTCCACGTGTGGCACCTGTCTACTTTGCCTTCCGTATTATGGTGCTTAGTGGTGTGCTGATGCTGCTTGTCATAGGCTCGGCCTTCTGGGCGGTACTTCGTAATCGTATTGGCAAAAGCCGTCTGCTGCTGCGCTGCGCTTTATATGCTATTCCATTGCCATGGATTGCAGTTGAGTCAGGCTGGTTCGTTGCTGAATATGGACGCCAGCCTTGGGCCATAGGTGAAATACTACCAACGTCAGTGGCCCACTCATCAGTCACCACTGGGCAGTTGCTTTTTTCGATGACCCTGATTTGTGGTCTTTATACATTATTCTTCATTGCTGAAATGTATCTGATGTTCAGGTTCGCACGGCTTGGACCCAGTAGTCTGAAAACGGGACGCTATCACTACGAACAGCCCAGTATTACCTCGCAGACAGCGCATTAAGTCAGGAGTTACAATATGTTAGATTACCAAATACTACGTTTTATCTGGTGGCTGTTGGTGGGTGTGCTTTTTATTGGTTTTGCGATAACTGACGGGTTCGACATGGGCGTTGGTATGCTTTCACGCATGATTGGTCGCTCTGATACAGAGCGCAGGATTATGATCAACAGCGTGGCACCACACTGGGATGGTAATCAGGTATGGCTGATCACCGCCGGAGGTGCCCTCTTCGCCGCATGGCCTATGGTCTATGCAGCCGCATTTTCCGGTTTTTACATCGCAATGATGCTGGTGCTTGCCTCACTATTTTTTCGTCCGGTGGGTTTCGACTACCGGTCTAAGATTGAAGACGTACGCTGGCGCAGGATGTGGGACTGGGGTATTTTTACTGGCAGTTTTGTTCCCCCACTGATCATTGGCGTAGCGTTCGGCAATTTGTTACAGGGAGTACCATTCCATATTGATTCTGATTTACGCTTGTTCTACACGGGCAATTTCTTCCAATTGCTTAACCCCTTCGGGCTGCTGGCGGGCGTAGTCAGTGTGGCGATGTTTCTGACTCAGGGGGCAACTTGGTTGCAAATGCGTACTACTGGCGCACTATATTTGCGGGTGCGTCGGGTTGCAGAGCTGGCCGCTTTGGTGACAATGGTATGCTTCATCTCGGCTGGAATCTGGGTGGTTTACGGCATTGACGGTTATGTTATTACCTCTGTGCTCGATCCAGCTGGGATCTCAGATCCCCTTAAAAAAGAGGTCGTGCGTCAGGCTAATAGCTGGATGGCAAACTTCCACACAATGCCACAACTCTGGTGGTTTCCGGCATCTGGCGTAGTTCTGCCGCTGTTCACCTTTATCTGCTCGCGAGCTAGCAAAGGTGGCTTGGCCTTCCTTTGCTCTTCTCTGACGATGGCGGCAGTAATCATGACGGCCGGAATCACGCTGTTTCCATTCATCATGCCGTCGAGTACGGTACCAGCCAATAGCCTGACGTTATGGGATGCCACTTCCAGCCAGTGGACATTACAGGTTATGCTCTACGCCGCTATTGTATTTGTCCCCATTATCCTTGCTTACACCATCTGGTGTTACTACAAGATGTTTGGGCGTATTACTGAAGAACATATTGAAAGCAACAGCCATTCGCTCTACTGAGCCAGAGGAGATAAATAATGTGGTATTTCGCCTGGATTTTAGGCACTTTGCTGGCATGTACACTTGGTATTATTACCGCCCTTGCTCTGGAGCACGTAGAACAAAATGCTGAGAAGAAGGAGTCGTGATGTTTTGTTTCTGGTGAAACAGAGATGAAAATGAACGACCGATACAGACCATTGCTAGTGACTATCCTGTCACTGGCAGTGTGTCCTGCTGAGTGTTTGCTGTGCACTCAGCACTCCTGCGTGTGGACCATCAAACCCTGCTGGACAGACCAGTCATAATTATTTCACCCACCTTACTGCTATCCATTCCCAAGAAAGATGTAGTTGCGTATAGTAACAACGACTTTGATTCTTGATATCAACATGTTTTTCCGGATTAAACGTGATGACTATGCTGTTCCAATGGCCGATTCGTGTCTACTACGAAGATACTGATGCTGGCGGAGTGGTTTACCACGCCAGCTACATTGCATACTATGAACGCGCAAGAACTGAGATGCTGCGCCAGTCAGGTTTTAATCAGCAGGCCCTGTTAACACAACAGGTAGCATTTGTGGTGCGTCGTATGACAGTGGAGTATTTATCACCAGCCAGGCTTGACGACCTGCTGGAAGTGCAGACACGAGTTATTTCGACAACGCGTACCACCATGACGTTTTCCCAGCGAATACTAAATCCTGAAGAGCGGATGCTAAATGAGGCAGAAGTTCTCATTGCTTGCATCAGTCTGCATCAGATGAAGCCTGTCGCGCTTCCCGATTCTATTGTTGCGGAGTTTAAGCAGTGACTGACATGAACATTGTTAATCTGTTCCTGAAGGCCAGCCTTCTGGTCAAATTTATCATGCTGATTTTAATAGGTTTCTCAATCGTCTCTTGGGCTGTGATCATTCAGAGAACTCGTATCCTCAACAGCGCAGGACGTGAAACAGAGGCATTTGAAGATAAATTCTGGTCAGGGATAGAGTTATCCAGACTTTATCAGGAGAGCCAGGAGCGCCGTGACGACCTCAACGGATCTGAGCAGATATTTTATGCCGGGTTTAAAGAATTCTCTCGTCTGCATCGGGCTAACAACCAGGCGCCTGAGGCAGCAATAGAAGGCGCGAGCAGAGCAATGCGAATTGCAATGAATCGAGAAATAGATTATCTGGAAACTCACATCGCCTTTTTAGGAACAGTAGGCTCAATCAGTCCTTACATTGGTCTGTTTGGTACAGTCTGGGGGATTATGCATGCATTCATTGCGCTGGGAGCGGTAAAGCAGGCTACATTGCAGATGGTTGCGCCGGGTATTGCTGAAGCACTGATTGCCACGGCAATTGGCTTGTTTGCGGCAATCCCTGCGGTAATGGCGTATAACCGTCTGAATCAGCGCGTAAACAGGCTGGAAGGGAGTTATGACAATTTTATGGAAGAGTTTACCGCAATCCTGCATCGCCAAGCTTACGCCACTAATAATAGTCAGTAAACAGGGGCAGTGTATGGACAGAAGACACTATCGTCACAGACGCTCAGTGAAATCGGAAATAAATATTGTTCCGTTGCTGGATGTATTACTGGTACTGTTGCTGATTTTTATGGCCACCGCGCCGATCATTACACAAAGTGTCGAGGTCGACTTGCCTGATGCAACAGATTCCAAAACTGTGTCTGGTAATGATAACCAACCTGTTATTTTAGAAGTAGCCAGCATTGGTAAATATAATCTGGTTGTGGATCATGAACGTATGGAGCAGTTACCGCCAGAGCAGATTGTCGCTGAGGCACAACGGTATATGCGGGGAAACCCCAAAACGCTCTTTTTGATCGGAGGGGCAAAAGAGGTGCCTTATGATGGAATTATTCAGGCATTGAATCTGCTCCATCAGGCGGGGGTCAAATCCGTTGGTCTAATGACCCACCCCATTTAACGCTGTAAACCGTTTTGGGAAACTGAGAGTGCTGAAGGCAACCAAACAAAACGACAATGGAAAAAGCCCATTAATCATTTCGTTGGCGTTGCATATTATCCTGATTGCAGTGCTGATCTGGAGTTCATTTGATGAAAATTTTGACGCCAGTGCCGGTGGAGGGAGGAGTGACATCAATGCGGTCATGGTTGACCCTGGCGCTATTGTTAATCAGTACAATCGCGAGCAACAACAACAGGCTGCTCGTAAGAGAGCTGAAAAACAACGGGAAGAGCGGGCCCGTAAGCAGGAAGAGGAGTTGCAGAAAAAACAGGCGGCAGAACAGCTGCGCTTGAAAGAGATAGAAAAAGAGCGTCTGCTGGCTGAGGAACAAACCAGAAAACAACTGGAACAACAGCGTCAGGCGGAAGAAGCTGCAAAAAAAGCGCAGCAGCAGCAGGCAGAAGCCGAAGCAGCGGCCAAAGCACGGGTAGCGGCAGAAGCTAAAGCAGTAGCAGAAGCCAAAGCAGCGGCAGAAGCTAAAGCAGCAGCGATAGCAAAAACCAAGGCAGAAGAGCAGGCAAAACAAAAAGCCGCGCAACAAGCTAAAGCAGCCAGGCAGAAAGCAGCAGCGGCGGCGGCAAAAAAAGAAGCCAACAAAGTTGATAAGCTGCTGGATACTCTGGCCTCAGCGCCGAATGCGCCAAAACAGAATCAAAGCAGGGGTGCGGCGGGGCAAGGCAGCCAGGCTAAATCGGGTGCTGGTGCTGCCGTTGTCGATAATTATACCGGGCAGGTCCAGGCGGCCATAAGGAATAAGTTCTATGACTGGCAATTATTTAAAGGGCAAAAATGCGAATTGCGTGTCCGTCTGGCGCCCAATGGCGGCTCTTTGATAGATGTGCAGTCCCTGGGGGGTGATTCTGCTTTATGCCGGGCTGCTCTGGCGGCAGCTAAACAGGCAATTATCCCCAAACCACCCAGCCAAGATGTTTATGAAAAAATAAAAGACACAACGATAACCTTCAATCCACAATGACAGTTGTCAGGAACGCGGCTATCTGGACATGAAAAGAACAAATTTTAAAAACGTTGGCTTTGATAAAACTTTCCGGTAAAACGGGTAAAATCAGGCTTATCAGAATTGACCTTGCAAATAAACGGAATATAAACAGACTGCTTGATAATAAAGCTAAATGTCATATTCTATGGCCCTACCATTATAGTCTACTAAACAGAGGTGATTATTGTGGACGTTTTGTTTAGGAGAAGGGAGAAAAGATGAAGTGGACATATCGGATCGGATTGCATTTTCTGCTGCTGTTTGCTGCTACTCTGCACGCTGAGGTAAGAATTGAAATCACCCAAGGCGTTGATATTGCCCGGCCAATTGGTGTAATGCCCTTTCAGTGGAGCGGTGTGGGTGCGGCTCCAGGGGATATTGGCTCTATTATTGCTGCTGATTTGCGCAACAGTGGAAAATTCAATCCGATTGATCGTGCACGTTTGCCGCAGCAGCCTCTGACTGCTGCAGAGGTACAACCCGCAGTCTGGCATGCACTGGGTATAGACTCGGTGGTTGTTGGGCGGATACAGGATGGGGCCGACGGCAGTTATCTTATCTCGTATCAGCTGGTCGATACTTCCGGCTCTGTTCCCGGCGTGATTACCCAGGGTCAATATAAAGTTGATAAGCGTGGCTTACGCTATGCGGCGCACACTGCCAGTGATGAGATTTTTGAGAATATTACTGGCATCAAAGGTGCTTTTCGGACCCGCATCGCGTATGTTGTTCAGACCAATGGTGGTACCTATCCTTATGAATTGCGTGTGGCTGATTACGATGGATACAATCAGTTCAAGGTACATAGCTCACCTGAGCCTCTTATGTCTCCTGCCTGGTCCCCCGATGGTAGTCAGCTGGCTTATGTGACTTTTGAGAGCGGCCACTCCGAACTCGTTGTACAGACGCTTACTGATAATTCTGTAAAACGGGTTGCTGCTTTTCCACGTCACAACGGTGCTCCGGCGTTCTCTCCCGATGGCAGTAAACTGGCCCTGGCGTTGTCGAAGACGGGCAGTTTGAATCTGTATGTTATTGATTTGCGCTCAGGCCAGATGCGTCAGGTAACCGATGGACGATACAACAGTACCGAGCCTGCTTGGTTTCCTGATAGCCAAAGCCTTGCTTACACCTCAGATCAGGCTGGTCGCCCGCAAATCTACAAAATTGATGTTAACGGAGGAGTACCACAGCGACTGACTTGGGAAGGAACGCAGAATCAGAATGCTGATGTCAGCTCCGACGGGAAATCGATGGTGATGATCACCACAGACAATGGTGCTCAACATGTCACCATACAGAATCTGGAAACGGGTGCCGTTCAAAAATTGACGGACACGTTACTGGATGAAACACCCAGCCTGGCTCCAAATGGTACAATGGTCATCTATAGCTCTTCTCAAGGAATAGGTTCTGTACTAAATCTGGTGTCCACTGATGGGCGTTTCAAAGCGCGTCTTCCGGCCACTGACGGACAGGTCAAATTCCCGGCCTGGTCTCCGTATCTGTGATGTAAGCGCCAGTATATATTACATGCTAACAATAACAGGATTGAAAAATGCGAACAGATAGAGTGATTAAAGGTTTAATGCTGGCGTTGCCAGTAATTGTTCTGGCGGCCTGTAGTTCAGGAAAAAGCAGTAACAGTGATCACAGCGAAATGGATGCGAATACGAATGCGAATGGAACGGGGAATGATTCGCTCACTGCCGAGCAGGCACGTCTAAAAATGGAACAACTACAGCATGACAATGTTGTTTACTTTGGTTACGACAAAAATGAAATTACGCCTGGATTTACTCAGATGCTGGATGAGCATGCGGCGTTCCTGCGCAATAATCCCTCATATAAGGTTACTATTGAGGGGCATGCGGATGAGCGTGGTACCCCTGAGTACAACATAGCGTTGGGCGAGCGTCGTGCTAACGCAGTCAAAATGTATCTGCAGGGAAGGGGTGTCAATGAACAACAGATCGCTATCGTTTCTTACGGTAAAGAGAAGCCTGCCGTGTTGGGTCATGACAAGGCAGCATACGCTAAGAACCGACGTGCAGTGCTGGTCTACTAAGAGAGAGAAATAATGAGTAACTACGGACCTCATTTAGTGAGTCTGTCGTTGCTGATGGTAGTCATGGCTTCCTGGGGCATTCCTGCCCAGGGGGCCATCAGCGACGTTGAATCAGGATCGATTGAAGAGCGCGTAATCACGCTTGAGCGTATCTCTAACGCGCAGGCTCAGCTTATGCAACAATTGCAGCAGCAACTCTCTGATACGCAAAACGATATTGATTCTTTGCGCGGGCAAATTCAGCAAAATCAGTATCAGCTGAATCAGCTTGTTGGACGTCAGAAAGATCTCTATCAGCAAATTGATAAACTTACTGCTGCTGGCAACAATACGCCGCCAGTGTCAGGGCAGAGTGGTGGTGCAGCGGATGAGGACGTCAGCCGCTCCTCACTGAGTGGAGATCCCGCCAGAGACTATAAAGAGGCGGTGTCTCTGATGCTTGAAAAAAAACAGTACAACCAGTCGATCGAGAAATTCCAGGCCTTCGTCAAAAAATATCCGGACTCCACTTATCAGGCCAACGCTAACTACTGGTTAGGGCAGCTAAGCTATAATCAGGGTAAAAAAGAGGATGCTGCGCACTATTTCGCAACTGTTGTTAAAAAATATCCCAAATCGCCGAAAAGTCCGGATGCACTGTATAAAATTGGATTGATCATGCAGGACAAAGGCGATACTGCTAAAGCGAAGGCTATCTATAAGCAGGTTATCAGCCAGTACCCTGAGACTAAGGCTGCTTTAATAGCACAAAAGCGTGTAGCCAGTCTGTAACTCTTAATACACTGGCCGGATAACACCTTGATTCTGCTGATTGAGTACAAAAGATCATCAGTTAACAGTCAGCAAAAAAATAGAGGTTGCGCTAAAACTGCAAATCAGTAACATAAGCCGCCTTGCCAGTGAAAAGGTGAGGTTCGCAAATAATCCAGGCGGGTCGTTAGCTCAGTTGGTAGAGCAGTTGACTTTTAATCAATTGGTCGCAGGTTCGAATCCTGCACGACCCACCATTTCAAACATAATCATCAGCCTGCTGTGAGTGCCCTCCTTCAACTTCTGCTACTGATTATCAAACACAGATAGACGACATTGTGACAGATTTAGCACCACGCGGACCTGAATCAGGTTATTCTGTGTGCCCATACCTTCCCTTAGCAAAAAGCCGGAGCAGTCAGGAAGCTATACACCTCAATGTGTAACAATAATAATTTGAGGAGATAAAAGTACTTCCAGGGCCCATCAGGAGAACACGCGTGAAATATTATCGTAAAATGACCACCACCCCAGCGGGGGAACTGACGTTAATTGCGAGTGATAAGGGCCTTTCAGCCATTCTGTGGCAAAACGATGATCCAATGCGAGTCAGGTTATCACCTGTAGAAGATTGCCACATTCATCCGCTATTGCTACAAACAGAAGAACAGCTTTTGGAATATTTTACTGGTAAGCGCAGAGTGTTTTCACTGCCCATTGACGTGACGGGCACGGATTTTCAAAAGCAGGTCTGGAAAGCTCTGCTTGCGATTCCGTATGGGCAAACACTTAGCTATAGTGAAATTGGGTTGCAGATAGGGCGGCCAAAAGCGGCACGTGCCGTAGGGGCCGCCAGCGGTAAAAATCCTGTCAGCATTGTCATTCCCTGCCATCGGGTCATTGGTCGTAATGGCCAACTGACTGGTTTTGCTGGTGGTCTGCAAACAAAATCCCGGTTACTCAGTTTAGAGCGGTCGGACAATTCATTTAAGCTGTCAGACACATTCGCAGGCAGACCATGTGACAAAGGCTGAAAGCCTGAAATTTGAGCCGTTAAAAGCTGATATTTGATGACAGTTTTTATTTAACTAATTTATCTGAGATTTTTTGCTATCTTTTGCAAAAGAACGGCTTGTCGTTGTAAACGCTCGGGAGAAACAGATGGATTTTTTCAGTACAAATAATATTTTAATTCATATTCCATTTAAGGCAGGAGGTTATGACCTCTCCTGGATCGAAGCAACAGGTACGCTGGCAGGGCTACTCTGTATCTGGTTTGCCAGTATGGAAAAAACCATCAATTATCTTTTCGGTCTGATTAATGTCACGTCATTTGCGATTATTTTCTTTCAGGTCCAGCTTTATGCCAGTTTGTTACTCCAGCTTTTTTTCTTTGCTGCCAATATTTATGGCTGGTATGCATGGAGCCGTCAGTCCAATAGCCATCAGGCTGAACTCAAAATCCGCTACATGTCGTTTGCCAAAACATCAGGCTGGCTAATTGCCTCTGTGGTTGCTATTGGGCTACTGACTCGCTATATCGACTCTTTTTTTGATTTTTTGACCCGGATTTTTCTTGGGATGATGGGCTGGTTAGGTATCAATGGGGTAATGCCGGCTTTACAGCCAGACGCTTCTCCTTTCTGGGACTCCTGCCTGCTGGTGTTATCAATTGTAGCGATGGTTCTGATGACACGTAAATATGTTGAGAACTGGTTCCTGTGGGTGGTAATTAACGTCATAAGCGTTGTGGTGTTCGCGCAAAGAGACGTCTACGCCATGGCATTTGAGTACACTATTTTGACATTTATTGCTTTAAACGGATGCTGGAGATGGGCCAGAAGCGCCTGTCAACTCCAGTCAGGCCGTTCTGCTTAATGCTCTCGATGGTGGGGTGAGTGGCTGGTACTGGAAGCCAGATTACAGGATAATCCTTGGCAGGGCTGATATTCCATTTGAACTGTGGCGTGAGTAATTTGAAAATTCTCCCATAAATAGTGGTGAATGCGATGCAATAGTGCGTCGTGATCATGGGGGGGTATAACCTGAACATGCAATGTCATCAGGGGTTTTTCCCCCACCTGCCACAGATGTATATGGTGGACGCCACGTACTTCGGGTATAGCAGAAATCAGGGAGTTAGCCAGTGTGTTAGCATTCAGACTGGGAGGTGAACCCTCCAGGAGTTCATGGAAACTTTCGCGTAGTAATACACAGGCATTACGTAATACTAGCAAGCAAACTACAATTGACAGGATTGGGTCGGCCGGTGTCCAGCCAGTAAACATAATAACCAATGCTGCCATAATGGCGCCAACTGATCCCAATAAATCCCCCAGTACATGGAGTGCAGCAGCTCGTACATTGAGATTTTTTTCCTGGTTACCCCGTTGCAGGAGCCACAATGCCATGATATTTGCTCCCAGGCCTGCCAGAGCAACGAACATCATTACACCGCCTTCAATGGGCTGTGGATGGTAAAAACGGCGAATTGCCTCCCAGACGATTAATCCGGTTATCACCAGCAAAGCAATAGCGTTGATAAAAGCTGCAACGGTAGTCAGCCGCAGCAGCCCAAAGGTATGTCGGGCATTTGGCTTACGGCTAGCAAAGTGTACCGCCAGAAGGGCCATCATGAGTGCAATGGTATCGGTCAGCATATGGCCGGCATCAGCCAGCAGGGCGAGGGAACCTGATATTAATCCACCTGCGATCTCCATTATCATAAAAAGTGCAGTTACGATAAAAGCAGCTAGCAGGCGAGAACGGTTACTATTATTGTCGGGAAGAGAATGTGAATGATGATGTGCCATAGTTACCTGAATCAGTTATCTGTCTTTCATCTGATAATAACAGTAAATGGCAAATAACCTGAAAAACTGGCATCCCCTTCAAAACTGAGTGTAATACAGCAGCAGAAAAACTAGTCTGGCACAACAAAATCAGCCGGTGAACCTGATGGAGTACGCTAAGAATAGCAGCTTGTAGTTATCGGCTGAGAAAATCAGTGTTAGCGTCTGCTAATGCTGGCGCTAACGTTGTTACTGGCGAGGGCAGATTATTGCTAATCTGTCGGATCATCATTGCTATCATCAGAAGAGGAATTTTGAGAACTGCCACCGTTGCCAGAATCCCGGTGCTGGTATTGCCTGGCATTTTGTTTTTCCTGGCTGTCGAGGCGGTTATTGCCATCTTTGATTTTATCATTATCAACATCTTTTGGTGCGTTGGTCTGCTCGGAGCCACCGGATGCCGCGCCGGCTTCAGCAGACTGGTTAGCCAGCCCGTTATTTTTACCTCCGGCTGCCAAGGCAGCGCCGCTGGTTAGTGTAAACAAGGTTGTAAAAAAAAGTGTAGTAAATTTACTCATAATTGTGCTCCGATTTATAAATTAATCAGTGTGTTATGACTTTAAAAATACAGAACTGACAAAGAAAGGGTAAATAACCCTTAAACGACCGGGTATAGTCAGATCCCGAGGGATAGCAAATAGTTAGGAACTAAAAAATTGGGCCTGGCTTACATGCTAGTAAAATGAGAGCAGAGTTATCGTTTCATACCCCGCGCAGAGTCATGTGGCAGTGATAGCGGATTTAAGTTGCAATAGCAAAGCAGCAAAACGTATGACCACCACCCAGTACAAATACAGTCGTCAAAAAATAGTATAGTCAATTTATAGATAATGTTGCCTGAATGAATAAATTGACAATATTCAATATCCTCACGACGTGATTTATAGATGACACATAAAAAGCTCGTTTTAGTTAATCCCAAAATGATTAATTATTGTAAAGTTTTCATGAAGTTCAGACGGTGCAGAAAATGAAAAAATAGTGCCTGATTTACATATGGGTGAAACGAGGTTAAATTTAATGCCTTGTGCCTGTCCCCTGCCTCTTGTGTGGAGTTATGCAGTAGATATAGTGGATTTAAGATGAGTTATCAAAACGACGACATTAACATCAGAGAAATAAAAGAACTTCTCCCGCCTGTTGCCTTGTTAGAAAAATATCCGGCTAGCCTGAGGGCGGCTGCAACTGTTGCCCGGTCACGTGAGGCAATACACAGAATACTTAAAAAGGGTGACGATCGCCTGCTGGTGGTTGTTGGTCCCTGTTCAATTCATGACCCTGAAGCGGCAAAAGAGTATGGCCAGCGTCTGCTCGCGCTACGTGAGGAGCTTAAAGACGAGCTTGAAATTGTCATGCGGGTCTATTTTGAAAAACCACGGACAACTGTTGGCTGGAAAGGACTGATTAACGATCCGCACATGGATGGCAGTTTTTCTATTAATGATGGGTTACGTATTGCCCGTAAACTCCTGTTAGATATTAACGACAGTGGCCTGCCTACCGCTGGTGAATTTTTGGATATGATCATTCCACAATATGTGGCTGATTTGATGAGCTGGGGGGCTATTGGTGCCCGTACAACAGAATCGCAGGTCCATCGTGAGCTGGCGTCTGGCCTTTCTTGCCCGGTAGGTTTTAAAAATGGCACTGATGGCACCATCAGTACTGCTATTGATGCTATCAATGCTGCCAGTGTTCCCCACTGTTTCTTGTCCGTTAGTAAATATGGTTACTCCGCGATAGTCAGAACTAGTGGTAACACCGACTGCCACATTATTCTGCGTGGCGGTAAAGAACCAAATTATAGCGCGCAACATATCAGTGCGGTTAAGCTGGATCTGGACCGTGCAGGGCTGGCACCACAGGTAATGATAGATTTCAGCCATGCCAACAGCCAGAAGCAGTTTCAGCGTCAGATGGAGGTAGCGTGTGATGTATCCCGGCAGATTGCAGATGGTGACAGAGCGATTATCGGTGTAATGATTGAGAGCCATTTGCTGGAGGGCAAACAGGATATCGGGAGTGGCAGGTCGCTGATTTATGGGCAGAGCGTAACCGACGCCTGCATTGGCTGGAAAGATAGCGATTACCTGTTACGCCAGCTGGCTGGAGCAGTAAGAACACGACGGTCACCTTAGTCCAATGTGTATTACTGACTCATTCGCCAGGTTTCCTGATGAGAAGCAGAGCGTTGTTCGGGAGCTGGGCGCTGATGAGACAGACTAACAAAAAACGGCCTAGTCGCCGTTTTTTATTGGCTACAGTGTCAGGATGTTGCTTTACCCTGATTCGCCACGGCAGCAGCTTTAGCCGCGATCTCGTCAGCATTGCCAAGGTAGTAATGCGTTAACGGTGTAAAATTATCATCGAATTCATACACCATGGGCACACCTGTAGGAATGTTAAACTCAAGGATCGCTGTTTCACTCGTATTATCCAGATATTTCACCAGTGCACGTAGTGAATTGCCATGAGCAGCAATGATAACTCTCTCACCACGCTTCATCCGTGGCAGAATGCACTCATTCCAGAATGGCAGTACGCGATCAATGGTCAGCGCCAGGCTTTCGGTGACAGGCAACTGCTCAGCAGTAAGATGGGCATAACGAGGATCATGTCCAGGGAAACGCTCATCAGCACGAGTCAGTTCAGGAGGTGTGATTGCAAAGCCGCGTCGCCACTGTTTCACTTGCTCGTCACCATATTTCTCGGCAGTTTCAGCTTTATTCAGCCCCTGTAGCGCTCCGTAATGACGCTCATTTAGTCGCCAAGATTTTTCCACTGGCAGCCAGGCCTGATCCAGTTCATCAAGTATATTCCACAAAGTATGGATGGCACGTTTTAGAACAGAGGTGTAGGCGAAATCGAAAGCGTACCCCTCGCTTCTGAGCAGCTGCCCCGCTGCTTTGGCTTCAGTCCGCCCTTTTTCTGAGAGGTCAACGTCATACCATCCGGTAAAGCGGTTTTCCATATTCCACTGGCTTTCGCCGTGGCGCACCAGAACCAGTTTGGTTACAGCCATTGTACAGCTCCTTCACTTCTTTCGTATCAGGGTTAATAAAATTACTATTGCCTGCTTATTCTGGCAATACTTACTCAGGTAATTCAGTAGTGCATTACCATAGCGGAATCAGGGACAGTGTGTAAGCTTTTTCAGGAAGCTTTGAGAATATTTGAGACGCCTGCATGCTACTTGTCAATAAGATGCGAATCGGTAACGGGTAGTACAGCGATATCCATCACCGGGCTGTAACCAGCAGTCAGCGTGAGGCCACTCAGGATGATTAGGTGAGTCAGGCAGAAACTGGCTTTCAAGAGCAATACCACTAAAAGCATTCCAGGCTGTTCGATTCCGTCCTGGTGTTCCCTGAAGATGATTACCACTGTAGAGCTGCATAGCCGGTGCGGTAGTCGCCAGACTTAATTGCAGACGACTATCAGCTGATGTGAGCACGGCTGCATTCTGATTGATATCACCAGCAGCGTTCAGCAGAAAGGCGTGATCGTAACCGTTAACTACCTGTTGATCGCTGTCAGCCAGAAAATCACGGGCTATGGATTTCGGATGACGAAAATCAAAAGATGTCCCTGCTACAGGCTGTAAATCACGGCAGGGAATGCCGTTACTGTCCACTGGCAGATAGCGACTGGCCAGTAGTTGCAGCTGATGTTGCCTGGCGTCTCCCTGTGTGGCGTCCAGATTAAAATAAGCATGGTTGGTCAGGCACACCGGGCAGGGCTGGTCGACCCATGCCTGCCATAAAATGGTTAGCGTATTATTATCTTCCAGCCGGTATTGCACAGTGGCACGCAGATTGCCCGGGAACCCCTGGTCACCATCCGGCGATATGATTTGATAGAAAACATCCTGTTGCTGTTGCCAGAGGGTCTGCCAGCGGCGATGGCTAAACCCTGTTTTGCCTCCGTGCAGTTGATGAATACCCTGATTGGCAGTGAGCATTCTACCCGTGCGTTTAAGTTTTGCCTCAGCGATACGATTTGCGTAACGTCCTATAGTTGCCCCAAGATACGCCCGCTGGCGCAAATAGTCTGCTGGATTGTCGCAGCCCAGCAATGCTTCACGAACGCTACCATCTTTCATAGGCACACGGGCGGAGAGCCAGGTTGCTCCCCAGTCCATCAAAGTTACAGTCATTCCCTGGGCATTACGTAGCAGCGTAATGCCCCATGGATTGCCATCTGGCGCTAATGGTGACGTATAATTTAACATTCGCTGGCTCCGGCGGAGGCCCGGCAAACGTAAAAGCGCTCTTTCAGGCCGGTTTGTGACTGATAGTGCTGTGCTACAACGGTGCGGACTTCAGTAACCAGTTCTGTGGGAATAAGTGCGACAACACAACCGCCAAATCCCCCGCCAGTCATGCGGACACCGCCCTGTTCGCCTATGACATTTTTGACGATATCCACCAGAGTATTGACAGGCGGGACTGTAATTTCAAAGTCATCACGCATTGAGATGTGAGACTCAGCCATCAACAGGCCAATCTGAGCCAGATCACCGCCAGCCAGTGCTTCTGCTGCTAACAGAGTCCGGGTGTTTTCAGTTAGTACGTGGCGAACCCGCCTGGCTATCAGAGGATCTAAACCGGGTCCTGCCAGATTAAACTGTTCAATACTGACATCACGCAGAGAGCGCTGTCCAAAGAAAGCCGCACCTGCTTCGCACTGCCGGCGGCGGATATTATATTCGCTGCCAGCCAGGTTTCGTTGGTGGCTGGAGTTGATAACAACCACCGTGCTGTTATCTGGCAGCGGGACCGTACGGGTTTCCAGAGTGAGGCAGTCCAGCAGCAAAGCGTGATCTTTCTTGCCGATTGCAGAGATCAGCTGATCCATAATGCCACAGCGACAGCCTATGAACTGGTTTTCGGCCTGCTGGCCATTTAGCGCAATATCCAGGGCGCTGACTGGCAGATGCCAGAGTTGCCGGAAGGCTGTACCAACAGCAACCTCCAGCGATGCAGAGGAGCTAAGTCCGGCCCCCTGCGGCACATTTCCGCTGATGACCATATCGATCCCATCGAATTCAAGACCGCGCTGTTGCAGATGTTTGACTACGCCGCGTATATAGTTTGCCCACATCTTTTCCGGGTGACTGGTGATGGGCTCGTCAAGGGAAAAGTTATCAAGCTGATGCTGATAATCGACGGAAAGAGTGCGAATTTGCCGATCATGACGCCTGGCGCAACTGATAACGGTCAGGTAGTCAATAGCGCAGGGTAGCACAAATCCATTATTATAATCGGTATGTTCACCAATCAGATTTACCCGGCCAGGGGCCTGAATAGTCGTTGCTGGCTCATAACCAAAGGCAGAGGTGAAGATTTGCCTGGTACTGGCTTTCAGGCGCATTATTTGGCTCCACATTCCCGAAAATGTTGATCACTGACGGTTCGCAATCGCTCCGCAGCTTGTTCTGCTGTGATATCACGCTGGGATTCTGCCAGCATTTCATAACCCACCATAAATTTGCGCACAGTTGCAGAGCGTAACAATGGTGGGTAGAAATGTGCATGCAGTTGCCAGTGTGGATTCGCTTGACCATTAAAAGGTGCGCCATGCCAGCCCATGGAGTAGGGGAAGGCGCATTGAAACAGATTATCATAGCGGCAGGTGAGTTTTTTTAGCGTCAGCGCCAGAGACCGGCTCTGTGACGCATTCAGGTCTGTCAGGCGAGTGCAGTGTACTTTCGGTAATAACAGGAGTTCAAATGGCCAGCAAGCCCACCAGGGAACCAGTGCCAGCCAGTGTTCAGTCTCAACGACAATACGATCACCCTGAGTACGTTCACGCTGAAGATAATCAATGAGCAGTGGCGAACCCTGCTGTTCGAAATAGTGGCGCTGTTGTTCATCTTCCCGTCGTGCTTCGTCAGGCAGGAAGCTACTGGCCCAGATCTGTCCATGGGGATGTGGATTTGAGCGACCCATGGCCGCGCCTTTATTCTCAAACAATTGTACCCAAAGATAGTCCTCTCCCAGCAGGGCAGTTTGTTGTTGCCATGTGGTTACCACGTTTTCGAGTGATGCGAGACTCAGCTCAGACAGCGTTTTACTGTGGTCAGGAGAGAAACATATGACCCGACTAGTGCCATGTGCGCTGCTACAGCGCAGCAGTGAGTCCGTGTGTTCTGGCACATCGGGCGTATCAGCCATTAATGCTGCAAAATCGTTAGTGAAGACATAACAGCCTTTATAATCAGCATTTTTATCACCAGAAATCCGGACATTTCCTGGGCACAGATAGCAGCCGGGATCGTAGGCGGGGAACTGCTCTGGTGCGGGCGTTTCTTCGGTTCCCTGCCATGGGCGGCTGGCACGATGCGGTGATACCAGCACCCACTGATCAGTCAGCGGATTATAGCGACGATGTGGATGATTAATGAGGGAGAATTTTGCCATGGCAGGTTCCTAAATGAACATAGCTAATGACCCTGTTGCTGCATCATGGTGCACCTGCCATATCGACATCAGGATATCCGGATTTTTTAAAGATGCAGCATTATGAACCACTTGTTTTATTTTCTCGATTCAAAATAAATATACTATTTTTAATGTTATCTTTCTTATTCCCAAATTAGTTTAGTAAATGCTTTTTGTCATCAAATAAATTATGTCCGCGGTAATTGTTAACGCTACAGATTTTCCAGCCATCACTCCGCCAAAAGGGGGAGACAATTAATAGTCTGCCATATATATCTTATCTGAAATCAGGGGGGAGATAACAGGCAGCGCTCAAGTGAAATGAATATAATTTACTTTGCGTGCATGTTGTAGTGAGGGTATCACCCGGTAGTGGGCGATAAGCACATAGTAAGGCGGTCTGAATGGCAGATAACCAAAGCCGCAACACATTTCAGCGCGCCAGTCGTTCTTGCTGATAACGGTAACTGTTTCCTTCAGGGACGAAGGTTAGCCGGTGGGTGATACAAGCTGGTGCATCAGCAGTATGGTGCGAAACAAATAGTAGCTGGGTGTGGCCATGATCAATCAGAATGTCAATAAGGCGGCGCACCAGCTGGCGATTAAGTGGATCGAGCCCTTGCATAGGCTCATCTAAAATGAGTAATGCTGGGTGTTTAACCAGTGCACGAGCAATGAGTATCAAACGCTGTTGGCCCCATGACAGGCTCTGAAAAGGGGTATTTGCCATTGCGGTGTCAAAGCCCAAAAGTTCAAGCCAGCGCTGCAACAGCACTTCTTGGCGATCAGAAACTGCCTGATAAACACCGATAGAGTCGAAATAGCCAGAAACGATGACATCACGTATGCGGCTGCTAACCCGATATTCCAGATGGAGGCTGCTACTCACATAACCAATGTGCTGTTTGATATCCCAGATAGTTTCTCCGCTTCCCCGGCGCCGGCCAAACAGTGTCAAATCGTTACTGTAGCTCTGAGGGTGATCACCGGTTATCAGGCTTAGCAGTGTTGATTTGCCGGCACCATTCGGTCCGACAATATGCCAGTGTTCTCCATGACGCACCTGCCAGTCAATGCCATCGAGAATCAGTTTATCATCCCGGCGAACCGTACCATTGCGCAGAATGACCAGTGGAATATCCTGAGCCAGTACCGGACGAGTGCCTGAAACATCGGGCTCTGGCAGCACAACCTCATTCAATTGTTCACTATGGGCCAGTTGCGCTACCACGGTTTGTGCTAGCATCTGTTCGCGCAGTCCAGCGTGTGCGAGCGTGCATTCGGCCAGAATCCCTATTTGCTGAATAAAGGCCGGGATATCGTCAAAACGGTTCAGCACCATAACAATTGTACATTGTTGCTGATGAAGCACTGCTAGCAGCGCTGCCAGATTGGCACGTGAGTCCACATCCAGTCCGTCAAAAGGTTCATCCAGAATCAACAGGTCAGGTTGCGACATTAATATGCGGCACAGGAGCACTTTTCGCGTTTCACCAGTAGAAAGGTACCTGAAGCGGCGTTTTAGCAGGTGAGTAATAGCAAACTGGCCGGCCAGTTGCAGGCAACGCGCGCTGTTTTTTACCTGCTGCTGGATAATCTCTGCTGCGGTAAAGCCATAATCTTCTTCATCTTCACTCAGCAGGTCACTATTATTACGTTGCCATTCATCTGCAACCAGTTTTTGTAGCTGTTCCAAAGAGAGACGAACTGGCCGAATAAAATCACATCTGACGTAACCATCCAGTGCCGCAAGTTCACCGGACAGTGCCCGAGCCAGAGAGGATTTACCACTACCATTTGCACCGATGAAAGCCCAGCTCTCGCCAGCATGAATAGTCAAATCATGCAGGTCGAGCACCTGAGTATCACTCAGGCGAAAGCGTGCCTGTTTAATTTGTAATCGTGGCACAAACTGCCCCGTGTTATTTAGTATATCAGTCAATCTGCTATAACTATTCTTTATGTCGTGGAATGTCAAATATCAGATAGAAAATCAAAGGAGGGTGCAGTATTGCCTGAGCAGGCGGGAAACGGATGTGTCAGAAGGGAAAGTGTGCAGCAGTGGTATGCGGAGTTACCCATACGCTTTTACCAAATGTTTTATCATTGCAAACTGCCATAAGCACAGTTATACCTAATGTATATCAGTCGGCTGTGTTCCCGTTTATCAGACAGTGGACTATCTGTTTTATCTGATTACACGGGATCCCTGTGATAATCATGGCGGCAGACAGTGGACTTCAGAAGAAGCGCTAAGCGTAGTGTGCAGAGCCAAACAGGCAGAATTTGAAGAGCATTCAGACATCGGATGTCAGGATTACCATTCTAATATCCCTTTAAATCAGCTGAAGTAAGGGGGTGCCAGTGTTGGACCTGATCAAAAATCTGATTTTTGCTATTATCATGGTGCCCGTGGTGATGGCCATCATCTTCAGCCTGATTTACGGATTAGGTGAAATCCTCAGCCGCCTCTCAAGCGTTGATCGCTCAGATCATAAATCAGAATAACGTTGTAATCAGTTATATTTCATGCCGCCTTATCTGCAAAGGGTCAGCCGTTTTAGTCCGCCATAAAATTACCATGACACTGATTTTAATACCGTTATATAATTTTTCATATAACGTACCAGGAGGGTGTGTGATGAACAAAAATTGGGCTGGCCGGCTAGTAAGTATCGCGCTGGGTATTAGTATTTCATGGCATGCGATGGCTGCTACGCAGGTTACTGTGTTCGCCGCTGCCTCACTCACTGATGCGCTCCAGAACATTGCCGATGTCTATCAGCGCGAAAAGGGCGTTAAGATCGTCATTTCTTTTGCTTCCTCTTCCACACTTGTACGTCAGCTTGAGCAGGGCGCTCCCGTCGATATCTTTATTTCGGCAGACCGGCAGTGGATGGATTATGCGATGAAAAAAAACCTCATTGATAAGGGCACACATCATATTCTGCTGGGTAACACGTTGGTGCTGGCAGCGGCACAACGCAGCTGCCAGAAACCCGTTGTTATTAATCAGCAGACTGATTGGAAGCGTCTGCTGGGTGGCCAGCGCCTGGCGGTAGGCGATCCGGATCATGTTCCTGCTGGAATTTATGCAAAACAGGCTTTGCAAAATCTGGGTAACTGGTCTACGGCAGAGCCGCTGCTCGCCCCTGCAAACAGCGATCGTGCAGCACTTATGTTGGTAGAGCGTGGTGAAACACCTTATGGTATTGTTTACGGTTCAGATGTGGCTGCCAGCAGGAAAGTCACTGTGGTTGGCCACTTTCCGTCCGCGAGCCATGAAGCGATTGAATATCCGATGGCAGTGGTAAAAAATCACAATAGCGCGGCAGTACTGGCATTCTGCGCCTATCTGCAAAGTGCTGCGGCGGCCAGTGTTTTTAAAAGCTATGGGTTTATTCCATACCTATGATACTCAGCGAACCAGAGTGGCAGGCCGTTGTCCTGAGTGTAAAAGTGGCTTCTGTTGCGGTGATGTTTAGTCTGCCAGCAGGCATTCTGATTGCCTGGTTACTGGTCCGTTGTCAGTTCCCCGGTAAAACGCTGCTCGATAATCTGATTCATCTGCCGTTAGTGATGCCTCCTGTTGTAGTGGGTTATCTGCTGCTTATCGGTTTTGGCCAGCGTGGCTTAATAGGAGAACACCTCGAGACGTGGTTTGGTTTTAGCTTTGCATTCAACTGGCGTGGCGCTGCGCTGGCGTCGGCAGTGATTGCTTTTCCACTGCTGGTGCGTGCTATCCGCCAGGCGTTGGAAGGGGTTGATTACCGCCTGGAACAGGCAGCCCGGACACTGGGCGCAGGAGGGTTGCGCGTTTTTTTCACTATCACACTCCCGCTGACCCTGCCGGGAATCATTACCGGTAGCGTGCTGGCGTTTGCCCGCTCCCTGGGCGAATTTGGCGCTACTATCACTTTTGTTTCCAACATTCCGGGCCAGACCCGCACCTTACCCTCTGCCATTTATACCTTGACTGAGACCCCCGGCAGCGAGCAGGCTACAATACGTCTCTGTGCCGTCGCGATCGTTCTGGCGCTTGGTGCATTACTGGTTTCTGAGTGGCTAAACCGCTGGGGACGTAAACGTTTTACCGGAGTTGCCTGAATGCTGGAACTCTGTTTTTTGCAACGTACTGGGAAGTTTGAACTCAGGGTTGATGTGACTGTACCCGCGCAGGGGGTCACGGCTATTTTCGGTGTATCGGGCGCAGGTAAAACCACACTGATAAACGCCATTGCCGGGCTCACTCAGCCAGACCCCGGACGTATCGTATTAAATGGCAGAGTATTATATGACAGCGCGTTGGGGATTGTGCTGCCTGCTTGTCAACGCCGGGTGGGGTATGTGTTTCAAGAGGCACGATTGTTCCTCCACTATCGGGTCCGGGGTAACCTGCGTTACGGGATGGATAGGCGTAAGCGTGATCAGTTTGATATGCTGGTGGATTTACTAGGTATTGAGTCTCTTCTGGACCGCTTCCCGCACTCGCTTTCGGGCGGTGAGAAGCAGCGCGTAGCTATCGGACGCGCGCTACTGACATCTCCTGAGATCCTGCTCATGGATGAGCCACTAGCCGCGCTTGACCTGCCTCGTAAGAGAGAGCTTTTGCCGTACCTACAGAAACTCGCCCGCCAGGTAAATGTCCCGATATTGTATGTCAGCCACAGTCTGGATGAAATTTTACAACTGGCCGATAATCTGCTGGTGCTGGAACGGGGGCAGGTCAATGCATTTGGCCCACTGGCGACAGTATGGAATAATGCGGTGATGCGCCCATGGCTGCCGCTTACAGAGCGAAGCACTGTGCTCTATGTCCGAGTTGCCAGGCAGCATTCACACTACCGGATGACAGGGCTGTCTTTAGGTGAGCACATGGTGTGGGTTACCCGTATTGATCTGCCGGTGCACACGCCTTTGCGAATTCGCATTGATAGCAGAGATATTTTCCTGAGTCTGCATCTTCCGGTTAATAGCTCTGTTCGTAATGTTTTCCCCGCTCAGGTCGAGGCATTACTGGAGATTGATCACCAAATAGAGGTCAGACTTCGTATTGGGCAGCATCAGCTCTGGGCACAGATTACCCATTGGGCGTGTGACGAGCTGAAGATAAAGCCAGGTATCTGGTTGTTTGCACTGATAAAAAGCGTCTCATTAACGCATTGACACGTGCTGCGTTTAAGATACCTGATGTGGGGGAGAGATTATAATACCTCCTCGAAGATAGTCCGGGCGATGGAAGGCTGCTGATTGCAACCAATGACCTGGGCTGCACGTGCCTTAATGGCATCATCAGCATTACCCATTGCCACACCCAGCCCAGCCTTCTCTAGCATACTGAGATCGTTATAATTATCACCAAAAGCCAGTACTTCGCTCATCTGCATACCCTGCGATGCCACCCACGCTGCCAGCCGTTTGCCTTTGCTAGTGCCGGCACGGGCGATGTCCACCTGATCGTTCCATGACCATACGCAGGTCAGTCCCATTTCATGTTCAACGACATTGGAAAAATGTTGCAATGCCTGAGTATCAGGATGAGAAAGGGCAAATTTCCAGATATCATCAGCCTGTTCCGCCGCGAGTGTCAGGTCGTTAACCTGTATAAACAGCGGACGTTGTGCTTCAGGCAGAGTCTGTGCCCAGTTGAGGGTTGAGAGAATACTGGCTGTTGGCTGTTGATAGAGTATCGCATCATCAACGTACAACAACCCGTGAATATGGTGTTCGTCCAGCAGCGAGATCACCTGTTTTGCCTGTTCAACAGGCAGGGAATCGGCCTCTAGTACTTTTTTGGACTGATAATCGTATAAGTAAACGCCATTACAGCAAATCACCGGTGTGTCGAGCTCCAGTGCCTGATAGAAAGGGTGGATCGCACAATGATGACGTCCTGTTACAATCAGGATTTTTACACCCGCTTCCCGCGCTTTTGCCAGGGCATCAATAGATTCTGGCAGTATGGTTTTTTCCGGTGTTAGCAGTGTGCCATCGAGATCGAGGGCAATAACGCGATAACGCATAATGAGTTCCAAAAATCGCAAAATAGCAGAATGAAAAGAGAAGTGTACACGGCTCTGTGTTACGGACCAACTAAACTGCATCACAAAATTGAGCCAGAAGGCAGGAAAACATGCCAGAATTACGCTTATAGAGGCTTTTATAGCAACAATTCCCAGGAGTTTTTCATGAAACAGGTTGTTTATACCGCCAGTCCGGAAAGTCATCAGATTCATGCATGGCAAATGAATGATGCTGGTCTACTGACATTGTTGCAGGTTGTGGATGCCCCAGGCCAGGTGCAGCCAATGGTCATCAGCCCTGACGGAGCGTGGCTGCATGTGGGAGTGAGGCCCGAGTTCCGGGTGGTCTCTTATGCCATAGATCCGCAGGGCCGTCTTACTTATGTGGCCTGCGCACCACTGCCAGGCAGTCCAACTCACCTTTCCTGTGATAATGAAGGACGTTTCCTTTTCTGTGCCTCCTATAATGATGGCTGTGTGAGTGTTAGTCCAGTCAGTGATCAGGGGTTACCAGGTGCACCTTCTCAGGTTATAGGTGACCTTCCAGGTTGCCACTCGGCTAACTTCGATCATGCCCACCGAATGCTGTTTGTTCCGACCTTGAAGCAGGATCGCATCTGTATATTTAATCTTAATGACAGAGGAGAGCTGATACCTGCCGTGCAACCTGACGTGAAGACGGCTGCTGGAGCAGGACCACGCCATATGGCGTTTCATCCTAATCAGCGCTATGCATGGTGTATAAACGAACTCGACAGCAGCGTCGACCTTTGGAAACTCGATGAACCCGATGGTCAGGTAAAATGGCTGCAACGTGTTGATATGATGCCCCCGGATTTCAGAGGCACACGCTGGGCTGCTGACATCCATATCACCCCGGATGGCCGATTTTTATATAGCTGCGATCGTACGGCCAGTATCATAACCCTGTTTGAGGTTAGCGAGGCTGGTGATGCCCTGATGGCTGCACAGTACCAGCCTACAGAGACTCAGCCCCGTGGCTTTAATATTGATAATAGCGGACAGTATCTGATAGCGGCGGGGCAGAAATCAGACCATATTGCGGTGTACCGCATTGATAAAACCGACGGAAAATTGCAGCTGCTATCACGGTATGCAACAGGCAAAGGACCGATGTGGGTAGTCATAAATACGCTGAATTAGCGCCATTCTGCCAGATTTAACAGTCCGGGCAGGTGGCGCAGATGAACCTGCCGGGATGAGTAACTGGCATAAGGCTGCGGTTATCTCATCCAGCGGGAGCTGACCATATCAGCAGTAGTGCACGGTGATTGAAGCGCTGGCGAGTTTGTGAAAATGAACGTAAAAACCGACCATTGCCCCGCTACTCTGCTCACTGACATCAATCTGTTCTACATCCAGAGCATGTACTGAGAAAATATAGCGATGAGAATCACCCTGTGGGGGGGCCGCACCACCGTACTGGTTGAGGCTGAAGTCAGTCCTGACTTCTACACTGCCTTCGGGAAGGGCGGCCAGGCCTGACCCCGCCCCCTGCGGCAGCTCACGAATCGAGGATGGCAGATTGGCCACTACCCAGTGCCACCAGCCAGATCCGGTAGGGGCATCAGGGTCAAAGCAGGTAACGACAAAGCTTTTGCAACCCGCGGGGACATCATCCCAGGCCAGATGGGGAGACAGGTTCTCCCCCTGGTAACCCATTCCATTAAAAACATGGCGTTCTGGCATTTTATCGCCATCGTTAAAATCCTTGCTAAACAGTCTCATAACCTCTCCTGAATCAGAGTGAATAGAGCTAAAAAATAACATAATTTACTGCTCTGCCGTTAAGGCAGTTATGTTACAAGGGCAGGTTCAGGATTTATCTTCTGCCACCTGCACCACGACTTTGCCGAGGTCGCGCCCTTCCAGCATTTGAATAAAGATCTCTGGCGCATTTTTCAGATTCTGGCAGATGTCTTCAGGCTGCACGATGCGGAGTCGTTCCAGCCACTGGCCTATTTGCTGATAAAATTCACAGAAGCGATAAGGGTAATCATGGGTGAACAAAATCGCAGAACGCCCAGACGCTTAATTAGTACTGTTCTCTGAAACGCTGCCAGCCATTCTGACTGACTACTTAGTCACCCCCAGCAAAATTGGGACGACGTGTTAGTTCGGCTCTGGCAATCGTTCCTGTGCCGACTGCCGTATCGAGTTCAAGCGGTGGGTCATAAGAGGGGGCATCACTCATACATCCACGCATATAGGGTACCAGTGATAGCCAGACTGTGTGCAACAAAACTTCACCGTTTGCGGGTTGTGAAACAGATTCAGTGTCATAAAAAAATCAGCCCGGCATGATGGTGCCCGAATAGGCCTTGATCTTAGCAGGATACGCCGGTTGATATCCCGTTGTTACGACATACTTTTTTCTCCTTTTCAGGCAGTTATTGTGTCCGAGGAATTATGTGTGTCATGGGAATAGTTTTGCAGTTATGCGGCAGAGTATTATCCAGATATCAGCACGTTATTCTTTATATGGATATATGGCTGGCAACCAGAAATTGCAATGAGGGTGGTCAGGATGTCAGACAGCTGTCACTGTTACAGCATAGCGGATCCTGGACGGAAATATTAAGTGTATTGGAGCGTAGAAAAAAAATTTTTTTAGGACCTGATTGTCGTCAGAGAGGTTCATTTATTTCAGGCAATTCAAGGATTGCCATCAGTTATCCACTATTCTTGTGGATAACTATGTGCATTAACCCCTGAAAACATGGGTAAAGCTAAGCCAGCTGCGGCCTGCGGTGAGAATGATGTGAAATTGAATTTATTATAATTTATCATATATATCAATCAGTTGAATAAAGTCAATGACACAGCACTATATCAGTCAACTGGCATGAGTCTTATAGCAAATGAGTCTTGACAAATTCAGAATTATCATTACTGCTTGGGGATAACCTTGATTATGATGGCAACATACTGTTGTTCCAGTAATTGTCAGTAGATGGTGATGATTTCACAGCGGTGAATGGTTTATTCTGCCACGACCTGTTGTGGCAGAATCTTTCGACGAACTGTCAATTTATCCAGTATGAAAATTTGATAAAAACATAGTGGGGAGTAGAATAAGATCACTACCCTTTCAGTATTGCCAGGTGTTATATCGATGAGTAAAGCGTTCAGACTGGATTCTTCTTTTCAGCCAGCGGGCGATCAGCCAGAGGCGATCCGCCGTTTGAAAGAGGGGCTCGATGATGGCCTGGCCCACCAGACGTTGCTGGGAGTTACCGGGTCAGGCAAAACATTTACCATTGCCAATGTCATAGCCGATCTGCAACGCCCAACCATGGTGCTTGCGCCTAATAAAACGCTGGCAGCACAGCTATATGGTGAAATGAAAGCCTTTTTCCCGGAAAACGCTGTCGAGTATTTTGTCTCTTATTATGACTACTATCAGCCGGAGGCTTATGTACCCAGCTCCGATACATTCATCGAAAAAGACGCTTCAATCAATGAACACATCGAACAGATGCGTCTTTCGGCCACCAAAGCATTGCTGGAACGCAGAGATGTGGTTGTTGTTGCCTCGGTATCCGCTATCTACGGCCTGGGTGATCCGGACCTCTACTTGAAAATGATGTTACACCTCAGCAGGGGAATGATTATTGATCAGCGCTCAATTTTGCGTCTGCTGGCAGAGTTGCAATACACGCGCAACGATCAGGTATTTCAGCGTGGTACTTTTCGGGTACGCGGGGAAGTGATTGATATTTTTCCGGCTGAATCAGTCGATATCGCATTGCGTGTTGAACTTTTTGATGATGAGGTCGAACGACTATCATTATTTGATCCGCTTACAGGCCATATCGAAAGCAGTAACCTGGCGCGTTTTACTGTTTACCCCAAAACACACTATGTCACGCCGCGAGAGCGAATATTACAGGCAATGGAAGAGATTAAAAACGAGTTGGCACTGCGTCGTGACGTGCTGTTAAAAAACAGTAAGCTGGTAGAGGAGCAGCGCCTGACCCAGCGTACTCAGTTCGACCTCGAAATGATGAATGAACTGGGCTATTGTTCAGGAATCGAGAACTATTCACGATTTCTCTCCGGCCGGGGGTCGGGCGAGCCTCCGCCAACGTTGTTTGATTATCTGCCGGCGGATGGTCTGCTAGTTATTGATGAATCACATGTCACCATACCGCAGATAGGCGGGATGTATCGTGGCGACCGCTCGCGTAAAGAGACACTGGTCGAGTATGGATTTCGCCTGCCTTCTGCACTGGACAACCGGCCACTGAGATTTGAGGAGTTTGAGGCACTGGCGCCTCAGACCATCTATGTTTCCGCTACACCTGGAAATTTTGAACTTCAAAAAACCGGCGGCGAGGTTGTTGACCAGGTAGTACGCCCGACGGGATTGCTCGATCCTGTAGTTCTGGTGCGCCCGGTCGCGACCCAGGTTGACGATCTGCTCTCGGAGATTCGTAAACGCGTCACTCTCAATCAGCGGGTATTAGTAACAACGCTAACTAAACGCATGGCGGAGGATCTTACCGATTATCTGACTGAGAACGGTGAACGGGGGCGTTACCTGCACTCCGATATCGATACGGTAGAGCGTGTTGAGATAATTCGTGATTTGCGCCTGGGTGAGTTTGATGTGCTGGTGGGGATTAACTTACTGCGCGAGGGGCTGGATATGCCGGAGGTCTCACTCGTTGCGATCCTCGATGCAGATAAAGAGGGTTTTTTACGCTCGGACCGTTCGCTCATCCAGACAATCGGACGGGCAGCACGTAATACTGAAGGGATGGCGATACTTTATGGTGATAAAATTACCCCTTCGATGGCACGGGCAATTGAAGAGACCGAACGCCGGCGCGAGAAACAGGAGCGCTACAATGCTGAACACAACATTGTGCCCCGCGGGCTGAATAAGAAGGTTGCAGATATTCTTGAGCTGGGCCAGGGTTTGCAGAAAACTAGAGGTGGCAAGGGGAAAAACAAGGTTCGCAGCGTGGCAGAAGCGGAGAACAGTTATGAGGGGCTTACCCCTCAGGCATTGCAGATAAAGATTCAGGAACTGGAGGAGCAGATGCAGCAGCATGCTCAAAATCTTGAGTTCGAGGAAGCTGCACAGGTACGCGACAGACTCCATCAGCTTCGCGAGCTGTTTATTGCTGCCTCATAATGTGACAGGGGGCTGGTGTATCGCTGCTACAGCCTGCTCCAGAACGAGGCGGAGTAACTGGCGATCATGACGGTATGGAATATCATCTGCCTCCAGCGGCTGTTTAATAATCAGGTGCTGGTCAATGGAGTGAGTATTTGTGCCGGGCCCGGCCACCACAGCGTCAATCACTCTTTTGCCAATAGCCTGTTCAGTAATGTTAAGTTTGTCGCTTAGTGTCAGACTGGCAGCGGCCGGGCTCAGCTCTTTACCCAGATTAGCGATAAATATCATTCTTGCATCTGTCTGGCGTAGTGCCTGAGCGATCTCGGGCAGCAGAAGAACTGGCATAAGGCTGGTGTAAAAACTGCCCGGACCGATTAAAATCAAATCAGCATTCTGAATTGCTGTAACTGCCTCATGGGTTGCAGTCGCAACCGGTGATAGCATTAGTTCCTTAGGAGGAAACCGCATCTGATCAATGGCGGTTTCACCGTAAATGGCATTGCCTTCGCTATCAGTGGCAAGCAAATCGACTGGCTGCTCTGACATGGGAATGAGCAGCGCATCAACTCTGAGTAAATTACGAATCAGATTAATGGCCTCAAGCGGACGCACGCTGAGGTGGTCCAGCGCTTTGAGCATCAGATTACCCAGATTATGGCCTGCCAGCTCACCGTTTCCATTAAAACGGTATTCAAACATTGCAGAAGCAACGCTGGGTTCAGTGATCAACTGGTTAAGGCAATTGCGGGTATCACCCCAAGCGATGCCCCCTTCGCTGCGTCGGATACGGCCGGTAGAGCCGCCGTTATCGGTAGTAGTGACGATACCTGTAAGGCGCGAACCGAGAAAAGAGAGGGCTGACATTACGCGTCCCAGCCCATGGCCACCTCCCAGTGCTACAACCCGGTTCAAATCTGCTAACGAATGATTAAGCATAAGTATCCTTGGGTTGCTGTCAGCGCCTGTTGGGGCAACGGTATGACATCTCTGAGTCAACAGGTGCTGACAATCTTTAAAGGTTATTCCTGCTACTGGCAGTGTATCTTACTAAAAAAACAGTAAATATCAGAATATATCTCGTTGTATGCCTCTGGCAAACTATGATGAATCACAGTAGAATTTAGGCTGGAATCCTCGCTCTTCTATTGGACGATAAACACTAAGCCTGGATGCATAAGTCCACTAAATAAAGCGTTCTGACTGCAATGTATGATTGCAGGGAACGCAATAGAGATGCCTGCATTCCCCGCTACAGGATAAGGTGTAATTTGATGCTACAATTTGCTGATCATTTTGAGCGCAAATTTTATTATCTGCGACTGTCAGTTACGGATGTCTGTAATTTTCGTTGTATTTATTGTCTGCCTGAGGGATATCAGCCGGGTGGCAATGCCAACAAATCTTTTCTTACCATCAATGAGATCCGCCGTGTAACGCAGGCTTTTGCTGCCTCGGGAACCGAAAAAGTACGCCTTACTGGCGGTGAACCCACTCTGCGTCGTGATTTCACTGATATTATTGCCGCGGTTGCTGGAGTGCCAGCAATAAATCACATTGCCGTTACTACTAACTAATGGTTACCGACTTGCGCGTGATGTCGCTTTATGGCGCGAAGCCGGGCTGACAGGAGTGAATGTCAGTATCGATAGTCTTAATCCTCATCAGTTCCGGTCCATCACCGGTCAGGATAAATTATCTCAAATCCTCACAGGTATTGATGCGGCTTTTACGGCGGGGTTTAGCAAAGTCAAAGTGAATACCGTGCTGATGCGCAATATTAATCATCAGAGCCTGCAACTCTTTCTGGACTGGATTCGTCCGCGCCCGGTACAGCTCCGTTTTATAGAATTGATGGAAACGGGGGGTAACAGGGTGTTTTTCCGGCGCTATCATCTTTCCGGTACAGCAATTCGAAACCAGTTAGTCGCTCATGGCTGGAGCCTCCGGACACGCGGACGAAGTGATGGCCCGGCCCAGGTTTTTTCTCATCCAGACTATCTGGGCGAGATAGGGCTCATTATGCCTTACGAAAAAGATTTTTGCGCCAGCTGTAACCGGCTGCGTGTGTCGGCGCGGGGTAATCTTCATCTTTGCCTGTTTGGTGATGGTGGTGTGCCATTGCGTGATCTTCTGGCAGACGATGATCAACAGGGGGCACTGGTGCAGCGCATCAGGCGTGTTCTTGCGGATAAAAAGCGAAGCCACTTTCTGCATCAGAATCAGACAGGTAGCACAGAAAATCTTGCCTGTATTGGTGGCTAAACTAATAAAAAGAGGTCAGATATGGGGAGACAGTCAGCTGAACTTGTCGGGTTAGATATTGCTGTAATGACAGTGAGCGATAAACATGATGCTGAAAGTGATACTTCAGGTAATTACCTGTGTCAGGCAGTCATCCAGGCGGGTCATCGGGTAGCAGATTACACAGTTATCAGCAATAATTGTTATCAGATTCGGGCCGTTGTTTCCCGCTGGATAGCCAGTGATCAAATTCAGGCAGCTGTTATCAATGGTGGCACGGGTTTTAACAGTAAAAACAGTACGCCGGAAGCGCTGTTGCCGCTCTTTGATCGTGAGGTTGAGGGATTTGGCGAGCTGTTTAGGATGCTCAGCTGGAAGGAGATCGGCTCTGCCACCCTGCAATCCCGTGCGCTGGCTGGTATGGCCAATCAGACGCTGATCTTCGCTATTCCAGGGGCCGTTTCCGCTTGCCAGCTGGCCTGGGAGCAAATCATTGTCAGACAACTGGATGTCCGTACAACTCCCTGTAACTTTTTCCCCCATCTTAAGAAATCCGAATTATGCCACGATTAACGCATATTAAGCAGAGTGGTGAAGCGCATATGGTGGATATCTCCGCCAAACCTGAAACCGTACGTGAGGCGCGTGCTGAGGCGCTGGTAGTAATGCACTCTGCCACGTTGCAGATGATTATTGACGGAGATCATCACAAAGGTGATGTATTTGCCACCGCACGACTGGCGGGTATCCAGGCCGCTAAACGTACCTGGGAGCTTATTCCGTTATGCCATCAACTGATGTTAAGTAGCGTCGATGTGGTGCTCCAGGCCGATCCGGCCCGCTGTCGTGTTCGTATTGAATCATGCTGCCGGGTAACTGGTAAAACCGGGGTAGAGATGGAAGCATTAACTGCTGTCTCAGTGGCAGCTCTGACCATTTATGATATGTGTAAAGCAGTGCAGAAAAATGTAGTGATTGAACGGATACGACTGTTAAGTAAAAACGGTGGTGAATCCGGAAATTTTGAGGCAGCAGATGATTCAAATACTTTTTTTTGCCCAGGTGCGTGAGCTGACAGGAACGGATTCGTTAACTCTGGCAGCAGAGTATCCGGATGTGGCTGCGCTGCGTGCGGCGCTGGCAGTTCAGGGTGAGCGCTGGTCGCTGGCGCTGGATACAGAACAACTGTTAGTGGCGGTCAATCAGACGCTGGTAAGTCTGGACCATCCCCTCAGGGCTGGAGATGAGGTCGCCTTTTTCCCGCCAGTTACGGGAGGGTAGGGTGGAAACTCGCGTCCGAGTTGGTTATTCCGCATTCTCGTTGCTTCAGGAGTATGACTGGCTGGCGCAGTCCGATGAGAATGGGGCTGTGGTGACATTTACCGGGAAAGTTCGTCAGCACAATCTGGGAACACCCGTGCTGGCGATGATGCTGGAGCATTATCCCGGTATGGCAGAGAAAGTGATAAACGAATTGATGACAGAAGTCCGGCAGCGCTGGGAGTTGCAGCGGTTAGTGCTGATACATCGGGTGGGTGTGCTTCATCCCGGTGATGATATTGTGCTGGTGGGAGTAAGTTCGGCCCATCGGGGAGAAGCCCTGGCGGCAGCGGGCTACCTGATGGACAACCTGAAAACGCGTGCTCCTTTCTGGAAGAGGGAGACCACGCCTGCGGGTGAACGCTGGATAGCAGCGCGCGTCAGCGACAACGAGGCAGCCCGACGCTGGCACGTAAAAGTCAGCGATTAGATTAATCAGGTTTCAGGAAACTCTCTTGCCGTATGTAATGATTCCGTGCAGGCCACGTCATTATTCATGCCTGTCTGCCACAAATTGCGAAAATGTGCCAGACTTGACAGAGATATGCCGGAGAGGTTATACGGCAGTAAATTTATTACCTAAATGCATTAACATGGAGGCCGCATATGGACCCATCTTCACGATCAAATAGTAAGCTGCTGCGTCAGAGTCGCAGTATCACTCAAACCTGGATGGCACAGATTTATGGCTGGATGACGTGCGGGCTACTGTTGACGGCATTTGTCAGTTTTTACGCGCTGCGAACGCCGGGGCTGATGCAGGCGATTTTCTCCAGCCGGCTGACGTTTTTTGGTTTAATTATTGTCCAGCTGGGCGTCGTTATAGCACTCTCAGCGCTGATACGACGGATAAGTGCAGGGCTGGCAACCGGTCTGTTCATGCTCTACTCAGCTCTCACTGGGCTGACAATGTCGGCAATATTCCTCGCCTACACTGCATCCTCAATCGCCAGTACCTTTGTGGTAACGGCAGGAACTTTCGCAGTCATGAGCCTGTGGGGTTATACCACCAAGCGGGACCTGACGCGTTTTGGCAGTATGCTATTTATGGGACTGATTGGGGTAGTGCTGGCATCGCTGGTTAATTTCTGGCTGAAAAGCCCGGCACTGACCTGGGTTATCACTTACATTGGCGTACTGGTGTTTGTGGGGCTGACCGCGTATGACACCCAGCGCCTGAAACAGATGGGAGAGGGGATTGATATGCGTGATGGCAGTAATGTACGTCGTTACGCGATTTTAGGCGCACTGACGCTCTATCTCGACTTTATCAACCTGTTTTTGATGTTGTTACGTATCATGGGCGATCGTCGCTAGGTACTCCTAAGGCCTGTACTGTTGTCTTCAGTTACAGGCCATGATCTGGTGAGCGCAGGGCATGATGCCGCTCAAACCACAGATATAGCACAGAGGCTAATAGCAGTGGGATGAGAAAATAAAGCAGGCGATAAGTTAGTAATGCTGCAAGTATAGCGTTGTGCGACAGATTTTCACCTCCGAGTAATGCCAGAAAGACCACTCCTAACACACCTGCTCCTGCCGGAATATGAATAACCACACCAACGATGCTGCTAACAAGTAGCACACCAGAGACAGCAGACCAGGGGGGTTCTCGTGCCATTAGTAGCCAGATGATAGTGGCCATTATCATCCAGTTACTGGCAGATGCGATACACTGCAGTAAAGCCAGGCGGAGTGAGGGCAGTGTCATCTTATTACCCCTGATTTTCAGGTGGTAGCGGGGCGAGCCGGCACACAGGGCCAGGTAAAGTGAGGTGGCTATCAGCAATGTGATACCAATGCTCTGAAGGGTTCTCCCGCCGATAATCCAGCCCGCAGGCAGGGGTGTCAGACCGGAACTATAGATTGCTCCAGCCACCAGCATATAACCAACCCAGTTAGTGGCGATACTCAGACTAAAAATCCGGGTAATGCTTCCAGCTGTAAGCCCAAGCCGTGAATAGAGGCGATAGCGCATTGCCACGCCACCTACCCAGGTGCTAAGCGACATATTAAATGCATAACAAATGAAAGCTATCAGCATCACCTGCCGCTTTTGTAATTTGTGACCACACCATGCCTGACCAATCAGATCAAAAATGCCATAATAAATGGTGTAGCTTAGTGCCACCAGCAGCAGTGTACTGACAATAGTCTCATGGTTAGTATTAACCAGCATTCTCCAGACAGTGCGCCATTCAATCTTGCCCAGATAAAGAAACAATAATGACACTGTGACAATAAGGAAAGACCAAGTCACAATCTGATTTATCTGTTTCCAGCGTTTTGGGGTCATCAGAATTTCACTTTTTTATTGCCAGGAGTCACATGATCTTGCGTTTCCATTTCGGGCTGAACTGGAGGCGCTACTTCAGTTAGCTTAGGTGTGTGTGCGGGTAGCCAGCCCGCGATCGCGGGAAAATGGCGTAAAAAGTGAAATGCCAGCACACTCTTGATCAGCTGCCAGCCGCTTCGTACCGGAAGCTGGTTTTCTTGTACCCGTTGGCAGTCGTGTTGCAGTAGCTGGTTGAGATTGCTACGCATCTCCTTGTTGAACACCTGATCATGAATAAACAGATTGGCTTCCAGATTGAGTGATAAACTAAGAGGATCTAAGTTACTGGAGCCTACTGTAGATAGAAACTCATCCTGCAACGCAATCTTGGCATGTAGCGGGCCGCGGCAATACTCATACACCTCGACGCCTGAAGTAACCAAATAGTTATAAAGCAATTCAACACCCTCTTTAACTATGGCTATGTCTGGTCTGCCCTGAACGATCAACTGTACTTGCACGCCTCGTTCTGCTGCATCACGCATCTCTTTTAACAGTCTGTAACCCGGGAAAAAATAGGCATTAGCAATAATTACCTGGTGTTTGGCCCGACGCAGCATATCGATATAACCGTGCGCGATGTCATCACGATGGTGTTGATTGTCCCGCCAGACTAAACGCATAGAGGCATCTCCCTGTCTGAAGTGACGTTTGAGATGGTAATTATCTCGTTGCCAGCGACGGCGGGAAATATCATGATGATTGTATGGTGGCATGAGTGTAGCGGGCGATGTCGATAACAATGGGGCCTTTGACCTCTACTGCATAATCCTGTTTAGCATCGGGTCCGTAGCTGGTGAGATGTTCAGCAGAAAAGTTGATTCCGCCCACAAAAGCGATGTCGTGATCGCACACTACAATTTTGCAATGCAGGCGGCGAAACAGATTAGTGCGCATCCCCATAAACCGTGGGCGGGGGTCGTAATAAAGAAAGCGAACACCCCGGGTGGTCATGGCATTCACAAATGATGCTGGCAGGTAAGGGGTACCATAGCCGTCTACCATAACAGAGACTCTCACACCGCGCCGCGCCGCGCTCAAAATTTCATGCTGAAGGGCCCGGCCTACATCATCATCAAATAAAATAAATGTCTCGATCAGAACCACATGTTGTGCGCGTTGCAACGCACCATAGACACGAGGAAAAAACTGGTCACCATTTTCCAGTAGACGGACCTTATTACCACGTCGCCACGGCATGCTCATAAAATGATCTCCACTGCCAACGGTGCATGATCAGAGAGGTGTGACCACGGTCGGACAGACAGTATATGAGGGGCGTTAAAACGGGCGTGCCGGACGTAAATACGATCAAGACGCAGCAGTGGAAAACGGGCGGGGAAAGTACGTGCAGGAAGCCCCGCTTCATGGCTGAATACCTCATTAAGTCCGGCTTTCTGCGCCAGGGTTTTGTTGGCGCATACCCGCCAGTCATTAAAATCACCCGCGACGACGACTGGTGCACCTTTAGGCAGGTTATTGATCATCTCACAGATTATTGCCAGTTGTGCCTGACGATGAGTTTCACGCAATCCAAGATGTACGCAGATGACATGCAGAATAACTGAGGCGTCAGACAGATTGACTCTGCAACAGAGGATGCCCCGTTTTTCAGCGCGCCCTTGTGAGATGTCGCGATTGAGCCAGCCGCAAACCGCAAAACGGGAAAGCACGGCGTTACCATGGTGACCTTCAGGATAAACCGCATTACGGCCATAGGCATAATCGTTCCACATCGTATCGGCGAGAAATTCATAGTGAGCCTGGTCAGGCCAGCTTTCCGCATGTAAAGGATGAATAATGTGTTTGCCCAGAATTTCCTGAAGAAAAACAATGTCGGCGCCGGTGGCGCGAACAGCATCACGTAGTTCTGGCAATATAAAGCGGCGATTAAAGCTAGTGAATCCTTTATGAATATTGATAGTCAAAACTTTAAATGAGAAGTGATTACCTTTTTGTGGCATACTTGACGCCAGCCCCTTTTTACATAAGCCAGGGGTAAAGTTTAGACTGTGTCATAAACCTGCGCTGAAATAGTCAGCCATTTACAGTATTATCTGAAAATAACATTGAGTTTTAAGAAGTATGTTGCGGCCGCTGCCGTGATCCATTTGGGCGCTTACTGCTTGAGCTGCCGGGAGAAAATCATGAAATGGGCAAACCGAATTCAAATCGTTACTGGTCAAACCTGTTTACACATTGCGCTTCATCTTGCAATGATTGGAACAGTGATCTGGGGCTGGAGACATCAGCAACTGATGCAGGTCAGTCTGGTCCTTCTGGCACTTTATGGTGCAATATTTGCTGTAATGTCTCTGAGTCAGCGACTGGCGGGTCTGCGCAGAGTCGGCGATTTTTTCGAGGAGCTGACAACTACTTACTATTTTGGTGCAGCGATGTTAACGCTGTATCTGCTTTCTCACTTTCTTCACAACAATCTGTTGTTAGCCTGCATAGGTATTATAATACTGGTGGGGCCGGCACTTATTTCACTACTGGCTAAAGACCCTCCCCACCGCCATCAACGTCGCCATCGCTGATAACATAATGATTTAATGGCAATATTTTTCCGGCGGATATCGGAGCAGGGCTATCGCCGAATGGAAGATAAATAGATCCCCGTCACACTACTATTTTGATACAATATACTCTGACATACACCGTACGTTGTGCGGCCATTTAATTTAAAAGTCAGGTGACTTTGGCATTTCACAATCTCCTTTGCAAATGCACTGCTTCTGACAGCATAGGATGATCTGGAGTAACGCAATTTTATGTCTTTTGATTCTCTCGGATTACATGCCGATATCCTGCGGGCGGTTAAAGAACAGGGTTACCTTGAGCCAACCCCTATCCAGCGTCAGGCTGTTCCTGTAATACTCTCAGGGCGTGATCTGATGGCCAGTGCCCAAACCGGCACGGGCAAAACTGCCGGATTTACCCTGCCATTGTTACAGAAACTCAGCGGCAAAATGGTTACAGCTAAAGGCCGCCGCCCGTTACGGGCATTAATTTTGACACCAACCCGTGAACTGGCTGCCCAGGTTGGTGAAAATGTGGGTATCTACAGTCAATATCTGGGGTTACGTTCGCTGGTTGTGTTTGGTGGGGTCAGTATCAATCCACAGATGCTTAAATTGCGCGGTGGTGTTGATATGCTTATTGCCACACCTGGCCGTTTACTGGACCTTGAGCAGCAGAACGCGGTTGATTTATCAAAAGTCGAAGTGCTGGTGTTAGATGAAGCCGATCGCATGTTGGATATGGGTTTTATTCATGATATTCGTCGGGTGCTGGCAAAACTGCCCTCTAAAAGGCAAAATCTGCTCTTTTCTGCAACCTTTTCTGATGATATCAGGGCGCTGGCTGAAAAATTACTCCATAACCCGGAGTGGGTCGAAGTTGCGCCACGCAATACAGCATCGCAACAGGTGACCCAGCATGTTCATCTGGTGGATAAAAAACGTAAACGCGAACTGCTCTCTTTGATGATTGGGCGGGGTAACTGGCGCCAGGTACTGGTTTTCACCCGAACCAAACACGGCGCAAACCATCTGGCTGAACAGCTTAATAAAGATGGTATCAGCGCTGCTGCCATCCATGGTAACAAAAGCCAGGGCGCTCGTACCCGCGCGTTGGCAGATTTCAAGGCTAATACTATCCGTGTTCTGGTTGCCACTGACATCGCTGCCCGAGGTCTGGACATTCAGGAGCTGCCCCATGTAGTTAACTATGAATTGCCCAATGTGCCGGAAGATTATGTCCACCGCATTGGTCGTACCGGTCGTGCGGCCGCTTTCGGGGAGGCGATATCGTTGGTGTGCGTCGATGAACATAAACTGTTACGCGATATTGAGCGGCTGCTAAGGCGTGACTTGCCTCGTATCGCGCTGGATGGATTTGACCCTGACCCCACTATCAAGGCCGAACCTATTCAGCGTGGCAAGCAGACCCCTGCAGGGCAAGGTCCTGCACCGGTGAGGGGGCGTACCTTCCAGCAAAAAAACCGCAGACACAACAATGCCAGAACATCTGAACAGGGTGCCCGAAGCAATGCAACCCGCCATCAGCATCACTCAACACGCCAGCAGCCAGCCAAAAAGCCGTAATTGTTTCCCGATCTGCTGCGGTGAACTCGTACATGCCGGCTCTGTCGGCAGATGGGGATGTGTAAAATAACTGTGTTTAAAATGCATATATTAAGTTTTCTGGCCGTCACATTGAGTTGGGTGCGCCAGTAGATGGCGCAGTAGCTGGTATCTGAATTACTCCTGTCCCGATGAGCAGGTATTAGGAATATTGTCTCCATGGGAAGTGGAATACTCAGTGCTGTTCTCTGCTGAATCAACGTTATGGTTATATCTGATTTTCAGAGATAGGTTGTGCATCGTCATCAGCATTACTGATTTTTACTGGCATACCACTACGTGCACGCAGCGTGTCATTAAGCAGTGCCGAATTCACACTGGTATCAGTAATTACCTTGTTTACTTCGGCTGTGATGGAAAGGGGAATTTGCTCACCTGAATTAAACTCTGCCTCGGTCTGCGACAGGGGGTTATGAACCTCAATCCAGCGCGAACCGTCTGGCTCTATAGCGGCTTTGATGGGTTGATTTATAAATTGCACACGGGTACCAATTGGCACATTATCAAACAGCCATTTGATGTCATCAGCTCTCAGCCGCACGCAGCCATGGCTGACACGTAAACCTACTCCGAAGTTAGCATTAGTGCCGTGAATAGCGTATAAACGGCCTACATAGAGTGCAAACAGCCCCATTGGATTATCTGGTCCTGCTGGTAACACTGCGGGCAGTATTTCGCCACGAGCGGCATACTCCTCGTGTATTTTACGGGTTGGCGTCCAGGTAGGATTAGCTCGTTTATTTTCAACTTTAGTTACCCAGTTGACTGGCGTATCTTTACCGGGTTCCCCAATTCCAATCGGCAGTACTACTACAGTATTTGTGCCTTTTGGATAGTAGTAAAGACGCATTTCAGCACTGTTGATCACCACTCCCTCCCGAGGTGCGTCAGGCAGCAGCAGCTGCTGGGGGATAATTAATGTCGATTCCTGTTTTGGTAACCAGACATCCACACCCGGGTTGGCTTCTAGCATATTGCTCAGTCCTATCTGATACTGAGCGGCAAACGCTTCAAGTGGCAGTTTATTATTTTGCGGAAGGGTGATCTTCAGGTTTTCGCCAATAAGACGGCTGGTTGGGGATGGTAAAGTGTAGATCACGGCGTGAGTGATTTGGCTGGTGGCCATCAGGGCTAGGGCTGCAAGTGTACAGATACTTTTTTTCATTTTTCTCTGGTTAAAAATTACATAATGTAAAATCAATAGTATTCAGACCGTCTCAATCATCAGGTCGGAAATAGCAGGTGCGGATGATGCTGGCAACAGATTGTTATTATACCACAACCTCGCTCTATTCCTGCCGGGTCTGCTGACGATGGTGTTTAGTATATTTCCTTAATAATATCGCAGATCAAGGCTGCCAAAGAGGATCCTGGCCATCAAGTTTACGATCCAGGAAAAATGCCGCACTAATCAGGGACAGATGGCTGAGCGCCTGAGGGAAGTTGCCTAGCGCATAACCATAATTGTTGAACTCTTCCGCATATAATCCCAGTGGATTAGCGTAATTCAACAGCTTATTAAACTCGTGATGCGCTTCAATGCTGCGTCCGGCACGGGCCAGACATTCAACATACCAGAATGAGCAGGCGACAAAGCAGCCTTCGGTGCCTTTAAGCGCATCCGCTGGGGTCTCTTTCACGTTATAACGTCGTACCATGCCGTCAACGAATAACTCTTTTTTAATGGCATCCAGTGTTGCCAGCCATTGAGGATCAGTAGCGCCGACAAATCGAACCAGCGGCATTAACAATATCGACGCATCAAGATACTGGCCGTGACGGGTTGCGGTAAAGTGCCCGAGATCGTCATTCCAGAAATTTTGCCAGATGTCGCTGCGAATGGCGTCGCGCACCTCTATCCAGTGCTCATAAGGCATGGAAAGGGAACGTTTACTGCCGAGTCGAATTGCCCGGTCTAGTGCAACCCAGCACATCAGGCGCGAGTGCAGGAAATGTTCAGGACGCCCCCGCATCTCCCAGATACCGGCATCAGGCTGATTCCAGTTATTGCAGAGGTAGTTAATCATTTTGCAGACATTATTCCAGCCCCGGTGTGAGATTGCTTCCCCATATTTATTTGACAGATAGACAGCATCCATCAGCTCACCATAAATATCGAGTTGTGACTGATGCCACGCGTCGTTGCCGATACGCACGGGTTGTGAACCGGCATATCCCCTAAGGTGTGGCAGGGAACGTTCATGTAACTCGATACCGCTATCAAGCCGGTACATTACCTGGAGTTTATCAACCTCGTGGTGACTGTGTTCCACGCAGCGGCCCACCCAGTGAGTAAATTTTTTGGCTTCATCCACATAACCGAGGCGCATGAGTGCATACATGCTGAATGAAGCATCACGGATCCATGAGGCACGATAGTCCCAGTTGCGTTCTCCACCAAGCTCCTCGGGCATGCCGAATGTTGCCGCAGCAGCAATAGAACCATGTTGCCAGGAGGTCAGCAATTTTAGTGTTAATGCAGAACGATTGACCATTTCACTCCAGCGTCCGCGATAATTACTTTGCCCGCTCCAAAGCTGCCAGCTTTGCATGGTTTCCTGGAAGCAGACCTCACCATTTTCTTTCATCAGGGCAGGGTCTTCGTTTGTCAGGGCAGGATCATCGGCAGCCCCGAAGATAAAATCAGCAGACTCACCTGCCTTAAGCACGAAATAAGCGGTTGCTGCCTGACCCTGACGGCTGAGTTTAACCTGGCTTTTGAGCCGAAGTGTGGTTTGTCCACTGGCAGTGAAATCAGCCAGAAAACCATTCAGCGAGACTTTGGTATTAGCGCGAGCGTAATCATGTACTGGTGCACAATGTAAAGCGATTGTCGACTGGCCTTTTACCATTTTAATCCGGCGCATAATGCGTGGTGAGCGATCCTGCTGCTGGCAAAGTGGCATATAGTCGGTAAGCTCCGCAACCCCTTCGGGGCTCAGCCAACGGGTTTGTAAAATAGGGGTTTCGGGCAGATAGAGCTGTTGTCGGCGGACATCCTGCCAAAGGGGGGCGAGGCTGAAGATACCTGCTTCGTCACGATCGAGAAGCGCGCTGAAAACCGATGGGCTGTCCAGTTCCGGCCAGCAGAAGTAATCGATGGTGCCATCGATGGCGACCAGTGCGCAGGTACGTAAATCACCAATTAAACCATGGTCTTCGATGCGGCGTTTAATTTCGCTCATTCCTGCTCCTAATCAGTCGCGCGTATATAACAGTTTAGTTAACTTTAGCGCGGTGTGTTGGCAGGGTGAGAGTTTGAATGATTATTGCCTGTGTCGTTCGTGCCATAAGCGTATCCCCAGCGCTATCAGCAACGTCAGAATAATCCCGAAGAGCAGTTTAAAATGGTGACTGATTCTGTGTAGCCAGGGGAAAATCACTTCTCCACAGAGATAACCCAGTGAAACGAAAATAAGCGCCCAGCATGTGGCGCCGATAAGATTAAGTAGCACAAAACGTTGAGGCGCCAGTCGGCTGGCACCGATGATTATCGGCCCAATGATACGCATGCCATACATGAAACGTATACCAATCACAAACCAGCCCGGATGACTATGAATCAGCCACCGGGCCTTGTCGATTTGGGACTGATATTTGCTAAACCGGCTTAGAAAGCGTTCACCGAAGTGGCGTCCGACAAAAAAGAGGGCAGTATCTCCCAAAAAGCCGCCTGACATTGCCACTATAACCACCCAGCCATAGTGGAGCAGACCCTGATGAGCAGCTATCCCACTTAATATAATAGCTGTCTCGCCCTCGGCCAGGCAGCCGATAAACAAAGCCAGATAGCCATACTGAATGATGAGCTGATTGACGTCTAAACCCATTCTGTTTCCCCGGTTTTATTAATATCTCTGGCCTGATCAACAGAGTATGCATGCTACGCACTAACTCGCTGATGGACGTAATGTATGATTGTCTGTCCGGAGGTTTTACCCGCTGTAGTGCTGGTATTTTTTCACATAGCTGATTGTGTTTATCCCAGCCGGTTGCGCGTTCTGAAGCAGGGCCCCTCTGTCATAGTTATCGTGATGAACTGCTGGCCAGGCATTATTCGTTCATTTTGTGCGGTTGTACAGCTACCAGCAATTCATCGTGCGGGTTACCCATATTTCAACGTGTAATATGATATTAACATCATGAATTTGATGAATATTTATAAAGATATTCAAATACGCAAAAATGCTGAGGGCTATTATACTTAAAAGATACCTACTGTATTCAAGCGGAACAGTATCATTGTTTAAGGAGAGATATTATGAACCATGTCTGGGGATTAATCGCGCATCCTGGACGTGAGATGCGCAATATCAGGCAAGAGAACGAATCAGTTTCACATCATTACACCCACCATGTACTGCTAATGGCAGCCATACCAGTTATCTGTGCTTTTATTGGTACCACTCAGATAGGGTGGAATCTCGGTGCGCAGTACAATGTTTTGTTAACTATCAGTCATGCGTTAATGCTGGCTGTCTTGTTTTATGTGCTGATTCTTGTGGGAGTTGGTGTGATGGGAATGGTTATCCACTGGATGGCTCGTGACTATCCACATCAGCCAAGTCTGGCGCGTTGTACGGTTTTTTCAGGTTATATTGCTACCCCGTTATTTTTAAGCGGGCTGGTAGCACTCTATCCCTTGGTGTGGCTGTGTGTGCTGGTGGGCACGCTGGCGCTGATTTACACAGGTTATTTGTTGTTTATTGGTATCCCGCTATTTCTTAATATTGATCGTGATGAGAGTATACGTTTTACTGGTACAACGCTAGCAATTGGGGTGCTGGTATTGGAAGTTCTGCTGGCGCTGACCGTAGTAATTTGGAGGTACGGGTATTTGCTAATTTAGTTGTATTACCGCTAAATCGGGACAAATCCCGGCAGGTTTTGGCGCCAGTTGGGATTATCACATAACCTCATTCTTTAATTTCCCAGTGGCGAAACTTACTGGTTTTGCCAATTCCTGGATTAAAGCTGTTAGTTGGATCCAATTGCCGCCAGAATGTTATTTGCTGTGGCTGCGCCTGATAAAGATGCCCCACATTATGTTCTGCCGGGTATTCGGCGCCACGTTTTTTTAGCAGGTTTAACATCTTCTTTTTTAATTCCTGAATGTTGTGCCCTTTACGCACAATATAGTCATGATGAAATACGTGACAGAAAAAGTGGCCATAGTAGAGGCGATGCACCAGCGCTTCATCAAACTCTGGAGGTAATTTTTCAAACCAGTCGTTGTCATTGCGGCGCAGGGCAATATCTAGCGACAAAATATCTGAGACGGCATTATGATGAACAGCACGATAGCGTACTGCTGCTCCGGCAGCAGCAAAACGGTGCAGGAAAGCCTTATTACCTTCCTCAGTGGTGCAAACAAAGTAGTCACCATCGCCACTGGTAAAGAATTTTGCCAGGAAATCACGGGCTTCATCTACGCCCGGGCCAGCCATTTTCAGCATCAAATGGTGTTCGAAGCGTTTACGATAGCGCCTGATGCGTGCTGGCAGATGTGAAGGAAAGCACTGGCTGATGCGTTGCAGTAGCCTGTCAAAAAACCAGTGCTTCAAAAAGAGCAGGCGATTCAGAAAAGCATCCACGCGTCCCTTCAATGTATAAAAGCGCGGCATGTAATTGGTGCCAAGTTTATCAATAATAAGGAAGGTGTCTTTGCCGTAATGTTCAGCAATATCGAACATATCACGATGCAGGTATTCACCAGCCACTGGCAGCGTACTGAAGTTCGTCAGAATGTGGCGCCGCAGACGGGTCAGCATATCGGGATTGTTAGTGCCAATATAAAAAACCTGTTGATTGGGCTCGAGAGCAAAAGTATCAAGACGTACTGCGAATACGGCTAGCCTGCCCGCACAACCCGAGGCTTCATACAGGCGGCGGATATCGGCGTTGAAGCGGGATGGTGTATAAGAATTAACCTCACGCACCCGTTGCTGATATTCATGATCAGAGCACTGGCGATTATCATAGCGTACATCTTCAGAGTGCCAGCTACCTTTATCCAGCTGGCTAAGTATTTCCTCAGGCGTTGTTCCCAGATCAATCCCTAAATGATTAATTAAAGTCAATTTTCCATGATCATCAAGCTTGGCGAAGAGCGCCATCTCAGTCCAGGCCGGACCGCGTTTTATCAGAGAACCTCCGGAGTTGTTACAAATTCCACCGATGATCGAGGCACCGATACAGGAGGAACCAATGACAGAGTGAGGTTCGCGCCCCAACGGCTTAAGCAGCTTTTCCAGCTGATGAAGTGTGCTGCCAGGAAAAGCTATTATCTGTTTTCCACCATCGATAAGCTGAATGCCGTCTATACGCAGGGTGTTAATAATTACTACTGGCCTGTCATAATCGTTACCATCCGGTGTTGAACCTCCGGTCAGACCGGTATTTGCGGCCTGCATGAGTATGATTACGTCAGCGGCAACACAGGCCTCAAGTACACGCCACTGCTGCAAGAGTGTAGCGGGGAAAACTACCGCCAAAGCATTGCCCTGCCCGGAGCGGAAACCGGTCCGATAGCGCTCAGTTTTGCGTGGTTCAGTGATTAAATTACTACGACCGACAATATGTGCGAGCTTTTTTTTCAATCCCTGAATCGAGGTAATTGGGGATGCGTGCATATAATTTCTCTATTTATCACCTGTCTTAAGTTTGTAACAGTCACCTCGCAGGCGGCAGGATTATTAGCCGATCAGGCAGGAAACAATAATGTTATATTATTAAACTGTTGAGATTCAGGCAAACAGGTCTGTGCAGATATCGCTAGTGATGCCCGAATAGTAGTTCGCTGTCATCCACCCGGATAAAATTAAATATGTTACAAAAATGTATTGCAGGATGGGATTTTGGGATATTTCTCGCTGTTATTGCCGAATATTCTGAGTATTTTACATCTCATTGTCATTGCACAGTGATGTAATGCAGGCGGCAGATACCGGAGCTGGCAGTACATATTGTTACTTAACTTGCGGCGTCACGATATTGTTATTGCTGTGTGAAGTATATTTTTAATTCTTATTGGAAATATTGTCCCCCCGAATAGGTATTAACTGTTTTTGATAGTCCCGGTCACAATTAGCGTAATCAGTTATTGGATCAGGCTGTTCGGGGCGTTATCTGGTGGCAAATGAGTGAAGGTGCCATAGTCAAAGGAAGTATTAATGGCTCAAATTGACGTTATTGTTGTTGATAGCCGGGATCGTCCGGTTGGTAAGATGGAAAAACTTGAGGCGCATATTAAAGGCCAGTTGCATCGGGCAATTACCGTTTATGTATTTAACGCGCAGCAGCAGCTATTACTACAGCGACGTGCCCGCGATAAATATCACTGTGGTGGCTTGTGGAGTAATACCACTTGTGGGCACCCTTATCCCGGAGAGTCAACTTTGGGTGCAGCGCAACGGCGACTGGCAGAAGAGATGGGATTACAGCCGGCACTAACGCCTGTTTTTGAGCTGAGCTATCACCTTACTATGAGTAACGGACTTATTGAGCATGAGTATGGTCACGTCTTTTTTGCACAAACTGATGCTCTGCCAAAGGTCAACCCTCAGGAGGCTGACGCATGGCGTTATGCTTCAGTTGATGAAATTGCTACAGAGATGGCACTTTCGCCAGCATGTTTTACTCCCTGGTTCCTTCATACCTTCGAATCTATACCTGCACAAGCTGCTGCCTTTTTTACAGCAGCTGTGCAGCGTGGATGAATAGTTCATCAGGGGGGCAACAAATGTGTGACTATTTGGGTAAATGATCCCGTTTAAACTTCATCTTTAACTTCAAAAGAGTAGTTTAGCCGGTAGCTGTCGCTTTTGGTCAACGAGCGGGTAAGGAGAAACTGGCTGGCCGGGTGTGATACTGTCTGCTATGTCATCGGGCACTGATAATCACATAATAACCCACTAGCATCACGCCTCCTGTGCCGCCAATCGATAATAACAGGAAAAGCAGCGTAACTGCCATTTTTTGCCAGCGCATAATATTAATCCGTTGTGTTGAATTAACGGCAGTATAACTGTTTTGCTGAGTTATGTCTGGTGTTACTTACCCGCAAACAGCGTGCTAAACAGAGTAAATCGCAGATTCTACGCACTAGTAAACCGGGTGCAGCAGGCAGCACCTGCCTGACGTTCAAATGACTGAAGCAGGCAGACTGAGGGCCCCCCAGATGAGCGGGTTGAAAGGGATTACAGCATTTCATTCTAAGGACTGTAAAAGAGGGTCAGATGCTCATACCATAATACAGATTAAAATTAGACTGATGTCGTTAGCTCATCGTTGGGGGGCGGCCTGCAACGGCAGGCACTACTCCTGCATTGGCAGATTGAGTGAATGCTCACGGGCACAAGTTTCTGCCAGTTGATAACCCGCATCAGCGTGGCGCATCACTCCCGTTGCCGGGTCATTCCATAATACCCGTTCTAGTCTGGCATCAGCTTCACTGCTGCCGTCACAGACCACGACCATGCCCGCATGCTGTGAGAAGCCCATCCCTACTCCACCACCATGGTGAAGACTAACCCAGGTAGCCCCACCCGCTGTGTTGAGTAAGGCGTTGAGCAATGGCCAATCGGAAACAGCATCAGAACCATCTTTCATTGATTCAGTTTCGCGGTTGGGAGAAGCAACTGAACCGCAATCAAGATGATCACGCCCTATAACTACCGGTGCTTTCAGTTCGCCATTACGCACCATTTCATTAAAAGCCAGCCCGGCAATATGCCTCTCACCTAGCCCCAGCCAGCATATTCGCGCGGGCAGACCCTGAAAAGCGATGCGCTGTTGTGCCATATCAAGCCAATTATGTAGACTCTGATGATGTGGGAACAGTGCTTTTAATCTGGCATCAGTTTTATAAATATCTTCTGGATCACCAGACAGAGCTACCCAGCGGAATGGCCCCTTACCCTGACAGAATAGTGGCCGAATATAGGCCGGGACAAAACCAGGAAAGTCGAAGGCATTGCTTACCCCTTCTTCTTTGGCTACCTGACGAATGTTGTTGCCATAATCTACAGTAGGAATCCCCATGTTATGGAAACCAAGCATTGCGCGAACGTGTTCTGCCATAGAGGCGCGGGCAGCACGCTCAACGGCTTTAGGATTGTTGACCCGCTCACTGAGCCAGCGCTCAACACTCCAGCCAGCGGGCAGATAACCGTTGATCGGATCGTGTGCCGAGGTTTGGTCAGTCACGATGTCAGGTTTCATTCCGCCAGCTTCAGCACGTTTTAACAATTCCGGGATGATTTCCGCCGCATTGCCTAACAACCCCACCGAGACCGCTTGTCCGGCTGTAATGGCCTCGTTGATCAGCGTTAGTGCGCCATCAACAGATCGGGATTTGTAATCGAGATAACGGGTGCGGAGGCGGAAATCAATACGCGACTCCTGACACTCAATAGCTAGCACACAGGCACCAGCTAATACGCCCGCCAGCGGTTGTGCACCCCCCATCCCGCCCAGACCTGCTGTGAGTATCCATCGGCCGCTCAAATCGTTGTTGTAGTGCTGACGCGCCGCTTCAGCAAAAGTTTCGTAGGTACCCTGGACAATTCCCTGAGCGCCAATATAGATCCATGAACCTGCGGTCATCTGACCGTACATCATTAGCCCGGCTTTATCCAGATGATTGAAGTGGTCCCATGTAGCCCAGTGTGGTACCAGATTGGAATTAGCAAGTAATACCCTGGGAGCATCGGTATGAGTTCGAAAGATACCGACAGGTTTGCCTGACTGAATGAGCAGAGTTTCGTCGGGTTGCAGTGCTCTGAGCGAGCTTAAAATCTGCTGAAAGCAGTTCCAGTCGCGCGCGGCTTTACCGATACCGCCATAAACTACTAAATCTTCTGGTCGCTCTGCTACATCTGGATCGAGATTATTTTGAATCATGCGATAAGCAGCCTCGATGAGCCAGTTAGCACAGTGCAATTTGTTGCCATGGGGCGCTCGCACTTGCCGGGAGACGATTTCAGGTAGTGTCTCACTCACAATTGTTCTCCTTCATGAATTGCAGGGTAGGGTATAGCACGGTAGTAGCGTAGTAACAGGATCTGGCCAGTTATCGCCAGTGGCCCATAATCGCATGTGCTCAATATCTGGTGCTAACAATCGGTCCTTATCTAGCCATGGGACCTGCTGGCGAATTTGATCAAACTGATTTTCAATCAGTGGAGAACTGCGTAGCGGGCGATGGAATTCTATTCCCTGAATCGCTGCCATGGCTTCGATACCGACTATTGCGGCTGTGTTGAAACACATTGAACCCAGCCGTCTGGCGGCGTAGGTCGCCATTGAAACGTGATCTTCCTGATTTGCAGAGGTAGGCAGGCTGTCAACGCTGGCTGGGTGTGCCAGTGATTTATTTTCCGATGCCAGAGCGATGATGTCAGCGGCAAATGCCACCGGTTCAGCGTGAAAATTTCCACCGGAGATAATATCCATGTCCTCGCTAAATATCAGAGGATTGTCGGAAGCGGCGTTAGCTTCGATTTGTAGAATCCTTGCTGCATGATACAGGTTGTCAAGGCAGGCACCCATTACTTGCGGAACGCAGCGGATAGAGTAGGGATCCTGAACCCGCGAACAGTTAGCATGTGACTCGATAATCTCGCTCCCCGTCAATAGGTTATGTACTGCTGCTGCCACGGCAATCTGTCCTGACTGGCCGCGTGCCTGATGAATACGTTTGTCATAAGGTTTTAACGAGCCTTTAATTGCCTCCAGCGAGAATGCACCTGCTATCAGGCCAGCGGCAAAGCTATTTTCTGCTTCAAATAAACCACGAAGTGCCAGTGCCGTTGAAACTTGTGTACCATTCAGTAGTGCAAGCCCCTCTTTCGGCCCTAACACAAAAGGCTTTAATCCGGCCAGCTCAAGTCCCTGTCTTGCGGAGATTTGCTCTCCGTTGACGCGAACTTCACCTTCCCCCAGCAGCATCAGTGACAAATGGGTCAGCGGTGCTAAATCACCCGAGGCGCCTACTGAGCCCTTTTCAGGAATCAAAGGCATAACACCAGCATTGAATGGTGCAATCAAGCCGTCAATCAATGCCAGTCGCACGCCTGAGTGGCCACGTGCCAGACTGGTAATTTTGCAGGCCATTACCAGACGCACCACGTTATCAGGTAACATATCTCCTAAGCCCACACTATGTGAAAGTATCAGATTGCGTTGCAGCTCAGCAAGGCGGTTAGCCGGGATAATTGTTGTTGCTAGTTTGCCAAAGCCGGTATTGACACCATAGTTGACAGCGCCAGTTTTAGTTATGGTGGAAATAGCATTGAACGCGCGTTCCACCGTACAGCGTGATGGCTCATCGATAGCCAAAGTAACATTGCCACGGTAGATGGCTTTCAATGTTATGAGATCAACTTTCCCGGGTGTAAGAACATAAAGTAAAGACTTATTTGGCATGGTATACTCCTGTATAGACAAGACAGCTTATGCAGTGCCATGCATGCGATTATTGAGCAGCATATTGTTAAAAACGCGAAAGCGAGAGATTGAGTTGAACAGAAATGTATAATCTTGTCTATACAATCAAGTATTACTATGCCAGATTGATCACAAATTAAATTTACTAACGTGGCCCGGCCTGCTCTGCTGGCTTAGCACTGACTGGCAAGTGGATGTAGCACATGGCCCATGTAGTAAAACGTTATCGTCGTATGCTGGCAGGAAATAAAAGACATTATCACCGTTATTCAGTCTGCTCAGTTTTTCCGGAGCAGCGCTATTTTCCTAAAGACAGGACTGCCGGAAATTAGCGGTGAGAAACAACGCTGGCAGCGGTCTGAAACTAGTAACGGTCAGCTAACACCCGGCACTGTTGTGTTCCCGCAGTGGGCACTTTGGTATTTAAATTCGTTATTATGACTTCGGAGTGATAGTTATCATGAAGGAGACAACGACGGCCGGACAGGCCGCAATTTCTCAGTTTTCAGCAGCAATAGGTGATGATCCGGCGCCAATTTATCATCGTGTTAAGCAGGCAATCATCAGCCAGATCGATCAGGGTAACTGGAAGGCTAAACAGCGTGTTCCTTCGGAGAGTGAGTTTGTTAATCAGCTTGGTGTAAGCCGCATGACGATCAATCGCGCGTTGCGTGAACTCACCAGTGAAGGTTATCTGATTCGTATGCAGGGAGTTGGCACTTTTGTTGCCGAAAACAAAAGCTACACCTCCATGCTTGAGGTACACAACATTGCTGAAGAGATCATGCAGCGTGGCCATCGTCATAGTTGTAAAGTTCTTGAACTGGACAGCCTAAAAGCGACCCCAGAGCAGGCGTCAGTGTTAGGGCTCCCAACTGGACAAGTGATTTTTCATTCAGTGATTGTTCATTACGAGAATAATCTGCCGGTACAGCTGGAGGACCGTCTGGTAAACCCGCTGGTGATACCTGGCTATTTGGAACAGGATTTTCAGCATTTTACACCTTATGCCTATCTTATGCGTATTGCTCCCCTGACCGCGGGCGAACATGTGGTAGAAGCCGTTCTGCCCGATGCGAAGCAATGTGCCATACTGGCAGTGGCAGATAATGAACCCTGCCTGCTAATACATCGTCAGACTTGGGGTGGCCAGCGTATTGTTACCTCGGCCAGATTGCTCTATCCCGGGTCTCGTTACAAACTGGTGGGGCGCTTTGGCGAGTCAGGATGACGCTTTTCGATAGTGGCAAATAACAGGCAGGCGTCTGGCGTTACAGGAATCAAAGCAGGGCCATTATGGTGCCACCATACGCATTCTCCCTGACTCAGGGGGTTCCTCTGGCATTGCCACCCACCTGTCAGCACGTAAGCGATGCCCGCTACATGAGACGGTGGCTGTACCTCATGAGTGATAGTGCTCATACTGGCGTGGTGGCTCTTACGACATGTCATCAGATTAAAATCATGGCTGATGCCGCCCTGAAGGCGGGCGTAGATTTTCTCTTCTCCACGAAAAGAGAAAGATTCTCCATGTTTTAGCTGTTGCTGCCAGCCCGGAGCAGTGAGCGTCACCCCCTCACCATGCAGTAGTGTAATAATGCGATCTACACCGGGGAACAGTGAAAAATAGCAATCCTGATTAATAGTGGCGATACTGGCACGCCAGCTAAAAGATTCGGACGAGTCGGACTGGGAGTACGCCACAATTTCACGTGTTTGCCCGGCGCCATTACGCCAGGGTGTCAGGGGAAGGGTATCCAGACAAATTTTATTCACTGAGTAATCTCTTAACAACGGATGAAAATGCATGTGCAGCCTGTAGCTGATCTCTGTGCTGCCCCTGGTCAATCACCTGCCGGCCGGCTACAAAGACATCACGAATGTGAGCCCGATTACCGGCAAATAGCCAGCGATTGATTAGCTGGCTGTCAGGCACAGGCCCTAACAGTGCATCCTCTTCCAGCACCAGCCAGTCGGCACGATAACCAGCACTCAGTGTACCGACAGCAACGCCACAAGTTTGAGCCCCACCCTGACACGCTTGTTTGTAAAGTGTGTCGCCTACTGAAGGTTCTCCCTGCCGGGTGAGACAATTACGGCGGTGATCGCGTAGCCTCTGGCTATATTCGAACCAACGAAGCTCTTCAACGACATCTAATGAAACCTGGCTATCTGAACCAATCCCCCAGCGTCCGTTCTGTGCCAAATAATCGGTTCCACGAAAAATACCATCACCCAGATTGGCTTCTGTAGTGGGGCAGAGCCCTGCAACTGCTCCGCTCCCGGCAAGACGGTTCAGCTCGCGATCATCAAGATGTGTAGCGTGGATTAAACACCAGCGTTGATTAACATCGAAGTGATCGAATAGCCAGTTGACGGGACGCTGACCACTCCAGGCCTGACTTTCTGCAACCTCTTTTAGCTGCTCGGAAATATGAATATGCACTGGCAGATCTATCGAAGAGAGAATTAAAGCTTCTCTCATCTGTGTTTTACTGACAGCACGCAAAGAATGGAAGCAGATACCACGATTGATAAGTGGCTGCTTTTGTATCCAGCCATCCAGACGCTCCTGTTGACCTAACCACGCATCTGTTTGTTGTATAAAACGTTTCTGAGTCGGTAACGGTGGCTGGCAACCAAAACCGGCATAACTATAGAGTACTGGGAGTAGTGTCTGCCCGATGCCGCTTGAGTGCGCTGCTATCATCAGCTGCTGTAGCATCGCATCGTCTTGGTAAGGTTTACCATCTGTATCGTGATGCAGATAGTGAAACTCAGCAACCTGAGTATAACCTCCTTTCAGCATATCGATATAGAGCTGGGTGGCAATAGCGCCGACTGCTTCCGGTGTCAATGTCTCAAGCATCTGGTACATTAGCTGGCGCCAGCTCCAGAAGCTGTCATGAGGATTTTTTGCTACTTCGGCCAGACCTGCCATCACTCGCTGAAAAGCATGAGAATGTAGATTGCACATAGCCGGGATAACTGCACCGTGCAGAAGCTGTGAATGTTCTTGTTGCGTGTCTGGTGTTAGTTTTTGTAAAAAGCCATGTTCGTCGACTTCAATGGTTACATTATGACGCCATCCCTGTGGTAGCAGAGCTCGGTGGGCGAAGAAATAGTGCGACATGAATTGATTCCTGAGAACTGAAACGGTATACAAGTTGTATATACATATACATACTTATGATCATGAGTAAAGTGCGGGAATAAGGAGATGCGATGTATGCCAAACTAAAATGTGACAATTTATGGGTCGGGTCGGATATAGTGACGATGCGCGACGGGCGCTATAATCTGATACGAGAAGGGGCTATCGCGGTAGCTGATCAGAAAATTGTCTGGATTGGGCCAGAACGTGACAGCAGCGGTATCTGCTATAACAATATTTGTCACACTGGCGGAGGTATAATTACGCCGGGATTAATCGATTGCCACACACACTTGGTATTTGGTGGTGACCGCAGCCCGGAGTTTGAGCAACGGTTAACGGGCGTCAGTTACGGTGAAATAGCGGCGCAGGGTGGGGGTATCCTCTCAACCGTACGGTCGACTCGTGCTAGCAGTCAGCAAACGCTGGTTGACGACGCCAGACTGCGGCTTGCACGCCTGATGGCTGAAGGTGTTACTACTGTAGAGATTAAATCGGGTTACGGACTGGATCAGGAGAGTGAAATACGCCTGTTACGGGCTATACGCCAGCTGGGGCATGAAATGCCAATCGATGTACATGCTACCTGCCTTGCGGCTCACGCATTACCTCCCGAATTTACAGGTAATCCACAAGGCTGGATAGATCTGATTTGTCAGCGTCTGTTGCCCCTGGTAGTGCAGGAGAATCTGGCGGATGCAGTTGATGCTTTTTGTGAAAAGATAGCGTTTTCCCCACAGCAGGTAAGTCAGGTATTTGAGACGGCTCGTGCATTAGGTATTCCTCTAAAAATTCACGCAGAGCAGCTTTCATCACAGCGGGGAGCAACGCTTGCAGCACAATATGGTGCTTTGTCTGCCGATCATCTTGAATATGCCATAGAAGAGGACGTTACCGCCATGGCAGCAAATGGTACGGTGGCTGTATTGCTGCCAGGCGCATTTTATCTGCTGCGTGAGACCAGAAAACCACCAGTTGAACTGTTTCGCCGTTATGGAGTACCGATGGCACTGGCCAGTGATGCTAATCCTGGCACATCCCCTGTCTTATCTTTGCGTCTGATGCTCAATATGGGCTGTACACTATTTGGTATGACACCTGAAGAGGCGCTGGCGGGTGTGACACTAAATGCAGCCAAAGCACTAGGGTGTGCCAGCCTGACAGGTAGTCTGGAAGTGGGCAAACGTGCCGATTTTGTGGTCTGGCAGGTAGCACATCCGGCTGAGCTAGTTTACTGGTTAGGGGGCGAACTGCCTTGTATGACTATCTATAAAGGAGAAAAGCGTTAATGAATCCGTTTGAATTCAGGCAGGGTAATACTCCGCTGTTAATCTCAATACCCCACGCCGGTACGGGGCTCACGCCGGAAGTCAGGTCCGGGCTGGCCAGTGCAGCGCAGGGACTCTGCGATACCGACTGGCACCTGCCCCGATTATATGAATTTGCTGATGAGGTGGGCGCTAGTCTGCTGGTAGCTAACTATTCACGCTTTGTTATTGATCTTAATCGTCCGCCAGATGATAAGCCACTCTACAATACCGCCACCACCGGACTCTGGCCCGAAACGCTGTTTGATGGCACTCCCATCTTCCGGCCGGGTAAGGGACCAACAGCAGAGCAGCGCCAGCAGTATCTGAGTGACATCTGGCAGCCTTATCATACACAATTACAGGACGAGCTGGCCCGAATCAAAGCCAGGTTCGGCTATGCCAGGCTGTTCGATGCACACTCCATTGCTTCGGTCATCCCCCGCTTGTTCGCGGGTAAATTGCCAGACCTTAATCTCGGCACCAATGCTGGTGTTAGTTGTTCACCGCTACTGGGACTCAGGTTGCAGGAGGTATGTGAAGCCCAAAGCGATTTTAGCTGGGTGGTAAATGGGCGCTTTAAGGGGGGATATATCACGCGCGCTTATGGCCAGCCAGCCGAAGGAATTGAGGCGGTGCAGCTGGAGCTTGCGCAGTGTAACTACATGGAGGAGGCTCCTCCTTTTGACTGGGACTCTGGCCGTGCACTTCGGGTACAACCGTTATTAAAGAAGTTAGTCACAACGTTCCTGAGTTAGCCGCCCCAGCAAATTTGCCGGATGACAGAACGTTACTAAAAATCTGTAACAGGTTTTTGGATTAGTTTAAACGATTTTGTGGAAGTAATGGCGGCACTGTTGTTGTAAAAATCCGATAGCGGGCTGGTATTGACTGTCAGTACGGATAAATCTCCCGCTCACAGTCGTGCTGTCTAGCTGCTGAAATAATGAGGGTAAGTGCCGGCTAGCCTTGCGCACCGGCAGAATTTTTTTATTACAGGTATCCTCAGGGCAAAGTATGTCAGGTGAACAGGGCCATTTTATCTTGTAACATTATCATATTATTTGCAGAGTCTGTCATAGCCTGAAAATCTGATAGATATGTCGGTATCCCGCTAATTAACCGCCCTTCGGCATTGTGATCCTTTGGCAGGTCAAAATAGTGCCTGCATATATTATTGATGTAAGTAAATTTGTGATCATTATTTTTATATGCCAGAAATCATCATTTTCTCCATATATGTATTTGATGCATCGCAGTTGATAGCAGTGATGTCTAATGTTTCTCCTGCCGGGGATGTCATTATTTTTTATTTTATATCAGTGCTCCTTATTGTTAACTGATAAGTGTTTGTGGTTAATAAATGCAATAACGGTATATCACAGCAGGGAATTCAAAGTTATTTTGAGTGTAGTGTCATACTACACCATTCGTACTGATCAGGCAGGGATCTGATAGTGAGACGACAAAACTTGATGACGCAACGTTAAGAACAGCGGCTAGGGTCAGCAGGTAGCGGCAGTTAATATAATTGAAAAATCTACCGATGGCCAGCCAGTCTGGCTCAGCCTGGTTATGACGATAAAATCATCCACATGCTGATCTGCCTTGAAAATACTGTCACTTACCATTTCACAAAAAAGCAGATTATTCACGGCTGTTTTATGGATTCAAAGTAGCCACCATTAGTAATTAAATTAAAAAAAAGTTCCTCCATCAATCAGACAGCCACGCTCAAATACAAAAATATAGTCTGAATTTTCCATAGTGGTTATCCTGTGGCTGATATTAATGATAGTTGCATCAGGAAAATAATTTTTTATGTTGGTGTAAAGTACTTTTTCGTTGTGCCAGTATAGTGCTGAAGTGATCTCGTCAAGAATAATCAGTTCAGGAGGAGGGGCACGCAGAAATAGTCGGGCAAGAGAAAGGCGCTGTTTTTGTCCTCCAGACAGACGGGTTCCCTCATCACCAATCTGCATGGAGAGTAATTCGTTTTCTGATAAATTAAAATCATCACGAAAACAGGATAAAGCTAAAGCGTGAATAATTTGATCATGCTTTGCGTGGGGATTAGCAATCTGCATATTGAATAATATAGTATCCATAAAAATTTTTTCACTTAACCATTCATCAGTTACAATTTTAATGTCGTACCCACCAAACAGTATTCTTCCTGAAACAGGGCTTAATGTTTTGTTGATCAACTCAGCCAGCGTAGTTTTTCCAGAGCCACTTTTCCCTGTGAAAGTAACAAAATTTCCAGCTTTAATTGATAAATTAATATCTTTGAAAAGATAATCCTCATTCTCATTATACCGAAAGCGAAGAGAATCAATTTCAACTGACGGAGTGAAATTTTCTTCATTATTTCTATTTATGATATATTTCTGTTGAATTCCATGATCATATTTGAGGATGAAATCGTAAATAAAATTCTTTGATTGTTTTATCTCTGTCATCACCTCGCTTATATTTTCAAGAGGAGATGACAAGAGAATAATATAGGATGACATCATTACAAAAAAAAGGACAGAGTAATCACCTGAAACAACATAGTGGACAGTAAGTATGAATGCCACATCAAAAAAAATTATATTAATACATGAGGTTGTTAAGAAATAAAATCTCCAGTAGGACAATTGAATGCTGGCATCAGCATCGAGATATTCACGGAATTTCCCAATAAAAAATCAAAACTATTGCAAGCCCTTACAGTTGAAATATTTTTTACAAAATCAGTCAGGCAGCTATAAGTTTTAACGCCTGCATCCATAAGTTCTGTACGATAGGTGATAAGTTTAGAATTAAAGTACTGGCCAGCAATCAGAAAAATGATAGCATAAGCAAGTATAGATAAACCCACCAGATAACTTCCATAAGCCATGATGATAAAAAAAGAAAACGTAATCTGTAAAAAAGGGGGTATTACAGAATAAGAAATATTTCTAATCAATGAATGAATTTCATTACTTGCCTGATTAAGGCGTTGTGAGATATCACCAGTATTCTCATTAATATTTTCTTTTGTTTTTTTTAAATATAGATAGGAAAAATATTTATATGATAATATTTTAATAGACTCTATACGCACATAACTTCGAAATAATGTGTTGATAAATAATAAAAAATTTTGCATGGCCATAATGACAATGTAGCTCAATGCAACAAAATAGATAACCGTTATATTCTCATTATAACTTGGTGAAATAAGAATTTTTGTCAGCTAGGATAAAAGAAGAGGAAGAATGGATATAATTACAGACATGATAACAGGAATAATAAATATCATAACAATATGAAGGCGAGTGTTATTATCAGCCTTTTTTATGATCTTCTCAGTAATAAAAAATATTTTCTTCATTCTATATCCTTTTCGTAATGATCATAAAAACATTGTAGCATGTGAAGTAATATAATTTTATCAATATGATCATCCAGTGTGACAGAGATATTGTAATCAAATGAATCATCTAATTTCTTTTTGTCTAATTGACATATCTCAGCAACACTACCATTTAATATTGAATGCCTGATAGCTTGTTCATTATTTCGTAAAGCTTCAAATATGAAATGAGAAGATGATCACTTTCTAATATCCATGAATTTTATATCACCAAAGGCTCTAAAGGCTTTTTCTCTCATATAGAGACGATCACACTGATGGTTAAAATTATCCTTATAATTCTGGCTTAGCAGGCTTATAAATACATTAGGAGAAAGAAGTGGGCTAATTATATTTCCTTGCCCCTGCATAAACAGAGGAACTGTTTCGGTCATATAAATAATATCACTAAGATGATCATAGCTAGCAGTTCCCGGAGTGAGCTCATGCAGCCATGGATGTTCGTATTCACTACGTGATGTCTGTTTGAGTTTTTTGAATCTTTGCAATTTGCGGTACTGATTAATATTTTGTCGAAATAATTCAAAAAAAGGCAGAGATTTTAGTTTACTTAAATCAAATATTTTGCGATAAGCAGTGTATGGCTTTTTTTTATAAAAATACTCTGCTCCTACATGATGTGAAGGATTCTGCAGAAAGACAGAATCACCTCCATGTCCATTAACAAAAAAATGATTATCATCAATGAGGCGGTTATGATAGTTTTCATTGTTGATAATTTCTTCGCACACAAATCCCACATCTAAAGGTGATGAAATATTATTAATAGGTATATATGCTTTATTTCTAAGCATTTTTTTCTCAGAAATGTATAAGTTATACCATATTTTTCACAAATAGTAGAAACTAATGATTTTTCATTATCTATTTCAAATTTGTATGGATCTATATGGTAGACATCAAATTCTATATCTGTTTTATATAAAAGATAGAAAATTAATCTTGAATCAAATCCTCCAGACAGATATAGGCTTACCCTTTTTTTATTTAGCATATATTTTAAAGTGATTTCTATTTGTTCAAGAATATCTAAGGTATCGTCGTTGATGGTTTTTAAGAGTTCTTCTTTTATTCCTGAATTCAGTAAAAAAGTTTTCATTCCTGTCTGAATTTTTTTTACTTTTTTGAACGGGGAAAGAAAACTAGTAGAGATTTCTCTATCCAGAAACAATTTGCAGTAGGTTTCATCGGCAGAAATTGATGAAAGAAAAGGTCTGATCAGTTTTATATTATCAGATATCCATCGCTATGTATATGATAATAAATATCAATATTTCTATATATGCTTTTAATTACTGATATATTATTCTCCTTGATTAGGATCAAAGCATATCCCCCTCCGGCAGTTTTCAGTATTTCCTCTCCAGAATGTAATATCTTATTCAGATCAATTCTTCCATAGCGATTAAATGGAAAACCAAATAAAATATAAATACAGTCATCTATGATTTTGAATGTAATTTTCTTATCCAAACAGATCCGGTATGAAGAATTCTCAATATATTCATTATGTGTATTATAATCATTCTTAGGAATATGAAGGCGTTTGGGGATTATAAGCATTATAACTCCATTATTACGCTTAGTTTTCCACATAATTTTACATCATCATTAATTATATTACCATTGCACTCTACCCATGCATGGCTGAAGAAAGGTCGTGTTCTTACTCCGAGTATTAAATTTTCTACGACGCCCATTCTGTTTAGAAGTGTTATTAAAGCAAAAGAATAAATCAGGCAATTATTCTTTTTTGAAAAGAGATAATAAGCATTATTTAATGTGCTTATGGTTCTATTAATTATTTCAGAATCATATTCTATGATGTATTTTACTTTCAATCTATTAAGGTAGTTATAAATACCCTGTAATCCTCCTCTGGAGATAATCCTGTTACAAATCCATAAAGTATATATAGCCAGCAACCTGTTGATATTGAAATGTGACTGAATCATTGTCTTAGGTTTTAGCCATCTCTCTTCAAAGTAACCTTCATGGTTTGTAGATTTACTGAGAATATTTATTTTTTCGGGTCAGCATAACTCAGGAATTATATTGATTAATTCCCCAATGCTTTCATTAATTTTTTCAAGATCCTGATTATAATTACCATTTTCTAAAATAAAATATTCATCATTATTTATGTCTAAAATAACAATATCATTTCCAAATCCACATATTCTATGCTTTTTAAGTGCTTCCATTATAATATTCCCTGAATTAAGGGCAGCAGAACTACCCTTGAACTATTCCTATGTTAACTATATCTTTCTGTACGCGGCGTAGTTGAAAAATACTCAGTGATCCTACCGCCTCCGTCACGAGTTATCTGGCTTACAGGAGTCTCAACTTTGATCAATTTTAGTGTGGCTTTTTTAGAAACAATTAGAAGAATTCAATTTCATAACACTCTCCAAAATATCAAACAAAATGTGATCTATCGTATCTTTATGCTAAAATTAGCAGGGTGTAGATAGCAGGCAATGGCTGTCACTTAAATATATGCAAAAAATTGTAAAATTGCCTGCATGGATGCATTTAGAGCCAAGGAAATTGTAGTGCCGTTCACCCTATTTTTGCAGAAGCAGGAGTTGACCCGAGGAATAAAATGATATTAAAACATCTTCCAGTCGGTTGTTTCATAATATTACCCGAATAAAATTTTTTTTAATCTCAAATGATTGAATCATAATTTTCTGCACATGCGCAATTGCATAAAACAGGTTTTATTTGTCTGCAAAAAATTTTTCAAAAGCAGAACAAACTACAGTAACGTTGCCTCGCTGTAAAAAGTCATACAGATTATTTTTTCTCTTACCCTTCGCTTTCCCTGTGCTGTTTCCCGGTCAATGGAGAGTGCTCATGAACTCCATTTTGTAAACAGAGCATCAGCTTGTGAACTTCAGGAAATACTGGCTGAACGGGCAGTGAATGTTTATCACATTACAATCTTCGGTGGGTTTAGCACCTGTACCAGAAATGGAAAAGCGGCTACGTGGGTACTGGCGTAACCCTTCTGATCTTAACCCGTGGCATATTAACAAAATGTATGTGAAAGGGCGGGCTTATCTGCCTCGGGCAGGGTGGTAGACCGGCGGCATATTGTTATTGATGGCATAGATGGCATTGATTCTGGCAATTATTTCCGGGGTATACAGCAGCAGAAAGCATGAAGTGAATTGGCCGGCATCCTGAAGTGAATGCTTTTGGCAATATCTGAGCCTCGGCCGCCGTGAACCTCTCATGAGAAGAAACGTTAAGCAAAAAAAGACTCATCGCCAGTTGCCCGGCTGCTATGAAAATAAACAGGGGGGCATCCACCAGATATAGCAGCAGTACAGGCTGTGCCGGTGCCAGAGAGTTTTCCCATCAAAGATCCCGCTGCCAGCCGTACTGCTGGCATCAGATCTTCTTATCCAGTTTGCTAAACGCTGAAGGTGTACCCGTATCTGTCAGCGATTGACCCCGGCTGGATCAGTATTGCATCCACGGACGCACTGACACCAGACTCACGATTAACTCGCTCCCTGCTATCATTTTTGAGTTATGTGTACCTTTTTCTGACCTTCAGAATATCTTCTTAAAATACGCCAAAAAATAAACTATAACTATTCTTCAAAGAGTCAGCGAACGGGCTGTTCAATTAATGTGTAATGTGAATTTTGTCTTCGGACACTGGCGTCCCCGTCACTGTATGTGGTGGTTTTTTATGGCAGGCTGGGCAAGATCTGAAATGTGCACGCAGGCCGGGTTATCTGGAGCAACGTTCAGCCCAGGATTCCGTTTGCAATAAGGTCGTCATTCCTGATGAAGGTATTTGTGCTGGCTGCATAAAACACGGTACGAATAATAAAATGTTAAGCAGCCAACAGTATAAGGAGAGCTATTTTGTCGTGGTAAAGTATAAATTATAATACGGATTCTTCTGGCTCTGTAAGACGGTATAGCCAGCGTGAAGTATCACTCGATGTTGGCTTCAATGAACCAAAGAAACTTATCCAGATCGCGCGATGCTGCTGTGAAGATGTCAGCAGTATCCTCATCCTTAACTTCTGTGATTGCCTTACGGGTATAGTTCGCTACAATTGCATAGCGTTCGGCCAGGGCTTTAAGATGATCCTGAACACTGTGAATATTGAGCGGATAACTCCTGAGAGGCGTTTTTTGGCTGACGATTTGTGTGGTTCCTAGTGCGACCCCGCCTAACTGAACTGCACGCTCTGCGATGGTGTCTTGGTGGTCATTAATGGTAGTGCGAAAGGTGTCCAGCATTTCATGGACAGCGATAAAATTCGCGCCGCGCATATTCCAGTGTGCCTGTTTAGTAGTCAGGGAGAGATCTATGTAAGCAACAACCAGACGATTAAGTATTTCAATAGTAGCGCGTTTTTCATCGTCTGCTACATCGTTACGGGTATAAATCAGCTCTGCTGATGAATTTTTTACCAGTTTAGCAGTACCCATTATGATCTCCTCTCGATTTGATTATTCTCAAAACAAAAAGATTATAGCATAATCAATTTTTTTCAAAGCTAAGAAAAATCTATTGTTAAAATAGTTTTTAGTAGCATTAATCGTCATGAATGTCTGGAAAATAAATATCGTTTTATTAATTTTTATGAAATGATATATTAATATAATTACCATTCTTATGATAAAAAATTGAGCGCAGAATTAACTAATATAAACAATGTATTATAATTTGTCATTGATCAAATGATATATAGTATGTTTTTGATCATGTTATATTTTCAAATTCTACCCTTTAATTAAAAATGAAAGATGGTGATTTCGGTAAGCATTCCATCTTTTATTTAAATACAACAGTCAGAATGGTATTACTGATTCCAGCCTGTCTGACAGGTTATTTTATATTGGTTAGAAGAGATAACGGCCGATGCAAGTGATACATTAAACAAATATCGTATCTGTTATTTCGGGGAACGCTGAGTAAGGTATCCATACTCCGGGCACTTGCTTAGTTGCTTAGTTGCTTAGTTGCTTAGTAACGGAGTATGGCTTGTATAGAACGTAGTTACGCTCTCAACGTTGTCGGGCCACAGCGTTTTATTAGCATTTGCCACAGTTATTCATGACTGATTAACAGATTCGATAGTATTTTTCCTGCTCTATGCAGTCAGTGCTGAGCCGATCGATGCCCCTACAATTGCCAGCAGGCCAAGCCACTGCGATAGACTAAGTGATTCACCCAGTAAAATCATCCCGAACAGAGCAGCTACGCCGGGCTCCAGACTCATCAGCGTACCAAAAACCCGTGCAGGCAGACGTGTAAGTGCGATCATTTCGAGGGAGTAGGGTAAGGCGCTGGATAACAAAGCGATAGCAAAACCAGCAGGAATAACGCTCAGATGCCATAGTGACTCACTGGCAAAAATGAGTGCGGGCGGTACAAAAATGACCATACCAATAAATGACCCGACCGCTACGGTTGCAGGGCCATGCTGTGCCCCTGCACGCGGTCCGGCCAGAATATAGATTGCCCAGAAGACCCCTGCTGTTAATGCCAGCAGTGCTCCCTTGAGGTCCACACTGTTAACGTCCCGATCTACAGACAGTAAAAACCACAACCCTGCGACTGCAAGAATGATCCAGATAAAATCAGTCACACGACGGGTACCGACCAGAGCTAATGTCAGTGGTCCACAGAACTCCAGAGCTACGGCAATTCCCAGCGGCACAGTCTTGATGGCCATATAAAAGGAGTAGTTCATTGCCCCCAGTGCCAGCCCATAAATAATAAGTGGCAAGCGCTCCTCACGGCTAAAGCGAAGTCGCCAGGGCTTGAAAATGGCAAACAGAATTATTGTACCCAGACTCAGACGCAGTGCAGTGATACCAGATGAACCGGTAATTGGGATCATGGTCTTGCCTAAGGCTGCACCACTTTGGATCGAGACCATAGACAATAATAGTACGGCTACCGGAAACCATCTGGACCCTTTGAACTTTGCTAATGACATCCAGGCTCCTGACTGAATAGTTTGATTTACCCGCCAATCCAGATTTAGTGGGATGCTAGACCTTAAGCGATTGGATATTAGTTGCTATTGGGGACAGAATAATCAACAACGTAGCAAATCTGACAGACAATTGATGCCACTCAGAGAGTGGTAATGGCGGCAATTTAGTCTAAGATTTAGTGGAATCGTACGGGAACAATACCCAAAAATAAAGAAGAAAGCAGTAAAATCTCTCATCATATGTAAAAAAATATCAATTTTTATTAAGAATAATCTCAATAGGAAAGTTTTTTCTCACAAGGCAACAATGTATATTTTTAAATTTTTATATAGTTAAATCAGATTGTTATAGTAAAATTTTAACCAAGTGTTACATGGATTCTTCATTTTTATAATATTTTTACAGCTGAGTTCCAAGCGTAGTTTTGTTATATTTTATAGGTCGCTAGAAGATAAATAGTTTCACATTTGAGGTTGTTATGAAAAAAATTGCATGTCTTTCAACATTGGTGTGTGTTCTGGCAGTTTCTGCCGGTTCAGCTTTAGCGCGTAGTACTGTTTCTGTAGGTTATGCTCAGGGTGACTTACAGGGCGCTGTTAACAGGGCAAACGGGTTCAATGTAAAATATCGCTGGGAAGGTGAGAATGACCCGCTAGGATGGCTGGGTGGGTTGACTTATGTTACTAACAACAATAGTTCTAACGACATTTATAACAAAGGGCAGTATTTTGGCCTGACTGGTGGTCCGGCTTATCGATTGACTGACTGGGCTAGTATTTACGGTGTCATCGGGATTGGATACGGCAGATTTACCCACAATGCACCGGGTAATGCTGAGGCGAATAAGGGTACATCCAGTGATGTTGGTTTCTCTTATGGTGCCGGTTTACAATTCAACCCTGTTGAAGATATCTCGATTGATGCCGGATACGAAAAGAGTCGTGTCCGCAGTGTGGATATCGGTACCTGGATTATTGGCGTAGGCTACAGCTTCTAATCCCAATTCCCAACCGGTGCTCGCTACCGGTTGGGAACGTCCTGCCACTTCACTTCTTAACTAATAACACAAATCCTTCTCCACAATAATCAATCATCATTTCTATTCAGCGTTTTAAAAATCCTCTCCCTGCTATACAGACAGAAACGGTAAAGGGCGGGCTGTAATTGCTATCAATCCATTATATTTGTACAATTTTCTGGCAAGAATAAGTAATAAAATATCAATGATGCTAATTATTTAGCATTCACGCGCCGGTTGTCAGATAATTGAAAACCTCTGGCGCCACTCATCGAGGTATTATAATAGCTGAAAAATACCTGCTTTACTGTCTGAGACAATATGCTAAAACTCATAAAACGAGTGAGGCTGTGCCGCGCTTTTGGTCTTAAAAGCAGTCGTTTGCCGTAAACTAGCGTGAATGATTCAAAGGGGTATAACAGAACAAAAAAGGCACCAGGCTAATGATGTCTGTGGTGCCTGAACGGCCAGCCACCCGTGAGACCGGCTGGAACAGTTTTATCTGTAGTGACTACTCCACTGATGAAGTGGCTCGTTTGCTGGCAGACAGACGGTTAAAAAATCCCGAATAAAGTTTACTCCGTTGTCTGATCATTGCGTATAATTTCTGGCAGCAGACAGCCACTGTCTTTAACAGTAACAGACGTAAAGTCACCGGCGACCGGCTAAACAATGACATTATACAGAGTAGGTGTTTCACAGTTTCACCTCGCGGGGCAGAACATAAGGGCTGATATAAAGTTAAACATATTTACGCCGGCCTTCAGAATGGTTAAAGTAGTAGCATAAGCGCCCAAGTAATTGCTTTAACTATCACAAAATGCCCATCACGTTATCGTTAGAAATATAGCATAAGCTATATGAATTAGCTATTGATAACAATAGTTTGAAGATCACCTCTCTTGGCTTACAATGGCATGCCAGTAGATTGACGTGATCGCAAACGATTCATATGTCAATGTGATAAAGAGAGTTGAATGAATCATCGTGCAAAAAACACCATCCCAGTATCCAACAAGTCGCTAAAAGATATTGAAGAGCATGTTGAGGGATTTCGTCAGGTGCGTGAGGCGCATCGTCGCGAACTGATTGATGATTATGTAGAACTTATCTCTGATCTTATCGGTGAATTTGGCGAAGCGCGCCAGGTTGATATGGTTGCCCGCCTCGGTGTATCGCAACCCACTGTGGCCAAAATGTTGAAACGGCTACAGGCTGCCGGACTGGTAGAACGGATACCTTATCGTGGTGTATTTTTGACCCACCAGGGAGAAAAGCTGGCTGAAGAGAGTCGGGGGCGCCACCACATCGTAGAAACCTTCCTGTTAGCCCTTGGTATCAGCCCTAACATTGCCCGCCGCGACGCTGAAGGTATTGAACATCACGTGAGTGATGAGACTCTGGCCATGTTTCAGAAATTCAGCAACAGCCAACTAAAATCCTGACTCCCCGCAAACTGAAATAAATCAGCGGTTAACTGTTGCTGCTGGCTATCGCTTATTGCATTTGCGCTGCTATCAGGCCTCCGGACAGGCCCTTTGCTTATGTCAAACTGACTGAATTACGGGCAGCAGCAGACTAGCGAGCCATCGTGACTTTGGCAGAGTACCTTCTATCTCTATACGTAAATACACAATATTTAAACATTATATTTCCTGTTTTATAACGCATAAACTGGCATTTATTCCTTTTTCTCCTAATGTTATAGGCAAGATATTCTGTTATCTGTGCTGCATGCCCGCTGCGGGCGAGTCACTCATATCCTGATGGAAATTATGGCTGTCCACTCAAATTCCTCGCCCCTGGGGGGCGGAAATCGTGAAAAAAAGCAGAATGCTGATGTGCAATCGCCTGATAAACCGGCTATGCATAAACGACGTTATGCTAAAAAGCCGCTAATCATTCTGGCGATTCTGGTCATTATCATGCTGACAGCCGGATTGATTTACTGGTTAATGACGCGTAATCAGGAGAGCACTGATGATGCTTATACTGATGGTAACGCGGTCACTATTGCTGCTAAGACTTCTGGTTACGTCACCAGGCTATTAATTAACGATAATCAACGGGTAAAAAAAGGGGACCTGCTAACTGGTTATCGACCCCCGCGAGGCGCTGGCACAACGTGACCAGGCTCGCGCTCAGCTGGGCCTTGCTCACGCGCAACTGCACCAGGCTCAGGCAGCGCTGGCGCTGGCAAAAGTACAGTACCCTGCCCAATATGACCAGGCACTAGCCCAGCAGGCAAGTGCAGAGGCTAATCTTGTAAATGCACGGGCAGATTACCGCCGCCAAACCGGAGTTGACCCAAGGGCAACGTCTCAACGAACTATTGATGCGGCGAATGCCAGTCTGCGCAGCGCACGGGCTGCACTGCAAAATGCTAAAGCCGGTGTTGAGATAGCTTCTCAGGCAAATCTGCAAATTGCACAGCAGCAGACCAATGTTGAAGCACGTCAGAAGCAGATAAGTCAGGCGCAGGCACAGTTAAACAGCGCACTACTTAATCTCTCCTGGACTGAGGTTCGGGCACCTTACGATGGTTTTGTCACCAAACGTAATGTACAAACCGGTACACTGGTGCAGACGGGCGCGGCGCTATTTTCACTGGTTTCACCTGATATCTGGATAACCGCTAATTTCAAAGAGACGCAACTCACCTCGATGAATCCGGGTGACAAAGTCAAAATTAGTATCGATGCCTGGCCCGGCATGGTCTTTGAAGGCCATGTTGACAGCATTCAGATGGGTTCCGGCTCACGTTTTTCAGCTTTTCCGGCTGAGAATGCCACGGGCAATTATGTCAAAATTGTGCAGCGTGTGCCTGTGAAAATCGTTATTGACAAAGGACGTGATCCCTCAAAGTCAGTGCCACTGGGACTCTCGGTTGAACCGACGGTAATCGTCAGATGACTGAGGAGCAGAGCTGGAAACCAGCCAGCAATGCCTGGCTGGTGGCAATGATAGTAACCATCGCGGTGTTTATGGAAATTCTTGACACCACTATCGTTAACGTTGCACTCCCGCATATTGCAGGCTCTCTCTCTTCAAGCTATGACGAATCTACATGGGTTCTGACCTCCTATCTGGTTGCTAACGGTATTGTGTTGCCAATTTCGGCTTTTTTCACTCGCGTATTCGGGCGTAAACGATTTTTTCTGATCTGTATTGTGATGTTCACTGTCTGTTCGCTGCTGTGTGGTCTTGCCAGAGAGCTATGGCAAATCATTCTATTTCGGGTATTACAGGGTTTTTTTGGTGGCGGGCTACAGCCGATACAACAGTCAGTATTGCTGGACTATTTCAAAGCCGAAGATCGGGGCAAAGCTTTTGGACTCTCATCAATTGCGGTTATTGTTGCTCCGGTGCTTGGGCCGACACTTGGAGGCTGGATTACTGACAGCTACAGCTGGCGCTGGGTCTTTTTTATCAATATTCCGGTAGGCATTATTACCGTGGTCATTTTAAGTCAGCTGCTGGAAGATCCGCCATGGCAGCGGCGCTGGGCGGCTGATAAGTTGAAAATTGACTATATTGGTATCGGGTTAATTGCTCTTGGGCTGGGTTGTATGCAGGTGATGCTGGATAGGGGTGAAGATGATGACTGGTTCAGCTCGCTCTTTATCATCACCTTCGGCATGCTGGCATTGATTGGTCTGACAGGCGCTATCTTCTGGCTGCTGTATGCGCGCAAACCGGTAGTTAATCTGCGTGTCATGCAGGATCGTAACTTCTGGGTGGCATGTGTGCTCATGGCGGGTATGGCGATGACGTTATATGGCAGCGCTGTAATCATTCCTCAACTGGCCCAGCAGGTCCTTGGTTACACTGCTACATGGTCCGGGCTGATCCTGTCACCGGGCGCGTTGGTTATCATCATGACGATTCCGTTATTACTCAAACTGATGCCACTGGTACAGACTCGCTGGCTTATTGCTTTTGGCTTCAGTTCGCTGTGCATCTCCTTTATCTACTGTAGTAGTCTGACGCCAAATGTAGATTTTACGACGCTGGTTCTGATGCGTATCGCACAGACTTTTGGACTCGGTTTTCTGTTTGTCCCCCTCACCACTATTGCATTTGTCACCATCCCGCAGCGGCTGAACTCGGATGCATCGGCACTGTTTACTATGTTCAGAAACGTGTCAGGCTCCATTGGTATTGCACTATCAACAGCGATGGTTACTCAGCGCCAGCAAACCCATAGTGCCTATCTGGCCTATCATATGTCGCTGTTTGATGAACCATTTAACCAGACGCTGAAGGAGTGGGCGCAATCAACAAAAGATTTCAGCACTATGACGGGTGATTACATATCCATCGCCAGTGGCAAACTTTGGAAGGAGATGTTAACACAAGCTCATATCCTGGCTTATATCGATGTTTTTCTTGCGCTGAGCTTGCTCGCACTGCTGCTATTACCATTCTGCCTGTTATTATCACCAGTGAAGAGTGCAGGCAGTCCGGGGGCACATTAATATGCCTGCTTACGCGCTCTATTTTATAGGGGTCATACGGGTATTTCCGGTTGCAGCTCTGATGATGCTCTCCGGGTGTGTCGTAGGGCCGGACTATCATAAGCCTGTGCCCGGCACACCCGGTCACTACAGCTCAATAAGGCCTCATTCCTCGTCCTTATCAGAGGCGCGTGGAGTCGATCCCCAGTGGTGGGAAACCTTCAATGACAGCCAATTAAACAGCCTGGTGAACCGGGCTATAAAGGGTAATCTGAGCCTGCAACAGATAGTTCTGCGTATCGCCGCCTCACGTCAGCAACTTAAGCAAGCTGATGCAGCCTGGTTCCCCACGTTGAATGGCAATCTGCAGTACAGCCGTGAACAACTGGGAATTAAGGGTGAGCTGGAATCACAGGGTATTTACCGTCAGTTGAATAACAGCTCTGAAAGCGTACGTTCGGCACTGGATAGTCTGACTCGGCCGGTTAACCTCTGGCAGGGTAGTTTTGATGCGTCATGGGAGCTTGATCTGTGGGGCAAGGTACGCCGCCAGACAGAAATGGCAGAGGCGCAGCTCCAGCAGAGTGTTGAAAACCGCCATGATGCCCTTGTATCACTGGAAGCGGAAGTAGCACGCACCTGGTTGCAATTGCGTGGTGACCAGGCTCTCGCCGCGACCGTTGAAACCCAACAGGCGGTTGCCCGGCAGACGCTGGAATTAACGCAGAGCCAGCAACGCCACGGGCTGGCAGCACAAACCGATGTTGAAAATGCACGAGCCCAGCTACACTCGCTACAGGCACTGTTACCCCAGTACCAGTCACAGGCACGCCAGGCAATGAATGGGCTGGCTGTGTTGCTTGGTCAGTTTCCTGGTGCGCTGAACAGAGAGTTAAGTTACATCAGGCCGTTGCCAGCACTGCCCGCGCAGGTTGCCGTAGGAATACCATCAGCAGTGGTCCGCAGGCGTCCGGATATTCGCGTTGCTGAGGCCAGACTACACGCCGCCACCGCCAATATTGGCGTGGCGGTCGCGCAGCTTTTCCCTGCGCTGACGTTGAACGGTACGTTTGGGATGCGTAACACCGATATAAGTTATCTGGATGAGTGGAGCAGTCACTTTTACAGCACAGGCCCTGGTCTTATTATTCCGATCTTCCAGGGCGGGCGGCTGATTGCGAGCGTAAGACTGGCTCGGGTTGAACAGGTCAGCACTGCTCTGGGTTATCGTCAGGCGGTGCTTATGGCGTTTCAGGATGTTGAAAATGCGCTGGTAAGCTATCAGGCCGATAAGCAGCGTGTCGGCGCTCTTGCAGCACAGGTGACCGCTCAGCAGCATGCCTTCATGCTTGCTCGTGATAGTTATCGGCAGGGGATAAGCGCATTTATTGAGGCACTGGATGCTGAACGGCAGCTGGTGCAGGCGCAGCAGCAACTGGCCACTGCACAGATGGATAGCAGCATTGATTTAGTTGCACTGTATAAAGCTCTGGGAGGTGGCTGGCAGCCTTTCCAGCGGGTGGTTCTGCCTGAACTGCCACTGCTGGATGATTGAATGTAACAGAACTATTATCAGCAGTCCGCATGCTCTAAGGGAGTATCGCAGTGGAAAGTTTCAGGCGGCTGTCGTCAGTGACGTCACGCATTTAGTAAAACGTGTCATTTTACCTGCATCCTGATGAAAATCAGTTTAAATTCAATATGTTAAAATTAGTGCAGGATATTTACCAATAACGCGCTGGTTGGGTTTATTCTTACCACCATAAAAAAATTGATAATTTTATTTTTTATCAGCCCGAAGTGTGGTTTATGCCTGGTACAGATATTTTAGGAATATGCTGAGTTCAGTAAAGCAGAGGGGCTGGGCGCTCTTTGATAGTAGCGCCCCGTAGCGGGGCGCGTGCGCGTGGTCATCAATTGTCGTCTTGGTTGATAACATGACTGGATTTTTTCCCATCCTGGATATCAATTTTCTGTGGTTTTTCCTGTGCAGGAATCTCATAGGAAAATAGCAGTACCAATAATCCATTATTTAAACTGGCCCGCCTGATATCAATCGGGTTCTCAAGGGTAAAATCAAGATTGAATACACCTCTGTTAATACCCCGATGGAGCCATTTTTTATGATCCGTCCCATCGGCAGATTTGACTTTCTCAGTTTCCTTTTTGCCATTAATGATTAACCGATTACGTTGAACTAAAACATCAATATCACTCTTTGAGTAACCCGGGACGCTAATTGCCAGTTCATAAAGGTTCTTCTCTTTCTGTAACAGATTATAGGTTGCTGTGCTGGAAAGCAGGTTATTGCCCGCCAGTGGGCCAGACAGCATATCCATCCGGGTAAAATGATCAGATAACAGACGATTGCCGAAAGCTGATACGTTGAAGAAAGAAAGACTGGACATATGATGCTCCTTAACACCTTTGAATAACACCTCACTGACTCAGAAATTATATGAGGTCACTTAAATATTTTTCAAGTTTCATCTAGCATAAAAAAATTCGCTCAATGAACATTTCCTTTAATGTATTTCAGTATGAATTGTGCACTGGTAAGGAAGCAGAGCTCGATAGCAGTAATGCAAAATATAAAAAAATGATTAGTTTCAGATAATTAATTTATAAATATTTTTATCATCATAAAATTATGATTCAATTATTCCCAGTTTTTTGCGCCATAACATCATCAAAAATACCCACCATAATTACATTAGCAGGGAGTATCTGGTCCTAATTTATTCCCTAAATATTAAATATTTCTTAACCAATATGGTTTCTTAATTGTTACTTTCATCCTGTTGGTTCATGTCAGCTGCTAAGTGTATTGGTATAACAGACCAATTAAAGACAGAGATTCTGGCTAATATGCCTGCTCTGGCTAGTAAACTTTCTGGAAAGGTTTGTGAATAATCAGTTTGATTGTGGCATTTATGTTCCCGATACCCGTGGACAGGCATGCCGGGATATTTTTTTGCTGGCCTTCTGGTGAGTCATTTGTTATCTGCTGCATGCCGGAGACCTGTTATTGATCGCCGGAGCAGCCAGATATTATCTGTATGGCTGTGGATGATTAGCTAAAGTTCCGGTCACCGCACACTTTGCAGGTGGGATTCGGCTTAACCTTTATCTGGTGAAATTCCAGTGCCAGCGCGTCATATAGGAATAGTTTGCCGGTTTGCGCTTTGCCATAGTGTGTTAGCAGACGAATAGCTTCCATTGCTTGCATGGCACCTATCACTCCCACCAGTGGTGCCATTACTCCCGTCTCACTGCAACTTTGCGCATCTGCGCCAAAAAAACGACTCATGCAAAGATAGCAGGGTTCATTCGGCTGCCAGGTAAAGACGCTGATTTGCCCCTCCATCCTGATAGCTGCCCCTGAAACCAGGGGGAGGCGCTGTATGTAACACAGACGATTAAGCTGTTCCCGAGTGGCGCGATTATCACCGATGATTCCCATATCAATAACAGTGCATCCCAGCTTGCGTAGCATTAGTGTGACAGCCAGACGATTAGTATCGTAGCGTTGACCGGCCTTTAGTGGCATGCCTGGGATTTGCAATTCATCACCGGTTGAGAATAGCGCCACTTTTAGCGCGCGGTATACTTGTAGCTGGGTAATACCCAGCGAGGCCAGAAGTGGCAGCTGAGTGGCACCAAGGCGCACGCCTGTTTTTAGTACGGTATTACCACTACCAACGTCCTCTCCTTTCCGCCTGATATTCTGCCCGGCCGAAACTGGGGCAGAAAAGCGTACTCCGCCAGCGGTTAGTTCAGCTTCTTCCTGCATGACTACTGCCTCACTGCCTTCAGGCAGCGCAGCACCGGTTATGATCCGAATACAACAGCCAGCGGGCCACTTGTCCTGCCAGATGTCCCCTGCCAGCAATATTCCGGCAACCTGAAGCGGATCGCCACTGCTAATGTCAGCCAGCCGCACTGCATAACCATCCATTGCGGCATTATCAAAAGAGGGCTCATCCACTGGAGAGCGCACGGGTGTGGCGGTGATTCTCCCTGTTGCAGCAGTCAGGGGGACCGATTCAATCTCTGTAACAGGGGTAATAAGACTGAGCATGGAAGCTATAGCTTCATCGGGTGGGATCAAAGAAGTACTTTTCATTTTTTCTCCTGAATCCGCTTTGTATGCGGCTATTGCATGACGCCACGCTATTATTACTAAATTACCCGCTGGTAATGAAGCGTTTCTGTTAATCTTCATGGCCTTGCATGGAATTATTAATGATACAGGAGGTTTCTGTGGGGCCGAATTGAAAACAGATAGTTTGCATACCTGTGGTGGCAGATACTGATTTTCAATAGTGGCTGAGGTGAATATGGTTATTAAACCTTTCAATTATCATCAGGACTTCGAACACATCAATTTTCGCGAACATCCTGAATGCTACCAGGTGGGGCGAGGTGAGCAGGGTGTGCTGATGGTAGAACCCTATAAAAGCGAAATATTACCTTACTGGCACTTTCGCACTCCCAAGATAGCCCGCCAGTCGGCAGATAAAATTATGCAGCTGTTTGCAGAGTATCGTGCTGCAAATGATTTTGTTGGTATGGATATGGCGCGCAAATTTATCCAGATGGGGTACACACGAGCGCGGCGCTATACTAATCATCAGGGAGGGCAAAAATATACCCCCGATGGTACTCTGCTGCCGCGAGCGGCGCTGAATGGCGAGAAAGCTGCTGCTGCCGCAATATTCAAAGAAGCGTGGGATAAGTTACGTGCTGATAACGTTTACAAAGCGCTCAAAAGGGCCCACCAGAGTCAGTATGGCTGAGGCGCTTTGTGTGTAATTATCTGTGCCGGCTTTCACTTCAAACTGCAAAATGGGTAAATCAGGAAGCGCATGGTTGATGGCGGGTGGTGATTTTAGTTCCCCAGAGATCATACTCATCAGCGTGATCTACCCGTATGCGTACCATGTCGCCGGGTTGCACCTCATGCTCGCCGTTAAGGTAAACCACCCCGTTAATTTCTGGTGCATCGGCCATGCTTCGTCCCGTTGCGCCCTCGTCATCAACCTCATCAATGATTACCAGTATTTCACGCCCGACCTTCTCCTGGAGGCGTGCTGCGGAGATCTGTTGCTGTAACTGCATTAAACGATCATAACGCTGCTGTTTTACTGCTTCCGGCAGCGGGTCTGGCAGCTGGTTAGCGCTTGCACCTTCAACCGGACTGTATTTAAAGCAGCCGACGCGATCAAGACGTGCTGCTGAAAGGAAATCAAGCAGTAACTGGAAATCATCTTCTGTTTCTCCGGGGAAGCCAACAATAAAGGTTGAACGCAGCGTGAGTTCCGGACAGATTGAACGCCAGCGCTTGATGCGTTCCAGCGTACGTTCAACAGAACCCGGCCGCTTCATTAGCCTGAGAATGCGGGGGCTGGCATGTTGTAATGGGATGTCGAGGTAAGGCAAAATTTTACCCTGCGCCATTAGCGGGATCACTTCATCCACATGGGGATAGGGATAGACGTAGTGCAGCCGTACCCAGACACCGAGCGTTGCCAGTTGTTCACACAAGCTGACCATACTGGTTTTAATGGGGACACCGTCATAAAAACCGGTGCGATGCTGAATATCTGCCCCGTAAGCAGAGGTGTCCTGAGAAATCACCAGCAACTCTTTAACACCAGCTGCCACCAATCGTTTTGCTTCATCCAGAACGGAATTTACTGCCCGGCTCTCAAGTGCGCCACGCATGGAAGGAATGATATAAAAGGAGCAGCGATGATTACATCCTTCAGAAATTTTCAGATAAGCATAGTGACGCGGCGTCAGTTTTACACCCTGTTCTGGCACCAGACTGGTAAATGGGTTGTGTTTGGGTTTGGACAGATAATGATGAACGTGTGAGAGTACCTGCTGATAGCTATGTGGCCCGGTAATTTCCAGTACTTTAGGGTGAATTTGATGGATCTGATCTTCTCTGGCTCCCAGACAGCCTGTTACAATAACTCTGCCGTTCTCGTCCAGTGCCTCGCCAATGACTTCCAGCGACTCTTCAACCGCACTGTCGATAAAACCACATGTGTTAACAATCACAATTTCCGCTTCATCATAACGGGAAACTATCTGATAACCCTGGGTACGCAACTCGGTGAGAATGCGTTCGGAGTCAACCAGGTTTTTAGGACAGCCCAGGGAGACAAAGCCCACTCTGGGCGCTGACACTGTGTTTGAGTGATGCAGAGGCTCAGGCAGAGGGTAATCAGACATAATTAATAATCCAGTTCAGTGCAGTAATGGCGCGGGATTTTAACGCGACTCTGGCAAAAATTATACAAAAGTCTGCGGTCAGATTCCGGGCTGGTGTCTTTTTCTGTCTGAAGATGCTTTATAATTAGTTCTGCTATAAAACATTAGTCACACTCATCGTCTGACGATATCTCACCTCCTGACTCCACTCCCGGCTGTGGCAATCTTCTTAACCAGCTTTTAAATAATGGTATCAGAGGGGCTCGGGCGATACATCATATGGTTTTTTATGAATATGAGTGGCAGGGTAAACAGGGTGCTATCTTATTCAGGGCTGCCCTATCCGCACCAATTAAATTGACATCAATGCGTTGCTGCTTATTTACAATAATAGGAAGAAATTATCTGCCTGGGACAAATCAGTCTGGCAGCAATCATCGTGATTATATAATGGTGAAGACATCAGGTCAAATAAACCAGGGCTGTAATTGTTTGGTATTATTAAATTATATCCAAGTGATCAATAGGTATATATTTAATATTCAGAGGGGATAAATCTATGACTAAATATATTCCATTATGGTAACATAAATAATACTTGATGTGGGAGTTATTTTGCTATATAAAAGATTTCACATTTTATTATCTCTATCGGAGAAATATTATAAAAGAATGACATAACTTCATTTAATGAAAATACATATAAAAAATAATCAATTCAATGTAAAGCTGACAATTTTATTATTTTTTTGGTAAGTAATTATTTTGGCAATATATCTACTTATATATCCCGGAGGTTTTATATATTGATATCTGTTCGATTTGAAAGTATATCATTATTTTAAAATAAGAGGTATTTTATGACAAGCGATTCAAATGCCATACTCAGATCAAGTGATCGTGACTCGTCACAGTCATATGTAAATGGTGATCCATCTTTAGGTTATCCACAAATTGTAATTAGGACTGATCTTCCGGCTAAGAAAACAGATCTGAATCCTATCATCAAAGCCTTAGATGAGGTTGCGGCTAATTATCCAGATGATAAAGAAAAACGAGGAATGGCAGTTTTAGAAAAATTAAATGATATGTTAGGCAGTAAATTAGGCCATTCGTGGATAATTATTTTTCACAGCAAAGCTGAAGACGATTACTCCAGTTATGCTTATCATGAAGGCTATGGCTATGTACACAATGGTGATACGAGGGGGGAAACAAACGATACACCGGCAAGAGAGTTCACTTACCAGCGTATTTTGCCTATCAACCTGGCTAAAATCCCTATTTTAGAGAACTGCACTATTCCATATCTGAATTTTAGCGCTGAAAAGATTGGTGAGATGTTGAAGACTGAGCCTGCACATGGGCGCAGCGGGGTGTATAATGGTTTAACAAATTGCTCGTGGTTTGCAGGTCGGCTATGGTCTCGTGTCATGGAAACGGATCTGCCTTTTGTGCAAAAATTTGATGGCGCAGCTTATGCTGAACGTTGGGGGCTGGATATTCTTTATATTATACGTGGCATTGCTGAGCCGGGTATAATAGCTGAAAGCATTGCTGCAAAAAGCCATTAATAAATAATCTATTTCTCCCTCGCTATTACTGGCGGGGGACTACTGCCATGCCTTATCATGATCCAACTGTAGATTATCCATAAATTACAATAAAAGAGGTGCGACAAATTTATAAAAATCAAATAATATATTGGGTTGTAGATTAAGCCACGCATGAATGATTATTGTTTACAGAAAAATTAATGATGACTATATCAGTAATGCCGATCATGAAGATTACGATTCTGTACATAATGGTGATGCATGAGAAAAACAAACGATACCCGGGCAGAAAAATTTTTTATTGACGCATTCTACTTATTAATAAATCAGAAATCTCTTTTTTGGAAAATTATATTGTCTCACACCTGACTCACGTCACTGAACAGTACAGGGCGATAGCTCTCAGTTATACTGATGGGTTTATCAAATTCATTAACCAATATTTTTCGCTGGACTAATAAAATTTATTAGTTTTTTATTAATCATATTGACCATCATCATGATATGTATGTCAGAATTGCTAACATAATTCATGAAATCACCTTGTCTTATTAAATAAGATAAGTCATATCCGTAAGGATATGCTGGTGTAGAGATTTTTGGAGTGGTCCTTGGTATTTTTAAAATATTATCGACGCTTTGTTAAATAACGATGAAAGACATTACGGCGATAAATTTATTTATGCCGAAGCTTTTGCTGAACTTCAGCATGGTGCGCAGGCAGATATAGGTTTTATCTGTACCAGTTTCTGGCTCTATTAGGAATCATGGCTATCGAGTGATAAAGAAGGGTGTTCGGTTGCGTAGCTCAGTCAGTAAGCTTTTCAGGCAGGGTTTAGTCTGCAAGAATTTGTGGATTAACTGGTGCAGGTCCTGTTGTCCCTGCGAAAGATAAAATACTCTGTGCTACCAAATGGCCATTTTACTTTGTTAGTTTTCCTGACAGGCGAACAAATCACAGACGAAAAATATGCATCCAGTTGGTGGGCAAGACCAGATTTAATAAGGAGTTTTGTGATAGTCTCCGCAGGCTTTACAGGTTATCCAGACTATGTTGCCTGAGAATTTAGGTACAGGCTGGTTTTGGCAACGTTATTTTCCAATGCTGCATGAAGAAGACAGCAGGTACTGTCTTTTTCGGCGTTCTGTTGTTTATATCAGTCAATAAGTTACTATTGTCAACGTATCAACAGAAGAAACCGTAACCTTGTTTAGCAAAATAGGCTGTGAGTTTGCCGAAATCTTCATACCATTAAACAGATGAACCTGTAAGCTAGCGCAGGGGGCAATACCACGTTTGGGCATCAGCTCCATGAGCAGATTGTCTTCGTTACGGTAGTTAAAACTAGAATTACCATGGGCATCAGGCTGTTGTGGCAGCCCTATCAGGGCAGTCTTCTAATTCCAGAAGGTTGGATAGTGGGAGTAATAGACTGCGCGCGCGCCAAAGAATTTTTTATTGCGGTTTTGCATGCTGTTTATGCAGGCATCATTAGACAGTTAGTGTGTGTTGTCTGGTGAAGTATTCTGAACGGGCGTTTAGCAAGCCGAACGGTGATTTGAATAACCACCTGATTTAATGGCTCCTCTGACTGGGCTCGAACCAGTGACACACGGATTAACAGTCCGCCGTTCTACCAACTGAACTACAGAGGAATCGTCTCAACGGAGCGCATCATAACTAGGGCGATAGCTTTTGTCAAAGGCTGATAATCACTTTTTTGTCTGACTTACTCTCTGGTGCTCTGTTAATGAGCAATGTGGCCAGCTGTGCTTAAAATTGCAGTTTTTTTTGGCGTTATTTATAGCGGGAGTGTAAGCCGGTACAGGGAATGATCCATTGTTGCAAATCTGGTTTGTGACAGCAGCTGATATCGGGTTGAAACATTTCCATTTCGCAATAGAATTTCTCTCTCGTGACGGCGAGTATGGCCGTCAGGGGAAGTTAATATTATATGATGACATTTTTCGACGGAGCGCTGAGATGGAGTGGAAAGGTTTAATGATGAATGCTGCTGAACTGGAGGCGGTTAATACCCTTTGTCAGTGGCTGGGAGTGAATGACTGGCAGGAGGACAGACACTTTGATGCTATTGTGCTGGCAGGCAATTTCGCTATGCCTACTCTGGAAATGGCTTTTCTCACCGCACAAAAAAGCGGCAAACCTCTCTGGATGACGGGGGGAGTCGGTCATGGTACTCGTTTTCTTATTCAGGCTGTCAGGCAGCATCCGCGCTATGCCCACCTTGACGTCAGTAACTGCTCTGAGGCGGAAATATTCGCCGCTATGGCCAGCTGCTGGCAGATTCCGGCTTCACAATACGTCCTTGAGTCTCACTCAACTAACACCGGGGAGAATGCCATATTCACGCTGAATCTGATGGCCAGTCATCGTGCCTTTCCTCGTAATATTCTGTTGATGCAGGATCCTCTGTTACAGAGGCGCACCGGTGAGACCTTTCGCTACGTCTGGCGTCATGTTAAATCTCAGGTCCGTTTTATCAACTGGCCGGGCTGGTTACCATGCTTTTACGCTCAGGGGAGCGGAATTAGGTTGCAGGAGTATCTCCCACCCTGGGATGCCGGGTATTTTCTCGATTTGATGATGGGAGAGATTCCCCGGCTGCGTAATGACAGTTACGGCTATGGTCCGCGGGGCAAAGGGTTTATCGGCGAGGTGGCTATTCCAGATAACGTAGAGTGTGCCTGGCAGCGGCTCTGCCAGCGGGGCTTGGGCTGCGGGCGGCTGCTAGCGGCGAACAGCATCAGCTCTGAAGCACTGACGTCTTTTGGGAATAAAAGTAATCAATAACGATTATTACGTGATGATGACAGACTCTCCTTTTTGCACTGGAATCTATATTGCTCCCGGTAGCAGGCTGGATAGGTATCTGTACGCAGCGCATATACTGGTTAATCAGGTGCCTGTTACTGGAAGCATCTTGGTGATTGCAACAGAGATAGTACCCGTGCTAATCAATTTGGTCATACCTGATGTTTATGGCAGAGTGTGCCCCCGGCGTTATTAATCTGTGCACAACTATGCCGGGCTGCTTTAGGCTGAGGGGGGTAATGATATTGCGGTTTTTGCAGAGCAGAACAAAGAGATCGGGAATAATAAACAGAGAAAAAACCAGCCATCCGGTAATAATAATTTTAGCCGCACTTATTTTTCTTTTTTCCCGCAAAAAATAGATAAACCATAGCACCGGGCAGTAAATAGCCAGACTGAACAGTACATAAGCAATACTCCGCAGATATATTAAAGATATTAGGACGACAAACAATATGAGGATAAGGATAGGAATCTCAACACAGAAAAGAACATATCTGCTTCTTCTGCGTTGCTGCTGATTATAACATTTCCGTATCGCTACAGGGGCAATAATCATCCAGGAAACGAAGAATGACGCCAGAATAACCGCTGCTGATATCAGAAATTCATCTATAAAAAAATGCATACAAATCCTTATGTTCGCTTAACTGAGTGATCCCTTTTTATCAGATGTTACTCTGTTTTATGCTGTGTGCAATATGCCGGAGGGCTTGTATGAATCATTCTCTCAGCCCGAGACCATTTTTCAGTATTATAGTATTACAGCAGTTTAAAAAATATCTGTATTTGTAGTGTTAACAGAAAAAAATAACACTGAAGGCAGGGTTAATTAATGTTAATAAACAATATATCATGCCAAAGTTAGTAACTAGAAGTAACAGTTTGTTGCCGGCGTTTTTCTGTTATCGAATCTGTGTACTGACAAAAATAGCTGAATTTTCTGTGACCTGGCCGGCTGGACTGAATGACCTGTGTTTGAATAATAAATATGAACAGATGGCATGTCACAATTTCCGGCCAGCCAGCCCTCAGTTATTAATCTGATCAGATCACGCTAAAAAGGTTAGCTTACAAAAAAATGGTTTTTCCTACCAGGCAAAAGAGGGCCGGAGTTTTGATGACGAAATACCGGGGGTGTGGAGTTTGTACCCGGTATTATTAACTATGGTGAATGTAGTCGATAATTCGCACTGATCATTTTTTCAGGTATTATCATAAGACATATTCCAGTTATATATGTGTGTAAAACATGATTTTAGTTTTTTTAGTTAAGGAAAATATCAGGAATTAAAATTTTACCATGGAATATATTGTAACTATAAAAGTTACTTATTTCATCTGCGAAGATATGATATATCTCTTAAAGACAGCTATACAGCGAACATAAAATCATATTTAAATTTCCATTTCAAACGACTTTACCTGTTCCAAGCTTTCATTTTCTGTGAGATTAATCATAAATAGGTTAACAGTTCGGGCGATTTGCAAACTGATTACTATTGAAACTATTAAATAAAATTTATATTATCGGTTCAGGTTAATCTAACTTTTCAATTTTTAGTGTTTTCTGGCACGGCCTCAGTTTTAGGTCAGTCATTAAGCGTTAAATAATTTATTTCATTAAAATGCCACATAGATCCCACTTTGCGCCTGCTGAGATGGCTGATGCTAGAGCTATGTCAAATTTTTGTCAATTCAGGATTTTAAACCGAATATTTCAGTGTTTTCATTCTTCAGAAAATAAGTTTCATATTTTATGGAAAAAGATGGCTGGTTTACAGAGTAAATGTAATGAAAGCTGATCTGAGACAATTCATGTTGGTGCAGGCAGATATTGCGGGCAATGCAGAATTGCTGCTGTGGATAGCCAATTTTTACAGGAGGATTTATCACATACATTTCTCTGCTGTCTTCTCGCTTTCAAGCATACCCAGTCTGAAATGGTGAGGAGGGAAACATTTCATTTTGATTGACTAACCTGGGTGTATATGGACTCACAAATTGATACAGGGCTTGATGATGAACGTAAAAAAAATGCTATCCGCGCTTTTGCTTATTTGCCTGTTGCCCGCCGTGGGGCTAGCTAAAGATACCCATGTGGGAATCTCCATGGCACTGTTTGATGACAACTTCCTGACGATTTTGCGTACTGCAATGCAAAAGGAGATGAAAAAAGAGGGTATCCGGGGACAGATTGAAGACGCTAAAGGAGATGTTTCTCAACAGTTGCAGCAGGTACAAAATTTTATCGGCCAGGGCGTTGATGTGATTGTTGTCAATCCTGTTGATACTAATGCAGTGAAACCAATTATTGACCAGGCTACCAAAGCAGGTATTCCCTTGGTTTTTGTCAATCGTAAGCCCCAGATCACACTCGGTACGAATATGGCCTATGTTGGCTCTGATTCTGAACAGGCGGGACGTTTGCAAATGGAAGCACTAGCGAAGGCGATGAACTATAAAGGTAATGTGGCCATTTTGCTTGGAGATTTAGCGAATGAATCAACCCGCGAACGTACCAAAGGTGTAAAGGCGGTCATCGCCAGTTATCCCGATATCAAGATTGTTGAGGAACAAACCGCCAAATTTATGCGTAATGATGCAGTGGATGCGGTCAGTAACTGGCTAACAGCGGGCAGGAATATTAACGCGATAGCTTCTAATAATGATGAGATGGCGATCGGTGCTATTCAGGCTCTGGGAAAGAATAGTGATGGTGTTTTGGTGGCTGGCGTTGATGGCACGCCCGACGCATTGCAGATGATTAAAAATGGCAGGATGGTTGCCAGTGTATTCCAGGATGCTGACGGTCAGGGTAAGGCTACAATAGAAATTGCTTTGAAGCTCGCTCATGGTGAAACCACAGAGCCGGTTGCCAGCCAGTTGGTTAGCGGTAAGACTTCAAAATTGGGTACCGGAAAACTGGATCGTGGTGAGGGTTCAATAGCAACTGCGAAAAAGCTGGCTGATGGTAAACAGAACGACAGGATGGTCAGTATACCCTTCCAGTTGATTACTCAGGAAAACTACCAGCAATTTATTAATCAGAATAAGAAATAACCGACGGTTGGGTGAACGGAGGTGAAGTATGACCGCATTTGCTCTTGAGGCGGAAGGTATCAGTAAGTATTTCCCCGGAGTTAAAGCACTTGATAATGTGTCGCTGGGGATAAAGCCTGGCTCAGTTCACGCGTTGATGGGCGAAAATGGTGCAGGTAAATCAACTCTGATGAAATGCCTGATTGGTATTTATCGCCCTGATGAAGGCGTGATTAGGGTTAAAGGGAAACCAGTGCAGTTTCACGATACTATGGATGCCCTTCGTTCCGGTATTTCGATGATCCATCAGGAGCTCAACCTGGTGCCGCAGATGAGTGTGGCGGAGAACATCTGGCTTGGTCGTGAGCCGATAAGAATGGGTTTTGTGGACGAAGGTAAGCTCCGTAATCAAACCCGAGAATTATTGGAAAAACTTAGGATCCGTGTTGAACCTGATACTCTGGTGGGCGAGCTAAGTATTGCTACGCAGCAGATGATAGAAATTGCAAAAGCAGTCTCCTGGAACGCTGACGTGGTCATTATGGACGAGCCTACATCGGCGCTGACAGAGACAGAGGTGGACCACCTGTTTACTATCATCCGCGATCTGCGGTCCCAGGGTAAAGCTATTATCTATATCAGCCATAAAATGGATGAGATCTTCTCCATCACTGATGAAATAAGCGTTTTCCGTGATGGCAGTTGGATCGCCAGCGACGCCACCTCTACTTACACACGTCAATCGCTAATTACCCAGATGGTTGGGCGAGAGCTGACACAATTGTTTCCAAAAGTTAACAATGAAATTGGTAAGGAAGTGTTGACGGTGCGTAACCTGACACGCAACGGAGTATTTGAGAACATTAGCTTTGGGTTAAGGCGGGGTGAAATCCTCGGTGTTGCTGGTCTGGTCGGTGCCGGGCGTAGCGAAGTGATGGAGAGCCTGTTTGGTATGACTCCTCATGATAGTGGAGAAATTCTAATCGACGGAATGCTCGCTGAGATAGATGCTCCTGCTACAGCGATTGAAAAAGGGTTAGCTTTTCTGACTGAAGACCGTAAGAAGTCAGGTTTGTTTCTGGTGTTGTCTGTGCTGGAAAACATGAGCATTGTTAACATGGAACAATATAGTAATAAGGGAGGATTTATCAGCCACGTTAAAATGGCACAGGATTGTTTGCAGCAGATCCACCGTCTGAATATTAAAACTCCAACAATGGATCAAATAATTAATAATCTGAGCGGAGGCAATCAGCAGAAGGTACTGATTGCCCGCTGGTTACTGGCACAACCAAAAATATTAATACTTGATGAGCCAACGCGGGGTATTGATGTAGGAGCCAAGGCGGAAATTTATCGCCTAATAAGTGAACTGGCAAGTCGTGGTGTTGCCATCATTATGGTTTCTTCAGAACTGCCAGAAATACTGGGCATGAGCGACAGAGTTATGGTCATGCATGGTGGACGTATCACCGGTATTTTGAATCAGCAGGAGGCCTCTCAGGAAAAGATTTTATCACTGGCATCAGAGTGAGTTACGAGGGAAAACGATGAGTAGTGATGTAAAAGTGAGTATCCAGCCCCCCCCGCAACAATGTCCTGCGCTGCATAGTAAATTGAAATACAAGTTGCCAAAAGATACTGGTATTTTTCTGGTAATGATGGCTATAGCGCTAGTGTTCGAAGCAGCAGGCTGGTATGTGCGCGATCAATCCTTTTTATTAAATACTAACCGACTAATATTAATTGTTCTACAGGTGGCAATTATTGGCATTATTGCTGTTGGGGTAACTCAGGTAATTATTACTACGGGTATAGACCTCTCATCAGGATCAGTCATTGCCCTGACCGCAGTAGTGGCAGCCAGTCTGGCGCAAACGTCAGACAGCCTCTCGCCGGTGTATCCTGCTCTGGTAGATTTGCCCGCTGTGATTCCGGTCGTGGCGGGGGTCGCTGTTGGCCTCATCTGCGGAATTATTAATGGCACGCTGGTTACCCGAACAGGTATACCACCTTTTATTGCAACGCTTGGCATGATGGTGTCAGCGCGTGGGCTGGCGCAGTACTACACCCATGGTAATCCAATTAGCTTCCTTTCTGACGGTTTTACAGCGATTGGGCAGGGTGCCATGCCAGTCATCATTTTTCTGGTGGTGGCGGCATTGTTTCATATTGCGCTACGACATACTCGTTACGGCAAATATGTTTATGCCATCGGTGGCAATATGATCTCTGCCCGTGTATCGGGAATCAATGTTAATAAGTATCTGATCATTGTCTACACCATAGCGGGTGGTTTGTCAGGGCTGGCCGGTGTAGTGCTGGCAGCACGTGTCAGCTCAGGTCAGTCGAGTATGGGTATGGCTTATGAGTTAGATGCCATTGCTGCGGCGGTAATTGGTGGCAGTAGTCTCCGGGGCGGTGTGGGACGAATTACTGGTACGCTGATTGGTGCAGTGATCCTTGGCTTAATAAAGAGTGGTTTTACCTTTGTTGGTGTTGATGCATATTTACAGGACATTATTAAAGGCATCATCATTATCAGCGCTGTTTCAATAGATATGTATCGCAATCGCAAAAAGCAGTAACTGTTAATTCAGTACGAATTCGACAGCAAGCCAGCAGACGGGTTGTTACAGAGAAAATAACTATCGTTTCTGTGTCTGATTATTGATCACTTAAATACTGCACTGTGTCACTCATTCATTTGAAGGGCAGAAAGTTTTTTCTGCCCGCTTTCCAGCTGTGTTTTGTTATTTCTTGTTACCAGATAACCCATTCGAATTGTTTATATATCACTAAAACATCTGTTTGTCCGGAACAGCCAGCTCTGTCTTTATTTAAACGTAAATCATCATCCGGGAATTTATCAGACGTTGTGTCTGCCAGATGAGCAATGGTGCTACGTGAGTAAATGAACTATTCAGGGGCCAGTTAGCAGGCTTAGGGAAAATCTGAGAAAAGTGACGTAAGACAAGCAAGTTTGTGGCACTACCGACAAATAAAATTTGTACTTCCTGCTAAAGTCTGGCTTGGGAGTGTGTGCTAACGCAGTAAATCTGTATCAGGAGATGTTATGGAAGGCACTATCATGGATTGTCGCTGTTTACTTAAATCGTTATTAAGCCTGATGTTATTTGTACTCACTGCGCCACTGGCCTTGGCCTTGCAGAGTGGCACAGCCTCAGACGAGATCAACGCTGCGCCTGACGTGCGCCTCGGGCCACTTTATGCAGCAGTACAATCGGCAGGAATCTTTCCCGATCAGAAAACCTTTGCTGATGCCATACCTAAGCGTGAGCCCTCTGCTATTGTGGCAAACTGGCAGAGGCAAAAGTCTTTACACAGCTTTGACCTCGCGCTTTTCGTGCAGCGCAATTTCATTCTTCCTGGTGCGCCGTCAGAATATCTGACGCCTACAGGGCAGAGTCTTCGGGAACATATTAATAGCCTGTGGCCAATTTTGACACGCCATACAAAAACAGTTGCACGCTGGGATTCTCTGATACCGCTGCCAAATCCTTATGTCGTGCCTGGTGGGCGTTTCCGCGAGGTTTACTACTGGGACAGTTATTTTACTATGTTAGGGCTGGCAGAAAGTGGATGCTGGACGATGGTCAGCGATATGGTTGATAATTTTGCTTCCCTGATTGATCGCTATGGTTTTATTCCTAACGGCAACCGGGATTACTATTTGAGCCGATCTCAGCCACCGTTTTTCAGCATGATGGTAGATTTACTGGCAATGTATCAGGGGGAAACTGTCTACCGTCACTACCTGCCACAGTTGGAAAAAGAGTATCGTTACTGGATGGCGGGTGCTGATTATCTGAAGCCGGGAAGTGCAGACCAGCGTGTAGTGAGATTGCTTGATGGCGTAGTGCTTAATCGTTACTGGGATGATCGGCAGTCACCTCGCACCGAATCCTGGCTCAATGATCTGCACACAGCGCTGGAGGTACCAGAACGCGATAAACAGCAATTGTGGCGGGAACTTCGCGCCAGCGCGGCATCAGGATGGGATTTTAGCTCCCGCTGGCTTGCCGATCCCTATGATCTGACATCAATTCGCACCACCTCATTGTTGCCTGTCGATCTCAATGCCCTGATATATCATCTGGAAGTTACGCTGGCTCACGCTAGTGAGCTGAACAATGATATGGCAGCCAGTATGCGCTATCAAAAACTATCCCGGTCACGCCGCCGGGTGATTAACCGGTTATTCTGGAATGCCAGAGCGGGCTGGTACGGCGATTACGACTGGCAGAGAAAAAGGTTATCCCCCCACCTCACTGCGGCTACCCTTTTTCCGCTATGGCTGCACATTGCAAGCAACAAACAGGCTAAACGCACAGCTCAGGCTGTAAAAACAGGGCTACTGAAGGCGGGTGGATTAGTGACGACGACAGTTAATAGTGGCCAGCAGTGGGATTCACCCAACGGCTGGCCACCGTTGCAATGGGTAGCCGTTGAAGGGCTTAACTATTATGGTAAGCGAGCACTGGCAAGAGATATTGGTATTCGTTTTCTTACATAATGTACAGAATACTTACAATCGTGCGCATAAGCTGGTTGAGAAGTACCAGGTAGAGGGGAGCAGCGGGGGAGGTGGTGGCGGTGAATATCCGCTCCAGGATGGTTTTGGCTGGACTAATGGCGTTACACTCAGGCTGCTGGATATGTGGTGCCCGAAAAAAAGTGTTTGCAACAATGCCAGCGATATTACCGGGGCGGGGTATTCGGGGTCTTATTACTGATAAAGCTGATGATGTTTACTGGGAACCATTGTCCTCGTTTAGTTCTTCGCTCATTATTTGGATTGCTTCCTGTGTCAGTGTTGCCAGTGTACGGTAGAAGGGCGCAGAGGCACGGGCGTTGACATCAGCCAGAAATAAACCACACCAGGGGGTAAGATAATCATTGAACAGTGTGCGCAGCAGGGTGCTTCCCCGCTCTTTGGTACTATCTTCCAGCCAGGACGCTGCTAGCAGAATCTGCCCAATATGATCGGCAGGCGCATCTGTCAGCGGCATGCCCTGAAGCGCTAAAAAATCGCGCAGCGTTTTTTCTTCCGGGCCCTTTGCCCAGTGTGAACCATAAGGTGAAATCTGGCATGCATCGCCCACAAAAAGTGAGTTGTAATCCAGGGATAACGATTGAGGATCACTGTGTTGTTGCAGCTGGGAAAGCAGTTCATCCTGCTCCAGCGGCCAGCTACGCTGAAGTTCCCCCTGGTGAAGCAGGGTGAATAGCGGCATCAGCAGTGGATCCTGCGGCTGGCGATAAAACAGTGAACCCAGCATACGACAAATAAGCGAAAAATCATTCATATAGTTGATTCCGGGATAATTATAATCTGGCCAGCTCCGGAATAATTTTTCCGGTACGCTGTCTCAGGAAGGTAAGCAGGCGGTGTGGAGTGACGTTTAGTACCCGATCCTGCGGAAATCCCACCTCGTCCATTATGCGCTGACAGTTGTCAAAATGCCCTAACGTAAAGGCGGTATGAGAATCTGATCCCAACGCCAGATATCCACCCGCATCGCGCACAGCGGCGACAATAGCGCGACAGTTGGGTTCACTACCGGGCCGGGAGCTGACAAAAGAGGAGTTATTCAGTTCGAGCGCAACATTGTACTGCGCTGCTGCTGCTGCAATTGCAGGGATATCAACTGGATATTTAGGGTTACCGGGATGGCTGATTATATGCACATGACCGCTGGCCATGGCGGCAATCATTGCCTCAGTATGAATCATTTTATTTTGTGGTGAGAAAACCGGCTGATGAAATCCCGCAATGATGAGGTCTATGCTATCCATCATCTGCCCATAGCAGTCAATTTCACCGGCAGTGTTTTTGATGTTCGCTTCTATTCCCCGCAAAATGCCAACGCCATCCACCAGACGAGGCCAGATATGCATATTAACGAAGTGCCAGTAGTGAGGTGCGTCGGCCATATCCGGCCCATGATCAGTAATTGCCAGTAATTTAATACCGACCTGTCGTGCCTGCAGCATATAATCGCGCAGCGTGCTGTAAGCATGAGTACTGGCAATGGTATACATATGAAGGTCTACAGGATACATTTGACGTCTCCTTTCAGTTAAGGCGGGAAGCGATTATCGGTGCCTGTGGGCGAATCGACAGTCAGTATGGTACCGGCGTGACCGGTATCGCTTCTGCTATCAGTTAATAACGACCAGCATGGCTACGTGCTGCCGCCTTACGGGTATTTGTTACAGTAACATTTTTCCGCTGGATTTTTCATTCAGTCACTGCTTAGGCCAAAATGGCTCCAGGCTCGCGGGGTTGCTATTCGTCCCCGCGGTGTGCGTTGTATAAAACCCTGTTGAATAAGATAAGGTTCCAGCACATCCTCGATGGTGTCGCGTTCTTCGCCTATAGCGGCGGCAAGATTGTCCAGACCAACAGGCCCGCCGCTAAATTTATCAATGATCGCCAGCAGTAATTTGCGATCCATATAGTCGAAGCCTTCTGTATCTACATTTAACATATTCAGCGCGCTGGCGGCTACTTTTGCACTTAATTCACCACCCGCACATACCTCGGCAAAGTCACGTACCCGGCGTAGCAGGCGATTAGCGATTCGGGGTGTACCACGGGAGCGGCGGGCAATTTCAAGTGCACCATCGGAGGAGAGTAACAGTCCAAGACAGTCAGCGCTGCGCGCCACAATTTTTTGCAAATCAGCCACCTGGTAAAATTCCAGTCGCTGCACAATGCCAAAGCGATCCCGTAACGGTGAGGTAAGTGATCCTGCTCGCGTCGTTGCACCTATCAGAGTGAATGGAGGCAGATCAATTTTGATCGAACGGGCGGCGGGGCCTTCACCAATCATAATATCCAGCTGATAATCCTCCATTGCCGGGTAGAGTATCTCTTCGACAACGGGCGACAGGCGGTGGATCTCATCTATAAACAGAACATCATGTGGATCGAGGTTAGTAAGCAGGGCGGCCAGGTCGCCCGCCTTCTCCAGTACCGGGCCGGACGTGGTGCGCAGATTGACGCGCATCTCGTTGGCGACAATGTTTGCGAGCGTTGTTTTGCCTAGCCCCGGCGGCCCAAAAATCAGCAAATGATCGAGAGCATCACCGCGCATTTGTGCTGCTTTGATGAAAATTCCCATTTGCTCACATACCACTGGCTGCCCCACATACTCCTGCAAAACTTTGGGGCGGATGGCGCGATCCAAGCGTTCTTCTTCGTTGCTGGTGCCGGGTGAGACCAGGCGATCGGCTTCAATCATGGCCACCTCAGATAACGGTACGAAGTGCTTCGCGTATTAGCGTTTCACAGTCGGCATCGGCAGGTCCTGCTCTGTTTATCATCCGATTTGCCTCCTGAGGTTTATATCCCAGTGCTACCAGCGCTGCTGTGGCTTCAGTCTGAGCAGCGCTGCTATTAAAATCAGTGGCAGATATTGTGTCTGCTGCATTGCCAAAGAGATTGGTATGTAGCCCTTTGCAGCGATCTTTCATCTCCACCAGCAGACGTTCAGCCATTTTCTTACCCACCCCGGGTAATTTGAGTAGCATGGCGACTTCTCCCTGTTCAACACAGCTAACAAACTGTTGTGCTGACATCCCGGAAAGAATGGCTAACGCCAGTTTAGGACCGATGCCATTCACTTTGATCAGCTCACGGAATAGCGTTCGTTCTGATTTACTGTTAAAGCCAAACAGGAGCTGAGCATCCTCCCGCACCACAAAATGAGTAAAAATAACTGTTTCCTGGTTCAGATCAGGCAGTTGATAGAAGCAGGTCATCGGTAAATGGACCTCATAACCCACCCCACAGGACTCAATCAAAATCTGTGGAGGTTGCTTTTCGACAATAATGCCTCTCAGACGACCAATCACCTCAATTTTCCTTATGATTACCCAAATGTTACAGTTATAACATACACAAAACTGGATATTTATCCAGTTTTATTCAGGGGCGCATCCGTCCCCGGGCAAGATTAAGCCGGGGCAGGCCAAAGCGACCGGCATTCTGACTGATATGGCAGTGAGTGATGGCAATAGCCAGCGCATCAGCAGCATCAGTCTGAGGAATAGCGGATAGTCCAAGCAGTGTGCATACCATGTGCTGAACCTGACGCTTTTGCGCACTGCCACTGCCTGCCACACTTTGCTTTATCTGACGGGCAGCATACTCAAATAAAGGAAGTCCCCGATTAGCCGCGGCCACGATTGCCGCACCGCGAGCTTGGCCCAGCTTCAGAGCTGAATCTGCATTTTTAGCCATAAAAACCTGCTCAATAGCCAAATACTCTGGTGAAAACTGATTAATTATTTCACTTACACCGGCATGAATGAGCTTAAGCCGTGTGGCAAGGTCATCCACACGTGTGCGGATGCAGCCACTACCAAGGTAGGTGAGTTGCCTGCCTGTCTGACGAATAATGCCATATCCGGTCACGCGTGAACCAGGGTCAACGCCAAGAATCACCATTATTATTATTACGCTCCCAAGTCAGAGTTTGTTAAGGCATTCTTAATTATAATGTTGCAGCTACTTCATCGGTAATATCGCCATTATGATAAACCTCCTGCACATCGTCACAATCCTCCAGCATATCAATCAGCCGCAATAATTTGGCCGCTGTCTCGCTATCCAGTTCCGTTTTAGTAGAAGGGATCATGGAGACTTCTGCGCTGTCGGCTTGCAGGCCATTTGCTTCAAGGATATTTCTGACTTCTGTCAGTGTCTCCCAGGGGGTGTAAATATCGATAGTTCCATCATCGTATGTGACGATATCCTCTGCCCCGGCTTCGAGGGCAGCGCTCATCACCGTGTCTTCTTCTGTTCCCGGCACAAAGGAGAGAACGCCGCGCTTACTGAAAAGCCAGGCAACTGAACCATCAGTCCCCAGATTCCCGCCGGTTTTGCTAAAGGCGTGACGAACTTCACCTACTGTGCGATTACGATTATCGCTCAGACATTCAACAATAACCGCCGTGCCGCCAGGGCCGTACCCTTCGTATATGATGGTTTCCATATTGCTGTTATCTTCACCACCACAACCTCGTGCAATAGCCCGGTTTATTGTGTCACGGGTCATATTGCTGGTTAACGCTTTGTCCATTGCCGCACGCAGACGTGGATTAGCATCAGGATCGCTGCCTCCCAGTTTTGCAGCCGTTACCAGCTCACGGATAATTTTAGTAAAAATTTTACCGCGTTTGGCATCCTGAGCTGCTTTACGATGTTTGGTATTTGCCCATTTACTATGTCCTGCCATCTCTCATACCTTATCTGTTACTACGAACTATCTATAACGACGCTCTTTTCTAATTCCAGGTGTCACGTCTGCTAATAATGGCAGAGTGGTGCTATAGCGTTTACTTATTCATCGGCATCGGCGACGTTCATTTATCAATCAATATAAAAGGTGCTGTGCTGAATCTAATACAATAAAGGAAATAAGGTATAAAATCAGATTGCTTTGATGACTAAAAAAGCAATCTGATTTTAGGGGGTGATAAACTCTTCGATTGCCTGTAGGTTACTCCAGGAACGGGCAATGGAGATTGCGTCAAGTTTTGTCATCCATCTTGCCGTCAGATGCTCACTGAGTATCACCTGGAATTCATCAGGCAGAACCAGTCTGAACCAGTGCTCTTGGTTGTGTGTAACCCCCGGCGCATAACGATGTCGAAACTGGGGGAAAATTTCAAATTCAATACAGCGCTGTAAATTATCCAGTTGCAGTCCCTCACCGATAATATCAATTGACAGCTCTTCTTTTATTTCCCGAACAGCAGCCTGCATTGGCGTTTCACCGGGTTCAATACTACCGGTGACTGACTGCCAGAAAGTATTATCATCACATCGTTGTAGCATCAGTACCCGCGCGGTGCTGGCTGCGTAAATTACCACCAGCACCGATTGCGGCAGCTTGTACGTCACTCAGGGATGCTCCGTAACCTGCTGGTCTTTAGTCGTTTGATACGTGTCTGATACCACAATACCTAGCTCCTTTAGTGCGTCAGTATTTGCCAGACCTGGAGCTTCTGTCATCAGGCAGGAGGCTGCGGTCGTTTTGGGGAAAGCGATAACATCACGAATATTATCCGTACCTGTTAGCAGCATCACCAGTCTGTCCAGTCCAAAAGCCAGACCTGCATGAGGCGGCGTACCAAATTTTAGTGCGTCTAACAGGAAGCCAAATTTTTCCTGCTGCTGCTGCTCGTCAATGCCCAGGATTGAAAATACCACCTTCTGCATCTGGCTGTCGTGAATACGAACAGAGCCTCCGCCTACTTCATAACCGTTGATTACCATATCGTAAGCGTTTGAGACTGCTGTTAGTGGATTTTCGAGGAGCGCTTGTGGGGTCATATTACGTGGTGCTGTAAAGGGGTGGTGCATGGCAGTGTAATTACCCACGTTATCATACTCGAACATAGGAAAGTCGATAACCCACAACGGTGCCCATGAAGCCGTGTTGGTTAGTTGCAGATCAAGACCAGCCTTTAGTCGTAGCGCACCAAGTGCGTCAGCCACTACCGGTGCGTTATCAGCGGCAAATAAAAGGAGATCACCATCGCGGGCGTCGGTGCGTTCTAGAATAGCTTCCAGCCTGTCGTTTTCGAGGAATTTAGCCAGCGAGCTGGTAACCCCCTCAGTTCCTTTCCCGCGTGTGATAACTTTGATCCAGGGCAGCCCCCCGGCACCATAAGTAGCAACGAGTTTTCCATAGTCGTCGACCTGTTTACGGCTGAGTGCGGCACCACCGGGTATGCAGAGCGCGGCTACTCGTCCCTGTGGGTCGTTAGCCGGGCCGGAGAATACTTTAAAATCCATCGTTTTTACCAGATCTGCCACATCCACCAGTTCCAGTGGATTGCGGAGATCGGGTTTGTCAGAGCCATAACGGCGAATTGCTTCAGCGAATGTCATTACCGGAAAGCAGCCCAGATCGATGCCAGTGTACTCACGCCAGAGCTGGCATATCATATTTTCCATGATAGCACGTACTTGTTCGGCGCTCATGAAGGACGTTTCCACATCAATCTGGGTAAATTCTGGCTGACGATCGGCCCGCAGATCTTCATCGCGGAAACATTTGACAATCTGGTAATACCGATCAACGCCGGATATCATTAAAAGCTGTTTAAACAACTGTGGTGATTGCGGCAGAGCGTAGAATTTCCCGATATGGACCCGGCTTGGGACCAGATAATCGCGGGCTCCTTCAGGCGTTGCTTTGGTGAGCATGGGTGTTTCGATATCCAAAAACCCGTTATCATCCATAAAGCGTCGCACAAAACTGGTGATTTTGGCCCGTATTTTCAGGCGCTGAGCCATTTCGGGCCGACGCAGGTCGAGATAGCGATACTTCAGGCGCGCCTCTTCACTGTTATTCTGATGGATATCCAACGGCAGCGGTTCGGCGCGGCTGATAATGGCCAGCTCACTGGCCAGTACTTCAATATCGCCTGTAGCCATCCCGGCATTTTTATTTTTTCCGACACGGGCACGTACCGTGCCAGTCAGCTCAATGCAGAACTCATTGCGAAGCTCACTGGCCAGAGCAAAAGCTGTTTTTTGTTCCGGATCAAAAACCGCCTGTACTATTCCTTCGCGGTCCCGGATATCAATAAAAATCAGGCTGCCAAGATCGCGCCGTCTGTTGACCCAGCCACAGAGAGTGACTCGCTGCCCCACATGAGACAGTGTCAGTTGCCCACAATAAAGAGTACGCATAAAATTATCCTTTGACTTACCGCCTGCGAGCGAGACGGGAAGCGACCTGACGTCGTTAAAAGTGATCTGCTATCTTTGTGAGACAATATTACCTGCTCACATTGATGAGTATCCATAATTATGGTGGTTTTGCTTAACGTCGGGGCGAGCTAAGCTGCCTGATGCCGTTAAAAAGGCAGGTAGTATAATCGAAAAAGCCAGACAGGATAAGAGAGATGACCTCCAGCATGGCTGCTGGACGTTAATCTGAGAAAGCTTACTGATACATTCGGTCACGGATGGTGTTTGCTCTTTAATAAAAACGCGGGATTTAATAGCAATATGGCCAGTTGTTAATTGCGAAATTGACAGGGGGGATAAGGTATTCCTTATAACAGATGCAACATTTCGCATTTTCTGACAAAATAACGATTTTTCGATAACCCTGCAATGACTATGTATCAACGCGATACGCTATTTTCTGTACCGATAGCTCAGCCCGGCGACTGGCGCTTCGATGAGCGCGTTGCCGAGGTATTTCCGGATATGCTTCAGCGCTCAGTGCCTGGCTATTCTACCATCATTGCAATGATTGGTATGCTGGCGCAGCGTTGTGTTAGCCCAGGTTCTCAGGTATATGATCTGGGATGTTCGCTCGGTGCCGTTACCCTTTCAGTCCGACGCCATATTAATGTCAAAGGCTGCCAGATTATAGCGGTGGATAATTCGCCTGCGATGGTCGAACGCTGCCGCCGTCATATTGAAGCCTGCCAGGCTGACACACCCGTTATTGTGCAACAGGCCGATATTCGTCAGGTCGCTGTTGACAATGCCTCTATGGTGGTACTCAACTTTACGTTGCAGTTTCTACCGCCCGATGATCGTCTGGCGTTGCTGAAAACCATCTTTGAAGGGCTCAGACCCGGCGGGGTGCTGGTGCTGTCAGAAAAGTTCAGTTTTGAAGATCGGGCCACTGATGAATTGTTGTTAGCCATGTACCACGATTTTAAACGTGCTAATGGCTACAGCGAGCTGCAAATTTCACAGAAGCGTCACATGCTAAAAAATGTGATGATTACAGAGAGTGTCGGGGTACATAAAAAGCGCCTGAGTGAGGCAGGGTTTTCTCACGCAGAGTTGTGGTTTCAGAGCCTTAATTTTGGCTCGCTGCTTGCTGTTAAATCGGATACCAGCCGGTGATAAATTATCAGCAAATTGCCTGTGGCCCGCTGTCACTCTGGCTGGAGACGCTGCCTGCTGAACTGGCCGTCTGGCAGCGCGATGCCCGGCATGGTCTGTTTAACCGCTGGCAGAGAATAGTGTCACAGTTGCCAGACATTCAGCCTGAGACAGTCGATTTACTCCACAGTGTGGCGGCGAATAGTTGCGTGCTTAGTGTGCGGCAGCGCAACGGTATTGAAACACTGTTACGTAATCTGATGCCGTGGCGCAAAGGCCCGTATTCACTATATGGCGTATACATCGACACCGAATGGCGATCGGACTGGAAGTGGCAGCGGGTAGCTCCGCACATTAGTTCCCTTGCCGGTAAAATGGTGCTCGATGTTGGCTGTGGCAGCGGGTATCACATGTGGCGTATGGTAGGCGCTGGTGCAAAGCTGGTGGTGGGTATTGATCCCAGCCAGTTGTTTCTTTGCCAATTTGAGGCCGTTCGTAAACTGCTGGGTAATGATCGCCGTGCTCATCTGCTACCGCTGGGGATTGAACAACTACCATCACTACAAGCTTTTGATAGTGTGTTTTCTATGGGCGTGCTTTACCATCGCCGTTCGCCACTGGATCACCTTTTACAATTAAAAAATCAGCTGGTGAGTGGCGGGGAGCTGGTACTGGAAACGCTGGTCATCCGCGGAGATTCTCAGCAGGTATTGCTGCCTGATGACCGCTATGCAGGTATGGGCAATGTCTATTTCATTCCCACCCTTAGTGCGCTTGAAGCCTGGCTGACTAAATGCGGTTTTACTAATATTCAGGTGGTGGATTGCACGTATACAACAGTTGAGGAGCAGCGTACTACAAGCTGGACGACCAGCGCTTCACTAGCAACGTTTCTCGCTCCCGGTAATACCACGGTGGAGGGGTATCCGGCGCCATTAAGGGCAGTGTTAATCGCCCAAAAAAGGTAATTCACCACCGTGCAAAATTTAGTGGTCCCGGATAATAGCAGTAATACCATGGAATGATGAGTTGCTATTCACATCAGACAATCGTCAATAGTGTAATTTGCGTTCAGACGGGGTGTGAGTTGAAAAATTCAAATCAAAAAAGCTTCTGGTTGCTACAGTTGATTCAAATAAGTGGTTGCGATTGTGCAGTCGATGAATAATAATCGAGCGATCGTGAAAATTTTCACCAGATTAAAGACATAACACACGATTTTGATTGGTGGAGTGGCCTCCGTCAGAGTGTAATATCGAATGGTCCAGTAAAATTGCAATCTCTGGCCCAGAATATTGTCAGATCGTCAGATTGTAGTAAATATTCCTGATGCTCGTTGCGGTTTTCAGTTGCTGGGGTAGTGGTATTCATTACTCAATGGCGCTGATGTGTTCCCCGATGACAATACCGACAGGAACTAATACACTACCAGACTAATGCAGTATACTGCCGGTTTTAAATTTTTTGCGGTTGCCTTTTCACCATATGGCATTGTCAATAAAACAATTTGTTGCTTTGTCCGGGCAAACGCAATTTGGAATCAACACTAAGGTAACCAGGTGAATATTCAGGCTCTTCTTACAAAAAAAATTAGTAAATCCATGATTGCGGTGGGTGCGCCGATAGATTGTGAGCCCCAAGTACGTCACTCAACACGAGCTCAGTTTGGTGATTATCAGGTTGACGGAGTAATGTTAATCGCCAAAAAAATGGCCATACCACCAAGGCAACTGGCTGAGCAGGTCGTAAATATATTGGATTTGGACAACATCGCTCAACGCATTGAGATTGCAGGCCCGGGGTTTATTAATATTTTTTTATCGCACGACTGGTTACAAAAAAAAACCGAACAGATGTTGGCATCACCACGGTTGGGCATTAAAACACAAGAGCCACAAACTATCGTTATCGACTATTCTGCGCCGAATGTCGCCAAAGAGATGCATGTCGGGCATGTTCGCTCTACTATTATTGGTGATGCCGCTGTACGCACACTCTCTTTTCTGGGCCATAATATTATTCGTGCCAATCACATAGGCGACTGGGGTACTCAGTTTGGCATGCTGATTGCCTTGCTTGAGAAGCGACAGAGTGAAAATCATGATGAAATTGATTTAGCTGATCTGGAGAGCTTTTATCGCGAAGCCAAGCGCACTTATGATGAAGACCCCGCCTTCGCTAGTCTCGCCCGCAGTTATGTGGTTAAACTTCAGCGTGGTGATGAACGCTGCCGCCTTATGTGGCAGCGCCTTGTTGATATTACTATGCGCCAGAATCAGGCTGTCTATGATCGCCTGAATGTGACTCTGACCCGTGATGATATTATGGGTGAGAGCCTTTACAACGATATGTTGCCAGATATTGTTGCTGATCTTAAAGCCAAAGGGCTCGCTGTTGATGATGATGGTGCTGTCGTCGTCTACCTTGATGAATTCAGGAATAAACAGGGCGAGCCCATGGGCGTTATCATTCAGAAGCGTGATGGTGGTTACCTCTACACGACAACGGATATTGCCTGCGCGCGTTATCGTTATCAGACGCTGAAGGCTGATCGTGTTCTTTATTTTATCGATTCACGCCAGCATCAGCATCTGCAACAGGCCTGGGCCATTGTGCGTAAAGCTGGTTATGTACCGGATAGTGTTCCTCTGGAACATCACGCTTTTGGCATGATACTTGGCAAAGATGGCAGACCTTTCAAAACACGCGCCGGCGGTACAATTCGTCTGGCAGATTTACTTGATGAGGCTGTGGAGCGGGCTCGTGCAGTGATTGCCGCAAAAAATCCAGCAATGTCAGAGACAGAGCTATCCCACTTGGCTGAAGTGGTCGGGATTGGTGCGGTTAAATATGCCGACCTGTCAAAAAGTCGCACGACAGATTATATTTTTGACTGGGATCTGATGTTGAGTTTTGAGGGCAATACGGCACTCTATCTGCAATATGCTTATGCACGGGTTATCTCAATTTTCCGGAAAGCTGGCATAGATGAAAACAGTCTGTCAGGTGAAGTGATTATTATTGATCAGCGTGAGGCCGTTCTGGCAACGAGGCTGTTGCAATTTGAAGAGGCATTACTGCAGGTTGCTCGCGATGGCACACCGCATGTGATGTGTGCTTATCTCTACGATTTGGCCGGGCTGTTCTCAGGATTCTATGAGCATTGCCCTATTTTAACAGCGGCTGATAAGCATTTGTGCCACAGTCGCCTCAAGCTGGCGCTCCTGACAGCCAGAGTTCTCAAGCAAGGGTTGAACCTTTTGGGAATTGCGACCGCAGAACGGATGTAGAGCCATTATCTGTTCCGCCAATATTCCTGTCTCAGGCTGGTTTAGACAGAATTTCCGGGGGCGCAGGCGGCAATATCCGTTGCATTGATACGCTCCCGAGATCCTGAAGAAAGGTTTCACGCCAGTGAGTGATATCAAAGCGATGCAGTGTTTTCATCATATCGTGGTAGCGCCATTTGCGTTCATCAAGAGTCATGCACAGTGCCTGATCGAGTGCTGCGGCTACTTCGTCACGATCATAAGGATTTACAATCAGCGCTGAGGTAAGTTCATTAGCCGCACCGGCGAAGCGTGAGAGAACCAGCACGCCGGGTGATTTAGGGTCCTGAGCTGCTACATACTCCTTTGCTACCAGATTCATACCATCGCGCAGTGGTGTCACCAGTCCGACATGGGCCATGCGGAAGATCTTCATCAACAGACGACGATCAAAATGCTGATTGAGATAGTAAAGCGGTGTCCAGCCGAGAGTACCATACTTGCCGTTGATACGTCCCGCTTCAGTCTCCAGTTGATGACGAATATCCTGATACGCCTGAACATCGCCTCGGGTAGTTGGGGCAATCTGCGTATAACGAATATTAGCGCGATGCTGTGGATAGTTCTCAAGCAGCGACTCATAGGCGAGAAACCGTTCTGATAACCCTTTAGAGTAATCAAGGCGCTCGCAGGCGATGATGTTTTTGAGATTCCCCAGATCATTTTTCATGGCTATCATTTTAGCGGGCAGGGGGCCACTAGCCATTTCCATGACAGCGTTCGGCTCAATACCTATTGGATATACTGCGGTGTGAAAGGTATTACCGGTTGCGTGATACTCTTTTTGATCGCGTTGTTCAACGTGAGTGAGCTGGGTCAGGCAGTCATGAAATGCCTGACGGTCATTTTCTGTCTGAAATCCGAGCAGATTATACTGGCAGAGCATTTCCAGCAGTGCGCCGTGTGTTGGCAGCGCATTAAAAATCTCTGGTGCAGGAAAGGGTATATGTAAAAAAAAACCGATGCGGTTATTCACGCCTAATTTGCGCAGTGCGGCCGCAAAAGGGAGCAGATGATAGTCGTGAATCCAGATGACATCATCAGGCTGTAGTAACGGTTGTAGCTGTCTGGCCATTTGAGCATTGACTCTGCAATATCCTTCCCACGCCCCGCGCTCAAATTTAACTAGGTCAAGGCGATAGTGAAAAGCTGGCCAGATTACGGTGTTGGAAAACTGCAGATAGTAAAGATCATAATCATTCTGAACCAGACCAAATGAAGCATAGGTAATGCCGCCATGGTGCTCGGTATCGATGCCACGTTGCTGTGTTAAGCCAGTATCATCGTTGATATTACCATTCCAGCCGTACCATAACCCTCCTGTTGCTTTGAGTGCGGCCAGAATACCTACGGCCAGCCCCCCCGCACGGGTTTTGCCAGCTGAGGGAAGCGTAATACGGTTAGATACTACGACCAGGCGACTCATAATACTAACTCCTTTCCGATAATGTCATCTCTCAATATCATTGTAATATCAGCTGTTCCAGCCATGTATGAACCGCCTCTGCATCTGCCAGGCGATAACAGGCCAGGGTCTGCCCCCCACCCACTTTAATTGTGTAACCACCCTGCGTGTTAACAACGGCAAAACCGCTTTCGTCGGTCAAATCATCTCCGATAAAAACAGGTATGCGCCCTCTAAAAGGAACCTCCTGCATGAAAGCTGTTATAGCCGTACCTTTATCACATCCCGCGGGTTTAAGCTCTGCCACGCATTTACCGGGTTGCAGCGTGAGTTGCCGGAACTGGCTGGCTACTGTCTGTGCCAGAGCCAGCACCTCTGATGCCATATGTGGCGCACTGCGGTAGTGCAGAGTGAATGCCACATTTTTGTTTTCCAGTGTGACACTAGGCATGGTTATAACGGCCTGGTGAAGTATCTGAACCACTCTCTGATAAGTCTGTTGTGGCAGCAGAACGTTATAAATGCTACCGGAACTGTCCCGCCGTTCTGCTCCATGGATCCCTGCCAGAGGCAGATGAAGGGGGAAAAACAGAGAATCAAGTTGGTTCAGGGGACGTCCGGAGATTAACGCTAGCGCCTGACCACTGGCGGCGGCAAGCTGTGTAAGCGCTGCTATCACACGTGGGGCGATAGTCACGTTATCTGGCTGCGATTGTATTGGCGCTAGCGTCCCGTCAACATCAAAAAAGAAGCCGTGACTGGCAGGTGAAAGTGCAGGAGGTTCGCAAGGTTGATTCACGGTATTTCCTCTAATTCAGTCATAGGGCTATATCGCAATTGCAAACGTCTGTTTTTACTGTTCAATGTAAATCAACAAACCTGGGCCCGGGAACAGAGCTGAATCATAAACCTGTGAGGAAACAGAATGTTATGTAAGATTTTGGAAAATCTTTTTCAGTTCGTCACCGTCAGAGGGGAACAGAGTCATTATCTGACAAATTAATACTGCACAATGTTGTAATGCACCCGAACTATTCGTTTGAGCACTGCGCCTGCTTACACAGCTAGGAGAGAGCCCTGAAATGATCCAAGCTGTATTACAGTATAGAATCCCAGCGAGATTTTACCAGCCAGCCATCCGGCATACGCTACTGGCTACAGTTAAGGGGCAGACAGGATTATGATATGTTGTTCGCTGCCACATTCATTCGGCTCAGTTCTGAGTGAACCAGACTGACCGGCATACTGCTGTGTGAAGTGTTGCTATCATGTCTGTGGCTGAAGTATATGTGACATCTGCCAGAAAGGTGACTGACAACGGCACAGGCTGTGCAATGGCTCCATGACGGCGGTTGAAGTCTATGCCCAATAACTCATCGTTACGGTTAGCATGATGGCTGGCGAGTCTGTTTATTGATGATATTTGTCTGCCAGCCATCTGGTTAAGCGATACTACGCTTTGATTGCGCAGGTATTGCACTGCTGGTGGATTTGTGCAAAGAAGTCGTTCCCTTTGTCATCGACCAGAATAAAGGCGGGAAAATCTCTGACATCGATTTTCCAGATGGCCTCCATACCCAGCTCAGGATACTCCACACATTCCAGATGTTTGATGCTCTGTTGCGCTAGTACAGCCGCCGGACCGCCAATGCTCCCAAGATAAAATCCGCCATGTTTACGGCAGGCATCAGTAACCTGCTGGCTACGGTTACCCTTTGCCAGCATGATCATACTGGCACCATGGGATTGCAGTAAATCCACATAGGCGTCCATGCGCCCCGCTGTAGTCGGCCCAAGGGAGCCAGAGGCATAGCCAGACGGTGTTTTGGCCGGACCGGCATAGTAGATCGGGTGCTCCAGCATATAACGCGGTAAGCCTTCGCCTCGTTCAATACGTTCTTTTAATTTGGCATGGGCAATATCGCGGGCGACGATAATAGTACCGTTAAGTGACAAGCGGGTTGCAACCGGCCAGGCTGAAAGCTGATCTAGGATAGCGGACATTGGACGGTTGAGGTCAACGGTGACGACATCGCCTTCACCCTGTTCGCGGAGTCGGGCCGGGATGTACTGGCCCGGATTTTGTTCCAGTTTCTCAATCCAGATACCATCACGATTGATTTTGGCTTTAATGTTACGATCTGCCGAGCAGGAGACTCCCATAGCCACCGGACATGAGGCTCCGTGACGTGGCAAACGAATAACCCGGATGTCATGGGCGAAATATTTACCACCAAACTGAGCACCTAAACCCAGTCGCTGTGCTTCTTGTAGCAACGCTTGTTCAAGCTGCTGGTCACGAAACGCCTGACCATGCTCATTGCCTTCAAAAGGCAGGCCATCGTAGTAGTGCGCGGAGGCCAGCTTAACGCATTTCAGGGCACTTTCTGCTGAGGTGCCGCCAATCACAAAAGCGATGTGATAAGGGGGACAGGCCGCAGTGCCGAGACTAATCATCTTTTCTGTCAGGTAGTTTTGCAATCTGGCCGGGGTCAGCAGTGCTCTGGTCTCCTGGTAAAGATAAGTTTTATTGGCGGAGCCGCCGCCTTTGGCAATGCACAGGAAGTGGTATTCATCACCATCTGTACTATACAGGTCGATCTGAGCGGGAAGGTTAGTGCCCGTATTGACTTCTTTATACATGTCCAGTGCAACATTCTGCGAATAGCGTAAATTATCCTCAGTGTAAGTCTGATAAACCCCAAGCGAGAGTGCTGCCTCATCACTCCCCCCCGTCCAGACTTGTTGCCCTTTTTTGCCCATGATGATTGCTGTGCCGGTATCCTGGCAGGTGGGCAGAATACCTTTGGCGGCGATTTCTGAATTTCTGAGGAATTGTAACGCAACATAGTGATCATTCGGGCTGGCCTCGGGGTCATCGAGAATTGCTGCTACCTGTTTCTGGTGTTTAGCACGCAGCAAAAAAGCTGCATCGTGAAAGGCCTGGCGAGCCATCAGCGTTAATGCCTGAGGGGCGATTTTCAGGATGTCCCTCCCCTCGAAGCGGGCGACAGAAATATGATCACGGCTTAGAAGATAGTATTCGGTATCATCACCAGTCAGCGGGAAGGGAGGTTGGTAGTAAAAGGGTTTATCAGCCATTTTTGCTCACTTAACTTGTCACAGGTGCGGCCGGATAACAGATGGCCGGTGTGATTAAAACAATCGATTTTGTATTTGTTACTCCGCCATTCATTGTGGCGGGGCGTTCAATAACAGCGGGCAGGAGGAGAATAACATGATTATAACCTGAACATCACCACCATTCCGGAATATCCGATTACAGCCAGTGCTGTAAATGGGAAAATGGTGGCAGTAATAATATAAAAAACGGGAATAGTTGGCAGAGTGCGTTACTATGCCTGCCTGGTAAAGAGCAAAGTATCGAATGCCATGGGCGGATCATCGATGGCTGGGGCTGGAAGAAAGTCACTAATCTGGCAGCCGCCACTGGTGACGCCAGCTACGAAATCGTCAGAAAAAATCTGTTGTGTTTTCCTCGTGCATCGTGCTGGATGGCATTTAAGGGTGGTAGTACTGCTTGCCAGTGTTCACAATCATAATTATACATCGCCTCCAGTGATCTCTGCTTAATAAAGACCACAACTGGCTGTACTTCAGCACTTGTCCTCTAGCCTGAAAAATCAGGCTAGATCAGGAAGTTTAGTCAATCCAGCGGCTAAAATATTTTTTATCAATTAACGTTATTTTTTCATTTGGAATTATGAAGATATCATTTGTTCCAGATTTTTTATATTTATTGAGAAGTAAAGCTTTGTTTGATCTTTTGAGTATTTTTGTATAAAAAATTTGGGCGATCTTTTGTAAAAGCGAGATTGAGGATATAAATGCCCTTCTTTGATGTGTGGAAGTGATGAAGTATACGGAATAATTCTTAAATATCTTTTGAAAGGTATTCTGGAAGCCAGACATGACATTCCTGTCATTATATTCCATTACAATAAAAGGTCTGTCACGAATAATGGTTTCTTTAATTCCATCTAAAACATATAACTCATGACCTTCAACATCTATCTTGATAAAATTAATATTTTTAATTGAATTTTCTTTAAAAAATCTATCCCCAGATACAAGATACAACTTGTATAGCCTCATAACGTTGTGTTTCTGGGTGGTTTTCTAGTGTTGAAGCACCGATATTACCAGAAGTGTTAAATTTTATTGTCGATTTAGTGGTTTTATTAGATATTGCAACATTAAAAGGCTGAATGTTTTTTATGAAATTTTGCTCTATGTTTTTAGTAAAGATAGAATAAGTGAAAGGGACTGGCTCGAAGGCAAAGAGTTTTCTAACATGCTGACTGATTGGTACAGCATGGTTACCAATATTGGCACCGATATCCAAAAAGACAGGACGTTCTATTTTGTCAAGTACAGAGGTTATTAGTTCGATATTTGTTTTTTCGTACACTCCATGTGAGATAATATTTTTTGAAATCGTATCGTCTTTAACACAGTCAATCTTCACCCCTGACCATTATCATCCAGGGGCTGTGAGCAATAATATCTATTGGAGTAAGATACAGATTCAACCAGTAAGAAACTGTTTTGTGGCTTGTCTGGCTTGGTTTAGCAGCCCGTCGTAATGTTGTGCCTCAATATTAATGTCCACCTCAAGTGTGTTACAGAGCAGTTCAACCCGTGAATCTGTTACACCGCAATATCCGGCAATGCCAGTATTTAGGCAATTTTGGATATTCACATCATATTCTCTTTTGGTGAATATATAATGATCCTCTCCCACTAATCCAATCCAGAGTATTTTGCTGGCTGGGGGGGTGGCGCCTTCGCCGTAGCTGATGCCGTTGTTCCATACCTTGTCAATATAGCCTTTGAGAATAGCGGGCAGTGAACACCACCATACTGGGAAGATAATAACCAGCGGCACGTCTTCAGACAGCTGACTGGCATACTCCCTGACGGCGGGGCTGTACATTTTTTTGGAATCATTCCAGTCAGGTTCATCCTCTTTCCATAGAACAGGGTTGAAATCTAAACGGTAGAGGTCGGTCTCGTGAACGGTGAGCCCCCTGTCCGATATGACCTGTTTAACAGCGGATACCACTTTAGCCGTGAGGCTGTCCTGCCGTGGATGAGCCCAGATTAAATTTACTTTTTGCATTCACGACTCCTTTTCAATAGTTCCTATTAAAATTTTCACACCGCAAAGTGGGCAGTCATCAAATACAATATCACGGTTATCGGCCTGCAGGATCAATGGCAGAAAGTGACAAAGATATGATTTCAGTATGTGCTAAAAAAACGAATAATTAATACGATCAGCGGCATCAACGATCACCCTGCTATACCCTATGTAATTCTCCCATCTTAACAGGTCTGACATTACTGTTTTTTAGGTATTGTCAGTCTTATAACTCGTCGGCAGGCGCCGGCGGGCAGCTTAAATAAACTCTGATGGAGGCAGCAGAACTGAACTGGTTATGATGTTCAATCTTCACACACTCGGCTGGTATAATTTTCAAAGATTATGTTTAACGATTATGAGTGAGGTCTTAGGGCAGACCTTGTCTAGTTTTTTAAGCTCGCACGATGGCGGACGTGATGGCGCCTTTGAGGGTATATGGAAGCCTGCTAAGAATGCGCCACAATTAGAGGGTAAGTTTGTTATTCAATGTAAATTTACCAGCAAGCAGGGAAAAGGGTTACAGCTATCTGATATTAAAGATGAGACAGAAAAAGCAGTACGTCTGGTTCAGAATAAACGTTGTGATATTTACGTCTTAATGACTAATGCAGGCGTGTCCGGCGCTCTCCACGAGAAGCTATGTGATCTCCTTATTCGGGCAGGCGTTAAACACCCGCTGATATTAGGCGAAACATGGATAGTGGACCAAATTCTTAAAAATAAGATCCTCCGCCTGTATGTTCCAAGAGTTTACGGTTTAGGTGATCTGTCTCAAATACTTGATGAGCGTGCCTATGCTCAGGGAAAGGCCCTGCTGGAATCGATGCGGGATGATCTGAAAAAGTTTGTCATTACCGATGCATATAATAAGGCTGCCTGTGCGTTAGCAGAGTATAACTATGTTCTGCTAATTGGCGAACCGGCAGCAGGTAAGACGACAATCGCCTCTGCGCTGGCAATGGCAGCGGCAGATAACTGGCAGCTCTCTGTTATGAAATTAGATCATCCACAAGATATGGAGCACTGGAATCCAGACGAACCATCACAATTTTTCTGGATAGATGATGCATTTGGCGTGACCCAGTACCAAAGTCATCTGGCTGACAGGTGGAATAGGGTCTTATCAAAGATGAAGACGATGCTCAGCAGAGGTGGGAAAATCGTGATGACCTCTCGTGATTATATTTACAACAGTGCCATATCTGCACTGAAATCAGGCGCCTTCCCCCTGTTTCGGCAAAGTCAGGTTATTGTTAACGTTCAGGCGTTAACGGCACGGGAACGACGTGAAATTCTCTATAATCACTTGCGTATGGGGACACAACCTCAATGCTTTCTGGCAGTCGTTAAAAAACATCTGGAGAAAGTGGCTGACCATCCAAGATTCATTCCGGAGATTGCCAGACGTTTAGCAGCCCCTTTTTTCACAAAGTCAGTCACGATTTATGAGAAGGAATTACTCGATTTTGTCGAAAAACGGGAGTCTGTTTTGGTGGAGATATTACAAGGTCTTGATGCAGACAGCAGCGCGGCTTTAGCGCTTATCTATATGCGTAATGGACAGTTAACTGGCCTGAGTAAATTAACCGGGACAGAATCTGATGCGCTCATGCGTTTGCAAAGCGATTGGGGCCGATGCCTCAGGGCGCTACAGGCACTCGAAGGGAGTCTTGTCATTCGGGTAGACGAAAACCATCACGATATCTGGAAATTTAAGCATCCGACTATCGGTGATGCATATGCCCAACTGTTAGGAAACAATCGTGAGCTGCTCGATATTTTTATCCAGGGTAGCTCCGCTGTAAAGTTGATGGAACAAGTCACCTGTGGAGACATGGGGATTAAAAATGCCGTTATTTTACCAGCTCTCCTGTTTAAGCCTGTCGCAGAGAAGATCACATTCGCTCAAGTATATGCTGAATCAGGGTTCTCCAGGTATGAAGCCCTGGCCAAAATTTACCAGTTTTTGATTGAACGTTGTGCCAGTGAGTTTCTTGTACTGTACATCCAAATGAACCCGGCGATTCTGCATAATATTTCATTGCTTGTGCTTCCGTTATATCGCTCAAAAGAGGTTAATCTTGCTGCTCGTCTCGATAAATTTGGCATTTTGCCCGGTTTTTTCAGAGAAAAAATAGTGGAACGCATTATGGAACTGGCAGGGAGAGGACAGGATCTCGATATATTCTTATACGACCAGCCGCGAGGTTTACTGACATCCGGAGAAATAGAACGCATCCGACAACGGGTGTTTAATGAGCTGATTCCTAATTTAGAAAACGTATTTGATGATTTAGTATTTAATTATCCAGATAGTGTCTATCCTAGTGAATATATGGACGGCTTTGAAAATGTCTTGCACGGCCTCCAATATGAATTTGGTGATGATGATCATATTCAACTTATCACCGATAATCTTCTCATCCGTGTTAACGAGTGGGTTGATGAAAAAACACGGGAAGATGAAGAACAAAAAAATCAAACAACTTTTCGTCAGCCAGAGAAACATGAGCACAGCCATCCTACTACGGAGCGATCTATTTTTGATGATGTTGATCAGATTGAGGAGTAATGAATAGGGGCACCAGGTGGCACACGCACCGGCACTTTTTTACAGGTGTACTGATAATGGATCTGAAACTCTATGAAAATAACACCCACGCTACTGCGTGGATGTTGGATAGTTTTCTCGTTTTCCTGAGCGAGGCGGCGATAGCTGAAAACCGCAGACGTTATTCAGACGTTAAACAGAAAATTCATTACATCACCATCTTTGACAATGTACTCTTTACCCTCTGAACGTACTTTGCCCGCTTCTTTAGTACCCTGTTCACCCTGATAAGTAATGAAGTCGTTGTAACTGATGGTCTGGGCACGAATGAAGCCTTTTTCGAAATCAGTGTGAATTTTGCCTGCTGCTTGTGGCGCCGTGGCGCCGACAGGAATGGTCCAAGCCCGCACCTCTTTTACGCCCGCGGTGAAGTAGGTCTGTAGATTGAGCAGCGAATAACCGGCGCGGATGACGCGGTTTAGCCCGGGCTCTTCCAGCCCCAGTTCTGCCATGAACTCACCACGTTCTTCCTCTTCCAGTCCGGCAATGTCTGATTCCACCGACGCACAGACGGGTACAACAATCGACCCCTCCTGCTGGGCTATCACACGAATCTGATCAAGCCAGGGGTTATTGTCAAAACCCGCTTCATCGACATTAGCGATGTACATGGTTGGCTTGAGGGTCAGAAAGCTCAGGTAACGGATAGTGGCCTGCTCTTCTTTACTCAGGCCCAGCGCCCGCAGCATGCCTGCACCGGCCAGATGAGGCAGACATTTCTCAAGAACGACCTGGACATTGCGGGCTTCTTTGTCGCTCCCTTTGGCTTTTTTCTGAGCGCGTTGCAGTGCGCGTTCGCAGGTGTCGAGGTCGGCCAGGGCCAGTTCGGTGTTGATGGTGTCGATATCCTCGGCCGGGTTAACTTTTCCTGCCACATGGATGATGTTGTCATTGCTGAAACAGCGCACAACATGGCCAATCGCGTCGGTTTCCCGAATGTTGGTCAAAAACTGATTGCCTAATCCTTCACCTTTTGACGCACCTTTGACCAGACCTGCGATGTCAACAAACTCCATGCTGGTTGGGATTACCCGCTGAGGCTTAACAATCTGCGCCAGTTTATCCAGACGTGGATCCGGTACAGGAACGACGCCAGTGTTTGGCTCGATAGTGCAGAATGGGAAATTGGCCGCTTCAATGCCTGCTTTAGTGAGTGCATTAAACAGGGTGGATTTTCCTACATTGGGCAGCCCGACAATACCACATTTAAATCCCATGCATTAATTACCTTACTTGTTTTGAATCAGGGCGTTACAGTTATGATCACTGTTACTGCCGGAAAAACCTCATATTATACATACTATCACAGCCTGTCTGGGGTAGATTTAATTGGTGGTCGGTTAGCACCGGATTAGTCGGATTTCAGGCTGCATTGATGCCAGTCAGAGCAGATGAGGTCGGGACATAAGTGTAATGCACGGCGATTGATTAGCCTGCTTACTCCGGACTTTTAAATGTATGCAGACGATTCATTGCCCTGAGGCGATTTTGTTCTCCCAGAAATAGTCCGGTACAGCGGGTGGCTTCATCTATAGCTTCATCAATTTGTCTGCGCTCTGCTGCCTGCGGTTTTCCTAATACAAAACCGGTGACTTTATCGCGCGTTCCAGGGTGGCCAATGCCGATGCGCAGGCGGTGAAAGTCCCGATTATTACCCAGTTTACTAATGATATCTTTTAGACCGTTATGGCCACCAGGTCCGCCTCCCTGTTTTAGTCTCGCGATACCTGGCGGCAGATCCAGTTCGTCGTGGGCGACCAGAATCTCTTCGGGGCTATAACGATAAAATGTCGCCATCGCCGCGACCGCTTTGCCGCTCAGATTCATGAACGCGGTGGGGATGAGCAGTCTTACATCTTCTCCGTCAGACTGTAAACGACCGGTGTAACCAAAAAACCGGCTCTCTGGTTTGAGGACCTGCGAGTAAAACTGAGCCAGATATTCAACATACCAGGCCCCAGCGTTATGGCGGGTAGCGGCGTATTCCGGGCCGGGATTAGCAAGACCTACGATTAATTTTATTGCACTCACGTTCAGGATTCCGGATGTGTCATTGGTTTTTGGGCGCATGCGCAGTTTACGCCTGGTGATTTCAGAACTCAAAAGGAAACCGCCTGTCATGGCAGGCAGGGAATATGATTGTGCTCAGAAAAATTGATATTTTTGGCGTAAAGAAACGCTAATGAATATGCTTATAATGTGACCGTATTCACAATTGGAACGACCGTTTATTTTTAAACTGACAGCGAGGCAACTTGGGTTGCCGTTATCATCATACTTATGATTGGAGGCAGTCATGAGGATAAAATATGCTGTTATGCTGGGTAACACTCTGATGGCACTGGGACTGATGCTGATGATGTCGTGTATTGGATTGTCTGTGGTAAGTCAGTCACCAGGTTTATCACTGTCGGCCGGGCTGGCGGAGGACGCAATTTTTGGTATTTTTGCTGGCGCTATACTGTGGCTTGTCGGGGCGTGCATTAGTGGCCGGGAGAAAGTGGCTGATCGTTACTACTGGCTGCGACAATACGGTAATGAGCGCTGCCGTCGCCATTCCGGCGACCATTGTAGTCGCTGAATAGTGCTTTTGCTGATTGTATCTGATATTTCATTATATCAGAGTACTGACAAAGGCATGTTTAGCCGCGATGGTTCTCTTCTGCCTGGAGCCCATAACAGAGAGTGATAAACAGGATGGTGAGCCCATCCCGTTGTGATTAATGTTCAAACATCGCTGAAATGGATTCTTCATTACTGATGCGACGAATGGCCTCTGCCAGCATGCCAGAGAGCGTGAGAGCGCGTACATTTGGCAGTGCTTTGATTGAATCAGAGAGCGGGATGGTGTCGCAGACAACAACTTCATCAATGACTGAATTGCGCAGATTTTCTGCAGCGTTACCAGAAAAAACGGCATGGGTGGCATAAGAGAATACTCGCTTTGCCCCACGATCTTTCAGTGCTTCTGCCGCTTTACATAAGGTGCCGCCGGTATCAATCATATCATCGACCAGCACACAGTCCCGCCCCGCGACGTCCCCTATGATGTGCATCACCTGCGCAACATTAGCTCTGGGGCGGCGTTTATCGATAATTGCCATATCAGTATCGTTAAGTAATTTAGCGATAGCTCGTGCGCGAACAACACCACCAATATCAGGTGAGACTACGATTGGGTTCTCCAGACCTATTTGCATCATATCTTCTAACAGAATTGGGCTGCCGAATACGTTGTCTACCGGGACATCGAAGAAGCCCTGAATCTGTTCAGCATGCAAATCAACTGTCAGAACCCGGTCAACCCCCACACTTGAGAGAAAATCAGCAACGACCTTGGCGGTGATGGGGACTCGGGCTGAGCGGACACGACGATCCTGACGCGCATAACCAAAATAGGGGATCACCGCAGTAATACGCCCCGCAGAAGCCCGACGCAGTGCATCAACCATAACGACCAGCTCCATCAGGTTATCGTTAGTGGGCGCACAAGTGGACTGAATGATGAAAATATCCCCACCGCGTACATTTTCGTTAATTTGTACACTCACTTCACCATCGCTGAAACGCCCAACAGCAGCGTTGCCGAGACCAGTGTAAAGACGATTGGCTATACGTTGTGCTAGTTCCGGTGTAGCGTTACCAGCAAAAAGCTTCATATCAGGCACGAGAAAAACCTCAGGCTTGGCGTCCGAATTAATTTTAGCTCGGTGATGGCAAGCTATATCAGGATCGCCTGTGTACGATAAATAAAGGTACCGAATCGATGATAGTACGATGCGGCAGGATCAGTTAAGAATGGTCTAAAAGTGAGCGATGTAGCGGCGAAAGGTTAAGACCTCTGGCTACAAATCCCTGCACCCATGCCGGAGCCTTTAGGAGCATTTGGCGAGCGGCGGCTTCGGTATTAAATTCAGCAAACACGCAAGCTCCTGTGCCCGTAAGTCGCGACGGTGCATATTTTAGCAGCCAGGTAAGAAGTTCATCAACCTCAGGAAAATGTTTTCTTACTAACAACTGGCAATCATTATGAAATGGTTCTTTCAACAAGGTGTTGATATCGCGCACGGGCGTATTGCGTGGGAGATCTTTATCCGCAAAGACCTGAGCAGTAGCAATAAAAACGCCCGGATGAGCCACCAGATACCAGCGCTCTGGTGGTGTGGTGGGCATCAGCCGTTCGCCAACGCCCTCTGCAAAGGCGGCATGGCCATATACAAAAACTGGCACGTCAGCGCCCAGCATCAGGCCGAGCTCTGCAAGAGTTGACAGAGGATAACCGGTTTGCCATAGATGATTGAGTACCACCAGAACGGTAGCAGCGTTGGAAGAACCTCCTCCAAGGCCTCCTCCTATCGGGATCCGCTTATTTACCGCAAAGCTGACCCCCGCCGTTGGCTCAAGCCTGCTGTCAGCAATCGCCCGGTCGCGTAGCAGCCTCGCTGCGCGGATAATCAGATTATCATCATGGGTTACGCCTGCAACTTCTGATTTGAGCACAATAGTGGCGCTGTAATTGACCTCAATATCCAGCGTATCGCTGTAATCGAGAAACTGATACAGGGTTTGCAGATTATGGTAGCCATCATGGCGACGGCCTGTGATATAGAGAAATAAATTAAGCTTTGCCGGAGCAGGCCAGAGGGACATTATTTGATGCTCCAGCTATCCATACGTAATTTGAGCCGATTATCGCCGGAAGACAGCTCAAGGAGTGAAGGCAGTGCAGGATCCTGAGCGGTATCGTAGCGATTAAAAGTAACAGTCCACTCCTGACCATTATGACTATAGTGGGCGGTTTTGAGCTGATACTTATCATCGAGAGAATATTCTGTTGCGTTGCCCGGCAGGCCTGTTATCCACTGGCGCAGATTATCTATCGGTATTGCCATGCCGGTGAGTTGCCTGAGAATCTTTTCAGCGTTGTTATCTGAATAGTGCTGGCCTTTATTATCAATGAGTTCTGCTTTATTACCCTGCACAGTAAGCTGTAACTCTGTACTTCCCAGTGGACTGGTCAGCAGCAGACGATAATGGTCAGGCGCGCTCTGTTGCCAGTTAAAACGGGCGTAAACTTTTTTACTGCCAGAAAGCCAGGCAAAAGCCCCGCGCGTCTGATAAGAGGTAATGCTGGCTACTGCCCGCTGGTGCTGTTGCCACTTGGGCGAGTTTGTGCTTCCAGCCGGCCCCTGATGTGGGGTTAATGTACAGGCGGCAAGCCACGGGCTGGCAAGGGGGAAAAGGCGCAGAAGACAGCGGGATAGCGGAAATCTAAACATAGTTCGGGGAGGGCTCCACAGGTGTCGTCGTTGACATTTGCTCACGGCTTAAACAGCGGATATTGCGTTAGTGTTACGCTTGCTAAAATTAAAGAGTTACTAAATTCAGGTTAACACTCAGTGCCGCTTTTCATGATAATGCTCATCTTGTAGAATTAAGTACCCTTAACCCTATCAAGAGCAGGATGCTTTGGCAAACTATCATGACTTTACTGGCACTTGGGATTAATCACGAAACCGCATCGGTTGCGTTGCGCGAACGCGTGGTGTTTTCGTCGGAGATCATTGGGCATGCAATAGAGAGTCTGCTGGCGCAACCGCAGGTGCAGGGGGGCGTAGTGCTGTCAACCTGTAACCGTACTGAGCTTTATCTAAGCGTCGGGCAAAAGACCGGCCTGCAGGATCGGCTGGTTGCATGGCTGTGTGATTACCACAATGTCAGCGAGGAACAGCTGCGGGCCAGTCTCTATTGGCACTATGGCGATGATGCTGTTAGCCATTTGATGAGAGTTGCCAGCGGGCTGGATTCTCAGATTCTGGGTGAGCCACAGATACTCGGTCAGCTCAAAAGAGCCTGGGCGCGAGCACGAAGCTATCAGACGCATCCTGGTGAGCTGGATCGTCTGTTCCAGAAAACGTTTTCTGTGGCTAAGCGTGTTCGTAGCGAAACTGATATCGGCAGTAGTGCTGTTTCAGTCGTTTTTGCTGCCTGTACGCTGGCACGTCAAATTTTCGAGTCACTGGCAACGGCCACAGTACTGCTGGTGGGAGCGGGTGAAACCATTGAGCTGGCAGCAAGACATCTGCGTCAGCATCGCACGGGTAAACTGATAATAGCTAACCGGACGCCTGGGCGCGGGCAGAAGCTGGCCGGCGAGATGAGTGCTGAAGCGATAAGTCTGATGGAAATTGGTTCCCGTCTGGCGGAAGCCGATATCATCATTAGCTCTACTGCTAGTTCGACTCCGATTATCAATAAAGCAATGGTCGAACGAGCGCTTAAAGTGCGCCGTAATCAGCCGATGCTGCTGATAGATATTGCCGTACCCCGTGATATAGAAGAAGGGGTCGGCAGACTGGCCAATACTTATCTCTATAATGTGGATGATATTCAGGGGATCATCAATAATAATATGGCACAGCGTCAGGCAGCAGCCCGTAAGGCTGAGGAGATTGTACACCGGGAGCGTGATGAATTTATGTCCTGGCTACGAGCACAAAGCGTAACAGAAACTATCCGTGATTACCGGGAACAGGCAGATCAGGTGCGCCATGAACTTGAAAAAAAAGCATTGATGGCGCTTGCCCAGGGTATTGATCCTCAGATTGTGCTCAGCGAGCTGGCGCATAAACTAACCAGGCGTCTGATCCATCAGCCGACCTGTTCACTACAACAGGCTGGCCGTGATGGCGATATGGCACGTTTACATATGTTACGCGCCAGTCTCGGTCTCGATTAGCTCTCCCTGCTACTCATCCTGCTAATGACAGCTTTTTGTTTAACCTCTTTTTCTTTTTCTCAAGATAACCATATAAAACGATGAAAACTTCTATTGTTGCCAAACTGGAAGCATTGCAGGAGCGCCATGAAGAGGTGGAAGCGATGCTGAGTGACGCTAGCGTTATTGCTGATCAGGATCGTTTTCGTATGCTTTCGTGTGAATATGCTCAGCTTACGGATGTCAGTAACTGTTTTCGCAGCTGGCAACAGGTGCAGGAAGAGATATCGGCAGCACAAACACTACAGGACGATCCGGAAATGCGTGATATGGCACAGGAGGAGCTAAAATTATTACGTGATAACAGAGAACAACTGGAACAGCAGTTGCAGGTTCTGCTGTTACCCAAAGACCCCGATGATGAACGGTCTTGTTTTATCGAAGTACGGGCGGGCACGGGTGGCGATGAAGCGGCTATTTTTGCTGGCGATCTGTTTCGAATGTACAGCCGTTACGCAGAAAACCAGCGCTGGAAAATCGAAATTATCAGTGCCAGTGAGGGAGAACATGGTGGTTACAAAGAGATCATCGCTAAAATTGCCGGTACGGGAGCTTACGGGCGGTTAAAATTTGAATCGGGCGGGCATCGTGTACAACGGATCCCGGAGACTGAATCCCAGGGCCGCATTCATACATCGGCTTGTACAGTCGCGGTGATGCCTGAGCTGCCGGAAACCGAACAGCCGGAGATTAATCCTGCGGATCTGAAAATTGATACTTTCCGTTCATCCGGTGCGGGAGGTCAGCACGTTAACACTACCGATTCTGCTATTCGTATTACTCACCTGCCAACGGGTATTGTGGTGGAGTGCCAGGACGAACGCTCGCAACACAAAAACAGGGCCAAAGCACTGGGGGTGCTGGCAGCGCGAATTCACGCCGGGGAAGTGGCGAAGCGCCAGCAACAGGAAGCTTCAACACGGCGTAATCTGTTAGGTAGTGGCGACCGTTCGGACCGCAATCGTACTTACAACTTCCCGCAGGGGCGAGTGACAGACCACCGTATCAATCTGACGCTCTACTGTCTGGATGAAGTCATGCAGGGGAAACTGGATATAATAATTGAACCTATTGTGCAGGAGCACCAGGCTGATCAACTAGCCGCGCTGGCAGGTCAGGAGTGATTACTATCCGTTCATGGCTTGAGGACGCTACAGCCCGGCTCAGTGGGAGTCAGAGCGCCAGGCTGGATGCCGGGGTGTTGTTGGCGTTTGTTACTGGTAAAAATCGCAGCTGGTTACGCGCTTTTGATGAGACACCACTCGAAGAGACTCATCTTGACGTCCTCGAGGGGCTGCTCATGCGCCGCATTAGAGGCGAACCTGTCGCTTATCTTACAGGAGAACGTGAATTCTGGTCATTGCCGCTTCGGGTTTCACCTGATACGTTGATCCCCCGGCCGGATACTGAGACACTGGTTGAGCACGCGCTGACAAAAATGGCAGCCCCAAACGGCAGTGCACTCGATTTAGGTACGGGTACTGGTGCTATTGCGCTGGCACTGGCGAGTGAACGTTCCGGCTGGCACTTTACCGGGGTTGATCGCATTGCAGCGGCGGTAAAACTTGCTCGGTATAATGCGGATGCACTACAGTTGACGAATGTTCAGTTTTTAATCAGCGACTGGTTCAGTCAGCTGGTACAACAGCGCCATCAGCTTATCGTCAGTAATCCTCCCTATATTGATCCTGACGATCCTCATCTGCAAGAGGGGGATTTGCGTTTTGAGCCGACAAGTGCGTTAGTGGCGGCAGACCACGGATTAAGTGATATCCGCTCTATAATCGAGATGGCGCCTGATTTTCTGGTTGCACAAGGATGGTTACTGATTGAACATGGCTGTCGGCAGGGGAGTATTGTGCGAAAAATGTTACGACAAGCCGGTTTTTTGCACGTCAAAACCTATTATGATTACGGCGGTAACGAGCGAATATCTGAGGGGCAGCGATGATAATCAACAGGGTGTCCCGGAGTTATCGTATAGATGAGTATAGCCGGCCTGGCTCTGTAGTATTCTTGCTGGCGGGCATGTGGCAATGTTGTGTGCTATTTGAATGTTACTGATTCAATTTGAGTGATACCAGGCTGACGGAAAAATATATTGGCGTTATCATTCATAATTATGACAGGCATGACAACTCATGGCGGGCGCGGTCTGAAATCTGAGAGCGAGCGCTAAAATAGATTGATCGTTGTGCTGGTGTGGTGGTAAGGATTTATCCGGATAACCATTATAAAAATTTTTTACTGGGGTGATCAATGGCCTCCATTACTGAATTCGATTTTACTGACGCCTCATTGAGTGAGGCTGCGATTGTAGTGTTACAGCAAATTCGGCATGATTTTCCTGCTGAGAAGGTTCGTGCTCAGCTTGCATTACTGGTAGCAGAAGCCAGAGCCACTATTTCAGCCGGGCAGGCTCAGGATGTTCAGGTCAGCCAGTTACTGGATCTCTTTTACCATCAATGGGGATTTGGTGGTGCTAGTGGCGTCTACTGTCTTTCGGATGTACTCTGGCTGGATACTGTCCTGCATAGTCGGCAGGGTACAGCAGTTTCACTGGGGATTGTGCTACTACATATTGCTCATGAACTCAATTTACCGCTGATGCCAGTGGTATTTCCCACCCAGCTGATACTGCGTGCAGACTGGCTGGATGGGGAGATGTGGTTAATCGATCCTCTGGATGGCGAAACGCTTGATGAGCACACGCTGGAGGTGTGGCTTAAAGGTAATATCGGACCTATTGCTGAATTATTTCAGGATGATCTGGATGAGGCTGAGACGGAGCTGGTGATTCGCAAAATGCTGGATACCCTAAAATCCGCACTGATGGAAGAGAAGCAGATGGAGCTGGCATTGAAGGCCAGTGAAGTGCTTCTGCTGATGGATCCAGAAGATCCATATGAGATTCGGGATCGTGGTCTAATTTTCGCTCAGCTTGAGTGTGAACACATTGCACTGACCGATTTAACCTATTTTGTTGAACAATGCCCGGAAGATCCCATAAGCGATCTAATCAAGGTGCAAATCAACTCAATAGAGCAAAAACCAATTACTCTCCATTAAACAAGGTCAGCAGATGAAACAGAAAGTCGTGAGCATCGGTGACATTAAGGTAGCAAACGATCAACCCTTTGTATTATTTGGCGGTATGAATGTGCTGGAATCATACGAGCTGGCGATGCGTATTTGCGAACATTACGTAACAGTTACAGATAAACTGGGCATCCCTTATATATTCAAAGCGTCTTTCGATAAAGCCAATCGTTCATCAATCCACTCTTACCGAGGACCCGGACTTGAAGAGGGGATGAAGATTTTCCAGCAGCTTAGGCAGACTTTTGGTGTCCGGATAATTACAGACGTACACGAACCTCATCAGGCCCAGCTGGTCGCCGAAGTAGCAGATGTTATTCAGCTGCCTGCATTCCTTGCGCGACAGACTGATCTGGTAGCCGCTATGGCCAGTACAGGAGCTGTCATTAACGTGAAAAAACCACAATTCATAAGTCCGGGTCAGATGGGCAACATTGTGGAAAAATTTATCGAAGCAGGTAATCATAACGTGATACTGTGCGAGCGCGGTGCAAGCTTTGGTTATGATAACCTGGTGGTGGACATGCTAGGTATCAATGTAATGAAACAAGTTAGCAATAACAGCCCTGTTATTTTTGATGTAACACATGCGTTGCAAACCCGTGATCCTTTTGGAGCGGCATCTGGTGGCCGTCGAGCCCAGGTGGCTGAACTGGCACGGGCTGGAATGGCGGTAGGTATGGCAGGTTTGTTTATTGAAGCACATCCCGAACCTGAGAGTGCCAGGTGTGACGGACCATCAGCACTGCCACTGAATAAATTAGAATCCCTGCTCACGCAGGTTAGGGCGATTGATGAGCTGGTGAAGAGTTTCCCTGTTCTGGATACCTCGCACTAGCGGTCTTTATCTCGTTACTTATTCAATATTGGTAGTTGGTTTTACACCTGTACTTACGAGTTCGCTTTGGGCTTGCGTGCTGGTGGCAACAATTATGCCAGACCAGATTCTGGTCGCTTTGTATTATACGCGCCGAAAAAATGAATGTCTTTATCGGAACGTTTACAGAGTCTCAGATATTTAAGCCTGGCATCGTACTATTTTCACTAGAACAGCTTTCGTGGCTATCAAAGAAACAAAGTATTGACAGGTCACTTTATTCTTTTTGTGCGACTAATCTTCGTAATTAACAAATGTTACCTATAATTCATTCACCCGCCATTACAGGTGACTGAGCTTGTTCAGGAAACTATCCTAAAAAATAAAATAGTGCTTTATATGAAATATATCATTCTGTTTACTTATATTATCTCAGTTTTTTATGTTCACTGTCGGGGCCGAATCCGGTATGGCTTATGGCGACAGCTCTCTGACCACTCTACATTTGTGGCACCGATGAACTGCTTTATGTATCTGTTTTCTGACGTTCCTAAGACCCCTTTTTTGCCTTTAGAGAACTTCCCAGAATTGACAGCTCTGCAACAAAACTGGCAGAAGATTCGTGATGAGGGTGAGGCGCTGCGTAATTTGCAGCAGATCAAGACCTCAGATAAGTTTAATGACGCTGGGTTCAACTCGTTTTTTAAAACCGGCTGGAAACGCTTTTATCTCAAATGGTATGATGAGGCGCATCCTTCTGCACAAGAGCTATGCCCCTTTACTACCGGGCTGTTACGAACTCTGCCCTGTGTTAAAGCGGCGATGTTTGCGGAGCTTCCGGATGGCAGCCGTCTGCCACGTCATCGCGATCCTTATGCAGGCTCGTTGCGTTATCACCTGGGTCTGGCTACGCCCAATGATGAACGCTGCTTTATTGATGTTGATGGTGTACGTTACAGCTGGCGTGATGGTGAAGCAGTGATGTTCGATGAGACCTATATTCACTATGCTGAAAACAGCAGTGGTCAGCCCCGCATGATTCTGTTTTGTGATATTGAGCGGCCTATGCGTCACAGGTGGACTCAGGCCGTTAATCATTGGCTGGGCCGTTATCTGATGTCTGCATCAGCAGCGCCCAATAAAGAAGGGGACCGCACGGGTGGCATAAATCGTGTCTTTAAATACATTTATGTGCTACGACGCATAGGTAAGCGGTTAAAAGCCTGGAATAAGCGCGTTTATTACCTCGTAAAGTGGGTACTTTTTGCTTCTGTCGGGCTGATGTTGTGGCGGCTATTGTAATCTGCTCTTTCCACAGTTTTCTGCATAACTGAGGCAGTTTATTTTTATCAGCAGGTTATTATCACTTCTCAGAATATCAGTCAGAATCGTTTGGGAAGTTGTTAATAATTCCTGCTTACCGGAGAGATCTGTTGCCAGCAAAGCAAACTTGGTTGCGAACAGTACAATTACTGGCGATTTTCAACTGAATTGTTTTCACAACGGTATGGTAGTGTTAACAGAGTGCCGATGTTCTGGCACAAAGCAGACTTCTGGCAGTTGATTATTTTTTCCAAAAATCATCGAAAACGGTTACAGGAAGATGGCGTTTATGTTCAGTTTTCTGATACCAGTCTTCGATGATTCTGGCGGGCTCTGGATCAACTGTTTTACCTTCAAGGTAAGCATCGATTACTGAGTACGCCACACCCAGTGCAATTTCATCATGCAGACCAGGGCGATCATCTTCCAGATCAGCAGTAGGTGCTTTAATGTAGAGATGTGGAGGACAATCGAGTGCTTTTAACAGCTGTTTACCCTGTCCTTTATTCAAACGAAAGATTGGGTTAATATCTGTACCACCATCGCCATATTTGGTAAAAAACCCAACGGTTGCTTCAGCAGCATGGTCAGTACCCACTACCAGTCCGGCGTTCATGGCCGCAATACTGTACTGGACTTTCATTCTCTCGCGTGCTTTTTCGTTGCCACGAATATAATCTGAAAGCACGACGCCTGCTTCAAAGAGTGCCTGCTCGCTTGCCAGTATTGCTGCTTTGATATTCACCGTTAATACCCGATCTGGCTGCATAAAATTAATCGCATCCTGACAGTCCTGTTCATCCGCCTGCTCGCCGTAAGGCATACGCACAGCAATAAAGGTATAGTGCTTATTACCAGTTTCCTGCCGTAGTTCGTTTATAGCCATTTGACAAAGCTTGCCAGTGAGCGTGGAATCCTGGCCACCACTTACGCCAAGGACCAGACTTCTGACAAAAGGGTGTTTTTTGATGTATGATTTAAGAAAATCGATACTAATGCGTATTTCCTGCTGGACATCAATGACAGGTTTGACCCTAATTGTGCCGATAATTTTTTGTTGCAGATTCATTTATCACTCCTGGTTAGCAGCCAGCATGGGATATAAAATAGTGGTGGTTAAAGCTAAAGCACACGGTGTTCAAAAGTAATCAACAGTTTTTCATGGCAGATCACTGGCGGAGCCAACATGACAGATGCATGCTATCAATACAATAACAACGCGTATCAACGACGTAAGTCGGGCACACTGACTGGTATGAATATTTGATTCGGGCAGAAATCTCAACATCAAATGATAATGCCATTAATCTGTCGATTTTAGCATAACTTCCCCAATCGGTACGGTTCATTTCTGGCAGGCATCAGGTGTTCTTAAGGACACAGACAGGTTGCTGAGCTGGCGTTCAACCTAATAACACAGAGTTCAGGCAATCGTTGCGGATCCCGTGATGAATTCAGGCGTACAGCATGGCGGGGGTTACAGATGGTCAGATCTATTAGCTACCAGGTAGCCAGACTCAGAGTAGTCATCTAAGACAACTACTCTGTGCGGGATAATATCGTTAATCAATGATGAACCAGTCTTGTCTGCTGGTTATTTTCATCTTTAAGAAGTTTTTTGTCAGTCTGTTTCAGCCACTGACTGGTCAGGGTGCCTGCCATAATAGAACCATTAACATTCAGCGCAGTACGCCCCATGTCAATTAAGGGCTCAATGGAGATAAGTAGCGCGACCAGCGTGACGGGCAGGCCCATTGCAGGCAGCACAATCAATGCAGCAAAGGTAGCGCCGCCGCCTACGCCAGCCACACCAATCGAACTGAGTGTAACGATCCCCACAAGGGTCACAATCCACATCGGGTCCAGGGGGTTAATCCCCACTGTTGGTGCAACCATTACTGCAAGCATGGTTGGGTAAAGGCCTGCACAGCCATTCTGCCCAATAGTGGCTCCAAAAGATGCAGAGAATGTTGCAATCGATTCAGGGACCCCAAGACGACGCGTTTGTGCCTCAATATTGAGGGGAATACTTGCCGCGCTGGAGCGGCTGGTAAAGGCAAAACTGAGTACAGCTGCTACTTTACGAAAAAACAGTCGGGGATTAACACCACTCACTGCCAGTAGCAGCGTGTGAACACCAAACATAAGAAGCAGGCCGAGGTAGGATGCGAAAACAAAGCCTCCTAGCTCAATGATGTCGTGCAGGTTTGAACTTATCACCACTTTGGTCATCAACGCCATGACACCGTAGGGGGTGAGTTTCATTATCAGGCGTACTAGCTTCATTACCCAGTTTTGAAGAATATCAATAGTGGCGAAAAGGCGCTCGCCTTTAACCTGATCGTCATGTTTCAGATGCAGTGCCGCTACGCCCAGAAAAGCGGCGAAGATAACTACACTGATAATGGAAGTTGGGCTGGAACCGGTCAGCTCTGCGAAAGGATTCACGGGAATAAATGACAGAACTAGTTGTGGCACGGTAAGGTTTGCAACCTGACCAGCATAATTATTCTGAATGACTGACAGCTGGGCACTTTCCTGAGCGCCGTGTACCAGACCCTCGGCACTCAGACCAAACAGGGTAGTGACAAAAACGCCAATCAGTGAGGCGATCAGGGTTGTAAATAGCAATATGCCGATGGTTAGTGCGCTTATCTTGCCTAATGACGAAGCATCATGCAGTCGAACAATTGCACTGAGGATTGAAACAAAAACTAACGGCATTACAATCATTTGTAATAAATTTACATAACCGTTACCGACAATATTAAACCAGTCTATTGAAGCGAGCAAAACTGGATTTGTATTATCATAAATCAGGTGAAGTACCAGCCCATAAGCTACGCCTGTAATCAGGCCAGTCAATACTTTACGTGACAGGCTCCAGCTGCTACGACTACTTTTTGCCAGTATCCCTAATAAAGCGATGAATATCGCTATATTGATAAATAATGGATAGTTCATTACCAAACCTCTCAACATGACTAAACCTCTCAACACTGGAAATTCAGGTTTTCTTTATGATGTTGAGTGACAATTCCACGTTACGAACCTACACTGATTCAAATAGCATATCAGTATAAAGCATAAATAGATGGTAATTTTGTATCTAAAGAAAATTAGATATAACATTGAAAATAAAAAATACTGTCAATCGTTGATATAGGTTGCCACCAGTTGTTTAATGTGATTGCGCGCCATACTAACTAATTGTGCGGACAAGTCTGCACTGGACGATAAAACGTTTACGGGTATCCATAAAGCCAGTATGACCAGCCCAAAGCAGAGAATACGCTCCAGCTGATTTCCCTGGCTGGTATTGATCAAAGGGAGGGAAAAGCGCCAGCGAAAAGGCTATAATAAGGGTACCCCTGCTGGGGTTAGCATATCTGCCGCAATATGGCTGAGATAACCTAAAATTATGCCCTGAAAAACATCTGGCGCTATCCAGCTATCACCGGGCAGATTTATATGTAGCAATATCACCCCAATGATGACCGCTAACAGACTGTGAGTGAATCCACGATGGCCACACAGCCGAGCAATGGGTTTTGAGAGCCAGTATAACCGCTGTCCAAGTAATGACCTGGGATGATCAATATCAGGCAGCAGACAGCTCAGTAATACAGCAGGGATCAGATGCCACCAGTCACTTTGTGCCAGTACGGGTGTCAGCTCAGTGCGTTTAGCGAAAATTGCACTGGCGATAGCGACAATGATGTGACCTTCGGCCGTCATGGTGGGGCACCTTACTTATAACTGGTAATTTGTACAGTATAAATAATTCGGGCAGTATTGGATAGCGTACGCGTTGTAACTAAAAATGAATAAAGCCTGCAATAATCATAATGTCATCAGGGGCGAATCACTCCGGCCTGGGTTTTATAACGTACAGGGGGCAACAGAATTTTTCAGGGCTTAAGTGATGGTACAGCAGTAGTTTAATAATAAGCGTGATGTGTTTTCGGGAAGGGGCTACGATTCGGCACACACGCGCCGCTTTGTGTTAAACAGGTTGTTTGAAGAAGTTCTCCGGCCTGTTCTGTTTGGGAATTCAGCCAGTCCCAACAGTGGGTTTGCTGGTATTGGTATGACGATGAGGTTTGCAGTAAGGCAATTGTTGTGCTGAAGACTAATACCAGAAGATAGTAATCTGCAAAAAATATTATAACAGCACGTTCAGACAAATTAGGGTGATGCTGCTGAAGTGAGGCTGCTCTTAGATTCCAAAATCCCATATAGTTTCAATGCTGATACAATACCAGAACAGGGGGAGATCTTTTCCATAACCAACTACCCAATACGAAAAACTGTTTGTTGAGCTACACCTAACCTGAGTTTACTTGCTCATCAGGCCGGATATTGCGTGCAGCTGGCACTTCAGGGATCAGGAGCACGTATGTGGAGACAGTATCGATATCTGCGTGAGCGAATTGAAGACCAGCTGATACTGGAAAAAGCTAACAGCACTGAGGGGCTATCATATAGTGACCTGGAAAGCCGAATTGTGATACCCAGGCACGCTATTCTGCTGCAAATTTTTCCGCTTTATATCCTGCCGGTGGTGGTGATTATTGCAGGCTATCTGATTTTAAGGCTGACAGGGTTAATCTCCTAGCCGAGGTCCGACAAACGTGCTGTTTATGTTGCACACGGGTACCTGGCAGGTGCAGACCGCATTTTTTGTGAAATTGCCCCAATTTACTCCAGATAGTCATGGTGCATCGTATAACTATTACCTGCTATTTCATATAGTTACATAGCTTAGCTGACTATCGTTTACCTGATTGTGAAGTCATCACTGTGCCCGGATGCCTGACATCCTCCTGGAGGGAGCTGTAAAAACTAATAGTGACAACGTAACATTTATAATGCGCTCTGAGCCAAAATTATCTCGTGAAAGTAATGCCTTCTCTAAGCATAGTCAGGGAACAAACAGCCTGCTTAGTGGTAGTAGTTATCATAGATTAATTGCCTCTAAATAGCTGACATGGAGAAAATTTATATTTTTATCAGTTTGTACATTATTTGAAATTAATACAAAACCGCCTAAAGGACTATTGCAGGCAGTGTGCTGCAACGAGCCTTATAAAACTGAGTCTGGCCTGCGGCAGTAAAGAATTATCATTAATTAGGATTACTTACCTAATAACATGAGATATATCTTAAACAATAATTATATTTATTTATATTTTAATAAAAAATATTTTTAATATTTTGTTACAATTATTATATGGATTGGCATTGATTATGATCCATAAAAAAATACAGACTCGATAATGTTTTTATGTGTAACAACATATCGATGGTCTGGAATGGTTCAGTCACATGAAAAAATGTAATAATTTTTCTGCGCTATTTTTAATTACTGCTGGTGTATTTTCGTACCAGACTGTAGCAAATGACTCTATGTTTTCTGTCATGATGGATGATCCTTCATCAGTAAAAAAAACTTTTGAAGGTGATGTATCGGCAGGATATGAGGGGCAAAATGGTAATACCAAAAACACAAAATTTACAGGAGGATTTAATTCAACTTGGTACAATTCCCATATGGCGTACAGTATGTGGGGTAATGCTACAAATAAAACGACTGATGAAGCACGAACATCAGAAACCTATTTAATAGGCAGTCGTTCACGTTATAATTTGACAAAAAAGGATTACTTATTTGGTCAATTAAGCTGGTTATCAGATCGTTACAACGGTTATGCTGGTCGTACGCTGCTGACGGCAGGTTATGGACGCCAGATTTTAAGTGGTTCTATACATTCATTGCGTGCTGAACTTGGTCCAGCCGGACGCTATGACGTTTTTCAGCAGAAAGGGCAGGATACCCGTGCATTGCTTTATACCGGAATAGATTATCAGTGGAAGTTATCAGATCAAACTTCATTCATTCAGAGCGTTTCAGTTGTAGCTGCGAAAAATAAAAGGACGACAGTGGGTTCAGAAACAGGCCTGAATGTTGCAATTACTGATAAATGTTCATTGAAGCTTACCTACGATGTAACATGGAATGAAACTCCCCCGGCGTCAGCACCGATACGCACTGATTCTAAAACTACCGTTCAGTTTTCTTACTTATTGTAGTTGTTTTGCTGCCGCCCGGCTTTACGGGCGGCTGTTATCTGATGCAAGGTCTACTGTTCAATTCAACAGGGTAGTCGTGGTTTTTATCTCCGTCCGAGAAGATAACCAAATATCATACCAATTCCCGCCGCAATAATTACGCCGCTAAGTGGATTGTGAGATACCTGCTGACGGACGCTACTGGCTGCATCATGTACGGCGTGACTGGCCTGTGCCGCGTGGCGGCGTGTAGCACCGCGCAGGCGAGTGCCCGGAGAATGGATAGTCTTTCCATATGCCTGCTCTGCTGCTCCTGCTATTTCTCGTGCTTTATCTTTCGCTTTCTCTGTTGGCATTTTATGACTCCTTTAATTAGTACTGATATTAAAAGTGTAGCAGTCTGATGAATGGCTGGTGTTGTTTAAGTATTGTTGCCGGATGAAAATTATCATCTGGAGTAATAAACGAAAGCGGTTATGACGATTTAACAAAAACAATAGATTAATACGGAAGCATTGCTATGAGTAAAACCTGTTTTTATTAACAGACTATATTGCTGCTAACCCTGGAAAATTGCACATCAAATTGTCTAAATGAAAATTTGCGTCAATTATGAAATGTGAAAATAAGTGAATGGTCAGAAAAGGTTATTATAATTTCCTGGTTTGCGTTTTATACCAGTCTGTATAAAAGTATGATTGCCTCTCTTTGCAGGAAATATGTTTTGTGTACTGATACCATCACCCTAAAAATTATAAAATATTATTCACTAAATACAGTGATGTGCTAATCAGGTTTTAGCTGATGCAGGAACATGAAATATTTATATCGGCAATTCTACATTCCGGGGAAAACAGTCAGATATAAGATGACTATTGGTATCATAGCTAATACACCTGTCCCGAGCCGGTTTAGTGCTGGTTTCATCTTCGCAATAATAAATAATTTATCGCATATTTTACCGCTAGTCAGGCTTGACAATGGTTTTCGGGGTCGACTCCATGCATCAGACTACCGAATTTAATAAATACAACACTGCCTGATGACAATGTGTAGTATTGGTGTTTTATATTTGTCAATACGATATGGGTAAATTTATACTACAACATAGGAGGAGATGATAAGGAAAGAGATGTTCTGCATATCCATAATACATTAAATTATATGATAATAATATCCCTATACCGGTTACTGATAATTAAGTCCGGCATAGTCAGGTGGATCAGAAATTTCTTATGCATTAAATATATTAATTATGATAAATATTATCACTAAAAAACTAATTTTTCGGCTGTGGCTGTATACTGGGGATGGTGAGAGAATACTGGGAGCCAAGAGAGCTGATGCCAGCTCAGTCAGAGAAGGCCTTAGGAGAGCTCTGGGATGAGATAATTGATGATGTTAATTTGATTCTTTTATTAACCGGGCTTGAAAATGCAAAAAATGGTCACTTTCAGCGGCAAGCGCGACTATATTTAGATATCTGATGCTAAACAGCCACAGTGTGCGAAAACAGTTAAGTGCATTCAATACAGGCAGGTAACCCTCATGGCATATCCACGTATTCGTATTATCCATGGTGATATCACTCAGTTACAGGTTGGTGCCATTGTCAATGCTGCCAATAGCAGTCTGATGGGTGGAAAGGGAGTAGACGGTGCGATCCATTCTGCTGCTGGACCGGCACTATTAGAATAGAAGCGTGTCAGGCGATAGTCAGACGTCAGGGAAAGTGTAATACCGGGGAGGCGGTCATCACAATTTCCGGAAATCTTCCCGCTGATTCTGTCATTCATACGGTAGGTCCCGTCTGGCGAGGAGGTAACCATAACGAAGCCAGACTGCTGGCAAATGCGTATTGGAATTCGTTAAAGCTGGCAGCAGAGCGGCAAATACACAGCATTGCTTTCCCGGCAATAAGCTGTGGTGCATATGGTTACCCCAAATCCGCTGCACTGAAAGTTGCTTTTGAAACTGTCACCGCTTTTTTAACCAGCCATTCATGGCCAGAACAGGTCTGGTTTGTCTGTTTTGATGAAGAAAACTACAACTTATACCAGAAACAACTGGCCAGATTGCAACAATCTCACCAGTCAAATCACGTGTAAAACGCTGCTGCTCTGTCAGGCAGGATCTGCTGCTCATAACAGCGGGTTGTTCCGTAACTCCAGGCGAAGGAGCGGCTCTGCACCCCTCTTACCTGTCTGCTTTGGAGGAGCAGTGCGGCTAAAGAGCTTCATGTTTTACAGACAGGGATGGCGGGTCTCGTTTTGCTGACTTGCCCGAAAACAGCAGGCGCAATAGCGGAATACGCAGATGTATTTCATACAACAGTAATGATCCTAGTGTTACAAGCACCAGACCCAGCAGGAAACCGGGCAAGGCGCTGTGAATCAGAGGAGCGATAAAAATACCATAGAGCAGAATAAGTGGATGATGCACTAGATAAATAAATAATGAAGCCCTGACCAGATAATTTATCCACGAAGAATGCAAGTTCAGAAAGCGATAACTAAGTGAAAAAACAACGTTGGTCATTAACAGGCCTGTTTGCATGGAAATTAACCCGTCCAGATCATACATCCAGCCTCCATCGCGATTCCATGCCTGATTTGCAATGTAGGCAACAAAAAGTACGGCAGACGCTAAAACAATCTGAGGATTGATGCGTACAAGCAGAGTTTTGACTGCTGCATATTTCCACGTCAGGGCCCCCAGCACAAAAAATGGCAAATAAAATAGCGCCTGAAAAACTATGTTGTAAAACAGTGCATTACATAATAATTTGGGATCAACTATCAGCAGCACTCGGCGCAGAATGACCCAGATTAGGCCACAGCCAATATAGATCAGCCATAACGTATACCAGTTAAGATGATAGCCACTATTTTTGACCGGTTTTATCGTATTAAGAAGGCGAAAAACCACAATTGCCGCGAATGTCAGCACGATTAGTGTCAGCAAAAACCAGAGATGGGATATCAGATCCCAGCAGATCCGATTAAATTTCATATATGAGGTCATCGTTGACCAGTTAGCGTATAACGGAGACCAGTGCATTAGAATAACTAACTGTGGCAGCGTCAGCAGAGGCACTGTCGCCAGCATAGGGATAGCAATCCGTTTCAGTCTTCGCCGTAACCACTTTAGGGGTGTATCCTGTTGGTAAAGCATGCAGGAAAAGTAGCTGGATATGACAAAAAATACTTGCATCCGAAATGAATGGATGAAGTCATTGAGGAGCGTCAGCCAGAGCGAAGATTCTGGCGTGTTTATCGACTAGGTATGACTGGAGTAAAGTAAGGAGATATGAAAAGGTATACCCAGTAGCATCAGACAGGTGCGTAATGTATCGAGGTAATGTTCTCGTTGACCAGGAGTCTTTATCATGGCTTTATACTATCTGATATCCTATCATAATTTCATATTATTCAATAAGTTATCAGATTAACCCCACTTTAATATTATAAAAATTAACACTATGCTAGCAAAAATTTGTTCAATTTTGCGTTTTAGATTGTTTTATAATCCAGCTTCCCTGGTGGGAAAATGATAGAACAAAATCGTGTTCATATTGTCGTGAGACCACATAATCTATTAGTATTGCGAGATCAAATTGAGGCCCAAGAAGGGGGGTATGTGCTGTATAGAGTAAAATCCAGATCACAAAAGACAAAATTATGCTGGATGGGTGCTGTATTGTTATTTTTAATCAATACCAGTGCCAGCTGGGCCTTCAGTATTGATGATGTGGCAAAACAGGCGAAGAAGTTAGCAGAAAAGGGGTATCAGGCCCCAAAAAGTAACCTCTCCTCTCAATTTCGTGAAATGCAATATGCAGATTATCAGCAGATCCAGTTTAAACGAAAAAAAGACTACTGGAACAGACTGAGAACGCCGTTTAGGATGCAGTTTTACCATCAGGGGATGTATTTTGACACCCCGGTGAAAATTAATGAAGTTACTGCGACGACAGTGAGTGAAATAAAATATTCCACTGACTATTTCGATTTTGGTAACACTAAATTTTCTCCTGAATCGCTCAAAAATCTGGGATTTGCCGGGTTCAAAATCCTCTATCCGATTAACAAAAAAAATAAAGAGGATGAAATTGCCAGCTTTCTGGGTGCCAGCTATTTTCGCCTGATTGGCAAAGGCCAGGCGTATGGACTTTCGGCCCGAGCCCTTGCTATTGACACTGCATTACCCTCTGGTGAAGAATTCCCCCGTTTCCGGGAGTTCTGGATAGAACGCCCAAAGCCACAAGATAAACATCTGGTTATTTACGCGCTGCTGGATTCTCCCCGTGCCACTGGTGCTTATCGTTTGATGATCACCCCCGGTAAAGACACCACAGTCGATGTTCAGGCTCGTGTTTTTCTGCGTGATCGTGTAGGTAAACTAGGAATAGCCCCGCTCACGAGTATGTTCCTGTTTGCTCCCAGGCAGCCATCCCCGGTCATTAATTATCGTCCCGCAATGCACGATTCAAATGGCCTGATGATCCATGCAGGTAATGGTGAATGGATTTGGCGACCAATCAATAATCCAAAACATCTGTCGGTAAGCTCGTTTACTATCGAGAATCCTAAAGGTTTTGGTCTGCTACAGCGTGGACGCAGATTTGAAGACTATCAGGATCTGGATGATCGTTATGATCTGCGCCCGAGTGGCTGGATCGAACCCGTTGGTCGCTGGGGTAAAGGGCATATTGAACTGGTTGAAATTCCGAGTGCAGATGAAACCAATGATAATATCGTTGCATTCTGGGTCCCGGATCAGGCCCCGAGTCCTGGTAAGGAAATCCATTTCAGATACCATATCCGATTTACTCGTGATGAGGATAAGCTTCATCCTGTCAGCGTTGCCACAGTGAAGAGCACTTTGAGGTCACGTGGAGATGTTAAACAGTCTAATCTTATTCGTCAGCCAGATGGCTCCATTGCGTTCGTCATTGATTTTACTGGCAAGGCGATGAGCAAATTGCCGGAGAATACGCCAGTGGCGCCACAGGTAAGCATAGGCGATAACGGAGAGCTGGTTGCAAGCAATGTACAGTATAATCCGGTCACCAAAGGCTGGCGGCTGACAATACGCCTCCGCGTTAAGGATAATAAACAACCAACAGAAATCCGCGCGGCTTTGACGAATAAAGAGAAGCTTATGACCGAAACCTGGAGCTATCAGTTGCCTGCCAATGATTAAATCAATACTCACCTCAGCAGACTATACAGAGGCGCTTCCGGTTGCTGCCCGCGATGCGTTGACTGCTGTTGCCCCTGATGCGCCTGTTAATGAGACATTTCCAGCTATCCATTCAGCGCTAGCGGATAAATCAGAGAAGATTCAGCCTGATAACGATGTTTCATTGCAATCGGTAAAGCGCCGTGTGGCTGCCACATGGCCTGATGCTGTTGGCTCCGGGGGGAGCCAGTTTTGTGAAGATGAACTGGGTCGTACTACGCTCCGGGCTGCGCCACCACATAACCGGTTGTCAATGTATCCTGAGGAGTGGCGTACTAATCCTCTGGCACGATTCTGGGACAGACTGCGTGGGCGCAAAGTTGTTCACCGCTATGCGACTTCTGAGCTGCAAAGGCAGGAAGATCACTGGCGTCAGACTGGCACTATACGCCGCTACATTTTGTTGATCCTGACGTTGGCCCAGACGGCGGTGGCGACCTGGTATATGAAGACTATTCTTCCTTATCGCGGTTGGACACTGATTGATCCCGTTGGGATGTGGCATCAGAACTGGCATTACACCTTTCTGCAATTGTTACCCTATCTTTTGCAAACCGGTATTCTGGTGCTGTTTGCTATCCTGTTTTGTTGGGTATCTGCCGGTTTCTGGACTGCGCTGATGGGTTTCATCCAATTAATAATAGGCAAAGACCGCTACAGTATCTCGTATAAAACGGTTGATAATTCTGTTCTTAACCCGGCGCATCGCACCGCGCTTATCATGCCTATCTGTAACGAGGATGTAGAGCGTGTGTTCGCAGGTCTGCGTGCTACTTGGGAGTCGGTATTACGTACGGGGGAGTCAGCTAATTTTGATGTTTATATCCTAAGCGATAGTTACGATGCCGATATTGTTATTGCGGAGCAGAAAGCATGGATGGAACTCATCCGTGATGTAAAGGGGGAGGGGCATATTTTCTACCGCCGTCGTCGTCGTCGGGTGAAGCGGAAAAGCGGCAATATTGACGATTTTTGTCGTCGCTGGGGCAGTCAATATAGCTACATGGTGGTGCTGGATGCAGACAGCGTAATGAGTGGTGAGTGCCTGACCAGCCTTGTACGTATGATGGAAGCGCATCCAACAGCTGGGATCATCCAGTCTTCGCCCAAAGCGTCAGGTATGGAGACACTCTATGCTCGTTGTCAGCAATTTGCCACAAGGGTCTACGGGCCGCTGTTCACTGCCGGGTTACACTTCTGGCAGTTGGGTGAATCTCACTACTGGGGCCACAATGCCATTATCCGGGTGAAGCCATTTATTGAGCATTGTGCACTGGCTCCATTACCGGGTCAGGGATCTTTTACCGGTTCAATTCTTTCTCATGACTTTGTAGAAGCTGCGTTAATGCGCCGGGCGGGATGGGGGGTATGGATTGCCTACGATCTGCCTGGTTCCTATGAAGAGCTGCCCCCAAATCTGCTGGATGAATTAAAACGGGACCGCCGCTGGTGCCATGGCAACCTGATGAACTTTCGTTTGTTTCTCGTCAAAGGAATGCATCCGGTACATCGCGCGGTGTTCCTGACTGGTGTCATGTCCTATCTCTCAGCCCCGTTATGGTTTCTTTTTTTGCTCCTGTCGACTGCCCTGCAGATCGTGCATAAATTAATGGAGCCGCAATATTTTATGCAGCCACGACAGCTCTATCCGGTTTGGACACAGTGGCGTCCTGAGCTGGCTATTATGCTGTTTTCCACTACGCTGCTATTGCTATTTTTACCAAAACTGCTCAGTGTCATACTGCTCTGGTTCCGGGGGTCAAAACCTTTTGGCGGGCCACTACGGCTGTTTTTATCGCTGCTTGTTGAAATGTTATTTTCTGTCTTACTGGCGCCAGTACGTATGCTATTTCATACTATCTTTGTGGTTAGCGCGTTCCTCGACAAAGAAGTAGTGTGGAACTCACCACAACGGGATGATGGTGCGACGTCGTGGCGCGAAGCCTTCCATCGTCACGGTCCACAGCAGCTACTCGGACTGATCTGGGCTGTTGGTATGGGGTGGCAGGATCTCAACTTTCTCTGGTGGCTGTCACCTATTGTTTTCTCTCTGATACTATCTCCATTCGTGTCAGTTATCTCCAGTCGATCTACATTCGGGATTGCAGCTAAACGGCATAAGTTATTTTTGATTCCTGAGGAATATATGCCGCCACAGGAACTGGTGGATACCGACCGTTATCTTGAGATGAACCGTAAACGTGCGCTTAAAGGAGGGTTCATTTATGCACTTATTCACCCGTCGTTTAACGCACTCGCCAGTGCAATGGCCACAGGGCGCCATCGCAAAAGTGATCTTATAGATGAAGCCCGTATGCAAACGGTGGAACAGACGATGGAGCAGTCTCCATACAAGATTAGCCGTGAACACCGTTTGCTGTTGGTGAGCGATCCTGTCCTGCTGGGCCGTATACATACCAGGTTATGGCGTAATGCCGGGCAGCATCATGTCTGGTTTGATTATTACGACAAGATGCGCCAGCTCAACCCGTGTGTGCTCAATTATGCCTGATAGGCTGTTTTTTAGAATATGCTATCAGGCAACCGATGTATGTAAATCTCGCTGAAATCTCTTAATAGAGAGAAGGCGAGCCGGGGGGACGGGTTTTAAAGCGGCGATGCAGCCACATATATTGCTCAGGTGCCATCTGCACGGCATGTTCCACAAGTTGATTAATACCGATGGCTGTAACTAGTTCATCGCTGACTGGGATATTCTGTGCATTTGGCATAATGATCAATTCGTAACCCCTGCCATGAGCCAGCCGGCGTGGGACGAAAGGAATGATCGCGGGATTCGCTGCACGAATCAGCACATAGCTTCCTCGTGTACTTGCCGCATCAGGTACAGCAAAAAAAGGGGCGAAGATACTGGCTTTAGGTCCGTAGTCGTGATCTGGTGCATACCAGATAATTTCCCCATTTTTTAGCGCCCGAATCATGCCCTTAATATCATCACGGTTTATCATACTGGCGTTGGAGCGCATGCGCCCCCGCGTCTGTAACCAGTCCAGCAGTGCATTGTTATTCGGGCGGTAAACACCAATACCGGGATTGTGCATACCAAAAATACGGGCACCCAGCTCAAGGGTAAGAAAGTGCATTCCTATTAACAGGATGCCCTGGCCATCGGCGCGAGCCTTGTCTATATGCTCGAGTCCGCTAACGCTGATTATTCGTCGCAGGCGCCAGTCAGGCCAAAACCAGGCCATACCCGTTTCCAGCAGCCCCATGCCAACAGATTGAAAATTCTTTTTTGTCAGCGCTTCGAGTTCCGCATCTGACATGGCGGGGAAACATAGCTCAAGATTGCGCCGGGCAATTTCCACACGGCGGGACATAAAGGGCATGGCGAGCTTCCCAAGAGTACACCCCAGGTAGTGAAGCAGTGGGTAGGGGAGTTGCACAACCAGCCAAAGGGCAGCAATACCAAACCACGTCAGCCAGTAGCGAGGGTGCAGCAAAGCGAGGGAAAATATCGGCAATCGACTCATGGTGTCTCATTAGTCATGATGCATAGAAGCATCGGTTGTTGTTGTTTATTCCGGCTATTGTGGCAGTTTTTTCTGTACGAGAAAATAACTGACTGGCGCTGAATCATCGGCCCACGTTATTGAATGCTCTCTGCACTCCAGCTTTTCCATAATGTTCCCATTGCGCTATCATACACGCCTTAAAATTTTTATTACTACTATCAGGAAACGTACACCATGCCAGTGTTACATAATCGCGTGAACAACAATGTGTTAAAAGAACGCCTGCTTGTGGAAACCGAGCCACGTGTCACAGTCTCTTTTTACAAATATTTTGCCATTGATGATGCCGGGCTCTTTCGTGATGAACTTTATAAGGCGATGAGCGCGCTTAAAGTATTTGGTCGCGTCTATATTGCCAGTGAGGGAATCAACGCCCAAGTAAGTGTTCCCGAAAAACAATACGATACCATGAAAACCATGCTCTGGAATTTCCATCCGGCCCTGAATAATCTGCGGATGAATATTGCGCTGGAGGATGATGGTAAATCATTTTGGGTGCTACGCATGAAAGTGCGTAAGCGCATAGTGGCTGACGGTATCGACGATGATAGTTTTGATGCCAGCCGGGTAGGGAGGTATCTGAATGCGGCGGAGGTCAATGCCATGCTGGATGATCCTGATGTTCTGTTTGTCGATATGCGTAATCACTATGAATATGAAGTAGGGCATTTTGACAACGCCATAGAGATTCCCGCAGATACTTTTCGCGAACAGTTGCCGATGGCAGTTGATATATTGAAGGGAAGCGAGAGCAGGAAGATGGTGATGTACTGCACTGGTGGGATCCGTTGTGAGAAAGCTAGCGCCTGGATGCTGCATAATGGTTTTACCAACGTCAGTCATATTGCCGGAGGTATCATCGAATACACTCGTCGGGCGAGGGAGCAGGGATTACCGGTGCGCTTCAAAGGTAAAAATTTTGTTTTTGATGAGCGTATGGGAGAGAGTATTTCCGGAGACGTGATTGCTCATTGTCATCAATGTGGCATGTCCTGCGATACGCATGTCAACTGCAAAAATGATGGTTGTCATCTGCTGTTCATACAGTGCCCGGATTGTGCAGAAAAGTATCACAACTGCTGTAGCCCGTCCTGTATCGGGGAGTCTGCGCTGCCGCCGGAAGAACAGCGCGCCCTTCGTGCAGGCCGGGAGAATGGCAAAAAAATCTTCAACAAGTCACGAGGCCGGTTAAAGATGGCTCCATGTGGTGATTAGCAACAAATTCACCATGACTGTTTACAAAGCGGCTGATTAAAAAGCCGCTTTGTCGTCCACAGACGTTTAGTGAGCCAGTAAAAAACGAGCCGGTTCATTAAATCTTGCCCGCTCTGACTGCCAGCAGGGCATTTTTGATGATGTGACTGATTCTATTCTCTGGTTGCGGAAAATATTGCTTTACCGATGCGGGCAATGGATTCGTTGCTCTGTGCCATGGTTGCTTGTGTTTGTGTGATATAGACAGAGACAATCAATGGCGGGTGTTTCTTCGGCCAGACGACACTGATAATCGATCTGGATCCATTATCGCCTGCACCGGTTTTATCGGCAATTTTCCAGCCTGTAGGCATAACTGAACGCAGCAGTGCATCTGCGACTTTGTCATCCTGCATCCACTGACTTAACTGCTGACGCGATGCTGGCAGCAATATATCGCCGAGTACCAGTTTATATAATGTTTTACTGACAGCTAAGGGCGTGGTTGTATCGCGCTCATCACCAGGTATTGCGCTGTTTAGTTCGGGTTCAAAACGGTCAATCCGGCTGATGTTATCGCCGGTTCCGCGTAAAAAATTGGTAAGTCCTGTCGGCCCTCCTGTTTTTTTCATAATCAGATTTGCTGCTGTATTATCGCTGTAACGGAGTGCTGCTTCACATAACTGTTTCCAGTTCATTGATAAAGGGGCGAGAAATTTCTCGGTTACAGGAGAGTATGCTACCAGCTGCGCTTTTGTGAATTGTATGCTTTCTGTCAGCGTTACTTTTTCGTTATCTGCTGCATGTAATAATGCAGCGCACAGCAGAGATTTAAACGTGCTATCCAGAGGAAATCGCTCATTGCCACGATAACTCACGCTGGTATTATCCGCTATATAAATTACAGCGACACCAACCCGTGCATTCAGGCGCTGTTCTTCCTGCCGGGCGGTGGCAGCAAGCTGAGCGTTATTAATTAAGTTATTAATAATATGTGCATTTGCGTTACTTGCGACGGCAATTGCTGTCAGGGTTAAGCAGGCCAGTTTTACCAAATGATTAACAGACATGTTGCTATCTCTGGTGGATTATAAATTGCGGCCAATATATCAGATTGATTATTTGCTATATAAGATTAATTAGATTTATGTTTCATTTTTTAACAAACAGATAAGTTAATTTTTAGCCAGCCTCGCAAAAGTGATAATTGAATATAAAGGCCATATGTGGGGTGGGGACATATAAGCAGAGTTAGGGGCAGGCGTTTCCATGCCATGAAAAGTTGAATTCCAGGGCAAACCGGCCTTGCATGGGGGTGCGATGATTATCGGAAGCGGGATAGCTTGAAAGACGAAAGATCCCATTTAACCGGTTTATCCTGAGCAAAGTCAGCCGCAATTTCTCCCAGCACACTGGCAAATTTAAATCCATGGCCGCTCAGCCCGCTAATTACCAGGCGACGAGGATTATCGGGCAACGTATCGATAATAAAATTTCCATCTGGGGACATATCATAGCTACAGGTTTCACCGTGCAGGCAGACGCCCACTCCCGGTAATATATGACGTAAAAAGGAAAAAGCTTCATTGCCATCTGTTGCAATGCTGCCAAAAGGGCTGAGTGCTTCCGGGCCTGAGACAGGCTGACCACCATCATGCCGGCATGCTTTGAGTGCATTATCCTCCGCCGGAAAACCGTAAAACAGACCACCATCGGACATTTTAGCCGTGAAGGCGGGAAAGTGATTTGCTTCGCTATAGCGTCCATCTGCCTGATACCATGTGAAGACTTTTCTGAGAGGTGAAATGGGCAGAGAGGGCAGTAGGGCATTAACCTAGGTCCCGGCAGTGATGAGTAGCTTACGCGCCTGAAAAGTGCCTTCTGGTGTTTCAACCTGCTCAATATCACCCCTGCGACCGAGGGCAGTTATAGGACAGTTAAATAACAGTGCACAGCCAGCGGCTTGCGCCAGTCTGATGTACTGTTTAACTGCCAGCTCTGATTTTAAAAAACCTGCCCGCGGTTCAAACAGGCCAGTGTAGTCATCTGGAATTGTAAATTGTGGCCAGCGCTGACGGATTTCGCTGCTGGTAAGTTCCTGAATGTCGGGAGCACAGATAGTGGCGCTGCGTGCTATGTTAGTCATAAAGTCTGACGAGGCAGGACCAAGATTGATAACACCATACCGATGCATCAAACGTTCGCCACTTTGCTGTTCCAGTTGATCCCAGAGTTGCCGGGCCTTTTGTATCAGCGGAACATAGCTGATGCTTTCGTACAGAGCATGGCGGACCAGACGTGTTTTTCCGTGATGGCTGCCATTATTGTGGGGAGGATGGCTGGCATCAATCATTAGAACATTAAGCCCGGCCAGCCTGGCATACCAGCCTGCGGCCGCACCAACTGAACCACTTCCCGCAACGATTAGGTCGTAAATCATTTGCCATCTGCTCCTTTTTAAAATGATTAACCGGTAAGGGAAAAACAAAAAGTACTAGCGACTAAAAAGGCACCAGAAGGTGCCTTAGATGAGTATGATAATACTAATGTTTTTGACAATCGCGTTGCTCGAAATCATGGGCCTCTATTTTGGCAATGCCTGCTTCAAGTATAGAAATGAACTGTCTGGCGACGTCAACAGTTAGCCAGTACGTCTGGCCAATTTCTGTCTCGTCTCTTTGAGGATTACTTGATGGCATTGAATGCAGGCGAATCATCATCGCATCATAACTATCTACGGTACTTATATCCCAGCCTACGAGGGGGTATGTCTGTATGACGTCTCTTTTGCAATCCATGATAAAACCCCTTATAACTTGTGCACGATTATAGCGAAGTGATGTACGAAGTTTGGCGCGGTTCTCTATCGGCGCTCATTATAGCATCAAATTGTAGAATATGATTATAACAAAATGCACTTCAGGTAATTCTGATATTTTTCTAAGATAAACAATCAAAAAACAACAAAATCGCGCAGACAGCAACACGGCCGGCTTATTGATATGACTGTTTGCTGTTCGATTTTAAAAACGGGTTTCGCCGTAATTCGGGTGAATTAGCGGTTTATCGTTAACTGGCCTGACGAGCTGATTATTTCTCCAGTGACCGGATCAGTTTTTTGTTCGTAAGAGGTACTATACTGCTCTGTATCCTGCCATTCCTGCTGATTTTCTCTCTTTTTTTTATCAAGGGGATGAACAGGAAATGAATAAGTCGTTTTGTAATAAATCAGCAGGCTCAGGGGGGGGATAAGACCAGTTGCTAATACTATTTGTACAGGCCTGGCAGGAGAAAACTAAAGAGAAATATAAAATTGAAAAAGGAAGGAATTTCTTTTGAGTCATACAGATTCCCCTTGTTAAGGTAATGACAAAAAGGTATGCACACTGGGCCAGTAATTATTTCTTTGCGCCAGCGAGAATATTGGCTGACGGGCCCCGGATAGCGATGTTACAGCAGACTAAAATTTATTTAGAAACCCTACATTTCAGAGCATAATATATGCTGTCCTTTCGGAGCAGGCAACTTTTTTCCGGTCCCTTTTTATGGCATTTTTAGACACCATTTAAGGGTTTCTCCAGCCAGAAATGGTATCAGCGTATCGCTTCCCGCGCTGATGGCGTGCTCAACCTGCCAGGGCTGTTGTATCAGAGTAATAGTGTCTGAATTAAGGGGCAGGCCATAAAAATTTGGCCCGTTCTCAGAACAGAAAGATTCGAAATGTTGCAATGCATTTAGATCTTCAAACACCGTTGCGTAAGCGGGTAGCGCAGTGGGTGCATTAAATACCCCGGCACATCCGCAGTTTGTCTCTTTTAGATGGCGTGGATGTGGTGCGGTATCGGTGCCAAGGAAAAATCGTGGATGGCCGGAGGCTATCACTTCACGTAATGCCCGCTGATGAGTAACGCGTTTGAGAACTGGCAGACAATAAAGATGCGGTCTTATACCCCCTGCCAGCATATGGTTACGATTAAACATCAAATGCTGTGGCGTAATAGTTGCGGCCAACAGATCATTGCCATTGCGTACATAACTGACGGCATCTTTGGTGGTAATATGTTCAAATACAACTTTCAGCTCCGCAAACTGGCGGCGAAGCGGCTCCATCGTACATTCGATAAATCTGGCTTCACGATCAAAGATATCAATTTCGCTGTCCGTAACCTCACCATGTACCAGTAGTGGCATCCCGATTTTTTCCATACGCTCGAGTACACCACTAATCGCATCAATATTGGAAACACCATAACTGGAATTGGTAGTAGCGTGGGCCGGGTAGAGTTTTGCGGCGGCAAATACACCGGATTTAAAGCCTTGTTCAATTTCATCAGCGCTGAGAGAATCAGTAAGATAACAGGTCATCAGGGGCGTAAAAAAGTGGCCCTCAGGGATAGCATCAAGAATTCGCTGGCGGTACTCGATGGCTGTTTTGACACTGGTTACTGGCTGAGCCAGATTTGGCATAATAATAGCTCTGCTATTCACTATGCTGGTGTAAGGTAAGACGGCGCTGAGTATTTCACCATCGCGCAGATGTACATGCCAGTCATCAGGGCGACGAATTGTTAATTCACGAGGCGATGCAGTCATCATAAACTCCGGAAGTGACGAGTGGATCAGCCAGTCAGGGCGGTTTTTAGCCTGGCTTGCGATACGCTAACTGTGGCAGTAAAGGTCTCTATTATAATGATCAGTCACGTTCAATCCGTACCTTTATTTGAAGTAAATGACTAGTTCGCCGGGTTTTACTTCAAGACTTTTAGCAAAACGTTTTGCCAGTGATTCCGCTTTACTACGATCACTGCTCAGAACGTAAGTGGGTTTATGGTTAAAGTAGTTTTGCAACGACTGGTTGAGCAAGGGTATCAGGGTGCTAAGTAGTGATGCCATTTTTTCCGGCTGAATCTGCACATCCACGATCTCTAAATTTTTTAAGTAGATAGCACTTTCTTGCTGAAGGAATACTGGTTTTGTTTTCATTTTCAGTAGGATCTGTGCCTGCTTTGGTCCAAATATCGAGCCCATACGGACCTTGGCGTTTCCTGAGAGTGTAATTTCATCCGGGTCTTCGCGACCAATAGCAGCAGTCAGATCATCGATTGTAACATCCGCATTTGCCAGCCCGGCAACACTAATTTGCTTATGATAGTGGTTGTGTTTTTGCAGGGACTGATTGATGCGCTGTTCACTGATGTTAAGCTGCATAATCTGCTCACATGCTGCAAGTAATGTCATACATGTCAGGGCCATCAGACCAAAAAATACCTTTTTCATCGTGCTCCTTAAATTCATGTCAGCCAGACACCGCATAGCATGGCCAGAAAATGGCTGGCTTTTATTATAAAACTGTCAAAATATCAAATCCGATTATGCTGGGCCGTGGTCGTATCGCGCATCAGGAAGCTATGGATGATAGCAGATTAATCTGTGTCTGCTTCGCCATATTATCCCGGTAATCGGAAACTCTACTGGGATAAGAGACATCAGTAACTAATGTTAGTGAGCGTAACAACGGAAAAAGATGAAAATCATCACTTGAAAGCGTTCCATTTACCGCATTGGGCCTGACGATTAACTTATCAAGCTTACGCAGGTCATCATTAACATTCTTCACTAAACCCTGATGATGCTGACGCAGTGTGTCGAAATCACCCAAAATGGCCTCTTTTTTATTTGTGAAATAGCGCCGTGCTTCGGGGGTAGCAAATTCGGCAAATGAGGATTTAGCAATGTGAGGTAACAGCAGCTTATTTATGTAAGTATCGACATTACGCAGCCAGTCAAGGATTTCAGGATTTGTTTTATCAGTGAGTAGTGGCTGATGATCAAGGTTATCGATATAACTGACAATATCCATACTTTCCGCCATACAGCTTCCACTTTCTTTCATAAGAATGGGAACCATCTTCTGACCAATCAGCTTTTTCGGAGTTTCTTCATCGTCATTGAGTAGTATTTTTAGCTCGACTGGTATGAGTTTTAAACCGAAGATCATCCGTGCTTTGACGCAAAATGGACAATGGTCGTATATAAATAATTTCATTAACACCCCCCGGCTAAACCTGACATAGTGGCTACTATCTGATTTCTGTCTGGTGGAAAATGCACTGCCAGGTAAGGCAATTGACAATCTGGTCAGCGCAGGGTTCAGCCCAATATGCACTGGACCTGACGGTAGTGAATGGCTGAGAGTTTTATCGTTATTGAAAAGTATGAAGGAAATTAGATTTTAGAGCAAATTTTTACGGTTCTGGTATCAGCATCCATAAAACAGAAGCTAACTGATTGCACCAGCAGTCAGCCGCGTTTTGCTGTTTAATTTCAGACAAGTCCAAGTGTAAGAAGTATGTACTCTGGTTTTGTCTGTCCCATGTAATATAAGCGTTACCAGGTCGGACATAATGAAGTAAAAAATATTTCATGTTTTCTGGAAAGATCTCTGTTTTTAATCCCCTGTTAGGAAAATATTGTCTTTGCAGATATTCATTCAAATAAGCCGCTATATTGACAATATGTTGTGCTATTGGTATGTAATTACAATAGAAATTTTTCCTGATGTAATGAAAAACACGGTGAGAACAATCAGTCCTGTTTCAGATGCAGCAGTTGATCCCGCCGATTGTATTCATTCATAAAAATCGAGATGCAGCCTGATAACATTGTTATTGTTTGACTTGTTCAGGAGAAAAGGATGTTTGGCTACCGTAACGAAATACCTAAAGTCCAGCTAATTACGGCCCGCATGCTGGTCAGGCTAGTAAATGAGAGTGATGCTTTGCGTCTGGCAGACTATTACGCCGAAAATCGCGACTGGTTAAAGCCTTGGGAGCCTGTGCGTGATGAGAGTCACTGTGATTTTTTGGGGTGGCAGCCACGGCTGGAACTCATTAATCATATGCATAGGCAGGGAAGCGCCTTCTATTTCGCTTTGCTGGACCCTGATGAAACGGAGATATATGGGGTAGTCAATTTTAGTAATATTCTGCGTGGCTCCTTTCAGGCGTGTTTTCTTGGCTATTCTTTGGGTGAAAAGTGGCAAGGGCAGGGACTGATGTATGAAGCATTAAAAAGTGCTATTGATTACATGCAGCAGCAGCATATGCATCGTATCATGGCCAGTTACATGCCACACAATCATCGTAGTGGCAACTTGCTGGCCAGGCTGGGTTTTGAGAAAGAGGGTTATGCCAAAGATTATTTGTTAATTGATGGTCGCTGGCAGGATCACATACTTACAGCCCTGATAAACGATGCACTGATAGAGAGTTAGCACTAAGGCGTTGATCAGGATGCTTGCTTACAAGGGGCAGCAATTCTGCCTGCCAGTTTGTACAATCTGCTGGCTCTGGTGATGTGTTAGAAGTAAAGTTACCTTGCAGATAATTTGATAGCTGGAAAAATGGTAAAACAGACAGTAGTGAACAAAAAAATATTGCGAATAGCACGTGCCCGTAGTTATTTCCTCCCGGTCTGAGCAGACGAAAAAAGTTAATACTAAATCGGCATTCAATGGCCGTAACTGGCCGTCACCACTATCGGTACCCTCAGGATAAATATGAATCTGTTGAGATCGCTTGCAACGGTCAGTTCGATGACATTACTCTCGCGTATACTGGGTTTTGTCCGTGACGCAATTGTTGCGCGGATATTTGGTGCAGGAATGGCCACGGATGCTTTTTTTGTTGCCTTTAAATTGCCTAATTTACTGCGGCGTATTTTTGCCGAGGGCGCTTTTTCCCAAGCCTTTGTTCCTATCCTCGCTGAATATAAAAATAATCAGGAGGTGGAGGCGACCCGATTTTTTGTTGCTAATGTGGCAGGTGCGTTGACTCTGGTACTGGCAGTGGTCACGTTAATAGGCACGGTCGCGGCCCCTTGGATTATTTTGATTACAGCGCCGGGTTTTGCTGATAGTGCAGATAAATTTGCTTTGACGTCATCACTACTGCGGATTACTTTTCCCTACGTCATGCTGATATCGCTTGCCTCTCTGGCGGGGGCCATTCTCAATACGTGGAACCGTTTTTCAGTACCTGCATTCGCACCTGTGTTGCTTAATATCAGCATGATTAGCTTTGCACTATTTGCTGCGCCCTGGTTTAACCCGCCAGTAAAAGCGCTCGCATGGGCTGTGCTGTTGGGGGGGGTATTACAGATTGGCTATCAGTTACCTCACTTGAAAAAGCTCGGTATGCTGGTGCTACCGTGTCTGAGTTTAAAAAATACGGGGGTCTGGCGGGTGATGCGTCTGATGGGGCCTGCAATACTCGGTGTTTCTGTCAGTCAGGTGTCGCTCATCATCAATACTATATTTGCCTCGTTTCTGGTCTCAGGCTCAGTTTCCTGGATGTACTATGCAGATCGTTTGATGGAGTTTCCTTCAGGTATCCTCGGGGTAGCGCTGGGTACTATTCTGTTGCCGTCACTGGCAAAAAGTTTTGTTAATAATAACCATCACGAATATTCACGCCTTTTAGACTGGGGCCTGCGCCTCAGTTTGTTACTGGCACTACCCTGTTCTGTTGCACTGGGTATACTGGCAAAACCGCTTACAGTAGCCCTGTTTCAGTATGGCAGATTTACAGCTCTGGATGCGATGATGACACAGCGGGCGTTGATTGCTTATGCTGTGGGGTTGGTGGGACTTATTGTTGTAAAAGTGCTGGCGCCAGGTTTCTATTCGCGTCAGGATATCAAAACACCTGTCAGGATTGCCATTATCACCCTGATCATTACTCAGCTGATGAATCTGATTTTTATCGGTCCATTCAAACATGCAGGACTGGCGCTGTCCATCGGACTGGCGGCCTGCTTCAATGCGGCGATGTTATACTGGCAGTTACGCCGCCGCAAAATTTTTCAGCCTCAGCCGGGCTGGTTACGATTTGTTGTACGGTTGTTGATTGCGGTTATTGTCATGGCTGCTGTGCTGCTGGGTATACTCAGCGTAATGCCAGAGTGGCAGAATGGCAATATGGCAGAGCGTTTGGGGAGGCTGATTGCCGTTTGTATAGCGGGAGGGATGACTTATTTGGGAATACTTGCACTACTCGGTTTTCGCCTGCGTGATTTTGTTGACCGTCCGATTGAGTAATTTTGTTGACCGTCCGATTGAGTAAAAGAAACGCCGTTATTATTGGCCTGAACCAGATGATAGCCGGGCAGATAGCAGGAAAAGCTTCGCAGATTACTAGTAACGCATGATTTCATGCCTAAATGCACAGGCTGCCTTTGCACCGTCAGCAACAGATAATGCCTGGCTGACGATAAAGGTTTCGGTTTTAATCCTAGCAAACAAGTAAATATCTTCAGGAAAGATACCACCGGTTATTGGGACTACCATGCCCACATGAGATAATGCGTGCATGTGTTCTATACTCAAGATCACAAAACGTGAGTTGTCCTGACCGTGTAAGTATGATTTATTGCATGGTTTACTTCAGATTGGCTGGCTTAAGCTCGTCGTCAATCAACTGATATATCTGGGTGGGATGGGTACATTGTCGCAGTTTATTGAGGTTAATTCCGCAAGGTGTTTTATCATCCTCCAGCATCCTGGACATCTCCATTAACCCCTCCATATGTTCGCCGGACGTTCCTCCCGCCAGAGTAATTAACACATCTACGGGGAAAGATTCACCAGGGAACTGGACAGGTCGTGATAGTGTTACCAGGGCAAAGGCAGTGTAGTTAACACCGTCTTCAGGACGTGCATGTGGCATAGCAAGTGCAGGCGCTATAATGATGTAAGACCCCAGTGTCTCGATGCTGCGAATGATTGCATCATGGTAATCGGCCGTAATTGCGCCAGATTTAATCAGCATATCGGTACCGATAGTGATAGCCTCACGCCAGTCTTCTGCGTGGGCCTGTAATGAGACAGACTGGTTTTCAATCAGAGATTGCTTGAACTTCATTGCATGATCCTCGTTTTACAGGCCTGTACTGGCTAACCAATGACTGTCATTGACTAAAATGGTTTTTTATCAAGCTTATCAGTTCGTTACCAAAGGTATGGGGATTCAGCATGTTTTGTACCCCCAGTACAAACTTCCCTTCACCAGGATGGATTTCGCTAATAAGGTGGTGTGAGGAAACAATAATATCTGTTGTAGCCAGCTTGGATTTGTAGTCTGAAACCGCGCAGGATTCTATGATATGTGGGATACCTTTTTGCTCGAGGAATCGGCCAATGCTCATCTTCATCATCATCGAGGATCCCTGTCCATTTCCGCATACAGCCAGGAGACGAACTGTCAGCCACGATTGATGTTCAGCATGGCTGTCGAGTGCGGGCACTGATGACAGATGCTCCGTTTCTTGCCGTTGGCCAGAAGCTTGTTCTTCAGCACGGAGCGTTCGTGCAGCACAGAACATATAAGTTACAGCCGATATGATGATCAGATAGAAGAATAATGGTGTAACAGATAACCCCCGCAGGATGGGCGGAAATAGTAATGCCCAGTCAGCCATACCCATCCATGCATTAAAATTGATACCATTATCAGTAAACATCTGTATCGCCCATGCCGAGCCTGTGACTTCAATTATGCCCATGACAAAACAGATTCTCATAGCTGCTTTCCAGCCGCCAAAGTGATTAGCAAAGATACCAATAGTAGCGTTTGAAAAAAACATTGGAATGAAGCCGGGAATTATCATTACTGGCGCTTTGAACAAAAGCAGTCCAATTACTGCTGTAAATTGACCGATAGCACCCCAGACAAAACCAAATATCATCGCGTTAGGAGAATAGGCATAAATAGCGGCGCAATCGATAGTGAGCACCGCATTTGGGATCAGGCGTTCGGAGATGCCTTTAAATGCTTCAGCAAGTTCAGCCACAAACATACGAACACCAACGATGATTATCTGGACCGCCACTGTAAATTTGAGCCCTGTTTCCAGGATATAAATGACCCACCACGTTTGTCCTGCCAGACTTTGCAGATTATCTAGCCCAAAAGAGAGCAGGATGATAGCGAAAAACAGAGTCATGACTATTGCTGTAGCAGTGATATTGTCATGAAAAATATGTAGCCATTTAGGCAGCTTCATATTATCGACATTATCCTCTTTGTTCCCGAGTCTGGGAGCTATCTTAGTAGCAATCCATGAGGCAAACTGCTGCTGATGGCCTATTGTAAAACCAGCCCCGCCCGTTATCGCCTCAGTAGGTTTGAACATAATATTGGAAGAGATGCCCCAGTAAAGCGCCATTATTATGGCGGAAAAGATAATCGTTTCCCACATTGACTCGCCCATCATCAGGCAGAAGACCGCGATCAATCCGGTCTGCTGAAACATGATATGCCCTGTTAACATGATGGTACGAATGCCAGTAAAACGACGTAATGCAACCAGCAGAATGTTAATACTTAGCGCCAGCAACACGGTATAACCCACCCATGAGTAACTTTCCTGCATCACTTTCATTGTGACCATCATTGAAGTGTAGGGATCGATGACGGAACCAGTAATATTGTGAAAGCGGGATATGTTATTGATGACTGGTGTAAAGCTGGTTATCAGCGCGCTGGCTCCTACTTGTACCAGCATAAATCCCACAATAGTCTTAACAGTACCAGTAATAACCGTTGTGATTGTATGCCGAAGCAATAGATAACCAATACAGGTCACCAGACCAAGTAGTAGTGGTGCTTTGGTTATTACCTGACTATAAAAAATAAAAAAGAGGTGATATATGGTTTCCATCGTCATGACGCTCCGCTAAATGATAAATAAATCTTATGGTTATATAGCGACAACGTCTAATGTTCACCTAGTACACTATACTAAAAAATCATAAATAATCTTAAAATGATGTTATGTGGTAATGATGCCATAAGCTCCTGTCTGGATTAATATGTATCATAAATGTTAATTATTTAAATAGTAACCAAGATGATATAACTATCTAACTTATAT
>ERZ500997.7-NODE-7-length-175509-cov-11.367281_pt1 | contig 175509 bp, 151 predicted proteins | sample MGYA00248826_ERZ500997 | MGnify/ENA primary metagenome ERZ500997 (study PRJEB25958, sample SAMN03398524) | human skin metagenome | study: EMG produced TPA metagenomics assembly of the Human Skin Microbiome Metagenome (human skin metagenome) data set.
TGTCAGCCCGTTGTCATCGGATGTTATTCAGGATGAAATTATTTTCTGCTTTTTTAATAATACAATCAAACTGGGCTGCATCTATAGTCGGTACATTCGCCCTACAGGTGAGCTCTATTTTAGTAATTGCAAAACCTCCGTTCATTTTATCAAGTGATACCACGGCAGTTGTTGCAATATCTTTCGCTTCAAAACCCGCTTCGTCCAGCATCAGCGAAAGCGCCATAGAAAAACAGGCAGCATGTGCAGCTCCTATCAGCTCTTCCGGGTTGGTACCTGCTGCACCCGCAAACCGGGTATTAAACCCATAAGGGTTCTGATGTAGTGCACCGCTTTCGGTAGAAACAGTTCCCCTGCCTCGTTTGAGACCACCCTGCCAGTGAGCAGACCCTTTTTTACAAATAGTCATTATTCCCTCTCTGATTTCAACCTAAAAGTATAAGTATAGACGTGAACAAGATTAAGTATCCTGCCACAGAGAGTATCACGTGGTTCCAAGGGCCACATATGGCGAGGATCATTTATCGCCACCTGTCGGATATCATAACTACCTGTATTCTAATGATGATTTTGCCAGTCTGAAACAGATATCTGTTTGATGACAATAGCCAGCACTAAAATTTTTATTTAACCTTATCACCCTTGCTATCATCCCGTAACTACCATTGCAATAGCTGGTAAGCTATACGCCCTGATTGTTAAAGTTAATAATGAATATTTTTTTTGAGAGAGTTTATTGTGCTATTAGAGAATATGCTGTCTGATAGCGTTCAGATATATAAATCATCCAGGCAGCTATTTAAAATAGCACGGATGGCATTGATATTATCAGATGTTATGGCAGGTCTTACACATCATATTGATAACTAAATATCGTTACGATTCATGTAATTATCACTGGCAACCATAATAACGTTATGTTAACAACACCACCTGCAATGCAGGATAATAACCTTTCTCTACTCTTCTCATGTCATGATATTATTGATCGTGCAGATTGTGATAGCGAATACTCTTTATTTCCGGATCCTCTTCTACAGGCCTGTCTTGATGCAGCTTCAGTAATGTACACCCCATTAACAATATAGTTACCAATGCCAGTGCTAACTGACTTTTCATCGCGTGCCCCTGGTTAGTTTTATTCTATAATAGTTCTACATGATGCATGCGCTATCAGACATAACTTAAACTGTTCTACTAATATGTTCTGGCAATCGAATCTATCAAGAAATATGACTATTCTTTCACAGAGATAACTGTCAAAATCAGCCACCTAAAATAATAATACGTTGTTTGATTAACACCAGGAATTTATGTAATTTTCAAACCCGCTATAACGCGGGTTTTTTTTGCCCCATATGTCCGCATTTATTACTGCCAAATCCAGTTTCCAGCCAATTGCAGTTTTACGACTGAAAGTACAACTGGATCTTATTATTGCGTTTCTGTAATACCATGGAAATTACTATCTGCTCTGCGCGCCTGCGATATCTGATATTCTAAAGTATCCTCTCCCAAATTTAACAATACCATATCAAATTTTAGAATATGTCTGGATGGTTTAATATCCCATTGTGCGCCAGTTACAACATCAGACTTAAACCAGCCTTTACTCTTTATACTGCACCAACAGGCTCTGATGCGCGTCAGAACAACGGCCGTCGCAAACAAGCATGCATAATACGAAGTTATTTCGTCTGGCCATCTTTATTTTAAGCGCCGCAACGAGTAAATTAAGCATAGATTCTGTGATGAGCTTTTGTGAGTAATGTGGGTAAGTGATACAAGTTTATGAATTTTTTGACCATTTAATCAAAAAGTTAGCTATACACTTAACAGAGACCGTCAGAATGAAAATTGCTTTGAGGAATGAGTTTTGAAATATGCATTGATCGGCATTTCATTGTTGCTGACTATTTGGATTGGTACATTTTTTCTGATGATTTAACCAAAATTTTTACAGAAGGGTCAGATATTCCTGGCCCGCTATTATCATTTTATCGACGCCCCGAACAAGACCGATGTAAATCTGCATCACCACTGGATATCCTGACCAACAAACAGTACTGTCAGTTCGGCAATATATTAAGCTTAGTTGTGCTTATATGATAAAAAGATCTTCGCATTTTCAATCAGACAGTAGCTTATAGGTATAAGCACAAACCGCATTTCAATTCGTCAGCGTAAACGCTATTTTACATGCTACATACGAGCAGATAGCCCCTCTGCCATTCCTGGCATTTTAACTGGCTCTGAGGCAATCATCTCTCTATAAAACAAGCAGTAAGACAAAAGCCAGTCCTTTTAATTTCAGCCAGACAGAGCCAAAGTAACCCCGGCATCACACAGTATTGATCTTTGCTACGGAGAAATAGAATGCCTGATTTACTAATCGATAATATTCCTAACGCCATTCGCCGGGTGAAAGCAGAGCTACGATCAGCGCTCCCCAACTATACTGATGTTTTCCGTCAGGTTGAAACCGCCATCTTCGCAGAACTTAATAATCTTAAACATCAGTATGTTGCCGGTGAACACCCTATACCACAACTTTCCGCTGATGATATTTTTAGTCGCCGGATAACCGAGCAGCAACACAGAATTATTCGTCAGCGAGGTTGTTGCGTGGTCAGGGAAGTTTTTCCTCGTGACCGGGCAGTGGACTGGACTGGAATGAACAAATCAGTCACTATCTGCAGGATAATGCGTTTGATGTTAGCCTCAGGCGGGCCGTACCCGATAATTACTTTTCTACACTTGAATCCAGCAAACCACAAATTTATGGCGTCTACTGGTCACGTCCACAAGTACAGGCCCGTCAGGATCCCGGAATGCACAAAGTGCGACTATTCCTGAACTGCCTGTGGAATATCCGCACTGCGTCTGCCCCTCCTTTCAACCCTGAGCATACTGTCAGCTACGCTGATCGCATTCGTCGTCGTCCCCCACAATCCTCCGGTCCCGGACTGTCTGCCCATGTCGATGGAGGCTCAGTTGAGCGATGGCTTGATGCTAGCTTTCGCTACGTTTATCGGCACATTTTCGCTGGTAACTGGCAGCACTATGATCCTTTTGATGCCAGCGGACGTACCCAGGTACGGGAAATTCCCTCACCTGCCGTATGTTCTGTTTTTCGTACTTTTCAGGGTTGGACCGCCCTTACCCTGCAACGCCAACATAGCGGTACACTGCAACTCATTCCCATCAGTAATGCTATGGTCTATATACTGCTCCGTGCACTCCAAGATGATGTTGCAGATGATGATCTTTGTGGCGCGACGCCGGGACGGGCATTATCAGTGAATGAAAAATGGCATCCTCTTTTGACTCAGGCAATGTTTTCAATACCCGATATGGAGCCCGGTGATGCCGTTTTCTGGCATTGCGATGTCGTTCACTCTGTAGAAAATCAGCATCAGGGCATGTTTGACAGTAACGTCATGTACATTGCTGCTGTGCCATGGTGTGAGAAGAATGTCGCTTATCTGAAGAAACAGTGGGCGGCTTTCGTGCAGGGGCGATCTCCGGACGATTTTGCGGCTGATGACTTCGAAGTCGGCTTCACTGGACGTGCCATCCCGGCTGACTTAACCCAGCTAGGGCTCAAACAGATGACAGGCTGGGTTCCTGATACCTGAAACTACATCACCATTTCCCGCTCTTTACATTAAGCCCGGAGGTATCGGCTATCAACCGGGCTAATGAAGCCGGGCAGAATGCAAATCACCTGCTTAATCACCACTGTAGCACGCTGTGCGAAGCGGCGGCTATAGCGCCTTCCCCAGTAGCTGACGTATGTGCACGCCAGCGCCTAAGAGGCCAGGCTGATGATAAGTAATCAAAAAAACCGGTACCGACTTAAGATAGTTACGAAGCCGTCCTTTATCTTCAAAAGCTACCCTGAATCCCGAAGATTTAAAAAAATTAAGAAAACGCGGTACAATACTCCCGGCAATATAAACACCGCCGAAAGTTTCCATTGTTAAAGCCAGATTACCGCTAAAACGGCCCATGATAACGCAAAATAGTGATAATGCGCGCCGGCAATCCAGACAACTATTTTCACAAGCCCGTCGAGTCACCTCTTCGGGTTGCAGGTCTTCAGGCTGACGATTGTCAGATTTAACTATTGCATGATAGAGGTTCACCAGCCCTGTTCCGGAAAGGATACGCTCTGCTGATACATGCCCCTTTTCAGCCCGTAATATGGCGAGAATATTATCTTCCTCATCACTGTTTGCAGCAAAATCAACATGCCCTCCCTCACCCGGCAACGTTACCCAGCGCTTGTCTATTTTTATCAGATGAGCAACTCCCAGCCCTGTTCCAGCACCTAACACCACCGCAGGCTTTTTAAAATCAGGCGGATTGCCACCAAACTGCATAAGATCATTTTCTGTAAGCATTGGAATTGCCATTGAGACAGCGGTAAAATCATTGATGATTTCCAGATGGTCAAATTCTAAATTCCGTTTCATCTCACTCACAGAAAAAGCCCAGTTATGATTAGTCATTGCAATCCAATCCTCAGTGACAGGACAGGCAATAGCTATACAGGCATCCCGAATAGTGCAACGCTGATACTGGCTGAGATATGCCCGAACAACTGTTTCGAGGCTTGGGTACTCTTTCGTTGAAAAAGTCTCTACGTCAGAAATAGTCCCATTTTCAATATCACAGAGAGCCAGCCGTGTGTTCGTGCCCCCTACATCACCCACTAAGGTACAACCGTTCATGATATTTTTACTCCCTTGGTCTGAAGTCTGGACCATCCACTGGTATTAATTAGCCAGCAGGGTTTAGGCAATACCTGCCCCGAGTGGATTTAAATTTTTACCCAGATGATCCTGGACGGCTCGTTATTCATATTGATTTGATACGCCATCCTTATAATTAAGGATAATCTAAAACAGAACTTTTTGAGGTTTACAGCAGATCTTGATCTCTCCGGCCCGGTTCATTCGCCAGCAAGCTGACGCCAGATGAACAGGACAGAAGGGTAAAATAAGAAATATACGTCATCTTTAGCCAGACAACAGCCCATACACCAGCCACAAATTTAGTGCCACAACCAGCACCACAATAACCCAGCCACTGTTATGCAATAACGGCTTATTAACCATATCTCCCATCATCTGGTGATTGCCAGTGAACATCAATAGCGGAATCAACGCCAGCGCGATCCCGAAACTCAGCACAACCTGGCTCATTATTAGAATATGAGTTGGGTCCCAACCCGCTAAGACAACAATAAACGAGGGAAGCATGGTAACGAGCCTGCGCAACCAGAGCGGAATAGTAAAATGAATAAATCCCTGCATCACAACCTGTCCTGCCAGAGTGCCAACTATTGTCGATGACAAACCAGCGATAACGAGACTGAGACCAAAAACGACCGCAGCAGCATGGCCCAGTAACGGTTCGAGTGTCCGGTACGCTTCTTCAAGTTCGGATACTTTGTCGTACCCACTAAAGTGAAAGGCAGCGGCGGCCGTAGCCATAATTGCGATGTTAACAAAACCTGCAATAGTCATAGCGATAACTACATCCATTTTGGTTGCGGCATAACGTTCGCTACGACTTTCTTTACTGCCGTACTGAGTCAAAGATGAGTGTAAATAGATAACATGCGGCATAATGGTTGCCCCCATTACCCCTGCCGCTAAATAAATGGCATCCTTTGTGGGCATCGTGGGGATAACCATCCCCCTGACAAAATCAGCTATCCGCGGCTGTGAAAAAAGTAGTTCAATAATGTAAGCGGCGGCCACAAACAGCAACATGCCCGCAATGATAAATTCTAGTGGTTTAGGGCCACGGCGCTGTAACATCAGGATGACCATTGTGGCGACGCCTGTTAATGCTGTACCCTGAAGTAATGAAATACCCAGAATCAACTTGAAACCTATAGCAGCACCAATAAATTCAGCAAGATCTGTTGCCATAGCAATAATTTCTGCCTGCACCCAGTAAAACCATACTACTGGACGGGGATAGCGGTCGCGAATATGTTCGGCCAGATTTTTTCCGGTGGCAATGCCAAGTTTGGCCGATACTAACTGTACTACCATCGCCATCACATTTGCCCAGACCACGACCCATAGCAGTTTATAGCCATAGCTGGCTCCAGCCTGTATGTTAGTTGCAAAATTACCGGGGTCGATGTAGCCAATTGCTGCAATGAAGGCAGGCCCTAATAAGGCAAATTTGATTTTTCGATTCTCCGGGACAGAGTGACTCGCAGTATGACAACCAGACATAATTACCTACTTGTGATTTCAAAACACTAATGGCTGTATTGTTCCAGCATGAGTATGTATTTTCATGAAACGATTTAGCAATTATAATAGCCAATGCTAATTATTATAGCTAAAGCTATACTATCGACTGTAATTCAGCCTTTCCAGTCTCGCTCAGACTTTTTTCTCCTAATCACCAGAACTGTTAAAATAGCACTTAATGTATAATTCTATGGTGAACACCAAATCGTGTTAAACATGGCATCCTCGAGATTCTGTTTAGTCATGATTTGTTGTACTCTTCACTGCTTTTCCGTTTTCGACAAATTCATTCCATTAAAATGTACAACGAAATAGTATCTGCCGCGAATTTGGAGCACGCACGACATGTCCCACATTTTTCACTTTGCTCTGGCATTAACTGTCATTAGCATCCTGGCTTTGCTCGTTAGCCATGATCGCAAAAAAATCCGTCCGCGATTTATTATTCAGCTGCTCTCAATCGAGATTATTTTGGCCTGGCTGATGCTACACTCGCAGGCAGGGCAGGGTTTTGTTCAAGGATTTGCGCTTTTTTTTAAAAAGTTGCTGGAGTACGCTGCTGATGGGACCAATTTTGTCTTTGGTAACATGAATGCCCATGGCCTGGCGTTTTTCTGGCTAAATGTACTGTGCCCTATCATCTTTATCTCCGCTCTGATTGGTATTTTACAGCACTTTCGCGTTCTGCCAGTTATTATCAATGTGATTGGTACTATGTTGTCTAAAATTAATGGAATGGGTAAGCTTGAGTCATTTAATGCCGTAAGCTCACTTATTCTGGGCCAGTCAGAAAACTTCATTGCCTATAAAGAAGTTCTGGGGTCACTATCTGAACGCCGGATGTACACCCTGGCGGCTACAGCGATGTCTACAGTTTCGATGTCCATCGTCGGTGCTTATATGACTATCATACAGCCCAGCTATGTAGTTGCCGCTCTGGTACTGAATATGTTTAGTACTTTTATCGTACTGTCACTCATCAACCCTTACCATGTTGTGAAAGATGAAGAATTTCAGTTAAGTCAGTTGCATAAAAAACAAAGTTTCTTTGAAATGCTGGGAGAGTACATTCTTGCCGGCTTCAAAATCGCGGCCATTGTTGCTGCAATGCTGATTGGGTTTATCGCCCTCATTTCCTGTATCAACTCCCTGTTCGACATACTGTTTGGCATTACCTTTCAGGCCATACTTGGATATCTCTTTTTTCCGTTCGCGTGGCTGTCTGGGATCCCTGCCAGTGAAGCGTTACAGGCAGGCACGATTATGGCGACCAAAATGGTCGCTAACGAATTCGTCGCGATGATGGAATTGCAAAAGCTGGAAGACCACTTTTCACCGCAGACAGTGGGAATCCTCTCTGTATTTCTTGTCTCATTTGCTAATTTTTCTTCAATCGGAATTGTGGCCGGAGCAATCAAAGGACTAAACGAAGAACAGGGCAACACGGTCTCACGGTTTGGTTTAAAACTCATCTACGGTTCAACGCTGGTAAGCCTGCTTTCTGCCTCTATTACCGCACTGATCATTTAATTGTTGCGAAGTCCAGCCACCGCTCAGCAATGCAGGCTTCTGGTTACCAGCCTGCAAACTACAGGCTCAGTGAGCGAAATACGCCTGATATATGCTATCACTCTTTATTAGTTGTTCCGTGCCCAACACAGCCTCGCGCAATACGCGTAATATATGGCATGCGATATGCACAATGTGAGAGATATGTACTGATAATCAAAGGTGAAGTCAATTTTATGAATAACCGAGCAGAGTTGGCGGGCTGGAAAGACAAAAAAGTTGTAAACCGTGCCGTTACCGTGGCTGATATTGAAAATATTGACAAGCTAAATTTTGATGGTTCCAGTTAAGGTTTGCGATAAGTTGCTCAAAGATGATAGTGGCCGTTCGTAAGCTAAAAAAGCCGCAGACTCTGTGTTACCGCTCCGCAAGAGAATTTCATGAAGGGTTTCTCACCATCGCCAGTTTATTACCGTTAACAGCGTGATAACGGCAATAATAAGTGACCGTTTGCTGCTTCATAGCCTTCTTCGCCTTTTGCCATACGACATGTAAGAGGCTAAAGTATGTATTGTACATACAGGTTGCCTCATAGTTGATACGAATCAATTACGGAGCTTTCTTCCATTTGTACCCTGGCAAAACGCTCGAGTATGAACGTCCTCAGGCGCCCGCGAGTTATATCCCATGAAGCAACCAGGCTTAGCAAGTGCCATTTGACACCCGTACATGCTGTAAGTACTACCCCACCCGAGGATGTAAAAAATCAGAAAGCGGTAAAACCAATCTCGTAAACGCTGGATTTTCTGTGCCTGTCATTCAATGGAGCATGGTATGTAGCCATACCCTGACCAAGGCCGGGAGGGCAATGATGCATGTCTGCACCGTAACATTTTTATTGCAGAGCAGACAAAATACGACACAGCTAGGAAGTGCGCCCATATTTCTGTTTAGCAATTACAGGAACATGCAAACCGTATTTCTGGCGCAAATTTGGCGTACAGCCTGATATAAAATGAAAAAGCGCCTAACGTAACGGCGCCTTCTGACATAACTTAAAACATAAACAAGTTGGTGGAGCTAAGCGGGATCGAACCGCTGACCTCTTGCATGCCATGCAAGCGCTCTCCCAGCTGAGCTATAGCCCCCTACCATTACCTGTATCCATATTGTTTTAACGGCGGCGATGATATGAAACCAGCTCATCAGAGTCAACAGTAAATTGAAAAGGCGCGGCTGACTGTTGAAATAGTCGGCAACTTATGATGGCTGATATATTACTCTGCCCCATCGCATCTCAACAAAAACTGAAATTGAGGTGCCCGAGTTATGGTGTGTGTTTCAGCAACCGCCCCGACAAAAATCCCAGTGACTTATCAGGAGCACAGAATAGTTTTTAAAGCATTGCCATTTGTAAGCTGCTCTAAAAATTGCCACTAATAACCGGATAGTTTCAGCGATTATTTTTCGCTGCAAACAGTGCTAATACCGGCCATTAACTCGCTATGAATGAGCAATTTTTCGATCTCGCTCTTAATTTTAGAGTAAAACCACCAAGTTACACGCTTAATTGATTGTCCATTTTACTCTTTACGGTAATATTAAGACGGTAATATTAAGTTATGATGTTTATTCAACGTAAAGGAATGCATGATGAAAAAGGAATGGTTGACCCCTCAGGAAATTGCCCATCAGACCGGATATACACGCCAGACTATCAATGAATGGATCAACCGTGAAAAATGGGTCACTGCTGCGCGCAAGGGTGTTCAGGGAGGCAGAGGCCGAAAAGTTCTCATTGATGATCGCGTTCGGCAATTTCTGCAAACTTCTTCCCGTCAGGTCTCTGAAGATAGTGGCTCTTACAATACCAACTGGCGAACCGACCCCCTTGCTAATTTACTGATAACCTCCGTACAACAGATGACCTCTGAAGAACGCGCAAAGCTTTCAGCATTCCTGCACAGAGAAGGGTTCCTCGGAATGCTAAAGTGTCTGGGTATCGTTCAAAACTGCTCCGAGTAACTGCTATACACTAAAAAATCGTGGCAAATTCAGACATAACGTCGTATCTGGCCTTAATACGGTATGGCTGAATGGCCGCACGATCTCTGTTCTGTCAGACAGTTTGCCAAGAATAGCAAAAGTATTTGATAGGATCGAATACTTTTGCTGGTAAACAGGTGCATTTTATTTGCTGTGATTAATGCTACTGGCCACTGGCGCTGATCCACTGTAGCGCTCTGCCGATACGTTCGAGAGAGCGGGGCTGGCCAATTGCCTCTACAGTAACGTCAAGGGCTGGCGACTGTGCACCGCCGGTAACGGCCACCCGCAGCGGCATACCTACTTTGCCCATGCCAACATCCAGTACCCCTGCCGTGCTGGCAATGGCGTGATGAACATTCTCAGCGCTCCAGTCAGTAATAGCCGCCAGCTTATCCCGCACCACTGTAAGAGGTTTTAGTGCCACGGAGCGTAAATACTTTTTAGCAGCGTCTGCATTAATTTCCTTAAAATCCTCGTAAAAATAGCGACAGGAAGCAGCCATTTCTTTAAGCGTTTTACATCTTTCGCCTAACAGTGCCACCAGCCGTGCCGGTTCGGGGCCGTTACTCACATCTATCTGCTGCTGTTCGAGATGCCACAGCAGATGCGAAGCAACATATTCTGCGGGCAGACTTTTGATATAGTGATGATTCAGCCACTGTAACTTTTCAGTATTAAAGGCACTCGCGGATTTACTCACCGCATCAAGTGTAAACAGCTCCTGCATCTCTTTTAGGGTAAAAATCTCCTGATCGCCATGCGCCCAGCCAAGACGAACGAGGTAATTCAATAATGCTTCTGGCAGATAACCATCATCACGATACTGCATCACACTCACTGCTCCATGACGCTTGGAGAGCTTTTTACCATCATCGCCGAGAATCATAGAAACATGCGCATAAACCGGAACCTGAGCACCTATCGCTTTTAGAATATTAATTTGTCGTGGAGTATTGTTGATATGATCTTCCCCACGAATGACATGAGTAATTTTCATATCCCAGTCATCAACCACCACGCAGAAGTTATAGGTTGGTGAGCCATCGCTACGCCGGATAATTAGATCGTCGAGTTCCCTGTTACTAAATTCAATTGGGCCCCGTATTTGATCATTAAAGATAACCGATCCTTCCTGGGGATTACGGAATCGTATAACGTGAGGTGTGTTGCTATCATACGGTTGATTACCATCCCGACAATGTCCGTCATAACGGGGTTTTTCACCGTTTGCCATTTGCCTGTCGCGTAATTGCTCAAGACGCTCCTTCGGACAGAAGCAGCGATAGGCTGTACCTGCCTCCAGCATCTGGTCAATGACAAAATTATAACGTTTAAAGCGTTCGCTCTGATACCAGGGGCCCTCATCCCAGTTCAGGCCAAGCCAGTTCATACCGTCAATAATGGCGTCAATCGCCTGCTGCGTGGAGCGTTCAGTATCAGTATCTTCCACGCGCAACAGAAACTCTCCGCCCACGTGACGGGCATATAACCAAGAGTAAAGCGCGGTTCTCGCCCCACCTACATGTAAGTAGCCCGTCGGGCTGGGAGCAAACCGGGTTTTGATTTTCATTAACTATTGCCTTTTACATGTTAAACCGGATCGCGGCCGGTTCAGCAGTGAGAAATTATAACATGGGTAGCATTCTACCATCTGCCATCGAATCCTCAATGCCAGCCACAGCCTGACAAGGCGCTGATTATCGACGCAAACCTGGGCGCTTCCAGAATTAACTATACTCTGTTTAAATTTAAATCGAACGCACTGTTTTGAATCAAAAAGCGTTGACTCACCTTCAACTATCCCTATAATGCAGCACCACACAGCGGGTGATTAGCTCAGCTGGGAGAGCACCTCCCTTACAAGGAGGGGGTCGGCGGTTCGATCCCGTCATCACCCACCACTTCGGGTCGTTAGCTCAGTTGGTAGAGCAGTTGACTTTTAATCAATTGGTCGCAGGTTCGAATCCTGCACGACCCACCACCATGCCCCATCGCAAGTAATCCCCTGGTCCAAAACACAGCGTTCTCAGCATCGGCTTGTTAGCCTGGAAACCAGCGTAATACCCCCCTGCTCAATCAAAATCTGGAATCACAATACCAATTTATGCAGTAATTAAGAGCATCCCCGTTGCCCTATGGCTAAATTTTCTATTGATTTCTGTTGATATAGTATTGTAGTCAGGCCGTTCACTGGCGTAATGCTTTGCAGACAGACATCCCTCTTTCAATAAACCAGGTGCTAACGATGAGAATGCTTCGCCTTGATCCAATGATGGTCAAACTGATACTGACCGTGCTACTGGCCAGCATATTTCCTGCACGAGGAGCTTTTGTTCCGCTGTTTGCATGGCTGACAACAGCTGCAATAGCGCTGCTATTTTTTATGCATGGAGCTAAGCTCTCGCGGGATAAAATTATTGCCGGCAGTAGTCACTGGCGCCTGCACTTATGGATTATGCTGAGTACTTTTGTCTTATTTCCGCTTATCGGACTACTGCTGCTATGGTGGCATCCGGTCGATGTTACTATTGAAATCTATAACGGTTTTCTCTTTCTCTGTATCCTGCCCGCCACAGTTCAGTCTGCCATCGCTTTTACCTCGATCGCGGGGGGCAATGTGGCGGCTGCAATATGCAGCGCCTCAGCCTCCAGTTTACTCGGCGTGTTCATCTCTCCACTTCTGGTCAAAGTAGTTATGGATACTAACAGTAGTGGCGATAATACAGCAGGGCTGGAGCAGACTGGCAAAATCGTGCTGCAATTGCTGGTCCCTTTCATTGCCGGCCATCTGGCTCGTCCGCTGATAAGCGGATGGATTAAACATCATCGCTCTCTGGCCGGGGAAATCAATCAGACGTCTATTCTTCTGGTGGTTTACACTGCCTTTAGTGAAGCTGTCGTTAATGGTATCTGGCATCAGATCAATACTCATACGCTGCTTTGGATTGTAGCCGGCAGCCTGTTACTGCTGTTTGTGATTTTGAGTATTAACCTGGCTTTCGCCCGGTTATTCAACTTCAATCGCGCCGACGAGATAACCATTATTTTTTGCGGATCGAAAAAGAGCCTAGCAAATGGTGTGCCAATGGCAAATATTCTCTTCCCAGCCGCGACTGTCGGGATTATCCTGCTGCCGCTGATGATCTTTCACCAGATGCAGTTGATGATATGCTCATATATTGCCGGGCGTTATAAAAAACAGGGAGAACGAATGGCCGCCAGCAGGAAAACGTCATCGATTCCATCTCAAGAGTAACGTTAACTACGGCAGGAAGGCGGAAAACCAGAGAATGGTACAGACAGAAGTTATAATTGATAAGGCGTATTTAGCCGTCCAGCAGATGAATCATTTCAGCTTCATCAATAATCGCTATCCCCAGCTCTTGTGCTTTAGTCAGTTTGGAGCCCGCATTTTCCCCGGCTATTACAAGGTCAGTTTTAGCTGATACGCTGCTGCTGACTTTCGCCCCCAGCGCCTTCAGCCGCGCTTTAGCTTCGTCGCGTGACATCACATCCAGTGTCCCCGTCAAAACAATGGTTTTACCTGAGAAAAATAAATCTATTATTTCAGGTTTGATAACGTCTGGCGCCGGCCAGTGAATACCAATCTCCTCCACCAGCTGGCGAATAACATCGCAATTACTTGTTTCCTGCATAAAATGGTGCACGTGGCTGGCAACTACCTCCCCTACATCCTGTACTAACATTAACGATTCGGTTGAGGCAGACATCACTTCATCGAGCGTGCCAAAATGTGCAGCGAGATTTTGTGCTGTCGTCTCGCCAACTTCCCGAATACCGAGCGCATAGAGAAAGCGTGCAAATGTTGTCGTTCTGGCGCTTTCGAGCGCACTAATGATATTTTTTGCCGACTTCGGCCCCATACGTTCCAGACCAGTTAGCTGTTCTGGCGTCAGGCGGAAGAGATCGGCGGGGGTTTTGACGTACTCTTTTGCAACCAGCTGATCGATGATTTTGTCCCCCATGCCATCAACATCTAATGCCCGGCGCGAAACAAAATGCTTGAGCGCCTCTTTACGCTGGGCGCCACAGATAAGGCCCCCCGTACAACGAGTGACCGCTTCGCCCGCTACACGTTCAACATCTGAACCACAGACGGGACAATGAAGCGGGAAAACTATCTCCTGAGATGAGTCAGATCTCGCCGTTTCAATCACACTGGTTATCTGCGGAATCACATCACCCGCTCGGCGCACAGTTACCTGATCACCAATACGCAATTTAAGGCGCGTAATCTCATCGGCATTGTGCAAAGTCGCATTACTTACCATCACCCCTGCTACCAGTACAGGCTCCAGACGCGCTACCGGCGTGATAGCACCAGTACGCCCAACCTGAAACTCCACATCACGCACGGTAGTTATCTGCTCCTGAGCAGGAAACTTAAGCGCCATTGCCCAACGGGGGGCTCTGGCAACAAAGCCCAGCTGATCTCGTTGTGCCTGAGAGTCAACCTTAACCACCACACCGTCAATATCGAAGCCAAGCTGAAGGCGGCTGGCTTTCATCTGTTCATAAAACTCCAGCACCTGTTGATTATCATGGCATAGTTGAATGTGGTCGCTAACAGGCAACCCCCACGATTTCAGCAGGTGCAGACTCTGCCAGTGGCTGGAGGGTAACTTTCCCCCTTCCAGCAGACCAAAACCATAGCAGAAAAAGCTTAACGGACGTTTTGCAGTGATACGGGGGTCAAGCTGGCGTAATGACCCCGCCGCCGCATTACGTGGATTAGCAAAGACCTTATCACCACTGATACGTGCCTGCTGATTTAGCTTTTCGAACCCAGCCTGAGGCATAAAAACTTCACCACGCACTTCCAGCCGGGCTGGAATACCATCACCCTGCAACCGTAGTGGGATAGCACGAATGGTACGCACATTAGCAGTGATATCCTCACCCATTTTCCCATCGCCGCGAGTAGCTGCCCGAACAAAAACACCATCCTCAAAAAGCAGGCTTACTGCCAGGCCATCCAGTTTAAGCTCACAACAGAAGGTTATCGCTTCACTGCTACGCAGACGGTCCCGTATACGTTTGGTAAACGCCAGAAAACTTTCTTCATCGAACCCATTTTCCAGTGATAGCATTGGCACTTCATGTCGTATCTGGCCGAACACTTTCAACGGTGCATTGCCAACGCGCTGAGTGGGAGAATCACTGGTAATCAGCTCGGGATGCTTCGCTTCTAGCTCGCGCAGTTCTGCCATCAGCCGATCATATTCGGCATCAGGGACTTCCGGCGCATCCAGAACATGGTACTGATAGTCATAATGATTAAGCGTGGTACACAGTAGCCTGATCTTATCACTCAAAGATTGCATAATGCCTCATCAGGGGATGAAAAAAACGCAGGATGGGGATTCTGTTAATCAGAATGAGGCCCGGAGCGCTTGCCAGCAGTTTCCATCAGGCCACGAATACGTGATTTATAAGTTTCCAGTTTTTGCGGCGTCATCATCCGGCGCTCATCATCAAGGACCACCCCCCCAACATCATCGGCAATGCGCTGGGCAGATTGTAACATTAGTTTAAAATTCTGACTGGCATCCCCGTAACAGGGAATTAACATAAAGATTGATACACCGGGGGTACTAAACTCTGCCATATTATCGGGGTCGAGTGAACCCGGTTTTACCATATTTGCCAGACTGAATAGTACCGGGCCATTGCCAGCAGGATTAACATGACGGTGGAAAATATTCATTTCGCCAAACTGGAAGCCGGCCTGCAAAATGCCTTGTAACAATGTTTCACCATTTAGCCTGCCACCAACATGAGCTGCAACATGCAGCACCAGCACGACTTCCCCATCACCTGTCGTCGCCTGGAGCTCCCCGTGCGGTAGCGCTTCTTCTGGTGATCCTGATGACAAAATCGCTGATTCACTCTGCTGACTAGCCGGCAATTTTGGCGGCGATTCTGAGTATATCTGCTGATTTGTTCCCGATTTTTGCTCTGCTACATATTCTGACCGAGGGTTAACCGGCGGACCAAATGAACTCTGGCACACCTGAGAACTTTCTTCAGAATCAACCGATGACGGCATTTTATCAGAAGGCGCAGCATGACCCCCGCCACTATTCTGCCCATGTACAGATGTTGCAGAATCCGCTGGTGTCCGCCTGGAGCGCGGAGCAACGTCACCGGAACAGAATTGCTCATCGACATTAGGGTTGTTCGGTTCTATGCGTTTGTGGGGACGATCACGAAAAACAGATGAACGCTCCCCACGGCTCATCCACAAGCCGTGAAGTAGCAGTGCAACTATGGCGATCGCACCAACAACAATCAATATTAGACGCAAATCCTGCATCACTGTATTCTCTGTTGTCCCAGTATCTTGCCACCACGGCAGACTTTATCCTTTTACTGTATTTGTCTGGGTTAATAAGTGCAAGTCTGCGAACTATTTTCTAACGAATTAGTTCATCTTTACACTCGTTATAGCGATTTATGAGAGCAAGACAATGATTATACCGTAAAACATGAATGATGATACTTATCAACAAACTCATCATTCATTATAAAGGAGAAGCTGTTCTGATGTTTTATCCCGGCAATTCTGCATCAAAAAATGGCGCACACTACTTCGCTCAAGGCTGGCAGCTCATCCGGCTGCCCGGAATACGCCGGTTTGTGCTGTTACCTCTGCTCATTAACAGCATCCTGATGGGCGGTGCTTTCATCTGGCTATTCCACCAACTTCATGACTGGCTCCCGCGCCTTATGTCACACATTCCAGGCTGGTTACAATGGCTTAGCTATTTGTTATGGCCGCTAACAGTTATCTCTATCATATTAATATTTAGTTACTTTTTTTCTACAATAGCAAACTGGATTGCAGCCCCTTTTTGTGGATTATTAGCGGAACGACTAGAAGAACAATTAATCGGTTCGCCAATGCCAGAAAGTAGCTGGGGAGCCCTTATCAACGATGTACCACGAATAATGCAGCGGGAGTGGCAAAAATTAGCGCGGTACTTACCACGTGCAGTGCTACTATTTTTGCTATATTTCGTTCCTGGCATTGGCCAGAGCCTGGCGCCCGTTCTGTGGTTTCTGTTTAACGCCTGGATGTTGTCGATTCAGTACCTTGATTATCCCTTCGATAATCATAAAGTAAGCTTCTCCACTATGCGCAGATCACTATATCAGCGTAAAAGCGATACCATGCAATTCGGTGCGTTAGTGGGGCTTTTTACGATGATTCCCATTCTTAATCTGGTGATTATGCCAATAGCAGTGTGCGGTGCCACAGCAATGTGGGTAGACAACTATCGTGCTCAATTTAAATAACGGACATTTTCTCTGGCACCAGACGCTTTTTTAAGAGCCGAGGGATAAAAATCGTCTTTTGCCATAAACTCCCGGCAACAAAATCACTCACGTCGATAATGCAAATTATCGGCAGAAATAATTCCGGGATTAGCATCAGACAATCATCGAGTCAAAATAACAACTGTATCAACAAATGATCAGCTATACAGTTATTCCGGCGATACACATTTTATACCTTTTTATCACTTCCACTAGCAGCCTGAAGCAGTATGCTTAAAAGATTTTTAATTATTTGCTAAATCTAAGGGCAGCCATGAGCAAAATTTATAAAGATAATTCATTCACAATAGGTCATACACCGCTGGTCCGGCTTAATCGTATCGGTAATGGAAACATTCTGGCTAAAGTGGAATCCCGTAATCCAAGTTTTAGCGTAAAATGTCGTATTGGCACCAACATGATATGGGATGCCGAGAAACGTGGCCTCCTGAAACCTAATGTAGAACTCATTGAGCCCACCAGCGGCAATACCGGAATTGCATTGGCTTATGTTGCCGCCGCGCGCGGTTACAAGTTAACACTGACGATGCCAGAAACCATGAGTCTGGAACGGCGTAAATTGCTTAAAGCGTTAGGCGCAAATTTGGTGCTGACAGAAGGCAGTAAAGGTATGAAAGGTGCTATTGCCAAAGCAGAAGAATTACTAGCAGAAGATCCCCACAATCGTCATATACTTCAGCAATTTAGCAATCCAGCCAATCCTGAAATTCATGAAAAAACCACTGGACCTGAAATATGGAACGATACTGACGGTAATGTTGATATTTTTGTTAGCGGAGTAGGCACAGGCGGCACATTGACTGGCGTCAGCCGTTACCTGAAAAATAGTAAAGGGAAAAAGGATCTCATCACCGTCGCGGTAGAGCCAGCAGATTCACCTGTCATTACCCAGACGCTGGCCGGTGAGGAGATCAGACCGGGGCCCCATCTGATGCAGGGGCTGGGTGCTGGCTTTATTCCCGACAACCTTGATTTAAATTTGGTAGATAAAGTTATTACTGTTACTAATGAAGAGGCGATGATAGTGGCACGACGTCTGATGAAAGAAGAAGGGATTTTAGCAGGCATTTCCTCTGGTGCCGCCTTAGCAGCAGCGCTGAAGCTACAGGAAGAAAGCAGTTTTGCCAGCAAAAATATCGTTGTCATCCTCCCCTCCTCTGGTGAACGCTACCTGAGCACAGCGCTCTTTACAGAGGAACATACATAAGAAACTGCCGCCAATGGCGCAAACTACTGTGCTAATAAATCTAATGCGATTTGAGCAGAAATCCTAAACAGATCTCTACCTGTGAGAAACATCATAACAACGCCCGAACAACCAGTATGTCGTATTGCAGACTGTCCCAACCCGGCCATAGTTAAGTTAAAAAGCACACTAAAGTGTGCTTTTTAACGTTACATCGAGGTTATGCGGCCATTTATGTCGCTATATACTACCAATGCAACGTAGTTAAGCAGGTATCAATCCGGATCAATTTACTTTAGGCCTGAAAATGGTTTAGTATAAGGAATTAATATGATTTAAACGATTTAATGCCTTCGGTCTGTAAATTTTCCTGCATAATTATAAAATACTCATGACTGAAGCGTGGCGGAATGTTAAGCACGACTTAGTTGTATACCATTCTCTCAAGCCAGCAGTTGCGTTATGCTTTGCATGACAGAATGTAACAATAAGGGTAGTGCATGATTACTATGAACCTAAGCCTGCGAGACGTTATTTATAACCGCCAGCCTGATCGTAATCGATGTTGGAGATATCCATTCTGCTTGATATCTGTCTCCAGTGTCGTTCCTGCCATGACGCATAATGACAGATAAATTATCTTTTATGAATCTGGCACCGGACTTACATTACATTTTCAACACCTAACTACTTACCCGGAAAACATAATGTTCGAAAAACAAGTAACTATCACTGCTCCTAACGGTTTACATACGCGGCCAGCTGCTAAGTTCGTTCAAGAAGCAAAAACGTTTAAATCAGAAATAACCGTCACTTGTAACGGTAAACCTGTCAGTGCTAAAAGTTTGTTTAAGCTACAAACGCTCGGCCTGACGCAGGGTACTCAGATAACCCTTTGTGCAGATGGTGAAGATGAGCAGAAGGCAGTTGAACATCTGGTTAAACTGATGTCAGAGCTGGAGTAAATTTCGGCCTGGCTCAGCGGTTATCGCAAACCTGGCGGGTTAGCGCCCTGAATTTGTCACCCGCGGACTCCTTCGTCCGCGGCTTCGCTTTAGTTATACGGTTACTGATAACAATGCTTCCGGCCAGTCACACGCGGCTGTGTAGTTTAGCTTTGCTAGCTGGCATAATTAAGTGATTCTCAGGTTTATCAAAGGTAAGGTTATGGTTTCAGGAATTTTAGCATCTCCGGGTATGGCTTTTGGCAAAGCGTTACTGCTGAAAGAAGAAGAAATCATCATCAATAATAAAAAAATAACACCCATACAGGCTGAGCAAGAAATAGCACGTTTCCTGGCAGCACGTACCAGGGCCTCAGCACAACTGGAGGTTATTAAAGCCAAAGCAGCTAAAACGTTCGGTGAAGAAAAAGAGGCCATCTTTGAAGGGCACATTATGCTGCTGGAAGATGAAGAGCTGGAGCGGGATATCATTACACTTATTCGTGAGAATCTTCTCTCTGCCGATGCCGCTGTTTTTTCTGCAATAGATGATCAGGCAAAGACACTAGAATCGCTCGATGATGAATACCTGAGAGAGCGGGCTGTTGATGTGCGCGATATTGGTAAACGGCTCCTGCAAAATATCCTTGGACTACACATTGTTGATTTAAGCGCAATTCAGGATGAAGCCATCCTGATTGCCAAAGATTTAACCCCATCCGAAACCGCACAGCTTAATCTTAACAAAGTACTGGGATTTATTACGGATCTGGGAGGACGCACCTCTCATACTGCCATTATGGCTCGCTCACTAGAGCTGCCTGCCATTGTTGGTACTGGCAATATAACCAGTTGTGTAAATAATGGCGATTATCTGATTCTGGACGGGGTAAATAATCAGATCCACATCAATCCTTCCGAACAGGTCGCCAACAAACTTAGAGCGGTTCAGCGTCAGTATCAGGACAATCAAAATGAACTGGCTAAACTAAAAGATCTCCCTGCCGTCACGCTCGATGGTCATCAGGTTGAAGTCATGGCTAATATTGGCACCGTCCGTGATGCGGCCAGTGCTGACCGCAACGGCGCTGAGGGTATTGGCTTATACCGCACCGAATTTCTGTTTATGGACCGGGATGCACTGCCTGATGAAGAAGAACAATTTCAGGCCTATAAAGCAGTAGTAGAAGCGGTTGGATCTCAGTCTGTCATCGTGCGCACTATGGACATCGGTGGCGATAAAGATCTGCCCTACATGAACCTGCCGAAAGAAGAGAACCCCTTTTTGGGCTGGCGCGCAATTCGTATCGCTATGGATCGTACTGAGATTTTACATGCACAGCTGCGGGCTATTTTACGTGCCTCTGCGTTCGGAAAATTACGTATTATGTTCCCGATGGTGATCTCCGTTGAGGAAATTCGTTTTCTGAAAAATGAACTGGAATTACTTAAAGCCCAGCTACTTAATGAACGTAAAGCCTTTGACGAAAATATTGAAACTGGCATTATGATAGAAACACCTGCTTCAGCTGTAATCGCTCATCATCTGGCTAAAGAGGTTGATTTTTTTAGTATCGGTACTAATGATTTAACCCAGTATACACTGGCAGTTGATCGGGGTAACGAGATGATTTCACACCTCTACAACCCGATGTCACCTTCAGTGCTTACGTTAATTAAACAAGTGATTGACGCCTCACATAATGCAGGGATATGGACGGGCATGTGTGGCGAGCTGGCAGGGGATGAACGTGCTACGGTTGTATTACTGGGTATGGGTCTTGACGAATTTAGTATGAGTCCCATTTCTATTCCGCGCATCAAAAAAATCATTCGCAATACCACGTATGCAGACGCGAAGATTCTGGCGGATCAGGCATTATCTCAACCCACAGCGGAGGCATTAATCAATCTGGTCAATAAGTTCATTGAAGAGAAAATACGCTGCTGATACATGGACGCTGACCCAAAATTACTATTTAGGAGAAAATCATGGGTTTGTTTTCTAAATTTTTTGGCGATAAGTCGGATAATGCATCCGGAATCACTGAAATCGTGGCACCACTCTCTGGTGAGATTGTAGACATCGAAGAGGTTCCTGATGTGGTATTTGCCGAGAAAATCGTTGGAGATGGTATTGCAATCAAGCCATCAGGAGACAAAATAGTCGCACCGGTTGATGGCACCATCGGCAAAATTTTCGAAACTAACCATGCTTTTTCGATCGAATCCAACACCGGGATCGAGCTGTTTGTTCACTTTGGAGTTGATACTGTAGAACTCAAAGGCGAAGGTTTCAAACGCATTGCAGCAGAAGGCCAGAAGGTCAGTAAAGGGGATGTAATCATCCAGTTTGACCTTGCTCTGCTGGAATCTAAAGCTAAATCTACTTACACGCCGGTAGTTATTTCTAATATGGATGAGATTAAAGAGCTAATCAAGATGACCGGGACCGTCGTTCAGGGAGAAACAATCATCATCACCATCAGAAAATAGCCGCTTTTAGTGCAAAACGGCACGCGCGACATGCCGTTTTCAGGTCAGACAGCACTGCTCTCTTAGCATCATGCCTGCTTTAAAAGTGTCTGTGCCATGACACCAGTTAATAACAGTTACAGCAGTCACCGCCCCGCTTCTGGCAGACGAGCCACATACTCTATCCGGTCGAAATACAGCAGTTAAATAAGCAATACAGCAATATTTATTCTCTGGTGTTATTGTTAGGTATACCGCCAAAAAACTACCGATACCAGATTATCGCTATAGCATCACATCAGACTCTTACTACCAGCGCACGCTTATGCAACCGGATAGCGCCCTGATAAAGCCGCGCCTGTTGTAACCCGCTACATACATTGTCTCTGCTCGAACCGGTTTCCATCAAAACGATTGACTTCACCAAGAAACTCCAGCACAAAGCGGGTAGCGGGTTCACGCCATACCTCCTCAGGCGTACCAGTCTGCTCAATCTGGCCCTGACTCATAATAACCACACTGTCAGCTACTTCCAGCACCTCTTCCTGATCATGTGTCACAAAAACACTGGTAAAATTCAGCTCCTGATGTAACTGACGCAGCCATTGCCGCAGATCTTTACGCACCTGCGCGTCAAGCGCAGAAAAGGGTTCATCGAGCAGCAGAATATTCGGCTTTACTGCCAATGCACGTACCAACGCCACCCGCTGCTTTTGTCCGCCGGATAGCTGAGAGGGGTAACGTCCGGCCAGTGCTCCAAGCTGAACCATCTCCAGTAACTGCGTGACTCTCTTTTTGAGGGCAGTTGTGCCGGGACGCTTGCGCCGCGGTAACACTGTCAAACCAAATGCTACATTGTCAAACACCGTCATGTGGCGAAACAAAGCATAATGTTGAAATACAAAACCTACCTGACGATCCCGTGCGTGCAAATGGGTAACATCCCTGCCGTGAAAACGCAGCGTGCCCCGTGACCCGCTTTCCAGACCAGCAATAATACGCAGCAACGTGGTTTTTCCTGATCCCGATGGCCCAAGCAATCCCGTCATCTTTCCGGAGGCAATATTCAGAGAAATATCCTCCAGTATTTTTGTTGCACCATAAGACTTACTGATATGATCAACTTCAATGCTCATAATTCATCCCTCAGGTTATCCAGTTTCACGCTGGCGGGCCAGCCGCCACTCCAAGGCACTTTTAAGAAACAGTGTCGCAACAGCCATTAAGGTTAAAAGTGCGGCAGCAGTAAAAGCACCAACGGTGTTATAGTCCTCGTGAAGTAATTCAATCTGTAGCGGCAGAGTATAGGTTTCACCCTGTATTGAACCCGACACTACCGACGCCGCGCCAAATTCTCCAATCGCCCGTGCGCTGGTCAGCACCAGACCGTACAACAGCGCCCATCGGATATTAGGCAGAGTCACACGTCGAAACATCTGCCACCCGGACGCACCAAGTAATATCGCTGCTTCATCTTCACTACTGCCCTGACTGAGCATTACCGGCACCAGTTCACGCACCACGAAAGGACAGGTCACAAAAATTGTCACCATTACAATGCCAGGCCAGGAGAACATTAGCTGAATACCATGGTCATCGAACCAGCCGCCTGCCGGGCCATTTATCCCCCAGAACAGGAGATAAATTAACCCCGCAACAACGGGTGAAACGGCGAAGGGGATATCATAGAGTGTTAACAAAAGCTGGCGGCCAGGAAATGTAAAACGCGTAATAAGCCAGGCAAACATCGTACCAAAGAACAAATTGACAGGTGCGGTAATGAAAGCCACCAACACCGTCAGCCAGATAGCATGTAACATATCAGGATCACTGAGGTTGCTTAGGACAGGAATCAAACCACGGCTAAAAGCCTGCGCAAAAATGGTAATAAGTGGTACTGCCAATATTAGCAGAGAGAGCACCATCCCTGTTGCGATAAGGAAAATGCGCCCCGCATTTTTTTGTACAGGCGGAGCATCACCAGCTATGTAAACCATCAGCGGCCCCCTATACGACGGCCAAAGTGGCTTTGCAGGATATTAATAGCAAATAGTAACAACAGCGATACTGCCAGCATCACCGAAGCAATAGCGCTTGCAGCCTGATAATCAAACTCCTGTAAACGAATAAAAATCATTAATGAGACAACTTCGCTCTTCCAGGCAATATTCCCGGCAATAAAGATAACTGCACCAAACTCACCCAGACTGCGGGTGAACGAAAGCACCGTCCCTGCCAGCAAAGCAGGCGCTATTTCTGGCAGTATCACACGCAAAAAACGCCGCATGGGTGATGCGCCCAGAATTTCAGCAGCCTCTTCATACTCCAGCCCTGACTCCTCCAGTACTAGCTGTACAGTACGCACAACAAAGGGTAAGCCGATGAAAGCCATTGCCAGAGCAATACCCTGCCAGGTATAGGAAATTTTGAGATTGCAAAATGTGTATAACCAGTTGCCAACCCAGCCACTGGTAGAAAACAATCCGGCCAGTGTCAGGCCAGCTACTGCGGTAGGCAAAGCGAAAGGAAGATCGATTAATCCGTCCAAAAAAATACGACCGGGGAAACGGTAACGTGTCAAAATCCATGCCATCAACACACCGAAGATAGCATTGAAAACCGCCGCTACAGCGGCAGATAGCAGGGTTACTTTATAAGCGGCAATAATCTGCGGATCAGTCACCACCTGCCAGTATTGTGCCAGTGTCATCTGTGACAACTGCATTAATAATGTGCTGAGCGGCAACAACAAAATCAGACAGATGAAAAACAGGCTGCTCCCCAGGCTCAGGCCAAACCCCGGTAAAACAGATTTATTTGCAGGAAATAACATTACAGCACCACTCAGCAGCTATTTCGTCCGGATCATCCCTGCCTGCAAAACAAGTCCTCACAATGTTATCCCTGGTTCTGCTGATCATCTCAACAAAGGTGAATAACACGATGGCGGCCATGCGCAGCCCTTTCTGTGCTCTGGTGGGCAGTTCACGAACGCAACAGCAAAGACTGCCCCCATTCTCAGATATGCAGAAACAATTGTTAAGGAAGGTGAAAGTGGCAGTCAGAGTACCAAACTGGTTATCATTTTTATTATGCCCGGTGGCCAGCAACACTGACAGAATAGCATTTTCAGGCACCGGCAACTCATGATCTGACTTTGAGTATTCAATTGTGCCTGACGGTGAAACACGCGTGACGTCAGGCGAACGGTTAACAAGCAGCCTTACCCGGATCCAATTTATCAGCAGCCATCTGTTTACTGTGCTGCCAACACGTTTTTCAAAAATGACCAACCGCATCTGATGCCCTAAGATTATATCTGCCAGGCTGTCAGTGTATTTATAACTGATTAAATAGTAATAGTGGTTTTATATATTCTTTCGCGATTTAAAAGCACGGAATGCTATAAGCCAGCCTTATCTTTCGGGCTGCGCCGAAGTCAGTGCTCACCCCTACCAGATGATTTGGTTAAGCTGCCAGTTTTTCAGTGTCTCGTCATCAGGCATAAGCCCCTTAGGCCCGTGCCACTGCCCGCTAAACTGATACCAGATATGCTGGCTGCCAGGTGCCCGGCACACAACATCCGTATCCTGGTTTTCATCCGCCGTATGGCAAATACCGTAAGCTTTACTGTACAATTTGCTATACAGCGTTCCTGTTGTGATACCGCCGGGGCCTCGGGCGCTATCATCCATAACTACTACCCGGCTTACCGTTGATTGCCCAAAGATTTCCAGCTTCACCTGATTATCCTGCAACGCCTGCCAGAAAGTTACTATGCCCTTGCCATTACTCTCCTGCGCTTTACGAAGGCGGTAATTATTGTGCAGGCTGGTACTGAGGGTATCCTGCTCCATTGGCGTTAATGCAGTCAGTTCGCCAACCCCCCGATCAGTGACTAATAGTGAGTGCCCAAACCAGTTTGCGGGATTAATCTTTGACCAGCTCCAGCCTGCAAAAAGGGAGGATGAAGTCGTGGGCTCTGGTCTGGCACAACCTGCCAGTAACATGACAATAGCCATAGACGTCCATCTGAGGAATGCCATGAATACTCCTGTTATATGAAAAAACTTCTCAGTATGACACGCAGAACGGTGCCCGTGTTCACTACATTCTGAGTCATAGTACATCATTATCGTACTGCAACAGAGGGCGGGAAGGAAAAGCCTGTGATCTGGCAGAATCACTTAAGGTGATTCATATTTTTTTAATATTCGCTATCTTCGATCAGTCGCTTACCAAGCATAATGACATCCTCCACCTCATAATCCAGCTTCTCGTAAAAACCGGCCAGTACCTGATTTTCTTCTCTCACCATTAAGTGAATTTTTGAACAGCCGCGGGCGATCAGCTTTTTTTCCAGGCGATTAATGAGCGCGTTAGCAATGCCGCGGCCCCGATAATCAGGGTGAACACCGAGATACCAGGCAGATCCTCTGTGGCCATCATAACCCCCCATCAACGTACCAACAATCTCACCAGCCACCACCGCCACTAACAGCAGGTCCGGATCGTGGTTCATTTTACGTTCGATGTCCTTTTCGGGATCGTTCCGGGGGCGGAGCAGATTGCATCGCTCCCAGAGCATAATCACCTCTTCAAAATCCTCCTGACGAAAAGCGCGTATTTCCATAAATTGTGCTCTGTTTCCGATTAAACATGCTCTGATTATCACCGATTATATTCGATTCGCAAGTAAATTGTCTGGCACGAAAAACCAGCAGTTTTGACGTGAATAATCGCGCGTAAATTGTTATTATAATGCGCGCAATTGCAGCAGGAATAGTCAGTCTTTAACGCCATCTGATGCAGATACACCATTGAGCAATACATAATCGTCGTTCACTTACTTTATATAAAGCACACGCCATGAATTTACCCGAGACCGAACAAGTTAAATCGTTTCTGCTGCGATTACAGGACACTATTTGTCAGCAACTCTCCAGGGAGGATGGTACCGCCGGATTTTGTGAAAATAAGTGGGACCATCGGGATGGCGGCGGCGGTCGTAGCCGTGTATTGCGTCATGGTGCTGTCTTTGAACAGGCTGGCGTTAATTTTTCACATGTTTATGGCGAACAGCTGCCCGCCTCTGCCATCCAGCATCGTCCCGAACTGGCAGGCCGTAGTTTTGAAGCCATGGGTGTCTCTCTCGTGGTACACCCCGAAAACCCCTACATTCCCACCAGCCATGCTAACGTTCGCTTCTTTATTGCCAGCAAGCCGGGAACTGAGCCGGTATGGTGGTTTGGCGGTGGCTTTGACCTGACCCCGTTTTATGGTTTCGAAGAGGATGCCGTACACTGGCACACCACCGCCGCACAGCTCTGCCGCCCTTTCGGGGAGGATTACTATCCCCGCTTCAAACAGTGGTGTGATGACTATTTTTATCTTAAGCATCGTGATGAGCAACGCGGCATTGGCGGGTTGTTCTTTGATGAACTCAATACACCGGATTTTAACCACTGTTTTGCTTTCACCCAGGCCGTGGGCAACGGATATCTTGATGCCTATCTGCCGATTGTTACCCGACGCAAAACATTACCCTTTGGCGATCGCGAGCGGCAGTTCCAGCTCTACCGGCGGGGGCGTTATGTTGAGTTTAATCTGGTGTGGGATCGTGGTACTCATTTTGGCCTGCAAACAGGCGGACGCACTGAGTCGATAATGATGTCAATGCCGCCGCTGGTGCGCTGGGAATATGATTATCAGCCGGAATCAGATACACCTGAAGCCAGGCTGTACAGCGACTTCCTGCCAGTGCGGCACTGGGTTGAATCCTGAGAACAGGTTAGTGCCTGAACGCCACCTCACTGACAGTTTATTGCCTTTCAGGGACGATATCAGTCGCCCCTCCGGAACGCCGACTAAAGTGGTTCAGTCTGTGCCTCTGCAACCGCCAGGGCAACCATGTTGATAATCCGCCGCACTGAAACAATTGGTGTTAAAATATGCACAGGACGGGACATTCCCATCAACACGGGCCCTACTGTCATCACCTCTGGACTCGAGACTCTCAACAGGTTATAGCTGATGCGCGCTGCCTCCATATTGGGCATAATCAGTAAATTAGCGGCACCTTTCAGCGGGCTGTCTGGCATTAGCTCCTTGCGGATATGCTCAACCAGAGCAGCATCACCATGCATCTCCCCATCAATTTCAAGATGTGGTTCACGCTGTTGTATAAGTGCCAGCGCTTCACGCATCTTACGGGCAGAAGGATCATCAGCACTGCCAAAACTGGAATGTGAAAGCAGAGCAATCTTTGGCTCAAGACCAAAACGGCGAATGGCTTTGGCTGCCATTAGCGTCAGCTCCACCAGTGCATGTGCATCAGGGTTAGCATTAACATAAGTATCAGTGATAAATGTATTACCCGCAGGCAGCAACAATGCATTCATTGCACCGGCAACTTTGTTGTCCTGACGATAACCAAAGACACGTTCCACTACCCGGAAATGCTCATGATAATCGCCTATTGTACCGCAAATTAGTGCATCGGCTTCACCGCGCTGCACCATAATGGCACCAATAAGAGTGGTATTACCAATTACCTCACGACGAGCCTGTTCAACAGTAACGCCACGGCGTTTCATTATCTGGTAATACTCACCCCAGTACGCGTTAAAGCGCGGGTCTGACTCATTATTTACCACCTCAAAATCGCTGCCTGGTTTGAGTTTTAACCCCTGCTGCTTCAGCCGCATCTCAATCACCCCAGGCCGCCCGATCAAAATGGGTTTAGACAGCCCCAGACTAATTAACTCCTGAGTTGCATGTAAAACACGACTGTCTTCGCCCTCTGCCAGCACCACGCGTTTGGGATCATTACGCGCCTGAAAGAAGACGGGTTTCATAAGTAGCGTCGTTTTATAGACAAATTCGCTCAGTTTTTCTCGGTAAGACTCCATATCTGAAATGGGACGACTCGCCACACCAGAATCCATCGCCGCCTGCGCTACTGCCGGAGCAATCCTCACTATCAGCCTTGGATCAAAGGGCTTGGGTATCAGATAATCTGCACCAAAAGTCAAATTGCTATCCTGGTAAGCTAAAGCGACAACATCACTCTGCTCTGCCCGCGCCAGATCTGCAATAGCATGGACCGCAGCCAGCTTCATCTCTTCATTAATCGCTGTTGCACCAACATCCAGAGCACCACGAAAAATAAACGGGAAGCAGAGCACATTATTTACCTGATTAGGATAGTCCGAACGGCCAGTACAGATGATAGCGTCCGGACGTACTGCTTTAGCCAGAGGAGGTAATATCTCCGGCTCAGGGTTGGCCAGTGCCAGAATGAGGGGATTACGGGCCATCTGCACTACCATCTCCTGACTGAGCAGCCCAGGCCCCGAGCAGCCAAGGAAGATATCGGCGCCTTCAATTGCTTCCTGCAACGTGCGCTTGCCATTATCTTTGATGGCATAAGCAGCTTTGGTTTCTGCCATCTCCGCCTCTCGCCCCTTCCAGATAACACCACTGGAATCGCAGACGATAATGTTATCCTTTTTCATACCCAGTGCGACAAGCAGATTGAGACAGGCAATCGCCGACGCCCCCGCGCCCGACACCACCATACGCACCTGAGAAATGGATTTGTTAACAATCTCCAGACCATTAATGACCGCTGCTGAGCAGATAATTGCCGTGCCATGCTGGTCATCGTGAAACACCGGGATACGCATGCGCTCGCGCAGTTTTTTTTCGATATAAAAACACTCCGGTGCCTTAATATCTTCAAGATTTATTCCGCCAAAAGTGGGTTCCAGCGCGGCGACCACATCAATAAATTTATCAGCATCGAGCTCATCGACTTCAATATCAAAAACATCGATATCGGCAAATTTTTTGAACAGCACCCCCTTGCCCTCCATGACGGGCTTACCTGCCAGCGCGCCAATATTTCCAAGGCCCAGCACAGCGGTGCCATTAGAGATCACCGCAACCAGATTGCCACGGGCTGTATACTTATAAGCTGCCAGCGGATCGCGGGCAATTTCGAGGCAGGGTGCAGCAACGCCGGGGGAGTAAGCCAGTGCTAAATCCCGTTGAGTTGCCAGAGGTTTAGTGGCCGTGACCTGAATTTTTCCTGGATTTGGAAATTGATGAAAATCTAAAGCCTGCTGTTTCAGCTGCTCATCCATATGCCACTCCTTACTGTTATTTTCGAAACAAGCTGCCCACATAGCGCTAACCCATCGCCAGAACAGCAATAAATGCAAAAAACACACGCCAGATTACGCAATCACACTGATGATCGACTGTTGATCATAATATCAGCGTCCCAGCCATCTTAAATGGAGGGGAATTAGCATATCGCATATCAGCTCTCAGCAGCCAGCGCGATACTACCCGCCTGCTGTGCTGTGAGAGTCTGTTTTTACCTCTGATATTGTTTTACCGGGCTATGACTAAATGCCGCCAGAAGAAGAATACCAACACGCCACCCACCAGAAAGTTATATCACTGATATGGACTGTTTTTCTAGCAACTGAGACCCTGGGCGCCTACTTATTGTTGATTTCGCCCCGGCGGCCGGATGGCTTACGGCAACGTCACGATGGCACTAATACGGCTTTACCGGTAATTTGCAGCACTGAACATAATAAGAGTTACCAATAAATTGAGATAAAGCCCCAGCTGTCAAAAAGAGATCTGTTACGTGCCTGCTCAACAGGCGGCCTGTATACGACCGCGGTACAGGTTACGGTGAATACACAATTCGCCGGGCAGATGGCAAAAAGTCAGTGTTAACAGAAAGAAAATTAACATATTGCTCTATTGTTTTTTTTGTTAAGATTCGTATCAGAGACAACTCATGGAAATAATAGGCATTATAGTGAAATACAAATTTCTGAGTATTGGTTCCAAACCAGCCAATATTAGCATCTCAGCATTATCGAATTATATTAAAAATACTCATAATAGTATTTCGGAAAAAGAGATAAAAACCATCCGTGTGTATGGTTTTACAGGGAAGAGTAATGCATCGTAATAAGATAACATTAGTATTTCTTGCTTCTTTTCTAATATCGTTTGCATATGGTATTATACTCACTCTGCCCTTATACCTTACGGAAAATTTAAAATACAACCTCTCTTTTTCTGGTAAAGTTATTTCACTCGGTTTTGCAGGCGTTATTTCTTCATTTATTATTATCCATCTTATGAAGTCTAAAATAAAAAGTGAAATACTAGCAGCGCTGGGATGTTTCATTTACGCATTCTCTGTTTTTTTAATTTTGTCTGAAAATAGCACTGTTTTACTGTGTGCAGGAGTACTTTTTGGTATGGGCTGGGGAATGATCTATACGATGGGGCCGATTATCGTATCTGAATTGAGTACCGACGCCAGTCGCAGCCGCCACTTTAGCTATATCTCTGCCTTTAATATGCTCGGTTCAGGCATCGCACCAGCCATCACTAAACAGCTAATTAATTATAATATCCCGCTTACATATGCATTTTACCTTGCATGTCTGCTATCTTTAATCGCAATGTTTTTGTTTGGCTTTTACAGGCTGGGAAAGGTTAAAAAATCTGTTGTTACCACTTCATCAGTCAAAATAGCTACTGACATTACCACTATTTTGTGTCTGATGATGGTGTTCCTTGGTGCCTGCATTTTTAGCTCGATGATGAATTTTCAGACGTTAATCGCCGGGCATAAAGGGCTGGATTTTTCATTTTTCTACATCACCTATACACTCGCAGTCATCTTGTCCAGATTTACGCTAGCCAGTTTTATTTCGAGATTCGAGAGAAAATTAGTTATATGTTTCCTGTTAATAATGATGTCCGCATCTGTTTTTTTGTTCATTTATATTGAAAACAATATTGATTACATTGTGCCCTCAGCACTTTTAGGTATCTCCTATGGTCTGGTTTACCCACTCATCCAGGCAGAATCGGTGAGTTCTGCAACCACTAATGAAGAAAGAAAGCGTATCCTGACTCTGTTTAGCCTTTTTTATTTTGTGGGGATTTATTGTTTTCCTTATTTGTATTCAATCACGATTTCACGCTTTGGATTTCAGTTTTCATTTATAATTTTAAGCATATTCGCATTAACAGAGTTTTTATTCTCTACAGGACTTTTAATAACAAAAAGAAAAACGTAATGTCAGACCATTACAAAAGAAACGACAGCGGGCGAAATACGCCGGCCCGCACCGTTAATAATGTACAAGCAGCAGGCCCACTGTTAACAGCTCACCGTGGCCAGTGCATTTCCTCTGGTAGCTTTAACCGTCAATACACCTCATTACCACGCCATGGCAGGATAAACAGCACCGGCACTACAGATGACAAGCCATTACCCATACTATCGCTAGCAGTGATTTACCCCCATCCGGGGATAACAAAGCACTGTAAACGCCCATAACAGCAGGAACGGGCAGAGAATGTAAGATCTGCTACCCTTTGCAGGAGGGACACCTGCTTACCCCCGTCCGCCTGTTCACGACATTAGCTCATACGGCGGGCAAACCAGATATCCCGTGTTGTCTATTCCGGTACACCCCGCCACAACTGGCGTGGCTCATAACAGATAAGCCGGACGTAGGGCAGAAAACAGGCCAGCTCACGTGCCTGAATCACTGCCATCATATTTGCCAGAAAAGAAGATAGCCTGCCATAACGCTGTAAATCAGTATACCAAGGAGTTACGTCATGAATCAGCTTGATGCATTAAAACAGTACACTATCGTTGTGGCGGATAGTGGTGACATCGAATCTATTCGCCAATATCACCCGCAGGATTCTACTACCAATCCTTCACTGATTCTGAAGGCAGCAGGCATCCGTACATATAAACATTTGATAGATGATGCTGTTGTGCGTGCTAAAAAACAGGGAGGCAGCAAAAAAACTCAGATAATCAACGCCAGCGACCAGGTAGCAATCAATTTGGGCAGCGAAATCGTCAGGCATATTCCGGGCCGTGTTTCAACCGAAGTGGACGCCCGCCTGTCTTTTGATCGCGGCATGTGCGTGGCGAAAGCTGAAAAACTAGTTCGCATGTATGAAGAAAACGGTGTTGATCGCTCGCGAGTCCTTATCAAACTGGCCTCTACCTGGGAGGGAATTCGCGCCGCGGAGGAGCTGGAGGAGAACAAAATCAACTGTAACCTTACGCTGCTATTCTCGTTTGCACAGGCTCGTGCCTGTGCAGAAGCGGGCGTATTTCTGATCTCACCCTTCGTCGGGCGAATTTACGACTGGTATAACGACCGTCAGCCTCTCAGCCCTTATGTGGCAGATGATGATCCGGGCGTCAAATCCGTCCGTCACATTTACGACTATTACAAAAAACATCGCTACAACACCGTCATCATGGGAGCCAGCTTTCGCAAAACCGAACAGATTCTGGCGCTGGCAGGCTATGATCGTCTAACGATTTCACCCGATCTGTTAAAAGAACTACAGACTAACGCAGGGCCAGTTGAACGTATGCTTTCACCCCAAGCGTCGTACTATAACCCGCCAGCACCCCTTTCTGAGGCTGAATTTCGCTGGCAGCATAATCAGGACCCCATGGCGGTAGAAAAACTGGCGGAAGGTATTCGCTCCTTCGCCAGCGCGCAACAACAACTTGAAGATATGTTAGCAGCACGACTCTGAGCAGTCGCAGACACAGCAATGACCTTTGTTGCGCTGTCAGAACGATACCCAGCCCATCTCAACTGTCACGGAGAATATCATGCCCACACGCAGAGAACTGGCTAACGCAATTCGCGCACTCAGTATGGATGCCGTCCAGAGAGCAAAATCAGGCCATCCTGGCGCCCCCATGGGTATGGCGGATATTGCAGAAGTACTCTGGCGTGATTTTCTTAAACATAATCCTGAAAATCCCACCTGGAGTAATCGGGACCGGTTTGTACTCTCTAACGGGCACGCTGCCATGCTACTGTATTCGCTGTTACATCTTACGGGGTATGATCTGCCAATGGCAGAGCTAAAACGCCTGCGTCAGCTTCACTCGCACACACCAGGACACCCTGAGAAGGAACTAACCCCAGGCGTCGAAACCACTACCGGCCCGCTGGGGCAGGGAATAGCCAATGCCGTCGGTCTGGCCATTGCTGAACGCACTCTGGCTGCACAGTTCAACCGTCCGGGGCATCAGATTGTTGATCATCATACCTGGCTATTTATGGGCGATGGCTGCCTGATGGAAGGGATCTCTCACGAGGCCTGCTCTCTGGCAGGTACACTGAAGCTCGGTAAGCTGATTGGCTTTTATGACAGCAACGGCATCTCAATTGACGGTAAGGTTAAGGGCTGGTTTACCGATGACACCCCAGGCCGATTTGAAGCTTACCACTGGCACGTTATCCGCGATATCGATGGTCACAACAGTCAGGCAGTAGCGGAGGCGATAAAAGAAGCACAACAAGTCACCGATAAACCCTCGCTACTGATTTGTCACACCACTATTGGTTTTGGCTCCCCGCATAAAGCCGGGACGGAGGAAGTACACGGCACAGCGCTTGGTGAAGAGGAGGTTGCGGCAACTCGCAAACAGTTAGGCTGGCACTATCCTCCATTTGAAATCCCCACAAACATTTACGCAGAATGGGATGCCAGATCCCGTGGGCACGAATACGAATCACGCTGGCAGAAAACCTTTTCCGCTTGTAAGAAAGCCCACCCGCGGCTGGCGGCGGAATTCATCCGGCGCCAACAGGGAGATATGCCACAGAACTGGATGAAAGCAACCGACAGGTTCATTGCACAATTGCAGGCAAAACCACAAAACATCGCCAGCCGCAAAGCTTCACAGAATACCCTGGATGTTTATGGTGAATTGCTGCCGGAACTGCTCGGGGGCTCAGCCGATCTGGCCCCCAGCAATCTGATACTATGGTCTGGTTCGAAACCATTAACTGAAGATAGTGCTGGAAATTATATCCACTATGGCGTGCGTGAATTCGGTATGACCGCTATTGCTAACGGTATCGCTCACCATGGAGGATTTATCCCCTACAGCGCCACCTTCCTGACATTTGTCGAATATGCCCGGAATGCCGTACGTATGGCCGCACTAATGAAGGCACGCCAGATCCTTGTATATACCCGCGACTCTATCGGACTGGGGGGAGATGGCCCAACGCACCAGCCGGTTGAACAGCTCGCCAGCCTGCGTATGACACCAAATCTTAGCGTCTGGCGCCCCTGTGACTAGGTTGAAACCGCTGTGGCATGGAAGGAGGCAGTCGCACGCCACCACGGCCCTACCGCGCTGATTTTGTCACGTCAGAACTTAACGCAAGCAACGCGCACACAGGCCTAGGTAAGTCACATTGAGCGCGGCGGTTATGCGCTCAAGGATTGCGATGGCACACCACAGGTGATTCTGATTGCCACAGGCTCTGAAGTAACGATAACACTGCTGGCTGCCGAAAAGCTGATAAGTGAGGGATACCGGGTGCGCGTAGTTTCTATGCCATGTACTGACCGATTTGACCATCAGGACGCGGCGTGGCGGGAATCCGTACTGCCTTCAGCAGTGACAGCGCGGGTAGCGGTAGAAGCAGGTGTGCCGGAATACTGGTATAAATATGTTGGCCTCAATGGCAAAATTGCAGGCATCAGCACCTTTGGTGAATCAGCCACCGCCGAAGACCTGTTCCCCGCCTTTGGGTTTACCGTTGAAAACGTGGTTAATCATGCTAAGACACTGCTCAATTACTGCTAATGTGCTGTACATAAATACCCTCGTTATTCGGCTGACGGGGATGAGATACATGACAGCCTGGCAGATACTACCCGCTGAGACTCCCTCCGGGCGGGCGGAGGGAGTTCGCTGTGATAACACAAGCGACGTTAATTAATGCTGTTTTTGAGAGTCAATCTCGTGCTGTTGCAGAATTTGTTTGACGCGTTTACGTACACCAAACCAGCCCCAAACCAGCAACACAATCAAAAGCGGTATAGCAGCCACGGTCCAGGTACCCTCTGGATAGTCGAAGGCCATCAGTACGACTACCGCTGCCAAAAATACCAGCGTCAGCCAGGCAGTAAAAGGTGCACCGGGCATTTTGAAACTAACATATTCAGCCTTACCCGCTTTTATCGCTTTACGTAAACGCATCTGGCAGAGAACAATAAAACCCCAGCAGGAAACGATCCCTATAGAGGCCAGGTTAAGCACGATTTCAAATACTTTGTTCGGCACAATATAGTTGAGATACACCCCGACTGCATAAACCGCAGTGGTGGCCAAAATACCCATATAGGGGACCTGGTTACCGTTCATCATTGCCAGAAATTTTGGCGCCGATCCCCCATTTGACATTGAGCGTAGTATCCGCCCTGTGGCATAAAGCCCGGAGTTAAGACTCGACAGTGCAGCTGTAAGCACAACAACATTCATGATGCTGTCAACATAGGGCACACCGAGTTTGGAGAAAAAAGTGACAAAAGGGCTCTCACCCGCCCGGTACACGTCCCAGGGCAACAATAAAACCAACAGCAACACCGAACCAACATAAAACAGTGCAATACGCCAGATAACGCTATTAATGGCTTTGGGTACAATGTTTTTAGCATCCTTACATTCACCCGCAGCAACCCCAACCATTTCAGTAGCCGCAAAAGCAAAAACAACGCCCTGCGTCAGCGCAAAGGCGGGCAGTATCCCTTTAGGAAAGATGCCACCATTATCACGAATCAGGCTGAGCCCGGTAGTATGGCCATCTAATGGATGACCGGATCCCAAAAACACGACGCCGACAATCAGAAATATAACGATGGTGAGTACTTTAATCAGGGCAAACCAAAACTCCATTTCCGCGAACCACTTAACACCAATCAGATTCATCACCGTGATAATAGCCAGCGCACCAAGCGCGAAGATCCATTGCGGAACATCGACAAAAGCACCCCAGTAGTGCATATAAAGCGAGACCGCCGTAATGTCAGCAATCCCTGTCATCGCCCAGTTCAAAAAATACATCCAGCCTGCTACATAGGATGCTTTTTCGCCCATGAATTCACGCGCATAAGAAACAAAGCTGCCACTCGAAGGCCGGTGCAATACCAGCTCGCCAAGAGCACGCACGATGAAAAAAGAGAAAATACCGCAGATTAGATAGACCAGAGCGAGTGCTGGTCCCGCAAGCTGGAGCCGTTCACCTGTTCCCAGAAAAAGGCCTGTGCCTATTGCTCCTCCAATAGCTATCATCTGAACCTGACGGTTACTCATTGCCTGCTGATAGCCGGAATCATGTGAATTTAACCACCGCCTCCGGGCGGCACGTCTTGCTATTATCAGATGTTCTTCCTGATGCATTTTCAATACCTGGTCATTTGTTTTATTTATATGCGCTCATCATTTGGGATTCACGCTTTCAATTATCACAATAAGATGAATAAGTTATATTACAGCCACCACAGTTTTACTTAACATTGCAGATACCCCTCGCGCCGGGAATCCTGCCCCACTCTGAACTGATGCTAATCCTTGCGGCAGGGATGATACATGCTGATAAAATTCAAATCGCCATATATTACACTCATATCTAATGAGCTTACTGGCAAAAACAACCTGCTAGTCTAAACTAAAATCGTTCAGGTTTGGACAAAGTTTTGTATAAGAAGCAGCCACACAGCATAAACCGAATAGCGTTTTAATTTAAAAACGAGGTTATGCAAAAAGTTAGCAGCATCCTAATCAGACAATTTATCCTCCCGCACCTGGCCCGGCCACTATGTGAGTCAGGGCTAATTTTTATGGCTGCTATGGTCATAACTTACCAGCGCGGAACTATGCTATCAGGGAATGCTAATAACCTGGGGGTAATAATTACTCTGACTAATAGAAAATAAGAGAATGCTCTCAAAAAACGAGATGAGACCCAATGCCACTTACGATCAGTTAGCCAGAAAATGCCCATGATTACCAACTGCCATCAAGCAGGATTTATTTGGCGATGATAACAATGTCATAACTGCCACTATCACTATCGATATGGGTTGTGGCATCCGGATGATCGGTCAGAACAGCTTCTACCACCCGATTAAACTGATCACAACGGCTCTCTTTAACACGTCTTATCACAATAACAGACTGATTTTCTTCGACTTTATGCACTGAAGAATTTTCCATATAATTCACTATATTACTCTCCCCAATAAAACGACCCTCTGCCATCACATCTGCTACCTTAATCCCGGCACTTCTGTAAACTAACGCATTTGCAAATCAATAATGTTGAGTATGATCCCTATTTCACGAAGGAAATCGGCAAAATGTTAAAAATGTACGGTTTGAAAAATTACGATACGGTCAAAAAAGCGCGCAGGTTCCTGCAACAACACCATGTTGAGGTACAGTTTCATGATTACCGTCTTGATGGTGTGGATGCAGCGCTGCTTCAACGTTTTATCAGTACGCTAGGTTATAAAGCGCTGCTCAACACACGAGGCACCAGCTGGCGTAAACTTGAAAGTGTCAGACGTGACAGCATCAACGATGCAGACAGTGCCCTTGCTGTGATGCTCGAACAGCCAGCGCTAATCAAGCGCCCACTACTTTGTGCCGATAACGGAGCTATGTTGTCAGGATTTGATCAACAACACTATATGCAGTTTATCGCGGAGAACAGCTGATGGTCTGTCCGGTACTCACTCTCGCACAACAGTTGATCCGCCGTCCTTCTATCAGTCCTGATGATGCTGGCTGCCAAGCCATTATCGCTGCCCGACTACAAGCTATCGGTTTTACTGTCGAACCGATGCCATTTGGCGATACGCTTAATCTGTGGGCCTGGCGGGGCCGGGGCAAAACCCTCGCTTTTGCCGGGCATACCGATGTAGTCCCTGCCGGCGATGAGGAGCACTGGAGCTCGCCCCCCTTCGATCCTGCTATCCGTGATGGTATGTTGTTTGGCCGCGGCGCCGCAGATATGAAAGGATCACTGGCCGCAATGGTAGTGGCAGCAGAGCGGTTTGTTGCAGCGAAGCCTGATCATCAGGGGCGTATTGCTTTTCTCATTACATCAGATGAAGAGGCCAGTGCCCGGAATGGTACTGTAAAAGTCGTTGAGGCGCTGACAGCACGCAAAGAAAGGCTTGATTACTGTCTGGTAGGTGAGCCATCCAGCAACGAGCACCTTGGTGATGTAGTGAAAAATGGCCGCCGGGGTTCTCTGAATGCCTCACTTACCATTCATGGCGTGCAGGGGCACGTTGCCTATCCACAACTGGCAGAGAATCCCATACATCACGCCCTGCCCTTCCTTAATCAACTCGTTACCACGTCATGGGATCAGGGTAATGCCTTTTTCCCTGCTACAACGATGCAGATAACCACAATTCATGCAGGAGATGGCACGACCAATGTCATTCCCGGCACTTTGTCGCTTCAGTTTAACTTTCGCTTCAGTAGCGAACTAACCGAACAACAGATTCGCGAACGGGTTGAAGCTATGCTGACAGCCCACCATCTTGATTATCACCTTGACTGGAAACTGTCGGGGCAGCCTTTCCTCACTCCGCAGGGCAAAATGGTAGAGGCTGTTACTGATGCTATTGAACGCTATACTCAATACAGGCCTCAGTTAAGAACAGATGGCGGCACATCAGATGGACGTTTTATAGCCCGAATGGGCTCAGAAGTGGTCGAACTGGGGCCTCTGAACGCGACAATTCACAAAGTAAATGAGTGTGTGAAAATCACCGACCTCCAGCTGCTGAGTTTAATTTATCAGAACATCCTGGAGCAACTTATTGCCTGAAACAGAGTAAAGAGCGTATGGCGTGGCTTGCTGAGTACTGGTGGCTTATCATCATCCTGCTGATGGTGGTAGTGCTAATCAATGTATATCGGGACCTGAGACGAATTGATGTGAAGAAATTTCTTAACAATAAACCTAAGCTACCGCCCCACCGTGATAATAACGCACAATGGGACGACGACGACTGGCCTAAAAAACCCTGACCAGCCAATGTTCCATTCGTCAGGCTGGAAGATTCAGCCTGACGCGTCTGGCATTGTTACTTCAGATAAGGGCCGGTGCCATTCTTGCCGTATCAGATAAACCTGCCTGCGCAGTTTGTCAGTCAGGCGAGCATCAAGCGCATACAGCCCTTGTGCCGCCTCCTCACGCCAGCGACATATCAGGGCCCGGCGACCGGCAAGCGCATGCTCGTGACAGAGCCCGGCTACAGAGCGCTGATGCAAAATCGAGCCACTTAACAACGGCAGCGGCACCTCACTATGGAGCACCAGCCGCCCCAGTGGAGCAAGCGTCGCCTCGAAAGGACGCGAAGCAAACGCAAATCCCGCCAGCTCCAGCCAGTCCTGCTCATCTGGCAGCCGTTCAGCACGACAGACTGACCCCAGTTCAGGGAGCGCTATTCTTTCCAGTAACCAGCCAAGCTCATCTGCGAATCGGCGACGGGCCTGCGCCAGTAATTGCCTGCCCGCAGGTGAAATTGCTCTGAGCACCATGGCAGCATAGCAGCCACTGCTGGCTTCGCGATGAGTGCCAATTCGCACCAGTTGAAAATCACAGGCCTGCCAGAAAGCCAGGAGAGGCGCACTAAAACCAAAGCTGACAGAGAGGTAATCACACTCTCCAGCCTCAGACACCGCGGCTGCTACCAGTTTTTTACCCCACCCCTGTCGTCGCAATGACGGTACCAGCGCAATCCGGGTAATACGCCTGGCCCGCAGTGTGGGTGCCAGCGGTAGTCCGCCATGGGCGGCCAGCGACTGAGCAACCAGATTGCCTGGGGGGCGCCGGAACCCCGCCCAAATCTGCCAGGCCAGAGATGGGAGCAGTTCACCCTCATCAACCAGCCACACGCCTCCCTGTACCTCTCCCCGGCGGCTCATCACGCTAAAATGCTGACCCGGCGCATCCATCATGCGCCGTAAATCGAGTGGCGATGTACGATAGTGTGCACTGCTCAGTAATTGGTAGAGCCTGCCAGGCTGTGAACCAGGTTGCCCCCACTCTGACTGCTCCAGGGTACGCAGTGTTACTGCACCTTCACTCGTCGCTGGCTCAGGTTCGCTAAATAGTAACGCTCGTTCAGTCCACGACTCCAGCGGATCTCGTTGCGCCCAGCGCATCGGTTCGTGCAACGTATAAAGTGTTACCTTGGGCAAATCCGCACAAAATTTCAGGACAAACCCCCGGCCCGTTCCCTCATATCCCTGAATGGTAGTAGTGAGCAGCACCCTTGGAAAGATCGCAATCAATTGCTGTAACAGAGATGAAGGAATAGCAGCGGCTTCGTCGATGAGCAGCCAGTCAACATCCGCTGGCGGCTTGCAGGCAAATCCGGCGATAAGCTGATCCGGCGCGATAAACGAAAACCGGTCACCGGCAAACTGTGCAAGCACCTCCGCCGCCGCGCGCGAAGGTGCCGTGACCCAGCAGCGCCCCGGCCAGCGCCGCGCCAGCATTCCGGCCAGTGCTGACTTCCCTCTTCCCCGCGACGCAGTGACCACATAAATACCCAGTGGTGCCGTCAGTAGCTTCTGGCAGAGTGCCTGCTGCTGACGGTTAGTAAACCGCCAGAAGGGAAAGGGCAAATTATCTGGCCACGCAATTTTGCTACCCTGCTGGCAGAGCAGCACGCCTTGGTCGCTCAGAATAGCGCGGCGCAAAAAACCAACAAAATGAGGGGTGGTAACAGGGTTGGCCAGCCCGCTCCAGCGTAATGAGTCGAGATCTGGATAATGGTGCCAGCGATCCAGCGGTGGAATCAGTAATAACAGCCAGCTACCCGATCTCAGTGTTCCGGCAAGCGCAGCGAATGCTTCCGCATGAAACCCATCAAGAGCGTCAAATATTCCATGCAGATATTCGCGGCCGAGTAGTTTTTTGATGTCAGAGGGGCCCGTGCAGCGGGGGCTATGCTTCTTGCCGGTAATCTCCGGCCAGTCACCTGGCAGAGTATGCTGCCAGCATGCAGCCTGCGCTGAACACCAGGCGGGATCGCCACTGATCACCGCCAGACGGCGCAGACCTCTGTTTGCCATCTGAGCACTAAAGCGCCTCAGCTTATTTACTGAAAAGTATTGCAACTGGCAGGGTCTCCACTGTCATAACCGCGTTTAAACCAGTAATAACGTTGTGCGGAGGTTCCATGAGTAAAACTGTCTGGCACAACACTATCCCGGTAACGTGCCTGTAGACGATCATCACCTGATGCGGCGGCAGCATCGAGAGCCTGTTGCAAGTCGCCTGGCTCCAGAATACCCCGCTGCTGCATGTAATGGCCCCAGAAACCGGCGTAACAGTCTGCCTGTAACTCATATTTTACCGACAACTGATTAGCTTTAACTACACTGACGCCATATTGCATCCGGTTAAGTTTTTGCCAATCACCAAGCAGGTTCTGCACATGATGCCCGACTTCATGAGCAATAACATAGCCCTGAGCAAACTCACCGCCTGCGCCAAGTTTATGTTGCATATCGTCATAGAATGAGAGGTCAATATAGACTTTGCTATCTGCGGGGCAGTAAAAAGGCCCCATCGCCGACTCGCTCATGCCACAGCCTGTGGTTACATAGTCACGGTACAGCACTAATTTCGCTGGCTTCCAGGTTGCTCCTGACGCTTTAAACTGAGACTGCCAGAGATCTTCAGTGAAGGCGAAAATAACAGAGCTAAACTTAGCATCCTCGGCTTCGCGAGGCGAAGAGCCCTGCTGTAACTGCCCACTGAATGGTGCTGACCCACCATCCAGGAACGTGCTGAGATCGTAACCAAAGAAACCTGCAACCACAACGATAATCAGCAGAATGAGGCTCCCTTTACCGCGGGGAATACGCGGACCGCTGCCACCAGCTGGTGCTGACAGATTACGACGATCTTCTACATTTTTACTGGTACGATGACCTTTCCAGCGCATAGACCCACCTCTGGTTATTACCTCATGATAAAAAATTCTAGCCTGGCAAATGAGGAAAACCAGCCGGTGCCGCCGAACTGACTGAATATGGCTTAGAGATGTCTTAGTCGAGGCTGATACCTAGCCTGCGTGCAACTTCCTGGTATGATTCGATCAACCCTCCCAGATTCAAGCGAAAACGGTCTTTATCCATTTTGTCCATAGTGCGCGCATCCCACAGACGTGCACCATCTAAAGAGAATTCATCACCCAGCGTCACTTCCCCCTTGAACAGGCCAAATTCCAGTTTAAAGTCCACAAGAATGAGCCCGGCATCAGCGAAAAGTAACGAAAGCAACGTATTTGCTTTGAATGTTAGCTGGCGCATACGTTCCAGATGAACTTTACTTACCCAACCAAAGGTTTCGCAGTAAGACTCATTAATCATCGGATCGTGCAAAGCGTCGTTTTTTAAAAACAGGTCGAACAACGGAGGATCAAGCACACAACCCTCCTCTACGCCCAGGCGTCTGACCAGTGAACCCGCCGCCCGGTTACGCACCACGCACTCAACCGGCACCATCTCGAGGCGTTTTACCAGCGCTTCGTTTTCAGACAGCATCGTCTCCAGTTGAGTGGGTATTCCGCCCTTTTCCAGCTTGCTCATGATGAAATGGTTAAATTTATTGTTAATTGCGCCTTTGTGATTAAACTGTTCGATGCGTGCACCATCCCCCGCTGATGTGTCATTGCGGAACTCAAGGATAAGCAGATCAGGGTTTTCAGTGCTGTAGACTGTTTTTGCTTTGCCACGATATAACTCGGCTTGCTTTTGCATTTTGCGTTAACTCCAGTAATACCAGACCCAGCCGCGCCAGATTAAGTTTCTAACCATTTTTATCCGGACAGCTGCGGACCTTGAATCAAAAACCGGAGCAGCGCTCCGGTGAACCATAGCGCAGTCTCTGCTACTCATTCAGCGCCGCCTGGAAAACAGCTACCAAGGCATCATTTTGTGACTGGCTGAGAGTTTGTCCTTTCGAATTCAAAAACTGTAGAGTGCTGCGGTTGTTAAGATCTCCCACCTGAATCTTATAATTACCCTGGGGCAGAGCAGGATCTTTAACACCAAGTTTATCCCATGTGTGAGTTCCGGGAGATTTATAACTTATACTCAGGCTCCCCTGGGAGCGATTGTTATCGCCTGGTGTCAGGCCAATCCGCTTCAACGCCTGCGGCAAACGCTGCCAGACTGTGTCAAACGAACCACGTACAATCAGCGCTGGCAAACCAGTTTCATCCGCACCACTCTGTACGTTGAGCTGCATAGTCGTGGGGCTGGTAACAGCATTATTACTGCTCTCCCCCTGTGCTAACGCGGTACTTAGTTCGTTGAACATCTGCATGGTGTAACGCTGAATTTCCAGCGCAGAGGTAATGTCTTTGCCCTTTTGCTGTAGCGCCAGCAGACGCACTGTCAGCTGCGGATGATACCCTTGCTGCTGTACATCAATTTGATAGCGCCCGCTATACTTATCATCTTCGTCAGCACGATCCCACACAATCCAGTCTGTTGTCAGTGACTGGCTAGCATTCTGCTGGCTGGCAATTGGGAAATGGCGGGCATTAATCACACTGACAACTTGTGACCAGAGACGACCAGCGCTGTCATTATCATCAAATAGCAAAGCTGCGCTATTACCTGAAAATTGAGAACGGGTTCCATCGATTAATGCCAGAGGCTGAGCAGGCGGGCGTATATCCAGCTGCTTACCCACAGGCCCGTTGCTGCCCGCAAAGGGTGGAGCATATTTATCATTCTGAATCGGCAGGATCATGCCAGAAGGGGAATGCAATGCTTCCAGCCCGGAAGCTTTCAGATACGAATCACCATCATCAGCCTGACGTATATAACTTTGATTGTAACCACACCCGGTCAGTAACATCGAGGCACAAAGCCCCAGCGTCCCAGCCAGCAGGGGCTTCTTTACTGTAAAAACCATTAATTCTCTCCAGACTTACAGCAGACCTGCCTGTTTTAACGCCTGCCAGACCACTGGTTCACCTGCCGCACTTAACGGCAGCATTGGCAGACGCAGTGTATCGGTCAGGATTAACCCCAATTTATATGCCGCCCATTTCACCGGCGTGGGGTTGGGTTCAAAGAAGAGCTGAAGGTGTAGCGGCATCAAACGCTGATTAAGACGACACGCTTCCGCGAAATTACCCTCTTTGGCTAACGCGCAAAGATTTGCCATCTCCGCCGCTGCAATGTTGGCTGTAACTGAAATAACCCCCTGACCTCCAAGCTGCATCAGATCGAGCGCTGTCGCGTCGTCACCACTAACAATGATGAAGTTATCATCCACCAGTGCCCGGATCGCAGCAACACGGGATAAATTCCCTGTGGCCTCTTTGATACCAACAATATTTTCAATCTCCGCAAGACGCCCGACAGTTTCAGGTAACATATCGCAACTGGTCCGGGACGGCACATTGTATAAAAGCTGCGGCAGCTTTGTACTTCGCGCAATCGCGCTGAAGTGCTGGTATAGCCCCTCCTGAGTAGGGCGATTGTAATAGGGTACAACGGTCAGGCAGCCCGCAACACCACTCTCTTCAAACTTTTCGGTCAGGGCGATAGCTTCCGTCGTGGCGTTAGCACCCGTACCCGCAATCACCGGAATACGTCCGTCTGCCAGCTCGAGTGTCGCTATAACTACATCAACATGTTCCTGATGACTTAGCGTGGCAGATTCGCCAGTAGTCCCAACGGAAACGATCGCAGAGGTTCCATTTTTCACATGATAATCAACTAACTTTTTTAGACTCGCCCGACAAACGTGGCCTTTATTATCCAAAGGTGTAATCAGTGCGACAATACTTCCCGTGAACATTTGCTCTCCTCTCGACAAACCTCTGCATCATGGTACGTTTGACCAGTGGAGAAAAGCAAGCGGCCATATTCCCGTGGGCCCTTGTCAGTTTTTTTTTTATGTTTACCTTATTATTATAAGTATTGCTTAACAGGAAAAATATGTTGCCATTACCACGACTCAACTTATCAGGTCATTATTGCTCTGGTCGTTGATAGTACTAACGTCATCAATATCATCATCCGCGATATCCATCATTACGGATGTAATACTGGAAACAGCGGATTTGCCATATATATGTGAAAGGTTCACTTTTATTATGTTACTTTTAGGCAGTCACAACACTATTAATCTGAACAACCCCACTCTGTCAAATATTGACACCGAATTGGGCCTGCTGATTATATCAGAGGGAACCTGGGCGTCGAAAAGCATAAACCATTGGAACACACGTTGAGATGGCAGACTCACCTCATATGATTAAACGGTTTACAGCTTTTTGCTGTTTTCACCAGATTAGTGTTGCTGAGCTGGTTTCTAAAACTAAACTAACGGAGAAAGATCAGCTACCATCTCTATATATCCAGATTGCCGCCCCCTTGTCCACACCCTGCGACGCCTCCTGGATTAAACAGGCTTTTAATAATCAATATACAGAACTAAAATGCACGGGGCACTATAAAGCGTCGTGACTTATCCACAGCATAAAAAGATAACGGAGAGCAGTGATGAATCTACTTAAAGCCGGTGATATGGCTCCGCAATTTAGCTTGCCTGACCAGGATGGCGAACAAGTAAATCTGGCAGACTTTGAAGGCGCGCGTGTTCTAATTTACTTTTACCCTAAAGCCATGACACCAGGCTGCACCGTTCAGGCCTGTGGTCTTCGTGATAACCTCGATCAGCTGAAGGATGCCGGAGTGGAAGTATTGGGTATCAGCACCGATAAACCAGAAAAACTGTCACGCTTCGTTGAAAAAGAAATGCTGAATTTCACACTACTTTCTGACGAAGATCATCAGGTCTGTGAACAATTCGGCGTGTGGGGGGAAAAGAGCTTCATGGGTAAAACCTATTTCGGCATTAATCGTATCAGCTTTTTGATTCGTGGTGATGGCAAAATTGAGAAAGTGTTTACCGAGTTCAAAACCAGCGATCACCATGACATTGTGCTAAATTACCTCCAGTCAGAGGCAGTTTAATCACAACCGTAGCGGACCCTCTGCTTTAAGAAGGTCCGTTTGTTATTTTTTAGTTAAGTGCGGTTGATTCTCATCGATGGACAACGGTATATCATCTGGCCAGGCGTGCAGTACCGTTTTTATCAGTGTTGCCAGAGGAATCGCAAAAAACACGCCCCAAAAACCCCACAATCCACCAAATACCACCACTGACATCATGATCACCAGCGGATGCAGATTAACTACTTCTGAATAGAATATCGGGACCAGAATATTGCCATCCAGGGCCTGAATAACCAGATAAATTATCAGCATAGACCAGAAATCACCGCTAAGCCCCCACTGGAACAGGCCTACTCCTATAACAGGTATCGTAACAACGACCAGTCCAATGTAGGGAATCATTACCGAAAAACCCACCAGCACCGCCAGTAGCAACGCATAATTGAGACCGGTAACGATGAAACCTATCCAGCTGGCAATACCGACAATTACCATCTCCAGTGCCTTGCCACGAATGTAGTTGGTAATTTGCTGATTCATTTCAAACCATACCTTATCAGCCAGGCCCCGGTTACTCGGCAGAAAACGCAGCACCTGTTGTCGTAATATTCCACTATCCTTTAACAGAAAAAAACCATCATTGGCACCAGAATCAGATAAATAGCCAGCGTCATTAAGCCAACCAGTGATGCCATTGAGAATCTGACCAGCTGCCCTCCCAGACTACTAAAACGATTGCGCATGTCGTCAATTAAAATATCAACAATGCCTGTGTCCATTATTTGTGGGAAACGTTCTGACAGGCCCATAGCGTAATGGTAGAAATTATTAAGCATGGTAGGCAGATCATGGCTCAGATGAGTACCCTGCTGCCAGACTACCGGGAATACCACCAGCATCATAATCAATAAGATACTGGCGAAAAGTAGTATAATTAACGACGCTGCCAGCGTGCGTGAGCAACCCAGTTGCACCAGACGGGATGTTGGCCACTCCAGCAGATAAGCAACTACCACCGCCACTAAAAGTGGGGCCAGAAGGCCACTGAAAAAGTAGACGATACAAAAAGCGCCCACCAGGATAATCAATAAAGCAATCGCCTGGGGATCGCTAAAGCGCCGACGATACCACTGCTTTAACAATGCCAGCATTTATTTCTCCCTTTTAAGAAAATATCAGCGAGTTTAACGCAATCTGTAATAATTCATTATTTTTTTACGATGCCTGAAATCATTCAACACATCTGAAATCTGCACAGCCGGTCTGACAAACGCCTGGGGCATCGTTTTTTACACCAGACTGCATATACATATACTGCGGTTAAATTTGTAACACTGATTAAAGTATTATGTTCCATAATGCAAGGTAACTATCACCACGTATGATATGACTCACCTTTTGCTATCTATGGTATGCTTAATAAACGACTATTAAGCAGGAATAAAACAGAAAAATGGTCAACATGATGGTATATAACGTGCAGCCACCCCGGTGTATTAAAGCTAATTTTGTTGTTCAGGGCAGTGTTAATGTCGCGTCTGTTGATGTATAGAATTGCCGCTTACACCTTAGCAGGGTTGTTTTGCCCCCCCTCACCGCCCGCTTATGCTGATGTCACCGATAATCTGCCTGATATAGGCATTACTGCCTCCAGCACCCTCTCGATTAATCAGGAGATGCAGATGGGGGATTTTTATATTCGTCAGCTGCGTGGCAATGCACCGCTTATTAACGACCCCCTGCTGAATGATTATCTTAATAAACTGGGTCAGCGCCTGGTGGCAAAGGCCTGGTCAGTACGCACCCCTTTCCATTTCTGGCTTATGAATAATGATGAGCTGAACGCTTTTGCGTTTTTTGGCGGTAATGTGGTGCTCTATTCGTCGCTATTTAATTATACAGATAATGAAGGTCAGGTCGCCTCGGTCCTGGCCCATGAGATCTCCCACGTTACCCAGCGCCATCTCGCACGGGCAATAGCAGATCAGAAACGTAATGCCCCCCTGACCTGGGTAGGTGCATTAGGTTCAATTTTACTGGCAATGGCTAACCCACAACTCGGAATGGCCTCCCTGACAGGCACGCTGGCCGGCACTCAACAGAGCGTAATCAGCTTTACTCAACAGAATGAGGAAGAGGCAGACCGCATTGGTATTCAGCTACTCCAGCGAGCCGGCTTTGACCCCCAGGCAATGCCCGACTTTTTACAAAAACTAGCAGACCAGACGCTTTACGGCAATAAGCCGCCGGAAATACTACTCACCCACCCACTGCCTGACAGTCGTCTTGCCGATGCCCGCAACCGTGCCAGCCAGATGAAATCAGTAGTAACAGATTCTTCACTAAATTTTTATATGGCAAAGGCACGTGTTTTAGTCATGTATTCCAGAAGGCAGGACCAGCCCGGCAGTACTTTATTTCATACCTGGGCCAGAGGTAATCGTCGCCAGCAGGCAGCGGCTCAGTATGGCAGGGCATTGATACTAATGCAGGATAAGAGCTTCGACCAGGCTAAAAAGATTATTGATACAATGCTGGCAAAAGATCCCAGTAATCTCTGGTTACTGGATGCAATAACCGACATCAGTATTGGGCTTAAACAACCCCGGATGGCCATTAAACGATTACTGTCAGCACCAGACATTAACAATCCAGTATTAACGCTTAATCTGGCGAATGCGTATCTTGAAAATCACCAGCCTGACGAAGCCGCGTCCATCCTCAATCGTTATACCTGGAGCCATAAACAAGATCTGAATGGCTGGGACCTGCTCGCACAGGCGCTGGCCGCACAGCGCAGGAAAAATGAAGAACTGGCCGCACGGGCCGAGATTTTTGCTCTCACAGGCAGGATTGATCAGGCGATTCGGGCATTGAGTAATGCCAGCGCATCGGCCCGTCTGGGCAGTCTTGAACAGGCTCGTTATGATGCCCGCATCGATCAGCTTCGCCGGTTACAGCAGATTTTTAGCCAGTATCAGCGGTCATAATCACTGGCCAGATTTACCCAGAATCATCCGGATCTCAGTTACGCCTGCCCGGTAACAACCCAAATTCACTTAATCAGGACAGTATCAACATGAACAGCGTTACTATTTATCATAATCCACTATGCAGTAAAAGCCGGGAAACTTTGGCGCTGCTACAAACACGCGACATCACGATTAAAATAGTCGATTATCTCAACACTCCTCCCGACATCACCACCCTTGCGCGCATAATAAAACAGCTCGGTTTCAATCATGCCAGGCAACTGATGCGTACTAAAGAAGCGTGCTACCAACAGCTTGGCCTTGATAATCCCGCGCTAAGTGAAGCGGCGTTGCTGGAGGCGATGGCTACATACCCCGTGCTGATTGAACGTCCGATTGTTATTAGCGGCGAGCGCGCAAAGCTCGGACGGCCGCCACAGCAGGTGCTGGAGCTGTTTCACAGCGAACCTGCCTGACTGAGAAATTCAGAGCGTCAGAGCGTCAGAGTAGCTTTGACAAAAGGAATAGTTAACTTACGCTGTGCAGTGATGGATGCCCGATCCAGTTGGTCCAGAATAATAAACAGCGTACGCATTTCACGATCAAGGCGCTTTAACAGGAAACGACCGACATCTTCAGGAAGCTCAAACCCGCGCTGCCGGGCTCGCAACTGGAGTACCTGAATCTTATCCTCATCGGAGAGTGGTTGCAGCCGGTAAATTTGCCCCCAGCCGAGACGTGATACCAGATCGGGCAATGTCAGGTTTAATTGACGTGGCGGCCGGTCACCGGTAATAATCAGCCGCGTATTACCCGCTTCGAGAATCGCATTGTAGAGATTAAATATAGCCATCTCCCAGCATGTATCCCCGGCAATACACTCAATATTATCAATGCAGACCAGTGCCAGCTGTTCCATTCCTTCCAGAACCTCCGGCACAAACCAGGCTCGCTTGTCCAGAGGAACATAGCCCACAGCCAGATGGCGGCCTGAAAGAGCACTGCAAGCAGCGTGTGACAAATGACTGCGGCCACTGCCAGCCCGCCCCCAGATATAAAAATAGCTGCCCTGATCCTGCTCTAGTGTATCCTGTAGTGCTGCCAGTAATGCACTGTTTTCCCCAGGCCAGAAACTGGCAAAGGTTTCGTCATCAGGCAGGTAGAGTGGCAGTGAAAGCTGCAACGGGGTGTCCAGGGTGACCTCAAAATCGGGTGAACAAAACGCCGCTAAGTTTAACACAACTCAACATCAGAAATGAAACGGGGGCAGCCTCTGACCAGAGCAGCTGATAATAACGTGAGTATTACAGCCCGGTTAAATCGTAGCGTGCAGAAAGCTTACAGCCGTAACAAAACCTGTAAGATAGCAGCAACGCCTGTGAAATCAGCACAAAGCTGGAACTTAGCCCGGCCGGGACTTATTTTTTCAGGCTGGCGAATCTGTCATTTAGTCCCAAAAATTTTATCGCCGGCATCGCCCAACCCCGGAACGATGTATCCCCGCTCGTCGAGTCTTTCATCGATTGCCGCCGTGTATAGCTCGACATCAGGATGTGTTCGCTCAAGCAGCGAAAGCCCCTCAGGGGCGGCTACCAGCACCAGTACTTTAATGCTGCTACAACCCGCTTTTTTTAACAGGTCGATTGTGGTAATCATCGAACCCCCTGTAGCCAGCATAGGATCCAATATTAACGCCATACGCTCATCAATAGCTGACGCCAGCTTTTGAAAATAGGGCACTGGCTCCAAAGTAGCCTCATCACGGTAGATACCCACTACACTGATACGAGCATTCGGCATGTTCTCCAGCACCCCATCCATCATTCCCAGACCCGCGCGGAGAATTGGCACAACAGTTATCTTTTTGCCTTTAATTTGTTCGACTACAACCGGCCCATTCCAGCCCTGAATTGTCACAGACTCAGTTTGCAGATCAGCGGTAGCTTCATAGGCCAGCAGACTCGCTACTTCTGATGCCAGTTCGCGAAAACGTTTAGTACTGATGTCACGCTCACGCATAAGACCCAGCTTATGTTTGATGAGCGGGTGTTTGACTTCCACGATCTTCATAGGTTGGCACCCCAGTGTATTACTTGCAAAAAATCGGGGGATTATACCGTGTTTTAACTACTCAGGCAGAAGTAATAACCTGATTAATCTAAAACAAATTATGCTGGACCGGTCCGGCAACGCTTCATTCAACAACACTGGGCACTGCAATCGCACTCGCAAACGTTTGCTCACACTGCTAGAATTGCCGCGCTCAAGTTATACCACCCATTGTAACCGCCTTGAGGATTTCGCAGTGACCGACAAAACCTCTCTAAGCTACAAAGATGCTGGCGTCGATATTGACGCGGGCAACGCATTAATCGGGCGTATTAAGGGCGTGGTGAAAAAAACCTATCGCCCGGAGATAATGAGCGGTCTGGGTGGGTTTGCCGCTTTATGTGAATTACCACAGAAATACCGTGAGCCAGTACTGGTATCAGGTACTGACGGCGTTGGCACCAAACTGCGGCTGGCGCTCGATTTGGGACGTCATGACACTATTGGCATCGATCTGGTAGCCATGTGTGTTAATGACCTGGTCGTGCAAGGTGCTGAACCGCTGTTTTTTCTCGATTATTTTGCAACCGGCAAATTGGATGTCGATACCGCAACCCGTGTTATTACTGGCATTGCCGAAGGCTGTCAGCTGGCCGGTTGTGCACTGGTGGGAGGCGAGACCGCCGAAATGCCGGGCATGTATCATGGCGAAGATTATGATTTGGCAGGTTTTTGTGTTGGTGTCGTTGAAAAGTCAGATATTATTGATGGCAGCCAGGTGCAGGAAGGTGATGCACTCATCGCTCTGGCTTCGAGTGGACCACATGCTAATGGCTATTCACTGATTCGTAAAATACTTGCTGTCAGCAACAGTGATCCCGCCAGCATTCAGCTTGAGGGAAAACCACTCTCCGAACATCTGCTGGCCCCTACCCGCATCTATACCAAAAATATTCTCAGCCTGGCAGGCCGGGTTGATGTACATGCTATCGCCCATCTTACGGGTGGCGGTTTTTGGGAAAACATCCCGCGAGTGCTGCCGCAGAACTGCCAGGCAGTAATTGATGAATCAAGCTGGCAGTGGCCCGCTATCTTTAACTGGCTACAGCTTAACGGCAATGTTTCCCGCCATGAAATGTACCGTACCTTTAACTGTGGTGTTGGTATGGTGATTGCTCTCAGCGCCGATCAGGCAGATACCGCAATAGCACACCTGAAAACGCTGGGAGAAAACGCGTGGAAAATCGGGGTGATAAAACCCTCCAGTGCAGAACAATCTGTGGTAGTAATTGCATGATGCGGATAGTCGTACTGGTCTCTGGCAATGGCAGCACACTTCAGGCGATTATCGATGCCTGTGCCACGGGTGCTATCTCCGGCCGGGTCGTCGCCGTTTTGAGTGACAAATCCCAAGCTTATGGCTTGGTGCGGGCACGTGAAGCAGATATAGCAGCAAAAGCGCTCGATCCCAGCGCATTCAATGATCGCGAGACATTTGACCATCATCTCATGGAACAGATTGATAGCTGGCAGCCCGATCTGCTGGTGCTGGCAGGATATATGCGTATTCTAAGCGACGCCTTTGTTCGCCATTACAAGGGGCGTATCCTCAATATACACCCCTCTTTATTGCCACTTTATCCCGGATTACATACCTACCGTCGGGCTATTGAAAATGGCGATACTGAGCATGGTACATCGGTACATTTCGTGACCGAGGCGCTGGATGGAGGACCACTAATTTTACAGGCCCGCGTACCAATTCTGCCCACCGACAACACTAGTCATCTCAGGGAGCGGACTCAGTGTAAGGAGCGCGTTATTTATCCTCTGGCAATTGGTTGGTTTTGCGCAGGGCGCCTGCAAATGCGCGATGGCCGTGCCTGGCTGGATGATAAACCAGTGCAGGCAGGTGATGGCGACAATCTGACAAAAACCGACTGAATATTGCCCCAGAACACATCGGTAATGCAGGTTTTATAAAACACATTCGTCAGAATAACCTTGGCCATATTACTTCCGGCAGTTAATCCCGTGCGCTTTTCTTCCACTTTATGATGGATGCTAATTGGCTATAACGCTTCTCTGCCTTTGTTTCACAAAACAATACTTAACTGCCGATAGACTTTGCTGTACTGATGCCGCCATAATGGTTGATTCTGTTACACTTTCCTCTTGCATACTGCCAGGGAGTAACGATGGGTCAGGAAAAACTGTATACCGAAAAAGAGTTAAGCTGGTTATCTTTTAATGAACGCGTTCTGCAGGAAGCGGCGGATAAAAGCAATCCGCTGATTGAGCGTATGCGCTTTCTTGGCATCTACTCTGATAATCTGGAGGAATTCTATAAGGTCCGGTTTGCCGAACTCAAACGTCGCATTTTAATAAGTGAAGAGCAGGGAACACCCAGTTCACTGCGCCCGCTGCTTCACAAAATTCAGACAAAGGTGATGAAGGCCGATAAAAAGTTTGACACTCTCTATAACGAACTGTTGCTGGAGATGGCGCGCAATCAAATTTTTCTTATCAACGAACGCCAGCTTTCACCGAATCAGCAAAACTGGCTGCGCGACTACTTCAGAAATGAGCTGCGTCAGCATATCATGCCAATATTGATCAACGACGACATCAATCTGAACGAATTTCTCAAAGACAATTATACTTATCTGGTGGTGGAAATTACCGGGCTCATTAACACCCGTTACGCTTTACTGGAAATTCCTTCCGATAAAGTTCCCCGCTTCATCAATCTGCCACCTGAAACGCCCCGACGTCGCAAGCCAATGATTCTGGTGGATAATATATTACGTTTCTGTCTCAATGAGATTTTCAACGGCTTTTTTGATTATCAGTCGCTCAGCGCCTATTCAATGAAAATGACCCGTGATGCGGAGTATGACCTGGCGACTGAAATGGAGTCGAGTCTGATGGAGCTGATGTCATACAGCCTTAAACAGCGCCTCACCGCAGAGCCAGTCCGGGTTGTCTACCAGCGTGATATGCCAGAGCAACTGGTAACATTGCTTAGCCAGAAGCTTGGCGTTGACCCGAATCATTCTGTAGTGCCGGGGGGACGTTACCACAATTTCAAAGATTTCATCAGCTTTCCGAATGTTGGCAAAGCGCATCTGGTCAACCGGGCATTGCCACCCTTGCGCCACCGCTACTTTAACCAGTTTCGCAATGGATTTGACGCTATTCGTCAGCGGGATGTATTGCTCTACTACCCCTACCACACCTTCGAACATGTGCTTGAACTGCTACGCCAGGCGTCTTTCGACCCCAGTGTACTGGCCATTAAAATTAACATTTACCGGGTGGCTAAAAAGTCACGCATTATGGATGCAATGATACATGCAGCATGGAACGGTAAAAAAGTAACGGTGGTGGTTGAACTTCAGGCACGTTTTGATGAAGAAGCCAATATCCTCTGGGCCAAGCGACTGCGGGAAGCGGGGGTTTACGTTATTTTTTCTGCTCCCGGCCTGAAAATTCACGCTAAGTTATTCCTGATAAGCCGCCGTGAAGGTGAAGAAGTTGTCCGTTATGCCCATATTGGCACCGGTAATTTTAACGAAAAAACTGCGCGCAGCTACACCGACTATTCCCTGATAACGGCAGATGCACGTATCACCAACGAGGTGAGAAGGGTGTTTAATTTTATTGAAAACCCTTACCGCCCGGTAGTCTTTAATTACCTGATGGTCTCGCCACAAAATTCACGCGATATACTCTATCAATTAATTGACGTGGAAATTGCCAACGCGCAGCAGAAACACCCCAGCGGGATTACACTAAAACTCAATAATCTGGTAGACGGCGGCCTGGTGGATCGTCTCTATGCCGCTTCTAGCGTGGGTATCAAAGTTAATTTACTGGTACGCGGCATGTGTTCTCTGATCCCTCAGTTACCCGGTATCAGTGACAATATCCGGGTAATCAGTATCGTTGATCGCTTTCTGGAGCATGATCGCGTCTATATTTTTGAGAATGGCGGCAACAAAAAAGTCTACATCTCTTCCGCTGACTGGATGACGCGCAACATCGATTACCGGATTGAAGTCGCCGTCCCTATTCTCGATGCCACACTCAGGCAGCGCATCATCAGTATTATCAATACGCTATTTAGCGATACGGTAAAAGCACGGGTCGTTGATGGCGAGCTAAGTAACCGCTACGTTCATCGTGGTAACCGGCGTAAAATACATGCCCAGCTTGCTATTTACAACTATCTCAAATCCCAGGAGCAATCAGACTAATCTATGACTGCTCACAGCAGAGATACCCCACCACCGCCCGAATTTGCGGCTATTGACCTGGGATCAAACAGTTTTCATATGGCCATTGCCCGTGTGGTAGGTAATGCGCTACAGATACTCGGCAAAGTTAAGCAACGCGTACGTCTGGTTGATGGGCTGGATGCAAATCAGTTTCTGACAGAAGAAGCCATGGCACGGGGGCTCAGTTGTCTGGCACTCTTTGCCGAACGGCTACAGGGGTTCACTCCCGTCAATGTAACCATTGTTGCCACCCACGCGCTGCGCGAGGCAAAAAATGCCGGAGTTTTTCTGCAACGTGCAGCAAAGATACTCCCCTATCCGATTGAGATCATTCCAGGCTACGAAGAAGCCCGCCTGATTTACATGGGAGTTGAACACACTCAGCCAGAAGGAGAGAGCAAGCTGGTCGTTGATATCGGTGGCGGGTCAACTGAGCTCATTATTGGTGAAAATTTCACGCCACAACTGCTTGAAAGCCGGCGTATGGGTTGTGTCAGTTTTGCACAGACCTTTTTCCCGCAACAAAAAATTAGCAAAGAAAATTTTTTTCGGGCACGTCTTGCCGCCGCTCAAAAAGTTGAGACGCTGACATGGGAGTTTCGGCACCATGGATGGCAAAGTGCCGTTGGTTCTTCCGGTACTATCAAGGCAGTGTATAGTGTGATTAATAGTCTTAATGCGAATGCAAAAACTATCACGCCAGAGTATCTCAACGGACTGACTGAGCACGTACTGCAATTTAAATCCTTCAATACACTAGTGCTACCGGGCCTGTCTGAAGACCGTAAAGCCGTCTTTGTGCCGGGGCTTGCAATCTTAGCGGGTATTTTCGATGCTCTGAGCATCAGTGAAATGCGCTATTCCGATGGTGCTTTAAGGGAGGGCGTACTTTACGAAATGATGGGACGTTTTCGCCATCAGGATATCCGCAGCCGCACTGCAGAGAGTATGGCCAGCCACTACAATATTGATAATCTTCAGGCACAGCGGGTACTGGATACCACCACCCGGCTTTACGAACAGTGGCGCAGACAAAACAGTGAGCAGGTCAGTCCTCAGCTGGAAGCGCTCCTCAAATGGGCAGCCCTGCTTCACGAAGTTGGCCTGACCATCAGTCATAGTAACATCCAGCGCCACTCTGCTTACATCCTTCAGCACAGTAATATGCCTGGCTTTAATCAGGATCAGCAAATGCTGATCTCAACCCTGGTACGCTTCCACCGCAAATCATTTCGGGCAGAGGAGTTACCCTCACTGCTTCTGTTTAAGAAAAGAGAGTTCCTGCCATTAATATTTATATTGCGCCTCAGCACCCTGCTGAACAATCAGCGTCAGGCTACCACCGTGCCGGCCACACTAAAACTGACTACCCAAAACGGCCACTGGACACTAACCTTCCCGCACAACTTCTTTACTAAAAATGCGCTGGTGAAACTCGATCTCGAGAAGGAACAAAACTACTGGAGCAATATTGATGGCTGGCGACTCACTATCAAGCAACAGAAACCCGGCAAACCATCGTAAATACCGGCTATAATGTCGTCCCGGTGCAGCTTACTTTTTTGCATACAACATCGCGTTGCACCAGACTTATCAAAAGCATGGCACACAATTTCAGCGGAACGATGTTTGCCTTTTGCCAGGCCCCGTTAGAGCAAGCCATTTTGCCGGGCTATGCCAGCCGCTATTTCAGGAGTCAGCGCGTGAGCCGCGCTCCCATTTCCCCCTTACGCCGCCAGCACAGCCGTTCGGTCAAAATGACCAGGATTGTGTTGCTTGTCAGTTTTTTCATCTTGCTTGGCCGACTAGTCTTCGTTATTCTTGGGGCTATTTCTGAACATCAGCAAAAGCAACATGCTGTGTCTCCTCCTGCCGCGATGGATTTACTAACGCCTGCCTCCGGCTCTTCTTTGCCCCCTCTTAGCAGTGATACGTAGTTGTTTCCGGTAATGAGACCAGCAATCAATTTTTATTTCCCCACTTTTTCAGGCTACGCTTAAGCAACCACCCACTTTAATCTGTCATACCGGAGAGAAATATGGTTGTAGCCCAACATCGTAGTCAGCAGCTTGCTGCCAGCCGCAACTACATCCTTACTCTGCTCCTTGGCCGGCTGGATCTGGTCAGAGCGCTGATAGCTCATCAGTCACAGCAAACGATACTGCCTGAAGCTTTCCGCCAGCAGGCAGCTAAGATCAAACAAAAAGCGGCTCAATTGCACGTAGCAGACCTGGCTGACCTGCTCGAATCACTGCCTGAGGAGCAGCGTCTCGCGTTCTGGAGCCTGATCGATAATACCCGGCGTGGCCAGGTGTTAATTGAAGCAAAAGAGAACGTCTGGCAGAGTCTGATCGACAATATGAGCGATACCGAAATTCTTGAAGCCATAAAACCGCTCGATGCGGACGGCCTGGCGAGACTTACCCATATTCTGCCACACGATCTGATTCGCCGGCTGCTCATCTCACTCGAGCCGCATCTCCGCCAGCGCGTAGTGGAGATGATGCACCTGGAGCGTGATCGGGTTGGCAGCATCATGGATTTCAATCTGATTACCGTTTCTGATGATCTCAATCTGGCTGCTGTGCAGCAGTTCCTGCATCAGCGCAAAAGCATTCCAGATGGAACGGATAAACTCTTTATCACCGATAAAAATAATCTGCTACAAGGTGAGCTGGCACTAGCCGATATACTCATCCACTCCCCGGAAACACCTGTCACGGAAGTGATGAACACTAACCCCATCACTTTTTCTATGGATGACAAATCAGAGAAAGCGGCTGGGGAATTTGAGCGCTATGACCTGATCTCTGCCGCAGTAATTGATGACAGTGGCCGGCTGATAGGACGGGTGACTATTGAAGATGTTGTGGATGTTGTTAATCAGGAAAGCGACAGCAACATCCGTAAAATGAGCGGAGTTAGTCCGCAGGAAGACCTCTTCGCCCCTGTCCGGAAAGCGCTGCATAAGCGCTGGTCCTGGCTTGCTATCAATCTCTGCACTGCCTTTATTGCTTCCAGGGTAGTTGGCCTTTTTGAAGCCACCATTTCCCAGCTGGTTGCCCTGGCAACGCTGATGCCCATTGTGGCTGGAATTGGTGGTAATACCGGCAACCAGACTATTACTATGATTGTCCGTGCTCTGGCGCTGCACCAGATAGAGACCGGCAATTTTTTGTTTCTCTTCAGGCGCGAGCTTTGTGTTGCAGTTATCAATGGCCTAGTCTGGGGAGGCATCATGGGCATCATAACCTGGATTTTATACGGCAATTTGAAAATGGGTGGCGTAATGATGCTGGCAATGTCGCTAAACTTACTGCTTGCCGCTTTCATGGGGGTGATGATTCCACTAATCATGACTAAATTAAAACGCGACCCAGCTGTTGGGTCCAGTGTTATTATTACTGCAATAACAGATACTGGTGGTTTTTTTATTTTCCTCGGTCTGGCAACACTATTTCTTCATCAACATTAGCAAACAAATTTATCATACATGATCCTGCTGACAGACATTTATTAAACTGCGATAATCTGTCTTATATTTAATCAAAGATGTAAGTTTTTATATCCTGCCGGGACTTCATGATAATTTATGTTATAAAAAATTAGCACTCATTGAAAGCTCCCGGCGCTATATTCTATAAATAGTAATAGTATTGCTATCTGATGCTGTTACCTGCCACTATCAAGCCAGATTTTTTTGTAAAAAAAATAATATTTTATTTCAAAAAATATATTATTAAACAACGTTAAGAAATAAATCCATTTATATTATAGAATACTGTGCAACGCCAGTAAGGGTAACTGGCCATAACAAAACGCTGATCATAAAGTGATATCAAGGAATTACCAGGTGAAAAAAACAGTATTGACGTTAGTTGTATTAAATTCCATTCTGGCAAGCTCAGCGGTACTGGCAGACAATCAAACTATCTCGCTGGGATATACTCAGGGCAAATTGCAGGGCTTAAAAAAAGATATGGAGGGAATTAATCTTCAGTACAGATATGAGTGGGACTCTCCTGTAAGCATAATAAGTTCATTAACTTACATGGATGGCAGACAATCAACAATTTTTTATGAGAAATCGGAGTTCGGAACTTCAGATAGTTATCAAAGAAAAGATTCCAAATATTATTCACTCCTCGCTGGCCCTGCATACCGGCTCAATAATTATTTCAGCATCTATGGCATTGCAGGCATTGCCCAGACGAGAAGTAGCTTAAAGAAAAAGAGTGAGTTTGAAGGTCTGATTTTAGGTACCAACGCGCATTATTATAAATCAACTTCATTTGCCTATGGTGCAGGTATTCTGATTAATCCACTCAAAAATCTGTCAATTAATATCGGCTATGAGGGGACCAGCGCCAGACTGGATAACCACGCTCATTCTGTCGATGGATTCAGCGTGGGTGCAGGCTACCGCTTTTAACTAAGACCAGACGGCGGTACTAAAAACTTTGTACCGCCATTAGCAAATGTGCTCTGTTGAATCACTATCCATACATCTGTTATTCAGCGCTTAAACTGATTGTGAGTTGAGAGTGTAGTTATAAGTCTTGTGGCTGTTTCTGAACTTTGAATGTGCACTCAGCAGACAAATATCAGCCGGTTCACAAGTCTTTTTACCTGCTCCCTATCCGGGGCCCCAGGCTACACTGGTTTCAGGGTCAGGGTCAGGATAAGCAAAAACCTCAGTCTTTATCATTCAGTTACAAAACTGTAAAACATTTCACCCGGCTTCCATTTTCGCTCCGGAAATTACCTGCTGCGGTTTACTTTTGACTCTGGTTTTTTGAACAGTAACATTTACAGACAGACAGAAGCGCTGTGCTTTAGCTGTTTCGCCGCTATAACCGGTGGGCAACAACTGACTCAATGAAAATACTTATAACAAAATCTCTTCAGCTTTTGAGCGGGGGCTATACGAGATTCCTGCTAATATGAACCGGATGTAGTAGCACGGCGCCCTTAGACACTCCAGTAAAAACATTAAACTGATATTGCCATACAGATATGCTGGTTTTACCAGAGTTTTATTACTATATAACGATTATATTTCTTAAGGTATAAAATTACTGCTTCGGTGCAGCTTTTTTACCAATCGTTATGTCAGAAATTCCAATGATTTCTTCATCTTTTCCGGTTGTGTTATAACAAACCGGCAGTTTAGACATATATGCCTTTTCAGCTATCAATACTTCATTCTGACTCAGGAGCGCGTACCAGGGAGAGTTGTCGATACTTACCAGGACAATATTTTCTTCATTTGCTGATATACTATCTATAATTCCACATTGTATACTCATTGCCGGCGCTGACAGCATAAGAGCAGAGATGGCAAATATAACTGATGTTTTCATGTAAATATTCCTATATGTAGATATATAAATACAATTTACCTTTAACGTGACAAATAAATCAGCTCCGGAAAACCTAATCATAAAAAGCTATATTACCTATTCCTGAGGGTAAACAGGTCAGAAAAAAATTTTCATCAGTACTTTGAATGTTTTTCAGCCTTACACTGATTTTTCTCCATTACAATTAGCACACCTCATCAGTCATAACGGGCTGCCGGCCGGCCCCCTTGACCTGCTCATCCTCTGTATTAATGTGTAAACATAACCTGTAATCCAAATCTTAGTGTAAGCGACCCAGCCAGCCCATCTCTAAAATGTGTTCATGCTGAAAGTAATGTAATGTATTGACTCCTGCAAACATAATCATCAGAAATATAAACTAAATATAGTACCTGGATTAGTGGGATTCAGTGGCACTACGCCCTTATATAGCGCTGTAAAAATTTGTCAGCAAAGTGCCTTCCATCTCAGCCCGGTCCTGGTACTCTTCTTCACTCAGCATCTGTAACCCCCTCTATCGGAATTTGATCTCTACACTGTCAACATTTTTGCCGATAGCCTTAGTTATAGATTTATTATCAATAATATCAATGGTCCAGCGTGCTCCGGTCGCCTCCTGACCTTTTGAGAAATTACGCAGATTGGTTTTCACGCCATCAGCTCTGGCAACAGAAACAGATTCTGACCTTTGCAGGAGGCCAGCGGCCGGGCCTGCCTGCGAAGGATAAAACGGCGGTTTTGGGTTCAGCCCCCTGCACAAACATCAGGGGGCTGATGCGGTGGAACGCGGGGCGTCAGGTCCAGTCGAGATAGCCGTTTTCATGGATCCAGACGATGCCGCCGGGGCAGTCATCATCATAAAACCAGATCTCTTCATTTTTCGCTTTCCACTCCTCTTTGGTTTTGGGGAAAGCTGCCCGGTATCGTGCTATCTGCTCATCGACAGAGCCTTCCAGAAATTTTCCGTGATCGGCCAGTTTTGCTTTGCCCTCCTCCATCAGGCGCTGAAGAATAGCAAAAAAGTACTTTTTCTTTTCTTCAAACGGAAAAGAATCATTCCAAATTTCTTCATTTGGGCAACTGACTCCCCACAGTGCACCAATAGACATACCTTCTAAGTCTTTAGCGCGTTCTCTGTATAAATCATCATCAATTATCATGAGTCACTACCTGAATTTGATCTCTATACTGTCAACATTTTTGCCGATAGTCTTAGTTATAGATTTATTATCAATAATATCAATGGTCCAGCGGGCACCCGTCTTATCTACACTCTTTGATACATTGCGCAGATTAATTTTCATTCCGGTTTTTTCATCCAGCACCGCTGTCCACACCTGTCCGCGCCGGACCTCTGCCAGCGGCTTACCCCCCGCCAGTGACTGGGCATAGCTGAATATCTCCCGGTCAGTCATCTTTTCAGTAGCAAATATCTTGGTGCTTCCAGACTTGTTACTCCCCCCCAGACCTGTTACCTGTTCGAACTGTTTGCCGAACACATTCAGTTGAGTATCGGCCTGTTGCCGGTCAAAAACCTTAATCAGCTGGTCGTTATTCGCTTTCTGAATATCGCGCAGGTAATCAGCCGTCTTCGCCGACAGGGGGGCACCGGCTGCGGCTTCACCGCGGATGAACTGCTCTACCGGCTGAACATTGAACGCTTTGTTTTTAAACGTCGTGTCGGCCGTTTCTGCCAGCTTCTGCGCCAGCTGCTTTGCGCTCTCTGCCGTTTTGCCCACAATCAGGGTGCCGCCCGCCATCAGCGCTCCGGTACCCATCGCTGCTTCCGGCGCGGCTATGTCGGCGGCAAAAATGCCCGCCTGATTGAGGCACAGCACCGGGCTGGCCCGGCAGCCCTCAACCGCCAGCCGGGCGGCCAGTACCAGCTCCGGCGCCGCCCCCGCCAGCACAAGACTGCCGGCGGTAAGCACCAGCCCGCCGGATCCGGCTATAAGCGCCATACCCATCGCTTCACGACGCGCAGCAACCCGTCCGGCGGCAGCTTCATCGCCTCTGTCCGCTGCCAGCATATCCTTCTGATTCTTCAGGGCATACTGAGTCAGCATACGTTCAGTCATATTATAACGCCAGACCGCCTGAGCGCTGTCGGCGGCGCTGTATGCGCCCTCTGGCGTGTGGGTTAACCAAAGCACCAGCCAGGGCACCTATAACCCGGGCAGTTTGCTCCTGCGCCTCGCTGCCATTTAAGGCTTGCTGAAGGCGCAGCAGCTGACGCTCGCGCTCATTGAGGTTTGCGGGTTCAAACAGCGAATCCCGGAGGATTATCCCGGCCAGTTCAGCGGCCAGCGCGCCGGCGCCGGCGCCTCTGCCATCGCTACCGCCAATCTCTGCCGCTACCCCGGCCACTACGGCATGGCTGAGTGACTTGCCGGCCACGCCGAGCACGTCACCGTTATCACCAATCAGGTTTGCGCCTTCCGCGCCGAGCTGACTGCCAATATTGCCGAGCAGCGCGTTAGTCAGATTATCTCTGAAGCTGCCGCCGTTGATGGTGGTATTCAGGCCCGAGCTGATAACCGACTGTCCGGCCACGCGCTGGGCAATTCTGCTCCAGCCTTCGTCTTTGATCAGGGCGGGCAGGCGTGCCTTGTCTGCCGGTACGTCAATACCGAGCATCTGGTCAAAACCGGCCAGTGCACCGCCCGTTGCCATTGCCGTTACCGTGGCTTTTACGGTGGCACTGCTGCCGAGCCTGTTCAGTGCCTGTGACAGATTGCCGCGGCTTTCCGCCAGCGCGACGGCGGCCTGCGCGGTCAGGGATGTCATTCCCGCATAAGCTGAACCATAGACCACCGGCGCTGCACTGCCGGCTGCCCCCGTTACGGCGATGGCACTATTACCTGCGGCGGCGGCCAGCCCGGTGCCTGCTGTTGCGGCGGCAGCGGCAATGGCAAGTAACGCGCCCAGCACCGGATTGAGGCTATAACGCTTATTATCCCAGTGGTTATAAGCCTCTTTAACCACACTCCACTGAACATCATCGCGAGCACTGAGGTCTTTCAGCCAGGTGGTGCCGGGCTGATTCCCCAGCGCCGTTAACACGTTTTCAAGCGTCTGCCCTCTTTTTGCCACCACGTCAGCGCTGATGCCCTCTGCGGCATCGACCGTCAGTTTGCCACCCGTGTAAATAGTCGGCAGTTGCCATGTATTGTTGTCATACCCCCGATTGGACTGTTTGACATAGACCCCTTTAGAGATAGTCACTGTCTGTTCAAAGGTGCGGTTTTTCACTGCACGAAAGTTGACCTTTCCGTGAGTGCTGGTCAGCCGGGCGTTTTCCCCCGCCGCGATCTTACTGGCTTCATAGGTACTGTCATCATGGCTCAGCAGATTGATATCCCCATCCGCTGTGAACTCCGTCACCTTGTTGGCTGCTTCATGGTGAGTGCTCCAGGTGGTTTTTTTCCTGCCCCACCAGTTTTTCTTGACTGTTTTCTGCTGTGAGTAACTGGTCTCTTCCATCGCTTTGGCATAGAGATAACCGCCCTGGGCCGCGATATCCAGTACCTTTCCGGCAACAATTCTGGTGGCCTGGAACAGAATACTGCCATCAGCGATGATGGTCATCAGGCCCGCGGCTTTGAGCGTGCTGCCCTGCTGAGTGATGGTTTCGGAGTAGTTATCACCGCCGCCGCGATAGATACGGTTCTGGACCGCGCCAAACCGAATATCGCCGCCGGCAGTGAGTGTCAGATTATCGTCGGATGTGAGCGAAGCGCCGGAGGCGGTAATGGCACCATTAGATGTCAGGGTCAGCCCTTTGACACCATGGAGAGAAGCAGTGATATGCCGGTCATCTTTAGTATTGCTATTTTTGCCATCCGCTGCCGAATAGATTCTGTCACTCAGCGAAATCTGCCGGCCGCCCAGCAGCGTTGCTGCTCCGTCTGCCCGCAGGTTTATGCCTTCGAGTTCGATATCACGCGCTGCATTAATCAGCAGATTGCCGCCGGCATTGAGCTGACTGCGCAGCTCGGACTCGCGGCTTTCCGGAAAATATCCGCGTAACTCTTTATCAATAGTGCGCATGCTGAGATCGATATCGCGGCCAGAGAACAGGCTGATATCTTCACCTGCACTGAGGGTGATGCCCTTCAGTGAAAGCCCTGCGGTGGCGCTGTTTAGCAGTATCGAACCGGAAGCATTTACCTGACTGGCCGCTGACATAGCATCGAATTGCTGCTGGGGCCTGGCTGCCCGGCTGGAACTTATCTGTTGTGCCAGCTGCCGGGCGGTAATGTTTTTCTGAATGGCAATTTCACCGCCCGCGATCATAGCAATATGACGACTGCGGGCTGGCAGTAAGGTATTATTGAGGGTGATGCTGTTGCCGGCTTCAAGCGTCAGGTCGCGGGATGCTTCAAGGCTGCCCGGCCAGTAGGCGTCATCTGCGGGGTAAAAAACTGGCCCGTCACCACTGTACGAGTTGATTGCACCGTTGCGGCTGATGAGAGTGATGTCCTGCCCTTTAAGCTTGCTCTGCCACAGATCGAGATTGTTTACTGCCGTCAGCGTAGTTTCGCTGCCTGCCACCAGTGATGCGCCGGAGAGTGCAGCGCTGTCATCTGCCAGCAGCGTAATTTTTTCTGAGGCCCTTAGCCCGTCTGCCAGCGTGGCATTTTTGGTATGGAGCAGGATGTTTTTAGCGCTGATGGTTTCAAAAGGCGTGGTGGACGTGACAGTAATCCCGCTTTTACTGGCGTCATAAGGTGACGGCTGGCCGATAGTCAGCGACTGGCTGAAATCTGCTACGAAATCACCGCCAGCCATTAGCCGGGCTGGCTGCGTGCGATAGAAATAAGCACCATTATCGGTCATTCCCTGCTCGCGGTTTTCGGTGAAAAGGGTGTCGCCGGTTAGAATGGCGTTTTGCTGAGCCGTCAGGACTGCCAGCCTGCTGGACAGTGAGGTGGCGTTGATATAGAGATTTTTGCCGGATGTAATGAGTGACGTGTTACCGCCGTTAGCAAAGCTGATTCCTCCGTTATATATCTTTCTTCCTTTTGCGTCCTCCGGTGGTTTGATAGCCGGGGCATCATCCGGCAGTTCCTTGCTTGTGTTATCCAGCTTTGCTGTCCTGATGACCAGATCGCCGCTGCGGGTCTGAATAAGTGCCGAACGGTTGTCAACCCGTTGTGATTTGTTCCCCTGAGCATCTTTCTGGACCCACAGATTATTGCCACTTTGCAGGAAGCCGGTGTTATCGAGTGTGTCAGCAAAAATCCGCATATCCTGCTTTGCGTTAATCTTACCGCCGTTGGTTATGGTATCTGCGGCCAGGGTGATGCTGTTTTCGCTGCGGACGTTGACGCCGGGATTGAGGTGAATTTCTCTGGCGCTGGCGTTAAGATCGCTTTTAGCACTGGCATTACCCAGCTCAATCCTGCCTGCTACACTCAGGGTGATATCGTGCTGCGAGCTGTTGATGTTGTTAAGGTTAACGCCGACACCGTCCTCATTTGCCACCAGACGGATCCGGTTGGCATACATACCGCCAAGTGCTTTAGTGTCTACAGCAAGCCGCGGTTTTGCACCTTCACCTGTTATCGGGCTGATGGTGCCGTCTGTGAGGCTTATTTTATTCGCACCCTGAGTCAGCGACAGACTGCGGGCGTTGATCCTGCCGTTTAGTTCAGTGGCACGGCTGATGATGTCGACATAATCCTGAGCGCTGCCATCCAGCCCCTTACTGCCGACTGTGATTGTCCCTCTTTTTACCTCCAGCGCGCCGTCTCTGTCAAATTGTGGTTTACCTGTCGTCAGGGTCACCCCCGGCGTGTTAATGAAGCCACAGCCATCACAGCTGATGCCATCAGGGTTGGCAATGATTACCCCCGCCCTGCTGCCAAACACCTCAAGCTGGCCATTAAGCTCAGAGCGACTGCCTCCGGTCACTTCATTAATAATCAGTTCCGCCGCGCCTCCGCGCAGGTTAGGATTGCTTTCGACCTCTGTGCCAAGCTGTGCTCTGCCGCCCTGCGTGGCGTTGTTCAGCACGGCACCGGGAACGCCGACATTGAACTCCTTAAAGGTATTATGGGAAATACCGGCGCCATTGGGTGTTGCGATATTGACTATCGGTACATTGCCTGGCCCGGTGATGACCTGAGTCTGGCTGCCCGCCGCACTGATCCCGGCGGCGATGGCCGGATGCAGTGGCTGGAGTGCTGTCAGGTAAATCAGCAAATAACTGGCACCACGGGCCAGAGGATGATTGAGTCTGTTCATTTTTCAGTCCTTTGATAAGGATAGGTTTTTTGATGCCTGTCAGCCCCCGGACATGTACAGGCGTTATAAGGTAAAGGTGGCCTGCCAGTAAGCCACCCAGTGATCTGGCTGGATACTGTCAGACCAGGCCAGCGGTTTGCCGGCCGTTATAGTCTGGCTGAACCAGCGGTTGCTGAACGAAATACCGAACGCGGCACCTGTGACACTGCCGCCGTCGCTGTTTCCGGCACGCTTTTGTGTCCACCCGGTGTCCAGCGCCCCCGTCAGCCCGATGCTGCCTACTCCAGGCATGGTGATTAATTGCCAGTTCAGTTCATTGCGCCAGTACGCGCCCTGGTTTCCAGTCAGATAGTGCTCTTTGAAACCGCGCACCGAATACTGCCCGCCTGTGAAAATACGTTCACTGGGGTACAGATTGTCTGGTGATGTCTGGCCATAGATCGAGGTCAGGTAATAGAGAGAAGCGGTAACCGGATAAAAATAACTGGCACTCAGACTGAACTTACGGAACCCGCTGCGCGGCACACCGGGGAACTGTGGATCGTCCGGGGTCGCGCCCATAATGTGAAGCCCCCGGCTCACTGCCGGGCTCAGCGTCAGATAACCGCCACCCAGTGTGCGGCTGTAGTTCAGCGCGATATTCAGGCTGGTCAGTGTCGGGCTGCTAATCATCAGACGTTGTTGTGCCAGCCGGGTTTGCGCGCGCCGGTGCGACAGCGCCGTATTCAGTGCCAGCTTCTGCTGGCCGTCGCGCAGCAGGGTGCGGTTGACATCAATGCGCTGTGTCAGCGTACTGCCCTGATAACGGTAAGACGTTCCCTGAAAAGGGACATCCTGATAAAAGTCGTTCCAGAATGTCTGGTAACTGAACAGCCAGTAGCCATAAGGTATCGTGACGCTACCGGACAGACTACGGCTGCGATGGCAGTGACAGAATTGATCATCACGGGCGGCGGATATCATCCACTGGTCGGCCAGATACAGAGGATTATCCACCACCAGTGAGGTATTCATCTGTCCTGTGCCACTGCTTTTCTGACCACTGTTATCGGCGCCAAGGGTCACGGTGAACGGCAACCGACTGCTGCCAGGCCGCAGAACCACCCGGGAATACCCCGGGCGGCTGTCCGGTCTGATATCAATGGTGAACTGACGGGAAGATAAGCGATTGAGCTGGTCGAGCCCCTGTTCCAGGTCACGCAGATTCAGTATGCTGCCAGCCAACCCCGGGAAGGCCATTTTCAGCGCCAGGGGTTCCTGCCCGTCGATACTGATGGCGGCGATGCGTCCTTCGCTGGCAGCCACAGTCAGCACCCCACCGGAAATATCCTGCTGTGGCAGCCACGCTCGTGAGGTGATGTAGCCCTGCTTCAGATACGCAGCGGTAGTTTCACGCACCAGCTGGTTAATGTCTCTCAGGGTCAGGCAGTGCCCCAAACGGGGTCCGGTCAGTTTCCTTTTCACTGATGATGAGAGATGTTCCGCGCCCTGAAACACGATTTGCGATATTTTCTGGCAGGTTCCGGCGGAGGTGCCCGGAGCAGGCTCGGGGGAAGACGGCAGAGAGAGACTATTTTGTAATGATTCGCGCTGTTGCTGTGCCTGCTCCAGCAGCATTTTCTGCTGGCGGTTAATGGCGTCCTGGTCAGCAGGGCTGATAGCCACCTCAGCCTGTAGTCCGCTGGCAAAACACAGCAAGATGCTCATAAAGCAACACTCCCTGTTAATACGCAACTGTCCGTTACTCACAAAATTTACAATAAGTCATGAAATATAACTATTTTAAATAAAAGTCCAGTATTTATTTTTTATTCCGTGGATGCCCGTCGTCTGTCATTTGATCTCAATTCTCACATTTTATCCTTCGCGCACAATTACATTTTAACAACAAAAAACGCTCATCATCGTGCAAAATACGGGCAAATTCCCCCCTGCCGCTAAGCTGGAATTTTTGGAATATGTCGTTATGTGGACGGGTGAAAAGCACAACCAGCGATTGCGGGCCCTTCTCAACGAGAAAATCAGGGTGACAGGCCTTAACCGTTTTCAGCTGCTCATATGCATAAACAGCCAGCTTCATGCAGCTGGCAGCAGTTTCTGCCTGCATAGATGGGGTAACGGTGGTGATGGCATACCACAAAAGCAGGACAGACATGCCATTCCGGCTGCCACACAAGGTCGTGTCCGGGGAATCTATGTATTGGCAGGGTGGCAGGACGCATGCGGTACTTCTCCCTGCTCATATAAATGCCCGATGCAAATGGAGCTCCGTACCATTTGTGTGAACTCATCACGATAGGACTTACCCAAGGAAAACGGAAGTCAAAGCCTGGCCCCTTTTCGCAGGTCATCCCCTGCTTAAAGGCCATTTCAAGGTAGGGCAGATAAGCAGCACCAAGAGCTCCGTCAATATGAATCCAGAAATCCTGGCGACGATCACTGCCTGTCTGAAAACATAAACCGTGCTGTTTAGGAATGCGGGATAAGTTTTTCCAGGCAGCCTGCGGGTCATCAAATGCCCCCTGAAACGTTGTTCCCGCACTGAGCACTATAATTGGCGGGTGCCCGTTTGCAACGCCAGTTCAGACAGCAGTTCAGGGATGACCGCTCCATACCTATCCACAGGCACTCCTTCCGGCCAGTACCCGTCGGATGTAATCGGACACTGGCCGGGGTAACACTGGTTACCCGCTTCCTGAAAAGTAGCAATACCTAATATTTTTGCCGATTTTTCAACTGAATAATGCGATTCCTGCGAATAATAGAGTACCGGATGTCGGTTTTTTTCCCGGTTTGCGTTGGCGGAAACCGGTCTGCTCCGGAAATATTCACGGGCACTCCAGAGCGCATACATATTGCCTTCGGTTGCTCCCATACCCAACACGTAGCCCCAGAATGATTCTGGTGTCGGTGGAGTACGGGGGCTGGCATTCCAGAGTCTGGCAAAATATTCCAGGACTTCCTGTTCCAGGTCTCGCGTATTCAGCAGCGTCGAACTGGCTGCGTAAGGGTCGCCAGCATTATTCAGGTGCAGATTTAAAAAAGGGGCAATTGCGGTATAGTCGAATTTCTGGTTAACCGGATAGCCCAGAGATAGTTCCTGCCGGCCTTGAGCGCTTATATATATTTCCTCAAGCCTGGACCGAATGCCATCTTTTATTTCATATTCAACTGTCGCAGATTTTTTTCTTTCAGTGGGGGGACAGTCGCCTCATCGCACTGTTTTGTTGTGCTGGCTGTATCGCCGCCTGTATTAAATATATTTTCCAAAATAATACTCTCCATCAATAGCTGATAAAGGTGACTGCTTACCGCCATATAAAGGAGGCAGACAGAAACCGATAGCAAAGTTCACCCCAGATCGGACAAAATTCATGAAAGACTCAATATACAGGAAGACTGGAATCAGAAAATCCTATTTATATGTTAGATTAAATCTTGTACACCCGGCCTGGCATAATAAGTTATCTGTGTATGTATAATATTCGGTTCACTGAGTAAATTGTCCTTCACGCTTCTTCCGCCACATCGCCTGGACCATGTGGCTGATTATCAACTATTAAAATTTGATATATATTAGTGATAATGTGGTTACATTATCAAGATAATTATGCCATCAGTGTTTTTCTTATTTATTACAGTTACAGTATAGCCGTATTTTATCATATACATCTAACGGGAATCAGTTCCGTTACTTTATAAGTCTTAAAAAATCATCTTAATAAGTCCACTTGTTTTTATATATGATGTTTATTTTTCTATTGAAAAACATAGCACTGTTACAAAAAGCTGTTAGCTGGTGTGATTTGCTGATAAGTTTAGTCAAAAAATACTCCTGCGTAGAAATTACTTATTAAAATTTTTACCGAAAAAAAGAACAAGATACTATATTCAGATGATTCTCATGTATAGCGGTTTTTTCAAGAGAATTTTTCTGATCTTTCAGGAACTGTATTGGCTGTTCATCTTCATTCAAGAGCATTCCTTTCTTTAATTCATGATATTTTTCCTGAGGAGCCTGCATGATTCCTGAGTCAGAAAGATTTTATCTTGGCCTGCCTGACAGGCAGGCAAATACCCTGAATCTGCGCCTGCTACAACAAACAGATCAGAATAACAGTGGAAGGTACGGCCAGTGTTTCAATAATCTGTCTGAACATTTTTTTCATTACATTACCCTGTGAAAGTGGTGCTCAAAAGTGCAATTTGAAGATACAAAACTGAATTTCCCAATATTTGATCATAGTTACCCATAAAAACTCAATTAGCCACATAATAATATTTTACTAATATTTAATTAGCATTTAATTTTCCACACAAAATAACCATTTCGCCATTTAGTAATATTTTTATTCCATAAAAATACAGGTTTTTTACTCTAAAAAATAAATAATTATTACTTTTTTAAAATAAAAATCTCCTTATCGAAATATATTACATGAAAACAAATATCTCTTCTGATCATTCATATCAAAACAATGGGAAACACATCATTAATTAATTAAATTATTCAAAAACTTTCAGGGTTTAGCTTAATAAACAGACCAAGAAATCAACTGACCTATTAATTTTACTGCTACGGATTTAAGTTCAATCATATTTTAATTGCATGGAATATTAATCTGCGACTGCTCATACCAGTACAAATATGTCTCTGTAAAAACGGTGTGAATAACACTATCTGGTTTTTCGACTTCAAAACGTCGGGCTTACTTTTCATATAAACGAACCGCAGGCTTCATTCTGAGTTTTTCAGAGGGATTATTCATACGATACCGGACCGGTAGTCACAAAGCAGTCGACGGATGTACACGAAACATTCATGCTGTGCGGGTTGCGGTTTTCTGCCCCTATGTTGACGGGAGACTCTGTCTTTTCGCTGCTGGTGAGTTAATTTGGGCCGCCGTCCGCCAGGAGTGTCTATCATTATGGGCTGCAGCCAGCTCTGTCTGGTGCATTCACAAAGTATTACACGTTCAAATTCAGTAAATGAATCTGCGTTCTGTATCATCACCCTTTTTGCCGAACTGGATATTTCTGGTAATGCTCCAAAGATCAATACAAGTGCTTACAATTTTGTGTTAGTAAAATAGATCACTTCAGTGAGCGAAAAAAGCAATCCGGGTTCCACACAACGACCCGATCCCCTTTACGTAACTTTCGTCATGACCGCCGGGTTTATTGCCGATACCGCCAGTCTGCTACTTATCGTTTCAAATCTGGTTAATATCGTTTCCGCTGACTTTTTTAGCTTCGGCTTTACACAATACGCCTCCGTTATGGTCCCGGCAGATATTGCAGCTATCGCCACCACGCTGGCTATGCTGCATTTATTTTCCGCAGGGATATTCCGGCTACCTATGACGCTGCATTACTTAAGACTCTGCCCAGCGTCATTAAAAACCCCGCCACGTTCAGAGCTGGCTGGATTGTACTTGTCGCTCTGCTTGCCGGATTTTTTGTCCCGGAGCCGTTGGAGACCCCGATCAGTGCGATTGCGGCCGCAGGCGCCACTATCCTGTCTGCTGTGACAAATATAGCTGCCTCCTTACGGGATTGAACTCCGGCAGAATAATGCTATCAAATAATAATTAGAAAGTGACGTATCTGCCTGTTATATATAGAAATGTGAGCGTCATCTGATAAGCAGAATTTAAGATTTTTCGATACGGCAAAAACCTACCGACTAATTAGGAGCCTAAACCAATGGATCTAAACCAGCTCAGGACATTTGTGACAGTTGCGGAAACCTCAAGTCTTACCCGTGCAGCCAGTTTACTTTTTCTGAGCCAGCCGGCCGTAAGTGCTCATATCAAGTCACTCGAAACTGAGTTCAATGTGAAACTTTTCAGGCGCACGCCACGTGGAATGGAGCTCACTGCTTCCGGTATCATTATGCGGGACGAAGCGCGTCTTGCACTCAATGCCGCAAAAAAATTTGTGAGCAAGGCGCAGGCACTCAATATTGCCGGAACCTGTGCACTGGGCACTATTTCCGTGCCAATAATCCTAAACCTGCCAGCGGTTCTTTCACAGCTACGCCAGCGCCATCAGAATGTCGGCCTGACGATCCGGCAAAATATCTCCGGTCACATCATCGAAGGAATTCTCGACGGCGAGCTTGACGCAGGTTTTGTTATTGGAAAAGTAAACGAGCCGCGACTGGGGGTTATCGCTGTTTCTCCTGTTACTCTGTGTATAGTAGGCCCCTGGGCCTGGAAAGCGCAGCTTGAAAAAGCCGGATGGAGTCAGCTTCAGACACTGCCCTGGATTTCTACTCCGGAAAAATGCTCTTTTACTGTTATTTCGCGGGCTTTCTTTGAAAAACACAACGTCAGCGTACAGACTTCAATCGTAGCTGATCAGGAGAAAACATTGTCAGAGCTGGTTGTTATGGAAGCTGGCATCGCTCTTATGAGAGAGGATATTGCCCTTGTGCTTCAGGATAGTAAGGAAATTTATATCTGGCCCAAGGAGAAAACGGTGAGCCAGCTCTGCTTTATTTGGGACCGTGAGAAAGAGAATACCCCGGTTGTTCAGGCACTGATTGAAACTGTGCGTGATATCTGGCAGATTTCCGCCTGAACCTCTGCTGCGTCCTTGCCAAAGGGAGAGGACGCAGTGAGCTTTCACTTATTGGCGGTTGGCAGATGGTTTTAGTGTAACGGCCTCAGCGGGTGGCTGGGATTTAGCCAGCTTCCGCTGGTTCAGGTTGTTAAGAACAAGCGCTGTTGCTGTGATGACTGCTCCAGTAATCTGTACGTTTGTCGGCACAACGCCATTCAGGGCTGAAACAACAAAGGCAGTGACCGGAACCACGTCCATAAAGAGTACGCCGTTTGTAGCGGTGATGATCCGGTTACCAACGTTCCAGCACAGTACAGCAATCAGACCTGCAACCAGCGCCATGTACAACAGATCGGGAATAACCATCGTTACAGAAGCTATACCAGGAACAGAGATGACACCTGTTGCAGTCAGGAGCAGATCTATAATTAATACACTTATCATCCCGAGCAGTGTAGTCAGAGTGGTGTAACGCACCGGGCTCCACGCCGGGAAGTAACTTCCACCAATGGTATACAGTACCCAACACAGCGCCCCGGCAATAAGTAGCAGGTTAGCCGTCAGGTTTACGGGCGAATGCAGTACAGCAGCAACATTACCATTGGTGATAACCAGCACAACGCCACTGAAAGAGAGCAGGATAAATGCGAACGTGCTGCCGCGAGGGCGGACTTTCTTCAGTGCCCATATGGCCAGAAGTCCCAGCATCGGCATTGTCGCCATCATGATAGATGCGGTTAATGCACCTCCCGGACCTGCCAGATGCTGCCCGAGGAATACCAGAAAACCAAATCCGGCAAACCCCAGTGTGCCAAGCAGCCAGGCGAGCCCCCAGCGCTCTCCCTTCAATCGGAATGCACTATGCCCCTCACGGAACCACAATAGCAACGCAAAAGCTATGCCAGCAATGCCATAGCGGAGGGTTGTAAAATTGAACGGATCGAGGTAATTCAGTGCGTGTGTCATGACGGGAAACATGCCGCCCCATGATAATGTTGCCAGCAGGCAGCAAATCAGCCCTTTAATATATGCATTCATAATGTCACCTTTATATATGAGAATATTCGCTACCTTTGTATAATTATATTTACACATGGACAGCAGGATAACTATTCGTGAGTTTTTATATTGATATCAGTAATATTGATATCGGAATATTTATGCTGCATCCGGAATACGAATAATTTCACTAAAACGGACTTTTCCACTCGGGCTATATGGTATTTTCTCAACCCTGAACGCTGTAAAATTAATTATTCCATTTCGAATGGCCTGTTCATTTATTTTTTTGATAAGACATGTAAATTTATTTACTCTATTCTGGTTAGTACTGAAAATACACCTGATGTGGCTCTCACCTCGTAGCGGAACAGCTACAAGGGCAACGTCCTTAACACAAGGCAAAGATCTGATATGTTCCTCAGTGCGATGAACGTCATAAACGCAGTGGTTTTCTCCATTTCGATTCATTAAAAACAACCTTCCGCCGTCATCGAGATAACCATAATCCGCCATAAGGAAATATCGCTCACCATCGATCAAGGTGAAAGGCTTGCTGCCGTCACCATATTCATCCATAAGCATATAGCTGGCTATGGCTACCCTTCCATTCTTATTTGCACCAAGCGGAATATTATCTTCGTCAAGAATCATTACTCGATTACCGTTAAAAGCCCTCCCGACACTCTCCGGACACTCAGACATATCTGCTGGGTCAGACAGGATATTTACTCCGGTTTCAGTACATCCATAATATTCGCAAAAAATATTTCCAAATGCAGCGCGAGCACATTGCTTACTTTTTACTGGGAAATAACTACCGCCAACCAGAACCCAGCGCAGATTGTGTTGTAGTCGCCCAGTGCCAGCGAGGTTCAACATCCGGGCTACTAAATTTGGTGTCATCACAGAGGCCTTTACTGCGCTGACACTGAGAACATATGCGAGAGCTGGCTCGTCGTCCTGGTCGACCAGATACAACGGTGCCCCCAGCCCCATAAACATCCTGGCCCAGCCATTACCTGCGGCATGGCAAAGAGGAAGAATAAGCATGAAGCCATCACGATGAGTAAAGTTGAAGCGTTCAGTAAACCAGGTGAATCGGCGTGAATCAAAAGAGCGATATCGCAGAACGATTTTGGGCACAGAACTGGTTCCGGAAGTTAAAGAGACTGCGCGGAATGGAGGATAAATGTGAGTAGAAAGCAGACTATTCAGCTCTGAATGATGGAGCTCACCGACGCTACTAACGACAGAATCAATCGGTGCATCAATTGCCAGCATACTTATTCCATTCGCATTAAAAGCGTTAATCTCATCAGGTGTATAAAGACTGAAAGATATGATCAGCAAACCTGGATTGACCCGATTGATGAGTGTGCTAAGAGTTTTGACTGGCAGGGAGTAATCCAGCCCGTTTACCGGAATCCCTAGCGTAGCAAATGCAGCAAGCCAGCAAATAAGCTCGGTGCTGTTTTTTGACAAATAGCAGGCAGAGCGAAGCTGTTCCGCATTGAAGGATCGGAGCAGAAAAACCATACGGGATTCTGTCAACCGAATGATATCATACCACGTATATTTTTCTTTACCGTCCGAGATGCAAATTTCATTGCCACGTACAGTAGCAATCTCATTAAGTCTTTTAAGAGTAATCATTGGAAGTTTCCTGAGGTTATTAATTTTTTAGATTAAGCAGCTATAATAAGAAAGCCCTTTTTTCTGTAATCATGGATCTTATTTTTCATTTTCTCATTAATCACTTCTCCCGGAAAAACAAGCGGGACACCGGGTGGATAAGGAATAATAAATTTATCTGAGGTATTATTTTTAGTGTTATTTCTTATATTTTTGCTCCTGATTGTTTTATCCAGAAATGAAAGGAGGCAGGAAACAGCTTGGTTATTTATTCCAATATGAAAATTTAAAAGTAGAGAGTCATTAATGAATCTTTTAACATATATATTATTATCAGCCAGTCGCTTTTGCATTTCCGCACCAGAACCAAGGGAAGAAACATTGAGCAGAACTTTTGTTGGATCGTAATGGATATGCCAGTGAGAATCAAAAACTCTCCTGCTTATTGCACTATTCCCCAAACTTTTCAGGGTGCAAACACCAATGGTAAATCTTTTTACCAGCAAACGACAGTGAGCTGCCAGGACTTTTCCATACTTCGCCATCATTGCCTGAGATGCGTCAAGAGATGCCAAAATGGGATAGCTGGGTGAGGTTGTGTGGATTCTGTATTTAGCTATCTCTATTTTTTCAGGCAACGCTTTGGTACCGCGGCAGTGGATAACTGAAGCCTGGCGCAGACAGTAAAGAGATTTATGTGCCGAGTGCGTACAGACGACTTGCATATCAGGATAACGACCCAAAAGCGGCCCAATATTCATAGCTGTCAGATACTGTGTATCTTCACTGAAATAATTCAAGCTACCCCAGGCCTCATCAATAAAGAACTGGCGGGTTTTGATCCCAGCTACCATAAGCCGCTCCAGAATCTTTGGAATATCGTAAATAACTCCCTCATACGACTGGGCGGTAAGAATAACCATATCGCAGGCTCTTCCGCTCCGTTGCATAGATAAAAGAGTATTTTCAAGGTGGTCATATGACCAGGCTGTTATTTCATCGTCTTCTGTCCGCAAGTCCGGATAGAGATATACCACCTCTGCGCCAATAGACTGAGTATGGAAATGCACAGACTGATGGCAGTTTTTGTCAATCAGAATACGCATTCCTTTTTCATAAAGAGCCGTGATGGCTATCTGGTTGGCTGTACTTGTGCCACTAGTAATATAAAATGAAGCATCTGAATTATAAAGCTGTGAAGTGAGCTTCTGTGATTCATAAATTACTCCCTGTGAGAAAAAAAAGTTGTCAAAAAGTTCACCGGTCGCTGAACCTTCCAGACATTCTGACATGATGCTACGGGTATCTCCAACAATGTCACTTTTACCATGACTGGAGATTGGGAGGGCGTGAAATGAATAGATATTCTTATAGCAGAGATTTTTTAGTCCAGTAAGAACGGGGGTTTTCTCAATCATTTTAATAATCCTAGTGGTTATTTTTTATTCACTATGCTTTATTCTTTTTTTAAGGGCTTGTGAATGAAAATATGCCTTCTTAATACTCAAATGAATATTTGTATTTTTTGATTAAGGTATCAGGGAAAATGATAATCCTATGAACAGTCAGACTTATTGGTTCTGTTATAATAAGCCGTAGTTAGTTATTTTCTTTATTTCTCACGTTACTGCCAGTGTCCCTGACCAGAAAAGCATTCAGACGTCTGCATTACCCTGTCGATATCATTGCTAAGTGTGTTTGCTGGTACCAGGCTTATGCTCTGGCCTGCGTAATTTGGAGGAGATGATGGCAGAACGGGGTATAATGATTGATCATTCCACCGTGTATCGCTGGGGTATCAGATTAGCGCCGTTTGAATAAGACTTTCCGTCAGTATAAACGTCCGGTGAGGTGATGCTGGCGGATAGATGAGACTTACATCAGAGTTAAATGTTAGTGGAAATGCCTGTATCGGGCTGTTGACTGGTCAGGTCAAACTATTAACTTTTTTGCTGACAGCCAGCCGCAACACAACCGCTGCACTGCGTTTCTTTCACAAAACCTTTCGTCGGATTGGTGCTCCTGAGGTGGTAACCATTGATAACAGCACTGCCAGCAGAGTAGCTCCGACTGTGCTCAGCAACGACAAAAACGACAAAGCAGAAGAAGAAACCCTCACTATCAGGCAGAGCAACTACCTGAATAATCTTATGGAACAGGATAACCAGTAAGTTTTAACGGGGCCGAACCGTAATTTTTACATTGTAATTAGCAGGCATCATCCCCAACCTGAAACGAACCCGAAAATGAAAGACGTTTCGGACTGATAAAACAATGGGGCAGATAACGATGCAGATTACGTTTTTCGCAGAATTCGGCAAAATCCACGGCATTGTTAACACCTGTTTTATCGTATAACTCCTGTATGATATTTTCTATCGTGCGGGGAAAACGATAAAGTGTGCGGGCAATTGCTCTACTAGTCATTCCCTGTAGTTTCAGAAAAATAATCTCGCACTCTTTCTCTGTAAAAAAATCATCCGGCTTATGCAACAACAGAGAACCTGGAAGCTTTCCTTTGATAAAATCATTCGGACGGAAGAGTTCTAAATATTTTATATGGAGAAGTACACCAATAAATTTTTTTTCTTTACTATAAAAAGCAGTTTTCCGGACAGTATAAGGATTGTCTGCTGACTCAGGATGCACTTCAAGCATCATGAGTTCTTTGAGTGGGTTAGCAGCAATCTGTTTATCCTGTTCTCTCCAGTCGCTAACTGTTTTCTCATTCTCACAAAGAGGTGAATGAATCTCCTCATAATATTTTTCATTTAGATCATCAGGTGTTTTGACACGAGCAAGTTTTGCCAGTGCCATATTTGCATACAGAACCTTTGAATTTGAATCTGCACTTGTTATGCAAATCGGATCAGAAAAATCGTCAAAAACACAACTCAGCGTTTCGATAATCTGTTTGTCTGTGTGAACAATTTCTTTCATAATTGCTGCCTCATTTCAATACACTGAATCATTAGAGCCACACCTTATCTGAACATAAAATACCTTTTTTTATTTAAAAAACCGAGTATTTTATACTTTACTTAATGAAGTAAATATTAATTTATCTTAATATTCAGTTAACCATCGTTTGACCACAATAATTATGGCGGATACCTCATTATCTCTGCCCACTGCACGTATATTTTCTGGTCTCCCGACGCGTCTGATGTCATAAACCGGAATACCCCGAGGCGGTATTCTCCGGGTGGTACAGATCAACAGTTTTCAGCAGAAATGTAAAAAGTACAGTGCCAATATCTGGTACTTATAACAGCAGGGTGACACCTATATTATCTTCAGATACGGTCTTTCAGCCGGGCAGCATACGGCTGGCAATCCTGTTCTGCGTATTTCTTTTAATTCAAGGGGGGAGCAGGCCATGTTTGTGTTTCCCTGAATTGCTGACTGTAAAAAACGGCAGCGTAACTCTTCACAGCCCCGGGCTGTTAATGCAACAGAACCGTTTTTCTTTGGGTTTGAGGTTTTTAAATTTAGTATCTGGCAGCATAATCAACGGCACCAGAAACAAGTAAAATGAGGCATCACAGAGTGCCTTATTTATAAGGCACTCAATAATACCGCCAGAAAAAATGAAGCATGTAAGAATTGATATGAGCCAACATGGCAAATATACTTATTTAAACAAAACAATTAATAGTAAAAATAATCTAATATGAACCTCTAACAACAGCCTGTTGATTATTCCCATTCAATAGTTGCTGGCGGTTTGCCACTAATGTCATAAACCACCCTCGATACTCCACTAATTTCATTAATAATTCTGTTAGAGACCCGCCCCAGAAATTCATACGGCAGATGCGCCCAGTTCGCCGTCATAAAATCGATAGTTTCTACCGCACGTAGCGCTATTACCCAGTCATACTTACGTCCATCGCCCATTACGCCAACCGAACGCACCGGCAGAAAGACTGCAAATGCCTGGCTGACTTTATTATAGAGGTCGGCTTTATGCAGCTCTTCAATGAAAATAGCATCCGCATGGCGCAACAGATCACAGTACGCTTTTTTTACCTCGCCTAACACTCGCACTCCCAGCCCTGGTCCAGGAAAAGGATGGCGGTAAAGCATGTCGTGAGGCAGCCCCAGTTCCAGTCCGATTTTGCGTACTTCATCTTTAAACAGCTCTTTAAGTGGCTCTACCAGACCAAGCTTCATCTCGTTAGGCAGGCCCCCAACATTATGGTGCGACTTAATAACATGCGCTTTCCCTGTGGCTGAAGCCGCAGATTCAATGACATCTGGATAGATAGTGCCCTGTGCCAGCCATTTAACTTCAGCCAGCTTTGCTGCCTCGGAGTCAAATACCTCAACAAACACCCGGCCAATCGTTTTACGTTTCTCTTCCGGGTCCTCTATACCTGCCAAGGCATCGAGAAAACGTGCTTCTGCTGAGACGGAGACAATATTCAGGCCAAAGTGTGAACCAAACATCTTCAGGACCTGCTCTGCCTCATTATGTCGCAGCAGACCGTTATCGACAAAAACACAAGTCAGGCGATCACCAATCGCACGATGCAGCAGCATCGCCGTGACAGATGAATCGACCCCTCCGGAAAGCCCGAGGATAACTTTGTCATTACCAATCTGGCTGCGCAGGCGCTCTATAGCATCTTCGATAATTTTTGCTGGAGTCCAGAGCGCATCACATCCACATATTTCACGAACAAAACGCTCCAGCATGCGACCGCCCTGCCGGGTGTGAGTAACTTCCGGATGGAACTGTATGCCATAAAGATGCCTGGATTCATCTGCCATTATGGCAAACGGGCAGCTCTCTGTACTGGCAATGGTGATAAAGCCGGGTGGCATCGCTGTAACCTTGTCGCCATGGCTCATCCAGACATGCAATAGTGACTGACCACTAGCGCTAACGGAGTCCTCAATGCCGTTAAGCAGCCTGCTCTGATTTTGCACTTCCACCTGTGCATAACCAAACTCCCGCTTACTGCTGCCTGCTACTGCTCCGCCCAGTTGCAGTGCCATAGCCTGCATACCATAGCAGATTCCGAGTACGGGCAGGCTGGCATTAAAAACATACTCCGGCACCCGCGGGCTATTTAGTGCCGTGGCACTTTCCGGACCACCTGAAAGAATAATCCCGTTTGGGTGGAATTCGCGGATCTGCGCTTCGCTGACATCCCACGGCCAAAGCTCGCAATATACTCCAAGCTCACGTACCCGCCGGGCCACTAACTGGGTGTATTGGGATCCAAAATCAAGAATCAGAATGCGGTGCTTTTGAATATTTTCCGTCGTCATTAAATCCATTCCAGAATGTTTCTCAAAACATAAATAACCGCAATTCCCGGCCAGAACCGGGAACATACAGCGTTAACACACTAAGAGCCCAGACGATAATTTGGCGTTTCTTTAGTAATAGTCACATCGTGGACATGGCTCTCAGAGATTCCGGCACTGCTGATGCGGATAAACTCAGCTTTAGTGCGCAGCTGATCAATACCAGCACAGCCCGTAAGCCCCATGCAGGAACGCAGGCCACCCATCTGCTGATACACAATCTCCTTCAGGCGCCCTTTATAGGCTACACGCCCTTCAATCCCTTCAGGCACCAGCTTATCTGCGGCATTATCAGTCTGAAAGTAGCGGTCAGAAGAGCCTCTGGACATAGCACCCAGTGAGCCCATACCACGATAAGATTTGTAAGCACGACCCTGATAAAGTTCGATTTCACCGGGGGATTCATCAGTACCTGCTAGCATAGATCCTACCATCACTGCCGAAGCACCTGCGACAATCGCTTTAGCGATATCCCCGGAGAAGCGAATGCCGCCATCAGCAATAACCGGAATTCCCATGCACTCAAGCGCAGCAGCGGCGTCTGCAATGGCGGTAATTTGTGGTACTCCTACGCCCGTTATGATGCGAGTGGTACAGATGGAGCCGGGGCCAATACCCACTTTTACCGCATTAACGCCTGCTTCAACCAGCGCCAGTGCTCCCGCACCAGTGGCAACATTGCCGCCGATGATCTCGAGGTCAGGATATTTAACACGGGTAGCACGGATTCGCTGTAATACTCCTTCGGAGTGCCCGTGTGAAGAATCAATCAGCAGCACATCAATACCAGCTGCAACCAGGGCATCAATCCGCGCTTCATTACCCTCTCCGGCACCCACAGCGGCACCCACACGCAAACGGCCCAGCTCATCTTTACAGGCGTTGGGTTTGCGCTCAGCTTTCTGAAAATCTTTAACCGTGATAAGACCCAGCAGATGAAAATCAGCATCGACTACCAGCGCCTTTTCAACACGGCTTTCATGCATTTTTTGCAATACAACATCGCGCCGCTCCCCCTCTCTGACCGTCACCAGACGCTCTTTAGGGGTCATAACCGCCGAAACTGGTTTTTCAAGGTCGGTTTCAAAACGCACATCACGTCCGGTAATGATGCCTGCAAGCTGGTTATCAGCATTGACAACCGGATAACCTGCGAAGCCATTACGTTCTGTTAGTTGTTTCACCTCGCGCAGAGTAGTCGCTGGCAGCACTGTCTGTGGATCGGTAACAATCCCGCTTTCATGTTTTTTCACTCTGCGAACTTCTTCTGCCTGACGTTCGATCGTCATGTTTTTATGAATAAAGCCCAGCCCTCCCTCTTGTGCCAGTGCAATAGCCAGCTTTGATTCAGTGACGGTATCCATAGCCGCGGAGAGCAGTGGAATATTAAGACTGATGTTTTGAGTCAGCCCGGTAGTAAGGTCGGCTGTATTGGGTAACACAGTGGAATGGGCAGGAAGCAGCAGTACATCATCAAATGTGAGGGCTTCTTTAGCGATTCGTAACATAGGCAATATCTCAACCTGGTAATTGAAATGAGAACAGATAAAATATTGCCGAGGCATTATACAGAGCGTCATCAATTGCCTCCAGCTATTTTTTTAAAATCTCTTGACCCCTTGCTATGGATAGGTAATATCAATCGTCTAACTCTTGCAGACACAATTCGATCGCCATCACATGCCATCAGCCTCGATAGATGCCGTTTATACTGTAAGCAAGCTCAACAATATTGCCCGGACGCTTCTGGAAACCGGGCTGGGTGAAGTGTGGCTCAGTGCAGAAATTTCCAACTTTTCACAACCGGCTTCCGGACACTGGTATTTTACCCTTAAAGATGACAAGGCCCAGGTACGGTGCGCCATGTTTCGCAACTGTAACCGTTTTGTCAAACTGCGTCCTGGTAATGGGCAGCAAGTGCTGGTGCGTGCCACTGTTACGCTCTATGAGCCTCGGGGGGACTTCCAGCTCATTATCGAGTCAATTCAATCGGCCGGTGAAGGCGCACTGCAACAGCAGTTTGAGCAACTTAAAGTCCGCTTGCAGGCTGAAGGCTTATTTGCATCAGAATATAAAAAACCGCTACCAATGCCGGCACAGACTATCGGCATCATTACCTCCGCGACAGGCGCCGCTCTGCACGATATTCTGCATGTGCTGCAACGTCGGGACCCGTCTCTGCCGGTAATTATCTATCCCGCACAGGTGCAAGGTACTGACGCACCTGCGGCCATTGTCCGCGCTATTGAACTGGCTAATCAGCGTGCCGAATGCAGCCTGCTGATCGTGGCAAGGGGCGGTGGTTCGCTGGAAGACCTCAGCTGCTTTAATAATGAGCAAGTCGCTCGGGCGATTTTTGCCAGTGTTTTGCCTGTCGTGAGTGCAGTGGGCCATGAAACCGATGTGACAATTGCCGATTTTGTGGCTGACCTGCGCGCACCAACGCCCTCAGCCGCTGCTGAACTGGTCAGTCGTGATCGAATCGTGTTACAGCGCCAGTTACAATCCCAGCAACAGCAGCTGGGAATGGCGATGGATTATTATCTGGCGAACCAGAATCGTTATCATGCACAGCTCGGGCATCGTCTGTTGCAGCAACATCCCCAGCTACGCCTGGCACGGCAGCAAAATGTGCTGTTACAGCTACAGCGCAAACTCACAGCCTCGATTCAGCACCATTTGCATCGGGCAGGCCAGCAGCAGCAAATAATGCAGCAACGCCTAAATCTTCAGCAGCCAGAGCGGCGTATTGCGCATCTGCAACAGCAGTGGCAGCAGTATTATTATCGTCTGCAAAAGGCTACCAACTGTTTGATAAGTATTCATCAGCAGCGTTTTGCCACACTGGCGGCTCAGCTGGAAGGTGTCAGCCCGCTGGCAACACTGGCGCGTGGTTACACTGTAACCACTACCGCAGATGATAAAGTGATTAAAACGACAGCCGGTTTAAAAACCGGCAGCATGCTAAAAACCCGGCTGACCGACGGTTATGTTGAAAGCCGGATTACTCACATTGTGCCAGCTGAAAAAAAACACTGATAATCACCAGATTCAAACATTGTACCTCATAGAAAGTCTCTCTTAATTTCCTGACTACGTGCTTCATCCGTCTTTTATTCGGCAGTGCTCTAAAAAGCACGTTATCTGAACCCATTTTGAGGTCAGAATAAAGGCGGCGTATTAAGCGATAACTATACAATCTTATTTATTACTAAAATACAATTGCTGACATCTGCAATACAAAGCCTCATCTCATAACTTAACATCAGAAGACTAAATTATAATTATTAACGATGAAACCGGGAAACTTACAATACAGTGGGGAATAATATAATAATTAACACCGCATTCTTATACCATATGGCGGCATTAATATATACATCATAAAAAACATTACTGAGCCTGCTGACAGTCCCTGGATAAAATAATGCTATTCTTGCCGAAATATGATTAAAAAATATGCTTAATGTGCATTGCTTTCTGTTTACTAAACCCGGCTCTGTTATTATATTCTGCCAGCCCGCAGGTAAATAACCACGTCCATTCTAAATGGTGGCATGATGAGTGGAGAATGGTGTTATTACTTAAAAAATACAGGGGAAAATTATAACCTGAGAGGTTTAATTTTAATAAAAATGTAAAGGCATATCTTAATTATGAACTTTATGCACAGAATTATGCGTATTAATAAAGGTGAAAACATGTTGAATAAAAAGTTATTTTTGTCTTTTCTGCTTATACTGACGGGATGCAGTGCCAATAGCATCAAACATGGGGCAGAAACAGTTAAAGTAACAAATATCGAACCGGATAAAGAATGTATTCGTCTGGGCGATATAACAGGTAGTCAGGGGAATTTTTTTACTGGCGAATGGACATCAAATCGTAACCTCGAAACCGGAGCCAGAAATGATTTAAAAAACAGGGCCTATGACATGGGTGGCAATGTTGTTGTCATTCTCACGCAAAGGCCTGGTATGACGGGGGGAGGAACCAGCATCTTCGGATCTTTACAACAAACAAATGTAACGATTAGCGGTACAGTTTATAAATGCCCATAACAGCCCTGTGAATAATACCGTGGGAGTAGCACAAAATAGAGTTACTCCTGCTGTTCACAGTTTTGCATCATCACTTTTTTATGTATTCTTTCAACGCTCCTAACACAGATAAACCATTGCAGAGTTGCGGTAATTAACAGGGCATTCGGCCATATTTTTATTCTATGAATATGTGTATTCCGCTAATTGCTAATACAGTCTGCCGCAACTGCCAAAAGCAGGCGGTCTGTTCTGCTCACTTCTGTATAAAAATAAACGCGTTACCATATTGTGCGACATCCTCCACATAACAGCAGACCGCCCCTTGCTGCTGCCGATTAAATTAGTGATATTTAAGATTCAATGCGGGGAGACATTCCCCGTTAAACGACAAGGAGGTCTGAACATGGTACTAAAACCCGAGCCCACTCCAGTTGAAATAACATTTACACTGCTTAATGACGTCGCACTGCATTACAGAAGCAATACCCGCAAAGACAATACTCAGCGTGTTCAGATGATGCTGCTGGCCTCAACAATGAATCACTGGCTGCCGCAATATGATATTAATACCAGACTGCGTGTTGCTCATTTTCTGGCACAAACCTGCCATGAAACCGCTCACTTTTTATCGCTGACTGAAAAACCAGCAAGAGGCGGTCTGGAATATGAACCAACAACAAGAGCGGGACGTAACCTGGGTAACGAAAAAACTGGCGATGGGCCCAAATATATCGGCAGAGGGTTACTTCATCTGACCGGCCGGGAAAATTATAAAAAATATGGCAGACAGCTCACCGAAAATCTGGTCGATTACCCGGAAACCGTGGCTCTGCCTTTTTCGGATAATGAAGCGTTTAAGCTGGCAGTCAGAACGGCCTGCTTATTTTGGAAAAACAACGACATAAATATTCCTGCCGACAATGATGATTTAATGGAGGTCACTCACAGGGTTAACGGCGGCTATAACGGGCTGGAGGCACGCCGCAGAGCGCTGGATAGAGCAAAACGCAGTTTGGGAATAGGGATATAGCGTAAAGGGGCACAGCCCCTGTTTTTTACCGTGTCTTGAAGTCTGCCGTGTGGCCGTCCAGTGCCTCTGAGATAATGTACACATGCTCCAGGTCAGCGGCACAGGTTTCTGCTTCAGGATCACCCACAGGCCAGTCTCCCGGGTTATAAGCTGAATAGAACTCACCTATCGCTTTAAAGCCTTTGTTGCTCTCTATCAGATAATATTGCCTGTACAGGTCCGTTTTCAAATACTGCACACCAAGCCCGCTTTCTCTTAAGTCAGCCTCATTATAATTATTCATTTTAGCGCGTCGCAACATCAGCCGCTTCGCTTCATCTTTACTGATTTTCTCCGACGAAAGCCGCGTTATCTTTCGGGTAACATCTTTGCCGTAGAGCTGGTCAGCGTATTTTTCCCTTAATTCTTTTGGTAACGGATGTACACTGATGTCTAGTCCCGTGGTTATTCGTGCCTGCCTGTAAGGGTCTGTCGTGCAGTCCGGGCCTGTATAGCGTTTTTGTGCAGCATTGCTGAGTCCAGACAGCAGCAGTAACAATAATATAAGCGTTCCCTTTTTCATCGTTTTTCATTCCTTTAAACATCATGATTTGTGGCAGGCAGCTTACCATCCCTGCGTGCCCTTTTCTGGCTAGCCAGCTCGTCGCAGCAATTTTTAACATCTTACTTATGCCCACGTTGCATTGCATTCCTGCAACATTGTTATACCATCCCGTGTCATAAAAAAAGCCTGTAATAACAGGCTGTTTTTAGCTTACGTATTGGGTGTACTACCCGATGTTCAAGGCCAGCTACAGATTAATAGCCCCGCAGTTCATCGCTTGTTCTTTTTTGCGCGAACTATCATGCGCTTACGTTTACGCTGCTGTACTGGCGTAAGCTTATTGCGTTTACCCTCATAAGGGTTTTCTCCTTCACGAAACTCAATACGCACAGGTGTACCCATCATGTTAAGTGTCCGGCGAAAGTAGTTCATCAGATAACGTTTGTAAGAATCAGGCAACGCTTTTACCTGATTGCCGTGAATAACTACGATGGGTGGGTTGTAGCCGCCGGCATGAGCATATTTTAGTTTCACACGGCGGCCACGAACCAAGGGTGGCTGGTGTTCATTTACCGCCATATTCATAATTCGTGTCACCATTGACGTAGTGATTCGGCGGACAGAGCAATCAAATGCTTCCGTGACTGACTCAAAAAGATTACCGACCCCACTGCCATGGAGCGCCGAAATAAAATGGATACGGGCAAAATCTACAAAGTCCAGCCGGTAATCCAGGCTTTTCTTGATATCCTCTTTAACTTCCGGCAAAATTCCGTCCCACTTATTAACGACAATGACCAGCGCTCGCCCACTATTAATGATGAATCCCAGAAGGGACAGGTCTCTGTCAGAAATTCCCTCCCGAGCATCAATAACCAGCATCACTACATTGGCATCTTCAATCGCCCGGAGCGTCTTAATAACGGAAAACTTCTCGACAGTATCCGTCACTTTCGCCCGCTTACGCACACCAGCAGTATCGATCAGAATATAGTCACGCTCCTCACGTTTCATCGGTATGTAGATACTATCACGCGTGGTGCCTGGCTGATCGTAAACCACCACCCGTTCCTCGCCCAGAATACGGTTAGTGAGTGTTGATTTTCCAACGTTAGGACGACCGACGATAGCAAGCTTAATCGGCGTATTTTGAGGTGAATGCTGATGTTCCTCTTCATCCTCCCCCGCGCACTCTTCAGCATTTTCCTCCAGAGCTGCCCAAAAGGCGGCATTCTCCTCCTCCTCGGTTAAAAATTGCGGCTCATCTGCTTTAATCCAGGGTTTCAGTGCTGTTTCTATCAGACTTATGACCCCCCGCCCATGAGACGCAGCAATTGGGTGGATTTCACCTAACCCAAGCGAGTAAAAATCAACAGTAGCTGTGTCCGGATTAAGACCGTCAGTTTTGTTCGCCACCAGCAGTGTGAGTTTCTGACGCGAACGCAGATGTTTGGCAATAGTTTCATCCGCTGGCATCAGTCCGGCCCGTGCATCAACCATAAACAGCACAACATCGGCTTCTTCAATGGCCAGCAGAGACTGTTCTGCCATGAGGCCCTCAACCCCTTTTTCGTTGTTATCGATACCACCTGTATCGATGCAGATAAACTCACAGCCCCCAGCATTAGCCCGGCCATACTTGCGATCACGAGTAAGGCCAGGAAAATCAGCTACTAACGCATCCCGTGTACGTGTCAGGCGATTAAAAAGGGTGGATTTACCAACATTGGGGCGCCCCACCAGCGCTACCACAGGTATCATAAATTGAGCCTCATCTTAAATCACGGTCCTATTTTGTGCGTCTGGTTCGGTGGTAGATCTCTGAATACCTTAGTTTTGCCCGCGGCCGGAATATTCACTGCGAAATTAAACGGCTCCTGATTACTCAGGAGCCGTTACATGGGTATCAGACACCAGGTGATCAGCGTTTGAGGGCGTACACCTCTCCGTTTTTTGCCTGAATAAGCAGTTTGTCACTGGCTACCACTGGCTCAGCCTGTAGACCTGAACTGTCAATTTTTTGCTGAGAAACAAAACGCCCGTCATCAGTATTTATCCAGTGCAGGTAGCCCTCGCTATCACCAACCACAAGATAACCGTCATGAAGTACTGGAGAAGTGAGGTTGCGGTGTAGCAGTTCGCTTTGGCGCCACAGTGTTACCCCTCCCTCTTTGCTGAGAGCGATAACGCGGTCATTCTGATCTGCCAGCAGGATACGGTTACCATCGATGATTATGTTATGTACGCCACCAATTTCGCGTTTCCAGATGATCTGGCCAGAGCGCAGGTCCAGCGCCGCAATATCACCGTTGTAAGCCAGCACATAAACTACACCGTTTTCCACTACCGGCGTCATATCAACATCAGCAAGACGTGCGATCTCTGTTGCACCACCTGGCTGAGAAATGCGCTGCTGCCAGATTATCTGTCCCTGATCAAGCAAAACCGCACTAACTTGTCCGTTATCCCCGCCCACTATTGCCGCACCAAACGCTATAGCAGGGGATGATTCTCCCCGTAGCGAGAGTGTAGGTACACCCAGATTAACTGACCATTTTACCACACCACTCATCGCGTCGAGCGCTTGTAGTATACCGTTACTGGTATGAATAAGCAGCAGGCCATCACTCACAGCCGGACGTGAAACTACTTCACCGGCAGCATTTGTTTTCCAGGCGATAGTGCCGTCGCTGGTATTTAACGCATAAATCAGACCACGTTCACTACCGATATACAGTAATGCGCCTGACAGAGTTATACCGCCCGATAACATTGCTGATGGATTGTTTGAGAAAAAACCCGTTTTTCCGGACAAATCAGCCCGCCACTGCTCACTACCATTCTGCACAGTAAATGCCTTAACAAGGCCAGAACGATCCGCTGCATAGACTTTGTCTCCCTCCCAGGCAGGAATAAGACTGGAGTAGAAATCTCCAGTGCCGTTTCCAACCGACTGACTCCATACCTTTTTTACAGTAAACTGATTTGTTACTTTAGGAAGGGGGGACATCTCCACCACATCCTCTTCACCACCAAACCACGAGCATCCACTAAGCAACGCTATTGCTATCAAACCCGGCAGAACTATTTTACGCAATCCCATGAAATTCCTCGTGTATCCGTTCAGGCTATTTCTGTATTTACCTGCCAGACCTAACGTGGCAGATCATTTATTCTCATCAGCAACCGCTTCCGCAGGGCGGAAGAATTGTTAGCATCAATGGCTTGCTGCCATGCCGCGCGGGCACCTTTAGTGTCACCCTTGCTTTTTAGCGCCTCACCCCTTACTTCAGCTACCATCGGTGACCAGGATTCGTCTTTAATCTCATCAAGCGTTTTTAATGCATCATCTGTTTTTTTCTGTTCTAACTGGATACGCGCCAGACGTAGTCGAATCAGGGAACGCAATAAATCATCCCGCGTGTTCTTCAAACCCATCTGCAACTGGGCAGCAGCTTTCCCCAGCTTTCCAAGGTCAGCATAATGTTTAGCCAGGTTGAGCGATGCCATCACACCGTAAGTATTGTGATTATCAAAAGCATATCTGGCAACGGCGTCCAGTGTGTCAGGCTGGTCGTCATTAAGTGCGCTAATAACCTGCTGGTAAGCAGCCGATCTCTCTTGCTCACTGTTACTTTGATCCTGCTGCCAGTAATACCAGCCAGCCAGTACACCAGCGGCAAGGATTGCTGTAGTCAACAGTATTTTGCCATAATTTAAGAAAAACCGACGCAGGGCATCAATCTGCTCTTTCTCATTGCTGTAAATTTCCACGCGCACTTCCCCCAATGTAATCGGTCAGCCCGGCTTTATGTTGTTAACAGCGCATTGATCATAGTCATCGCCTGATGTTGCGCCAGCATTTTCTGCTCTCCAGTGGCTAAATCTTTGATGACTACCTGATCTGCCGCAACTTCATCCTCACCCAGTACTAGGGCGATCCGTGCACCAGACTTATCAGCTCTGATAAACTGCTTTTTGAAGCTCCCGCCACCAAAGTGCATCATCACTTTCAGCCGAGGGTTCTCATCACGTAGTTTTTCAGCAAATGCCATCGCCACCGGCTGAACACCCTGCCCTGAGGCGATAAGATAGACATCGACAGCCCGCAGCGGTTCAAACTGGGGATTGATGGTTTGAACCATTAACACCAGGCGTTCCAGCCCCATGGCAAAACCTACAGCAGAGGTGGCAGCACCACCCAGCTGTTCCACCAGACCATCATAGCGCCCGCCACCACATACCGTGCCCTGAGCGCCCAGACTATCCGTAACCCATTCAAAAACCGTCCGATTGTAATAGTCAAGCCCTCTCACCAAGCGGTGGTTTATGCGATAATCGATGCCTGCTGCCTTCAGCATTGCACAAAGTCCGGTAAAATGATCGCGGGAGTCCTGGTCCAGATAATCAAACAGCACCGGGGCATGATCGAGTAGCTGCTGGATTGCCGGATTTTTACTGTCCAGCACGCGCAAGGGATTCTGGTACATCCGGCGCTGGCAGTCTTCATCCAGCTTTTCTTTACGAAGCTCAAGAAAACCCACCAGTGCATGACGATAGCGGGTACGCGCTTCAGATGAACCGATTGAATTGAGTTCAAGCGTAAGATGAGAGGCAATCCCAAGGGCTTTCCAGCAGCGACGAGTCATCATTATGAGTTCAGCGTCAATATCAGGTCCTTCATGGCCAAACACTTCAACACCGAGCTGATAAAATTGACGATAGCGCCCCTTTTGAGGACGTTCATAGCGAAACATTGGCCCCAGATACCATAGTCTTGGTTGCTGATGGTAGAACAGACCATGTTCGATACAACCCCGGACACTGCCCGCTGTTGCCTCTGGGCGGAGGGTTAGCTGCTCGCCGCCGCGATCCAAAAAAGTATACATCTCTTTTTCAACCACATCAGTGGCCTCACCTATCGCACGGCTGAAAAGGGGGGTGTGTTCCACCACGGGTGTACGAATTTCACTGTAGCCGTAACTGTCCAGTATCTGTTTGAGTTTCTCTTCAATCCTCCGCCACAGAGCGGTATCTGCCGGAAGATAGTCTTTCATGCCACGAATGGCCTGAATATTTTTTGCCACTTGATCTGTCTCTTTAAGCCAATACGGGGCTGAAATAGTTAGCCCCGCTTTTACTTGCATCGTAGTGGTGATGAGAAATCCAGCCACTACGGTTTAGTTATTTTTATACTCTGCATTTTCTGAATCTTCTACGAGTTGTATGGCAATACGTTGCTGTTTTTCCAGCTGCGACGCTTTTGCACGAATACGAGCTTCCAGCTGATTGATCATATCAGCGTTATCCAGCCGCTCATGCTGCCGTGATCCCTGCTCATAAAAACCACTTTTCTTATTGCCACCTGTAACACCCAGAGTAGAAACCAGGGCTTCACCCGGACCATTAACCACACAACCAATTATTGAGACATCCATCGGCGTCGTGATGTCTTCCAGACGCTGTTCCAGTGCATTAACGGTGCCAATAACGTCAAACTCCTGACGTGAGCAGGTGGGACAGGCAATAAAATTGATACCACGGGAACGGATGCGTAATGATTTCAGAATATCATAACCTACTTTTACCTCTTCTACCGGGTCTGCGGCCAGCGAAACACGCAGAGTGTCACCAATACCCTCCGACAGCAGCAGCCCCAGACCGATAGCCGATTTGACCGCACCCGCACGGACGCCACCTGCCTCAGTTATTCCAAGATGCAATGGCTTATCTATCTGTTTTGCCAGCAACCTGTATGCCTCGACAGCCAGAAATACATCAGAGGCTTTTACACTCACCTTAAACTGATCGAAGTTGAGACGGTCGAGATGATCAACATGCCGTAATGCAGACTCCAGCAATGCCTGTGGTGTTGGTTCACCATATTTTTCCTGAAGATCTTTCTCCAGTGAACCAGCATTCACCCCAATTCGAATAGGGATGCTTTTATTTCTGGCGCAAGCTACCACCTGGCGAACACGCTGATCATTACCGATATTACCCGGATTAATACGCAGGCAATCGGCACCATACTCCGCTACTTTCAGCGCAATACGGTAGTCAAAATGGATATCGGCCACCAGCGGCAGCGCTACCTGTTGTTTTATTGCCCGAAAAGCGTCGGCAGCGTCCATAGTTGGTACTGAGATGCGAACAATATCAACGCCTGCGCGTTCGAGAGATTTAATCTGACTGACAGTCGCATCAATATCCGTTGTGCGAGTGTTGGTCATCGACTGAACAGTGATGGGGGCGCCGTCACCTACAGGCACCTTACCAACATAAATACGGGTTGATTTGCGACGAACAAGGGTATCTTTATTCTGCATAAATATTCTCCAACATTACCCACAGCGATTAAGCTGTCAGTGCGCTCCCAGTGTCAGGTGGGCAACCCGGTTGTTGCGGATAAAACTACTTAAATCAACAACCTCGCCTTGAAACTTAACCTGAACAGCAGCAGGGGCACCAATGCTCAGCTGATATGGAGCACGGCCGGAGAACATCAATTTACCACCATTACTGTGCATCCCGCTAAACAGCTTCTTCCCTGTCGCGTCAGACACTTCCAGCCAGCACCTGTTATTAAAATCAAGGACCAATATAGCAGAATCCGCTGCTGTATTTGCAGCTGTTTCTGTCGCTGATGGCAATGGTTTAAGCGCTGGAACTTCCGTATTATTTGTAGTGTTTTTCGCCATTGGCGTAGGTGGAGTGTTTGTAATAACCTCTTTTTGAACGCCTGAAACATTCGAGGCAGTGGCTGGCGGCACGTCAGGCTTCGGGGCAGCTTCTGCTTTAGCACTGATATTGCTTTGATCGTTTACCATTTGATGATCAATATTAACAGGGGCTACAGAAGCTGGTGGAGCCGGGACGGGAGCTTTCTGCTCATCAACATTAGGAATTCGGGCAGAACGACTTATTTCAGCATCGGCTACGCTGTCTTGATCTTGCTGTACTGGCGTCGTCAGAGCGGTATGAACGGCTTTATGGTTTTGCCACCACCATAACCCTGTTAGTCCGGTTACAATAAATACGATAAGCCAGGTAAACAACATCAGCCAGCTATCCTGTTTTTTGCGGCCTTTGTTGAAGTTAAAACCCGGCACGGGGCTCAATACCGTACTGGCCCCTGACGTCTGTTCGTCAGGCGCGAAGAGAAGATCGTCTTCCGCCAAATGCACCAGACGCGCATAAGAACGTACGTAACCACGCAGAAAAGCCGGTGACACATCGCATGGCTTATCCTCCTCGATATTGTGTATCATCGCGAGTTTAAGACACAAGCGTTCAGCAACACTTTGCTGAGTCAGGCCCAACTGTTCACGCGCTTCACGCAACCGTGAGCCCGTAGATTGTGGTGCAGTGTTATCATTAATGGTTTCAGTATTCATTGGCTAAAAATTGCTGGTACTGTAACGATTGTGGAAAATTTCGCGCTAGTCTGTGTAGCATAACTTTTCAGGTCATCACTACGGCCTTCTAACGCAGCGAAGCGAATTTCTAACCATAGACTCTCAGCAGTTAGAGGTACACATAGTTCATAAACATCCAACAACAAACGCGCCTGAGCATACTTCCCCTGTTGAATTCGCTGACTAGCTTCCAACAGCATTGGAGGTCCTTTTCCCACATCTTCTGTTACTGCCTGGATCAAAGCCTTACGAGCTTCTGCCATCTTTTGAGCCTTAAGATAACAGTAGCCTGAATTATCGAAACTATCCGCTTTAGCACCCGGTTCAGAGCTTCTTCCGGCGGCGCGAAACTGCCGCTGTGCCGCTTCATATTGCCCTAATTCGCAGAGGAAAGCACCATAATTATTAAAGCAGATAGCCATTTTTTTGGGATTTTTTTAATGCTTTCTGATAAAAAGTCCTTGCTTTTTCCTGGTTTTTTAGCAACTGCTGATAACGTGCCTGAGCCAGCAATACCCGATAATCGTCTGGAGCCAGACGTTCGGCTTCTGCCAGGTTATGTTGTGCTGCTGGCAGTCGGTCACGTTGCATTAGTGCCAGTCCTAACTGTAATCTGGTTTCTGCAAGCCTTTTCCTGTCGGCAGAGTACTGACAGCCTACCATCAATAAGCCACTTAATACTACACTAAGAATCCCTCTGACCATATCTCCCTCCACGGCATATATCCTGCGATTTAAGCTATCGCACTGCGATGCAGGGATACATCAAAGCAGACTCAAGCGCTTCACTAATATTTATTATTTCAGAGTATTCTCACAGATTTGCCTTCCGACACCCACTTTTTACTAAGCGTGCGTTTGGTCCTGTCAATGACGTCTCCTGCAAGCTGGCCACAGGCAGCATCAATATCCATACCGCGTGTCTTGCGCACGATAGTGGTATATCCATGCGCCATCAGCACCTTAGCAAAACGGTCTATCCGGCTGTTAGAACTACGATTATAGGGCGCGCCGGGGAAGGGGTTCCAGGGTATAAGGTTAATCTTGCAGGGTGTTTCTTTTAACAGACTGGCCAGCTGATGGGCCTCATCAGTACCATCATTGACGTTATCCAGCATGACATACTCCACTGTGACACGCCCCTGATTTGCATTGGACTTTTTCAGATAACGGCGCACACTGGCAAGAAAAGCGTCTATATTATACTTTCTGTTGAGTGGAACAATTTCATTGCGAATGTCATCATTTGGCGCATGAAGCGATATGGCCAGCGCAACATCAATCATATCGCCAAGTTTATCCAGCGCAGGGACAACACCTGATGTTGATAGTGTCACACGGCGCTTAGAGAGGCCAAAACCATAATCATCTAACATTATTTCCATCGCCGGTACAACATTTGAAAGATTCAATAATGGCTCGCCCATTCCCATCATGACAATGTTGGTTATTGGCCGCTTTCCTGTAACACCTGCCGCACCAATAATTTTTGCGGCACGCCATACCTGGCCAATAATTTCTGCTACGCGCAGGTTACGGTTGAACCCCTGTTGCGCTGTGGAGCAAAATTTGCATTCCAGCGCACATCCCACCTGCGAGGAAACGCATAAAGTAGCGCGGTCATCTTCGGGAATATAGACTGTTTCAACCTGTTGTTCGCCCACCCATAACGCCCATTTTATCGTGCCGTCAGCAGAACACTGCTCAGCAGCAACTTGCGGTGCCTGAATATATGCCAGCGTTTTTAGTCTGCTTCGAAGCTCTTTATTAATATCGGTCATTTGGTCAAAATCATCGCAACAGTGGTGATAAATCCACTTCATCACCTGTTCAGCGCGATACGGTTTTTCCCCGAGCGACACAAAAAATTCGCGCATTCGGGAGCGATTTAAATCCAGTAAGTTGATTCTGGTCTGAGTGGATGACACCTGCGGGACGGGTGACGATGATGTCACGATAAGTTCTGACATATTACTCTTATTGGCCTCGTTATTACACATTGTGGCGCTAAACAAAAATTAAAAACAGCCCCCGCAGCATCGTAGTGACACTGCGGGGAACGCTTAATTGTACAAATTTGACGCCTTAGTTGAAAGATGCCGGATTAACTAAATTGTAAGTATTATTACCGGCAGATTTCACCCTCACCAAAAAAATAGCTTATTTCACGCGCAGCGGAGTCAGCAGAATCAGAGCCATGCGTCGCATTTTCGGTAAAACCGTCGGCATAATCTGCACGCAAAGTACCTGCCAGCGCATTAGCCGGATTGGTTGCTCCCATCAAATCACGATGACGCGCAATAGCGTTCTCCCCTTCCAGTACAGACACCACTATCGGGCCAGAGGTCATAAACTCAACTAATCCCGCAAAAAACGGACGTCCATTATGCTCAGCGTAGAACCCTTCTGCCTGTTCTCTGGTTAGTTGTAACATTTTGGTGCCCACTATTTTAAAACCAGCAGACTCAAAGCGATTAAAAATAGCACCAATTTTGTTTTTGGCGACTACATTGGGTTTGATAATGGAAAGGGTGAGTTCTGTTGTCATATTAACCTCTGTTATAACATCCTGATAAAACCGGGCACCTCATGTCCCAGTAAGCAGGTGCATAATACAGTATCCCCCCTATAATCTGATACAAGCTTGGCCAATTGACCAGAGAATAATCAACAATTACCCTACAATGTTCACTTTTACTCAGGCCATGAGATGTTGACTGATGCCAGCTGTCCTGCCTCATCCATCACGACTATCTGATAACTGCCAGGGTGCACTAATGTCAGTGTAACCGGACCACTGTAGCTCTGCCTTTCGAGCATGGTTCCATTCAGAAACCACCAGCGCTGTGCTCCCTGCCCTCCCTGCGAACTGACCTGAAAAGATAACGTATGGCTCCCCGGCAACGGTTGTAAAAGCTGACCTTCAATCGCCCCTGTTATTATAAGCGGAAGCAGCCCTTCACGGTCGAGCGGGGGGCAGCTGACGTCAGCAGCAGGCAGGCGCGCCTCACGCCGCTCTTTTAATGGTAGCCACGGCTCCAGTGGCAGTGGCCAGAACAGTTTCTCATCAGCAACCGCGCCGGGACAATCCGCTGCCACGCGAAGTCCGCTTCCATTCCTCCAGTAACGTAACCGCAAACCCAGCTGGCTCTCCTGCCCGTGTGACCATAGCGTAGGAGGCTGGATCTGGTTCAGTAGCCAGGCTGACTTGCGTTGACGACAGTTATCATCACCCAATGGCAGTGATTGTCCGCCCGGCCAGCATATGGTCTCCACACTAACCGATGAAGGACGGGGATCTGCTGGCACGCCGTTAACGGGTAAAAGTGCCATCAGCAGGCTGTTGACCTGATTCAATACTGGTACTGCCGACGCCACACCAAACTGCCCGGCAACCGGAGAGACATCAGGACGTCCTACCCAAATTCCTATCAGATACTGTGGATTCATCCCTACAGCCCAGGCATCGCGATAGCCATAACTGGTGCCCGTTTTCAAGGCCAGCGGCACTACACCAGAAACCCGGCCATTGGCTAAGGGTTGCTGCCCAGCCAGAATACGACGGATTATCCAAGCCGCGCCGGGTGAAAACAACTGACGCTGGCGTAAGGGCTGATCACTCAGCCAGCGCAGAGAGGCGGCATTACCCTGGCGTACAAACGCGCTGTAGCCAGTAAGTATTTCATCCATCCGGATGCCAGTGCCGCCCAGGGCCAGCGAAAGATTAGGTTCCCCTGCCACCGGGAAGCGCAGATTTACTCCGGCATTGCGTAACCGTGACGCCACCTTTTTGGGTCCAAGCACCTCGAGTAGCTGTACCGCCGGAAGATTGAGCGAGCGAACCAGCGCTTCACTGGCACTCACAGGCCCACTGAAGTTGGCATCAAAGTTACCCGGCCGGTAATCGCTGAAGCGACGTGGCACATCCTGGAGCAGTGACTGGCTATGAATCAACCCCTCATCGAGCGCCATTGCGTAAATGAATGGTTTCAATAGTGAACCCGGAGAGCGCACGCTCTTAATCATATCTACATGGCCAAAACGATTTGGATCATTAATATCAACTGACCCGACATAGCCCCGTACCTTCATTGTCGTGTGATCTACCACCAGCATTGCCAGTGATGTCCGTGGTGGCAACTGATGTTTCAGGTTGAGAGCAATATCTTCCAGATCACGTTGCAATGTGGGGTTAATAGTGGAGACAATCCTCGCCTGTGCAGACGCCGCCGCCAGACGGCGTGCGAGCAATGGAGCCATCTGTGGCATCCGGGGCGGCGGAAGCCAGACCGGCTCCTGACGTATTTCTGCCACCTGACTGGCAGACCAGACATGATATGCCGCCAGACGATCAAGAACTTTATCGCGGGCGGCTTGTGCACGCTGCGGCCAGCGATCAGGACGCAAACGACTGGGTGACTGAGGCAGAGCCGCCAGCAATGCCGCCTCGCCTCTGGTCAGTTGTGAAGGCGCTTTACCAAGCCACATCCAGCTGGCCGCGCCAATGCCCTCTACTGTGCCTCCAAAAGGAGCATGATTGAGATAAAGTGTCAGAATATCACGCTTAGTCAAACGCCACTCAAGCTGGACCGCACGCCAGATTTGAATAAGCTTGCCCGTGAATGTCCTTGGCCTCGGATCAATCAGACGGGCTACCTGCATTGTCAGGGTACTACCCCCTGAGATAATTTTACCCTGAACAATATCCTGCCAGGCGGCACGAACCAGCGCTACAGGATTGATGCCTGGGTGCTGCCAGAACCAGCGGTCTTCAAAAGTCAGCAGCGCCTGAATATAGGCCGGAGATACCTCATCAAGCGTAACGGGATAGCGCCAGATGCCCCGACTATCAGCGAACCGCCATAACGGCGTACCATCCTCAGCAACTACTATTCGCGCCGCGTTATCCTTGGGTAGCGGTAAGGGAAACAGCATATTTAGCCCCCAAGGTATCATCACTAGCAGTAGCAGCGGCCAGTGACGGCGCACAGAAAAACTGGCGGTCACAGATAAACCGCCTTATTCACGTACGTTGAGCAATGCCTGTGTTTCTCCTGTTGCTCGCCACTCCGGCGCATACATAGACTCAACCTGAGGGGGCGGCAGATAGTAGCTTCCCGGTGTGACAGCCCGTGCCAGATAGAGCAATGTAGCTGGCCGGTAAGGACCGACGCCTGTCGCTGCCACGAAACGATCATCACGAAATTCGGTATGCCCAATGTTAGCCTGCTGCATCTCGGTAAAGCTCTCTTTCAAAGATGGGACATCGTCAATGAAATTGAGGCTGGCACTCGTATTACTGAGGTTTTGATTTTCCAGCTCAAGCCCCGCGGGAAGCATATCGACAACCAGAGCATCATTAACACGCTTAGTTGCGCTTATTTTCAACCGAACGATCAACAAATCTCCGCGCTTAATCTTACCGGGATCTGCCTTTGCACCGTCGAGTGTAAAATAGTCACGGCTGATGCTAAGTACGTTACTGAATGGTGCTGGCCGATTCTGCGGATAGCCAGCTACAACCAGATTAGCGTAGAGGGGGTTATGACGCTGACTGGTGAGGGTCGTGCCTGCCAGTAATCTTTCAGCGTTAAGGACCGTGTTGAGTGTAGTGCTTCCCATGAATGGTTCGGATACTCCCTCGAGGCTAACCTTCCAGGGCGTGTTGTCACTCTGCTGAATAGTGCGTGCAGCCATGACAAGTGCACTGTTCTCCTGAGTCGAAAACCACTGTTTGCCGTTTGCTTCTTTTACCAGCGATATAAGTAACTGATTCTGCTCTTCGGGCAGCATTTTTTGCTGTGATAACAGTGCAATTATCATTGCCCGGTCGCGTACTACACTGCCGTAATCACCAAACCACAAATCATCCGGCCTGTCGAAGGCAGCCCCCTGCATTATCACATGCTGTGCGCGCTGCTCATCTCCCATCAGTTTTAATGCCACACCAAGCTGTACCAGCGCCAGACCGGATTTTGCATCATTGCGCTTGTCGTACAAAGCCCGTAGTACGCCCAGAGGAGCCAGCTGCTGGCGGGCAAGTACCATCCCGGCATAAGCACGAACACTGAAGCGCAGTGCGTCTTCATTATCCTTGCTAAAAACTGGGATCTGCTCGGGATTTTGTAGATAACGTAGCAGACGCTCGTTCGCACGCCTGATAACCCCCTCCGGTATGACGTAGCCCGCCTCTGTGGCATTTAACAAAAAGTCGGTAACATAAGCACTTAGCCAAGGCTCGTCATTGCTGTTTTTGCTCCATAAACCAAAGCTGCCATTATAACGCTGCATGCCAGCCAGATGGGCAATTCCCACATTGACTGATTCACGGCGTGCCTGATCGTTGCTGCTTTTAATGCCCATCGCTGCCAGTTGTGCCTGATTGGTGAATATTGATGGCCAGAGAGTACTGGCGGTCTGCTCCAGACAGCCATAGGGATAGGCATATAGTGATCTGATATAATTTGCGATATTCAGTGCAGGGCGATTGCTCAGGGTAAGTTTGCCCTCGAGCGTTCCCCCCTCCAGCGATTTAAAAGCTGATGGCATAATCTGCCAGGGCCGCCCCTGATTAAGCACCGTATTAAACTCAAGCGTCTGTGCGGGGTAAGCCGGACGAACCCCTATCTGCCAGCGCCGGTGAACTGGCCCAATCGTCTCACCGGGTAGTTTTGAGCCAGAGATGTTAAGCGTTATTTCTGCGTCACCAAACCCCTTTAACGCCCTTACCGGCAGTTTTAACGTTGCATGCTCGTCGCGCCCGAGACTGACCTGCTCAGGGATGTCCCCATTAACAGCGATTAATCCGTTAACCGCAAAATCCAGTTTCAGCTTTTGTGGCAGTCCGGTGAGATTGGTCAGATTAAGGGCTAACGTTGCCTGATCACCTCCGGCGAGAAAACGCGGCGTTTGCAACTCTGAAATGAGTGGTGCCGCTACAGTCATTTTGCGTTCGGCTGAGCCGAACATTTCCGCACTCCAGGCCTGCACCATCAGGCTGATTTGACCGTCAAACTCAGGCAACGTGAGTTTCAGCACTCCCTCACCCTCTTTGTTGAGCGTTACGGGCTGCAGTTGTTGAGCCACAATATTGACGTGGGTTATTGGTTTTTTGCCACCGCGCATTGCCATACTGGATTCACCGTCACCACCAAAGCGCAGCGTTGCCAGACGACCTTCTCCCTCTATCAGCTGATCAAAAACATCATACTGATCTGCGTTATATCGCTTGCGCCCGAGGAATCCCTTCCAGGGGTCGGGAGTGTGGTAATTGGTAATATTCAGCACTCCTTTGTCCACAGCCGATAACAGAACATGAATCTGCTCCGGTAATTGCCCTCCATGGCTGCTGGCTTTAGCTTTGACTTTTACCTCAATCACTTGTTCCGGCCTGACTTTGTCCGGTGCCTCTAAGGCAAGTGTAAGACGGCGTCCTTCACTGGCCAAAGGCAAATGCAACAGACCCACTGCCCGTTTAGGTGTCTGTGCCTTTATGCTCTCTCCATGCCTGACGACAATGGCACTCAGGTAGAGATCATGACGATTCCATTGGCTGTCGATAGGAACCTCAAGGGTAGTGCCTCCTGCGGGGATTGTGACGGGTTGCCACCATAACGGCTTGTCAGATGATTCTACCATCAGATAACCCTTACCGGCTGCAGGCGCTTCTATACGGACCCGAGCTGTTTCTCCTGGCTGGTAACTGGCTTTATCCAGCTTGAGTTTTACCTGATCGGGGCGCAATGCTCCGCTTCCATTGGTATTATCCTGCCAGCTGTAACCTGCCAGAAAGCGGATACTGCTGATAAGACCAGCGGGCGTTTCTATTTCCAGACGGTAATAACCCGATTCCACCGGGAAACTCACTTTATGATTGCCTCCTTTCGGAATAGCTATCTGCTGCTGTTCTTCGATTAGATCTTGTTGGTTATAACGTGACTGCCAGCCCTCACTTTCTGAAAAACTCCAGTAATCGTCATGATTTTCTCGCACCAGCCGCACAGTTAAATTATCGGCGGCTAATTTCTCCCCTTCGCTATTGGCATAAACAATGTCAAAACTGGCAATACTGCCCTTGTCTGTCATGTATTGATCCCGATAACTGTTACTACGCCAGTCATACATCGCTTTGCTTGCAAACTCCGGGCGGATGCCGGGCAGCGCTGGGGCAGGCCAGATAGCCTGATTCACTCGGCGGGTTACCGGGCGTCCGCCTATTTCGTATAAACTGGCCTGAACAATCAGGTTTAAGGGAGAATGAATGCCTGCCCACTCGCTTGCTATATTGAGCTGTGCCTTGCCGTCAGGGCCCAGCTTGAGGTCGGTCTCTTTGAGTTCGGGCGAATATTTTAATTCCTGTTCACGAATATTACCAAACTGATAACCGGGCAGTGTGGCTACGGCTTCCCGCACCGGGCGCAGCCAGAGTTGTGTCTGAAGACGGTTACCGGCTGCGGGTGCACCATACAGATAGCGTCCTTCGATATTGAACTGCACGTTTTCATTCGGCCTGACAGGTTTGTTATTGCCTGTGAGTGTTAATGCCATGCGTTCTGGCATGAAATCTTCTACCTGAAAATGCCAGAGTTGCGGCTGATTGTCGCCGCTATTCAAACGCAGTGCCCAGTTGCCACTCATTGCTCCTGCGGGCAGAACGAAACGCCGCTGGTAGAGTCCATCCTGCGGTTGCCAGACAAAAGCAGAGATAACATCGCCATCCGGCTGAACCACTTCTGCCCTGACAGGCTGTGCCGGCAACGGCTTACCATCAACATCACGCATTAGTGCGTTGACTATCACCGTCTCCCCCGGACGGTAGATATCGCGGGGACCAAAGACAAATAATTGCTTGTTGCTGCTTTGTTCTCCCGTTATTGCGAACTCAGTCAGGTCCAGCGCCGGGCGCTGTAAATCCAGTAGTGATGTCTGTTCGCCCCTGGTAGCCAGCAGTAACTTGCCTGCCTCTTTCATTTCCAGGTTGAGATGCCCATCTTTATCACTATACCCCTTCTCCAGCAAAGCGCCCTTCTCATCAAGCAGTTGCAGCATGACTCCTTTTTGAGGATCGCCACTCTTAACACTTTGTACAAAAAGATCTAACCGGGTTGGAAAACGATGTAGCGATATGCTGAGATCACTTCGGGTAAAAATGGTAGCAGGCTGACTGTAATTAAAACTGCCGGCTTGTTTCATTATTGCCAGATAAACACCGGGCTGTTTCAGAGCTTTGATGCCTGAAAGTGGTAATTGCCGTTTTTCACGTGTGTTACGTGCAGGATTAAGGTCAAAACGACCACTGTAAACCAAATCAGTTTTAGGGAGTAACTCCTCAGAATCCCAGTAATCCATGCTATTTCTGTATTTCCATTTCGCCAGAAAATGTGCGAGAGAGGCTTGCCTGATTCGGAAAAAGTCAACATCGACACTGTTGACATTGAGTGTTAGTACGGGCAAGCCCTGTGCAAGCTCTGTTGGTAATAGTGATCCGCGACTGGCGAAACCAATTACTGGTTTCATATCACTGGTCTTGAGGGTTTTAATGAATTCTTTGGCCAGAACGGAGCCATTGGCAGCACGTAATCCGGCAGCGACGCTGACAGTCAGTTTGCGCGCGGGTTCCGGGTGACGGAAGCGAAGCATCTTATTATTAGCAGAAAGCTCCCATCCACCATCAACATTGCCATGCTCTGCATCGCTTAGCTTTACATAACGGCTGAAATCCTGACTCTCATCCAGCGGAATGCTAAAAGCTAATGTTAGCGCCGCTGCTCCGTCCAGCTGTTGTTCAGAAAGGCCGAGAATAGTGAGGGGTTCTATTACGGAAGAGGCAGGAACCAGCGGCTTATTCTCTGTAGAGTGGGCAGAAAACGTTAGCCCGGCATATAAAACCCCGGTCAGGATTAATAGCCATGGTAGCGAGCAATTTTTCGAATTCATTATATTTTCCCGGCCTAAACTGTTGTTTACAATTCAGCGCAAAGCTATTCATTTTCTTTAGATTTAATAGTATTCTGACTTGCATTGTAATTGTCTTATCTTGTCAAATACTTCACATGCCCGGTACTAATATACTCCCGAAGTTAAAAAAGAGATCACCATGACATCACCTCTATTTGTATCAGTTGAGTGGTTAAATGCGTGTTACACCCAAAGTCAGGTGCAGGTGCTTGATGCCCGTCTGCATCCCCCAGGCCTGCATAGCAAATCTGATTCGAGTGAACGCGCTTATCTGGCAGGACATTTACCGCAGGCTCCTTTTTTTAACCTCGATGTGCTCTGTGATACACACTCTCCTTTCGCGCATATGATGCCCCGCGCGGGCAGATTCGCCGTGGCTATGCGTGAACTTGGAGTCCACAGCGACAGACATCTGGTGGTTTACGATGAGGGCAACCTGTTTTCCGCCCCTCACGCCTAGTGGATGTTACGTCAGTTTGGCGTGGAACAGGTATCAATCCTGGCAGGTGGTCTCGCCTCCTGGCGGGCGGCTGGGCTGCCTTTGCAAAGTGGGGCTGTAGCACTGAATCAGAGTGAATTTGAGGCCAGTGAACCACAAAAAGACGTAATTAAAAGCCTGACAGAAATGCTGCTGATTAGTCACGATGGTAGCTGTCAGATTATAGATGCCCGTCCAGCTAACCGCTTCCGGGCAGAGGCAGACGAGCCACGTGAAGGTGTGAGACGCGGCCACATACCCGGCGCATTGAATGTGCCCTGGAGCGAGCTGGCAGAAAACGGTGCACTTAAACCTGATTCGCAGTTGCGGGAGATCTTTATTCGCCGGGGCGTGGACCTGAAACAACCGATAGTTGCCAGCTGTGGGTCAGGGGTTACAGCGGCAGTAGTACTGCTGGCGCTGACTCAGCTGGGTGTCACTCAGCTCAGCCTTTATGATGGCTCCTGGTGTGAATGGGGCAGTCGTGATGATCTCCCCGGCGTGATTGTGCCCCACTAATTATCAAACACACCGCCTGAATATTTTTCAGAAGAGTACGGCGTTATGATTGCTCTTGTCTGTCATCAGAGCAACCCGGCTTCACGCCGGGAATGGCTGCGGTTTTGAGCGTACCAGGCTCTATATCACGCAAAAAACTACCCCAGCGGCGCTGATAGAAAGGCGTGATATGAGCAGTGAAGAAGTGGCTAACCCCTTCGTGCCCGGCAGTCACTTCACAAAAATCAACAAACTGATCCTCCTCCAGCATCCCGCTTATCAGCTGCCCGGCAACACTGATAACCCTGTCAGTATTACCGTCCGCCTCAATACCAATCAGCCAGTTTGGCGGAGCGTCTGGCAAATCGCGTTCCTGTGCCAGAAACGCACGCCGGACCAGTTTTTGTCCGGCAAATAACTGTTTTAGTGCATTGATCAGCGGCGCTGGTGGTTCAGTGACTTCAGAGAGCAACAACGCGTCACCTCCGTCGACTATTCGTTGTTCAGCACTGACACTGTGAGGAATGCCCAGCAACCCGGCAACCTCTCCGGGCAGAAAAAGTTTGCCCGCTGGCTGCCCGGGATTAAGAAATAATGTCGCACCTGGAGTCATCTCAAATAGCGTGCGCACCGGCATAACCAGTGATGGGAACTGATTGCCTGCCACATCAGACAATGATGATTCAGAGCTAAAGAAGGGAATAAATTCTCCCCCCTGTGGCAATTGCCAGTGTTGCAGTTCGATAGCTGAACCGTCCACTGCCGACTCTTCACGCGTGCCGGGCACCAGCACACTGGCTGACAACAACAGGTCAAGCAGTTCCGCACTATGAACTGGCTCGCTTATTGCCAGCTTAAGCAGTTCCTCTAAACGCTGATTATTTAACTTCATGGTCATCGCCCATTAGTCGTGCTAACACCAGAGAGTCAGCAAAGCATAAAATTACTTCAGCAATAGATTCGCCAGAGTGCGAACCCCCAGACCAGTAGCACCAGCAGCCCACTGATTAACGGCCGTCTTGCGCCAGGTTGCCGAACAGTCAATATGCAGCCAGCCTTTTTGATAATGCTGGACGAAGTGTGACAGAAAAGCCGCAGCGGTACTGGCGCCTGCCAGATGAGCACCGCTGGCTATGTTGCTCAGGTCTGCAAAATCTGATGGCGTCTGAGTACGATGGAACTCTGCCAGCGGCAGCCGCCAGAACAGTTCATTCTCAATGGCTGCACTCTCTAGCAACTTCTGTGCCAGTGCATCGTCAAAAGTGAACAGGGCATGATAATCATTACCCAGCGCAACCTTGGCAGCGCCTGTGAGGGTTGCTGCATCGATGAGTAGTTCTGGCTGCAGCAGGCTGGCATCAATGAGCCCGTCAGCCAGCACCAAACGCCCTTCAGCATCTGTATTCATTATCTCAACAGTTTTATTGTTACGATAATTAATTATATCGCTCGGGCGCATGGCGTTGCCACTCACCATATTGTCTGCACAACAGAGTAACAGCTTTACCCGTTTTTGCAGGCCACGGTAAATCGCCAGTGCCAGAGCACCACTTACCATGGCAGCACCACCCATATCAGATCTCATTGAATCCATAGTACTGCCGGGTTTGAGGTTATAGCCTCCAGTATCAAAGGTGATACCTTTACCCACCAGACAGGCGAATACCGGCTCATCCTCCCTCCCCGTTGGATTATAGTCGAGTGTTAGCAGCACCGGAGGACGGCTAGAGCCACGGCCCACAGTGTGAATCCCCTTGTAACCCCATTCACGTAGATCGTCACCTTTAATGATCTTCCAGGTCACCGCATCTGCTGCCACTTCACTTAGTAAATCGACTACCTGACATACCAGCTGTTCAGGGCCAAGATTTTCTGCCGGCTCATTAATAGTATGCCGAACCCAGCACATTACCTTGTGGCGACTTTCCAGCTCCTGACGTTCCTGCTTGCTTAATTCCGGCCAGCGGATTTGTGATACATTCTTCGGGTCATAGTAACCCTGCATGAATGCCCAGCTGCGCTCAAGATCCCACCCCTTACCGCCGAGCGCTATATCCGCAAAACGCTGCTCAGCAATTTTGCGTGCCGCACGCGCAATGATAGTGAGTGGATCACTATCTGACAGATGAATAATCACACCCTTATCATTGATGCTGATGATAGCTTGCTCTCCCCAGCGAGGGTCTGCGGGGGATGTGGAAAGAGTAATATTCATAGTTTGACTACTCATCACCGAATTCCTTAAATGAAAATCGAACTACCGTTATGACTTATATGCGAAGATCAGCGTTCACGCGCATGGTTGATAGAGTAGCGTGGAATTTCGACCACTATATCTTCATCAGCAATACGCGCCTGACAGCTAAGGCGACTTTCAGGCTCCAGCCCCCATGCTTTATCCAGCATATCGTCTTCCTGCTCAGTACTTTCGGAAAGTGAACTGAATCCCCCGCGCACAATACAATGGCAGGTGGTACAGGCACAGGATTTTTCACAGGCATGTTCAATATCGACGCCATTACGCAACGCGACGTCAAGAATAGTCTCACCACTACTGGCATCAAAAACTCCCCCATCAGGCAGTAGCTGCTGATGAGGTAAAAAAGTTATCCTGGGCATCAATTAAACCTTATCCACCAGTTTCCCGGTCAGTGCGCTCCGCATGGCATTATCCATACGACGTGCGGCGAACGGCCGGGTGACTTTATCAAGTTGTTTTATCGCGGCGTCAATCTCGGTGGCAGAAGTGCCGTTGAGGGATTGCTGTAACTGTTGTTGCGCCAAATCTATAGTTTCCCTCTCACTATCAGAGAGCTGACTGCCGTCTTTCCGGAGCGCTCCCTCCAGACTCTCAAGCAGACACTCACCATCAATCTTACGCTCTGCCAGCTTTCGGGTCTCAACATCATCACGGGCGTATGTCATTGAGTCTGTCACCATGGCAGCAATTTCACTCTCCGTCAGGCCATAAGAGGGCTTAACCTGAACAGCGGCCGACACACCTGTAGATTTCTCCCGTGCTGTTACGCTTAGCAAACCATCCGCATCTACCTGAAAAGTGACACGAACATGTGCTCCTCCCGCTGGCATTGATGGGATATCACGTAGTACAAAGCGCGCTAATGAGCGACAATCTTTTACCATCTCGCGTTCGCCCTGTAACAAGTGAATGCTCATGGCAGTCTGACCATCTTTGAAAGTAGTAAATTCCTGAGCACGGGCAACCGGAATAGTGGTATTGCGCGCAATCACCTTTTCCACCATTCCACCCATGGTCTCAAGCCCCAGCGATAGTGGAATGACGTCCAGTAACAGCATTTCACTTTCCGGTTTGTTACCTGCCAGAATGTCCGCCTGAATTGCAGCACCAAGCGCAACAACTCTGTCTGGATCAATATGCGTTAGCGGCTGACGTCCAAAAAATTGTGAAACTCTTTCACGTACCAGTGGTACACGTGTTGAACCGCCTACCATGACTACATCGATCACTTCGTCCGCACTAACGCCAGCATCTTTCAGGGCGCGATGGCATACACGAAGCGTGCGTTTCACCAGCACTTCAATAAGATCATTAAACTCTTCACGCGTTACGCTACCCTGCCAGTCTGCAACCGATACCTTAGCCTGCTTATCTTTACTAAGCGCAATTTTGGTCCGTGCTGCCGTTTCTAATAATCTGCGCTGAAGCACGTGATCTTGCCGATCACCAATACCCGCTTTTTCACTTAAATAAGCCGCCAGCAGGTGATCAAAATCATCACCGCCGAGCGCGGAATCTCCTCCAGTTGCCAGAACTTCAAACACACCACGGCTTAGACGAAGGATGGAAATATCAAAAGTACCACCACCAAGATCATAGATAGCAATTATCCCCTCCTGTCCAGAGTCCAGTCCATAGGCTATTGCGGCGGCGGTAGGTTCATTTAACAAACGCAACACAGTCAATCCCGCCAGTTGCGCGGCTTCTTTAGTACCCTGGCGCTGAGCGTCATCAAAGTAAGCAGGAACAGTAATTACTACTCCATCCAGTTCACCGGAGAGCGACCGGCAGGCACGTTCAGTGAGCGCGGTAAGAATATCGGCGGAAACACTGACAGGATTAACAACACCTCCTGCTGTATTGAGCAGTGGCAATCCGTTTTCACTCGCCTGAAGTTGATAAGGTAATTTAGGATAACGTTGCTGAACATCATGCAGATTGCGCCCCATCAGGCGCTTAACTGAGCTGATGGTATTGACGGGATCCTCCGCTGCCTGTTTTAATGCTTCCCAGCCCGTGCGTTTACCGTCAGGCCGGTACTGTACTATAGAAGGCAACAAATGGCGCCCCTGTGCATCAGGCAGTGTTTGCGCTTTGCCATCACGCACCGTGGCTATCAGGGAGTTTGTCGTACCCAGATCAATGCCTGCCGCTAGCCGTCGCTGATGAACGGCTTTACTTTGGCCCGGCTCAGAAATCTGTAATAACGCCATGTATACCTTCCATCAAAAATCGGAAAAACGTTCATCAAGCTCTTCAGCCTGGCTGCTGAGTTTGACGAGGAAACGCAACTTACGTGCCATATCTGCCGCCCGAGGCCAGCATTCAGCATTCAGCTGATCATTCATCTGGCTTTGCAGCGTAGCCAGCATATTGGCAATACGTTCTGTCAATAGCCTCAATTGCTTCTCATCCTGCTGATGTTCAGTCGCCTCCAGTGCTTCACGCAACGCCATTTGCTCCATAAGAAATTCAGCATCCTGTAAGGTGTGCTGTTCATTACAGATGTCATAGCCATGCAGGCCGAGCAAATACTCTGCCCGCAACAGAGGCTGGCGCAGCGTCTGATACCCCCGATTAATTGTCGCCGACTGTTGTACCGCCTGCAGGCGTTCATTTTCCGGACAAGAAGCGAAGCGGTCAGGATGAAACTGACGCTGTAGCGCCTGGTAACGGGAAATGAGTTGCTTTTCATCAAGATTATACGATGGTGGCAGACCGAACAGTGAAAAGTAATTCATAGTAAACTCAAAATGGCGTTTCTGGATAACGGTCATCCAATGCATCTGACCTTGGCTAAGGGATATCAGACGTTAAAGCTTTCACCGCATCCGCACTGGTCCCGGACATTAGGATTATTGAACCTGAAGCCTTCGTTTACCCCTTCTCTGACAAAATCGAGTTCAGTACCCGCAAGATAGACAAGACTTTTACCATCAATAATTATCTTAACACCTTTTTGTTCGAAAATCTGGTCTTCTTGGTTAATTTCGTCAACAAACTCAATAACATAAGCCATACCAGAGCAGCCTGACGTTCGTACGCCAAGACGCAGCCCAATTCCTCTTCCGCGCTTTGCAAGAAACGTACTGACGCGTTGCGCCGCCGCGTCACTTAAAGTTATTGACACTCGTTAGCCTCCTGCCTGTTTACTGCCTTTTTTACTCCTGTAATCGGCAACGGCAGCTTTGATTGCGTCTTCGGCCAGAATAGAACAGTGAATTTTTACCGGCGGCAGCTCCAGCTCCTGCGCGATAGCCATATTGGTAATGCTCTGTGCTTCATCCAGTGATTTTCCTTTCACCCATTCAGTAATCAGTGAACTGGAAGCAATGGCCGAACCACAGCCGTAGGTCTTAAACCGTGCATCTTCAATAACGCCAACATTATTCACTTTAATCTGCAGCTTCATCACATCGCCACAGGCTGGTGCGCCAACCATACCGCTACCAATAGTTGGGTCGCTATTATCAAAAGAGCCCACATTACGTGGATTTTCATAGTGATCGATTACTTTTTTACTGTAAGCCATTATCTCGCCTCCCAGGTCTTCAGTTAGTGATGTGCCCACGCTATGCTGTCGAGATCCACCCCCGCTTTGAACATCTCCCATAGGGGGGAGAGATCACGAAGACGATTAATAGACTTATGCACAAGGTCAATAGCATAGTCGATCTCCTCTTCGGTGGTGAAACGTCCCAGTGAAAAACGGATCGAGCTGTGAGCCAGCTCATCATTCATCCCCAGGGCACGCAGTACATAGGATGGCTCGAGACTGGCTGAAGTACAGGCTGAACCGGATGAAACAGCCAGATCTTTTAGTGCCATGATCAGAGATTCACCTTCAACATAATTGAAGCTGACGTTGAGAATGCCCGGCGCACCCCGTTCAAGATCACCGTTGAGATAGACCTCCTCAATGTCTTTAATACCATTCCATAGGCGATTACGCAGCACTCGCAGGCGGACCATTTCGGCTGCCATCTCCTCTTTTGCAATACGACATGCTTCACCCATGCCCACTATCTGATGCACGGGTAATGTGCCGGATCGCATACCGCGTTCATGCCCGCCACCATGAATCTGGGCTTCCAGCCGGATGCGTGGTTTGCGACACACATAGAGCCCCCCAATACCCTTCGGGCCATAGAGTTTATGGGCGGAGAATGACATTAGATCGACTTTGAGCTCCGACAGATTTATCGGCAACTTGCCAACACTTTGCGTCGCATCGACATGAAAAATAATACCCCGAGCCCGGCATAGTTCGCCTATTGCTCCGATATCCTGGATCACACCAATCTCATTGTTAACATGCATGACAGAAACCAGCACTGTGTCATCACGCATAGCTGCCTCCAGTACTTTCAGATCCAGCAGCCCATTATGCTGCGGTGCCAGCCAGGTAACCTCGAATCCTTCGCGTTCCAGCTGCCGACAGGCGTCAAGCACAGCTTTGTGTTCAGTTTTACTGGTAATAATGTGCCGGCCTTTCTTCTGGTAAAATGTGGCAGCTCCCTTGATAGCAAGGTTGTCAGATTCGGTCGCTCCGGAAGTGAAGACAATCTCACGCGCGTCAGCACCAATCAGAGTAGCTATCTGGTTACGCGCAATGTCTGTTGCTTCTTCGGCCTCCCAGCCAAAACGGTGAGAGCGGGAGGCCGGATTACCGAAAGTACCGTCCAAGGTAAGAAACTGTAGCATTTTCTCAGCAACACGCCTGTCAACCGGCGTGGTGGCAGAGTAATCCAGATAAATCGGTAAATTCATTGCTGTTAAACTCCATATATCACTTCAAGTACAACTTTTATTAATAGACCTGGTATCAGGAATACAGATTATTTATGACGATAATGTCCTGCGGATGACTACTGGCACCGGCACGAGCGACTTCACAGTCCTGACGATCAGCGACATTTTTAATCTCCTGATTTCTCAGCAGCTCTGCAAGCGTAATATTGTTGAGGAAATCGTTAATGCGCTCACTGAGATCACTCCAGAGCACATGGGTCAGGCAGCGTTCACCACCCTGGCAGCCTTCCTTACCATGACATCTGGTCGCATCCAGTGATGACTCATCTACTGCGCTGATAATCGCCCCCACGGCAATGTCGGCAGGGTCGCGCGTAGGCAGATAACCACCGCCGGGGCCACGCACACTGGCTACCAGACTATTTTTTCTCAGGCGTGAGAAAAGCTGTTCAAGATAAAAAAGCGAAATCGCCTGACGTTCAGAAATATCAGCTAACGACACGGGACCGGCGTGAGCATGCAACGCAACATCAAGCATAGCGGTAACTGCATAGCGTCCTTTAGAAGTCAATCTCATGATCTATATCGCACTCCCGGTAATTCCCATCCAGACTCAAAGTCACAGCCAAACATGGCCGGACTGATTTGCTTTCTTAAACGCCAGACGAGGCGAGCTTAACAGCCTCACATTCACATATAGCAACAATCGATTGCGATTTGGTAATTCTGCTCGCAACCAAAGCTGCGGCGCCAACAAATACGCAGTCGCCGGACAAAATAATTTTACGCTAGTAGTCTGACATTCCCGAGTGTTTTGGTCAACTATTCACTGCACGTGTTTGAGGTGCCGTCTGGCAAAGCTCAATAAACCCTGCGGCACATCATAAATGGGGGACTTTTAACAATCATTCTGCTATGATGCGCGCCGGTTTGATTCATATATCAATATATTGTACTAATTTTTATTTTTAGTTTTTAGCTGGCGTAGCCGTGCTCAGCAAACAGCGCCACTGGTTCTTTAACATTCAGAGAGTGACAAAACTTATGCATCCCATGCTCAATATTGCTATACGCGCCGCACGTAAAGCCGGGAATGTTATTGCCAGAAACTATGAGACACCTGATATTGTTGAGGTGGACCAGAAAAGTAGTAACGACTTCGTCACCAATGTTGATCGTGATGCAGAACGCCAGATTATTGAGATAATTCGTAAATCCTACCCTAAACATTCCATCCTCACTGAGGAAAGCGGTGAACTGGCAGCAGAAGATCAAGATGTTCAATGGGTAATAGATCCTCTGGATGGTACAACCAACTTCATAAAACGCCTGCCCCATTTTTCTGTCTCAATCGCAATGCGCATCAAAGGGCGAACCGAAATTGCCGTCGTTTATGATCCCATGCGTAATGAACTGTTCACAGCAGTGCGCGGCCAGGGCGCTCAGCTCAATGGCTATCGTCTGCGTTGTAGCACCGCCCGTGATGTAAATGGCACACTGCTGGCAACCGGATTTCCCTTCAAGCAGAAACAACATACCAATAGCTACCTGGGGGTCGTAGGCAAACTGTTTACTCAATGTGCCGATTTTCGCCGTACTGGGTCAGCTGCACTCGATCTGGCATATGTTGCTGCCGGACGGGTTGATGGTTTCTTCGAAATTGGGCTTAAGCCCTGGGACCTGGCCGCTGGAGAATTGCTGGTGCGTGAAGCGGGGGGCCTGGTAACTGACTTTTCAGGTAATCACCACTATATAACATCAGGTAATCTGGTAGCCGGTAACCCCCGCGTGGTAAAAGCAATGCTGGCAATGATGCGCGACGAACTGAGTGAACCGTTAAAAAGCCAGACTGATTAAAGAGATAAACTGGCATCTTACAGCTGATAACCGGGCATACAGGATGTCAGGCAGTATAAGATTGACAATTAATGACTGGCCAAACATGAATTCAGCATTCTACCGAATCCAAGCCGACGGCCATAGTACGGCTGCCCGTGGTTTTTTCCTGCATAATATTTCACAGCACTAATACTACTCTACTGCCAGCCCGCCTATCTGTGGCTTTACTCTGCCAGTTGTTAAACTTCGCTTCTGCCATATGGCGTATCAGCTCTGATTCAGGATACAGTGCTGTTATTATCATCTGTGCATAAAATCACTCGGATTGAGAATCTGTTTATAGCAGTTATTGCTTAATTGAAACAGTGTGTCACAATCAGTAGTTTATGAGTAATATTAAGGTCTCATTGTGACCGGAACTCAATGCCAGCACAGCAGTAACGAAGTTAATCAGGCGTTCCGCCTGCAACCAGCTATTGTTATAAACCCATGTCAATTGCTGGAAAATTGCGATGAGCTCTTTTACTACTGACCCTCCGCCATTCACCAGCCTGCAACGTTGGTGTCACACAGTCTTGCTTTTCTGTCTTCCCGGTTTACGTGTAACAACAGATTTACTCAGCGAGCTCAACTCAGTCAGCCAGCAGTGTGTGCGTAGTGATATCAGTTGTCTGGCAGAAGAAATAGCATATTACTATCAACTTAAATTTACCGAAGACCGCACTGGTATTTGGCGACTGGAAGGCAAGGAACTTAACAGACGATTATGCTTACTACAATGGCTGCGCCGCTCGCTGCATTCGTCTCCTGACTTTGTGCAATACTATTTTGAACCTGCACTGCGACAAAAACTGAGTGAACAAGATTGTGAGAAAGCGCTTTATGATCAGCACAACCTGAAGACGTTGATCCACTATTGTGGACAGCAATTTTATCGTCAGTTTTCTCACCATGATGTACAGCTCCTGCAACTCTGCCTGCAATATTGCCTCTGTAACACTCGTCAGGTTCGATTTACTCGCTGTCAATTATCCTGGCTTAAGAACAAGCGTGAATGGTTAATAGCAGATCAAATCTGGCACTACTGGCAAAAATACCATCACTTCTCTGCCACACGCAACGAGAAGCCTTTCCTCGCACTGTTGTTCAGCCTTATCCACTCCCCGACGATTGAACAAATAACTCACGACAACGAACGCAGGCTTTACAGTGCTGTTAAGTCACTTACCCGTCACTATCAGCGCGTGTCAGATATATCTCTCAATAATGCAGAGCGGCTACAGGAACAGCTTTATACTCATCTGGCACAGGCACTGGACCGCGTGCTGTTTGCTATTAAGATTGATGACAGCCTGACGGCAGAAATGACAACCCTCTATCCACGCCTGCTGCGTACCACGCGTGAAGTGCTCGCACCATTCGAGGCAGACTTTACTATTTGCTTTCCTGAAGAGGAAATAGGTTTAATTGCGATAATATTCGGTGCCTGGCTTTTGCATGAGAACGCAATGCAGGAGAAACAGGTACTTCTACTGACTGGTGATAACAGCTCCGCGGAAAAAGAATTGGAACAGCAGATCCGTGAACTGACGTTATTACCACTTAATATCAAATACCTCGACGTGTACGCCTGGCAGCGTGACGGCACTCCAAAAGAGATCTCGCTGGTAATATCGCCCTATGCAACCGCACTACCACTTTACTCCCCGCCTTTTATTCATGCGGAATTACCGCTGACAGAACAACAAAAACAGGCCATTAAAACCCTGCTGGAAAGCTAAATAGCATATTGCAAGACTGAACCCGCATTTTTTCCAGTAAGAGCTAATTTCCGGACTCCGGTAATTAATATGCTCCCAGCCCCATGGTATTCTCGTGACTTTCATCACATATCACATTGACGGCTGTTTGTCGTCATTTGGGGGGAACGTTTGACTGCACCTGTTTTGACTGCCCCCTCACCATGCCAGAGAACACACCGTCACGATGAATCCATGCATGTGTCAGTGCAGCCGCCAGATGGCCCAGTATCAGAGCAAACATCAGCCAGGCCAGACTGGCGTGGCTGTCCCGCAGCCAAGCGTAGAGCACAGGATTGACAGGCATAACAGGTGGCAAATTGAATCCCCTGATTAATGTAATGGGGTACCCCCCAGCCGAAAGCATAGACCAGCCAATAAGGGGTAACATCAGCATCAGGACGTACAACAGCACATGCGAGGCGCTGGCAATTCGGGCCTGCCAGCGCGGCACAGAGGCAGGCAGAGCTGACACCGGACAAAGCAAAAGCAGACAGTTGAATAAACGCAGTATTGCCAGCAATAGAATTGCAATACCAAGCGGCCGGTGCAGGCTGATGAGCCAGAGCCGGTGATTGACCGAACCCATCATCCCCACACCTAATGAACAGCATGGCAAGAATCATCAGTGCCATCAGCCAGTGCAGAATTCTCGCAGTAGTGTTAAAACGGCTTGGCAGTTCAGTCCGGACTGGATGCATCGTTAGTACCCTCCCTTTTTATCTTGCCCACGGCTGCGGCAGTCCTGCCGTAGCCTGTCTCACGCATACGCTGGTTAAACGAGTGCGAATAGACTCCCGAACGGGCATTCAAAACCAGATCGCCTGAAACTCTGATGCCCAACGGGATGATGCTGGGGTCGTAGTTAATATCACGGCAGGCGCCATCACTCTGCTCAAAAACGCGCGTAACTTCCACTGTACCAGCAACAATACGCTGTCTGTCTTCCGGCCAGGGCTCAGAGGGGTCCTGATACGGATCACCAGGCTTTGCCAGTTGCAGAACCATATCCCAGTTAAGCGGTCCCTGCCCAATACGCTGCCGTAAGTCATCAAAAAGGAAGTCAGGACTGAGTTGTTTTCGCTCATCACGGCTAATCGCCATGAATGGCAGATGTGATCGAAAGGACCAGCGCACCGGCTGTTCACGACCGTCAGGCCCGACAAATAAGAAGGCATGGACACCGAAGTACTCAACTCCGGCAAAACTCCGCGTGAGTGGAGCCTTATCGGTCCATTCACTGAATTTGCGCGCCTCTGGATATTCCTCATAAAAAGCGGCGATACGAGCCGGATCGGGCTGACCGGAGTCAGGATTGGGTCGGAACGCGATTCGCTGCGCGAGGAATCCTTCCGGATTATGCGTTGGGAAAAAGGGTTGGGTATTCATGGCAATACGCCATTGCTGCCCATCGTCAGTAGTCAGCATAAGGGCCATGCTAACAGTATCCGTGGAGCTGTCCGCTGCGTAAGGGTTGTTGCTGGCAATTGAGAATCGCCCAACGACCGGTACTTTGTGCTGAGTAAAGACGCGCGCCACAGAAATTGATGCTGCCTCATGGCCGGGGCCAGGCCGAAAAGTACCGGCATAGCAGATACCTTTACTATGAGCACGTCGAAAGCCCGGTACGCCAGTCTTGAGTGCATCGCCAAGGAATGTCCGGGTGGTCACCCTATCTCCTGTCCACCCCGCGGTCCATGCAAATGCTAGGGCCAGTGAACCGGTAATCAGGATAATCCCCAGCAGCGGCTTCCAATGCCTCAAAATCGACCTCCATGATCAATCTGCAACATCATCTGTAACATATCATCCTGCGGGAGGTCTATACGAAGCGCGTATTTTGCGCGGATATAGAGCACACAGAGTCCAGATATAGTCATTCATGGCTTATCGCCATACACGACCTCGTGGTTTCTTACCGCTGTCATGTGGGCCGGGAAAGGTAGTTAACAACCTGAGATGATTATGTTCTGACAGCACAAAGGCTGTTCGCAGATAAAGGCCAGTGATGTCGCCCTGCTAAGTCGGCAGATTATCACACTATTTTCTGAATTCTGACTGATGTTGCATCAACAATACAATAGCAAAAAAGCCGACAAAACACGGCTAACAAACACAGATTTTATACAAATAAAACTGGCACTGTTAACCACCCTGTCAGCCATTACAGCACTAGCAATTCATCCTCTAGCCATAAACGGGGAATCGCGCACAGATCTCCAGTACTTTCCGCTTAATACGCTCGATGGTGGCCTCATCGCTGATATTATCCAGCACATCACAGATCCAATTCGCCAGTTCTCGCACTTCAGCTTCTTTAAAGCCCCTGCGGGTCACTGCGGGTGTGCCGAGACGAATACCGGAAGTAACAAATGGGCTCTTAGGATCATCAGGAACACTATTTTTATTTACCGTGATATTCGCGCGTCCCAGTGCAGCATCAGCTTCTTTGCCTGTCAGATTTTTGCTCACCAGATTCAGCAGGAACAGATGATTATGTGTTGCACCCGATACCACGTTGTAACCACGCTCAAGAAATATCTCGACCATTGCCTTAGCATTTTTTACCACCTGATGCTGATAGAGTTTGAATTCAGGCTCCATCGCTTCCTTAAATGCCACTGCTTTACCTGCAATCACATGCATGAGAGGCCCCCCCTGACCACCGGGGAATACAGACGAATTAAGTTTCCTGTAAAACTCTTCATCCATACCTTTCGCCAAAATCAGTCCGCCACGGGGACCGGCGAGTGTTTTGTGAGTAGTAGATGTGACAACATGGGCATGCGGTAACGGGTTAGCATACACTCCGGCTGCAATCAACCCTGCTATATGAGCCATATCAACAAATAAGTAAGCACCGATGCTGTCGGCAATATCGCGCATTTTGGCCCAGTCACACAAGCCAGAATAGGCAGAAAAACCACCAATGATCATGCGCGGTTTATGTTTCTGAGCCAGTTCTGCCAGGGCGTCATAATCAATCCTACCTTTAGCATCAATGCCGTAGGGAATGATGTTGTAGAGCTGACCTGAGAAGTTGACAGGCGAACCGTGGGTCAGGTGGCCGCCGTGGGCCAGATTCATGCCCATAACCGTATCACCCGGCTTAAGCAGCGCCGTATATACGGTAAAATTAGCCTGAGAGCCAGAATGGGGCTGAACGTTGGCAAAATCAGCACCAAAAAGCGCCTTTGCACGCTCAATAGCCAGCTGCTCAACAACATCCACATATTCACAACCACCGTAGTAACGCTTACCTGGGTAACCCTCCGCATATTTATTGGTTAGTTGTGAACCTTGCGCCTGCATCACACGTGGGCTGGTGTAGTTTTCTGAAGCAATCAATTCGATGTGCTCCTCCTGCCGTTCTTTCTCCTGCTCCATTGCCTGCCATAATTTAGTATCATAATCGGCAATGTTCATCTCACGCTTTAACATCCGCATCTCCTGGCTCAAATAGCACAAATTATCGCAAAGATTGCCCCATGGGGTGAAGGTTATATAGTGTAAACGGTTTGCTGTGAGATGGACAGCTCCCTCCTGTCTCTCAGGCAAATGATGTTTCGTACCCGCGCCGTATCCAGAAGCAGGCACGCTACACCGATCACCGCTTATCAAACATATCCCTTATCCATCCTGCTACCCCCGCTTCATCATTTTGCGGCTGCAACTGTTGACAAAGTGCATTGGGATCAGCTGTCCAGACAGGCAGCTTACGCCAGGGAGTACTGCCGGAACTACAGACAAAGTTACCGGCAGAATCAATGTCCATAAACGCAATTTCTTCCGGGGGCGTCAGTATCAGTGGCAGCGGGGCCTGATTATCCAGATAGTTACGATAGATCTGCATCGCACCGCTGGCTCCATAAAGCTTCGTTGGCTGGTTGTTGTCACGCCCCACCCAGGTAATTGCAACCTCTTTGCCGTCAACACCCGCAAACCAGCTGTCTATCTGATTATTGGTGGTGCCTGTTTTAGCCGCCAGAGAAGCCTGTGGAAAACGGCTACCCAGCGATCGGGCCGTACCGCTCTGAGCGACCTGTTGTAATGTGTACAGTGTCAGATACGCTGCCTGTCGGGGCACCGCACGTTCCGCGCGTGGATAACTCTGATAAATTACTGTGCCATCTGCGGCAATAACGGAACGCAGCGCTGACAGCGGGGCAAGATTGCCACCGCTGGCAATCGTCTGGAAAGCTTGTGCAACTTCAATAGGGGTAAGATTGAGTGCACCCAGCAACATCGCCGGTACTGCACTAATTTGATTTTGCGGCACGCCGAGTTTATTCCAGGTCTCCACAACGGAGGATAGCCCCAGCGTCATGCCCAGATTGACTGTGGGCACATTCATCGAACGGGTTAATGCATCCACCAGCATCACCTGACCACTGAAATTCCGGCTATCATTTTGCGGGCTCCACACCTGACCACCGGGGAGTTTAATGTCGATTGGCTGATCACCAAGCCATGTGTTCAGACGATATTTATCTGGCTGACTGAGTGCAGTCAGATAAGTGGCTGGTTTAGCCAGCGAACCAATTGACCGGCGGGCCTGTAGCGCCCGGTTGTAGCCTGCGAACTGAGGTTCTGAACCTCCCACCATAGCGCGTACTTCGCCACTGAAACGGTCAACGATGACCATTGCCGTCTCAAGATCGTCCAATTTTCGAAGCTTTCTTAGTTGCCCGATACCATCAACTACAGCCTTTTCCGCCGCATCCTGAGAGACAGAGTCCAGAGTAGTGAAAATCTTCACCCCCGAGAGATCCTTGACTTTCTCACCCAGTCTGGCGTGCAATTCATTTCGCACCATTTGCATAAAAGCAGGCTGGGGTGCAATAACTCCCCCTTTTTTTTGCACGCCCAGAGGACGCTCTGATAGCTGGTCGTAGAGATCCTGGTCGATGATTTGTTGCTGCTGTAACAAATGCAGCACCAGATTGCGGCGTTCCAGTGCCAGACGCGGATTACGCCAGGGGTTATAATAAGATGCGCCCTTCACCATCCCTACCAGCAATGCCTGCTGATCGAGACTTAGCTCATTAACGGGCCTGCCAAAGTAGAAAAGACTGGCCAGGGGAAAACCCCGAATCTGTTCACCACCAGACTGACCAAGATAGACCTCATTAAGATAGAGCTCCAGAATGCGGTCCTTGCTGTAGCGCGCATCCATAATCAACGCCATATAAGCTTCATTGATCTTGCGCCATAGCGAGCGTTCGTTAGTTAAAAACAGGTTTTTTACTAGTTGCTGGGTCAGGGTACTGCCACCCTGCACAGCCCGTCCTGCGGAGAGATTGGCCAGAACAGCCCGTCCTATAGAAAAAAAGCTTATGCCATCATGCTCATAAAAATGGCGATCTTCAGTCGCAATCAACGTATCCACCAGCAAATCCGGGAATCCACTGCGAGCAACAAACAGACGCTGTTCACCATTTGGTGACTGAAGCATAGTAATCAGACGCGGGTCAAGACGGAAGAAACCAAAATCGCGCCCGTTATCAATATTTTTGATTCCCTCAAGTGTTCCATCATTGAAACTGAGCCGGGCATATATCTGGTCCTCTTTACCGTCCGGGAATTCGAATGGCCGGCGAAGTAACTCGATAGTATTACCGACCACCCTGAACTCTCCCGGACGGGTAATGCGTGATACCTGACGATATTGTGTTCCATTGAGCAACGCTATCATCTCTTTTTGGCTGTAAGACATACCCGGCTCAAGACTCACTACCCGGCCATAAACAGCGGCAGGTAATTGCCAGACCTTGCCATCAATCCGGTTACGAATTTCCGCGTCAAGCCAGACACCATAAGCGGCAAATACCACGATGGCTGCCAGAAAAAATTTTATTGATATACTTAGCCAGCGGCGCTGATTACCCGCTGGTCTGCCTTTACGTTTACGTGGCACTAATGTAACTCCTCTCGCTCATCACTCTGATGTGCTTGTTGCTTTTAGCATCCTCGCCCGCACCTTTGTCGAGGCGACTTTTGGCAGGTCTCTTTGCACCCGCCTGGCCCATAATTATCAGCAGACACCCTACTTACTTTGTTCTTACAGAGAAGAATTTTAACCCTACATGGATGGTTGCCCAAAACTAAATATAAGAGGCACGCTCAGATTGAAGGGTTTACTACCATTAACCGGGCCACATAATTATGCTCATTCCTGATGCCATACAGCTGACGGCACAGGTACACAATCATCCGATTCAGTAGCACTTCAGGTGATGTTTCCTGAATGGTCTTCACACTTCAGAATACGCCTTAGTGCCAATATGCGACTAAACTATGATTAATTCACTTAAACCACGGCCCAAACAAAAAACTACAGCAGATAAGAATAATGAAACCCTCCCCCACAGAGATACAAAAAATTCCCCCCTTGCCCGACTGAATAGCGGTTGTACAGAAACACTGGCGGTTTCACTTATTACCCGTCAGCTATTTGCATTCCTGTTAGCAGAATGTACTGCGCTGGCAACGTGTTACTGGGCCATTAGCACCGTAATCATGATAACAGCCGCCACAGCATCCGACGAGACCGGCTTACAACAGGCTCCCAGCATCATTGAGTTATCTGTTTTTGTTCCCCAAAACGATCAGCGGCTGATCTGCTGAGTAACCTCACGCGGCCAGTCCAAAATCATTTTTAACAACCCGCGATTAAAAAATACCTAATTATGGTCTTTCAGCACCATCATTTATTCAGAATATTGCTAAAAATCAATTAACCTGTACTGAGTTTCTTATTTGTACAATTGCTTTCAAACTGCCGGGCATTGTAACATTAGCTGCGGTAATCTGCTGCGGCGGTTAATATTAACAAAATTAATTAACCCGGATTTATTTATAAATTTCTGGTGCTACCCATGTTTCCCTATCACATATTGCCGGGTACGTGTGTTAGACCACAGATAATTTCTGTGAGTTTGTTATTTTTAATCCGCTATCAGAGTGATACAGGTAACGATGCCAGGGTTATGATCCGATTGATATACGTTATTGGTAATACAATACCTATGGCATTCATCAGACTGGCACAGGGTATCTTACTCAAATCAGATACTTTTATTTTAACTGCCTGTCTCATTCAGGCCTGCACTCAGGATCGCTTAATGGAGTTCAACCCCCCACTGCAACCTGCGACACTTGTCGCCCGTTATAAACGTTTTCTGGCTGACGTTATTACTGCTGAAGGCGAAGAAATAACACTTCACTGTGCTAATACCGGTGCAATGACAGGCTGTGCCATTCCCGGTGATCAGGTCTGGTATATGACCAGCCGTAGTTTATCACGCAAATATCCCCACAGCTGGGAACTGACACTAACCCAAAATGGTGACTGGATTAGTGTGAATACTCTGCGTGCAAACTACGTAGTCAGAGAGGCTATCAGAGAGGACCTCATTCCAGAATTTTCTGGTTACAGCACACTGAAAAGCGAGGTTAAGTACGGTATTGAACGCAGTCGCATTGACCTTCTGTTACAGGCAGACGACCGCATAGACTGCTATATTGAGGTAAAATCCGTGACGCTTTCGGAACTCGGTAAAGGGTATTTCCCGGATGCAGTAACCCAGCGTGGCCAAAAGCATTTGCGTGAGCTGATAGATGTTGCAGCACGGGGATATCGGTCAGTTCTTTTTTTTGCAGTCATGCATTCAGGAATTGATGAAGTATTTCCTGCCCGGCATATCGATAAGAAATATGCAGAACTACTCCTACAGGCTAAGCAGCGGGGCGTTGAAATAATGGCATATAGTACTATGATCTCTCCAGACGGTATCTGGATTAAATCTCCCGTCGCGGTTAAATTATGATAATTGATATTCATCCCCTGCATGCTGAGGAAGTACTATAATTTAATGGGCTATGTCTGGTGAATTTATTGGGGCGGGTTCAACTATTATTGTCAACGACTGCCGCTTCTGATATTTATAACGGCCTGTTTTTTCCCCTCTGGGGATCGCTAACGCGTGTTATTTAGGAGAGACAGCATGCAAGAAGAGCAAAGCCGCAAAACATCGTCCCTGAGTATCCTCGCCATCGCTGGAGTGGATCCATATCAGGAAAAACCGGGCGAAGAGTATATGAATCCAGCTCAGTTAGCCCACTTCAGAAAAATTCTTGAGGCCTGGCGCGATCAGCTACGTGATAAGGTCGATCATACTGTTTCCCATATGCAGGATGAAGCGGCAAATTTTCCGGACCCGGTCGATCGTGCTGCACAGGAGGAGGAGTTTAGTCTTGAACTTCGTAACCGTGATCGTGAACGCAAGCTCATCAAAAAAATAGAGAAGACACTGAAAAAAATGGAAGATGAAGATTTCGGCTACTGTGAATCATGCGGTGTAGAAATCAGCATTCGTCGTCTTGAAGCTCGTCCTACAGCCGATCTTTGCATTGACTGTAAAAAGCTGACCGAAATTCGTGAAAAACAGATGACTGGCTAATGATTTCAGGTGCACCATAACTTTAAGCCATGCGGAAGCGCGCTAATGGGTTCATCTTTCTTGACAACAGCATCTCATATCGGGCGCTTTGCTCGCTTGCCTTCTCGTGAGCTGCATTTTGGTTCACTTGTTACAGCAACAAGCAGCTATCTGCGTGCAAAGGCATCTGGCAGGCAGTGATTACTGCGTATTGACGATATTGATCCGCCCCGCCAGTCATTCGGTTCGGCAGATAATATTGCGACAGCCCGAACACTATGGGTTGCACTGGGATGGTAGTCTCAGCGTCGACGAGCTTACCGGAAAATTCTCGGTTTACATAAGACACCGCAAGATGAGCTACTTCTGTACCTGTACTCGCCGCCTCATCAGGCAGTGCGAAAATGTTCATAGCGGACGCTGCCATCATCTCAATCACGGTCGCAGGGATGCAGCAAAGGTCTGAAAATCAATAACCTGGTTTTGCGATTTCATGATAAGCGGCGTGGTTTTATCACTTCATCGCCAGAACAGGCTCAGGAAGAGTTTATGATTCACCGCCAGGATGGGCTATTTGCTTATAATCTGACAACGGTGGCAGATGACCATTATTAGAGAGTCACTGAGGTTACGGTGAACCGGTTTTATCCTGTTAACGATACATCAGTTAAACCTCTTTGCACAACCCGACTGGGTGCCACGCTGGCTGCATATCCCTCTTGCGCTGAATGGTAAATCACATAAGCTCTCCGAACAGCATTGTGCACCAGTATTGCTTAGGAAATCGCCAGAGCATTGTCCGGCGCTCGATTTTGTGGGCCGGTGCCTGCCGGAACAAAGCTCAAAAGATGACACCATGGCAACTGCTGACAGCAGCTGTCGCCCAATGCGATATTAGGAAAAATTCCACTTTGTAACAGTAAGGCTCCAGAAAGAACAAATGGCATTCTCAAATGATAAACACTGAGCTATGATGGGCGGCTGTTTACGAACATAAAATTATTTAATTACTAATTTAGAGGTGCCCTATTTTTACTCGAGTCGCCAGCTTGTGCCGTAAGGTGTTGAGATGCGATGATGCTGTTAATAACAAATCTCAGAATATCACCGCCATGACGGTTATCCAGCGTGACTGTCACAATATTTCGCGCAAAAATATCAGTGAAAATGCTTTAAAGGTATTATACCGCTTACACAGATCAGGTTTTGAAGCTTATCTGGTAGGCGGTGGTGTTCGTGATCTTCTGCTTGGAAAAAAGCCTAAAGATTTCGATGTGGCAACCAATGCAACACCGGAGCAGATGCGCAAATTATTTAGCAACTGCCGTCTGGTAGGGCGTCGTTTTCGCCTGGCACACGTGATGTTTGGCCCTGACATTATTGAAGTGGCTACCTTTCGTGGCCACCATCAAATTGAACTGTGTGATCGCCACAACTCACGCCAGGCTGAAAACGGCATGCTGCTGCGTGATAATATCTTTGGAACAATAGAAGCAGACGCACAACGCCGCGATTTAACCATTAACAGCCTGTACTACAATATTGCCGATTTTACTCTGCGTGATTATGTAGGTGGTCTGCCCGACCTCCAGGAAGGTGTCATTCGTATGATTGGTGATCCTGAGATCCGCTATCGTGAAGACCCGGTGCGGATGTTACGGGTAGTTCGTTTCGCAAATAAACTGGGTATGACTATCGCCACAGAGAGCGCCGCACCTATACCCCGGCTTGCCATGCTACTTAACGATGTCCCCCCCGCACGATTATTCGAAGAGATATTAAAGTTACTACTAACGGGGCATGGCTATAGTTCATATCTGCATCTGCGGGAACATCAGCTATTTCAGCCACTATTTCCCACCATTGATCGCCTGTTTAGCGAAAAAGGAGATTCACTGACAGAGCAGATGCTGATGCAGGTGCTACAGAGCAGCGATGAACATTTTAGCAATGGGGAACACACTCATCCAGCTTCTCTGTTTGCTGCTATGTTGTGGTATCCACAGATCGAAACAGCACGGCGTATCTCACAGGAGAGTGGACTCGCCTGGAACGATGCCTTCCTGCTGGCAGCTAATGATGTGCTGGATGAAACCTGTCGTTCGCTGGCTATACCTAAGCGTCTGACCATAATTATCCGTGATATCTGGCAACTCCAGCTACGTTTGTCACGTCGCAACATTAAACGCGCCCGGAAACTGACAGAGCATCCTGAATTTTGCGCAGCGTGTGATCTGCTCACGCTGCGCGCCAGAACAGAAAACAATCAGGAAATCACATACCTTGCCAGCTGGTGGGGGGAATTTAAGACGGCTGCGCTGCCACGCCAGAAAAATATGCTTCATAAGCTTGGTAATCGTGCTCCATCACACCGCCGCACCCGCAGACGTATGACTCAGCGGAACCCCAGTGCATGACTCGTGTCTATCTCGCACTCGGCAGTAATCTGGCCCTGCCACTACATCAGGCAAAAAAGGCACTGGCAGCACTGGATAACATTCCTGATACACTGCGTGTGGCCACGTCCAGCTTCTGGCGCACACCACCCTACGGCCCGTCACAACAGCCCGATTATCTCAATGCGGTAGTAGCACTTGAGACAACACTGTCTGCGTTGGAGCTGCTAGACCACACGCAGCGCATTGAGCAGGAACAGGGGCGCGTACGGCACGCGGAACGTTTTGGGCCACGTACACTAGATCTTGATATCCTGTTATTTGGTGACACCACGCTCAACAGCTCCCGGCTTACCGTGCCACATTACGATATGCATAATCGTGCGTTCATGCTGCTGCCACTTATTGAGATTGCGCCTGATATCACGCTTCCTGATGGAACGCGGGTTGCGGATTTGCTGGCAGGAGTAAGCCGTGATGCAATCAGCCTCTGGTAGCAGCAACCGACACCGCAGCGCCTGTTGTTACTTCGGTCTGCTACACAGTCTTGCCTAGCTCCGCAATCCACGCCCCTGCTCAATCAGGCGCCACACCAGCAGATAAAATACCGCACTCAAGAATACCTGTACTGACAGTGTTAACCATAAAGGCAGATCATTCACGCCAAGAAAACCATAGCGAAAACCGCTTATCATATAAACTATCGGATTGAGTTTCGACACCCCCTGCCAGAACTCTGGCAGTAACGTCAGCGAATAAAATATCCCTCCCAGATAAGTCAGGGGAGTCAGTATAAAGGTAGGAATCAGGCTGATATCATCGAAACTACGTGCAAAAATAGCATTCAGCATACCCGCCAGCGAGAACAGAATGGTAGTCAATAACAGTGTGATAACCACCACCAGCCAGTTATGTATCTGAAGGGGGACAAAGAACATTGAAACCGCCATTACCAGCAGACCAACGCAGACACCGCGAGCCATACCACCAGCCGCATAACCCCAGATGATGATATGACCTGGAACCGGCGCTACCAGCAGCTCCTCGATACTATGGGAATATTTAGCACTGAAAAATGAGGCCGAAACATTGGCATAAGAATTAGTGATTACCGTCATCATGATGAGTCCGGGAATAATAAACTTTATGTAGGAAAAACCATGCATATCACCAATTCTGGAACCAATCAGATGACCAAAAATGATAAAATAGAGTGCCGCAGTAATAACCGGTGGCACCAGCGTCTGAATCCAGATACGGCTAAATCGGTGGATCTCCTTACTGCAAATCGTCTTAAAAGCAACCCAGTAGATTTTGTTCACGCTGTCTCTCCCTTACGCTCCCGAACCAAACCGACAAATAGTTCTTCGAGCCTGTTAGCTTTGTTACGCATACTGAGCACCTGAATTCCCTGAGCATTTAACTGGGTGAATAGCGCATTCATGCCCTGCTCACGCAATACTTCGACTTCCAGTGTTGATGTATCAACCAGCCGGTACTGATAACCATCGAGCCGGGGCAGCGGACTTCTGACAGCTAAATCGAGAATGAAGATTTCTGACTTCAGTTTTTTTAGCAGATTTTTCATAGAAGTATTTTCCACCAGCACCCCATGATGAATAATGCCAATATTACGACACAGCATTTCAGCTTCTTCCAGATAGTGAGTAGTGAGGATAATAGTGGTGCCTTTGGCATTGAGTTCCTGCAGGAAACCCCACATAGAACGGCGCAACTCAATGTCTACCCCAGCTGTTGGCTCATCGAGGATTAATACCCTGGGCTCATGCATCAGAGCTCGAACGATCATCAGACGGCGCTTCATTCCTCCAGATAGCATACGTGCAGCCACTTTGCGCTTATCCCACAAATCAAGTTGCCCCAGGTACTTCTCGGCACGCTGGTATGCCTCTTTTTTTTCAACGCCGTAATAACCAGCCTGATTGACCACAATCTGGTGGACCGTCTCGAAGGGATTAAAATTGAACTCCTGCGGAACCAGCCCAAGTTGTTGTCTGGCCCGCATAGTCTCCCGTTCAAGACTATAACCAAAGATTTTGATGTTACCGCTGCTGCGATTAACAAGCGAAGTGATGATGCCAATTGTCGTCGATTTTCCGGCACCATTTGGCCCGAGCAAGGCATAGAAATCACCAGCCTCTACCTTGAGATCAAGCTCCTTTAACGCCTGAATACCGCCAGCATAAGTTTTGGAGAGTTTTTCCAGCTCAAGAGCGTAAGTCATAAATTATTAAAACCTGTGGGTTGGGTAATCTGGCCGGGAACATAACAATGGCACCTCCATGATTAACAAGAGGCACAAACAGGTTCGTGGTGAGCACAATTAACCGCCTGAATAATAACGCAGGACACTGGTACTAACCTTATTCGAATGTGCTGTGTTTTTGCTAAAGTTGCTCCACCTTGCCAATATAGGGCAAATGGCGGTAGCGTTGTGCATAATCAATACCATAACCCACCACAAATTCATCTGGAATCGAAAAACCAACGTAGTCTGTCTTAATTTCAACCTCACGCCGCGAAGGCTTATCCAGTAAGGTACAGATTGCCAGCGATTTCGGCTCACGTAGCCTCAGAATTTCCCGCACTTTACTTAAGGTATTACCTGAATCAATAATATCTTCAACTATCAAAACATCTTTTCCCCGAATGTCTTCATCCAGATCTTTAAGAATTTTGACATCCCGGCTGGAGGACATAGCACTGCCGTAACTGGAGGCGGTCATGAAATCCACCTCATGCGGGCACGCAATAGCACGGCAAAGGTCTGCCATGAATATAAATGAGCCACGAAGCAGACCGACCAGTACCATTTGACTGCTGCTGCCCCTGTAATCGGCGGTAATCTGCTGGCCCAGCTCTGCAACACGGGCGGCTATAGTACGCTCAGCAATCATAACAGAAGGAGGTTGTTTCATCACAACAGGTTACTTTGATAAAGAAAATAGGAAGTACAGTAGTTTATCATAATTCAGTCATTATCTGGCAGATGATTCCATAATCCCGTGATCAGGCTGTTAACATTAGCTGACCGTAAAACCCAGCATCATACCGGTGTCTTCATGCTCAAGCAGATGGCAGTGAGCCATGTAAGGCGTCCCGATTGTAGCGGTGTGTTTGAAGTACACCAGCACTTCACTGCTGCCGGCATTAACATCAACAATATCCTTCCACCCCTGACGATGCGCTGCTGGCGGTCTACCATTTTCTGAAAGAATACGGAACTGCGTCCCATGAATATGAAAAGGATGGCGCATCATATCGCCCTCTCCGGAAATGGTCCATTTTTCATAAACGCCGCGCTTAACTGCGAACGCCGGTTTACTGATATCAAAAGCAACCCCATTAATTTTATTGCCCATATGAAAGTCCCAGGCCCCATCATTTTGCTCATGTGTCATCCTACTATGCTGGCCCTGCATCTGTGCCATCGCGTGATGCTGAGTATGCCCTTTCATCATAGAATCATGCTGGTTATGCCTCTCTGCCATACCATTCATGGCCTGTTCTCCATAGCGTGCCATCAGTGCCGCCATACCCTGATTATCCAGGCGAGGGTCCATTGATAACTGCAACCTGCGACGGTTAAATGACGACACGGCAGTTACAGAAGGCAGCGATGCCAGTGTATCAGGCAGTGTCCCACTGGACAGAATTTGTAGCGGCTGAATCGTTACCAGCGGCAGCGGGGCATCATAAGGAGGTAATGTCATCCCCAGCTGCGCTACTGGCAGTGTCTGGATATCAAACGTTTTGCCATCGTGCGCATCAATTAATACTTCAAAACGCTCACCCGGCAGCAGCTCAAGCGTATCAACGGCCACCGGTTCAGTGAGTAACCCGCCATCGCTGGCAATGACATAAAGCGGCCTTTTATCTGACACACAGAGATTAAGAGTACGTGCGTTACTGCCATTTAACAGACGAAAACGCAGTCAGCCACGCGGCACTGCATGTTGTGGATAAACAGCACCATTAGTCAGCGGCAAATCACCAAACCAACCAACCGCCGCTGACATCACATCCAGCTCATAATCAATTCGTCTGCCATCGGCTGTCAGGCGCTTATCCTGGAAAATTAACGGGATATCATCGATTCCCCACTGCTGAGGCAGAGATGATATTTCATGCTGACTGTCATTAATTATCACCATCCCCACCAGACCCCGGGCGACCTGATACCCAGTCTGACTATGAAGATGCGGGTGAAACCAGCAGGTAGCAGCAGGCTGGTCTGGGGTAAAAGTGATGGTCACCTGACGTCCCGGCTCAACAGGCGCATGGGGGCCCCCATCCACATCTCCCGGAATTATGAGCCCATGCCAGTGGACTGTTGTCGCAACAGGAAGCCGGTTATAAAAGGAAACATTCACAGGCATACCGCGTTCGAGCACAATAGCGGGGCCGGGCAGATTTCCATTATAGCCCCAGACAGGCACCCTGTTACCCCGCCACACCCTGCTACCCGTCCGGGCTGTTAATGTCAGATTGCCTTGCGCATCTGGTTTTAGTTGTTCAGGTAACGTCAGGAAAGGACGAACAGCCGGCGTGGCAAGTGCAAGCTTGCCCCCAGGTAAGAGGGTACTAGCCCCTATCATGAAGCTGTGACGAAGAAAATCGCGGCGGCGCATGAATAAATCTCCTGATGATGTAGAGGAACGGTCAGTCACAGCGTAAACCTGCACCCTGCTGGAAGGTCAATATCCTGCAACATACTAAAATAAATCGGAATAAAATCATCTGGTAATCTGGTAAATTGTGTTAACGTCTGCATAAAGTCTATCTGACAGGAGTAGTGATGAAACGATCTATTCTGACAGTGGCACTACTAATATCTGTAGCGTATTCTCCTGGCACTCTGGCGCTGGACGCCTATGAGGCAGAAGAGCTGGCCGATCTGACAGCAGTATTTGTTTATCTGAAAAACGATTGTGGCTATCAGGAGTTGCCGGATGTCGAAATCCGTCGCGCATTAGTGCTTTTTGCTCAGCAAAACCGTTGGGATTTGAGTAATTATGGTGCTTACAATATGAGAGCATTGGGGGAGGAGAGTTATAACGATCTGAGTGGTATTGCCATTCCAGGCCAAACCAAGTGCAACAAACTTGCAAACAGCTCTCTTGGACTGCTTGCTTACGTAAAGTAACAGTGTAAATAGATATGTATCGCTGGATATTAATTCTTTAATGTGGACTGACTTTCAGCGCGCAGAAGAAATCTCCTCATTAATCCGGGCAGTTAAACCGTACCACTGTGTTTAGCTGCTAATATCTTTCCTGTATATTGTGACCGGAAAGCCAAAATAACGTTTTCTCAACATCACCCCGGATAAAGAGTGATTGTCTCCCTGCACAAATACTACCCACGAAAGCTGGCCTGTAGCCACAATAACAAAGAGCAGCACCATGCCAGCAATTCGTTCTGATATAATTAGTAAGTATCTGTTGCGATAGCTGGCTGCCCCCCACAATTCATGGCATAGCACCACGCCCTGAATGACAACTTATCTGTATTTTATTTTACATTTCTCCGCAGTCATATAATTTTAATCTTTAGCGTAACAAAAAAAGACCATAAGATATCCATGTAAGTAATCAATGTAATTGTGATTACAATTCGACCGTGCAAGCGGGACCAAACCTGGCTATCATAGCGCCCCTTTTAGGTAATAACTGTAAGTCAGGAGAATGCAGTCATGGCTCAGAATGAGATTTGGCATGAAACATTGCATAAAGGTTTTGGACAATATTTCAGCGTGGACAAGATACTCTATCGTCAGCAGACCGCTCACCAGGATTTAACTATCTTTGAAAATGCCGTGATGGGGAGGGTAATGTCACTCGATGGCGTGGTTCAGACCACTGAACGCGACGAGTTTATCTACCACGAAATGCTGTCTCATGTGCCATTACTGGCACACGGCAACGCCAGGCGAGTATTGATCATCGGTGGTGGGGACGGGGGCATGCTACGTGAAGTTTGCCGCCACCAGAGCGTTGAACAGATAACTATGGTAGAAATTGATCAGAGTGTAATCAGTTTCTGTCAACAGTACCTGCCCGGCCACAGTGCGGGGGCATGGCAGGACCCACGCCTGACACTGATAATCAGTGATGGTGTCGACTATGTTCGCAGCTGTCAGGATAAATTTGATGTCATCATCTCAGACTGCACCGATCCTATCGGACCGGGCGAAAGTCTGTTTAAATCTGAATTTTATCAGGGCTGCCATGACTGCCTGGATGTAAATGGTATTTTTGTTGCTCAGAATGGTGTCTGCTTCCTGCAACAGGATGAGGCCGTCTCCAGCCATCGCAAACTGAGTCAATATTTTAAAGATGTCAGTTTTTATCAGGCGGCCATACCCACCTATCAGGGTGGTATCATGACCTTTGCTTGGGCAAGCGATAATCCGACATTACGTCAAAACGATATAGCCACATTACAAATACGTTTTAACGCGGCAAATATACCCTGTCGTTACTACACACCGGCAATCCACGCTGGCAGCTTTGCTCTGCCACAGTATCTGTTAAATGCTCTGGCTGATTAGACAGCCATTTGAGGGGGTTGAGGAAATTGCAAAAGCTGAAACTACATGGTTTCAATAACCTGACTAAAAGCCTGGGTTTCTGTATTTACGATATCTGCTATGCAGGTACAGAAGCCGAACGCGACGGCTATATTGCCTACATTGATGAGCAATATAACGCTAACCGTCTGACCGAAATTCTGAGTGAAACATGCTCAATTATTGGTGCGAATATTCTAAATATTGCCCGTCAGGATTATGAGCCACAAGGTGCCAGCGTTACTATTCTGATAAGCGAAGAGCCAGTTGACCCGCGCAATATCGATACCTCCGCGAATCCTGGCCCATTGCCCGGTTCGATTGTGACCCACCTCGACAAAAGCCACATCTGCGTTCACACTTATCCTGAAAGCCATCCTGAAGGAAAACTCTGTACTTTCCGTGCCGATATTGAAGTATCGACCTGTGGCGTTATATCACCACTGAAAGCGCTTAATTACCTCATCCATCAGCTTGAATCAGATATTGTCACTCTCGATTACCGCGTACGTGGCTTCACCCGTGATATTAATGGCGTCAAACATTTTATCGATCATAAAATCAATTCAATCCAGAACTTTATGTCAGAGGATATGAAAGCGATGTATGACATGGTCGACGTTAACGTCTATCAGGAAAACATTTTTCATACCAAAATGCTGCTAAAAGAGCTTGACCTCAAACATTACCTGTTCAATACCAAACCAGAAGATCTGCCTCCCCAGGAGCACAAAAGAATTACTGATTTGTTATGGAAAGAGATGCGAGAAATTTACTATGGCTGCAATATTCCGGTATTAGGCACCTGATTCTTTCGGACTGATTTTGTATTGAGGAGATCGCATCAGCAATACAACTGGGAGCGGCTGAAATAACCGCCCCGCTTCATATATGGCTTTACTCGTTAACGGGCAACTGTTGCAGGCGATCTTTTATCAGATACTGTCGCAAAATACCCTCCTTAGCCATCACAATAAAAATTCCCAGACAGACAAGCATTTCAGCAATCACCATTGACCACGCGGCACCAGTAACCCCATAGCGCCATACCAGTAAACAACACACAGGGAGATTCAGTAACCCCACCCCCAGCATAATGAACATTCGCTGCCGGGCCAGACCATGAGGAATTAAAATCTGAAGCCCGGCAGGATAAGCCACATTACCAAAAAGAAAACATAGCACCAATACCCGCAAAACAGCAGCCCCGGGCAAAAAGGCAGAACCCAGTACTACGCTGACAATCGTATCAGCAAAGAAATAAGTAAAAACGACAATCACCAGGCTCAGAGAAAATGAGAGTAAAAGACTTCTGCGTGTCGCCTGAATAGCCGCCGCTCTATCCCGTGCAAGCAGGTAACTCACGCGGGGGAAAAATGCATTATTAATCTGTTCGGGTATCGAGTTGGCCGCTTTACGTAACCTTTCAGCGCCATTATAAATACCTGTCGCATAATGCGAGCTAAAAGCAGCAATAATCAGCACGTTGATACTGTTAAATAAATTAGAGCCCGCAATAGTAATAAACAGATCTGCGCTCTCTTTAAGCCTGCATCTTATTTCTGCAACCTCAAACCGGTAGCGACCTGTTACCCTCATCTCTACCACAAATTTTAACGTTATTATCGCGCTAATTATTGACGTCAGCCCCGGAATAAGTGCCGCAAGCCAGATATCATCAGCACTCTCAACCAGCAGAAAGGTCAACGGAATAGCACAGCCATTCCCTAAAGTGGTGATAATGGCCATTCTACTCAACTTCTCATACCCCTGCATCAGCCAGCCAAAGGAGAAAAGCGATCCAATGAGCGTGGTGGCATTGGCCAGAATAATCCAGAACAGATAGTGCCAGCGGACATTAAGCCAGGTGACGGTTAACAATATAGTCATGGTAACTGTAATTAAGAGTAATTTGGCGTTAAACGTTGACCAAAAAAGCTGGGATACCCTCGCTTTATCATCACGATGATGCGCAATATCCTTAGTAATACGCAGGTTAAACCCCCAGTCAGCGATAATGCTGCAATAAAATACACAGGTGGTTGCCACTGCCAGCACTCCCATTCCACTCACGCCAAGTGTACGTGCCAGATAGGGCAGTGTTAACAGAGGGAAAAGGAAAGATGTCCCCCGGTATGCCAGTAACGAGATAATATTAATCAGTAATGACTTATCCTGCGATTTCAAGACAGATACTTCCCCCAACAAAATTCGAGCCAATAATAGCGAGTACAAGAATGGTCAGAATATAAATACTCCCTGACAATTGAATATATACACCACCCGCTTAACTCAGGTTTTAATCTGCCAGTATTTTTTCGATTTTTTCTGTCCTGAGTTTCTGAAGCGCAATAAATAGTGACGTGTGATTTATCAACAACCACCCCTTCAAATTCTCAGGACGAATACTGCAACATAAATCCTGTAATCCGTTGCGCACATAACCAGGTACATCGCTTTTATTGTAAATTGAAAGATATATCATCAGGCGAAAAGATTGCAGTAAATAAAAACGGCGTATTCTGCCAGAAATCCAGCTGGTGTCTGTTAGGTTGATAACTAAATCATTGGAACGAATAAATGCGTTATAACGTGCTTCGAAAAATGCGTCTGTTTTATCACTATTGGTCAATGAGCCTTTTCTTATTCTCTGTCGGTAATAGCTATCACGACTAACCCATGCCTGACCGGAGTGCAGATAGACACCCACTGTGAAACAGTGATCTTCATGTACGCGATCATAAAACTGTAGATTATGTTTAACCACGACCGCTCTGCTCACGATATAATTCCATACTGCTGCGGTATAGTTGCCATTTTCAAGTAACGACAGAAGCACTTCTCGTGCGGGGTGCAACCCAAATTTACTATGGCGAACTTTGGTCTGAACTCTGTCACTATGGCCGTCAGTAAACATTAATGAATTAAAACAGAACATATCTATAGCAGGATAATTAATAATGGTATTGCTAAATTCTTTGAATAATCCCGGCATGATAATATCATCTGGATCACAAAAAAAGAGATAACGCCCTCTGGCCAGTGCAATACCGATATCGCGCGCAACCCCCGTGCCACCATTGCTAATTGATATTATGCGAATTTGAGAAGAATCCAGATAATGCTGCTCTAATAACAGTAGTGTATTATCAGTTGAACCATCATTTACTATTATTATTTCATTAGGATGAGGGATCTCTGAAACTATTGAATCAATGCATTCAATAATATATTTCTCCACATTATAAGCTGGGACGATAACTGATAGCATGACTGATTGCATAATATTTTCCTGGAATAAATAATTTATTATTTGTTCATACAGCTTTGATCATGTCATTAATGAAAATAATATATATTCATTTTTCCGCCTACGCTCTCTGCAATATTGAATTATCTACTCCGTATTTGTAAATTTGATTTATTCTATTAATGAAGGTCTCAGGATTATGATCGTGAATAATCCTCATCAGCGCATTATCACTCTTACTTTTCAATTCATCTCTGTTATTGTAAATGTTTTTTATATAATATTTTAATCTCTCTATTATAAACATACGTACAGCCATCTTTTGCTCTTCTGAAGTTATTTCTATTTCATTGTCTTCGTTAACAGAACACACTATGTTCCAGCCTGCACTGTCAGGATTAATTTCAGATAATGCCCGAATATTGGTTGTGATTACCGGGCAACCACATGCCTGCATCTCCAGCACAGAATACCCATAAGTTTCCTGCCAGGTGGGTAACAGGCCCAGATCACTTTTAAGAAAATGATCAATAATATGTGCATGATGAACATGTGTATAGTGGATGAAATGAGAATGAGATGATATATCTTCCTCAATTCTGTTATACATACTTTCTTCATCCTGGAATCTGCCGTGAGCAATATTATTTCTTTTAGTTAAATCACCTATCAGAATGACTTCAAGGCTATCATCATTTAATTCACCCTCTTCAATCAGCTCATTTATTGCCAGGACGACTTCCGCTCCGCCTTTGCGATAGAACTCATTGCCTACGAAAGTCAGTCTTAACCTTCCATTATTTACCTCTTTTTTCTGACTTAAAACGGTCTGGGGCGGATGTAAAACAGTCAGCTTTCTAATAAGTTTATTCTCTGGTGGAAGCAGTTTTCTAATCAATTTTAACTCTATATTCTTAGCAGCTTCAGACATAGCAATAATGCCTTTACAGTTATCTTTCTCCAACAGATGCAGCATGTTGATAAGTTCATGATTAGCATATTTTTCAATAGATTTTACGGGCAAAACTCGTGGGATCTCAGTTTCATATGTCACAATCCAGTTTTTGTCTGTAACAGCCACTTCATTAAAAATGATGTAATATATCTATACTATTAAGATTAACGAAAGGAAAAGTACGAAATAGAAAAATCTTATTTTTCCTTAGCAAACAAGTCCTCACTTTATTTATGTAGGTGTAAATGTTTTTTGTTTTTAAATTTGTAAAAGAATGCAATGCATTTACTTTGATATTCCTCTTTTCTGGATAATCACTCCCGCCTATACCAACATTCATGCCATCATCTCCCTGCATTTAAAAATGAATCCGGAGAAAAATCTCTACTAGTCTCAGGTTGTAATACGCTATACCTCTTCAAATATCCAGCTCAACAGTATTCAGTCATCATTTTTAATGATTTTTCTCTTAAATATAATGACAAACAATAGAAAAAGAAAAATAAACTCTCTAAGAGAGGCCCAATATAAATTTGGCAAAACTAGCTGATGTGTACCACTCATAAGATCCAGTCTCATGATTTGGATCTTATTTTTATCAAAATTTTATTTGAAGATTAACTACATAGGAGAGAATATCATTCACCATCCGGGCATGTGAGTATCAGTCTATAGTTACTAACCAGCAGAAATTTAATCAAGTTTAGCACCAAAAAAAGATCAATCGTGTAGCAGACTCTTCCTTAATATGGAAGAACAGTTGTCAGTGTTATATTATTCAACAGAGTAATACCGTAATTAAGATAAGTCCCAAGACTAAATCCACTGGCATTGGCCGGTATGTTCAGCTATGATAAGTTATTTGATTATATCAATTATATATTTTACAGATAAATATAAACTAAAAATTACTAAAAAAACACTGTAAGAAGCAACTCATTAATATTAAAGCAAAGTCTGGCTTTCGGTGTTATTTATGAGAAAATTGACTATTCTTAGGAGTAGAAATGAAGAATGCATTCTCCTTTATCTGGTTTGCCAGTAATACCAGATTATCATCCCGCCAGATATTTTTATTTTACCTCATTGCATTATTCCTGTTTTGTTATCCGATTATAATTAATAATTACTACTTCTATGATGATAACCTGAGAACATTACACGCCAGTACGACGTGGTATAAAGAAGGCCGTGTTATCGCAGATTATATTTATAATATAGTATCAGTGACGTCCGGGCAGCCCAATATTTTCCCTCTGTCAATGTTTATTGCAATTTTGGTGATGTCAATAGCACTAACACGATTGGCCTGCCACTGGTTCATTACACCTGTCCTGTCGCAGTGCCTGATATTACTCCCTTTGTGGTATAATCCCTTTTCTCTTCAGTTACTCTCATATCAATATGATTGTCTGACAGCAACTATCAGTTTTGCGATTGTTATCTCAACTATAACTTTAAACCATAAGATATCGATAAGTCAGATAATATCTACCGCTGTCATGATTTTTGTTTCTCTGGGTATCTACCAGCTGTCGTTACAGATTTATGCAGGCCTTGCTGCACTGGATATCTTATATCGCCAGTCCCAGTTAGTGAAATGCAATCAATTAATGAGAAGAATAATTATTTATGTGCTTTCATTAATAATAGGATACTTAATATATCACCTGACCATATATACAATGGTGACAGATCACAGAGGCGGGGTTATTATACCAAATGCATCTGAAATTTTACAAAGAATAGATTTTATCAGCAGAAAAATCATACTGTTCATTACACCCGCAAATGTTATCATTTTTAGCGGGCTATTAATATTCTCACTAGCGGGACTATTTTTTGCTATTTTTTGCTATTTTTTGCTATTTTTTGCTATTTTTTGCTATTTTTTGGCAGGAAATAAAACCAGCCCGGACGATGCTAATCCACAGAATATTGATTTGCATCATCACATTGACTATTACTATTATTAGTATCCTAGGAATACTGCTATTCACAAAAAACTTTATACTGAATTCGTCAGCACGTATGCTTATCGGTACGGGTACCCTGCTGACTATGATGCTGCTTTACAGTTATCTTTTTTTGAATAAAATTAATACACGATGCACATTATTAAATACTGTACCATTGTTTGTTATGTTATCCTTTTCATACAGTTATGGCAATTTTATGCATCAAAAGAAAATTAATGAAAACCGCCTAATACAATTATTTTTCTCCGATATAAACAACAATAAAATCCTTGCTGATGCTAAAACCATATATCTTGTCCAGCAAAGTAACAAATATAAAAATATATTTCCTGTTAATTGCACCGCACAAAAATCACCTGCATTAGAATATATTTTTGTATCCCATTATTTCTTTCTACCTAATCAACTGATGCTTAATGGCATTACCAATATAAAATATTTTAAGGGTGCCCCTCCAGATAATCTGAAGCCTCAGTTCCAAAACAAATTCTGGCGCGTATACAGCGATGGTGAAAACGCTTACATTATTTTCAAAAAAATTGATAGCCCCGCTATGATTTGCCACCAGACAGAATAGCTATCTAACACAACCGTATTATAATGCTGGCCGTGAACACTATTCCTGCCATCAGCAGCTCGCTATTCTTACTTTTCAGAAGTAAGATTGTGCGTTGCGTCATTCACCACCTGTATATTATGCAGACACAGCACATGTTTGTTAAATTAATATAGCGTTTACCGCCGCTGCCTGGGTGACCTGACCATTCACTTTTCATGAAGAGTACGCATTTAAAACCATACTCTGGCAGAGCACGTCAGGCAGAGACACAATAATTACACTGCGGTCTGAAAAATCACCTCGTCTGCCTTAGCAGTATATTGAAGTGACTGATCAAAATTAAGGTAACGGTAAATATCCTCTGCACTGGTATTCACCTGACTGATAAAATGATGATACTCCTCCGGCGTTGGTAATCTGCCCAACAGCGCCGCTATCGCTGCCAATTCTGCGGAAGCAAGATAGACGTTCGCGCCGGTTCCCAGTCGGTTTGGAAAGTTACGGGTGGAGGTAGACACCACAGTCGCACCATCTGCTACCCGTGCCTGATTCCCCATGCAAAGTGAACAACCTGGGATCTCTATGCGTGCGCCACTGTTACCAAACACACTATAATAACCCTCTTCCGTTAGCTGCGCAGCATCCATCCTTGTCGGCGGAGCTACCCACAGACGAACAGGCAACTGGCCTTTATGGCTGTTCAATAATTTCCCCGCAGCGCGGAAATGACCAATATTAGTCATACAGGAGCCAATAAACACCTCATCAATCTTACCTCCCTGAACTTCAGAAAGCAGACGTGCATCATCAGGATCGTTCGGCGCACACAAAATGGGCTGGCTAATCTCGTTAAGATTGATCTCAATGACCGCGGCATATTGGGCATCAGCATCAGCCTCAAGCAACTGTGGGTCCCTTAGCCATTTCTCCATTTCCAAAATTCGCAGCTCGAGCGTGCGGCGATCGCCATAACCTTCCGCTATCATCCATTTCAGCAGCACAACATTTGAGTTGAGATATTCAATGACTGGCGCTTTATCCAGCTTGATAGTGCAGCCGGCAGCAGATCGCTCTGCTGATGCATCAGTGAGTTCGAATGCCTGCTCTACTTTAAGGTTCGGTAATCCTTCAATCTCGAGGATACGCCCTGAGAAGATGTTCTTCTTGCCCTTTTTATCAACGGTCAGCAGACCCTGTCTAATGGCATAGAGTGGAATAGCATGAACCAAATCGCGCAAAGTGATACCAGGCTGCATCTCTCCACTAAAGCGCACCAGAACCGACTCCGGCATGTCCAGAGGCATAACTCCCGTAGCAGCAGCAAAGGCTACCAGCCCCGAACCTGCCGGGAATGAAATTCCAACGGGGAAACGGGTGTGAGAATCACCACCCGTACCAACGGTGTCGGGTAGTAACATACGATTCAGCCAGCTATGAATAACACCATCCCCTGGGCGAAGCGAAACACCACCCCGATTAATGATGAAATCGGGTAATGTATGCTGGGTAACAACATCGACTGGCTTGGGATAGGCAGCGGTGTGACAGAATGACTGCATCACCAGGTCAGCTGAGAAGCCGAGACAGGCAAGGTCCTTCAGTTCATCACGAGTCATTGGCCCGGTAGTGTCCTGGGAGCCTACAGAGGTCATTTTGGGCTCACAGTAAGTACCTGGGCGAACACCTTCTGTGCCACAGGCCCGGCCCACCATTTTCTGAGCCAAAGTGTAGCCATGATTACTGCTGGCAACTTCTTTTGCTCTGCAGAATACATCGCTATCCGCGAGACCCAGCGACTGACGCGCACGGGCAGTCAATCCACGGCCAATAATCAACGGTATTCGTCCACCAGCACGCACTTCATCAGGCAGGACATCCGTTTTCAGTTCAAAAGTTGCAAGCAATTCACCCGTCTGATTATTACGTATTTCGCCTTTATAAGGGAATATGTCAATAGTATCGCCCATACTGAGTTTACTGACATCAACTTCAATCGGCAGGGCTCCTGCGTCCTCCATGGTATTAAAGAAAATGGGCGCAATTTTTCCGCCGAGAACCACACCTCCCCCTCTTTTGTTGGGAACGTTCGGGATATTTTCGCCCATAAACCACAGTACCGAGTTAGTCGCAGATTTGCGAGACGAACCCGTTCCTACCACATCACCAACGTAGGCCAAAGGCAATCCGCGCGCCTGTAGCGCTTTTATCTGTTCGATAGGGCCAACAACACCCGGCTGATCTGGTTCGATACCATCGCGGGAATTTTTTAGCATCGCCAGCGCATGAAGCGGAATATCCGGGCGTGACCATGCATCAGGGGCTGGGGAAAGGTCATCAGTATTAGTTTCACCTGTGACTTTAAATACCGTAACGCTTATTTTGTCTGCCAGTGGCGGGCGGCTCAGATACCATTCTGCCTCTGCCCAGCTGCGCATTACCTTTTGCGCGTGAAGATTTCCGGCTTTAGCTTTCTCTTCTACATCATAAAAGCTGTCAAACATTAGCAAGGTATGAGAGAGAGCGCTGGCGGCAACAGGAGCCAGCTTTTCATTATCAAGTGCTTCAATCAGTGGTTGGATATTATAGCCACCCTGCATAGTGCCCAGCAATTCAACGGCCTTTTCTGCTGTAATCAGTGGCGAGGTGGTTTCACCTCTGGCAATAGCAGCCAGGAAACCTGCTTTAACAAAAGCGGCTTCATCAGCACCGGGGGGAACGCGATGCGTCAGCAGATCAGTCAGGTACTGCTCCTGGCCAGCCGGTGGAGTTTTTAACAATTCAACTAATTCGGCCACGGTTGCCGCATCAAGGGGCTTGGGAACAACACCCAAAGCAGCACGCTCAAGGACATGCTTACGATAATCTTCTAACACGATGTTTTCCTCGTTTTCGTTGTAGTGGATCCATCGGACACAATCGATAGCCGCCACTTTTCTCAAGTAGCAGCGTAAATCACAACTTACACGTGGTTGGTGAGACCAGAACCTGTCCTGCTTTAAGACGGCGGATAAAACCTTGCTGGCGGGTGAACGCTAAGCTCGCGATATCGCGCCTCCTCCGAGGCGGGGAGGGGAGGTACCCGGTCACGCGTAAGCCCAGCATAACAGATTCTTTGATTGCTGTTAACCTGCCAGGAATAACGCAACACATCCCAAAGTACGTGCTGATGCATCATGATATACCGGTCGGCTGGCAGCATGTTATCCGCCCTGTTTGTAGCGGTATCACTGCGGCCCCGCTGTATAAATTGGGTTATTCAGGTCAGGCAGTTGGATGTGACGATATGAAATTCGCTAATCGTGCGCGAGGGAAAACAGCAAAGCTACACTCTGGACAGCAGGGCAGTTACCAGAAAAGCCATACCGGTCAAAAAATGGCCGGTATGGCGCGATCAGAATCGTTTTACTGCCCGCGGTACGCCTGACGCTTTACTTCTTTTTTGCTTTGGGATTGGGCAAATCAGTAATGCTGCCATGGAAAATTTCAGCGGCCATACCGATAGATTCGTATAGTGTTGGGTGAGCGTGGATGGTCAGCGCAATATCCTCAGCATCGCAGCCCATTTCAATAGCCAGACCGATTTCGCCCAGAAGCTCGCCGCCATTAGTACCCACTACGGCGCCTCCGATTACCCGATGGTTCTCTTTATCGAAGATAAGCTTAGTGATACCGTCTGCGCAATCAGAAGCGATAGCGCGTCCGGAAGCAGCCCAAGGGAATATAGCCGTCTCAACACTAATACCCTGCGCTTTTGCTTCTTTTTCAGTCAGCCCCACCCATGCTACTTCAGGCTCTGTATAAGCAATAGAGGGGATTACTTTTGGATCAAAATAGTGTTTCATACCCGCGATAACTTCCGCGGCTACATGCCCCTCGTGCACACCTTTATGCGCCAGCATCGGTTGCCCGACAATATCACCAATAGCATAGATGTGGGACACATTAGTGCGCATCTGCTTATCAACGGTAATAAGGCCCCGATCATCAACTTCCACACCTGCATTACCTGCATCAAGTAATTTGCCGTTCGGTACACGTCCTATCGCCACCAGTACGGCATCATAACGCTGCGGTGATTCTGGCGCTTTTCCTCCCTCCATTGAGACGTAGATACCATCTTCTTTGGCCTCAACAGCAGTAACTTTAGTTTCCAGTATCAGGTTAAATTGCTTGCTGATACGTTTGGTAAACGCTTTTACCACATCTTTGTCCGCCGCCGGGATCACCTGATCTAACATCTCAACAACATCGATCTGCGAACCCAAAGCACGATAGACTGTCCCCATCTCCAGGCCGATAATCCCTCCGCCCATTATCAGCAGGCGTTCAGGTACTTCTTTTAATTTAAGCGCATCGGTCGAGTCCCATATACGTGGGTCTTCGTGGGGAATAAATGGCAGCTGTATGGGCCGCGAACCGGCGGCGATAATTGCGTTTTCGAAAGTGATAGTTGTGGTACCCTCCTCGCCTTCCACTTGCAGAGTGTGATCATCAGTGAATTTGCCAACACCCCCGACAACTTTCACTTTTCGCCCCTTCGCCATTCCAGCCAAACCTGACGTTAGCTGGTTTATCACTTTCTCTTTCCACATACCAATCTTTTTGATATCGGTTGAGGGCTTACCAAACACAATACCGTGGGCTTCCAGTGCCTTCGCTTCTTCAATAACTTTTGCAACGTGTAGTAGTGCTTTGGATGGAATGCAACCCACATTCAGACAGACACCCCCGAGCGTGCTGTATCGCTCTACCAGTACGGTTTCCAGACCTAAATCCGCGCAGCGAAAAGCCGCCGAATAACCAGCCGGACCTGCGCCAAGTACCACGACCTGGGCTGTGATTTCTGTACTCATCATGACCTCTTTTTTTATTGTCGGCGGGTCAGACACAGAACCTGTTAATCAGTGCCATTTCCCCTGCCGTTCCCAAAAGCTTTATCTGTTTATTGCTCACAGAGATCCCGAAAGTTCCAGACAAAACTGATACGCGCTGGCACCTGATGAGACGGGGACGTAACGTCCTCTGCCAGCCGTAAAATTATCACCACCAGAGTTTACAGAATGAAGGATAAACTGCAAACGCTCCCTGAATCCTCAATTGACGGCCGGCAGAGTGAGCGGCCGTCAGGATACTACATTACCAGACGGCGGATGTCGGATAACAAAGTGCTAATAGTAGTCATAAAACGCGCACCATCAGCACCATCTATAACACGATGATCGAAGGAAAGTGACAGAGGTAACATCAGTCGTGGCACAAATTCTTTACCACTCCAGAGCGGTTCCATGCTGGATCGGGACACGCCGAGGATCGCTACTTCTGGCGCATTGATGATCGGTGTAAAAGAGGTAGTGCCCAATCCACCAAGGCTGGAAATGGTAAAACATCCCCCCTGCATGTCTCCTGAGGTCAGCTTTCCTGCCCGCGCTTTTTTGGAAACATCCATCAGCTCGCGTGACAACTGGATGATGCCCTTATTGTGAACATCTCTGAAAACCGGCACTAATAAGCCATTAGGCGTATCCACAGCAACGCCGATATTAATATATTTTTTCAGCGTGAGTTTATGACCATCCTGCGAAAGGGAGCTATTGAAACGCGGCATCTGCAAAAGCGCGAACGCCACCGCTTTCATGATGAAAACCACCGGAGTAATCTTCACCTCCAGCCTGCGCTTTTCCGCTTCCAGATTCTGCTGTTTACGAAACGCTTCCAGTTCGGTGATATCCGCCTTGTCAAAATGGGTAACATGGGGAATCATCGTCCAGTTCCGGCTCAGATTGGCGCCAGAAATTTTCTGAATGCGGGTCAGTTCAACTTCTTCTATTTCACCAAAAGTGCTGAAATCAATTTGCGGCCACGGCAGCATGCCCGGCAAACCACCCGCTGAAGAGGCTGGCTGAGATTCCGCGCGTTTAACAGCCTCTTTGACATAAGCCTGAAGATCTTCTTTCAGAATACGGCCTTTACGTCCTGACCCGGCGATCTTTTCCAGATTAACACCAAACTCACGTGCCAGACGGCGAATGACTGGGGTGGCATGAACATAAGCATCATTTTCAGTAAACGCTTCCTTGTGAGCTGGCGGCACGGATGCCGCTGCTACGGAAGGCTGCTTTTCAGTCGCAGTGGCTGTTACAGATGATTTTTCTGCTCCAGCGGAACTGGCCGCCGCCGCGCCGGTAACCTCAAATATCATGATCAGCGAGCCGGTGGTTACTTTATCACCTGTGCTGATTTTGATCTCCCGAACTCTGCCCGCAAACGGTGAGGGAACTTCCATGGAAGCTTTGTCGCCCTCCACCGTGATCAGCAACTGTTCAGCCTCAACATTATCACCCGGCTTCACCATTATCTCGGTCACTTCAACCTGATCATCACCAATATCAGGTACATTTACCTGTTTTTGTTCTGCCGCCGCCGGCTGCCCACCAGCGGTGGCTGCTGCCTGCTCAGGTTTCTCCTTTTCCGGCTGCGTCTTCGCCGGAGCCTGGGCTCCTTTCTCTTCGAACATCATGATAAGTGTGCCTGTTTTCACTTTATCACCCACAGACACTTTAAGCGCAGCAACCACCCCGGCCGTAGGAGAGGGCACTTCCATAGAGGCTTTATCCCCTTCTACCGTGATGAGTGATTGCTCTGCATCAACACTATCGCCAACTTTCACCAGCACTTCGGTGACTTCAACCTGGTCTGCACCGATATCCGGTACCTTGATTTCAATTGCCATATCGCGCTTACCTCTTATGCCAGACGCGGGTTGACTTTATCAGTATCGATATCCAATTTAGTGATGGCCGCAGCAACCACTTTGTTATCAATTGCACCACATTTTGCCAGTTCTGACAGCGCCGCTATCACCACATAAGAAGCATCGACTTCGAAGTGATGACGCAGATTCTCACGGCTATCGGAACGACCAAATCCGTCAGTACCTAACACACGATAACTTTTGGCCGGAATATAATGACGAACCTGTTCAGCAAACAGTTTCATGTAGTCGGTTGCCGCGATGGCGGGTGAGTCGTTCATGACTTGGGCAATGTAGGATACACGCGGCTCGTCCAGAGGATGCAGCATGTTCCAGCGGTCACAATCCTGACCATTACGGGCCAGCTCGGTAAATGAGGTAACACTGTACACATCTGCGCCAATACCGTACTCTTTTGCCAGGATCTGCGCCGCCTGCCGTACATGACGCAGTATCGCGCCTGAACCCAGTAGCTGTACTTTACCTTTACTGCCTTCGGTACTCTCCAACAGATAGATTCCTCTGCGGATCCCCTCCTCTGCACCCTCAGGCATGGCAGGCATGTGATAATTTTCGTTCAGCGTGGTGATATAGTAGAACACATTCTCCTGTGCTTCACCGTACATACGCACCAGACCATCATGCATAATGACAGCAACCTCATATGCATAGGCCGGATCATATGAGAGGCAGTTTGGGATAGTGAGCGACTGAATGTGGCTATGCCCGTCTTCATGCTGTAGCCCTTCACCATTAAGCGTTGTCCGGCCAGAAGTACCACCAATCAGGAAACCACGCGCCTGCTGGTCCCCCGCTGCCCAAAGAAGATCACCGATACGCTGGAAGCCAAACATCGAGTAATAAATATAGAATGGGATCATCGGCAGGTTGTTGGTGCTGTAAGACGTTGCGGCAGCAAGCCATGATGCCCCGGCACCTGGTTCGTTGATACCTTCCTGAAGAATCTGCCCTTTTTCATCTTCTTTATAATAGGCAACCTGCTCACGATCCTGCGGGGTGTATTGCTGGCCATTCGGGCTATAAATACCAATCTGGCGAAACAAACCTTCCATCCCAAAAGTGCGGGCTTCATCTGCCAGTATTGGCACCAGACGGTCTTTTATTGACGTATTCTTTAACATCACATTCAACGCACGCACGAATGCGATGGTGGTCGAGATTTCTTTATTTTGTTCTTCGAGCAGCGCTTTGAAGTCCTCCAACCCTGGCATGGTCAGTTTGTCCGTGAATTTAGCCTGACGAACCGGCAGATAACCACCCAGCTTTTTACGCTGGCCGTGAAGATAATTGTACTCTTCAGACCCTTTTTCAAAAGTGATGTATGGCAAAGACTCAATGTTGTCATCTGTCACTGGCAGATTGAAACGGTTACGGATGTGGCGCAGGCCGTCAAGGTTCATTTTTTTGACCTGATGCGCAATATTTTTCCCTTCAGCGGTATCCCCCATACCATATCCTTTAATGGTATGAGCCAGAATGACCACTGGCCTGCCTTTAGTATCCTGAGCTTTCTTAAAGGCTGCATAGATTTTTTTCGGATCGTGCCCGCCCCGGTTAAGCGCCCATATTTGATCGTCGGACCACGCTTTTACCAGTTCAGCCGTTTCCGGATATCTTCCAAAAAAGTGCTCTCGTACATAAGCGCCATCTTTAGATTTGTAGGTCTGGTAGTCACCATCAACCGTTTCATTCATCAACTGGACAAGTTTACCACTAGTATCATTACGCAACAGCTCATCCCAGCGTGATCCCCAGACAACTTTAATCACTTCCCATCCAGCACCCGCAAAAATTCCCGCCAGCTCGTCGATAATCTTACCGTTTCCTGTTACCGGGCCGTCGAGACGCTGCAAATTACAGTTGATGATAAAAACCAGATTATCGAGCTTTTCACGCGCGGGAATAGTGATAGCACCTTTAGATTCTGGCTCGTCCATTTCACCATCACCCAGGAAAGCATACACTGTCTGAGCCGAGGTCTCCTTCAGGCCCCGGTGTTCAAGATATTTTAAAAACTTAGCCTGGTAGATTGCTGCAAGTGGCCCCAGCCCCATGGAAACCGTCGGAAACTGCCAGAAATCCGGCATTAGTTTTGGGTGAGGATAGGAGGATAGGCCTTTACCGTGAAGTTCCTGACGAAAGTTATTCATCTGCTCTTCTGTCAGACGTCCCTCGACAAAAGCACGGGCGTAAATGCCCGGAGAGATATGCCCCTGGAAATAGACCAAATCACCGCCATCTTTATCATTAGGGGCGCGGAAAAAGTGGTTAAAACACACCTCATAAATAGTGGCAGAAGACTGAAAAGAGGAGAGATGCCCCCCTAAATCCAGATCTTTTTTCGACGCGCGCAGCACTGCCATGATGGCATTCCAGCGAATGGCTGCGCGGATTCGGCGTTCCAGAGACGTATCGCCCGGATAATCTGGCTCGTCTTCAACGGCAATAGTGTTGATATAGTTGCCAGCAACTGAACCTGATACAACATCAACACCCCTTCTGCGGGCCTGATTTAAAATCTGATCAATCAGGAATTGCGCGCGCACAGCGCCTTCTTCACGGATAACCGATTCGATCGCTTGTAGCCAGTCGCGAGTTTCGATCGGATCCACGTCATTGTTAATATGTTCTGACATGGGAAGCTTTTCCTTTATCTGGATCTAATATTTGGGTAGTCCGGGCCTCTCAAATCCCGCATTCACTATCCTTACTATCGCAACTCTCCCCGCAGGAAGGCTGACGCCGATGGCATACTGCAACAGGTTTCCCTTGCTCTGTGTGGCTGAGCTTCCTGCTGCAATATGGCATCATCTGGATAGCAAAACGGATAATACCGGCCGAAATTTGGTTACTACATCTAATATTGTTATAACGTCAGGGGCTGGCTTGATATTCGGTCATCACAAACCCGCCGCCTGCACACACTTTTCACTCATCAGAAGGTAAAGCAGCAAACTGATGAGGATCAATCAGCGACACATCGCTCTCCATTACCTAAAATAGTCCATTTCCCAGAACAGCAATCTCGCAAGTACAGGTTGCTGCCAGAAGCAGTCAGGCTCGCTTTTGGGCAAGTCTGGTTCCTGATTACTGTTGCACACATTACTCCTTGCGTTGTTGCAGTCGTCTTAACGAACGCTCTCTCCTCGTCTGTTCTCTGTCTCTCTCCAGCATAATTTCCTCAATAAACGCTAAATGCTGGTGTGATGCATCCCTGGCACGCTCTGGCTCACGGGCAATTATCGCCGCAAAAATAGCGGCCCGATGTTCGCTCACTCGTACCAGCATTTCCCGCTGAGAATAAAGTAACTCGAAATTCTGGCGCACATTCTCCTCCAGCACAGGCCGCATACTATGGAGTAAATGTAACAGCACCACATTGTGAGCGGCTTCTGTCACTGCAATCTGGTACTGCATCACTGCACCGGCTTCAGCATCGAGGTCACCACTTAGCTGGGCGTTTTCGATCTGAATATGACAATCGCGAATGCGCTGCAAATCTTCTGTCGTGCCGCGCAAAGCAGCATAATAAGCCGCTATACCCTCCAGAGCATGGCGGGTTTCAAGCAAGTCGAACTGTGACTCTGGCTGACTCGCCAGCAATTCGGTTAATGGATCACTGACACTTTTCCATAGTCGTTGTTGCACATAAGTGCCACCCCCTTGCCGGCGGCGCAACAGGCCTCTGGCTTCCAGACGCAAAATTGCTTCCCGTAACGAGGGACGGGAGACATCAAATTGTCTGGCCAGCTCACGTTCTGGAGGAAGCTTTTCACCCGGTTTGAGTGTTCCTTCCATAATCAGCACTTCCAGTTGCTCCTCAATAGCGTCCGAGAGTTTGCCCTGGTGGATTTTATTATAAGTCATGATCGCCGCTAAGCTAACAGTCCGAAGTAAATTGGTAATACCAATTTACTCAATAAAGCCTTAACCTAACAAAGTCTTTACCTGATGTCTATATGGAATTTCATGGCAAAAACCACTCAACTTTTATTCGTCGTTTCCCATAACCTGATTATCCCACACCAGTTGCCACTTACATTACACACTAACATTCTCAATCCGTTGCACGATCTGGCAATGATGCCGGTAACCATTCACTCATTACAGAAGCCATGGCTGAGACAGGTGGTTATGACAGATGAATGTGTGAATGACAGCCCGTGACAGAGCAGAGAGATAACAGCGAGGGAATTCACTGTCAGATAACAGGAAATGCTGTAAGCAGGCCTGTATGGACCTCAATTAAAATAAGCTTGTATTACCCACTTGCAGGCAACAAAGTCACATTTCAGGCAACCCTCTTCTCCTGATATTTCCTAAAAAACAGATGTTGATGTTATATACTCTCTGGCAGATTTTCGCCATGATTCAGGCAGTCTTGCAGCATTAATCCAGGCAGCCATTAATGCATTTTGATTTTTTTCTTCATATCAAATGCAAAAGACCGTGCAAAGCGTAACGCTTATCACTATTCTTGTCGCGATATTTGGTAGCGTCCTGCCGTTGACGAATCATAACTGGCAATAATAAAAAAGTATTTAATTTAAAAATAGTGTTGATAAATTAATAGGTTATGTACAACATAACCCGAAATTATCAATGCCATTCCAGACTTAACCGACACATGAAGGATTCCCAATGGATGAACAGACTCAGCGCGAAACATTAAAGCGGGGGTTACAGAACAGACACATCCAGCTCATCGCTCTGGGTGGGGCGGTAGGCACTGGCCTGTTTTTAGGTAGCGCGTCAGTCATTGAATCAGCCGGGCCTTCCGTATTGCTTGGCTATGCTGTCGCAGGTTTAATCGCTTTTCTGATTATGCGCCAGCTAGGCGAAATGGTGGTTGAAGAGCCGGTAGCAGGAAGTTTTAGCCACTTTGCCTATAAATACTGGGGAAACTTTGCTGGATTTGCATCCGGCTGGAACTACTGGGTACTTTATGTACTGGTCGCTATGACCGAGCTGACAGCCGTAGGCCGGTATATTAATGTCTGGTGGCCAGAAATACCGGGGTGGATAACTGCTGCCGTTTTTTTCACCATTATCACGGCGATCAATCTTACTCATGTCAAAATCTATGGTGAAATGGAGTTCTGGTTTGCCATTGTAAAAGTAATTGCCATTATCAGCATGATCCTCTTTGGTGGCTGGCTGCTACTAAGTGATAAAGGCGGTCCTCAGGCCAGCGTTACCAATCTCTGGGCACTCGGTGGTTTTTTCCCTAATGGTGCCGGAGGTCTCATTATGATGATGGCCATCATCATGTTCTCTTTCGGGGGGCTTGAACTGGTGGGGATCACCGCAGCAGAGGCCGAAAAGCCAGAGACAACCATCGTAAAAGCAACTAATCAGATTATCTGGCGAATTCTAATTTTTTATATTGGCTCGCTCACTATCCTGCTATCACTGCAACCGTGGACCCAGGTTGATCCTAAAATTAGCCCCTTCTACCTGATTTTTCATAATCTGGGTGACTCACTGGTAGCCAACGCCCTCAATGTGGTGATCCTGACAGCGGCGTTATCGGTTTATAACAGCTGTGTTTATTGTAACAGCCGTATGCTGTTTGGTCTTGCAGAGCAAAACAATGCGCCAAAGGCACTGCTGAAAACAGACAAACGTGGGGTACCCTTTATTGCTATCCTTACCTCGTCACTGGCAACCGCCTTCTGTGTGCTGATTAACTACCTAATGCCCGCCAAAGCACTCGAAGTGCTGATGTCTCTTGTCGTCTCTACCCTGGTCATTAACTGGGCGATGATTAGCCTCTCACATATGAAATTTCGCAGAAAAAAGACGCAGCAGGGCATCGAACCCCGGTTTAAAGCGCTGCTGTTTCCTTTTGGAAACTGGCTTTGCCTGATTTTCCTTGCGGGCATTATGGTCATTATGGTCCTCACGCCCGGCATGGCAGTATCGGTCTGGCTTATCCCAGTCTGGCTTGGTTTTTTGTTAGTGGGATACGCGATTAAAAATCTGATGAGTGGCACACGCAAATAATATTTCATGCCTAAAACTGCCCGCTTTTTCTGGGGCAGAGGCAGCACAATCAGATCTGACCATTAATGCCACTTGCAACACCTGGTAAGACAATACTGATTGTTCAGTTAAAACCGGCGGCCATTTCTCACATGTCAGACTAATGCACCATAGATAATCAGCAGCGCCACAGTAACAATGATCGCTATCGATACGCGTTTTGCCATTGAGACAGCCAGCCGAGGAGTTTCAACCTTATCAGCAGCTGATGATGACAGCGAAAACTGCGCCAGCTGCGTCAGGATTTGATACTGGGATGTATGGATATCACTTAGCGATTTCAGCCAGACTGGCAGCGCACGCTCACCACTTCCCAGAAGTACATAAGCAATACCCACCAGACGCACCGGAATCCAGTCCACCCAGTGCAAAATCCTATCAACACCAGACTGCTTACGCTCATCAGGCGTCTTATGACGGGCAAACCAGCTCTGCGAAGCGCGCAAAAATGCATAACTCACCAGTAACACAGGCCCCCATCTTCCGCCGGCTACCAGGCACAGCATCGGAGCCAGATAAAAACGGTAGTTAACCCATAGCAGAGCGTTTTGTAATTCGCGCAGGAAAGTCTCTTCATCTGACTGATTAGGAGCACCATGAATCAGCGTAATTTCTCCTGCCATCGCCAGATGTGCAGCGGTATCGTCCCGGCCTGCAAGCTCAAGCCATGAGTGATAATGCTCACGAATGCGACCGGCGCCAATACAAAGCGTCGCCAGCAGAATCCACAATATCCAGTAGACTAACCCAAAAAACAAGCCCGCCGACAGCTGAGTTACCAGCACCGTAATTAACAGGACCAGCAGTAATAACAGTAAAGTATTCACCAGTGAATAGCGGCGCTGATAAAGAAATAGTGGCTCTATACGGCTGTCGAACTGCCAGTAATCCGTTAATTTAAACAGCCTCTCCCATCCTAAAACCAGTAATAAGCTAAATAGTGTCATATGGATGGCTCCTCAGATATCGCATCAGCTAACGCCTGACAATAACGCCAGCACCTCAAGGTGGTACAGGAACAGTTTTGCGGGTCTGCTTCGGAATTTTTTTTTGCCGTCTGCCTTTATCAAAGGCTGATGCGCGCTCGCATCCACATTGTAATGATCTGGCTGGAAATCTTCTAACACTTTGTCAGGATGGACGCTTTGAAACAGATAAGGAGCGCCTATGCCCGGCCAGCACGGATTCACACTAATCGAACTCATGATAGTTATTGCCATTATCGCCATTCTCAGTGCTATTGGCCTTCCTGCTTATCAAAGCTATCTGCAAAAGGCTGCTCTGACAGATATGCTGCAAACCATTATGCCACTAAAGACTGCAGTAGAAATCTGCGCAATTGAACAGGGTGATACAGCAAATTGCTCCGCAGGAAACGCCGGAATTACCGAGGCCACTTCATCGCGATACATCAGTAACACTTCTATTCAAGCAGGCACTATCACACTTAATGGCCGGGAAATGTTGCAGGGTTTAACCATTAGTTTAGCTGCCAGCTGGGACAACGAGAAAGCAATATTGCGCTGGAAGCGTCGCTGCGATACCAGTCAAAACAGCCTTAAAAGTGCCTGTGAATCTGTTTTTCTGTTTGATGATGGAGACGCACTCTGATGGCTGATATCCCCTCCGCAATAAAAGATATTTGTCTGCGTTATCAGGCCGTTTTACTCGCACAAAATAGCACCATGCTGAAAGTTGCAGTCACTGGAGAACCGGCAAAAGCACTGACCGATGCACTCCATTTCGCCTTTAGCGGGCAAGTGGAGTTTATCTCCTGGAACGAGGATAAAATGGCTCTCTGGCAAGAAAAATATGCTGATGCAACGCAAACCCAATGCAGCAACCTGCCCACTCCAGCAGAGAAACTTAATCAGATTTTGGCACTGGGGCTCAAGCGTCGTGCTTCAGATATTCATATTGAGCCGCAGTCAGAATCAATACGCATTCGTCTGCGTATTGATGGTGTTCTGCAAGTTGCCGGCCAGTTAACTCCTGAACACGGACTTGCCATTGTGACGCGACTTAAAGTGCTTTCCCGGCTGGACATTGCCGAGCGTCGCCTGCCACAGGATGGTCAGTTTACCCATGTAACACAAACGGGAGAACACGTCTCTTTTCGTCTCTCTACACTGCCGACACAATATGGCGAAAAAGTGGTATTACGCCTGCTAAATAACGTCCACCAGACGCCTCAGCTGGAAACTCTCGGTATGCCTGCGCGCGCGCTTAAAGAATTCCGTGCCGCACTCTCACAACCTCAGGGACTGATTCTGGTTACCGGGCCAACTGGTAGCGGCAAAACAATAACGCTCTATAGCGGACTAAACTGGCTTAATCAACCCGGGCGCAATATTTCAAGCATTGAGGATCCTGTCGAGATCCCACTGGCTGGTGTTATTCAGACACAGATAAATCATAAAACTGGCTATGATTTTCAGCAGGTGCTCAAAGCATTGCTACGTCAGGACCCCGATGTGATCATGCTAGGCGAAATTCGCGACCCAGAGACAGCATTAATAACTATTAACGCCGCGCAGACAGGTCATCTGGTTCTCTCTACACTTCACACAAACTCAACACTGGAGACTCTGACCAGGCTTAAACAGATGGGGTTGCCGGGTTATCAGCTGGGGCCGGCACTGAGGATGATTATCGCCCAGCGCCTGCTCCGGCGTCTTTGTCCACACTGCCGCCAGCCTGGCAAAGCTACTGGTCATTTCCCCAGCACTATCTGGCCAGGTACCGCTCAGAACTGGCTGGCAACAGGTTGTCCGCACTGTTTCTCTGGCTTTTACGGCAGACTGGCGCTATTTGAAGTGCTACCTGTAACATCGCGTCTGCAAAATGCCATAGTTAACGAAGCGCCACTTGAGGCGCTGGCAGATATTGCCAGTAAGCAGGGTCTGAGCCAGTTGTTTACAGAGGGGTTACATGCGGTAAATAGAGGGGATACTACGCTGGAAGAGCTGTTGCGAGTCACAGGTTACGGTGAAAACTGATCTGCTGCTTTTCCACTGGCAGGCAATTGACGAAAGCGGTGGCTGGCAGCAGGGTAACCTGCTCGCCAAAAATCGTCAGCAGGCTGCACTGATGCTAGACAACAGGCAACTGACCCCGCTACGTCTGCGCCCTAAACGACGTTATCGCATCAGTGACTGGGATGAAGATCAGAGAATCGCTTTGATGCGGCAGCTTGCCACTCTGCTCAAAGCAGGGCTGACACTCACTGCATGCCTCACTATGTTGAGCGAAGGCAACGCACATCCCGGCTGGTGTGCACTGCTCTCTCAACTTGAATCTGATATCGCTCAGGGAAACGCTTTCACCAAAGCGTTAGGCAACTGGCCAGCGGTATTTCCTCCCCTCTACATCGCACTGATTGGGATTGGTGAGTCAACCGGGCAACTTGACAATAGTTGCCTGAAACTGGCAGAGCTACAGGAACGCCGGCAGAAATTACAAAAAAAAGTGACTAAAACGCTTCGTTATCCACTGTTTATTTTGCTTATTGCTACTGCGGTTTGTTGCTGCATGTTGTTGTTTGTTCTGCCTGAATTCGCAGCCATATACGCTAATTTTGATACGCCTCTCCCGGCCTTTACTTCGGCTGTCATGAAATTTGCTTCATTTTTGCAAATAGGCGGCCCCTGGCTGCTGCTGGCACTGATAATTGCAGCTATATTCTGGAGCTTTCAGCGACGCCAGTCAGTAAAATACCGCATTTACGAACAACGCGTATTACTGAAACTGCCACTGATTTCCGTGCTCTATCGGGGAAGCATGCTTAGCCAGATATTTACCTCACTAAGCCTGACACAACGTGCTGGTCTGCCCCTGACAGAGAGCCTGAAAGCTACGAAAATAACCTTACCACCGGGACTCTGGCAACAGGCTTTAGTCGCTATGCAACACGGCATTGAAGCGGGTGGATCACTGTACCAGACCGTAGCAGGATCAAGGCTTTTCACCCCTCTCTGTTATCATCTGGTCAGAACAGGTGAGGAATCTGGCGCTATGGACGATATGCTCAGTCGTCTGGCACACTGGCACGAGACGCAAACCCATGATCGGGCAGACGCACTGGTCTCGTTGCTAGAGCCAGTAATGATAGTGATTATCGGAGGAATCATTGGGATTTTAGTGGTAGCAATGTACTTACCGGTATTCAACCTAGGCACTGCACTGGGATGAACGTAACACACCCTCTTGCTTTTGCTGGCACTATGAACAACGTCTTTTTCATAGGTGTAAATAAATCAACAGCGCGATATATCCTGTCTTATCTCTGGCAACGCCCTGTGATGACAGGAAATAATGAGCACGTTTGTTACGTCGGAATCAGTGAAAAAGTATATCGTTGTATGTGTGCTGATAGGTACGGTATTCATCACAACACAGCCCTGTGCACCCAAACTTTTCCAGGGAATAACACCTGCCAGAATGTTTACAAAAATTTCTTTGCTGGTTTGAAACAGAAAGATAAAAAGCTATATTCCAATGTATTTCTTCTTAACAAGATTATTTTCTCCCCAAGGTATCTGGCATTTTAATTAATGCCAGCATATCTCGAATCCTATATCTTCATTAAGATATTCATCCGGATGATACATGTTTTAAATACTCTTGCAGTGAATCGTTGAAGACAGTTTGGGGAATATATTTATCGAACAGAGAGGGAGATATTAGTTCTTTTATCCTGGGGTCAGAATAAGGCGTTCCAAAAATATTATCACCTGAAATAATTTTATCATCAGCTTTATATCTTCCATGTGCAAAATCGCTTATAAACTTCTCGCGCAGCTCAGGCGCAGATTTAATAACATCAAGATCTTTATGGAGAACATTCATCGTATCAGAAGCATGAGCAGCAGATGTTAACTCTCGCCATCTGGCCGCGTTCTCTAAAACACCAGCAGATTTAACAGAAGCAGACGTGGCATCTGTCACCATTTTTGTTGTTTGATTTCCAGCAAATGTTCCACTTTCATATAACAACTCAGGGCTGGTAACTGAATGCAGGGCTGCTTTGCCGGTATCTTCGGCTGATTTTGCCAGACTAGCAGACGCTTCCGCTGTTAGTTTCGTGGCGGCATCAGTAGTAGCTAATCCGGCTCGTGCAGCTTTTACAGCAGTTTCCCCTCCTCGAATTGCTGTTGCTGCTGCTTTGAGAGGAGCACCAACTATCGGTACCAACGTGAGCACATCTGTGATAATCCCGAATATCCCCCATCCTATGTTACCTTTTTGAAATTCCCGAACCGTCCCATAGATAGGGATAGCACTTAGGGCAGCTTCTTCAGCAATGTCGACGACAGAGGCTCCACCCGAAGGAACATTTTCAATTTCTTTTTTGTTAACAGAATGTTGCGTGGCCGCTGACTGCTCAGTGATGCTTCCCTGCTTCATTTCTGATACTGAGTGGACAACAGAGTCAGATTGGCTGCCAGCAGAGAATAATGTATCGCTGTTGTTCTCAATGGTTTGTTTTAGCGCTTCACTACTATTTTTCGACACTGGTTCAGCATATTTTTTTGTATCTGTTACTGCCATTAAGTTTTGATCACGGCTTACAAAATTATTGATTGTTGGAATCTGCATTATGTTTCACCTTATTTTCCTAATATCCAACGTGTACAGGCCCATGCACACTATCTTTATCTTCAGACCCCTTGACCATAACATATTTAGTTAGGTATTACTGGCAATAAATATAACCAGACGTTAAATAAATATAAAAATAAGCCTGTTGTTATCCTAATGTTTATATACTGGCAACCAGCAGTACTGTCTTGTGCTAATTTATATCGTGATATTTTCTGTACGATATATGCATAAAGTGCGAATTCCTCAAGGCATGATAAATAATAATAGTATTACTCTGTTGGTTTTTTTACCTGCTAGTTATTAATAATAATATGTATTATTAAAAAATAGGTTAAATATCCGCACTACTCTATCGGAGTGATATTAATTCTGCGGCATAGAACCCAAGCGCATATTACATAAATAAACGGCAGAACCTTGTACAAGATCAACCTGTCAGTCACGCAAAAATTTTTTACATTTGCACCGCTTAAGGATTCATACTTAGCACTTTGTGCAGTGCTGCATTTTTCAATGATGTAAAAGGGCCAGGACACAACAGATGCCACACCTAATCTGCACCAGTAATCGCCTGCCCCCCCTGAACGATTGGTAAAACAGCAGCAGAGGTTTTATGCTGCTTATGATACTTAAGTCTGACGCCACCATCTGCAACGGTGACGCCAGAGCTCAACTATAGCAGGCAGTACTGATACGCCAATAATTACCACAATCAGGTAATGAAGATTCTGCTGGACAGCCGGGATATTGCCAAAAAAGTAACCTGCAAAAGAGAACAGTACCACCCAGACAATGCCGCCAGCAACATTATAAACGGTAAAGTAAAATCGTGACATACTGCCCATGCCTGCAACAAAAGGCGCAAAAGTGCGAATTATCGGTATAAACCGCGCCAGAACGATGGTTTTACCACCATACCGCTCATAAAACTGATGGGTTTTATTCAGATAGCTGCGCCGGAAAATTTTTGAGTCGGGATTGCTAAACAGTTTATCGCCAAACATGTGACCGATAGTGTAGTTCACAGCATCTCCACTGATAGCCGCTATACAGAGCAGTAGCACCAGCAGATAGATATTCAGCGCACTGCCCGGCACAGCCGCTAACGCCCCGGCGACAAATAGCAATGAATCCCCTGGCAGTAACGGTGCCACCACCAGCCCGGTTTCACAAAATAGAATTAAAAACAGAATAGCATAGATCCATAAGCCATATTCTGAAACCAGCTCCCCGAGATGTACATCGATGTGTAAGATAAAATTAATGACTGAAATGACTGAATAGATCAGTTCCATACGAGATTCCTTCTGACCCTGCCGATTAATCCTCAAGAAACAAGGGCCCCATTGGGGCATGAGGTAGAGCAAAATGACTCGGGTAGTCAACCGCCACCAGATACAATCCCCCCGCGCGGGCAGTGGCCGCGCCCTTCGTCCGATCTCTGGCCACTAGTAACTCTGCCATCCACTCCGGATGACGATTACCGCAACCAATTTCCATCAGGTTACCAACGATATTGCGCACCATGTGATGCACAAAGGCGTTAGCCTTGATATCAATAACTACATAAACACCATGGCGGGACACTATCAGATGGCTAACATTACGCCAGGGCGTTCGTGACTGGCACTGCACAGCCCTGAAAGAGGTGAAGTCATTTTCTCCTAGCAGGCATTGCCCTGCCTGATGCATTTTATCGGTATCCAGCGGCTGGCAAAAATGTGTTACGCCTTGCCCCATGATTGCAGGGCGCAACCGGTGATTATATATCACATAACGGTAACGACGTGCTGTTGCACTGAAGCGGGCGTGAAATGCCTCTGGCACCTCTTTGACCCAGCGCACGGCAATATCCGACGGCAGGCTGGCGTTAATACCTAAAGTCCAGGCGGATAGCGGACGTCCGGACGTCGTTTCGAAGTGGATAACCTGCCCGGTGCTGTGCACTCCGGCATCGGTACGTCCGGCACAAAAAAGCGTGACCGGATGGTTAGCAACCTTTGAAAATGCCTCTTCCAGACGCTGCTGCACGCTTAACACTTCCCGCTGACGCTGCCAGCCAGAATAACGGCTGCCATCGTATTCAATACCCAGTGCAAACTTACTGGGTGAATCAATACGCTGGTGACAAACCATCAGCAGAGATACTCCGCTATCAGCTTTTCTGCGGTTTTTAATGCCATCAGCGCACCACCAAAATGGATGTTGTCTGCAACTGTCCAGAGATTAAGAATTTCAGAGATACCGTAGTCATGGCGAGGATGGCCAACTTTCAGATACACATCAGCCTCTCCTGCTGGGGTGGGAAAATCATCACCCGCTGGCAGTTTAATGATCTGCTGGTGTGAGAGTATGTTGCCGGCCTCTTCAGGTGAGAGTGGACGCAAACTTTCCAGATTTACAATCTGAGTATTGCCATAAAATACTGGCGACTGAACAATGCTGACGGTTAACGGCAGGGCATCATCCTGCAATACCTTGCGCACCTGATCTACCAGCGTGCGTTCCAGAGAAACACTTCCCTGGTGATCAGGTTGCAAAGGCAATATATTGAAGGCCAGCTGGCGACCAAAAAAGGGAGCATCGGGCGTCACACCGTTTAGTAATCTGGCGCTCTCACCTGCCAGTGACTCGATTGCTGCCCGCCCGTACACCGAAGCAGAAAGTAGAGTAGTTACCTGGAGACGAGACAAACCCGCTTCATCGATGAGTGGCTTTATCACCGCCAATAGCTGGCATGTCAGGCTATCTGCCACACTGATGATATTGCGGTTTCTGTAGGATGACAGTACATGTGAATTGACATCTGGCACGTGCAGAGGAACATCAGGTTCCAGAGCGAAAAGGCCGCTGTTATCAATCACCAGACAGCCCGCATCAGCCGCCTTCTCAGCATAACGAACTGAGACCTCCATTCCCGCGACAAAGAAGGCAAGCTGTGCCTGTGAAAAATTGAAATCTTCAATATTGTTCACCCGTAGTGAGCGCCCGCTGAAGCGGAGGGTCTGGCCGACGCTCTCTGCACTGGCCAGCGGCCAGATTTTACCAACAGGTAACTGACTCTCTGCCAGCTGTTTGAGTAATGCTTCCCCTACTGCTCCGGTTGCGCCAACGAGCGCAATATTCCAACCGTCAGGCTCAGACATAGTGATACTCCAGATAATGCCATCTTAACGAAAGACGGTGCTACTACCGCCTGAGAAAATCAGATACCGCCCGCTGGGGTCCATCAGCGGACAACAGCTTTAAAACCGAGCCTTCTCACCAGATTTGCGATCTCCTGGTTATCGCAGGTTACCCGCAATGATGACCACTCCCGACGTTGCCAGTAGGTTTTACGCAGACGATCGAACTCACCAGCAGTGCCTGCTACTTTGCGTAACATGACGTCATCGCGACGCACATCATACACCATATGAGCCAGACTTTTCAGTGCGGGAGGATCTAACGGCCCATGCAGATCAACAGATGACAATCTGGGTGCAGGCAGCAATGTTTCCAGCGGGACATCCTCACTGTGGCCCAGAAAGCGATTCCATGCTTGCCAGATTTGGATTGTGCCCCGCGCTTTACCCTCAAGGGTGTAACCTGCGATATGCGCCGTGGCAATATCCACTTGATTTAGCAGTTCAACTGCCAGGTTGGGTTCTGGCTCCCAAACATCCAGCACAACAGAAAGATCGTGGCGTCGGTGCAAAACTCGTTGCAGGGCGGCATTGTCAACAACCGCACCACGGCACGTGTTAATCAGAATGGTATTTGGCCTTAGCGCCCGCAGTCGGGCTTCATCGATTAGGTGCCAGCTTTGATAAGGCCCCTGATGATTGAGGGGGGTGTGCAAGGTCAGCACATCAGCCTGAGCTATTAATGCATCAATATCATAATAGTCCTGTTTATTATCACTCAGCTGCATAAGGGGAGGATCGCAAATCAGGGTACGCACGCCTAATGCTGACAGCCGTTGTTGCAAACGTCCGCCAACATTGCCCGCCCCTACGATACCAACAACCCGATCGCTTAAGTTAAACCCATCGCGTTCAGCCAGCATCAGTAACGCAGAAAAAACATATTCCACTACAGCAATAGCATTACAACCAGGCGCTGATGCAAAAGTAATGCCTTCCGCTGCAAGCCAGTCTGTGTCTATGTGATCCGTTCCCGCTGTGGCGCTACCTACAAATTTAATCCTGGAGTCCCCAAGCAACGCTTCATTAATTCTGGTAACAGAACGCACCATCAGAGCATCAATATCACCCAGAAGAGCGGCCGTGACCGAACGCCCTGCTACTGCCATGACTTCGCCAGAGCGGTTAAACAGCTCAATGGCATAAGGCATATTTTCATCAACCACAATCTTCATGCGCGAGCTCCTGCCAGGCAAAATTGATATTAATATCCGCCATAAAACACCATTCAAACGTAATCCTGAGCAAAGCATACCGCGATTTGTCTCTCACACGTGCCATCACTCTGCATCCACGTGCACTACAACCAGAATATTCTCACCTTAGATTACAGTGAATTCTGGTGCGCACGGGCTGGCTATACAGCCTGATAGTTTTTTATATTTTTCCGGCGTTGTTATTTTTGATTATGGCCTTATTTTAAGACGGGTTACAATCTGGCATAGAAGCCTTTTGCGAGCAGAATATGAATTTCTTTTTCCCTTTGTTAGCGGTGTTTATCTGGTCGATTAACGCCATTGTCAATAAATTATCGGCAAGTGTTATAGATCCTGCCGCCATCTCTTTTTATCGCTGGTTCCTGGCGCTGATAGTGCTTACCCCTTTTGTTTTGCCCGGCCTCTGGCGCCATCGTCATAATATTGGCAAAGCCTAGTGGAAGCTTTTGATCCTCGGGCTGCTGGGCATGATGCTCTATCAGAGTCTGGCTTACTACGCTGCCCATACAGTAAGCGCATTAATGATGGGTATCATCACGGCATTAATCCCGCTGCTTACCGTATTACTTAGTATTGTATTGCTACGGCTGCCTCCGACCCGTGGCATTTTAGCTGGCAGTATTATTTCCTTTGCTGGTCTGGTGTGGCTTGTAAGTGGCGGCAATTTACCGTTACTAATGCACCAGGGGCTGGGCAGAGGAGAACTGATGATGCTGGTTGCTTCTGCATCCTATGCACTCTATGGCGTACTCACCCGGCGTTGGGCGCTGCCAATACCTAACTGGCAGTGTCTGTATATGCAGATTCTGTTTGCCGTGCTGTTTTTGCTCCCCGGCTTTCTGCATGCACCAGACGTGAGGCTTAATATGCAAAACATTCCGCTAGTGCTATTTGCCGGAATTGCTGCTTCACTGATAGCACCTTTTTTGTGGATTTTAGGGGTATACCGTCTGGGTGCCAGTAATACCGCGTTATTTATGAATCTGATGCCAATTATAACGGCAATTATTGCTGTTGTGTTTCTGCACGAACACTTGCACCACTATCACCTTATTGGCGGAGGTATGGCGCTAATTGGTGTCTGGCTGGCCCAGAGTATAAGAACGCCATTAGGAAAATCTGCTGCGGGAGTACAATCTACTCTAAAAAAGGAATAATAACACCGACTCTTTATCCTTGCTGCTAACGTGTCGTTTTCTTAGGACAGACTGACTATCTTTGGATTATTAATTGTTTACCAGCAGAGTTATTATGCCAGGCGCATCCGTTCCGGCATATACCACATACTGTTAAGCCTTTTAAACAAAGGATCCTGACATGCAACCCCTAAGCGTTTCTGGTACCTCTTTAACCGATAATTTCCCAAAATCAAACAATCAGCCAGGAACCTGGCGCGCAGACAGTCTGGGTGAAGCACCTATGAGTCAGACGCAGCGCGCTACTTTGTCACATTTGGTGCAAACATTGCTCTTGGTCAGCTCTTTGAAGCCAGAAGAAATCTGGGCGGCTATTTATCATCAGGCTGGCGTGAAAAATGAGGGGGAATTATTGTCACGACATTTTCTGGCAGCAGAGCAGTTGCTCAATCAGCACATTGAACAGGCTGAAATCAGCCACACCTGCCGCCAGCTGCTTCAGCAGATAACATCGTGGTTTTCAGTCAATAACCATCGTCAGGCTGTGGAGAGTTTTATCCAACAACAATTTGGTCATTCTGCCTTGAGTGCCCTGACCCCTGATCAGTTACGTCAGGTTCTGCTTAAGTTGCAAAACGGGCAACTATCTGTGCCAGCACCTGCCCTTCATGACCCTATGGAAGAATCTTTATCACCTGAGCAGCATCAGACCATTACTCAGCAAATTGCCAGGCTGGCGCTGGCCACAGGAGAATCTGCTGCTAAAATTTGGCTGTCCATGCTGGACGTCGTGAATCTTGAGCAAGGTGCGCCCCTTCCTTCACGGCTGTTCCCTCTGTTAGCTGATTATCTGCAAACTCGCCTGAGGCTGAGCCAGCATAAAGCATTGACGCTGGCGCTACTATTCGCCTCACTCAGGCAACCGCCTTCCCCCAGCGAACAGCAGAGACTGGAGAGCGCAGCGCAGCTACAGTTTCAGGCGCAATCACATACACTTTTGACCCTGGCTCAGGGAGAAATTCTACTCTATTTGCTTTTCAACCAGCGGGCTCGCTGGTTAAAGGAATCGCGCCCGATTGACAGTGATGAGATCATACCATACCCAACAGTTATCCCCATGTGGACCTGGCTAAATTCCATAGTACGGCCGTCGATTACACATCCTTTATTTGCTATTGTTACTACTTTCCTGATGATATTCATGGTGTTGTGGATAATTTTTTAATGTGGCATTAGCCTGCCCGTGTCCGGATGGCAGGCTGTGTTAAGCGTGTTTTAATAAAATGTATGCTCTTATCGATCCGTTACCGTAAGCTATGAAAAGAATAGTTTAACTAACCGCTGTAATAACGTATCAGCCAGACATAGCCGCTACACAGGCCCCCGAACTATCCTTCGTAATCGCTCCCCGGTTGAGGCGTTCTGTTATTTGTCAGCGCCTTATGAAACAGGCTCGATGTCAGTATAGCGCCAAGCGCTGTACAGAGAGCACAAGCCAGGTAGGCAGAACTATAGCCATGGCGGGAAATCAGTAGTCCAGTCAATGGGCCACTGACACCATAGGCCAGATCCTGAAAAGCAGAAAAAACACCCAGTGCAGTCGCCCGCATTTGCGGTGAAACACTTTTCACCACCACACTACCCAGAGCTGGAAACACCAGTGAACAGCCACAGCCCGTCAGCCCTGCACCGATAAGCGCCATCCAGCCACTACTGGCAAACCCCAGAATCGCTAGCCCTGCGGTCTCAGTTAGTAGCGAAATGAGTGTTACCCGATAGCCTCCTGCTTTATCTGGCAGGCTGCCAAATAGTAGTCGTATCATAACAAACGCGACGCCAAAGGCGGTCAGTGCGAAACCAGCGTTCCCCCAGTCTTTGGCAGAAAAATAGAGTGAGGTGAAGGTCCCCACAACAGCAAAACCTGTTCCCTGTAAAGCCAGCACAATACCCGGTCTGGTAACCTCGCCAGTCACCTGCCAGAACGGCAATCTCTCACCACCCTGGGGGGCTACCGCTGGCACTCTTTTATTGAACAAGAGTGTTAATGGCGGAAGCAGTAAGCACACCAGACTCAACGTTATAAATCCGCCTTTAGCATACAACCATAGCCCTAGTGGTGCGCCCAGAGCGAGCGCCCCATAAAGTGCCATACCGTTCCAGGAGATTACCCGCGCAGAGTGTTTCGGGCCCATTAGTCCCATGCCCCACGCCAGATTACCAGTCAGTAACAGGCTCTCACCAAAACCCAGTAACAGCCGCCCTGCCAGCAGCAAAACAAACTGCCCCCGAACTGGCATTGGTACTATCGCCACCAGGATGAAACTGAATATTCCCTGCATAACTGCCCGCCGGCCCCCCTGCCTGTCGGCAATACGGCCTGCTAAGCCACGAGTTGCGAGCGTTGCTAAAAATTGTCCTCCTACCGCTAAACCCACCATGACATTATTTAAGCCAAGCTGCTGTTGAACAAAAAGTGGGATTACCGGTAAGACTAGTCCGGCAGTCAGATAATTAACAAAAACTGAAAATGAGATAACAGCAAGCTGCCCGGCTGGGCGCCGCTCACGATTTTTATTTGACGGTGGTACAGAGTGACGGATTAACATGAAAGTTCAGGCAATACAGGCCTTGAAAACTGTTGTTTCATGGCTGGAAGTATTGGCCTGAACATTTCATTACGTCAACAACAGGACACGAAAATTGGGAAAATGATAGTAATCGGCGGGTCATGTTAATACATCAGGAAGGCGCTGTAACAGTCCCAGCTGCAATCCTGGATGTTACAGGTGTTATTATTAACAAATACCAGAAGCTGGCAGGACACAACCCTCAGTCACCACTATATTTACGCATTACCAGAGTTGCATTGGTGCCGCCGAATCCAAAGCCATTAGACATGACAGTAGTAAGCTGCCGCTCTGTGGCTGTAGTGATTATGTTCATGCCTTCGGCCTCTTCATCCAATTGCTCGATGTTGATACTTGGTGCAATAAAGCCATGTTCCAGCATCAGCAATGTGTAGATTACCTCCTGAACCCCGGCCGCCCCCAGAGAGTGGCCCGTCATTGCTTTAGTCGCTGAGAGTGCAGGCGAATTACCACCAAAAACGGTGCGAATAGCAGCCAGTTCTATTGTATCTCCAACCGGAGTAGACGTGCCGTGGGTATTGATATAATCAACGGGCGTATCGACTCCCTGTAACGCCATCTTCATACAACGCACCGCACCCTCGCCCGAAGGGGCAACCATGTCGGCACCATCTGATGTCGCACCATAACCTATTACTTCAGCATAAATGCGCGCACCGCGTGCCAGTGCATGCTCCAGGTCTTCGACAACAACCATGCCTCCACCTGCGGCGCTAACAAAGCCGTCACGATTTATGTCATAGGTACGGGAGGCTTTTTCCGGTGTGTCATTAAATCTGGTTGAAAGTGCACGCATCGCATCAAATTCGCTCGCCATCTCCCAGCTTAGCTCTTCACCACCGCCAGCAAAGACGATATCCTGTTTGCCTAATTGAATTTGTTCTACCGCGTTACCGATGCAGTGGGCTGAAGTGGCACACGCCGAGCTGATAGAGTAACTCAGGCCATGGATCCTGAAAAATGTCGCAAGGCAACCTGAAACACCGGAAGCCATGGCTTTGGTCACAACATAGGGGCCAACGGCTTTCAGTCCGCGGGAGCTACGCATAGCATCGGCGCCCAGTACCTGATGATGAGTTGAGCTGCCACCAGAGCCAGCAATCAGCCCCACCCGTGGATTTTTTTGATACGACCCATCACTCAGACCAGCATCTTTAATCGCCTCTGCCATCGAGAGATAGGCATAGATTGTGGCATCATTCATAAAACGTACAGATTTACGCTCTATCAGCCCGTCAGTGTTGAGTTTAACGTTGCCCCATACATGACTGCGCATTCCCGCATCTTTAAATTCTTGTGAAAAAGTGATACCAGAACGCCCTTCACGCAGAGAAGCCAATACTTCCTGCTGATTATTACCAATACTGGAAACAATACCCATACCAGTAATTACTGCACGTCTCATTAAATACCTCATTAACTTCACTATTAGAATCCTATGTCGCACTTTAGCGTACAGTTGTAAGCCGAACAAGTCCGATCTCATTACTTCATGTAAATTTGCGCGTCAGGGTATGCGTAGATAAAATCGTGCCACATACCAGAAACAGAGCTAATTTTGTGAATAACAACGTAATTAAACACGCTTCTCTTAACTGGAATGAACAGGGTACACCTGTTTCTCAGATATTTGACGATGTCTATTTCTCCAGCCAAAATGGACTGGAAGAAACACGCTATGTTTTCCTGGCCGGTAATCAACTTCCGGCACGTTTTTTGAATCATCCGCGTGATCTATTCGTGGTGGCCGAGACTGGTTTCGGAACCGGGCTTAATTTTTTGGCGCTCTGGCAGGCGTTTGACCTTTGCCATCAGCAGCATCCCTTTAATACCGTTAACCGTTTGCATTTCATCAGCTGCGAAAAGTTTCCAGTAACGACTAGAGAAATGGCGCTGGCTCATGCTCACTGGCCCGAACTGGCTCACTTAAGTCGCGAGCTGCTCAGAGCATGGCCGCTGGTACTACCGGGCTGTCAGCGTTTACTACTTAATAACGGACGGGTGATTTTAGATCTCTGGTTTGGTGATGTCAGTGAACTTGCAGACGCGTGCAATAACACGTTACAGCATCAGGTTGATGCCTGGTTTCTGGACGGTTTTGCCCCCGCTAAAAATCCAGAAATGTGGAGTTCCAGCCTGTTTAGCAGCATGGCAAAATCGTGCCGCAGAGGAGCTACCCTGGCTACGTTCACCTCAGCAGGCATAGTGCGGCGCGGATTGCAACAGGCCGGTTTTAGTATGCAAAAACGCAAAGGATTTAGCCATAAACGCGAAATGTTAACGGGTGAGCTGGCGCAATCCTCCTTTCTCTGGCAGCCGGACCTTTCCTGCCCATCTGCAACAGCGGAGATAGCCATAATTGGTGGTGGCATAGCCGGCGCACTGTTAGCGCTTGCATTACAACGCCGTTACCGGCAGATAACTATCTACAGCGATGCCTCCGCCCCTGCTCAGGGCGCTTCCGGTAATCGTCAGGGTGTGCTCTATCCATTACTTAATGCTCAGAATGCGGGATTGCGCCACTTTTTTCCCGGTGCGTTTACCTTCGCCCGCCGTTACTACGATTCCCTTAGTTTCCACTTTGAGCATGAATGGTGTGGTGTATTGCAATTAAGCTGGGACGAGAAGAGTCGCCAGAAAATTACCGCTATGATGGCAATGCAGCTGCCCCTATCGCTAGCAACAGCGGTTACACCTGAGGAGGTAACCGGGCTTGCCGGCGTCACTATCGACTGCAACGCACTATATTATCCAGATGGCGGCTGGCTTGCGCCAGCAGCATTGACCGCAGGGCTGATGCGCGAGGCTGCCGAAAAAGGCGGCAAAATAATATGGCAGCATAAACTACATGCGCTGGAATATACCGGCAATGGCTGGCTGATGCAGTTCGCTAACGGCAAAACAGCGCTGCATCAAAATGTGGTGTTAGCAAACGGTGCTGGATTAAATCTGCTCAGCCAGAGCAAAATGCTGCCGGTTTCCCCCGTAGCAGGTCAGGTGAGCCATATACCCGCTACCTCAGAACTGGCAGCGCTGAAGAAAGTGCTTTGCTATAACGGCTATCTGACACCAATGAGTGCTCACTGGCAACAACTCTCCCTTGGTGCGAGTTATCATCGGGGTAGCCGTGATACTCGTTTTCACCTCCAGGATCAACTCGCCAATCTGGAACGCCTGCAACACTGTCTGCCGCAGGCGAACTGGGTTAATGCAATAGATATAACGGGTGCACAAGCGCGCTGTAGTGTACGTTGCGCAACACGCGATCATCTGCCGATGATTGGTGCGCTGCCAGATTATCAGCTTGTCCTGAAGAACAGTGCCATCATCTCAGCTTCGCAGCAGAAGACTTTCTCTTACCATCCCGGGTTGTATGTACTGGGCGCGCTGGGGTCGCGAGGATTATGCAGTGGCCCGTTGGCAGCAGAGATTCTGGCCGCACAGCTCTGTGCAGAGCCTGTCCCCCTCGACGCAGCGACCCTGGAAGCCGTAAACCCCATCCGTTTCTTAAAACGCAGACTGCTAAAAGGCAGGCCCGTCATTTGAATAGCTTTACCAGGCTCCACCGGCAGTGCCGGCTTACTGGCTTTCACAAAACCTGTCTGGACCCGCCCTAAAACAAATCAGTAATAAAGGGCAAACCATGCCTGCTGCAGATGATATATCAGGCGTTGTATGTCTGTGGGCACCCGTATGACTTAGTAATAATCTTCTATTAATAAAAAACATATCTGATCAAAAAGCTGATGTGAAAGAAAAGCTGGCATAAAAAACGTTATGGTCTGCTGTAAGCACTGGTGTTTATTAAAAAATGCGGAGATCAAAAACAGCGCTTAACATTCGCTGTATTAAAATTTAGCATACTTACACTTTCTGAAAAGAAATCAGTGGCTATGTCAGGAAACTTCTATCTTTTCTATCATCGGATGATGAAGATGTGCCCTATGCTGAAGAATAAACCCGCAATAATTAACAATAGACAAATTGACAGCGCGTTTTCCCCTGTTTTTTCTGACCCAATTCAGCATAACGATACAACCTATGGCTGGGTGACTTTACAACAGATTTCCAAAAACACCGGGCACTTATACTTCAGACTGGATGTTAAACAATGATAGGAGGTCGGTATGAAATATCGGGGACAATATCTCTCTTTAGCCAGTGCGCTGCTTTTACTGTCTGGCGGTATCGGTTTGCTATTAAGCCTGCCTTCCCACACTTCTCACTGGACAGGCAGACAAGACTCCAGCAAATTCAGGTCTGACCGAGTATCCGCTGCCCTAAGTAACATCACCTCCTGCCACGTACTGCTCAGGGGTGCTGACGGGCTGCCGATAACACACTCCTTTAATGTTGTGCAGGACTCCGGCATAACTCCTGATATAACAACAATCAGCATCTGGTCTTATAAGCTATTTACGATTGCCATGCAGCCGACTATTAGTCAGACAGATACATTTTTTCACCCCGTTTTTCCCTCCTGTGCGCCAGCTAACTCTCGCATCCACAAGCCGGACTATACTTATTTATCCCAGCTGACTTCGTCTTCGGTGCGTAATCAATCAGTCATAATGCTGCGTTTTCCACTGGTCCTTCGTGGAGGGATGATGTTGCAGAGCCCGCCATTTTTACTATTCAGTTCGCAGCCAAAAGATAAACAATCAGATAAATTTGTCAGTCAACAGACTCTATTAACTGAAAATTCAGATCATTACCATTCCTGTCACCCTTCAAAAACTGAAATATCAGATAAAAAAATGACCGTATCTGCGGTGAGTGATCCGCAGCCCGCCACAAAGCTCTATTTTCCCCTCATTCTTCGCGAAGGAATGGCGCTGTGGAGTTCTCCGTTTTTACCAAGCCGGAACCTGAATGATAATCAAAAAAGCGAGGTTGCCAGTTAACAGTTAAATTGGCTGGAAAGGGTATCATTACACAAAAACTAATGCTAAAACCGATAGCACGATGCGCCAGCAACAGACACGACTATTTGTCAAACATAACATGTCAGGTATTCAATTTAATCTTAATTTATCGGGCTTAAACTCCACCAGAAGAGGGTTGTGATCAGAAGCATGCGTTATTAGCACCTCGGCATTTACCACGGTCATGCCCCGATAGAAAACAAAATCCAGTGGCCGTCCGAAAGCTCTGCGGCGATGATCATCCTTAAACCGAACCTCACGAAGCCCCATCGCACGGGCAAAACGGTATAGCGCATTCATGCGCTGCCGGCTCCAGGCATTGAAATCGCCTGCCAGAATCACCGGGCCATCGTGATATGCCACCTGTTCACTTATCGTGCTCAATTGTTTGCTATAAACATCAACGCCCAGACTGAAGTTGATCGCATGGATATTCACCACTATCAGTGTCAGTTCATCCGGCAGAGGATAAGCAGTAATCAATGCTGATTTAGCCACTGGTAACAGCGGTTCCCGTTTCCGCAAAGGACAGCAATAAATGGGATTAGCGGCTGCCATTGTCATGACACCGGAGGGATGAAACGGCAACATAAATGCAGGGACCTGATCAGCTGCCAGATAATTTGTTGTGGCAAATTGCACCAGTTCCGGCGTGGTCTGCGCTTCCTGTAGCAGAACCAGGTGGGCATCGCGCCCGAACGTTTGCAGCACCGATTGCCACTCCGCCCTCTGTTGCTTAAAAATATTCCATACCACTACCCGTAACCCCCCCTGCACAGGTAGTGGCTCTCCGGAAGTTAAAATCTTCCCTACGTTCAGCCGTACTGCGGGGGGAAATATCTGTTCCGCTGGCTGACCGGCAGTGTAACGCATAGCATAGGTCTTTTTGTTCACCTTCCTGAGATTCCTTGTGGCTTGAATCATCTTCTCACGTTAAGAGTTTTATTTTAAGGTTGCAATCTAATAGTTCAGTTTTTGAACAAATTATATACTGCTATGTACATTCTGCCTTAAGTCTCAAACAAGATAATTGATATACGCGACCTGATTACCCATGCTTTAATAGGATCAGAACAATAAATTTCAGTATGTTAACCACAGGAACATCGATGCGTGCAACCTCAGATGATCTTTTACTGTTCATTACTGTCGTAGAGCGCGGCAGTTTTACCCATGCTGCCAGACAACTTGGTGTTGCAACCTCTGTTATTAGCCGGACGGTTAAAAAGCTCGAGACTAAACTTGGCGTATCATTGTTAACACGCACCACTCGTCAGCTCAGCCTGACCCCGGAGGGGGAACGCTATTTTCAACGCGTAAAAAAGGTATTGCAAGAGATGAGCGCGGCAGAAGAAGAGTTGCAGCATCACTACCAGCTCCCACAGGGATAACTCAAAATCGATGCCTCCACGCCCGTAGTCCTCCACCTTCTGACGCCAATGATCAAACCCTTTCGTGCCCGATATCCGGGGCTCAGACTCTCACTAGTCTCTTCTGAAAATTTTATTAATTTGATTGATCGTAAAGTCGATATCGCCATACGCGCTGGTAAACTGGATAATTCCAGTTTACGTGCAAGACATCTCTTTACCAGCTATCGCCGCCTTGTCGCCTCACCTGCTTATATTGCTGAACGAGGTATGCCTCGAAGTGTAGCAGATCTTAGTCTGCACGAGTGTCTTGGCTTTCTGGAATTTCCACGCCTTAACCGCTGGCCACTAAAATCTGTCAAAAATCAGTCGTTGACTATCCGTCAGAATCTATTAGCAAATAGCGGAGAAACACTTAAACAGCTTTGTCTTAATGGTTGTGGTGTTGCCTGCCTTTCTGAATTTTCAGTCGCCAGGGAGATCGCAGAAGGCAGGCTGATTCAGCTACTGGTAAATCAAACAATCGCTGAAGCAATGCCGTTTAATGCTGTCTATTATAGTGATCTTATCGTCAGCCACCGGATACGGGTTTTTATTGATTTTCTTACTGAATATATCGAAAACCAACCCTGGTAGAGCCAGATTACATGCCAGTCATCAATGATTTCTAACGCTGTTATTTATGATTGCAGTATCGAGGATTGAAGTTGCCGGATAAACATTAATTATGGTTTCAGACGTATCTTTAATATTAACATTAAAGGCCTGAATTAGAATTGAGCAGATATCATCTCTTTGCCAATAACTAAAAACTTGTGATGGTAAATTTTAAAATGACTCAGTTTAAACTCATTCTTCAGTTTTGCTTACCAGGAAATATTAAACACAAAAAAGCCATATGCTTTTAACGGCAATTATGGCTTCTATTCATTCCGGAAGTTTACAAATACACGACCAGATAATATATGAATGGCGGAACGGACGGGGCTCGAACCCGCGACCCCCTGCGTGACAGGCAGGTATTCTGACCAACTGAACTACCGCTCCAACCGGATAACACACTAAGTCACTATACTGACTTAATATACTGTTTTGCCCGTGACAGCACATGCACGGGCAAGGGGATATAGTGCCTGGCGGTGCCCTGCTCTCGCATGGGGAGACCCCACACTACCTCAGGCGCAGCGGCGTTTCACTTCTGAGTTCGGCATGGGTTCAGGTGGGACCACCGCGCTCGTGCCGCCAGGCATGTTCTTTTAGCTCTCTGCAGTTCAGACTGAAAATCTCTCTCACACAGAACGCCTCCGGCGTTGTAAGGTTAAGCCTCACGGGTCATTAGTACCGGTCAGCTCACCGCATCGCTGCGATTACACACCCGGCCTATCAGCGTCGTCGTCTTCAACGTCCCTTCAGGACCCTCTAAGGGTCAGGGAGAACTCATCTCGGGGAGGGTTTCGTGCTTAGATGCTTTCAGCACTTATCCTTTCCGCACTTAGCTACCGGGCTGTGCCACTGGCGTGACAACCCGAACACCAGCGGTGCGTTCACTCCGGTCCTCTCGTACTGGGAGCAAACCCCCTCAGTTCTCCAGCGCCCGCGGCAGATAGGGACCGAACTGTCTCACGACGTTCTAAACCCAGCTCGCGTACCACTTTA